>Ga0190284_1000001_pt1 | contig 396508 bp, 330 predicted proteins | sample 48691812_MG_FD_161668 | JGI IMG/M metagenome (GOLD analysis project Ga0190284, IMG submission 161668) | Hydrothermal vent microbial mat bacterial communities from Southern Trench, Guaymas Basin, Mexico - 4869-18-1-2_MG | ecosystem: Environmental > Aquatic > Marine > Hydrothermal vents >... | reverse complement strand
TCAACACCTGACCATAATCTGCACTGATCTGTCGGCCCATATGCGCCTCGCTCTTCACGGTTTCCCCCTCTTGTAGTACATTTTCCCCAACTTCGCGAGAAAAAAATGGACTTTTGCAACAGTCTCTGAAGCACCGGGCTACTTTCCAGTGTCCCTACGGGACACCTCTTCATGCCCCGTCGGGGCATCTGATAGTAGCCCGGTCATTTATGGCCGGGTAAAAGAAACCACCATGATTTCCCTTCTTTAAGTCCCGGAGGGACGACTGACTCTCCCTTCTACACCACCCACGGTGTCACGTGTGGGTAAGAGTGAGCACTCGACTGGACGCGGAAAGTGGGGGGTGATCCGGGTGCCGAATCTTACCGCGAATCATTATGGATCAAAATTATTCTTAAAAAGCAGGCGGTTCTACCTTTTCCCGCGGTTTATATCTGATACATGGAGAGCGGGCGGAGAGTGTGAACGGGCGGCGTAGTCAACTGGGGGCGAGGTGCAGGAGGCAATGGTGGAGCTACTCTGCTGGATCCAATAGTATTTTTCGCGAGATATTTGAACGTCTCTAATCAGTTTACTTTTGGGTTAATTCATGGCATGGATATGCTTTATTAAATGAGTGTTGTCTCTGATTTCTAATTTCTTAATTAAGGGTTGACAGCCACTATATGTTGTGGTATCCACGCACCGTGGACTATTTGTTCGGTTATGGTTAGAGGAGCAATAAGTGTTTGGAAAAGTGATTGAATTAAGACGCAACGCTTCGAACGCCGGACGGGGGGGCGAGCTTCCTTCAGAGATAAGTCAGCAATTTAACTCGGAAGTCCTGGAAGAAGGTCTCCAGCTGGCCAAGCATTCGCGAATTTCGCATGTTAACTTCGGAAGAGAATCCTACTTCGGCCTCGTCACCGACCATGATCAACAAGCCGCCCAGGTCCACATAGATCTCGACCCCGATTCAAAGGTCCTCAAAAGAGCCTCTTGCAGCTGCTTTCGTTCATCGACCCGAGCCTATTGTCGCCATGTGGTCTCGTTCATCAGATACGTCCTGAAGCCGGACCCTGAAACCGGTAGACTACGCACTCTGTCTGAGGATTTCCGGGACAGCTTCTGGAACGAAATAAGTTCTTACGGAACCGGAAACTTCGGCGATTCAGTCCTTGGATTCAAGGCCCGGCCTAATCACGGAGGAGAGGGTCTGAGAATTAGCTTCCTGGATCGCAACGACAAGGAAATCCTTGCCTTTATGCCTGGAGAGCGCCTCGTTGACGAATTCCTGCACGAGTTTTACGACATCATACGTCGTGACATCAGTGCCACGCTTTTCAAGAGCACGTATGCGCGAAAGCTCAAAGATCCCAGTGTCCCTTCTCTGCGTCGAAGGCCTTGGCAATATTCCGATGCCGAGGAAGCCCAGGACAGCGGAGACGCCAAATCGGCTCGCCGGCAGCAAAACGAGAACATTTGGCATCGCATTGCCAAGGTGGGATTCCTAATCGCGGGCCGTGACGGAGGCACGTTTCATTTCCGTTTCCTGGAACACAAACAGGAACTGACCGCCGAAGCCTTTGACGAATCAGAGGAAGTGATTCTTCGACTCACGCCCCCGCGGAACCACATAGGCGCGGTAATAGAAGCCGCGGAAGAGAAGGTGGCAATAGGCGATGATTTGCTCATCAACTCCAGGCCCCTCCAAACCGGCTACTGCATGGATCTGAGTGAGTCTTCCGCACTCCGCATCAAGCCGGTGGTGGAGAATCCCGATCCTGACGCCGAGCCTGAAGACGCGTATCTCGATCGCACTCGGTTGGAAGACCAACATTTCGGCAAGTATTACTTTTTCCCGGACTGGGGATTCTTCAAAATCTCGGTCAACATCAACGGACTGCCCGCGGAGTACTTCTCAGCACAAAAGGCTGTGACCATTCCTCCTGAAGAGATCACCCCCTTCCTGGTCCAGTACGGTGAACTGCTCAAGGAAAGCCCCACCATATTCATGGATGGATGCCTGCTGGACCGTAAGACAATTGAACAGTTCGAGCAGGCCTGTGTGGAACACAAAGCCTTCAGCGACGAGGGGGTCTCGCTGGATATCAATTATGATTTCGGTGACTTTCAGCTATCGCTACGGGACATTTTTCGCGCCAGGAAGGACAAGAAACGTTTTCTCATTAAAGGGAGCAAATGGGTGGATACGCTCTCAAGTGAATTCGCGTGGATGGACGGCCTCGATGAAGATGCCGTAACCGACGAGAATTTGCTCAGCATGGGACGTACCGATTACCTTCGATTCTTGGCTACTCATGATGAGCGTCTGAGGAAACGATTCTCGTCGAAAAGGTTGAAAGAGTGGTTCAATGATCTGGAGAGTCTCAAGCCACCGGGCCGGATGCCTGCCATAAGAGCCATGAAAGGTAGGCTCAGGGGCTATCAAAAGAACGGGTACGGGTGGCTGTGGTTTCTGTACGAGAACGGCTTCTCCGGGCTTCTCTGCGACGACATGGGCCTGGGAAAAACGCATCAGATAATGGCGCTCATGACCGGAATAGTCCATCGTCTCAACAGCAGACCCGCAAAGATCCGATTTCTGGTGATCTGCCCCACCACCGTCCTGAGCCATTGGAACGACAAGGTAATGGAATACTGCCCTCACCTTGATCCGCACGTGTACCACGGCACGGATCGCTCCTTTGACGAGGCATTCCAAGAGCACGGCCTAATCATCACATCCTACGGAATCGCGCTGCGGGACGTGGAAATGCTGGCTGAGCACAAATTTGATCTGATTGTGCTCGACGAGATTCAGGCCGTAAAAAACAAGGCCACCAAAACCTATGCCGCGGTGGAGGCGCTTCAATCGGTCTGCACGGTCGGACTGACCGGGACACCTATCGAAAATACGGTAAGGGATCTCAAATCGCTCTTTGACATTGTCATTCCCGGTTATCTCTTCTCCGATTCGGTGTTCGAGCAGCAGTTCCGCTGCCCAATCGAAGAAGAGGCGGACAAGGCGACCAGAGAGAAGCTCTCTCGAATGATCCACCCATTCACACTGCGTCGCCGCAAGGAGCAGGTGCTCAAAGAGCTTCCCCCAAAAATCGAGGACGTCCGACGCTGCGCACTGAGTGAAGATCAGATGCGGTTCTACAGAGACGTAGTGGACAACCAGGGCAGGGATCTGGTCATGACTCTCAAGGATCCTGACCAGAAGGTCCCGTACATTCACATTTTCACGGTACTGAACTATCTCAAGCAGATCTGCAACCATCCGGCCATGCTGGAACAAGAGTCAAAGGATTATGGGAAATATTCTTCAGGGAAGTGGGACCTGTTTTTGGAACTCCTTGATGAGAGCCTGGGGTCAGGACAAAAAGTTGTAGTGTTCAGCCAGTATGTGAAGATGCTCGTGCTCATAGAGGCGTACCTCAAAGACCGGGGAATCGAATTCACCTCCATCAAAGGCTCCACGCGAAAGCGGGCCGAAGCCGTGAGAAAATTCAACAATGATCCCAACTGCATGGTTTTCTCAGCGTCCTTGAGGGCAGCGGGCCTTGGGATCGATCTCACCGGCGGCTCAGTGGTAATACATTACGATCGTTGGTGGAACTCCGCGCGTGAAGAACAGGCCACAGATCGAGTTCACAGGATAGGGCAAAACCGGGGAGTGCAGGTGTTCAAACTCATCACCGAAAACACTCTTGAAGAAAAGATTGACGCTATCATCTCCAAGAAAAGACAACTCATGGACTCAATCGTCAAAGAAGACGATCAATCCCTCCTCAAACATTTCTCCAGGGAAGACTTCATAGATCTGATCTCGCTTTGATGCGGACTTCCATGCCTTGAAAGGCGCAACTAAGCGTGTGTCACAAAACAAACCTTGCAACAGGTTGCTGACGCAATTGTAGGGGCAGACCCCGGATCGGCGTCCGGGGCAGGCTCTGCGTGTCTGCCTACACGTAGGGGTGCGCACGCGGGAAAGGGCGGACACATAGGTCCGCCCCTACAGGAGAATGCCAACGTTATTTCGTGGCAGGCCCTAACCTTACGTCATTGCGAGGAAAAAAGCCGAAGCAATCTCCGAATCCGTCAAGACTTCCGAGAATCGCCACAGGAGGTCCCATTTGGATCAACCTGCTACGGCGCCTCTTCCAGATTTATCTGCAGCATCTTAATGGATGCCAGGATGCGCTTTACGTTACGGTTGAGAGCAGGAAAATCCTCGGACATGTCGTATAGTTCCTGAGCCCGCTTTTGCAGATCTTCCACCTTGGCGCTGATCGTTCCGACGGGGATTTCGCTTTGGGCCATGAATCAGCCTCCTTATTTTCTCTCATCCTTGAATCTCTCGGCCTTGACTTCGTATCTGGAGAGAGATCCATATTCGTGGAATTCAAGCTCATATCCCAGGTTGGTCTTCAGTCGCAGTTCCGTCTTCAGTTTTCCTTGGACGTCAGCGGATTTATCCTGTGCAACGGTCTCGTTCAGTTCCACTTTGAGTAAGATATGGTCAACGTCGCCCTGCTTGGTCACGATCACTTCAAATTCGTCCGACAGCTCGGGCATGGAACGCACTACATCTTCGATGGCTGAGGGCGCGAGCAAGACGCCCTTCACCTTGGTGATGTCATCGGATCGTCCGACCACACCTCCTTTGAACATCTTGAAGGTCCGTCCACAAGCGCATTGTTCGGCGCTGATCTCCACGATGTCTTTGGAATCAAATCGGATACAAGGCTGCGCCATTCTATCGAGCGCGGTGATCACGAGTTTTCCTCGCTTTCCCGGCTCAATGACTGGTTCGTGTGTTTCCGGATCTTCCACCTCTGCCAAAAACATGGCCTCGTTCACATGAAGCCCCCCGGGCTGTTCACTGCATTCAAAGCCCCAGGCTCCGATTTCCGTTGCGCCTGCGTGGTCGTAGACCTTTGCCGCCCACGCCTCTTCAATACGCTTCTTCGTAGCGGGGACCAGAGCCCCGGGTTCGCCCGCGCAGGTGATCTTGTCGATGTGCAAATCAGTGGCAGGGTCAACGGAGAGCTTTCTTCGCGCGGTGTCGGCTAATCGCAGCACGTATGTAGGAGTGGCCATCATGGCAGTGGCCTTGAGTTCCAGCATCTTGAGGATTCTTGACGCGGTATCCAGAACTCCACCGGGAACCGTCTCGCATCCGATCTTTTCCGAAGCATAATGTCCCGCCCAAAATGCAACAAACACATTGTAACCGAACGGCAGGAATACTCGATCATGAGGTCGATAACCCTGTGCCCACAGGAGCGTAGCCCAACACTCAGCCCACCATTCCCAGTCCTGCCATGTATCCGGCTGGTACACCGGTTGACCGGTAGTGCCGCTGGTTTGTCGGTACTCGGTTACCTCATCCAGGGGTACGCACAGCGCATCTCCGTAAGGAAAGGGATCTTTGTTCTGGATCGACCGCATCATAGACTTTTCAACTTTCGGTACCCGGCGCACGTCTTCCATGGTCCGGATCTCGTTCGGCGCCACACCGGCCGTCTCATAGAGCGTGCGATGGAACCGAGAATTGTCATACGCCCAACTGACAATCCGCCTGAATTTCTTGATTTGAAGCTTCTCCAGATTCTCGGCAGGGAGAGTCTCCAAATACGGATTCCAATATGGGATGTGTTTGTTCATCTGCATCTCCGCCCGGGGCCTTCCGTAGGCCTGAAAGGCTATAGCGATTGTACAAAAGAATGTCCGTTTGGCTGTCGGGTGTCCCGCGGAACGCGGGATGTCACTCCTCGTCATGACCTGCGCCACAAGAAAACCTGCCCAGCGAAACTGAAGCGTACCTCCAGGGAGACAAAGGGTTGACTTAAAGGGCCGGGGTGTCTAGACTTGCTGTTCGGCTCCAACTGAGCCCAAGATAAATCTCGCGCCCCCGTAGCTCAGTGGATAGAGCGACGGATTCCTAATCCGCAGGTCGCAGGTTCGATCCCTGCCGGGGGTACCAAAGAAAACACCGGGTCAGCCTCGTGATGGGCCGGCCCGTTTTCGTAAGGCATCATGGTTGCTGGATGGGTTTGTCGGTTATGATCACGCCAGGCTGCGGATTTCAGGGTGAACGGTCACCCGGAAACTCTGCCCAAAACTATTGTGTCGGCGTGGTCTGGGCGCCGGCGCTCTGTTGCCGGCTCAAGGCCTGCAAACTCCTTCCAAGCGCGTCAAACAGGGCCTTGGCCTGAAGGTGTGAAAGATAAACCTGTTTTTCGTAGACTTCCACGAGCGATTGTTCCCCCTTCTCATCGGAGCGGCGCCGCACCTTGCCGAACAGGATCGAGATGTCGAACGGGCTCGTCTCAATCATTGTGCAGTTGGAATAGAATGCCTCTTCCTTGACGTTAACCACCTTCGGCAGAGACGCGGGGGCTTGCTGTTCCGTTTGTTCCGTTTGTTCCGTTTGTTCCGTACCTTTCGCCATGTGAGAAGCTCCTTGGTGTAAATCCTTCCGTCGTGAAATAGAATAGCACAATCAGAGAAAGAAATCGCGCCCAAAATCGGGCGATATTACGCGTCCGAGATTATGGCGCCGTGAGCTGCATGGCCCTGACGCGGAGGCTCCCGTCATTCCAGAGCCTGCCCCGGACTACGATCCGGGGTCTGCCCCTACGTCTTGGCCCAGACCCGTCATGGGGCACAGTGTACGGCGCGCACCTGTGTGTGCGCCCTCTTACCAATCGCTAGACTTGAGAAAGTGGTCGTTGCCGTCTCCCCCCGAATACCTGAATGGTCACTTCCGGGGTTCTTCTCAAATTGCAGGCACTCCTTCGAGATTACCGCACGGCTTTTCCGGACAGTCCCTTCCTACACTTCACAGGCCAGTTTGAAGCCGGCTTCCACTGCTTCGCCGATTCGGCCAACTTTGTCGGCGTCTCCGATGGTTTGAATCTCAACTCCGGAGCTTTCCAGTGCTTTGGCAAGGGAGTTCTCGGAACGAGATCCCATTGCCAGGACCACGGTGTTTGCCGGTATGCTCACATCTTCACCGTCCACATTGGTATAGACCACCGTGTCCGGTGTGATGTGCTTCATTGTGGCGCCTTTTATGAGTTCTACTCCACGGGTGCGCAGATCCTTCAAGAGCACCCATCTGGTGGAAGGTCCCACATCTTGCCCGAAGCGGTTTGCCATTTCCACAACCGTTACCTTTTTGATGCCTTTTGTTATGAGTTCCTTCAGCGTCTCGGGGGTCTCACCATTGTGGAGCGTCAGAAAGTAAAGCTGCTCAGGCGATATGGTTCCTATGGATGCGAGGAACACCGCGGTTTCCAGCCCAACGGAGCCTCCTCCCACGATGACAACTTCACGACCGGTTGTTGCGATCCCTTTGAGGACGTCCCATGCCTGAACAACATTGGGCCGGTTCACATCTTCAATGGGTGGGCTGAACGGGGCCGCGCCGGTGGCCACTACCGTAAGGTCGGGTTGTTCCGAGGCAACCAATTCCGGATTGACCTCGCAGGCCAAGCGCACTTCCACTCCGTGTTTCTTGAACATGGCCTCGTAATACCTGAACATATTCATGAATTCTGGCTTGTGGGTCGATTCCGCGGACCAGAAGACCTGTCCGCCAAGATGCTCCCCCTTGTCGCATAGGGTGATTTTGTGGCCTCTTTGCGCCGCGGTGGCAGCGAATTCGCAACCTGCCGGGCCCGCGCCCGCCACCAGTATCTTCTTCGGTTTGTCGGTGGGCTTGATTTCGGTCTCCGCTTCCAGGCCGGCCCTTGGATTTACCATGCATCCTACAGGCTTTAACTGAAACACATGGTCGAAGCACCGTTGATTGCAGGCAACACATCGGCGAATCTCGTCAAATTTCCCCTCCTTGGCCTTATTGACAAATTCCGGCTCAGCCAACATCCCTCGCGCCACGCCGACCATGTCCGCTATCCCTTCCTGCAGCACCTCCTCCGCGATGAGCGGATCGTTGATTCTGTTGCAGCCGACCACGGGGATATCAACATGATCCTTTATTCCCCTGGCCAGATAGACATATCCGGCGCGCGGTAAGTCCATGGTTATTTGGGGAACACGGCTTTCGTGCCATCCCCCTGTGACGTTGATCAGGTCGGCGCCCGCTTCCTGGCAGACTTTGGCGAATGCGCGGGCTTCCACGTTGGTGTGGCTGTCCGGCACAAAATCATTTCCTGCGATGCGGACTATCACGGCCATCTCCGGGCCCGCTTCAGCGCGGACCCGTTCAACGGTCTCTCGACCGAAGCGCATTCTGTTCTCCAGGGGGCCGCCATACCGGTCTTCCCGCTTGTTGGTCTTGGGGGACAGGAACTGGCAGATGAGATATCCCGCTGAACCGAGCACCTCCACTGCGTCAAATCCCGCGTCTTTGGCACGCCGAGTGGCTTGAACGAAGTCATCCTGGACCCGGTCGATGTCTTCGAGGGTCATGGCCGTGGTCTGCTGTCGAGAGAACGCGCTGACGTACTCGGAAGGCGCCAGCACGGGCAGACCTTTCATGCCTGCGAAAGAATAGGCCCCTGCCTGGTACAACTGGACACCAATTTTTCCGCCTTTGTTGTGGATCGCGTCGGCAAGCCTCTTCAAACCGGGGATGCGCTCGTCATCCTTGATTGAAAGAAAGATATCCATGCCCGATGCTTCATCGTCGATTTCCGCGCCGCCCACAATGATCAAACCCGCGCCACCACGAGCCCGGGCCGCGTAGAAATTTACGAATCTGTCCGTCATCTCTCCCATGGGCGTGTACCCGAGGTGCATAGCGGTCATGACGACTCTGTTGGCCACGGTCATAGGACCAATGGAAATCGGTTCAAATAGCTTTGTGATCAATGTAACCTCCTGTGTGACCCGGCTGACTATCGGATCAAGCCCCTTTGAATTTTGCCTCTCTCTTCTGCAAATACGCGGACACGGCTTCGGATATGTCTTCCGACGGTATGATCATGCACGATCTGGCCGCATTATAGTCCAGGGCCTGATCCAACGGAACCTCTTCATTGTAAAGGAACACATCCTTTGCCCCCTGAACCGCCATGGGAGCATTGCCTGCAATTTCTTCGGCCATTTCCACGGCCTTTGCGTCCAGAGTCTCCTCGTCCGGGTAAACATGGTTTACCAGATTGATGGACCCGGCATATTCGGCATCAAATCGATGACCTCGAAAGGAGATCTCCCTGGCATGGCCCGCGCCCACAATCCTTGGAAGGCGCTGAAGTCCGCCAACGTCCGTAATAATGGCCAGCTTTGCCTCAGGAAGCGCGAATACGGCTTCCTGGGAGCAGAGCCTGATGTCGCAACATACCACGAGCTCAAGACCGCCCCCGAGGCAATGACCCTGAATCACCGCGATTGTGGGCTTACTAAGGCGTTCCAGGCTGGTGTGGGTATCCTGGATTTTCTTGATCTCGCGGAAGAGTCGCGCCTTCTGAGAGGCAGTGGCTTGTCCGACCAGCAGCGGCATCAACTCGTTGTCAGGACTCAGGTCCAGCCCCGCGCAAAAAGACTTTCCCGCGCCCTTGAGCAGAACTACTCTTGCCTCCGGATCTTCATCGGCTGCAGCCACGGCACGGCTGACAGCGTCCCAGACCGCGAGGTTCAAGGCATTGAGTTTGCCGGGTCTGTTCAGAGTTATCACTCCGACATATCCATCTCTTTTGTAGGTGACTAGATTCTCCTCGCCCGAGGCCGCGCTGTTCATTTGGTTCTCCTCCTTTTTCATAGAGTTACGTGTTGCTCTGTGGTGTCAACGCTGATCGATGCAAACCGGTCCCTATTGTCCGTCATCTATACCGGTGAACCCGTGAACAATAGGCGCGCGCTCACTCCTTGCCGTGCCGGGCAGGGCCCGTCTTTCGAGGGTCGCGTTGACTCGCAAATCCAGCACATGGTGTTCCAGCGAGGGTATCCGATTCGTATTCGTGCCGGTTGCCTTGAGACGCTCAAGCATTGTTTCCTGGAATTCCAGACCCGTTCCCTCTGGGATCGATTGCAGAAGATCTATGGCCTGCTCGCCTTCACCCATTTCGATCAGGCTTCTGACCCTTTTTAGAACCGACGATTGTTCATCGGTCGCCACGGCTTCGTAGAATTCCAGGGCCCACGATGACTTGCCCGCGGCAACCAGTGTATCCCCAAGCGCGTTCAGTGCTGAAGCCTTCCCCTGGACCAGGTTCGCGAGATCTTGGATCTCCTGGAATTTGTTGAGTTTCGCCAGCCTGTGAATCAGCATGAGAAAGTGACGGGGCGTCTTGCGGAGTCCCTCAGGCTGCGCATCGCGCAGGGCCAAATAGTACAATATTTCGTTGTTCTCCCGGAGCAGATCCAGATCCGGGAATTGGTACGTGTTGTGGATTCGAAGACCTTTCACCTCTTCAATGGTCCGGACATTGAAGGATTTAAAGACCTTGCGGATCTTGGCCTCCACTTCTACAACCTTGCCCCGCAATTCTTCCTGCATGTAATCTTCGGGGAATGTGAAACCGAACCTTAGGTCCCGGTCCTGTAGCGCGCCCGCAAATCCCTCTTCAAATGTGGGCAACAAAAGACCGCGTCCCAGAAACACGTCCCAGTATTTGCCTGAAATGGCCGTAAAAGGAACCCCGTCGGTCCAACTGCGAGCGTCAAATATTACTCGGTCCATGGGGCCGGCCGGCTCGTCCGATTCCTCAAAAAAGCTGATCGAAGCGATCAACTCTTCGGTGTCCGCGTCGTTTGCTCCTCGGGTGGTCGCGTACCCGTCGAGGAACTGCCCCAAAAGCGGGAACTCTTCGATGACAACGGCCGCCATTGCGCCGTACGCGTGAAAAGCCGGCTCTTCTTCCAGGTCCAACCGGTTCTGCAACAGGAAATCCAGGACTTCAAATGTCCGTTGCTTATAGTGTACATCCATTCTCATCTGCTCGTTGGCAAGGCTCCACATGTTTCTCACTCTTCTCAATTCTGCCTTCGGCATGTCCTTGGTTTCATACTGGTCTCCTATGGACATGAATGAGTTGCGAAACCTCTGCGTAGGCTTGAAACCGTATTTCTCAGGGTTCCTCTCATATATGGAACCGAAATACAGCTGCATCTGCTGTGAGCCGGAATTTGATTCGATGGAGATGCCGAGGGACCTTACGAATTCGAGGGTCTGACGAGCATCTTCAACGGTTTCCCCGGGCAGCCCGAAAATGGAAAAGAGTTCGGTCTTCAAGCCCAGCGCATGGGCCGTTTCTACGTTCGTTCGCAACCGGTCCAGTTCTGTGCGCTTGTTGGTTGCTTTGAGCACGCCGGGGCTGCCCGATTCCAGACCGAAAGCGACTGTGTCTGCGCCTGCCTGGTGGAGCTTCTCGAGCAACGCGGAATCCACAAGATCTGACCGGGTTTGGCACCAGAACGGGGTCGCAATTCCACGGTCCATCTTGGCTTGAAGTAGGCGTTCAGTCCGGTCTCGGTTTTCCGTAAAATTGGGATCCGCAAACCAGAACCTGGTGATACCGCGTTCAGTGAGGGATTCCATCTCCTGGACCGTTCTCTCAACGGAATGATATCGAACCCTGCCCTTGCAGATTCGCGGAGTAGTGCAGAACAAACAGACGTGGCTACAGCCCCTGGAGGACAGTAAGATAGCAGTGTCTTTGCCTTCCAGATTCAACACGTCTGTAAGGTACGGAGAAGGGTACTCGTCCAGATTCTCGGGTGGATCAGGGCCCGGGTCCGTGTCGACGATCCGGCCTTCACATCGGCAGGTGATCCCGCCCACGCTTTCCAGTGGGTCCCCTGCGTCGAGGGCCTCCGCCATCTCCACGAGCACTGTCTCGCCTTCACCCCGGACGAGCATGTCTACGTCCTCAAGTTCCTCCAGCGCGCTCGACGGCATCAATGTTCCTTGAGGGCCTCCAAGGGCCACACGTATGTGGCGATGCCTTGATTTGATGTACCGGCACAGAAACCGGATTCTGTTCATGGTGCTCTGGTACGCGGTAAATCCTATCACTGACGGCTCAACCCGGTGTATCCACTTCTCAAGACTGTTCAAGGTGAGTGGCCTGTCCCGCACATCATCAAGGATCACGCCGTCCCACCCGCCGGCCTTGAGGTTTGCCAAGATGTAACCTGTCGAGATGGGGATGCTCTCGGAGAATTCAAAGCCTACTTCATGATTGACGTTTATGAAAAGAAAAGCCACCTGATGCCCTTTCTGCAGTTTACCTGAAAATGGATGAGCCGGGATGACCCTGACGCTTCACCTTGCACCGACTATCCAAGAGGGCGCAGCATGCGGCGCGCCGTACGTGCGGGACCCGGCGAAATGCTGCCGCATTCCGAATTCCGCATTCCGAATTCTGCGCGGGACCCACGACTTTGCGGACATTTTCATGCTTCGTTGTGTCCGGTGCTCGGCCGCGCATGTAAGTTCCTATGATTCTGCGAAGGCTGTAGATTACCATCAAATGCCGCGGACTAACAACCGACAGATTGACCGATGACTCGGGGGCTGGTAATTAAGATAGTCATGAAGAAGATAAAAAGTCCTTGGTACGGGCTGCTGTGGATCATGATCTGGACCGCGGCCCTGGTCTATTTCCTGCAATCCGGTATGTTCAACACCAGAGAGAGCATTGGACTGCTGCTCGTATGGCTGACACTGGTGGGAATCACCATATACCTGTTGATCCAACATCTTCGGATAAGCGTCAAAGCCAAATCTCAAGCCGAGTCCCAAATCCCTCAAACCCCGTCTCGAAACGCGGCGTGCCCCTGCGGGTCAGGCAAGAAATACAAGCGATGCTGCGGGGCTGTGCGGACCTAGGCGCTTCCGCCAACGCGCGCTCGCATTCCAGGAGAAATTTCCCATTGGTGAATGAACCGAGCGGCTGATTGCCTCCCGTGGGCCCCGAGAAAGGACCGGCAAGATGCCGGTCCTACTACTGAAAACGAATCACACATGGACACGGGATCGTGTGTGACAATGACCGGTTATTCAAAGGCTTGAAATCATGGTGGTCTGATGCGGGACTGATTACCATCCCCGCTGTGCTTGAGGCTTGGACATACTCCGCATAGTAGTGATAACCTGTTTCTTGGCGGCTTGCATGTTCCACCCTCTTTTCAGCAGGCAGGTGAGATAGAGGCGCGCGTTCATTTGCATTTCAGCCTGCGTTCTGGAACGGGCGATCATCATAGGATACTGGTCGCAGCTCGGTCTGGGCTGAGCCAGGGCCTGTGCTCCGGCGGGAATGTTGGCCACGGTTCTTGGGCCGGCCGCACGCTGGGGTGAACGCGCCTGGACAGGACCACGTGGCCTGACAATAGGCTGCGGCTTACGGCGGGCGGCACGTTTCACGGTTGCCGCGCGCGGCGACCTGTAACTGGATCGCTTCCTTTTGGCTCCGGGCTTGACGTATTTTCCGCGGGAATCGAATTCCGGCGCCTGAGGCGCCGCGAACGGGAAACCCTGGGAAAGGGCGGAGGCGCAGACTATGCCCCCAACCAGGAAGATCAGTCCGACAAGTGTGGCGACGATTCCATACCGCATACTTATGAATACTCCAGATCAGTTAAGGTCAAAGTATACCACACCAAATCCCAAAATGCCATTCCACAGGCCGTGTAATGGCAACCATTCACTTACGAGCGGCCGACGGGAACGACCACGTTCCTGCGTTTGGTGCATGGCAAGAGGGCGCACACACAGGTGCGCGCCGTACACTCTGCCCCACGACGGATTTGGACCCAGACGTAGGGGCAGACCCCGGATCGTAGTCCGGGGCAGGCTCTATGTGTCTGCCCTCCCCGTTGCCCCCCGTAAGTGAATGGTTACGTGTAATGGTAAGGCTTCAGTTTCACGGGGAGCGGATCTTCTCATCGCGCATGTCATTGCGAGGACTGAAACGACGAAGCAATCCCCATATTCAGCGCGCACGAGATTGCTTCGCTACGCCCGCAATGGCATGTTCGGAAGCGACCCTCCGCCGCGCGAAACTGAAGGGTTACGCTGCCGGTCTTGGTTTCAGTGGACAGGGAAGCGGGAACTTGTTAAACTTTAAGGGTTTTACGCGAAAGGCTGCGAACGCGGCTCATTCCACCGCTGTAAAATCGAGAGAGGTCCCGGGCATGGTCATCATTACCCGACTATCCTGCAAAGGGGTCCCGGTGGCCGATGTGACTTACAGGGCCGGAATTCACGTGGAAGTCCGGGTGGGAAAGGAATACCGGGACGAAAAGATCAATATTCCGCTCGCCCATTCGGAGAACGGTGAACTGAAAGGATCATGGGAAGAAGCACTCGATCGCTATTTCAATGAAGGCCGTTTCGATTCCAGTGACAGCCTCTTTCCAGGAGAGATGCCCCGGATCGGATCGGCAAGGGAACACAGGTCCCTGTTTCGAAAAGCCTCACAAGCCCTCCGCAAAGATCTTGAACCACGAGGATTTGCTGTAGAAGTAAAATATCCGTGAGCCGCCGCGCGCCCCGATTCTCATATCATTTCGCGAATATTATTGGTAACCGTTCACCGGAAGATGTGCAACCCGTTGGAATCACGATGGAGGGAACTAAGGGCCTGCCACCTGTTGCAAGGTTTGTTTTGTGGCACACCCTAATACCAATGCGCGATCAAAAGAGGAACATCGGAACCCCCTCACCCTAACCCTCTCCCCCTTGGGGGAGAGGGTCGGGTTGAGGGTCTTAATTTCACTTCTTTGAAAGCGCATTCCTATGAAAGTCCCGTTGAAAAACCACCCCTTTGCGGGTCAACGTATGGGGTGGTTTGGAGGGGAGCCACTGCGCGTGGGGCGATTGAGCGGGCCCCGGACAGCTTGCGTGACATGACAGCTGTCGGTAACATGACGTTGAAATGCTTGCCCGGCTAGGGCCTCCCCTCCAAGGTCGTGCGCAGCGTGCGCGCTCTTTAGGGGCCCCGTCCGAGGCGAAGCCACGGACCAGTGAACAACGGCAAGGACTTTCATACTTCGTTGTCGCTCTCTTGCGATGTAAGTTGATATCAGCCCAATGACTCGCCCAGGAAGATCCTCATTTTCCCTCTTTGAACCTTCAAGCGAATCAGCTTTGTCTTCTTGGCCTTGGCCACTCCGGCAATGAACGAGGACAGATCTTTTACGGGCATGCCGTTCACGTCCAGGATCACATCACCGCCCCTGAGGCCCATTCGTCTGCCCAATCCGTCCGGGTCAACTCCTGTTATCCGAATGCCCGAGCCTTTCGGGATGTTGAGTTTTTCGGCCATGGACACGGGCACCTTGTCAATTTCAATTCCAAGTTCATTGGATGTTTCACCGCCTGATGACGCGCCTGTCTTATCATCGGCCTTGGCGATGCGTTCGCCTATCTTGGTGTTGAGCTTGATGGTCTTCCCGTCCCTGAAAACGGTCAATGTGGTGTCTGTGGAGGGCTTCACCTTACCTACCATGTTTTTGAGTTCGGATGCGCCCTTTACCACCTTACCGTTGAACTTGACAATTATGTCTCCGGATCTTACGCCGGCCTTCTCGGCAGCGCTGCCGGGCACCACCTGGGAAACCAGGGCTCCATCGGAATTTTCCCTGTCGAACGACTTGGCTAATGACTCGGTAAGATTCTGGATGTTTACGCCCAACAGACCGCGGCGAACCTTGCCCTCCTTGATGAGGTCGGCCATGATCAGTTTCACGGAATTGGACGGAATCGCGAATCCGATGCCTTGGTAACCGCCGCTGCGGGACGCAATTGCTGTATTTATGCCGATCACTTGCCCTTTTATGTTGACAAGCGGGCCCCCGGAATTGCCCGGGTTGATCGCTGCGTCGGTCTGAATGAAATCCTCGTAGTCTATGATTCCTACGTTGGTTCGCCCTTTCGCGCTCACTATTCCCGATGTGACGGTCTTGTTGAGTCCGAAGGGATTTCCAACAGCCACGACTATCTCACCCACTCGAAGCTTGTCCGAATCTCCCAGACTGGCCGTAGGAAGATTCTTTGCGTCGATTCTGATGACCGCTATGTCGCTCTCCTTGTCCGTGCCCACGATCTTGGCCTTGAAAGATCGCTTGTCCGGCAGGGTTACCTTGATCTCGTCGGCATTCCGTACAACATGGTTGTTGGTCAAAATGTACCCGTCCGGCGATACTATGACTCCGGACCCCATCCCGCGAGAGCGGAAGCCTCTTCCGTGAGGACCTTTCTTGAAGTAGCGCTTGAAAAAGTCGTCACCGAAGAATTCGCGAAATGGGTGGTTCTTGAGGGAATTTTCCGAGCCACCACGTCTCGAGGTGAACTTCATCTTTCGCGTGGAGCTTATGTTAACAACAGCAGGTGTAACTTTCTCCGCTATCTCAACGAACGCGTTGCCCAGCGCCTCAAGAGACGCGGGTCCGGAAGCGTGTGCAGGAACCGGAACAATGATCGCCGACAGGGCAATCGCCGCGACCACCGCCAAAATGGTTCTGTTCATCTTACAACCGACTATACTCATGAATGTTTTTCCTCCTCGATCATATCGACTTGATTCATTTGACCCATATCTAACGATTTGGTTCTCGGCAGACCGGAAAAGGCGCAAGGTCGTCCAATAGGAACATCTCTATAACACACCAGGATCATAAAGTGAAGCAACCAAAATCTCCTTTTCTGACCCTTCCGCTTTTGGGGTGGTTCCTTCCGTATCTCATTCCCGGCGCAGCCAAGCAATCACCGAATTTGCCGGTTTAGCCGACAATATAGCTCAGGTTGTTTCTCGATAATCGCGCCAACCGTATATCTTTCTTGATATTTCTGGCCATTATGCTATAATGGCCGGGAATTGCTGACGAGAGGTGAAGACCATGAACACAACCCAGAATACTTACGAAAAGCGCACCATCAAGGTCAAGGATTTCCTGGAAGATTTCCACGCAGGGGTAAGTGACGCAGAATTGATGAGAAAATACCATCTTACCGCCCCCGGGGTAGAGAGATTCTACACCATGCTCGAGGAGCGCGGCATCCTCTTTCCCGAGGACTTCGCTGCAAGGTGCTCGGATGATCCTGATGTTGATCTACAAGGCCATGAGCCTAGTTCCACCGAATACGGCTTTGTGTGCCAGTCGTGCGGGGTGTCCACTGAGACGGTGTTTGACGTTTGCCCGGACTGCGGAGCTTCTCCTCACGAATTCGCTGAATCCGAACCCGGGAACGATCATATTCCATCGGACCCGAGCGCGGCCGCGTCGCAGCACGGAATTGATGATGTGGGTTTCGGGGATCGTTATGAGTTCGAGGAAGAGGAGACCTCTGACGAGGCCGCCTTTGACGAGGAATTGGTCGGCACAGCTATTCCCTACGGGGACGACGAGGAAATAAACCTACCGGAAAGAGCGGCCTGTGACCGATGTCAGGCAGAGCTTGAGCCGGGTATTCGGGGAATTTACGACAGAAAACAGAGTCTGACGGCCTTTGTCTTTTCCGGAATCATATTCGTTTTGAGTCTCCTTTTGGCTGCGTCTCTACACTTCTTCGACGGATATTCCTTTGGCAGGCTAATGGTAGTATTCGGTACAGGGCTGATGATGATGGCGGGATCAGTGTTTCTGGCCGTCGGAGGATTCATGGTACTGGCCAGAGAAAAGGTGTACCGCTGCGCTGAATGCCTGAGCGTTTACCCCAGGGATTGATAGTTCCAAGCCTTCAAACGCGCCAACCGAGCATGAAAGCCCTTTCCGTTGTTCACTGGTCCGCGGCTTAGCCTCGGACGAGGCATTCGATCAGCGCGCTCTCACCCTCCGGCAATGGGTGGGAAGATAGCGAGTCGATCTCCATCTTCGAGGGTGTCTTCCAGGCCCGCGTGGATTCCATTGAGAAAAATAATCTTCGGATCATCGGCCGCGATGTTCACTTGAGCAAGGATCTTCCCCACTGTTGCGCCCTCTTCCACTTCAATTTCACCGGAATTCAGCAGGGCTTCCTCAGGCAGACGGGACCTGAACGACGCATAAAGATTTAGATTGATCTTCATTTGCAATTACTCCGTCATCTTTGTGGCATTTATCATATCACTTCGCGGAGCTGCCGGCGGCAATCTTATCCGGTCCTATTTCCCGCAACGAGCTTCGCCCACGCCGCGGCGCTCACAAACATTGTTAGACCTGCCACAAGGTACATGACCGCCAGACTTTCCAGATCCGCGATGAATCCCCATGCCAGCGCTGAAAGATGGATGCCCAGGCCAAAGGATCCCGTAAACAGAGAGACCACGACAGCCCGGTTGTTCTCTTCGGACCGATCAACCATCCGGGCCATCATTGCCGGGTAGGATAAACCTTGCAACAGCCCGAAGAAGCCGCCGACAAGAGCTGTATCCCATTGGGAGTCTATCCGGGAAGTGAGGACCAGCATTATGCCAAACCCCACCAGACATGCAAGGATCAGCTTTCCTCGCTCGATTTGGTCGGCAAGCTGTCCGAGCAGCACCCGTACGCAAATCAGACTCACCCCGTAAACCGCAAAAAAGGTTGCCACCCGTAGGCCGAGTTCTTGGGCCAGGAGGGGAAAGTAAGTGCTCATTGCAGCGAATCCGGAACCGAAGACTGCGGCCAGAACCATCATCGACAGGTAGCCTCCCCTATAGGCCGTCGTGAAGAAACCCTGTGCTTCGCCGGGTCGCTCGGTTCTCGAGGGTTCTTTGAATGCAAGGCCGGCCACGAATCCCATCAACCCGAATGCCGCCAGAAGCGTGAAGTAGGCGCCAAAGCCCATCGCGAGGATCGCTTTCTCCCCGAGGTAAGGCCCGACAGCTACGGCCAGGGAGCCGGAAACCCCAAAGAGACCGATCCCCTGCGCGCGTCTCTCCTGAGGAACCAGGTCCACCACCGCGGTGGAACAGGCATTGAAACATGCGGCAAAGGCCAATCCTTGAACCAATCGAACCGCAATCATCAGGTGAGAGTAGCTGTCAAACCACAGATATCCGAGATTGGAAGGCCCCGCAATCAACGATCCCACGATAATGAAGAGCTTTCTGCCGTACCGGTCTATGAGTGGGGCGACCACAGGAAGGCACCCCAGAGAGGTAACTCCCATGGACCCCATAACCAGACCCACGTCAGTCTTGTCACCGCCGATTTCCACAATGTAGAGCGGTAAGAGACTCCAGGTCGCAACAATGAGGAAAAGGAAATGATTGGCCGCGGCCACCAGCACGAACTGACGGTTCAGGAAGATGTTGGACATCCTGATAGAATTCTCCTCTGATCCATCCCATGCCGTCATAATGGCGGAGGGCCCTATTTGGGACGGAACCTTTCATCCTACAGCGGTGAAGTGACTTTGAACGGGCAATCACATCAAACCAAGGTCTTTTCCGGCAGAAGAAGGGGCGGACACATTCGTCGTATTGGTTCACCGGGCTTGAGGCGGCTCTGCGCCCGGTGAGAATGGAGGGGGAGACTCATCTCCCCCTCCAAACCTCCCCCATCGTGATTTCAGCAGCTTGCACATCTCCCGGTGAACGGTTACCATTCGTCAAACAGTACGACCCTGTGCGCAACTCTATTGATCCGAGCCCGGGTCCTCATCCTGTTCTCCCTCGTTCGACAGTTCCCAGCCCTTTTGAGCGCCTTTTCGGTCCCTCCATTTGAACTTCCGCGGTGGACGCGAAGACTCGGTTTCATTCAAGGGAGACTGTTGATCCTGCGCGGCCTGCGGTTCACCATCAACCGGTGGCTCGTAGTGCGGAGGCTGATCATAAGAGGGGACCGGTGAATCCACCACATCCGACGAACGCGAGGGACCGGTCACGTCGGCCTCACTGCGATCCGGCGCGGTGTCAGTCAGGTCCTCTTCGACTATTTTCGAATCTTCCGTAGAAGCCCTTTCGTGGGGAGTAGTCGTTGCGCAACCGGCCAGTCCCACAATCAGAACCAGGGCCAACATCACCTCCAACACCTTTGAACCCACGGGAACCACCTTTTCCCACTTTGCTCCGCTATTATAGTGCGACGCATTGAAAATGGGTTTTCCAGATGGAACCCCCTCACCCTAACCCTCTCCCGCCACGGGAGGGGCAGGGGGAGGGTGATCTTAACACCCAATATCAGTGCGCATCACTATAGATCGTAACCGTTCACCGCGAACCGAACAAGCTCCCGGAATTACGTATGGGGGAGATGAGTCGCCCCCTGCGTTCTCACCGGGCGCAGAACCGCTTCAAGCCCGGTGAACCATTACATTAGATCACTCATTCCATGTCACCGAACCTTACCTGAACGGCGTGAAAACACCTGCGTTGCGTACCCCAACTTGTTGGCGCAAGGCCTGATACCCACTCCTAGATATCGAAATCTGGGATCAAGTATGTTTTTCCGGTGCGATGGGCTGTTCATCCATCCCTTGACCATTTGCTCGGCCCATCGATCGGAACTGCCGTGCAGGCCCCGATAACCGATATTCTCAGCGCCTGAGCCCAGGCCCACACGCTTTAGCCGACCCCCAAAGGTCCGCCACCCTTTCGGAAACTTACGGGATTCGTGCTCTAAACTGCGTGTGCGACACATATTGTTGCTGTGCGTTTTGGCCATGAATTCCAAGGCTCGGCTGGGTCGAAGCCGCGCCAACCCCCTTTGAGCGCGCTCCTCATTCGTAAATCGGAGAATCTTCCCTTCCACCAGCTCAGTGGTCGCCTTTTCCCGTTTCTGCCCGGAATCCCCTATGGACGCGTACTTGCCGGCCCCAAACGCGTGACCCACCGCAAAAGGGGCTGAACACAACACCAAAACCAGCAGGACCGGCAGTGCAGCAGTGCAAACAATTCGGCCCGCTGAATGTTTCAGAAATGCCGACCTACGCGAGGCCCGCACGCCGTGTGTCATCTGCTCTCCCAATGGTCCAGCGGCAATGCCGGAAACAACCCTGTGATCGCTTGGAATGGTCATTGTCTCTCCCACGGCTGAGTCGACAAAAATTTCTCTTTGCCATCAGATCAACTCAGTTCTATACTTATACCTTATTTTCGCCTCATTGGTCAGAATCGGAGTTCCCCCAAATCGGGAGATCCGCTGTGACCAATGCTGGGAAACGGTTATTTGGTCGGGATCTCCTGACGCGGGGCCGCGTGCCGGGATTAGATGGCAATCCTGAACCGATTCACTGACCAGGAGATCACTTCACCTTTAAGTTTAACACATAACAGCTTTATTTCAAAGGGAAAACTGGGCCATCACGCAATCCTTCAGTCATTCGGGGGGCTCCCGGTAGATGTCATTGCGAGCGGAGCGAAGCAATCTCCTGCGCGCTGAATATAGGGATTGCTTCGTCGTTGTGGGGCGAATGAGCGGGCCCCGGACAGCTTGCGTGACATGACAGATGTCGGTAACATGACGTTGAAATGCCTGCCCGGCCAGGGCCTCCCTTCCAAGTCTATGCGCAGAGTGCGCGCTCTTCGCGTACCCTGTCTGAGGCGAAGCCCCGGACCAGTGAACAACGGAAAAGACTTTCATACTTCGTTGTGCCTTTGTTTCTAGGCATGTAAGTTGGTATGAGGGCTCAGGCCGTCAATTCACCTGCTGCTGTCGTTTTGGCGCCCTGAATTCTCCCCATTGGTTTGAGACCCAGTGAAAGCAGGCCGGTCCCAGATGAAAAATCGCTCTTCCGACCATTGCGGCGCGGGCCGGTCAAGATATCGCATAGTGGCCATGGTTCTGGTTACCGGGTTATTCTTGACCACGGGCGCGCGGGACGCGGCCCCGGGCGAAAGAAATTCGGCCAGAATTTCGGTGTTGATAGCCACAGGGATGCCGGGAGACACGCGATATCATGTGGGACTCGGAATGGCGTCCTTGTGGACCACCAGGCTTCGGAAGGCTGGAATCAGGGTTTCAGCGGCCGTCTCCGAAGGTCCCAAGGAGAGCATCGAGGCTCTACGGATCGCTGACGCGGACCTGATACTCGTTGACAACCTGTTCTGTTCAATGGCCTTCAAAGGGGTGGGAATGTACCGGGGACGCCGGGTTCGGGGGTTACGCGGTATAGCGGCCTTATGGGACGATGCCCTTCATGTGCTCATCCGGTCCGACAGACTCAAAACCGGCGGCATCAAGGACCTAGAAGGCTTGACTCTTGCTACAGGGTTGCCGGGCAGCGGAAACCGGATCGTAACTGAGATCCTCCTGAAAACTCTGGGCGCGTCCGGTCCCAGGGTGCGGCTTCGTTCCATGAGCAACAGGGCCGCGGTGGAAGCAATGAAAAGAGAGACCGTAGAAGCTCTCGCGCTTTCGGGAGGTATACCGATTCCGCGGGTCAGCAGCCTTTTGAAAGAGAAAGGTCTGTCACTGGATTTCCTTGAGATGACCGATGCCCAAATGACCGCGATACGGCAGACAGGCCTGCACGGCCTGTCTGCTACGACAATTCCACGTGGAACCTATCCCGGACAGAACCGAACGTTGCGCACTGTAGGACGGAGAATTCTGCTGGCCGTGACCTCATCTCTCGACAACCAGGTGGTCCATGCTCTAACAAAGACCCTATTTGAGAATCTGGACTATCTTGCGAGATTACACCCCGCGAGCCGGGATCTGGATCCGGAAACGGCCCTGAAGGGAATGAATATCCCGCTCCATGAGGGCGCGTTCATTTACTATCAACAGAGGGGGATCAAGGTCCCGAAAAATCTGAGCCCTGAGAAGCGTAGGGCTCTCTAGCCCTTACCCGGCGATGAATCGCCGGGCTATTTTCCGACGCCCCTTCAGGGCTACGGTCTTTCGAGAAAGAAGCGGGAAAGAAGGGGCGCCCCGATGAGTCAATCCGGGAGAACTTTCAAAAAATACTATATGATGCTTGCAAGATTTTGAAACCAAGGGCGAGGTCGCAGCAGCGAGGCGGGCCGGCTGACACGCTCGAAGCGCCCTTTCCCATATAGCTCGTCCCCACACTGGGACTCTCAAGGAGGTTTTTTTCATGAAGGAAGTTGTCATCGTAAATGCCGTTCGTACGCCGGTAGGCACGTTCGGTCGATCTCTTACAACGATCCCGGCAGTCGAACTGGGGGTGATTGCGGTCAAGGAGTTGATCAAAAGGACCGGCATCGACCCGGCCGCCATTGACGAACTGATTTTCGGGTGTGTGCTTCAGGCCGGTCTGGGTCAAAACGTAGCCCGACAGGTGCTGATCGGCTCAGGGATACCGCAGGAGGTCCCTGCCATGACGATCAACAAGGTGTGCGCGTCAGGTTTGCGTTCGGTATCCCTGGCCGCTCAGTGCATAAAGGCCGGTGATGCGGACACTATCATCGCAGGAGGCACGGAAAACATGTCAGCCGCTCCCTATGCCGCGAGCAAGGCTCGGTGGGGGGTGCGAATGAACGACGGCGTCCTGGTGGACCTGATGATTCACGATGGACTGTGGGAAATATTCAACAACTACCACATGGGGTTGACCGCGGAAAACGTGGCCGAACAGTACGCGCTCACTCGCGAAGACCAGGACAAAATGGGTCTCTCAAGCCAGCAGCGAGCTGAAAGGGCAATCCAGGAAGGCCGCTTCAAGGATGAAATAGTCCCTGTGATGATTCCACAGCGAAAGGGCGATCCCAAGGTCTTTGATACTGACGAGCATCCACGTCTCGGTTCAACGTCGGAGGCAATGGCCAAGCTGAGGCCTGCTTTCAAGAAGGACGGCACCGTTACCGCGGGAAACGCTTCCGGTATCAATGACGGAGCGGCAGCGGTGCTGGTAATGTCTGCCGAAAAGGCTCAGGAAAAAGGGCTCAAACCCATGGCCAAGATCGTATCTTACTCAGCCGCGGGCGTTGATCCCAAGGTGATGGGCCTGGGTCCTATTCCGGCAACAAAGAAGGCGTTGGAAAAGGCCGGTCTCACCATTAATGACATCGACCTGATAGAAGCCAACGAAGCCTTTGCCGCTCAGTGCCTTGCCGTCATGAAGGATTCGGGTTTCGATCCGGATAAGACAAACGTCAACGGTGGAGCCATTGCTATGGGACATCCAATTGGCGCGTCCGGGGCCCGCATTCTGACCACCCTGTTGCACGAAATGCAGAAGAGGCAGGATGCTAAGAGAGGACTGGCCACACTCTGCGTGGGCGGCGGTATGGGTGCGGCAATGATAGTTGAGAAGGTGTGACATCATAGGGTTGGCCATGACCCGTTTGACCTGTCTATGATGTCACGCGGCGCCATGCCTTGGAGGGGGAGACTCAGCCTCTTCCCTCCAAACATCCTCCATACGTAAATCCGAAGCGGTGTCTCATACCGAGTTACATGCCTAGAAACAAGAGGCACAACGAAACATAAAGGTCCCTTCCTCTCGTTCCCAGGCTCTGCCTGGGAATGCATACCGGGAGGCTCCGCCTCCCCTACCTAGGGCCGCAATGCTGGTCGTACGCCTACCTTTGACCGAGTACATCGAAGCCATCGAGATCCAAGGCAAAATTGTTCAGAGAAAGATCTCAGGATGGTCGCCCGACGTCCTGTTGCTCCTGGAACATCCTCCCACCATAACTTTCGGCAAGAGAGGAGCCGAGTCTCATCTGCTGGTTTCCGCTGAAGATCTTGAGTCAAGCGGCATCGCTTTGCACTCGGTTGATCGCGGAGGAGAAGCCACTTACCATGGACCGGGCCAGATAGTCGGCTATCCGATCATGGATCTGAAATCTGCGGGTCTCTCCATCAGGGAGTACGTTTATCAACTGGAAGAGACCCTGATCGTGGCGCTTGCAGAGTTCGGTGTCCGGGGCTTCCGACAGGCCGGCAAGGTCGGGGTTTGGACTGATACTCGGGACAAGATCGGTTCCATCGGTGTACGAGTACGGCGCCGGGTGACTTATCACGGGTTCAGCCTTAATGTGGATCTATCTATAGATCCGGGCCCGCTGATGGTGTCGTGTGGGATGCCGGACATAACAATGGTCAGCCTCAATGACCTTTTGGATCACCCTGTTGAAACCCGTTCCGTAATGGACTCCGTTGCTCGCTCATTTGCGCAGGTCTTTGGAGTGGAGCCGGAAAACACCTCGCTGAAAAGAGCTCTTGAATGATGCGATTTCCTTGGGAAACGCGGCCGTGTTATGCTTCAAAAGAGCAAAATCAGAGGCGGAAAAACAAGTTTTGAGGATACCCTTCAGCTACAGTCTACGAAATCTATGGACCCGCAAGCTGACAACTGTACTTACAGCGGGAGGGATGGCCCTGGTTTCATTCGTTTTCGTGGCGGTTCTTATGCTGGCGGAAGGTCTGGAAAAGACTCTGGCCGATACCGGATCACCGGAGAACGCCATTGTTTTGCGGGCGGCCGCGGAAACCGAGATCAGCAGCGCCATTTCCCGCGAAGATGCCGGTGTTGTCGAGGTGCAACCTGAGGTGGAGCGCGGCCCTCTGGGGGAGACCATTTCCGCGAAGGAATCGATGGTCCTGGTGACTCTTCCGCGAAAAGCCACTGGGGAACCGGCCAACGTGGTGGTAAGAGGAGTCGGAGCGAAATCCCTTGCCCTGAGAGGTCAGGTGAAATTGATTTCAGGTAGGCTTTTCCGCGTCGGTTCCCATGAAATCATAGCGGGGAGCAACATGGCCCAAAGGATACGGGGCGCTTCCCTGGGTGGAACATTGAGGTTTGCGCTCACTGAATGGAGGGTCGTCGGTGTCTTTGACGCCGGGACCACCGCGTTCGATTCTGAGGTGTGGGGCGATGTGGATCAGCTCATGTCCGCGTTCCGAAGGAACAACTATTCCGCGCTGATTCTAAGGATTCCGGGGAAACGGGCTTTCACTGATTTCAGAAAACGAATGGAGAGCGATCCGCGCCTCACGGTTCAGGTGAAGCGAGAAATTGCTTTCTACAGAGAACAATCCGAGATCATGGCCCAGTTCATTCGCATATTGGGATTGGCGATGACGATTTTCTTCAGCGTCGGAGCGATACTTGGCGCGATGGTCACAATGTACGCGGCTGTGGCCAATCGAATTCGCGAGATTGGAACCCTGCGCGCCCTGGGTTTCCGAAGCCGCGCCATAGTGACTTCGTTCATGACCGAAGCGATTCTGTTGGGATCAATAGGAGGCCTGGCCGGAGTGGCCGCCGGCTCCCTACTTCATTTCTTAACCATATCGACCATGAACTGGCAGACCTTTTCAGAGCTGGCCTTCGGCTTTCAACTCACGCCGCAGATCGCTCTGTCCACAGTCGGATTTTCCGTGGCTATGGGTTTTGTCGGCGGACTGCTGCCCGCGTGGAGCGCGGCAAGGCTGAAGATCGTCGACGCGCTGAGAGCATCCTGAGTCTTGTGGCAAAACGTTTTCCGGAGTCCTATAATGTAGGAGAGGAAAACTTTCAAGGTGGGCTTCACTGCCGGCCGAAAGGAGCGGTTCCATGAAAGAGCTTAAACCGGGTGATCAAGTTGTCGGATTGTCGGATGACGGAGCCGGAATAGAGGTGTACAAGCTTGCCAAGGTTTGGACCGACGGTGTTCAGGCGGAGGACACGTCGGGACAGCTTTCAAAGGCCTCTCTTCGCGCGTACGACGAGCAAGTTGTCAACCGGCTTCTTGAAAAGACCGAACAGATCAAGACCATCAAGCAGGAGATCAGGAGCATCTTCGAGGGCCTGCAGAAGGTGGGCTGATGGAGGGCTTCTCAGGGTGTGTCACAAAACAAACCTTGCAACAGGTTGCTGACGCAATTGTAGGGGTGCGCACGCGGGAAAGGGCGGACACATAGAGCCTGCCCCGGACTCCGATCCGGGGTCCGCCCCTACAGGAAAATGCCAACGTTATTTCGTGGCAGGCCCTTAGGGAATTTCCCAGGGTGATCTTCAAGTCACCAAAATACAAGCGAATCCATCTCAATACAGCGGCTTTTCCCCTTGGGCTTTTTTACCGTGTCTCCGATTCTTGGCGTCTGCTTTGATTTTCTTTTGTGCATCCGAAAGCCAGCGTCTTACGATGGAACGCCATTTGCCGTCGCGAACCAGAGGCAAAGCCTTCTTGTAGAGTGCCGCCGCCTGTGGGTACTTGCCCTGTTTCTCGTACAACTTGGCCAGGTACTCCATAGCGAGATAATTGTCGGGCCTGAGCTGAAGAACTTTTTCATAATCGGTGACAGCCCCGGCGGCCCTGTTGATCATTTCCATGCACACAGCCCGCTGGAAGCGCACCTCAGGGTTGTTGGGTTTCAGTGCTATGGATTTGTTGTACCATTTTATCGCTTCCTCCCATTCTCTGCCCATGGAAGCCTCGTAGCCTTTTCGGAAGTACTGTTCCGCGGGGTCAGGGGCCGCGGATTCACATAAGATCGGCCACAGCAATGCGGCACACAACGCAATCGTCAGTAATCTATTCATGAAAGTGTCGCTCCACCACAGGCTGTTTCCGGCAATGCCCTTATCTCTCGCCAGCCTCTTATAGCATATCGTCTCTCGAAGAGTAAGCAGGACTTTCCTTGGCTACTCCTACCCGAAGCCCGTAAATCCCAATGTCCCCGGTCCATCTTTGGCGCTGCACGCGTCTATGCACTCTCCACAATTGGTGCAAAGGAGGTCCGTACCCTCACCGTATGGGGCCAAACCCATTGGACAGGCCTCGGTGCAGCGTTCATTCTTGCAGCACGCTGTTTTGCCCCCGCCGACCGCGGAACGCACGGTCATGGTGAACGGTGTCCGGAATAGTGAGAGGCAAGCGCCTGTCGGGCAAAACAGCCTGCACCAGAAGCGGGGGAACAGGAACAACTCCAAGAGCAGGATCATGGCTATGAACCCGAACTCCAACGAGAGAGTCCCTTGCCTTACCAGTATCATGGCCTCGGTGCTGAGTATCCCCGGAGCGCTCACGTAGTTGAGGATCGGTATGCCGATGGCGCCCGCGGCAAGAGTTCCTGCGAGCAGAAACCCGTATCTGATCATGTTGGCCTTGAAAGGTCTCGGAACCACAGGAGCTTCCCACTCGGACTTGCCGAGGATTCTCTTCCTGAACCAGGCCCTCAGCCATGCCGTCACGTCGGTCATGAGGTGGTACGGACACATCCAGCCGCACCAAACCCGCCCCAGAATCAGCGCAAGAAGCGCGGGGAAGATCAAAGATCCCAATATTGGAGGGGCCAACTCACCCGAGGCTACAATCGTCTGAAGAATCGCGACCGGATCTGTGATGCCGAGTCCACCTATGTTGATGGCGTAGTATGTCCCGGTGATCGCGTAGATCTCGTAGGAGTTGAGCACCGGAATCACAAACATCAGCGCGAAAACGCCGATCTGTGACATTCTTCTGTAAGGGCTTAACATCACTCCCACTCTTCGCCGTCTGCCGGCGACTCATAGGGAAAATGGAATTTCGGCCTTTCGCCGCCGCCCTGGATCCGCTGTTTCTTGTCCAGAAGATCTTTGCCTTTGAGCACCTTGGACGGATCCGTTCGGCCGGGAGTTAGAGAAGTTTCATAGAACTTTCGGGCCTTGCGATAATAGAATCCCGCCCGGTCCACACGCCCCATGCCGGTGGGAACAATGTTGACAGCGCGCCTGGGGCGGACCGGACACCTCTCCACACAGATACCGCAGCCCACGCATTCGTCCGTCACCACCGGGAAGAGGTTGTCCCGCAGCTTTATGGCCTTATCCGGGAATGGGCAGACATTGTAACAGGTGTTGCAGAGAGCGCCGATTTTCGCGCCCGCGTTTTCGGGAAGCGTGTCATGTTCGAGGAACAAATGGCTGTAACAAATTGAGAAATCGATTCTGGCCTTGCCCATGCGTACGTTTTCGGGATTCTTCAACCGGGTGTCCAGAGCACTGGTGGGACAGAGTCGAGTGCAGGCCATACACAGATAACAGGCCTTGGCCTCCGGTAGGACATAGGGGGTGCCCAGCGTGGGACCCCATCCCGCACGTTCTATGGAATCGTAGGGGCACACCTCCAGGCAGCGGTTGCAACGAATGCACAGGGCCATGAATCGCTCTTCTTCTACAGCCCCCGGGGGACGAAGATAGTTCTCTCGATAACTGTTGATAAGGGGATTGTCGCCGTAGATAAAGACCCGGCGTAAAAAACTGCCGAAAGGGTTGCTCAAAGCTCCACTCTCCAGGATGTGGACACAAGGCCTATCGGCCATTGTGTCGCGATGGGGCACATCACGAATGGACTACTATTTGATTGCAAAAATGAAAACTCGTATGCTTGGAAATCGAGGCATCGAATCACGAAAGACCTTGCCGTAGTTCACTGGTGCGGACGTTGGCCCCTGTACGGCTATGACGGCCCGGCGCGTGCGCCGCCATTCAACAGAAGTCCCCGTAAACGCGGCAGTACGGGCAGACTCCCGGGGTCCTCAGTCGTCTGGTGCGGGGTCGTGAAGATCGGGTCGGTCGATCCCTGGCGCCTGGATCTTTTCCACTTCTTCTTCAAAGTTGACGTACATGTGGCCGATATCGACGATCTGGGGGATATTCTCTTTGAGCCGTACGCACAGATCTTCCAAGGCGTGGTTGTTCTCGGCCTCCAGATTCACCACCAATTCCGTGCCCGACTCGGATTTCACCTGGAAGGTGACTTCCGGAAAGCCTTTCAGGCTTTCCAGAACCTCCCTGTCAGTGCCGGGCTCAATGAAGATCCCACTGCCGGTTATGACCATTTAGCCACTCTCCGGTCAGCTCAGACCTTTATGGGAAAAGGCGTGTTCAGGTCGGACACCAGTTTCATGTCAGCACAGTCTTTGGGATCACCGATACGTTCCAACTTGACCGCGCATATTTTGAACTCCGGCTGCTTTGAGCCTTTGTCGAACGCGTCAATGGTCACCCGGTTTACCATGCGGTCCCAGTCCTGGTCAAACCATGGAATGAACAGAATGCCCGGCAGAGAGTTCTTTACCACTCTCGCTGGGAGCAGGTTGAAGCCCCGGCGGCTGGTCACCTTGACCATATCACCGTTTCTCACGCCGTATGCCTTGGCGTCCTGGGGATTAATCTCAAGGTATGCGTTGGGTTGGGAGCGGGCGGTCTCCGGCACTCTCATGGTCATGGTGCCCGTGTGCCAGTGTTCTATGACTCGACCAGTGGTAAGGAAGAACGGAAACTCCTTGTCCGGGACTTCCTGCGCGCCCACGTATTTCCTGAGGAACACATTGGCCCTGCCTTCCCCTTTCTTGTCGGCATAGAAGTAGATCATGGATTGCGGAGGCACTTTCTTGATGTCGGGCATATCCATTATGGGATCTCGACCCCGAACGTACCGCCTGGCCGTCCCGGGGCTTTTCACGTCTGGGCACGGCCACTGGAGGCCTTCTTCGCTCTTTCGCAGTCGGTCGTACGTCATACCGTAGATCGTGTGTTCGGTCATCTTGACGCATTCGCGATAATCGTCCCAGGCCATTTGATAGTTCTTCGGCGCGTCATCCCCGTTCCAAGGGATCAGATCTTCCAGTCCCATTCGCTTGGCTATCTGGGCTCCGATCCACAGATCGGATTTCGCCTCTCCGGGGGGCTCGACAGCCTTGTCGGTCAGCTGGCTGCGCCGCTCGGAGCACCCGTAAACGCCGCCCTTTTCATAAATGAACGCGGCCGGCAGCACAACGTCGGCAAACTGGGTGGTCCTGGTCGGGAACATATCCAACACAACCAGGAACGAATCCTTCATACCTTTGAAGTACTTGTTGGCATTGGGAAGCGACTGGGCCGGGTTGGTGGTGCATGTGAGCATGGCCTTGATGGGTTTGGATTTGTCCTTCTCCCCGCCGAGGCTACCGAACATCTTGATCGTGTGGAATCCGGGTTTGGGATCTATTGTTCCGGGCTTGATATTCCAGGCCTTCTCCATTTGGGCCCGGACCGCCGGGCTCTTGACCGGCCTGGTTCCGGGCAGCAGGTGACACAGCGATCCGGTCTCGCGCACGCCTCCGCACGCATTGGGCTGGCCGGTAATGGAGAAGGAGTCGGCCCCTTCTCTGCAAATGTTTCCCGTGATGAGGTGGAGGTTGTGGACCAGGTTGTTTGCCCAGACTCCTCTTGTCCTCTGGTTAAGCCCCATAGTCCACAGACTCATGGTGGGGCCCTGCGTTGCGAAGAGCCGTGCCGCCTCCCTTATGTTGGCAGCCGGGACGCGCGTGAGCTTCTCAACCGCCTCAGGAGTGAACTGCTGCAAAAACTCTGTATAGGCCTTGAAATCAACGACCTGTTTGCCCGTGGTGAATCGACAAAGGTTCTGAACGAAGAATTTGTCCGTCCAACCGTTGTTCACGATTTCTCGGGCCATGGAATGAAATACCGCCAGGTCGGTACCCGGGTCCGCGGGAAGCCAAACATCCGCGATTCGCGCGGTGGCTGTATATCTCGGTTCGCAGACGATAACATTGATCTTGTCGGGATGTTTCAGCTTCTGTCTCGCGATCCTCCGGAAGAGGATCGGGTGACACTCCGACATGTTCGTTCCCGGAAGAAAGAACGTCGTTGCCTTCTCGATGTCGGCATATGATCCGGCCGGCTCGTCGGTGCCAAAGGTTGACACGTACCCTCCGACCGCGGACGCCATGCAAAGTCTGGGATTGCCTTCCACATTGTTGGAACTCAATCCGCCTTTCCACAGCTTGTTGAACGTGTAGCTTTCCTCGGTCATGGCCTGGCCCGATCCATAGTAGGCAACAGCGTCCTTCCCATGGGTGGAGCGAAGCTGCTTGAACTTGTCTGTCACATGGTCCAACGCCTGATTCCAGGTGGCCTTCTTGAACTTACCGTCGGCCTGGCGAATCATGGGATACTTGAGCCTGTCCGGATGGTACATACAGACAAAGCCCTTGAAGCCTTTTACGCATAGGAATCCGAAATTGGTCACGGCCTTGGGATTGCCCCTGACACCTACAATCTTGCCCTTTCTGACTCCAACGTAGACTCCGCAACCGGTCCCGCAGAATCGACAAGCGCCTTTTACCCACTTGTCCACCACGATCTTGTCGCCGGCTGCGTGCGCGGTTTCGGAAAACGGTATATTGAGCGCACTCGCGGCAAACGCCGCCGCGGACAATTTTATCATTTCTCTTCGACTGATGTTCATGGCGTCCTCCCAATTGCAAGGTATTCGGGGATGTGATCTCAGAATCCCGGAACCTTGAAGCGCATCTTTCTATCCACTGCGAATCGTTTGTACTTGTCAATCTGGTGAACATTGAACCAATGGCTCTTATGACAGTAAGAGCAATTGGTCACCAGGGCCAGTTTGGGCATGTGTTTGACCTGATGGGAGTGGCATCCTATGCAGACCGCCTTGTCCGGCATGGCCCTGTAGTTTGTCACGTCGCCGTGGCAGGTGCCGCATTTGACGTTGTTTATTCCGTGCTTGGAGCCCAGCCACTGCTTGTAAGCGAGGGGAGTGTCTTTCTTGTGGCAATCCATGCAGTTCTGTTTGCCGAATTGGACACGGTGGCAGTCAGGAGTTGCACCGGGCACCAGAGGAGGCGGCTGGAATTGCTTCCAATTGGGGTCCAGAGGGCTGCTCAATCGAGTCTTGGGACAATCCGGGCAATCTCCTTGGCCCATCGCCGCAGGCACTCCGATGAACAGGGAAAGAATGATTAGCGAATAGATTCCCTTTTTCATCTCTATTTCCTCCTCCCTTGTCGTCCGACAATTCGGATCGACCAGGCTTTTCGATGAAAGCTTCCTATTTTCATATTAGGGCCCCGTGCTCACGGGCCCTCGATTCCATATGTTTGCAGGCGCCGCCCGGTCCCCACCGTTCATCCGGTGGGAGCCCCCCGGACGCATATGGGGCCGACGTGCATCCTTGCTGCACACCGGCCCCAATTTGATCACCTACACACCTCCGGAGATCATTTCTTCCGCAAGGCGTTTACCATCAGGGGGACTACAGGAGCTCCGATCGCGGCCAGGGTGTTTCCGGCCAGATCAGCGCTTTTTGAATCACCACTGACAACCATTTCAATCAAGGGTCCGATGGCGGGCGCGCCTATCATTTCCAGGGCCTTTGATGCCGGGCCGGAGGCCTCGGGATCGCCCTTCTTGAGAATAGCAGTGAGGTCTGAAACGACCGGGGCCCCCATTCTTCCCAGGGCCTCAGTCGCCGAGTCACGCGTTACGTTCTCTTTGCTCGTCAATGCCTTCACAAGGCCGGCAACTGAGGGTTTGCCGATCTTCACCAACGCGAGGATCGCCGCATCCCGAACCGGTTTCTGCCGGTCACTCAAATTTGCCATCAAGTTCGGTACCGCGGGCGCTATCTTCTCTCCTATGCTGAACAAAGCAATACCGGCCGCCTCCCTGACCATTGGATCCTTGTCCTTTAGCGCCTGGATCAACGAAGGAATTGCCGCTTCCGCGTCCGCGCCCATTTCAGACAGGGCCTCAATGATGGTCAGGCGAACAATTTCATTCTTGTGTGTTATCGCTCCGGCCATATCCTTGACCACGGCTTTGGTCTTCTTTGGACGTTTCTTAAGCTTTTCAGCCGCGTCTAAGGCCTCACTCTGATTCGCGCTTTTGAGCTTTGTGATGAGCGCGTCCAAACTTTCGGGTGCTTTCGCCTTTTCCTCGGCGAACGACACTTGGGAAATGAAGAGCACCGAGGTCATGATCATCAGGCAGACCAGCAGCGCCCAGAAGCCGTGGCCGGCTCCAGCGGTTGTTACTTTCACCGGAAGACCCGGCGCGGACTTGGCAGTCATGTTATGAACTCCCTCCGGGCCTCTTCGGTTTCAAGCTTCAGCCCGTGTTCCTTTAGTGAACTCACCTGTTTCTATGGGGATAATTACCTTTAACAGCAAAGTGAACACCAACAACCCGATCGCCCAGATCCCCAGCGTGACCAGGATCTCTATGCTGGTGGGCACATACTCCCAAACCTCGCCGAGAGTGGCCGGGATGAATCCGGGAATGATGAGGCCGATCCCTTTTTCAATCCAGATGCCCAAGACTATGAGCACGCAGCCCAGGTTCAAGGTGGCGAAGTTCTTTCGCGTTGCAGGTATCAGGAAGATTACGAAGGCAATCACATTGAATGCGAAAGCGATCCATATCCATGGCGTCAGTGCGTCTTTTCCTTGGAGCCCTGCGTACAGATACGTCATCGGCGAAAGATGATGGGTGTCTGAATACAACTCCTTAAAGAACTCACAGCCCAGCAGGAACAAGTTGAGAAACATGGCCACGCATATGAATTCCGCGATCTTAAACAGGGCTTCGTCCGTAACTTCAAACTTGGTGTATTTTCTGACTATTTCGTAAACCAGTATGATCAGCGCCGGTCCCGAACAGAAAGCGGACGCAAGAAACCTGGGGGCCAGGATGGAAGCATTCCAAAACGGACGAGCCACCAACCCGTTGTAGATGAACGCGGTGACCGTATGAATGCTGATCGCCCAGGGAATTGAGATCAGGATGAAGACAAGGATGAAGGACGTGCTGGGCTCCTTCATGTGATAGGCCTTGTAAAGCAGATATCCCGGTATGAACAGGTTGAGAAAGAGGTATCCGTTCAACACGAGGATGTCCCAGGATAACAGGGACGACGGTACATTAAGAATCCCCAAACCGGGAATGAGATGCCATATCCTGTCGGGTCTCCCCAGGTCGACAGTGACAAAGAGCATGCACATGATCAGCACGCTCACCGCCAGAGCCTCGCCCACGATGACCACTTCCTTGATCGGCCCGAAGTCGTAGAGATACGCGGGGATTATCAGCAGCACAGCGGCCGCCGCGACTCCGACGAGAAAGGTGAAATTCCCAATGTACAAGCCCCAGGAGACATAAGAGGTCATGCCGGTCACCACGAGGCCCGCCTGGATCTGTTTGCTATAGGCCACAATACCGATTCCCGCCACTATGAGCAGGAGTGCCACCCATGTGTAATAGACAGGCGGCCCTGTGACCAATCTTTTCAATGCGCCGGATACGAAGCCGGATCTGGGCATGACTCGCCTCTCCCGTCAGGTTGCAAAGAAATAGTAAAAGTTGGGTTGCGTGTTGAGTTCTTCTTTCAGCCGAAAAACCCTCTTATTACGGATCAACCAGCTTATCTCGCTGTCGGGATCCAGGAGATTCCCGAATTTGCGCGCGCCTACAGGGCAGATCTCCACACAAGCCGGGTACTTCCCCTTACGCACTCGTTGAATGCAGAATGTGCACTTTTCGACCACATTGCGCATCCTTGGCCGATTACCCAGGTAATGGGTCTCGGTGTTCACTTTGTCCTTTGGGACGACCGGGTCGGCCCAGTTGAACCATCGACCCATGTACGGGCAAGCTGCCATGCAGTATCGGCAGCCGATGCACCAGTTGTAGTCCACCACAACGATCCCGTCAGGTTCAGTCCAGGTGGCCTGAACCGGGCAAACTTTCGTGCAAGGAGGATTGGCGCAGTGTTGACACTGCACGGGGATGTAGTAGTGCCCGTCCTCGGGTACCTCCTCGGGGTCGTAGTAAATGGTGGACTTCTCCAGATCCATGTTGCCGTCTTCAAAGCGCAACACTCGGATATACTGAATCTGGGGATCGCGGGACAGGTTATTTTCTTCCACGCACGCGTACACGCATTTACGACAGCCTATGCAGCGCTGTATGTCCAGCGCATAGCCGAACAAGGTTCCGTCAATGGGCCCTTCTGCGCCCACAACGAAATCCTTTCCGTATTTTGCCTTGTACTCCGCCCTGAGCCTTTCGACGGACCGCTCCAGTTCCTCCTTGGTCATTCTCTGGAAATTCTGCTGGAAGAACTCTTGCCAGGAGCACGAACTCACCGCCATCATCCCGAATAGGCCGGCCGCGCCTGCTAAGAAAGCTCGCCGGTCCGGGTTCAGCCCCTCACTTCCGCAAGGAGCCCCCTTTTCAGATTCGGGAACGGAGGATTCAGGAACCCTATCTTCCGCGCTCAAGTTTTCTTTTTGTTCATTCATGGCGAGCGACCTTTAATGCTTCGCTATCTCTCTAGGAGTTCTGGGTTTACGAGGAGGAGGCATCGGCGCCAAAGCTTTGAACTTCGGGGAATGCGGGTCGTGGCAATGGATACACAAGTGGTACTTCTTCTCTCCATTCCAATTTCCCGTCCTCTTGCCGTGAATTCCCCGGCGCCAATCCCTGTAAATGGTTCCGTGACACTTACCGCACAGCTCATAAGATCTTGCAAAGGTGATCTTCTTTCCGTCACTGAGCGGTAGAAGATAGTTGCGATCCTTGGGATGGTGACAATCCAGACACCATACTCGCTGTTCACCGTGCTTGAGTTGCACGTTGGTGTGAACCCGAAGGGCTTCCTGCCTGGTCCAAAGGATCTTGAAGTCTTTCTCTGGGCCGTGGCAGGCGCGGCATGGCGTTATGGTCTTGGGCAACGGCTTGAGTGGGACCGGGAACTCAACCCGCTTTTCCTTGCCGGGTTCCTGGGGTTTGTCCCCAGACTGAGCCCCCACCGGACCTGCCAGACAGCCGACAACCAGCGCCAGCAATGCCAGCAGGACAAGTACGGGACCGACTCGTGGGATGTGGATGATTCCTTTCATGGACTCGCCCTTGTCTGTGTGAGGGGGAGCGATCCGGTCACAAGTGAGCCGGACCGCATCAATCCACACTATTTGACCTCTTTGCCGCCATACCGCTTCTCGTAGTATGCGTCAAGCTTCTGTAGCTGTTCCTTGCTCATGCCCTCTTTTAACCACATATGTCGAGGGTCGCTGAAGACATACTTCTGCAGGAATGGACCAGCAGCCTCTTTGCCGCCAAGCAGACGTTCCACCTCTGGAATGTAATTCATGTAGAAATGCTTGGCCACCTCATATAGGCCGTGCCACCATGTGTAGTCCGGCCCCATCATGGAAGCGCCGTGGCGCGCGACGCGGCCCTCGTGATGCCACAGTTCCCAGAAGATCCAGTCGAGTTTGTCGTCAAAGTTCGCCTTGGTGAGCTTGCCCATCTTGATAAGCTCCACCCTCATATTCTTGGACGGGATCGCGAACTTGGTGTTGTACAGATCGACCAGGTTGTCGAATTGCACATAGTGGCCTTTCACCAACTCCTCAGCGTGGCACTGCAAGCAGACGTCCTGCATCTTGGCCCGGCGATCCTTCCAGTTCTTCAGCTTCTTAGAAACCACCGGTCTAAGCGTCCAGGAGATCCTGTCTCCAACGTCGTGAGTGGCCTTCTGATTCGGTGTGGCGCTCATATGACACGTCGCGCAAGTCGCTGTGTCCGAGTAGTCCACACCCACGACCCACTGAACCTTGTCCATGTTCATCTTGTCCTTGAAAGCCTGGTACAGGATACCGTGCTTGGACTCGTTGTAGATTTCGATCTGCGGATGATCCGGACCTATATGGCACTTGCCGCAATTCTCCGGAGCCCTAGCTTGCGCCGACGAGAACCGGTGCCTTCCGTGGCATGCGGAACAACTCCCCTTGCTGCCGTCGGGATTGTGCCTGCCGATCCCCGTATTCGGCCATGTGTTCGGGTCAAGCTTGCCGTTCTTGAGCACCTTGACGTTGGAGCCGTGGCACTGGCGACAACCAGTCGCTACAGCCGCGGATCCTCCGACCACGGTTCCGAGGTAGTTGTCCAAGGTGTTAAGGATGTCGGCACCCTTGGCGTGATGGGACGGCTGTTGCTGATCGAACTGTTCCTTGTGGCAGCCGGAACAGTCCTTGGGGCTGACGATCGTCGAGATCCAGAACCCCCTGTGATCGTACCCGTCCTTGTCACCGGGCTTCTTGGCCGTTTTCTTCACAGCCTTGTGACAGTCGTAGCAGTTCACGCCCGCTTGTCCCATCCTGCCGGAACGCCACATCTTGTAGAGGGCGGGGCTCTTAATCTCATGGCATTTGATGCATACCTGCCCCTCTGGAGACCCATACAACTTCGGGTCGATGTTCTTCTTGGCGTCGGCCGAATAGGAACAGGCGAATACCGCCAGTGCGACCAGGATGAGAACTTTTCTCATGGCTTACTCTCCTGTACCGGAAATAAGACTGCTAAAACGTTAGTTTATGCAGTTGCTTGGCTTTAATCGTTACAAAAATGCTCGGTGAATGCGCCCCGTCGAATCCCCGACGCCCACTCGCCCGGAGTTCCGACTTTCTAATTCGAGGCATTTTCTTTGTAACATGGATTTGTATAAAGACAAGGTAAAAGGCCGTAAGGATCTTGTAAACTCTACGGTAAAGTGGGCGGTTTTCGTCGCGTCGATCCTGTTGGGGCCCATAAAACCGCTTAATTCCAGATGGATGAAGCCAATTGTCTTTAACCATTGATGGTTTGCAAACATGCGCGCTCTCCTCGATGATTCCCGTCCTCAAGCCCCCCGTTATGGGGCTTGAGTTTCACGGGGCGGATCTACGCATCGAGCGTGTGTCGTTCCCAGGAGTGAAACCGCGAAGCAATCCCCATATTCAGCGCGCACGAGATTGCTTCGCTGCCCTCGCAATGACATCTTACGAGTCAACCCCGAATGACTGAAGGGTTACCCCCCGTTTGCCGCGCGAGTTGACACGTTGTTGCAAAAAGGGTTAGGTTTTCCCGTACACTGAGAGAATTTGGGACATAAGTCCTCGAAATCAATTGGACGGGAGGATCGAGATCACCATGTTCAACCGATTGACATCGTTTTTGGGAGGCCGGATCTCCTTTAAGTTCTTTATGATCTCATCGCTCACCATCAGCGTCATATTTGTCATGGTGTTTCTATTCATCGCCCATCTGCAGGAAAAGCACATTATGGAACAGGTTAGAAAACAGGCCACCATCCTTCACAAGCAGGTCGTTCTCACCAGGGCGTGGGTAGCTGATCATGGGTGCATTTTGGTCAAAAAGACCCCGGGTGTGAAGTCCAGCGCTTTTCTGCCCCGGCCCGATCTTGAGGACAAGGACGGGGTGACCTACACCCGTATAACTCCAGCCATTTTAACCAAACAGCTTTCCGACAAGGCCGGGAAAAGCGACAGCTATTCCTTCAAGATAACCAATGCCAATCCCCTTAATCCGGACAACAAGCCGGATCGCTTTGAAACTGAAGCGCTCAAGCTCTTCAAGTCTTCACAGAAAGACGGCATCTTCAGGATCGAGTTTCGCGATGGGAAGGAAACTCTCAGGTACGTGGCCCCACTCTACGTTTCAAGCACATGCCTCGGATGCCACATGGTTGACGGGCACAAACCAGGCGATGTAGGTGGATGCCTGAGTGTGTTCGTTCCCATGGATGACGCGCGGTCCGCAATCAACCAGGAGACGGCTACGCTGCTGGTCGGTGGGGTGGTGTTTGCCGGCTTGCTCGTGATGCTGCTGTTTGTGGCGACCAGGGCCCTGGTATTCAAACGGATCGGGGATATCAGGGCAACCCTGAGCGGAGCGAGTGACGGCACGTCCGACGGCGTTGCGCTTGCAGAAGGGGATGAACTCAAAGAGATCGCGGACTTCTGTTATTTGCTGAACGAGAAACTGCAGGATCAACGCAAAGAGCTGGAGAGGAAGATCGGCGAAGCCACGAGAGATCTGTCCGGAACCAACACAAGCCTGGAAGCGGCAAACCGGGAACTGATAAGACTGAACAAAGCCAAGTCGGACTTCTTCTCGGACATTTCTCATGAGCTTCGCACCCCCCTTACGAGCATCAAGGGCGCCGCGGATATTGTGGCGCGAAAAGGCTTGTGCGAGGATCCTGCTTACATTGACATTATAAGAAGAAATGCCGATCACCTGATCAAGGCAATGGTGGACTTCCTTGATTACTCCAAAATCGAGGCCGGACAATTGGAATTGCACACTGAACGATCCTCTCTCCATGACGTTGCAACGGACGCCATGCTCTCACAAAGGGCTCAGGCTGATGACAAAGGCATAAACTTGCTCTTGGATGCTTCCAAAGATTCTTACACAGACTTTGACAGACAGAGGATATACCAGGTAATGACCAACTTGCTCTCCAATGCGGTCAAATTCTCTCCGGATCGAGGAGATATAGTACTGAGAATAATATCGGAGAACGGCATGATCAATGTGTGTGTAGAAGACGAAGGACCCGGGCTGGAAGCGGAGTATCACGAGGCGGTTTTCGAGAAATTCTATCAGACGCCTGATACCAAAGGCGCGGCAATACACAAGGGATCTTCCGGCATCGGCCTGGCGATCTGCAAGGGGATCGTAGAGGCCCACCGCGGAAGCATCTGGGTAGAGAGTGAGCCGGGAAAGGGCAGTAGGTTCTTCTTTTCGCTGCCCGTGCGGGGGGTGTCATGACATCCGGATCCATACTTGTCGTAGACGACGATCCCGACATTCTTAAGATCCTCAAAGACAACCTGGAGTTGGACGGATATCAGGCGCACACCGCGGCCTCCGGGAAAGAGGCTCTTCGGTCCTTTGAGAATGTCGGGCCGCGCTTGGTGATACTGGACCTTTCCCTGCCTGATATAGACGGTATACAAGTTTGTCGGTGGATCAGGGAAAAGTCCGATGTTCCCATCATCATGTTGACGGCCCGTGACGGGCTGCCTGACAAGGTCCTGGGCCTGGAGACCGGCGCGGACGACTACGTAGTCAAGCCTTTCGATTACCTGGAACTGGCCGCGCGAATAAGGGCCTGCCTGAGGAGACAAGGTTCCTTTCTGGAGACCGAGGAAGTCCTGATCATCGGCCCACTGGAGATAGATACCGCCACCAAGACGCTCCGCAAACACGGGCAACGGATCACGCTGACCCACCGGGAGTTCAATCTGCTTCTGCTGCTGGCGAGACACCGAGGGCGGGCCTTGAGCCGAACAGCGATTCGCCACGAGCTATGGCCAGAGGGCGAAGTCCCCCGTGACACCCGTACCATTGATGTTCATGTCCAGCATCTCAGATCCAAGATCGAAGACGACGCGGGGCAGCCCCGCTACATTGTCACCGTCCCAGGCGTCGGATACATGTTTGCTGCTTCCGAAGAATGACCCGGGATGCCGGCAGTCCGCTCCGAACATGTCATTGCGATCCTGGCGAAGCAATCTCCTCCGCTGTAAATTTGAAGATTGCTTTCCCGCGGAACGCGGGATTTCATTCCTCGCCATGAATTACTAGATGAGAAGATCGGCCCCTTGTAACTCAAGGCTCACGTGGGGTTCGGGAAAGTCCTTGACACGTCATATTGCGTGCTTTACCGTTACCGCCGTCCCCGGGCTACCATGATTTACGGGGCCCGGACGTGCTATTGCGGCCCACAGCCGGGTGAGCACGCGGCCCGGAGGGATGAGACGAGACATCCATATGGCTCACAAAGCTTCTAAACATGAAAACGATGTGTCGGATTGGCTTGCCCTTGAAAGGGTTCCGCTCGTGGGACCCTTGGCCATAGCGCGCTTGATGGACGGTTTCGGAAGTCCCGGAAAGGCCTTGAAAACCAGCGCTCGAGAGATTCGCGAACGCGCCGGCCTGAGTGAAAGGGTTTCTCGTACCATCGCTGATTTTGTTATTCCCGAGGATGATATTGAGCGGGACATGGAGACGCTGGCAAGGCTCGATGTTGAGATCGTGACGAGATGGGATGAGGACTATCCCGCCAATCTCCAGGAGATCTATGATCCTCCCGCGATGCTCTTCGTCAGGGGGACATTGGCCGCTCAGGACAGCAACGCGGTTGCCGTGGTCGGGACGAGAAATCCCGGACGATACGGCCTGGAGATGACGGAACAGATTTGCCGCGATCTGAGCCGTTCAGGTGTGACGTTGATCAGCGGCCTGGCGCGGGGAATCGACACGGCCTGTCATCGGGCCGCGCTCAAGGAATCGGGTCGGACCATAGGAGTCCTGGGTTGCGGCATCGATGTCACTTATCCCAGGGAGAACCGCGGCTTGATCGAGGAAATGACCGAGTCGGGCGCAGTGATTTCCGAGTTCCGACCGGGAACTCCACCCCATGCAACGAACTTCTATCGGCGCAACCGGGTGGTGTCGGGCTTGTCCAAGGGAGTGGTCGTAGTGGAGGCTTCCACAAAGAGCGGTTCTTTAATCACTGCCCGCCATGCCGCGGATCAGAACCGGGATGTGTTGGCGGTTCCGGGCAATGTGATGAATTTGCGGTCTCGTGGGCCGCACAAGCTGCTCAAGGAGGGCGCGGGTTTGGTGGAGTCAGGGAAAGACATCATGCTGGAACTTTTTTCCGATTCCCAAAGAAGCGCCCAGCCGAGTCTCTTTGAGGCGAAGAGCGACGACTCGGATCTGTCGGATGTGGCGAAACGGGTCCTGGGAAGTCTTGAGCCTGACCCTACGCCGATCGATGATCTGTGTGAACTGCTCAAAATCGACGCGGGAAAGCTCTCCGCTGTGCTTCTGGAACTGGAATTGAGGGGATCGATCCGCCAACATCCGGGAAAGATGTTCTCGAGAATAATGCGCTGAGCGCTTAAGAAATTCTTTTGTCGCCGCGGACCCGAGCAAGAACGGACCTTTATGGTTGGTCAGCCTCGATGTACAGGCATGACCGTCGGCATTAAATTAGTCAGAGAGGTAACTGAATTATGGAGAAGGCCCTGGTTGTGGTCGAGTCCCCTGCAAAGGCAAAGACCATAAAGAAATACCTGGGACCCGGTTTTCAGGTGAAGGCATCGGTGGGTCATATCAAGGATCTCCCCATGCGCGCGGAAAAGGCGCCGAAAGGGAAGAAGGCGAATAACGGCCCTGTCGTGGGCGTTGACATAGATCGGGGTTTCACCCCGGAGTACCAGATCATCCCGGGCAAGGAAAAGGTTATTAAGGATCTGAGAGAGGCCGCGAAAAAGGCGGGGAGAGTCCTGCTGGCCACAGACCCGGATCGAGAAGGGGAGGCCATCGCGTGGCATTTGAGCGAGGAGTTGAAAAAGCCCGATGACATGGTGTTCCGAGTCCTGTTCAACGAGCTTACCGAGAGGGCCATTAAGGAGGCGATCGACAAGCCTTCCAGGTTGGATCGGAACAAATACGACGCGCAACAGACCCGTCGCATTCTGGACAGGATCGTCGGTTACCAACTGAGCCCACTGCTGTGGGCAAAGGTGCAATACGGTCTCAGCGCGGGGCGTGTCCAGTCTGTGGCTCTCAGACTCATTGTGGACCGCCAGAACTTGATCGACACTTTTGTCCCGCAGGAACACTGGAGCATAACCGCGTCTCTGGAGGCTGATTCGCCTCCGGTCTTCTCAGCGAAGCTGATCGAGATGGGCGGCAAGAAAGTCCTTGTTCCCGACACGGAGACAGCGGCTTCCATTGTAAAACAGGCCCGAGAAAATCGGTTCCGGGTCGCGGAGGTCAAACGCAAGGAACGTTCCCGCAAGGCGCCCCCGCCATTCATTACCTCGACCCTGCAACAGGAGGCGTCGCGTAAACTCAAGATGACCAGCAGCCGGGCCATGAGGGTCGCACAGCAGCTCTACGAAGGGGTTGAACTGGGCGATCAGGGTGCGGTGGGGCTGATAACCTATATGAGGACCGACTCTCCCCGACTCGCGCCCGAGGCGTTGGATGCCGTCCGCGGCCTCATCAAATCAAAATACGGAGCAAAGTACCTCCCGGACAAGCCCAATTTCTTCAAAGGAAGAAAATCCGCGCAGGAGGCCCATGAAGCGATCCGTCCAACATCAACGGAAAACACTCCTGAAAAGGTCAAGCCTTTTCTCGACAGGTACCAGCACTCTCTGTACAGACTGATATGGAATCGGTTCACGGCCTCACAGATGTCGCCGGCCCTGTTTGACATGACCACGGCAGACATTGAAGCGGAGAGTTTTCTTTTCAGGGTCACCGGCTCAATCATGAGGTTTGACGGATTTCTCAAGGTGTACCAACAAGAGAAGGAAGAAGGATCAGACGAACGTGACCGTGCCGAGGATGACAAGGACAAGGAACTTCCGCCATTGAAAGAAGGTATGGTCCTCAACCTTCTCGGATTGTCGCCACGCCAGCATTTCACGCAGCCTTCCGCGGCTTTCAACGAGGCTTCCCTGATAAAGGAGCTTGAAGAGAAGGGCATAGGTCGTCCGTCCACCTACGCTGAAATAGTCTCCACCATTCAGAAGCGAAAATACGTGGAATTGGAGGCCAAGAAGTTCCGGCCGACCATTCTGGGCCGAATCATAGCCGGGCTCCTTGTGGACAGTTTCCCCCAGCTCCTTGACCCGCTCTTCACCGCGGAAATGGAATCAACTCTCGACCTGATTGAAGAAGGGAGCACATCCTGGACCGAAACCCTCGAACAGTTCTACGGACCTTTTTTGTCGGCTCTGAAGCGTGCCGAAAAGGAAATGAAGAGCATCAAGAGGGACGGTATCCCCACAATGGAATCCTGCCCGGAGTGTGGAGAAAGGCTGCTCCTTCGATCCGGAAAATACGGCATGTTCATGGGTTGCCCCGATTACCCGGACTGTGAATACACCTGCAATGTGGGCTCGGCAAAACCCAAGGCAGCGGAACCCGTGCCCACCGATGAGAAGTGCCCTGAATGCGGGGCCCCTATGGTCATACGTGAAGGTCGGACAGGCCCCTTTCTTGCCTGTACGCGCTACCCCGAGTGCCGCAAGACGCTCCCTATTACCACTGGCGTGGAGTGTCCGAAATGCAACAAGGGCAAACTGGCTCAGCGCCGTTCCAAGAAGGGCAAGACCTTCTATTCCTGCGACCGATACCCTGATTGCGATTATTCCCTGTGGAACAAGCCTGTTTCCGAGGCCTGTCCCAACCCGGACTGCGAGTCACCGCTCATGGAAGAGCGCTCCAACAAGACGGACGGCAAATACCTCCAGTGCCCGGAATGTAAGCACAAGGTCAAGAACGAAGAGGACGCAGCCGCTAAACAAGAGGGCATCGGGGCCTAATACCAACTTACATGCCTGGAAACAAAGGCACAACGAAATATGAAAGCAACCATTCACTTACGCGAAGGCACCGGCAGGATGTCATTGCGACTCCGGGCTTGAACCGGAGGAAGCAATCTCCTTCTCGCCAGGTATGGAGATTGCTTCGTCGTTTCACTCCTCGCAATGACATGATCGATGAAAATATCTGCCCCGTGAAACTGAATGATTACGTATGAAAGTCCTTTTCTCTCGTTCCCGGGCTCTGCCTGGGAATACATACCGGGAGGCTCCGCCTCCCCTACTTGGAACCGGCGCCTTGGGTCAACTTCCCGAATCCTTTCCCATCAGGAGCGTGACAGCAGGTTGTGCAACACTTGCCGTCAGATCTCCCTCGGCAATATCTGCCTGGTCCGTCCTTTTCTGAGTGGTCCCGGTCTTCGGGTTCACCAGTGCATGCTCTATGTGGAACCGATCCCCTTTGCCCGCGATGGTAATGATAAGCGCTGCAGCGACTCCGAGATCCCTGTGGAGCGCTCTGACAATAGCCTCTCTGTCGGCCGGATCGATCTTGTTCTCAGTGATGACCTTCTTGACTTCGGCCGGTGAGCGGAATTGATACTTCTTGCTCATTTCGCGGGTGGGAGCGAGCTTCCGGTACAGGGAATCGACTATCTCCTTGCTCGGGCGTCGGGGTCCCTTGAGCATGATCACCATTGACGCGCATGGTTGTTCCTGCGCGAACAGACTCTTGGGCCTGGCGCGAGGGCTCTTCCATTCCACCGAGCTCAGCCCGATCATCGGGGCCGTCTCATCACCGGGATAGACCAGTACCACGACCAGCACCGCGGCCACCGCCACGCCCAGGGCCATTGTGGGAACATTGAACAGGCTTCGGAACCGATCCAGGTATCCTGACAGCCTGTCCCCGGGTCGGTCCGCAGTGCGGCCGGCCGTGAGCGACTCGAAGGCCTCCCTCACCCTGGGACTGATCGTCTCATGGGCCCCCGCTTCTTTGTACGACTCGATCTCGTCACGGCATGATGGGCATTGATCCAGGTGATCGGTCACCCGGGATTCCGGGTCTTCGCCTGTGTGCGCGTACGACAGCAGCACGTCAGGTTCCGGGCAGAAAGCCTCCTTGTGGGTCCTGAGCCCCGTGGTGATGAGCTTGATCTCCTCCAGATGTTGTGCGCACTCGGGGCACTGCTCAAGGTGCGCGGCCACCTGGGCGTTCTCCTCGCCGGAGAGCGTGTCCTCCAGGTAATCCAGCAGCATCTCAGTGGGGTGTCGATCGTTTTCGGGCTTCATGTGTTCAGCCCCCGTCGCAGTAATTTGCGGCAGTTGACCCGGAGCTGATCCACGCACCTCTTGGACCGCACGGCCAGGGTGCCTCCGGGGGTATTGAGCATCGTCTCGATCTCTTTGTAAGGCAGTTCATCATAGTACCTGAGCCGCAAAATCTGTCGGCACCTGGCGTCAAGTGTCTTCAATCCCTGTCTGAGAATCTCCACAAGCTGGCTCCCGGCCAGCCGATCTTCCTGTGAATCCACATGGGACACCAGGGTCAGGGTATCGCGCTCATCAGAGTCATGGTGGTCCACCGGATTGGTCTGCCCGTGTCTCTTGGCCCTCCGGCTCCAGCGGTATTCCTGGATGCAGACCCGCTCCGCGATTGTGCAGATAAAGGTGCGCAAGGGAAGGCCCGGATCGTAGGTCCCCAGTGAAGAGACCACAGCCGCGAACACGTTCTGAGTGACATCTTCCGCGTCCTGGGTGAACATGGGGAGTCGTCTCCGGACAATGCTCCTCACCAGGCCGATGTACCGTTGGTAAAAGTCGTTCCACGCGGTCTGAGATCCTGATAGGCATCTTTCCACCAACTTGGAGTCCTGGTCCCTGTCCGCAGCCCGCATGATCCACCGCTCGTCTGAGAGTCGCTCTGTACCCCGTGGGTTCAAGGGTCATGGTATCGCAGACACGAACCCTTATCAAGCACCCACGAGAGCAAGCTGCGGAAAGGAGACCAGAGCAGAATGGGTGGCGTTTAGTACCTGGCCCTACCCCACCATCTCTTGGTCCTCTTCACCCGGACTATCCGGCAAGAACCGGGAGCGAACGAGTCGTAGTAGCAGCGCTTCATGGCCTTACGCACCGCGCTTCGGGGACTGCGGGCACGCCCGATGTACCTGGCCCCCCTGGCATTGACGGCCTTGGCCACGAACAATACGGGTCTATGATGATCCCAGCCCCGCCAGTGTTTCTTGTAGTAGTGTCCCGGTGCGCCCGCCAGGGCCGGGCTCAGGCCTATGCCCAACAGAGTCACGACACCAACTGCCAACATCCATCTCGCTATCCTGTTCATTTGAGACCTCCTTGATCTGTCCAAATCCGTCCTCTACAAAGAGCATTCGCGAGATGGAGTCGGATATTTCAAATAATTGGGGAGTCCGGGGACGGAGATGAGGCCTGAGATTAATAGTGATGTCAAAGGATCAAATCTGTTCTTGGCTCCAAACCTCCCCCATACGTAATTCCGAGAGCTTGTACGGTTCACGGTAAACGGTTACCTGCATGGTTCAATTCATTCTCAAAATGACTTGACCGCGACATGGGTCCTGAGCAAACGTGATACCATGACTTCGGCGCCCGATAGAATCAAACGGAGGCCCGGTCGATGAATTGGCGAGATCGCATTACAGTGGACCTCTCGGTGTGTCATGGCAAGACCTGCATCAGGGGAACCAGGATCATGGCGTCCATTATATTGGACAACCTGGCCGCGGGAATCGATGAAGCGGAAATTCTGAGGAGTTATCCATCGCTCACATCTGAAGACATCCAGGCCACTATCGCCTATGCCGCGGAATTGGCCTGTGAGCGTGAGCGGGTTGTTTAGCTACGTCATTGCGATCCGGAACTATGTATTGTGTCCCCTGGATTCCTCGCGGTCTTGATTGCCCAGGCAAATCCGTCCCCGCGCATTGCCCCGGCACGTGGCGTGATACAAGGCTCCGGTGTATTGAGGGGCTAACGGTCGGGTCATGACCAACAAATCCCGGGGAATTGCTTACATTCCAAGACCTGCCCCCGGCTCGGAGAGAATCACTAGCAGATACCGAATTCAGATTCTTGGTTTCTTAAGGGCGTCCCCCTTGACTACATGCCTGCTTAGGAAACAAGACAGGAAGGCTCATTGAGGCGGGAAGCCATCAGGCTACACTAGCACCAAGTCGTACAGGAACGGCATTCTTGTAGATCATATCTGGGCAGAGATCAGCCCCGGTAGGCCAGACCAGCCCTCCGAAGTCCTCTTCTATCTCAACTTGTCGGAATAGGGACTCATTAGCCAACGGCTCAAACAGAGATCCTCTCAAGTAGGGCTTCAAATCGAATACCCTTCTTTCTCCATTGTCAAACTCGACTTCCAGGAAGAAATCCCGTCTGGGAATAACATTCACGATTTCTCTCATGATTCAGCCCCTTCATCTTCGCAGTCTTCTCCGATTCTTGTGAATCTTTCTCCTACGGAAGCCACATCCCATCTAATGAGAATTTCCTCCTGACATCTCTCTAACCATTTGCGAATCCTACGGTAGACTTTAGGCGGAAGAAACCCGTCAATGTAATCTCCATAAGTTCCACCCGAAGTATGAGCCCGCGGGAGACCAGGGCGCTGAACAAGATCAGAAGTAATGTCGGATTCCCATGAGCGCACTTGAAACAAAGCATTTCCGTTTCTATTGAGATTGCTTCGAGCCCGCGAGCCCGGCAATCTATTTGTGATCGGATGGGGGCAGTCTTGAAATCTTCTCTTCCAGCATCTTGACGATCTTCTCTTGACCCGCGGCGGATGCGAGCATGAGCGCGGTATTGTCCTCCATGTCCCTGGCAAGGAGGGCTGCTCCGTGATTCAGGAGCGCCCTTACCACACCCTCGTGACCATTCCAGGCAGCGAGCATGAGCGCGGTAAGTCCTTCGCGGTTACTCAGGTTGAGCGACGCGGCCTTTGCAATGAGCGTCTTGACTATCTCCTGGTGGCCTTTTGCCGAGGCCAACATGAGAGCGCTGAACCGATCCTCGTTGCGCTCGTCCACATTCTTGACCCGGGTCAGGAGCAGTTTGACGATCTTGAGATGACCGTTTTGGGAGGCCTCCATCAGGGCTGTGAAGCCCTCCTCGTTTGCGGGCTCCACCCTGGCGCCTCGCCCAAGGAGATAATCGACCACATTCGCCCACCCCTTCTTTGAGGCGAGTATGAGCGGGGTGTTGCCCGATCCGGCAACATTGTTGAGATCAGCCCCTTTGTCGCTGAGGAGCTTGGCCATGTCCAAATGACCATTCTGCGCGGCAAACGTGAGCGCAGTGGAACCGCCCTTGTCCCGGGCATTGACGGACGCTCCCCTGTCGATCAGAGATCGGGCCACTTTGGTCTTCCCATTGTACGCGGCCCAGCTCAGCGCTGTGGAATTGAACTTTATCCTGGCGTTCACGTCCGCGCCCTGGTCGAGCAGGAGATTGACCACCTTCAGGTACCCGAGCCCGGCTGCCAGCGTGAGAGGCGTGTCCTTGTACGCGGTTCTCATGTTGACGTCCGCCCCGGCTTCCAGCGCGGCGCGGACCCTTGTCTCATCGCCCAGTTGAGTGGCTTCTATGAGATCGTGTCCTGGTGTGATGGATTTGACCCTGGGGAGCTTCGCCATGAGAGTCTTCACCACATCCGCGTGACCGTACCTGGCCGCGTTGCTTCGCGGGGTCCGACCTTTGAAGTCGCGCTCACCGACCTTTGCGCCATGTTCCAGCAGGATTTCTACGATGTCCCTGTGACCCTTGTACGCAGCGAGGTGGAGCGCACGGCTTCCTCGCTTGTTCACTGCCTTTACATTGGCGCCGTGCTCAAGGAGATCTCTCACCACATCGGGATGCCCCTTTCGGGATGCCAGGGTCAGGGCGGACTCGCCCTCTTCGTTCTTCGCGTTGGGGTCTGCGCCCTTTTTCAGGAGCAGCTTGACCACCTCTGTCCTGCCCTTGGCCGCTGCAAGGGTCAGCGCTGTTTCACCCGCGTTGCTCCTGGCCTCAAGGTCGGGGCGCAGCTTGAGCATCATCTCTACCATGCGCACGCGCCCATTGTCGGCCGCGACCATCAAAGAGGTACGGTTGCGGTCATCTCGGGCATTGGTAATATCGATCATCCGGGCCCGGAGTTCCGCCACCCTTTTCACATTTCCGGCTGCTATGGCCTTGAGGAACGCTATCTGCAATTTCCTTAAGGGAACCACGCTTCCGGAGAATGTTATGGGAAAAGATCCGCTGAACAGCCCCTCGAATTGCGGGTGTTGTTCCCCGAGGGTGGCGTCTGTGGTCATCCTTGACGCGAAGTAGTATGCCTCACTAACGGTGATTGTACCGTCGCGGTCGGTGTCGGCCTTGCCCCTGAGTCCCTGGAGGAAAAAATGAGTGAACACCCCGTTCTTGATTTTGGGCTGACCCTCGATCTCACTGAGTTCCCATGATTTCTCACGGGGTCCCGCGGAGGTTATTATCACCCTGCCGGTAGTGTTCTTGAAATCGTTCATGAACACGCTCATGTCCGTGGGAAAGCTTTTCGACTTTCTGGTGGAGAACCCGCCGGCGTGGCAAGCGTCCGCTATTATCAGCACACGCTTGGTCTTGAGCCCCCTGAGAAAATCGAGTCCGCTCATGCGAACCGCGGTGGCGTTATAGTACCCCGGCTCCACATCATGCGGGCAGAAATAGAAATCCGTGGTGCGCTGCGGATCGTATATGCCGTGACCGCTGAAGAACAGGATTACAGAGTCTTCCGGACCGGATTTTCGGAGGTCCCCTGTCAGAAACTTTTCTATGTCTCGCTTGGTCGCCTTTTCATTGGTCAGGACCCTGATGTGTTTCTCTTTGAAGATATGCTGTTGTTTTTCCAGCAGCTTACCGAAAGCCTCTGCGTCATTGGCTGCAAAGTCCAGTCGACGGATCTTGGGTACCCTATACCGGGACACCCCAACCACAAGGGCGTACAGATCCCCGATCTTCTTCCGGGATACGGTTTGAGGCTCGCTGGAAGCCCCTGACATGGACGGCACGGACATGGTGACGGTCAGCGTCCATACAAGGAAAATCGTGAGCACGGCCGAGCGCGCACAGTCACATCCAAGGACCGGGCGCGTATGAACAGCATCCGGCATGATCTCCCTCCCACGCTTCCGGGCTATACGGTGGACCGCTTAAGCTGTGGCGGCTGGATCACCGGGCTCCAGGAAGCTGATTGGTTATGGTCGGCCTGGCCTTTTCATCGTCAGGCTTCTCATCCTTATCTTTGGCGCCCACGAACGAGAACACACACACCGCGGCCAGGGCGATAAGGAATATGACCGGTTTCTTGCCCTTCATGGTCTGAACCTCCTGCTCCTAATAAATTCTACGATTTTCTTCTGATAAACACAATGCTCATCATCATCTGAGCCCTAACCACGAGGGCTCACGACTGTGCGAGTTTCACAGCCGCATCCATTCAACCAAATTATTCGCGATCCATTGGTGAAAATTACAAAAAAGATGGGGAAAAATTGAGGGTGGCAAGACAGATGGGACCGTAAATACCAACTTACATGCCTAGAAACAAAGGCACAACGAAGTATGAAAATGTCCGCAAAGTCGTGGGTCTCGGGCGTAGGGGCTACGCATGCGTCGCCCTCTTGGATAGTGGGTCCAAGACGGAACTCGGAGGATTTCCCAGTCCATCCATTTTCATAGGAACTTACATGCCGCCGAAGTGGCGGGTCTCCGGCGTAGGGGCGACGCGTGCGTCGCGCCTACGGCCATAACCCATCAGGCTTCCGGGCAGTATTGCAAAAAAGTTGGTCCTCACATCAGCCGGCGGTCAACGCGCGGCCTACTGCAAAAGCCTTCAGGTTGATCTCCACCAGCTTGGGTTTGAGATACTCCTTTAGGACTTCGAGGTACGTTTCTTCGGGGATATCCAGGTAGTTGGAGAGCGCCCCGAGGAAGATCACATTGAGCACCCTGGGGTTGCCCAGCTCTTCGGCAAGCTTGATCCCATCCATCAGGACCGTTTTCGGGACTCGCTCCTTGATCTTATCCACGATGCCGCTCGGATAGTCCTGTTTCCCGGTGAAGACCGCGGGCGGCAATATCTTGTGATCATTAACTATCACGCCTCCATCCTCTGCCAGGAGCGGAAAGTACCTGATGGTCTCCATCTGCTCGAAAGATATGAGCACATCAGCGTCTCCCTGTTTGATTATGGGAGAGTTCACATTCTTGCCGAAGCGGACATGACTGGAAACCGAACCGCCGCGTTGGGCCATGCCGTGAATTTCATTTTTCTTCACATCATATCCATAGCGGGCAGCGACTCGGGCGAGCACGTCGCTGACAAGGATAATTCCCTGTCCGCCCACGCCGACTATCAGCACGTTATAAACCCGGTTGTTGTCGCTCATGACGCCTCCTGTATAGCATCGAACTTGCAGACCTCAAAACACGTGCGACATCCCACACACAAGGCCTCATTGATCCTACTGTACCCTTTACGTTTATCGCCTTCTCTGGGCTCCGTGAACTTCACGAACTCCAGGGCAGGACAGCCGGTGTTGATACAGGACTTGCACCCCTTGCACACGTCCGCATCAATCCTCAGAGATTTGTCCGGAAGGATGCGGCCCTCTTTGAGAAGAGCGCAGGGCGCCTTGGCGATTATCACGGAAGGATCCGAGGCCTCCAACTCTTCTTTTATTATCTTCTGAGTCTCCCGGACGTCGTAGGGATTGAGCGTGCGAATTCTTTTGAATCCGAAAGCCTGAATCAGCTTTTCCATGTCCACCGAGATGGTCGGCTCTTCGCGCAGTGTCCTTCCGGTTCCGGGATGTTGTTGTGCTCCGGTCATAGCAGTGGTTCGGTTGTCCATTATCACCACCGTGGTTGAACCGCCGTTGTACGCAAGCTCGACCAGGGGAGTCATGCCGGAATGGAAGAAGGTGGAATCACCTATCACAGCCACGGCCTTTCCCTTTGCCAGCTCGCCCAGTGAGCGATCCAGGCCTGAGGCTATTCCAATTCCCGCGCCCATGCAAAGACAGTGGTCCATCAGTTGAAGCGGCGGCAGAGCCCCCAGGGTGTAGCAACCAATGTCCCCGGCAACGTAAACCTTGTTCTTCTTCAACGCGGTGAACGTAGCCCTGTGCGGGCATCCCGGACACATGTTCGGGGGCCTCATGGGAAGCTCCATGTCAATGGGAGCAATGGGCTTTGCCGAAGTGCCGCCGGTCAGCGCCATCTCCACCTTCTCCGGGGAAAGCTCGCCGCAGAGTCCGGTCAGCTCCTTGCCTTCAACTTCAATACCCATAAGTCGGATCGCCTCTTCGATGAACGGATCCAGCTCCTCGATCACCACCAGCCTCTTTACCTTGGATGCGAAATCCCGGATCATCTTTTCAGGCAGCGGCCAGACCAAGCCCAGTTTCAAATAGGAGGCCGTGGGCAGCGCCTCCCGGGCATATTGAAACGCGGTCCCCGCCGCCACGATGCCCAGGGAATCATCACCCGCGATGACCTTGTTGAAACGGAAGCTCTCAGCAAACTCTGCCAGGTCCTTGAGTCTCTGTTCAACAACAGGGTGACGCAGCCGAGCCATGCCCGGGAGCATGACGTTCTTCATGAAATCTTTCTTCAGACCAAGTTCCTTTTGTCCTTCCTTGCGGTCCTGGGTCTCCACCGCGGAGACGGAATGTGAAATCCTGGTAGCCCCTCTGAGCAGCACCGGCGTATCAAACTGCTCGCTGATATCCAGGGCCTCTCCCACCATGTCCTTGGCTTCCTGACTATCAGCCGGCTCCAGACATGGAACCTTGCCGAATTTTGCATAGTGGCGCGTGTCCTGCTCATTCTGGGAGGAATGCATCGCGGGGTCATCGCACACCACAATAACCAGCCCCCCGTTCACTCCCGTGTACGACAGTGTCATGAATGGGTCGGCCGCGACGTTCAGGCCTACATGTTTCATGCAAGCCATGGCCCTGGAGCCCCCAAAACAAGCACCGGCCGCAATCTCCAGCGCGACCTTTTCATTGGGGGCCCAACCCGCGTTGATCACATGGTACTTCGCTCCGATGTTCTCCAGGATTTCCGTGCTCGGAGTCCCGGGATATGCGGAGGCCAATCGGACACCATACTCGAAGGCCCCTCGTGCTATGGCTTCGTTTCCAGACATCAGTTCTTTCACAGCGCTTCACCTCACCTGAATTGACCGGCCTAAGATGGACCGTCTGGGGTTAAAAGAGTCTTGACCAAGGCCCATCCCCGTTGGACGAACCCTAAAGTTTCTCGGATGTACCTCCACAAATGGGCCTGAAACACGTGAACCCGTCCATGCCCTGATAAGAGCACGGCACGTTCCTATGAAAGTCTCGTGGTAAAACCACCCCTTTCCGGATCAACGTATCGGGTGGCTTGGAGGGGAGCCACTCCGCGTGGGCGATTTAGCGGCCCCGGGACTGCTTACGTGACCATGACGGCTATCGGTAACATGACCTTGAAATGCCTGCCCGGCTAGGGCCTCCCCTCCAAGTCCATGCGCAGCGTGCGCGCTCTTGACGCCCCAGTCCGAGGGGAAGCCCCGGACCATTGAACAACGGAAAGGACTTTCATGTTTCGTTGTGCCTCTGTTGTCAGGCGTGCAAGCCGCTATGGAATCCAGCTTGAACACCTATTTCGACCCGGCCGACAGCGGCATTCCCCCTTACTCTCTCCGTAGTCATTTCAAGCACTTATGGGCCGCGCCGCACAGTGAGGATTCTGTAACCAAATCCCCGCTATGACGCGAACCTCTCAGCATGCATCCTAATCCAGCACTTGAACTGTGTCAAGATGCTCAAAAGTCTTGACGTAATCATTCAGTCATTCGAGGGGCAGACATTTTCATCGATCATGTCATTGCGAGGAGTGAAACGCCGAAGCAATGACATCCTGCCAGTGCCCCCGCGTAAGTGAATGGTTACCTGAAAGGAGCGTAGCGTGATACGCCGTCTTCAATACACGGGAATCAACGGATACCGAATGGGAGACCCGGATGGTTGGTCTTGTCCCGCAATTCCGACCCATATCTTTGTGGTTGTACGGTTATGAACATCATAAGAGGGCGCAGCATGCGGCGCCCCTACACCGGCCCCCACGGTCGTGGCAGGAAATGGGATGGGTTGCGGGTTTGCAGGGGGCGGCTATAAAAGAACCGCGCAGATCACGCAAGCCGCGTGTAGACCCCATTCTTCGGGGCGCGAACGCGGCCCGTCCAACTCCCGTACGGCGCGTAGCATGCTACGCCCGCTTTGTGCGGGGTAACACGCAGGACCGACTTTCAATGGCCTCTGTGGGCACGTCCCACGGTTTCAGGCGCTTTCCCGGTCCATCCGCACGTTGCCGAGGGCCTGCGTGGCCAACTTGTTTTTTATATTGCTTTTTTCCAACAGACATGGTAGATTCATCAATCATTTGCTTATCATATGAATATGGAAGTGTTGGGCTGAAGTGTTATGTTCGGTAGGTTAGTTGTTTCATTGGGTATGGTTTTCGTAGTGGTTCTGTCGCTGCTCGGGCACCTGGTTGCCGGCGCGCAGGCGCCACGCACGGAGACCTCTGTGGCGGACCGCGGTAAGGAAAGCCGGAGGTTCATCAAACAAGCCCAAACAACGGCTGGTCCCAGAGTGTCATATCGGGTCGCGCACTCCATTTCCGCGGCGCAACGGGCCGCGCTTACGCGCGACGTGTTACGGGAACGCGCCTCCAGCCGGGAGGCCCTCGACCAGCGGCCGCTTTCTCCAGATTCACTGGCCCACAGATCCCTGGAGCAGGAATGCCGTGACAAAGGGACTCTTCCCGGATCTCCCGCGGCCTGGCTTGTACATAGCTTCCCTTTCCCCGAGACTCCTTCCCAACCTGCCGGAATAGACTCAACCAGGATTGAACGGGGCTTGCACACGCCCATTCTCATGGATCGGAACCTGATATCGAGCCTCCTGATGCCCCGTCATGCGCTGAAGTCGGTGGGGGCCTTTCCCACGGGCCCGGAGGGCAAATTCAATAGCCTGGAAATAGAGGTGAGCCATTCCAAACACGTTTTCAGGCTTATGGCTAGATCGGTCTTCGGGATGAGGAAGACGCTCTACCGTTGCAGGGTTGGGCTCGGCTCGCGGAGTTTCCCAACCCCGGTGGGAACCTATTATGTAACCCACATCTATGATCGCGATCCCTGGTGGATACCTCCCGAGAATCGCGCGTGGGCAGCGGGGGACTCCCCCAGTAAACGGGTTTACGGCGGAACCATGGCCCCTCTTCTGAAGAAGAAGAGCGTAAGGTCCCGGAAAAAGACCAACCAAACCGAGGACTGGATCGAAGGTAAAGTGCAACTGGCCGACTACGGTTATCGGTTTCACGGGACCAACGCGCCCCGGAGCATAGGCCGGAGACGGTCCCACGGATGCGTGAGGATGTTGCCGAAAGACGCGCGCATTGTGGCCAAGCTGATAATGAGAGTGGTAGGCACGGTTGATCGAAGAGAATCGGAAAACGGGTCTTTCGTGGTTCTCGCGGCCCCCGTGGTGTTGAACCTTGTGAAGTAGGCTCCGGCAATGGTCGCCGATGGACCCCAATCAAATTCCCCACCCCAATACCTCTTGACTCGGCCGGCATCACGATTAAGAATAGCTCAAATAGGATTTATTGATAATTCTTGCCGCCGAGGTTGCGATCTGATCCGATCCGCCGCGCGGCCGAAAGACTGACAAGGAAAAGGAAAAGCCATGAGCGCTGAAGAAGTCAGGCTCACCTCATTGTCCAAGACATCCGGTTGAGCGGCCAAAATGAGTCCAGGGGACCTGGACCAGCTTTTGTGCGGCCTTGATGTGCCTAATGATCCGAATCTCCTTGCAGGGATGGATGGATCCGAGGACGCGGGTGTGTACAAGCTCAATGAAACCACCGCGCTGGTGCAGACTGTGGATTTCTTCACCCCTATCGTTGACGATCCGCGGATATTCGGTAGGGCCGCGGCTGCCAACTCTTTGAGTGACGTGTATGCCATGGGTGGTCGTCCGATCACTGCCCTGAATGTGGTGTGTTTTCCACTGGATACGCTCACCACAGACTATCTGAAGCGCATCCTGGACGGTGGTATGGACATTCTTCGGGAAGCGGGTGTAGCGCTCGTGGGCGGCCACAGCGTAACAGACGCGGAACCCAAGTATGGACTTGCCGTGTCCGGCCTGGTCCACCCTGACAGGATAATGACCAATTCAGGTCTTCAACCCGGGGACCGGCTGATTCTCACTAAGGCCGTCGGCACGGGAGTCATTGCCGCGGCCATAAAGGGTAATCTCGCGTCCGAGGCTGCGATCGACTGTATGGTTCGGTCCATGTGTACGCTGAATAAAGTGGCTTCCGAGGTTGCCATGAAGTTCGGGGTTCGCGCTGCAACTGACGTGACAGGCTTTGGTCTTGCAGGACATCTGATGGAGATGGCTCGTGCCGGCGCGTGCAGGTTGCGGATCAGATCGGAATCGGTCCCCTTGCTGGAACGCGCCGAAGAAGCTGCTTCAATGGGACTGATTCCCGCGGGGGCCTATTCAAATCGAGAATTTTTCGGGGCCTGGGTGACTATTTCCGATGCCGTGCCCCCCTTTCTCTCAGACCTGATGTTCGACCCTCAGACCTCCGGGGGGCTCATACTGGGCATTCCTCCGGCCAAAGCCGATGAATTTGTGGCTGCGTTGTCAGCAAAGGGCGTCGCGCCGGCCGTAGAAATAGGCGAGGTCCTGGATTCCGATGATGAAGGCCATCTGGAGATCGTCTGATTCCCGACCAGTTGCCGGAAGTCATTCTTCAACACGCGACACTGCGGACTCATACCAACTATCACCCCTAATAAGGGACAACGAACTATTAAAGTCCTTTCCGTTGTTCACTGGTCCGGGGCTTCGCCTCGGACAGGGTACACGAAGAGCGCACACTGCGCATGGACTTGGAGGGGAGGCCCTAGCCGGGCAGGCATTTCAACGTCATGATACCGACAGTTGTCATGTCACGTGAGCTGTCCGGGGCCCGCTCAATCGCCCCACGCGTACTGCGCGACCCTCCAAACCACCCCATACGTTCACCCGAAAACGGGTGGCTTTTTGAGGGGACTTTTATGTTTCGTTGTGCCTCTGTTTTCAGGCATGTAATACCAATGCGCGTTCAAACAAGTGATGAAGAGCACTGCTGGGCAAGCCGGCAGTGGCACCCAAGAAACCGATCTCACTCTCTTGATTGCGCAGTGGTATAAGTCGGCATTACGCGCCGGACTGTCCCCAATCCCTTTCTATGGCGTAATCCAGGAGCTTTTGGACGAATTCTTTAGATACGGGGGGCACCGGAAGATCTGGCAGGGCCCTGTCTACATTGGCTCGATCAAATGTGGGGTTGTTGGAGAAGTGAAATAGAATTGCCTGCATCTGTCTCCAGACCATCCGCTCTATTCGGTTTCTGGGTTGAGTGAAGGGCGCGCCCTCTCCCGCGAATTTGACACCGCCGATGTTGAATTTGTCGCGGATAAAGTCCAGTGTCCACTCATGAGTGGGGGGGGTGGGATGCGTGAGGTGATAGATGCCGTTGTGGTTTGCGGGGTTTTCGACAATCTCAACCGCGGCCTTGGCCACGTAGTCCACAGGAATGATGTTGGCCGTGCCGTTGGGGTCCGCCGGGACGTTGATATTCAAGTCGTGGCGATAGGATTCCGCTGAATCTCCCATCAAGCGATCCAGCAGGTGCATGGCCTGCAGAAGAATGTAATATCCCGAGAACGACGTACACCTTCCCGTCTCGGAGTGGCCCACTATGATTCCGGGCCTCAGCAGGGTGGCTTGTCCCTTCCAGATTTGTTCCGCCTCCCATTTGCTCTCCTCGTACACGGTGACAAAGTCCCCCCGGTCGTGGATCACCTCCGGAACGGTTCTGCCCTGGACAAATCCGCAGACATAAGCGGTACTTATCATGTGGGCTTGCATGGGATGTTTGTCCATCAGTTTCCGGAGCACTTTGGCGCTCCCAATGTTCGTTTTCAGGGGTTCCCCCGACTCATCCAAGTGCAGTCGAGTTGACGCGGCGCTGTGGAGCAGCGTGTCCACCTGGTCCAATCCCTTGTATTCCTTACACCATGTCTCCCATTGGTCGTCGGCTTCGAGCACTTCTCCTTTGAACCAGTTCAAGCTTTCCGCGCTCAGGGGCAGCCCGAGGCTGCTCAAAAACCTGATAGCGTCCAGTTTTTTCGATTCGCTTCGATATAGGGCCCAGACGGCATGGTTCCTTTCCAGGAGTTCAGCTAGAAGATACTCTCCTAGAAATCCGGTTCCGCCGGTCAGAAGAACATTCATGTTTCGGATACCTCCGACAAGACAGTTATCTGCAACGCGGCGAGCCGGCCGGTCCTCTCGGGGGACAAGCTGAGCCGCGCAAGGGCAGAATGTATAACGCCGCGGACCGTTTTTTCAAGGAGAATCCGCTATTCTGTTGAAAGAGTAGTGAAGCGGCGGTCTTTTTTCGGGACATCCTCTAAGAAGTTCAAGTTGGTAGGGGCTGGTCCGGAATGCGGGTGGGGTTACGTGGTTTCACGAGTCAAAAAAATAGGGAAACTCCGGATATTAGCCTTTTGAGCTGTCAGGAATTCCAGCATGGTAGCGCGCTACCGAGGGGTACGAAAAGATTATTGCCCCACGTGGAAGCCGAGTTGATCCGCGGCACGACTTATCGGGGCGGCATCGGGCCGCGGGTGAAACGTAATCGATATCCAACCGTGGACGAGTAGACCGCCAGTGACTGTCTTTCCGCGGTCTCTCACGTGTGGGACAGCCCCCTGATCTTACCAAGTAGTGACTCAGTGCTTCGCGCCATGACTCAAAAGAAGCTTCATGAGCGCCTCGCTGTCCGCGGCCTCTGAAGCATACTCCAGGACGGTTCTGCCCAGGCGATCCGCGGCATTCGGATCAGCGCCTGCATCCAGGAGCATTTCCAGGATATTGAGGTGGTTGCCTTTTGTGGCGTGCATCAACGCGGTAGCGCCACGGGAGTCTCTAGCTTCGGTCTGTGCTCCCTTGCCAAGAAGCAAGCGTACAGACTCAGTGTGACCTTTACCGGCTGCTATTGCCAGTGCCGAGCCACGATTACCGACAGAGTTAATGGCAGCTCCACTGTTGACGAGAATCTTGACAACCTCCCAGTGAGCGGCTCCGGCGGCCAGTAGCAAAGGCGTGCCGCCCTTGCGTTCAATGAAGGTCATTGCCCGAGGCAGCCTGCAGTCATCACCAGTGGATTTCGGATTCAATTCGGCGCCATTATTCAAAAGGAGTTTCACCACTTCGCCGTGGCCATAGTACGAAGCCCACTGCAAGGCCGTGGCACAGTCCCTTTCTCTGGCATTGGCGTCGGCTCCCCGGTCGAGAAGCAGTCTAATCACGGCGTTGTGGCCCTTTTGGGAAGCCAGCAGCAGGGGTGTCCTGCGGTTAACGTCCCTGGTGTTTGCGTCGGCCCCTTCATCCAGGGAACGCCTGACCAGATCCAGACGGCCTTCCTTGGCCGCCAAGGCCAAGGCCTGATTCTTGTCATGTTTCAGAGACGTGCCGGCGGCGGTGACTGGCGGGCTGGGCACAATCACGGCCAGCAGCACTTGGACAACCATGGCGAGCAGCAGCTTCCGAACCGACATAGTGAGCTTCCTCCGGTTTCGGATTGATGACTTGGTTTTCCGGGAACAGCGAGTCAGGGCCATTGGCAACGACTTCAAACTCAAGACCAAAGCCATAATGCCGGCGAATCCCCGGAAATTGGTTGAACTTTTCTACCGGAACGGCGAGGGTGCGGCTTAGTGAAACCCGGAGACGCTGACATAAAGACGGCGGCAAACGCAAGAACCCGCTTCTCTCTTCAGAGGAACACCCAAGCTTGCATTAGGAACAGTGTACGTGGCCTGAAAACCCTGGTTCGGTCCTCCCGCAATCCTCAAACCAATGTGATAGACCGTTGCTGCCAGTAAACTTCCGAGGGTCCTCGCCACCGGTATTGGCGGAACGGTTGCCAAGAGGGCCTGTGCCAATTTGCCCGAAGCTACCAAAGGAGCGACAATTCCGCCTCGACGGGCCGGCCGACAAACGGATTGAAAGAATCCGGTTCGACCTGGGTTCCCTCCGTGTATCCAAGTATACTTCCCCGGGGCGCGATCAATCAACAAGAATGACTCTGGAGTTTCCCCAAGAAACTCGAAGAACAACTGACTTCAGCGAATTCTGAGCCCAGCCCCGAGCGAGGCCTACTGGCTGAAGAAACCGCATGGATCCGAAACTGCCGAGTACCGCGCGGTTCGCCCTTCGTATGCGGAGACCTTGGGGCCCAAGCAGCGTTCGAGTCTCAACCTCGCCCAAACGTGGGGGACGGCGGCCGGAGCGTGACCAACCGGATGCTACTGTGAGGTCGGCCGTTTTTACTTGTCACATGGTCTATCGTACTGAAATGAAACAATAAGACAATAATCACTTCCAGTCTATCTGGGTCCTGATACCCTATTGACATCGAGCGCATATTTGATTACCATCTTCTAAGTGGTTTCTCGTGTTGAAAAGGACTGCGAGCCAGGCTGGCCGAGCATTTTCAGGGAGGCGCTGATTTCATGGTAGGAGAAACGGGTGGTTGTAATCGGCCCTTTCATGAATTGGCCTGCACACGGAGTTGGAGCCATGTGCCCCTCACACACAAATCTCACATTCCAATGTATCGGGGGAAAGGAGCGCGTCATGAAGAGAGTCTGCGGACTGATTGCCCTCACGATCATTCTCGTACTAGCCTTCGGCATTGCGGCTCACGCGGGTAAAGTGATCCAGAGCCTCACAGTTCTGGTAGGCACTGACGGTACGGTGAAGGCGGTCTGCGTTGTTAAGGCGGAACCTGGTCAAACAGTCAGAACCCAAATTGCATTCGACAGCGTGGCCGCCAAGCGTGGGGCATACATCTGTCGGGCTGGGTCAAAAGCCAAGACCTGTCGACACATGTCACGTAGGCATTACAACTCAAACAGAAAAGGCGTGGTTACAGTCACGTCGAATGGTGAATCGGCACAAAGGTCATTTCACGTCAAGGTTAAATGACGTCATTAGCGATCAAGCCGGATCGCGCCGTTTCGTGTGGCCTGCTCGACTGTGCTCCTCGTAGACAGAAGTCCTTTGTTTGGCGAAGCTCAGATGGTGCAATGTGCTTCTGACTCAAGCATTCCATCCTGAGCGGACGTCAGTTTGATGAAATGCCCTCTGGGGAGAAGGTAGTCTTTCTAGAGGGCAGCCACCCCCGAATGAGGCAACCATACAATCGTAGCCTCGGGGCCTCGGCCTTGAAGGGCCGAGGCGAGAGCAATGTTCCGGCCATGCAACAAACGGTTGGATGGCCACAATGAAACCTGACAGTCGTAGTTGAGTAACGTTTCAGTAACCGTCGACAGAAAGGAGGTAGATGCAAATGAAACGCTTTCTCAAGCGAGCGTTAGCGTCAGTTATTGTCCTTTGTTTTTCGCTCATGTTCAACCCGATCCACCTCTACGCCGCAGACTCCGGAAAAGGAAAGCCCACCGGCAAGGCGCCCGACTGGCTGGGGGCCAAAAGCCAGAATCCCGGCGAAAAAGATGCGAAGCCTGGTCAGAAACTTCCCAAGTTAAAGGGAGGGGCACAGAAACAGAATCCTGGCTCAAAGTGAGCGCTGGGGTCAGGTCATGAAATGCAAGTGCCCCCTGGTACACGGATACACGCTCAAGCAGATAGGAGAATGCCTGGGAATTCAGGATTGGACGGTCAGCACGGTCATCTCAAAAGAGAAAGACAAAGCTATTTCAAGATCTCTCTAGAGGTTTTCCGGTCCTTCACCCCGGCAACCCTCTGTCGAACTGTATCCCTGAGTCGAAAGATATTCTCGCCCATTATGGTAGTGTTGAAATATCTACTAGCTCGGCTCGGGCTCTTCCTACCCAACCCGATTGCCTGTTTCCAAAACTGAAGCCTGTGCGGCGGGCGAATCCCCTGCCACCACACGAGAATACAAAGGCGGCGGAGATTCCCGAGGCTCTCTCGCACAGTGGCTTTGTAGCGGCGAAGACCAGCGGGCACAGGCAGACCTTGGGCTACGGCCATGGCATAGCGCGTGGGCCGCATCGCAAGAAAATGCCGGAGGGTCCGTGCCAGAAAGAGCGGGGGATCGTAGAGAAAGTTCCAGGTGCGAAGATACTCATCCATTACGTCCTCTTCGGGCCGTGTAGGGATGTAGTTCAATCTCCCAGCGGTGGTCTGGCCGCTTGTTCTTTCCTCCAGAAGCCTTCCTTCCTCTTTGAGGCGATTCCACAGCTTGGTACGGGGGAGCACCTGCAGGGTGTTAAGATAGATCATCGGGATAGCGGTAGACTCCACAAATGAGGAGATCCGATCGCCGACTCCCTTCCTCTCACCGTCGAGACCCATGACGAAATTGCCGATCACAGTCAGACCGTTGTCCTAATGTTCTTTATGGATTCGGCCAGGGGATATCGGATGTTCTGATGCTTGCCGGCCCGGGCCAGAACATCCGTGTCCGGAGATTCTATCCCGGCGATAACGTAGGAGAAGTTGGCCTCGGTCATCATGTCGATCATCTCCTGATCCTGACCGAGGTTCACAGAGATCTGAGTTATGAAGTTGAAAGGCTCGTCGTTTTCTTGCATCCACTGGATCAGCTTTTCAAGGATTGCCCGCGCGTGCTTCTTGCTCCCGATGAAGTTGTCGTCGCTTATGAACAATTCGTGACGCCAACCCAGGTTGTACACGGCCTCCAACTCCTTGATGACTTGATCGGGCGTTTTGTACCGGTGCTTGCGACCGTAGAGCGCGACCACATCGCAGAACTCACAATCAAACGGGCATCCCCGGGATGTCTGGATGGTCACGCCTGCGTAATCCCCCCGCGGCATAAGATCAAAGCGAGGAATCGGCGATTGCGTCATGGCCGGCATCTCGTCATTCTCGAAAACGCCGTCGGTGTCTCCTGCCTCGAGTGCGGACAGAAAAAGCGGAACCGTGTTCTCCGCTTCTCCCTTGACAAGGAAATTCGTCCCCGCGCCCAGCACCTTCTCCGGCATCGTAGTGGCTCATGGCCCCCCTACCACCGAAGTTACTCCTCTTCGTCCGGCTTCTCGAACCACCGCCAGCAAGCTCTCGCTCTGCACGATCATCCCTGTGAGCATCGCCATGTCGGCCCAGTTCCAATCATCTTCGGTCAACTCTCGGCAGTTCAGGTCCACCAGGCGTAATTCCCACTCACGGGGTAGAAGCGCAGCCATCGTAATCAGTCCCAATGAAGGAAGCATGGTCTTGGAACGCAGGAGATACATAGCCTCTCGGAAGGTCCAAAACGAACGAGGTTTCTCGGGATTTATCAACAACGCTTTCATTTCAGTCTCCAAGACCCACGACGTTTCAGCGTTTGCCCTTTCAGGGCGTTGAGGTCGCGCCGGCCTAATGACCCCGGATCGGAGTCCGGGACAGGCTCTATGTGTCTGCCCTCGCCCTCGAAGCGCCCCGAAACTGAAGGCTTACGAGGTCTGCGGTTTTTTCTCGACACCTGGGCGGAATGTGCTATTCTGAAAGATTAATTTCGTACCTGAAATTGAGGGTTACCCATGGCTGGCAATAATGACAATTTGACAATCGCCTTCCTCTGGCGAAAAGATGACATCAAGTCCTCCGTTGTGCATTCGGGGGATCGAACAGGAACCCGAGCCGTTTTCGACCTTTCTTCCACGGACATGGAGTCGGCAGGCCCCGCGTTGTTGAGGGCCGACGCGCGGCCGGACCTGGTTGACTTGAAAATATCTCCCGCGTCTCTCATGGCGCCCACCCTGGAAGAATTCCTGGAAGAGACCGGTGTCAACAGGGTTTGGGTTGAATTGCATCCATCGGCCCTCGAGAAGGAACCGTGGGCTTACCTTGACAGAATAGTCGGGCTGTCGGCGAACTTCCAATGTTTTCCCATTGTCGGTTCCATCGAACTGATCTCAACCATTATCCGTGAATATCCGGAAATCCGAGCCATCGCGCTCAAAGGTTGTGAAGCCTCGGGCCTGGTAAGTTCTGAAACGACTCTGATCCTGTACAACACAGTCCGCAATTTGATTCGTGACGCGGGTTCCGGTCCCGATCTTTTGATCTGGGGTGGAATCGCCACGCCTGAAGCCGCCGCGGCCTTCTTGTCCACGGGGTCGAAGGGCATAGTGTTCGAGAGTTTGCACTGGCTCACGGATCTGGTGGCGGTTCCGGATAAACTCCGGGAGAAGATCGCCAAACTTCGTCCGGATCATACTGATCTGGTCGGGCTGAATTTCCAGGCCCCGTGCCGTGTCTTCAACAAGGGGAACTCGGCTGCAGTGAAGGATCTGAAGGACTTTGCGGGTTCCTTGTGCGCGCAGGAAATCACATCGGAACAGGAGCGCGCTTTCGCACGCAGGATTGAGAGAGAAGCCGTCTCCCCCCTGGAGAGCGGTTTTGGACGAGAAGAACTCATCCCATTGGGAGTTGAGGCGACCTTTGCCTCGTCCTTTGTGCGCCGCTTCGGCGACTCCACCGAAGAAGCGATAGATCGGTTTGTCCGTCGAATCGAAGATCTGTGCGCGGGCGCGGGCGCCACCGCGGCCGCGTTCAAACAGAGCACGGCTGCTGCTGAGATGGGGACTCGTTATCCTTTCATCCAGGGAGCGATGTCGTGGATCACGGATGTGCCCGAGTTTGCAGCCCGGGTGGCCGACGCGGGCGCGTTGCCCACCATAGCCCTGGGGCTCATGGCCCCGGAAACCCTTAACGAAAAACTCGGCGGAATCTCGGACTTTATGGGAGACCGGCCTTATGCGGTGAATGTTGTGACCCTGGCGGAGAATCCGTTCAGGGATGCGCAATTGGCCTGGATCAAAGAGACCAAACCCGCTTTTGCCGTGATCGCGGCAGGTGAACCGTCACACGCCCGGGACCTGATGGAACAAGGTATCGGAGTCATCTACATCGCTCCCAATGAGGAGCTTCTGAGGCTGGCCTTTGAGGCGGGTATTCGTTTCGTAGTCTGCGAAGGGAACGAGGCAGGGGGGCATGTGGGTGAGAACACCACACTCACCCTGGCCCAAACGGTTCTGGATCTCAGGGATCGTGAACCGGACCTGTTCACCGATCGCCGAATAATCCTGGCAGGCGGAATCCATGACAGGGAGACCGCGTTTATGGCGGCCATGCTCGGGGCGGACGCGGTGCAGATGGGGACCGCGTACCTGGCGACCCGGGAGATAGTGGAAACCAATGCTCTTGCCGCGCTCTATCAACGAATGGTGCTCGAATCCGATCCTGAAGGCACCGTGGTGACAGGGGAGGGAACCGGCCTGCGGGTTAGATCGTTGAAGACCCCCCGGATGGAAGCGATCTGCAACCTGGAGAAAGATTTTGCAGCGGGCTCCGAAGATGAGGCGACATTCAGAACAAAGATTGAATCCCTGAGCGCGGGCAGTCTGCTCATTGCTGCTCGCGGAGTTGCGGAGCCGGGCGGGAAGCCCCTGGATGAAGACGACTGCATCGGGCAAGGTCAGTACATGAGCGGGGCCTGCTCCGGCGCGCTGAAAGATGTCCGGACTCTTGAGGATCTGCACCGCGAGCTCACAGAAGGCGAGCTGGAGCATGGCCTCTCGGTCGAGGTCCGGATCAGGGACGCCGGGGACCCGGGGCCTGCGGAGAAAGAAATTGCGTATGGGACTGCTTCCGTGCGCGTCCCGGGTCCCGCTCGTCAGCCCGTTGGTCGGTCCGGCCCGGAACGGCTCGCGGTTACCGGTATGGCGGTGGTCAATTCGCTCGGGAACAGCCCGGAAGAAGTGTGGAACGCGGGACTGGCCATGAAGAGTGGAATCGTGGAGGTTCCGCCTTCCAGGTGGGATCACAGCATCTTCTATCACCCGCGGCCCAGAATGCCGGAAAAGACCTACTGCAAGGTTGGAGCGTTCCAGCACATTGACGTGTCCCGCAAGGATTTGGGAATCCCTCCCCAGGATTTCCGCACCATGACCGATGCCACAAGAATAACCATGTGGTTGGCGGACAAGGCGGTGCAAGAATCGGGAATCCTGGACTCGGACATCCCCAGGGAACGGATAGCGGTTCTCATCTCTCAGAATTCAGGGGAGGCCGCGGCCACACTGGAGGATGTGATTATCCGAGGCCTGTCCCATTCCATAGTGTCCGCGGTAGGTCGGGTAATCCCTCTCACCGAAGAGACGGCCAAGGCTGTGGACGAGCAGGTCAAGGCGGGGCGAATGGCGGTAGACGACACGACCCTCCTGGGGAGGCTCAACTGCTCGGCGGGAGGGTTCATCTGCAATAAGTACGGATTCATGGGCCCAAGCTATTCAGTGTCGGCCGCTTGCGCCACTGCGTTGGTGGCTCTATTCAGCGCGCTGCAGATGATCCGTAACGGACTAATAGACGCGGCGGTTGTGGGAGGCGCGGAAGAGACGCTCACCCCGCTGCACTTCCTCGAGTTTTCCGCGCTGGGCGCGCTCGCGGGCTTGGCCGGAGTTGAGCGTCCGCCGGACGAGGTTTCTCGCCCCTTTGACAAGGACCGGGACGGAATGGTCCTCGGTGAGGGCGGCGGAATGATAGTCATCGAAAGGGAGTCGGTGGCCGCGGCACGAGGAGCGTCGCCGCACGCGTACATCACGTCAATGGGCGCGAGCAACAATCATCTGGGCATGGTGGAATCTTCGAGGATTACTCAGAAGATCGCCATGGGTTCGTCTTTCAAGGACATGCCGTACGGACCTGATGAGGTTGACCTGGTGGAGTGTCACGCCACCAGCACGGTGCAGGGTGATGTGGAAGAGGTGCTGGCACTGAAAGAGTTGTTCGGATCCAACGGTCAAACCGTGCTCACGTCATACAAGTCCCAGATCGGCCACACGTTGGGCGCGTCAGGTGTCAACAGCCTCATCAGAGGGATCATGGCGACAAAATCGGGGGTGTTTCCCCCTACAAAGAATTGCGAGACCATTGACCCGGAAATGGCTCTGGACGGTACCGGGCTCCGTATATCAACGGATCCGTCTGAATGGGCTCCTCGTGGCGGACGTCCAAGGCGACTGCAAGTAAACGCTTTCGGGTTCGGGGGCTCCAACTACGTTGTGCACGTGGAACAGGCGATGGAGAGAGAGGGTACCGTAATGGTCAGTCCCGGAAACACTGCGGGCGCGGGCGAGGCAGACAAGGGGCTCCCGGAGGGAGTCCATCTTTACAGGACCCGGATCGGCGGTAGCCCTTACCGGATGGCGGTTATTTCAGACACCGAAGAGGAAGCCGTTGCAGCAGTGAAGCGCGCTGAGCCGGCCGGGGACAGTGGTCCGGTCGGAGCAAAGCGAATAAGGACCCTTGCCCGGGACGGTATCCTCGTTGGCTCCCAGGACAAGGCCGCTCCTCCCCTGGCTTTTGTCTTTCCCGGTCAGGGTTCTCATTATGCGGGAATGGGGCACGAGCTTTACAATACATTCCCGGTGATACGTGAATGGATGGACAGGGCGGCCGAGGTGGCTGACTTTGATCTGCTGCACTTGTTGTTCCATGACAAGGAAGAAGATCTTCAGAAGACCCGTTGGCAACAGCCCGCGCTGTTCACGCTTGAATACGCAATGGTCCGGTACCTCACCTCGTTGGGGATTCAACCGACGGCCATGGCCGGTCACAGCCTCGGGGAACTGACCGCGCTGTGCCTCGCAGGGGTCTATTCGTTCGAAGACGGTTTCCGCATTGTAAACAAGAGGGCCCTGTGCATGGACAAGGCGTGCGATATGCACGCAGACCCCGGGGTCATGATGGCCGTGGACGCTCCTCTGGATCACATTGAGGACACGATTCGAAATCTGGAAAAAGTTTATGTTACGAACATCAATTCCCCACATCAGGTGGTGCTCGGAGGCGACAGCAAGGTCGTTGAAGCGTTGGGCGAGGATCTCAAGAAAAGCGGATTTCGCAGCACCATGCTTCGCGTGAGCATGGCCTTCCATTCTCCCATAATGGAATGTATCCATGATGAATTGAGGGATTTCATAGACGATGTCGAATTTAAGGCGCCCGAGATACCTGTGATATCCAACACCACCAAACTGCCGTTTTCGTCAGAGCCCGATGAGATCAAGAATACCGTCATGGCTCATCTGGAGTCGCCGGTTCACTGGATGCAGAACGTTCGCACACTCTGGAACGTGCATGGTGTAAGGCTTTTCGTTGAAGTAGGGCCCCGGGACATCCTCAGTAATCTCATCGGCGATTGCTTGAACGATTCCGACTGCATTCAGACACTCTTACCCTCCGCGGAAGCCCTCATCTACCGTACCGCTCTTGGACAGCTCTATGCCAAGGGCCACCTCAAACCCGGGAATGAGGCAAGGTTCGTTCCCTTTCCAGGCACCGTCGAGGAAGCCGAGACTGCGAAACTGTCGGCGCCGGCTGCGGCAAGCCCTTCTTCTTACATGACTCCCGCCCCTCCTGCGCAAGGCCTTGAACAGATAGTGCAAAGGACCATCAATTCCTTTGTGTTGGAAAGCTTTGGAAGGTTCCTGAGGCCGAACCTACTGGAATCGATTCGCCGAGAGTACGATCCGGGGTTCTCGGATGAGAATCTCGGTGACCTGCTTGCTCGGATGTTGCCCGGCGCGGCTGTACAGCCTGCTCAGCCGGCCGCGCAGGTACTCCTGACTCCGGCGGCCCCGGGCCGGCCGACACCGGATACTTTGACGGGCATCCCCGCACTGCCCGTGGAATCGGGAGAACCTCTGGTCAAGGACACCACGGAAGAGGTAATCCTGATCATAATGGAAGCCACCGGGTACGATAGAGACGAAATCGAGCCTGCAATGGACCTGAGGGAGGACCTTTCCATACGTTCCAGTCGTCTCCCGGTGATCATGGACGCCATGGAGGACAAGTTCCGGATAAAGATCGACCTGGAAGACTTCATGGATGCGCGCACTATCCAGGACATTGCCGACCGGGTTTCGGAACTGACCGCCGGAAGAGAGCCGGAGACCGCGCCCCAGACGTCGAAGGCTCCCGTGCCTCCTCCGGAAGGTGCTGAAAAGCCGGCCGCTGCTGAACAGCAGGAGAGCATCAAAAGAGTGGTCTTCACAGAGGAACCCCTCGAAACAGGCGACGCGGCTCCCTTGGAGGTGGATTCCATGGAATCGGTGGCCGTATTTTCCGCTGTTGGAGGAACCGGTCTCCGCAAGGAGGTGGCGGGCTTGTTGAGGCGGGATCACGGCGTAACGACCGTCCCGGTGTCATTCATGAAAGATCCGTCGAACACCGAAGAAAAGGGCTTCGATCTTCTTACGTCGGACCCCGACCCAATTCCGGAAGAGTGGCTTGACCAGGTAAAGTCCCTGTCCGGCATGGTCATCATCATCGACGATCTGCTGGAAGAAAGCTTGGGCGGCATAGAAGATGTCCCCCGTGTACTCGGCGGGTTTTTCCTCTTACTGAAGACTTTTGTGGAGTCACCCAAGAAGAAATTCGTCTTACTGATCAATAAGTCCCAAAATGAGCATGGTGCGGGTTTGCTGCTTTCCGAGGGACTCCTGGGAATGTTCCTCAGTGCGGCTCAGGAGTTCTCGTCCGTTCAATTTCGCACTGTAAAGATTGAGGGACAAACCGATCTGAGCTCAGCGATACGAGGCGCGTTGGACCGGAACCGCACGGTCATTGAGACCATTGTGCGCAAGGGAGAGGTCTTTACGCGGGTGGGCCGTGTTGTCCCATTGACATTTGAGGACGCGCATGGAATTCGGCTCGGGGCCGGTGATGTGGTCGTCCTTTCCGGCGGCGGCTATGGAATAACTGCCCGTTTGGCGCGCACACTTGCGCCCTATGGATGCAAAATAGCCATACTGGGCAGGACTGAATTTGATCCCAAAGGGGAAATATCCAACCTTTCCAAGGCAGAGGAGATTGCCCGCACACTGGAGGATCTCCAATCTCACGGGCTGGAGTGCTCGTACTTTAGTTGTGATGTCACTGATCCGGAGAGCGTAAAATCGGTCATGGATCGGATTGTTGACAGGTACGGGAAGATTGACGGCATAATCCACGGCGCGGGAATGCTCAAAGATGGTTTCATAAAGCAGATGAGCCTGGCCGATTTCTCCGCAGTGGTAGGGGTGAAATTTCTTGGGGCCTGGAACCTTTTTCAGGCCGTGGAAAGCGCGGGCTTGAAATTCTTCACTTGCTTGTCTTCGGCTGCAGCGATCCAGGGCAATCCCGGGCAAGCCAATTACGCGGCAGGAAACAGGATGATGTCCGCACTGGCGGCTGTTGTCCGCGCGAAGAACGATTCGATCCTTTTCAAGGCCCTGACGCTTCCACCGATTGAGGGGACCGGCATGGCGGATGATCCGGAGATACGCTCCCTGATGAAAAGAATGAACGCGTCATACGTCCACGTGGACGAACTCGGGGAACTCTTTTGCAGGGAGCTTTTTCTGGGGCCGCCTGATGAGCCCACGGTCATGTTCATGCGGACTCTTCCCGATTTGACCACAATGCGGCTGGATCAATCGGACTATGTTCCCGCGCCCGGGGAAGTTGCCGCGGGGACCATATCCTTTCCCCGATCTGAATTTCCACTGATCGACTCCGTATCCCACATAGATCTCAAGACAGGTGAATTGGAGGCCTCCCGGTCTTTTTCACAGGATAGGGACTTGTGGGTGTGGGACCATAAGCCGTTCAAATTCCTCAAGCATCCTCTTGTGTCGGCAAACATGGCTCTGGAGGCTTTTATGGAGGCTTCCCGCCTGCTCTATCCTCACCTCACCGTTCGGGGTATCCGGGATGCGCGGTTTGTGGACATCATTGAGTGTCCCCCGGGGATGGAGCGCGTCTCCGAGATTTCCTGCCGTCGCATAAGCGCCGGTGAAACGGAGGTCGCGTGTCAGGTAGGTCTTTCAACCTGGGAGATTTCACCCTCGGGCAGGAAGATGGAACGCAAGTCATCCAATTATGAGGCCGTGGTGATCCTGGGCCACGGTCATCCCCAAATCTCCGAAGATCTACCCGGTTTTCCGGTGCGGCCTGAGGAGATGGAGACTCGCCTCATAAATCAAGAAGAGGTCATTGACTGGTACCGGGGACGCACAGGCCTGCAGGGACGATATAGGCTCATGGATGACTTTGATGGAACAGGACACGGGGGCATTCGGGGACGCTTCACTTACCGGGAAAGCGAAGATTTTTCCGATCCCCTGAAGACCCGATACCAGTACACTCCATATCTCCTGGAAGCAATCTTACAGACCGTATGCTTTTACGTTATCATGGTGGATACGGACGAGCCGCGATCGACTATACCGTATGGTGTCGGTGAGATGCTCTTCACCAGGAAGTGCAGGCCTGGGGAACAGATTGCCATCGAGGCCCGTATGAAAGATCAAGATGAGGAAAATATCAGGTGGGACGCGCGCGCGGTGGACGATTCGGGAAAGGTCATAATGACCGTCCATGATCTAGTCATGCGGTGGTTCTCGGCATGAGCGCGCTGTGCACTGCGGTGGAATTCGGAGACGCGTGTGATGTCACGCCGCCGGTACGGGTGAACAGTCTGGTCCAATTTCTGAAAGCTGGAAGCGTGTTCAGGGCCTCGGTTCGAGACCCCGGTCCCAAGGCGGACAAGCGGTCGCGTGAACTGAGGAAGCGTGTACTCGGCAGGCATTTGTTACGGCATTCGAGCATGGAAGCGCGGCCGTGGAGCGAGAGCCCTGTGATACGGATCGTCAATGACTCACTGGGGAAACCACGGGTTCTATGCGGATCAACGTCTGCACCACCGGTGTCATTTGCACACGTGGGAACGCGAACCTGGGGGGCCATATGCCCGAGAGGCGCGGCCGTGGGCATAGACGTGGCACGGGCAGCGGAATTCAATCGTGGGTATCCTTTTTCGCGCGCATTCTGCGAGGAAGATGTGGTAGTAACTCTTGAGAAGACCAACGGAGACAAACAAGAGGCGGCCGCGATGCTCTGGTCTGCCAAAGAAGCTGTAGTAAAGGCCATCGGGTGCGGTTTCCACCTTCTGGACCCACTAGACGTGAGGGTGGTTCCGTGGTTTGAGGTGGGATCGGAACATATTCTCCGGGGTCAGGTGAGGGGTCGATCTCTTGAAATGCTCGTGCCGTCGACGCGCTTGGATGTGCCGGTCGCCGCGGTTCGTGAGGAAAGCGCATGGGTTTGCACGGCTCTTTTGGATCGGGCACACGCCCGCGAAAGAGGAACAGGGGGAGACGACCTGATGAAGACCGAGGATCAGCTGGAGGGGTAAGACCTTGCGGGTGTTGTTGATCAATTCCAACACAAAGGACGACTTTCTTGCCGCGCCGCCCATAGGGCTTTGCTACGTGGCCGATGCGACCGAAGCCGCAGGGCACCAGGTCAAGGTTCTGGACTTGTGCTTTGCGGGACGGCACTGCCACAGAGAGGTTGAACTGGTGGTTCGGTCGTTTGAGCCCCAGGTGATAGGTCTGTCTATCCGCAATATTGACAACGTGAACATGCTCCATCCGATTTCCTATCTTCCGCAGGCTACCGAGATTGCCGCGCACATCCGATCGATCACCTCGGTTCCGCTGGTCCTCGGCGGTTCCGGCGCAAGCCTCATGCCCGAGGAAATTCTCAGGCTTTTCAACGGGTCGTACATAGTAGTGTCCGACGGTGAGCAATGTTTCGTCAAGCTCTTGCGCGCCCTGGAGTACAGTGAGTCGTGCGATGACATTCCGGGTTTGGGAATGATGCGAGCCGGGAAATTTCATCTCACTCCCCCCGATTTCGCGGACTTCAGCGGGACGACCCCCGATATTGGGAAATGGGTGGACATTGCACCGTATCTGAAGATCGGAGCAACCTACAACGTCCAGAGCAGACGAGGATGCAGGCAGAAGTGCATTTACTGCACGTACAATCAGAGCCTGGAAGGAAACAGGCTGCGGCGGCGGTCTCCCAAGGAAGTGGTGGACGAGATCGAGGAGGTTCTTCTCAAGTACAGGCCCGATACTTTTGAATTCGTGGATTCCGTGTTCAACGATCCAGTGGAACATTCAGTGGAGATCCTCGAGGAGATCGTACGGAGGCCATGGAAGACCAGTTTCACCGCTATGGGTGTCAGTCCTCGGCATCTGGACACGAAATTCCTCAATCTCATGTGGCGGGCGGGATTCCGATCTTTCATGATAACCCCTGAGACCGCGTCCCGCACCATGATTGAAAACTATGGCAAGGGATTTGACCATGACGATGTGATGCGAGCCGCGGAGAGCATTAACAGGACTTCGTTTGCAGCGTGGTGGTTCTTCATGATCGGCGGTCCGGGCGAGACCAACGCCACGCTTCAGGAATCCCTCGACTTTGCTCTAAAGTACCTGCAAAAGAATGGCCGTCAGGTGACCCACATTGCGGATTTTTTTCTCGGGGTTCGGATCTATCCCGGCACAAAGCTGTGGGATATTGCCGTGGAGGAGGGGTTCGTTCCGAACCGCGTGGATCCGCTACAGACCTTATGGTATGTTTCGGAAAACCTGGATCTGGACAGAGCTGTGAAGCAGATGAATGAAGCCGCTTCACAAGCTCCTGAAATCTATCTGGGATTCGACGAAAGAGTTCTGATGTTTTCCAATGTGGCGGCCACGGCCTTCAAGTTGTTCGGTTTGCCAAAACCCTATTGGAGGTACTTTCGGGCCGCGAATGCCTTTGGTTTAAAGACACGCATTCGGTTCATGTTTCGGCCTTCGGACATGGCGCGGATGGTTCGCGACGCCTTGAAACGCCAGGGCTACGAAGGCCGTGGAGCGTGGGGACCCGCGTAATACCGCTTCGCCATTTAACAAGTAAAACATCGGGGCCTACGATGGGGGATGCTCCTAATGCGTGTGTCCGAGGCCAAGCCACGGACTGCTCGTTGATGCAGACCTGGCTCGCGGCATACCCGGATTACAATAATATTCAAATGGTATGAAGCGACAGAGCAATCCCAAAAATCAGCGAACGGGAGATTGCTTCGCTGCACTCACAATGACATCTCAATATAGTTCCCCGAATGACTGAACGGTTACTGGAAGTTTGAGAAATGTCTTGCGTTTCTCCTGGTCGGTTGATATAAGTTACGGGACGTTATCATTTTAAGGTTTTGGTTTCATTTTTGTTCGGGAGGGCTTGGATGACACTTACAAAAGCTGATATAGCCAAGAAGATAGCTGATGATTGTGGGTTCATGAAGGGCGAGGCTACGGAAATTGTCGAGAGATTGCTGGACTTAATAAAGGATAGGCTTATTGCAGGGGAAGACGTCATGATATCGGGCTTCGGCAAGTGGACCGTGAAGGGCAAGCATGCCCGCCGGGGCCGGAATCCCCAGACCGGAGAGGAGCTCATCCTGGACGCCCGTAGAGTGGTCACATGGAAGTATTCTCCAGTACTGAAAAAGGCCGTGAATGCCTCCCTGTCCAAATAGACCTCCGTGGCCCACACACGGCGGTCAACACACCAGATGCATCAGGTGATCCGCGCAAGGTCCTGCCCGAGGCTCATCCGGAACTTGACCAAAGCCGTTCAACAGCGAACACAGTAGATGATTTAGCCTGTTGGCGCCGCCGGGCGGGCGGCAATCTGCATCAAGGCTTATCAGTACGGCTCTGCATCGAGGATGGATACGCGGGAAAAGGTCCCTCCAAATCATATGATCTAGGTGACTGAGATGCCCGGACAATCAAATGTCCATGGAGGAAAGATCCCCCTCAAGAGCTTCCTCGCCGATTTCCGGGCTGACATGTCTGATCAGAAACTCCGAAAGAAATACAAACTTGATGCCGGAAGCTATGTCAAACTCATTCAGGTGCTCCTGGACCGAAATGTGATCAAGGGGCCGGAGCTGACCGAACGCCGCCGGAAATCGGTGGAGAAGGATCTTCAGAAGGAATCCGAATTCATTTCGGGCCTGTTCATTTGCTCGGCTTGCAGCCACCCAGCTTCGGAGCGGTTCGACATATGTCCCGCCTGTGGTACGGTGCAGGCCGATTTCGAGAGAAAGGATGAGGAGATCGGCGGCCTGTCCATGTCCACCATGGCAATTTCAATGGAGATCGATCAGTATGAGGAAGAAGAGGCCGAGGTTGAGGTGATCGACGGACCGCAGGAGCCGGAAGAAACCGCGACATCCGAAGAAAAATCGGCTGAGGATGGTCCCCGCCGGTCCCGCTTCGGTTCACTACGCTCCTTCCTGCCCAAGAAAAAGAAATGAAAAGTGGGAAATGCCCCGGCATTCTAAGCGACGGTCCACGAATAACCATATCAACTCAAGGGCTTCTGCCTAGAACCGCCCCAGGCTCTTGACCTGTCGTTGGGCGGTGAACGAGAATACGGAAGAGAGGGGATGAATGCTCGAGTGCTGGATTCCCGCGCCTGTTTTGGACAATCGCTATAACTGACATGCCGCAAGATCACGGCCCGACGAACCACAAAAATGGCCGACGTTCTCGTAGATTGAGGCCGTTGGGGCGACGCACGTGTATCACACTTGGATAGTCAGTCCAGCCTGGAACGCGGAGGATTTCCCAGCCTATCCATTTTTTTTCGAACTTTCATTATCACAGCCAGGATTGAGAATCCCCTTCTCGCGTTTCCGGAACAGAATTCTCCCGCGGGTGATTAGGTAAGATGGAACAGATCGTATTCGTGATTCAGAAAATCATCTTGAGGCTCCTCTTTCCGGTTTCCATTGCACTGTTCCTTGGCATCATGGCCCTGATCCTCAGGCGCAGGCGTGAGTTGTCTTTGTGGCTTTTGTGCGCTTGTGTTGTTTGGCTGCTGGTTGCCTCTTTCCCGATAACCGGTCTGCTCCTGGTACGTTCCATTGAATCGAAAGCAGGGGACTATGCGGACCCGGAGGATCTGTCCCGCAAGGGAGTGAAGTACGTGGTAGTTCTTTCCGGTGGTTTTCGCCAGGGGCCCTTGACTTCCGGAGACCGTCTGGGCTGCTCGGTTCCGCGGCTGCTTGAAGGGATGAGGCTGTGGCGACAAATTCCGGACTGTAAGCTGGTCTTGACAGGCGGCAGAATACCCGGGCTGAGCACAGAAATGACCATCGCCCAAGCCTTGGCCGACACAGCCAATGAGATGGGTGTGCCTCGGGATGTCATGGTGCTGGAAGATCTGTCCTGGACCACAGAGGACCAGGCAAGGTTGTGCTCGGGAATTGTTGGGGAGCAGGCCTTCGCACTGGTCACTTCAGCATATCATATGCCGCGTTCCATGATAATTTTCGAGCAAGCCGGCTTACACCCGATCAGCGCGCCGGCCGACTTCATAGCCAAAGTTATCCCAATCAATTATGAAACACTGATACCACAAGCAGGCGGCCTGATAACGACCCAGATAGCCTTCAAAGAGTACATGGCCACATGGTGGGCACTTCTGAAGGATAGACTCCACTATAGTGGTTGCCAAAAGTAATTTCCGATTACTCTGAGAATCGGTCATGTGGGGCAGGCTTTCCAGCCTGCCATTCGGTTAGAACTTTTGGCAACTGCTATAATACCAACTTACACGCCTAAAAACAGAGGCGTGTAAGTTGGTATTAGTTCGCGCCCACGACCATAGGGGTTGCCCTTTCTTGCCGACGAGGACGGAAGATGACTACTCGGGATGAACCTCGTTCAACTGTGGAGGAGCTGCGCGCGCAGGTCGGCAGCCTGGAGGATCGGGTCAAGAAGCTCGTTGCCGGAGAGCTGACCCAGTATCGTCTCCAGGCCAAGCTGGATCTACAATTGAAAACCCAGGCCGAACTCCTCCAGCTAGGTCAGCGACTCAATTCAAGCCGGGATGAAAACGAGATAGCAGATCTGGTTGCGGAAGCCCTAGTGGAGAGTTTCGGACATTCAAAGGCCGTGTTTTGTGTTTACGACGAAACCGAAGCGGGTCTGTCGCTGAAGAGTCTCGAGGGCTATTACGAGGAGGCCGAAGAGGCGGCGGCCAGACAATCCTTATCAGACATGACGGATCTCCTGGCAGTGGCCGAAGAGGGTCGGACAAAGATCGAGACGGGCATGTCGGAGTCCGCGTTGGGTATGGATGAACGGGTGACTATCCCTTTTAGGTCGGGCAAGGGCGACCTGCTGGGGGTAATCATTTTCGGCAACAGCCGCCGGGATGCCGCGTATCAACGCGAGGTCGCTGAAAAGGACACCTCACTGTGGGAAACCATAGCCGGAATGACCGCGTCCGCCTTTGAAAACACCCGCCTGTACCAACAACTCAATCGTGAACGGGAAAGTCTTGAGACTGCGCGGGACAACTTGAGGGATCTCAACGAAAGACTTGAGAAGATCGTGGAGGAGAGGACCGCGGAACTTGCTGAAGCGAAGGACCAGTATCGTGAGCTCTACCTGGAATCGGACCGAACCGGTGAGCTTTATCGGACCCTGCTCGACGCATCCCCCGATCCCATAGTGGTCTACGATGTCAAAGGGTGTCCCACTTATATAAATCCCGCTTTTACCCAAATCTTTGGATGGCAATTAGAGGAACTTCAAGGAAAACCCATTGATTTCGTTCCTCCGGAGAACATGCCCGAAACCCGGGAGATGATCGGCATGGTCATGAGAGCCCAGGCATTCTCCAACCGGCCCACGAGACGTCACACAAAGGACGGGAGAACCATCGACGTGAGCATCAGCGGCTCCACTTTCTGGGACGAGATGGGGCGCGTCGGTGGCAGCGTGATCCACCTTCGAGACATTACCGAACTCAAACGCATGGAGGAAGATCTCTTCAACGTGCTCAAGCTGGAATCGGTCGGCGTGCTGGCCGGCGGTATAGCGCATGATTTCAACAATATCCTTTCCGGAATCCTCATGAATGCACAACTGGCCGCTATGAAGATGAAACCTGACACCGGCGCGGCCAAGTACTTGATCGGAATAGATCAAGCCACAAGAAAGGCCGTGGCTCTGACCCATCAATTGCTCACTTTTGCAAAGGGAGGGACCCCGAGATTGAAAACAGCTTCCATAGCGGAATTGATCACGGAATGGGCCGGTTTTGTCATGCGTGGATCCAACGTAAAGTGCGATTTCTCAATAGCCGAGGATCTGGCCCCGGTAGAAGTAGATGAGGATCAGATGAGTCAAGTGATCCACAATTTGGTAATAAACGCGCAACAAGCCATGCCGCGCGGCGGGACGATCCGAATCAGCGCTAAGAATATCACTGTTCCGGATGAAGGAATCGGGTCGGGCGCGCCGTTGCTGACGCCTGGAGATTACGCGAGAATATCAGTCGCGGATGACGGGCACGGAATACCCAAGGAACACCTTGAAAAGATATTCGATCCGTATTTTACAACCAAGGACAAAGGGAGCGGGCTTGGACTGGCCTCCTCCTTTTCGATCCTGAGAAAGCACAGGGGCCGTTTGACGGTTGAATCCGAGATCAACAAAGGAACAACTTTTCACATTTATCTGCCGGCTTCGAAAAAGATGGTCTCTGAGATTCTCCCTGAAAAAGAAGCCGAACCGGCCGGTGAGAGTAAGGGAAAGATTATGCTCATGGACGATGAAGAACTACTGAGAGAACTGGGAGGCGAGCTCCTTGCCTCTTTGGGATTTGAAGTCCATTTAGCAGCAGACGGTGCGAAGGCTGTCGAAATCTACCGGCGAGCCCTTGAATCGGGCAAGCCTTTCCACGCCGTGATAATGGATCTCACGATCCCCGGTGGAATGGGGGGCAGAGAGTGCATCGAGCGGATACGCGAAATTGATCCTGACGTAAAGGCGATCGTCTCAAGCGGTTACTCCACCGACCCCATCATGGCAAACTATGAAGATTACGGATTCAGCGGCGTGGCCGCCAAACCCTACAGGATCGAAGAATTGAAGGACGTGTTGCAGTCCGTCCTTGCCCGGAAGTGACCTTCAGTACTCGTTTGATCGTACATCGGTATATAGCAGTGCTCGAAAGTTCTCACGGATTCCCAGGCCGGAAAGCCTGCGCCACAGGAAGAAGTTTCGGGGGAATCCGAAATTGGCTTCGAGAACCACTATGGTATGAAAACTCTAGCCCCAATGCGGCTCGGAGTCCCGAAGGGACGAAAGATAATAGCCCAGGGATTTATCCCTGGGTGTGAAATCCATTTCCCACCGGGAGTCCCGAAGGGACGACAGATCGCGAGTGCGTAATGGTTCTGTCGTCCCTTCGGGACTCAGGTGTTCTGCAATGGCCCTTACCCGGCGATGAATCGCCGGGCTATTTTCTGACGCCCTTTCAGGGCTACGGTCTTTCGAGAAAGAAGCGAGAAAGAAGGGGCACGCCAATGAGTCAACCCGTGATTACTTTTGAGAACCGATATAATACCAAAGAGCGATCAAACATGTGATAAAGAGCACTGCTGGGCAAGCCGGCAGTGGCACCCAAGAAACCTATCTCACTCTCTTGATTGCGCATTGGTATAAGTTGGTATCGGGGATGCGGGCGCCATCCGGACGCGGATCTTCTGCGGTGGGTTCACCCTCTTGGGTGGATCGCGGAATGGATCTGTTTGAGGCGATGTTGCGCGACGTGGGTGTAAATCTCGGTGGTTGAGATGTCCGCATGGCCCAGCATGATCTGGACGGACCGCAGGTCCGCATCGTTTTGCACCAGATGGGTGGCAAAAGAATGCCGCAGAGTGTGAGGCGAGATTTCCTTGCTGATTCTCCCCGCGACAGCGGTCTTTTTGACAATCTTCCAGAACGCCTGTCGCGTCATGGGGCCTCCGCGTCTTGTCACAAACAGGGCATCACAACGTTTCCCACCGAGCAACGCGGGACGAGACTTTTCGAGGTACTCCATCAGGGCCCGTGAGGCCGCCAATCCCATTGGCACCACCCGTTCTTTTGAACCCTTGCCCATCACGATGACGCATCCCATTTCCAGGTCCATGCGGTCCAATTCCACTGTCACCAATTCCGAGACCCTCAGTCCACTGGCGTAGACCAATTCCAACATGGCCGCGTTCCGTCTTCCCTCGGGCTTTGACTTGTCCACAGCCGCCAGAAGCCGTTCCACCTCGGCAGGCTCCAGGTATTCGGGTATCTTCTTGGGGAACTGCGGGGAATCGATCTGTTCCGTCGGGTCCTCCGCTATTTGGCTCCGCTCCATCAGAAAGTGGAAGAAGCCCTTGATGCAAGAGGTCTTCCGGGCCCTGGTTCTGGGACCAAGTCCTTGACGGTCCAATCGAGCCAGGAAAACCAGGATATCCTCTCGGGTCACTTTCCGCGGCGCCCGGATGCCTCTTTGTAGGAGGAATTCCGAGAAACCTTTCAGGTCCGATCCGTACGCTTCCACAGTCAACTTCGCCAGGCCCCGGTCCACGATGAGATGGTCCAGGTATCCTGATACGGCAAGATCCAAAGCGATTGATCCCGCGGAATGACTCGTTTTCAGATTACCGGGGTTCCCATTCAAGTGTTTCGGCTCCCTTCAGGACGTAATTGAAGTCTGGTCGTCTTGCAGGTCCTTTTCCATTTCTTTCAAATTATCCCGCAGGCTTGCCCTGATCTGATCCAAACGTCCGAAATCGAGTATCTTGCGGCCGCTCTCGTCGGTCACGTAGAAGACGTCCGTGGCCTGATCCACCTGTGTGGTGATCTTGGTAAGGATTATGTTGAGCCCCTGGGAATAGATGTGGCGAGTGATATCATAGAGCAGGCCGGGCCTGTCCTGGGCCGAAACTTCGATTATCGTGGCCCGATCGGATGCCGCGTTGTCTATTTCGATCTGCACGGGAACCGCATGTCTCGGCCGACGATGCCTGAACCGGGTCGAAGCCCTTTTCGACGCCACCAGTTCCTCTACATCGAGCCGGCCCCGAAGGACTTCCCGGATATCCCCATTGAACTTTTCCCAACGTATGGGATCATCCAGCGGCCCTTCGGGAATGTCGTTCACATGGAATGTGGCTATGACGATGTTGTCTCCGATTGTGTGGGTCCATGCGCCCAGTATGTTGATCCGACCGGCCGACATGACGCCCGCAATCCTGAAGAATAGGCCGCGCCTCTCGGATGTAATCAAGGTTATGGAACTGTAGCCCGGTTCGTAGTGATGATCCACCTTGCTGACGATCACATCGACCGGTTCCAGTACGCTCTTCCCGTGAGCTTCAAGAAAAGACCTGATTGTCACATAGTGTTCAACTATCAACGCGGGATAGAAATCCAGGAGATAGCGGGAAGAAGCCTCGTTAAGGAATTCATCGAGTTCAGGACCTCGATATTCGTCAGGAACGAGCTTTCGCACGACCTCTCGGATTTCCTTGAGCCAGCCTGCCAGATCTTCCGCTTCATCCACTCCCTCCAATACATCGAGAGTCCGGTAATACAACTCCTCCAGCAGCATTTGCCTCCAGGAATTGAACGCGGTCGGTCCTGTGGCTCTGAGGTCCGCGTGCGTGAGCAGGAACAGTAAGTCCAGGCGACGCCTGTGAATCACGTTCTCGGCAAATCGGTGCACCGCTGCCGCGTCGTGTAGGTCCTTTTTGAACGCAATCTGGGTCATAGCCAGATGGTTGCGGATCAGGAAGCATACGTCTTCCACATCCTCGCGGGGAAGTCCGAGCCGTACCAGAATCTGCCTGGTAATCTGCTCCCCTCGAACCTCGTGGCCGGAACCACGGCCTTTGCCTATGTCGTGAAACAGACCCGCCAGGTAGAGCAGTTCCACCTTGTCCAACCGTGAACAGATCGTACGCAACAACAAATCCGTGGAGGGGCCGGTCGCGCGGCGAAACACGTCTATGTACTCGAGAACCTTCATCGTGTGCAGATCAACCGTATACTGATGAATCGCGTCGAAAGAAGGCAGGAAACGGACCCAGGCGAACTCCCGGATGAAACGTTCCAGGAAGCCTATCTTCATCATGGCGTTGAGGGCCTTGTAAACCGATTGAGATGACCTGAGAATGTGGACGAACAAACTGTTGGCCTGCGGATCCACCATGAACGCGCCGTCCACCACCCCGAGATTGGCCTGCAGAAGATCGACCAGCCGAATATCCGGATCGCAGCCCGTCCGGGCAACGTGAAGGAAGGCGTTTAAAAGATCCATCGGGTCCTTGCCGAATTCCTCCGGCGCCTCGTAATTTATTCCGCCCGCTTCCACATAGAACCGACCCTCCAGTTTTAGTCGCTTTTCCCGTACTCCCCTATCCGGCCTCAGAGAGAGCCTTGTCCGGGCTAGAAGTCGTCTTCCAAAGAAATCCATAGTAGCTGCGTGACGGTAATACTCTCGCATAAAGCTTGCCGCGCTGATTCTTTCAGCCGGATCTACGAATCCCATTTCCTTGGCAATAACGGGCTGTGCCTGAAAGCTGAGTCTGTCATCCCGCCTCCCGGAGAGCAGGTGCAGCCGGGTCCGAATTTCAGCCAGAAAGCTTACGCCTTCCTTAACCTGATCCACCTCCGCGCGATCACATGCGCCCGCGTCGTGAAGATCTTCAATTCCGGAATAGCCGAATACCATCCGCGAGAGCCACATAATGAGCTGTATGTACCGCAAAGACCCCGGGCCTTCTTTCAGATTTGGTTCCAGAAGGTAAATTGTGTCCCCGTGCATCTCACAGGACTTGTTGATCTCTCCTTGAATTCTCAGGTACAGCTCCAGGGGATCAGTGCGAGAGATGAGCGCTTCACGACTTTCCTCCAGCTTTCGGTAGATCCGGTGATCCCCCCAGATCAGCCTTGTGTCCATCAGCGAGGTGAGCACCGCCAGATCGTTTATCGCCTCTTCCTCGCATTGGTCCACTGTGCGCACCGAGTGCCCCAATTCAACCGCCGCGTCCCAGAGCAAGTACAATATTGAACGGATGCCGCTGAAAATCCCTTCAGGCGCATTGTCAGGACAAAGAAACAGCAGGTCGATGTCCGAGTAAGGGCTCATCTCGGTGCGCCCATATCCTCCTTGGCCGACTATGGCTATTTCATCGGCCCAATTAGGCACAAGATGGTCTCCCATCTGCTCCAACAGACGATCGTAGAGCGAATGCATCCGGAAATTCTTGGGGTCGTCGGTCCCGGCGATCCTGTGCTCTGCAATGCTCTCTTTGATCAATCGGATTTGACGATTACGATCATGTTCAGCGAATATGAATCTCATGGTAGTCCGCGGCTGACCCTCAACGAAAAGTCACCGTATTACAGCCTTTACAGCCCGCCCACTATCGAGGCTTCCTTTGAGCCACATTATAAAGGCTCTTCAGGTAAGAATCCGCGCCTCTTGCAATCCCGTCGGCCAGTATGTTCAGGTACCTCGGGTCCCGAAGTCGTCGAGCCTCTCCGGGATTGCTGATAAACGCGCACTCCACCAGGACGGACGGCATCTTTGCCCCCAGCAGAACATTGAAAGGCGCTCGTTTTACGCCCCTGTCGCCGTTTGGACCGAGCAAGCGCGCCAGGCGACGGACCAAATGGCGATGTACGGTCTTGGCCAATCTGTCCGATTCACTACGTTTGGATTGCATCGTGAGATCCAGCAGCGTAGCCTGAAGGTCACTCATTCGGTCCAACGGAATGTTGTTTTCCCGCGCGGCAACCTCCAACGCCTTTGTACAACTTGTGGTGCTGAGGTAGTAGGTTTCCAGGCCGCGGGAGTCCGAATCAGTGCCGGCGTTGCAGTGTATGGACACGAAAAGGTCGGCATTCAGAACATTTGCAAGCGCGGTGCGTTCTTCCAACGCGAGGAACCTGTCGTCGGATCTCGTCAGGACCACTCGTACTCTGCGATTACGCGTATTGAGCAGCTTCTTGAGTCTCATGGCTATCCGCAGGGTCACGTCCTTTTCTTTCAACCGGCCGTCCCTGGAAACCGCGCCCGAGTCCTTGCCTCCGTGTCCAGGGTCTATCACCACGAGGAACCGCTTTGACAGACCATCCGTTGATCCTGGATTCCCGGGTCGGGCCATCACCGCGTTCGGAATCACGGAAGCGGTTCTGATCGGGGCGCGGACCTTTGGCCGGGGGGCACTGAAGCCACGGGTGCCGGGAACCGACTGTTCTCCATGAGGCGTTTTGACGCGGGGATCGGCCGACTTCGTGCCCGGCTGCTCATCCGTCGCGGGATTCGGTGAAGTAACTTCATACCAATGCGCTTTCAGAGAGGAAACATATGGCTCAAGTCCGGATGGGAGAAATCCCCCCTGCCCCCCTTTGTTAAAGGGGGGTGGTGCCGGTCCCCCCCTTTGAAAAAGGGGGGTTAGGGGGGATTTTGAGACTCGGTCCCTCACCTGTACACTGTACTTCTTTGAACGCAACTTCCTATGAAAGTCCCGTGAAGAAACCACCCCTTTCCGGGTCAGCGTATGGGGTGGTTTGGAGGGAAGAAGAGACAGTCCCTTTCCCCGCCAATGTTCGTTCCCGTGACTTTGCTCGGCCTGATCCGGAACGTAGGGATTGCCCGTTCGGGCATGAACAGATGGGAAGCGCCGGTTGACCGCCCTCTTCCTGTTTTGACCATTTCTGCGAGGCAGAATATACTCAAGCGCGGTGGAACTCAAGATTCCGTTGTTCACACCCGTACGCGGTCCGCGGAACGCAGCCCTCGCCCGCACGCGACTCGATTCCCGACTTCCGGGCCCGGTTGCCGCCTTTGCGGTCCAGGGCGGATTCCCATTGGATCGGGCCGCTTTCGTGCCAACCGCGCGAGCAGGAGTCACGATCCGGTTGTATTCTTTGAATAAGCGGATGGCTCGGTCCAGATCTTCGGGTCTCCTGTTGCAATGATACAGCCCCAACGACGCCCTGCCCGCATAACGGAGGCTTCCTACACGTGTTCGGTGGTCCTTGGCGGTCTTGTGGATGGTCAGGAAAGACTCGATCAGCCTGAGCCATTGGTGTCTGGTGCTTGCGGAATCCCGGGAGAGCTGATCAAAAGCTCGACGATCTCTGTCGAAACCTGGCGAGTACGCCGCGGAAGCATAGGCCGATGACGCTGTCAGCGCAAATGCGAGTGTAGCAGCCGATAGGATCCCATAGATAGGCAAGCGTTGAAACATAGGCTCCGCAAAAGGGAAATGAGCGTTCCTGGAAGACACATAATCGGTTCAGCAACCCGATGCCTTTTTCAGGACATCGCGGCTGTCAAAATCCCCGTCACGCTCCACATAGTACTCGCCCAATCTAATTCTGCGTCTCCCGGTACGTGTATCGTGACGCGAGAGCGATTTAACTCTAACAATTTCCCCTGTTTCGTGGTCCATGGGCCTACAGGACTGGGTGAGCTTTTCGTGCAATTCCACGGGGATGATCATGCTGGTTTTTCGGAATCTGGTGAACACGGCCGTCTCCTCGATGACAGTAATGTAACAATATCATAACAAGCACAATAAGTTCAATCAATTTCCTAGAATTTGCTTGAACAAATTTCTTTGACCCCGTCCCCCCTTCGCTGATACACTCCCAAAATCGCCCCCGACCCGGGAGGAACCGGGTTGGGCACGCGTAATATAGGAGCCGGGTAACCGTTCACCGTGAACCGTACAGGCTCCGGAATTACGTATGGAGGAGGTTTGGAGGGGGAGCTACTGGGCGTAGGGCCAATTTGCGACCCGGTTGGTGTCGGAGCTTCATTTGTAGTCCGTAGCGGCCCGCCGGGCGTGGGTGCCTCGAGAAAAGTTTTGGGTTTATGCTTCGCACGGGGACACGGGAATATCGAGGGATGGGCCTACTTGGTCGATGAACGGATATATCGTGGAGAACCTATTGACACCACGTCGAGTGGGCCCTCCATTCTCACCGGGCGCAGAACCGCTTCAAGCCCGGTGAACCATTACGGAGCCGGAGCATGCCGGCCGGAGAGAGAATTCGATGACGGAAAAAAGACCCAAAAAACCCGGCCTTATCGGCCGTCTGTTTGCAAAGGATGACCGCGGTGGTGAACAGCACTCCCCCACGGATTCCGACCCCGATACGTCCGGGCGAAGCCGAGAAGAAAGCGCTTTAGAACAGGCCGGAACATCCGGATCCGCTGACAATGAAGAAATCATGGCGGAAAGTGCGCTGGATGACAAGAGATCGGCTTTGAGGCTCAGGCAGGGACTGTCAAAGACCCGATCAGGATTCGTGGAGAATCTGGGCGTTCTATTGGGGGGCAAGAAGCAGCTCAATGAGCAGTTGTTTTCGGGCCTGGAAGAGGTTCTGGTGAAAGCCGACATTGGGGTCAAGACCGCTTATGAACTGCTTGACAGCGTCACGGAGCGGGTGAAGCGGCGCGAACTTTCGGATCCGGAAATGGTCGTGGCTCACTTGAAGGGGTTGATCAAGGACATGCTCTCGGAGGTGGAGGCGCCGCTCAACGTCGGTTACAGATCCGAACCTTTCGTGATCATTGTTGTTGGTGTGAACGGTTCCGGTAAAACCACGACAATGGCTAAGATTGCGGCTCGACACCAGGCAGCGGGGCGAAAGGTCCTTTTGGTGGCGGGTGATACTTTCCGAGCCGCGGCCGTGGAACAGCTTGAAATCTGGGGTGAGCGGATAGGTTGCCCGGTGGTCAAAGGCAAGGAGAAAGCGGATCCTTCATCTGTGGCCTTCGAGGCTATGGAACGAGCCGTCAATGAGGATGTGGACCTGGTGCTGGTGGACACTGCGGGGAGGCTTCACACGCGGGCTCCTCTTATGGAGCAGCTGAAAAAGATCAACCGCACGCTCGGTAGGAAGATTCGCGGCGCGCCGCACGAAACCCTTCTGGTCATAGATGCTTCAACGGGCCAAAACGCTATCATGCAGGCCCGAACCTTCAATGAGGCCATTTCGGTGACCGGAATCGCGCTGACCAAGCTGGACGGCACATCAAAGGGCGGAGTGCTGTTGGGGATTGCCAATGAGCTGAAATTCCCCGTGCGCTACATTGGTATTGGCGAAAAGATGGATGATCTACGCGATTTCAACGCAGGCGACTTTGTGGAAGCGCTTTTCGATAGTTAAAAGGTAATGGTTCACCGGGCTTGAAGCGGTTCTGCGCTCCAAACCTCCCCCCATGCGTAATTCCGGGAGCTTGTACGGTTCACGGTGAACGGTTACGTTAAAGGACCGCGTTCCAGCTGTTCCGGCAGAATATGTTTTTAACCGAAGCGGAGCGATTCAATGGAGTCAATACAGGTAAAGACCCGATCCAGGATCGAGTTTGTGGAAATCACCTCACAGGTCAGGCAGGCCATCGCAAAGAGTGGTGTAAAGGAGGGCGCGGCCGTGGTCTACGTATCCCACACCACAGCGGGAATCACCATCAACGAGGCGGCTGATCCGTCCGTGGTGGAGGACATAATCGCAAAGCTCAACCGGCTCGTCCCCTATCAAGATGGGTACAAACATGCCGAAGGCAATTCCGACGCGCATATCAAAAGCTCCCTCATGGGAAGCTCGGCGCATTTGATCGTATCGGGAGGCGCGCCTGTTCTCGGTACCTGGCAAGGGATTTTCTTTTGTGAATTTGACGGTCCTCGGTCACGAAGAGTGTTGATCCAGGTCCTGCCAACGTGAACGGCAGGAATGACGCGAATTCACAATTAGTGTGTGAATTCAAGTGTGTACGTGCGCGAACCAAACCCAAGGGGAACCAGCGAGGAGCCGACAGCCATCACGCGCCATAATCAGGCACAGGAGTATGAACCTTGTCAAATGTTGTGGAGATTTTTACTGACGGAGCATGCAGCGGGAACCCGGGGCCCGGGGGCTGGGCCGCTCTGCTGCGATATAACGGTATTGAGAAGGCCCTCACCGGTGGCGAGGCCTGGACAACCAACAACCGCATGGAAATGACCGCGGCGCTCATGGCCCTGGAGAGCCTCACTCGCTCGTGCACGGTCAGCCTGACAACCGATTCCCAGTACATGATGAAGGGCATCACCCAATGGATCAAGAAATGGAAACAGAGGGGTTGGCAGACCGTGGACAAGAAGCCGGTAAAGAACGCGGACCTGTGGCGTCGTCTGGACGAAGCCGCGTCCCGGCACAAAGTAAACTGGCAGTGGGTGCGAGGCCACGCCAACCACACGGAGAATGAGAAAGTGGACGCGCTGGCAAGGAAAGCAATGGAAAAGTGGCGCAAGAAAGGATAGGAGTTCACCGGGGAGGGCCGGCCCCTTAGGGCCCGTCACGAAATAAGTCTGCCGGCGGCCGAAGGCGCATCGGGGCACGATGGCCCCCGGAGATTGGGCCAACCGCGCGGGCCAAGGAGGTAGGGGCTACGCATGCGTCGCCCTCTTGATTGCAAGGATGCAGTACCTGTCAGTTGCAAGGGTTATTCTGTGACGGACCCTTAGCGAACAAGGAGGACTTTAATAGGAATGCTCATGCCGCAAGATCGAGGCGCACCGAAGCATGAAAATGTCCGCAAAGTCGCGGGTCCCGCACCTACGGCGCGCCGCATGCTGCGCCCTCTTGGATAGTCGGTCATCGCCGACACGTGGACGATCTTAGAGTGATCATTTTGTGGGAATGCGCTTTCAAGAATGTGCCATGTGTGAGCAAGCTAAAGGAGGATTTCCATGCCGAGAAGTGTTGTTCGATGGGTGATCATTCTGTGTGCCGGTGGCCTTTTGTCCGCGCTGATTCCTTTGGGGAGTCAGCCTTCGGCTGAACCGAAGAATGCTCGGCAAGCATTCTCCTTCAGCATGGTTTTGTCCAACAAGAAGTGCCAGATCGCTATCTGGCTGACCGATGAACAAGGCGCGTTTGTGGATACGGTTTGTGTGACCAACAAGATCGCAAAAAAGGGGCTGGGAAACCGCGGCGGCGGGTTGGACGACCTGTGGGGGGGATCACGTTTGAGCGTTCTGCCCGTTTGGGCGCATAAGAGGGGTGTTGACTATGCAGGGGGAAACTTCTATCCCCCAAAGGACAAACCGCTCCCCGATGCAATCACGTCAGCTACACCCAAAGCGGGGAAGTTCGTTTGGACTTGGAAGCCGAACAAATCTCTCAACCCGGGAAAATATTTCTATTATGTAGAGGTCAATAAGAGCTTTGACAAGAACGACCACCACAGATACAGCTGGTACCGAGGCCAACCATCGGTCGTCTGGCGAGGAGACCTTGTGGTTGGAGACCAAATCTCGCGGAGCAAGGCCGGAATCATTGGGCACGGCCATGTGGCCGGATCCGATGGCAAGATATATCCGGACCTGAAGACGCTTGACACATCTCTGAAGCTCATCGAAAAAGTGGAAGCGGTCTATGATCCCGGCAAGCCGACCGTTCGCCGGAATGGACAATAGTCAGGGCCAAGGGAGCGCGCCGGGGAGGCCTTGAACCTAGATCCCTAATGGGAAAACAATTACGAAACGATGTCCCAGGGGCGTGGTGGTATTGTTTGCCACCCACATGAACAATGTTCTTGACACGGAACATCGTTCACTGTATCCTAAGAATGGGTCTATAGAACCCACGACCGACTTGGGTCCGCGCTCTTACGCAAAAGGAGGGAATCACCATGAGTCTACCGGATCGGGACAACCCCTATTCATTTGACGCGTTTCTCGAACAACTTAAGGCCTTTGATTTCTATGCCGATGACCCCTTTCTACAGAAAGTGGTCCGGCACTATTCGGGAAGCGAATGGCCTGAGCTCAATGAAAAACTGCTCGCTATGTCGTCGAAGGCATCTTTCAGGTGGCGGGATCTGGCAGATCATGTTGCTCGTCCTGATTTGCGTCCCTACCTGGAGCACTATGACGCGCACCGGCATCGGATTGATCGGATTGTCTTTCCCCTTGAGGCCAAGATCCTGCAAGAGGAAATCTTCGGCGAGGCTCTCTATTCAGCCAAGACATCTCTTTGGGAATCGTTCACCAAGCGGTTCCTGGTAGACCAGGTCGGAACTACAGGTGTCTCTTGTCCGCTGGCTTGCACTGAGGGACTCATAGCCCTTATCGAGAAGTTTCCCGATCAAAGGCACCCGGAATTGGACACTATCCTTCAACACTGCAAGGAAGGCATAGACGGCGAATTCGGTGTGGGCGCTCAGTTCATGTCAGAAGCCCAGGGAGGGTCGGACATCCCTTCCAACCTGATCGAGGCCGTGCCCGACGGTGATCACTATAGGGTTTACGGAAACAAGTTTTTCTGCTCCGCGATTCACTCGGATTACTCGGTATTGACCGCGAAGGTGACAGGTAGTGAAGACGTGGGGACCTTTGTTGTGCCGGCCTGGCTTCCCGGAAACAAGGAAAAGGAGATCAGGAACGGGTACCGCATCAATCGCATCAAATGGAAAATGGGAACCGTGGAAGTCCCGACCGCGGAGGTCGATTATGACGGAGCAATAGCATACGCGGTGGGCCCCACTAACAGAGGAGTGGCCAACGCGGTCGGGATTGTGCTGGCACTGTCTCGAATAACCGTGGGAAGGACTTCAGGAGCGGGCATGCTGCGCGCGGCCCGTGAGGCCATGCTGTACAGCGAATTTCGAGACGTGTTCGGCAGCAAAATCGCTCAGTATCCGCTGGCCGCGGGGCAAGTGAGAGGCCTGATAGACGCTGCTCAGCGAACAACCGCGGGCGCTTTCAAAATCTACGACCTGTATGTTCGACTTGGTGCCAAGCTTCAGCCGGGACTAGCGTCCGATGAACCCCTGGAACAGCAGAAGCTCCGATTCAATCTAAGAGAACTGGTCATAATGCAGAAGCTCACCACTGCATATGAAACTGTCGATGTGATACGCAAAGCCATCTCCACGTTCGGGGGACATGGCGTGATCGAGGATTTCTCTTCCCTGCCGAGATTTTTTCGGGACTCCACGGTCAATGAACTCTGGGAAGGGCCGAAGAACGTTCTTCTGATGCAGGTTTTCCGAGATATCCTCCGTGTGCGGGACTGGTACGATCCGAGGGAATTCGTGGAAAACCTGCTCGATGGCACCTCGCAGGATATGGTGAATGATTTGGCAAACACCTTGAATTCCTTTCTCGACGATCCTCCGTTCCTCCGGATGGACCCTGATTCAATGGATCGAGCAGCCCAATGGGAGACCTTTTGCGACACGTTTCTCAGAACATACCAGGAGCTGGCTCTGAAGGAAGTGGGAAAAGCCCCGATTGTGAGCGAGGAAAGGATGTCATTGCCGTCTGTGTGGGCATAGGAGGCGACAGGGGCCGGCCCCAGCCACCGTTTAACGTATCCTGGTCTGGAAATGGCTGAACATCCCACGTGGGACATGAGGAAATATCATGACATTGAGGACACTAACCCGAGACGAGTTGTGGAGCATACTGGTTAAGAATTGGATGACGCACGACGCGCTCTGGTTCGGCGACGTGGCCAAGAGGTTCGGAATGTCGGAGGCCAGTCCCATGAACCTCAGAGTGTGTAGAAAGCTGGGTACGATCGAGTATAAGCGGTTCATGAAGATGGTGGGCGTGTCACCGCCCCGAAACATGGACGAATTGCAGGAACATTTTGAAGCCGCGCAACGGATCTTCGTACCCGAGTTCATCGATTTTCGGGTCAGTTATCCCGGGAATGACACGATCGTGACCGACGTTGACCACTGCTTCGCGCACGCGGGCATGGAGCAAACGGGAGTCCTTCCCGATTACGAGTGCGGAATCTTCGAGCGGACGGAAGGATGGTTCGACGCAATGGGTGTGAAATATACCCGGACCCCTGATCTCAGTCGCTGTTTGAAATTCCAGGGGAAGGAGTGTCGCGTCACCGTGAAGTTCGAGTTTGAATAGATCTTTCACGGGTACCGACACAATGGGACTACAAATCTTTCAGGTTGACGCTTTCACGGATGAGCCGTTTTCAGGCAACCCGGCCGGGGTTTGTATTCTTCCGGGGCCCCGCGATGAAGCCTGGATGCAGAACGTGGCGCGAGAAATGAATCTCCCCGAAACCGCGTTCCTGTGCAAACAAGAGGACGGCTTTGATCTGCGTTGGTTCACTCCAAGTATTGAAGTGGACCTGTGCGGGCACGGCACGCTGGCGAGCGCACACATTCTGTGGGAGACCGATTTATTAAGTCCCCAGGAACAGGCGCGTTTTCACACCCGCAGCGGCCTCTTGACAGCCGTGCGAACCCAAGACAGGATCGAAATGGATTTTCCGGCCACTCCGGATGAGCCTGTAACCGCTCCTCCCGCGCTTGGCGAAGCTCTGGGTCTGATTCCCACATACGTAGGAAAGAGTGAGTTTGATTATCTTGTGGAAATCGATTCCGAGGAAATGGTACGAGAACTCAAACCTGATTTGGCCCTGCTGAAGACCTTGGCGGTCAGAGGCGTCATAGTCACGAGCCTTGCCGATTCTCCGGGCTATGACTTTGTCTCACGATTCTTCGCCCCTGCCGCGGGCATTGATGAAGACCCGGTTACGGGATCGGCTCATTGCTGCCTTGGCCCGTTCTGGAGCGCAAGATTGGGCAAGAAAGAGTTCACCGCGTACCAGGCTTCCGAGCGTGGCGGCACGGTGCATGTTCGTGTGGCCGACGAACGTGTACACATTGGGGGAAACGCGGTCACCGTCCTGCGCTGCGAATTGATTGATGACTGATCGGAGCCGGGCTGGACTCCAGCCGAGATTTGGTTCTATGCGAATGCGCCTTCAAACAAGTGCGCATCAGTTCTTGGGCGGCACTGCTGGGCAAGCCGGCAGTGGCGCCCAAAGCTCAATCCGCGATTAATTTTCAGAACCAGTATAGGCATGGCCGTTCCTCATATGGCAAGCTGGAGAGCAGTTTCCACAGTAGGACCGGCATCTTGCCGGTCCACGTGCCCAGCGGCGCCCTTATAGCAGTTCTCGGAAGTTTTCACGGAATGAGGGGGCTCTCTTTTGCAAAAGACCGCCCCCGGACCCCCGCAGAAAACTCCTATCGAAACGGCCTTCGTTCGCAGGCTCACTGGGCCGCATAGGGCGTAGCATGTGCGGGTCAATCCGAGAGTGGGTTTGGGCTTCGAGGAATGGTACGGTTTCTCAGCTTTTCATGGAAAAAGCTGAGAAACCGTACCACCCATCGCATCAAGAAACACGAAGACCATCGTTTCATTTCGCGTTTAATTTTGAGAACTACTATACCTGGAACGATTCGATGTCCGGGTAGGTCTGCCTTTAGGTCGACTTCTTGCTCTTCTCTGTGTCCTCTGTGCCTCTGTGGTTCATTTCACGCGGTTAAGTTTCAGCTCGGCGTGGGACGATGGTTGGACCGCTCTCACGTCACTGCTTTCTTGAAGATCTTCGCGATGATGCCGGCTACCCTATGAATGTGTTTCCTGGTCTCTTCCGCGTCACGGCCGGGGTAGTTCCAGAAGGTGATCAAGATCCCGTTGAGGCTCGCGAAGAACGCGTGAGAAATCAAACGCACGTTCCCTTCAGCCCCAATATTTTTGAACATTTCGTCGAAAACATCCAGGATTTTCCGCACCGAATCGTTCAATCGTTCCAAAGCGCTTTCTCGAATCCCGCCCCCGATCATGAAGTGCGTCATCATCTGAAAAAAGGGTCCGTGTTCCAGCAGGTAATCAACAAAATTGTCAGCGAATTGTTCCACTGAAGAATTTGCATTCTCGCCCGAGATGCCGCGCAATCCTTGTTCAATAGCCTTGGTCTCTCGCAAGAGCGCTTCAAGAAGAAGCTCATCACGATCCGCGAAATAACGATAGATAGACGCGGGGGAGATCCCCGCCTCGGCAGCGATGTCACGCATGCCTACCTGGTCAAAGGTCTTGCCGGCAAACAGCCGCATGGCCGCGTCAATGATGAGGTTCCTACGGACCTCTCTTTCTTCTTCCCTGAGTTTGCTCAGTGTTGAATCGGCATTGACCATTAATGACTCCGCAACGGTGATGCTCACTGAAAACGTAATAGATTAACAGGTTCTCCTGATCCAGTAAAGCTTCCCGCCGCGCCCCTTGATCATTGCCGGGCTCTCTGGTAATGATTACCAGATGTGTTTTGCGGTCTTTTCCGGTTGATTGTCACGGACCATGCACATCAGGATCGAGCGATCTATTTCATTCCCTGATTCAAGGAGAATAAAGTATGGAAATCAAAAAGATAGGTGTGATCGGCGCTGGTTTGATGGGCGCGGGCATCGCCCAGGTGGCGGCTCAGGCAGGATATGAAGTCACTCTCAGGGACATTGAACAGCCCTTTGTGGACAAGGGGCTCGGCACAATCGATAAGAATCTGGAACGGATGGCCGGCAAAGGCAAGATCGACGCGGGTGAAGCCGCGGCCATTCGAGGGCGGATCAAGGGAACTCTGTCACTGGAAGAACTGGCTAAAGACGCTGACGTCATTATCGAAGCCATAATCGAGAGGATGGACCTCAAGAAGGAGGTTTACAAGGAACTCGACGCTTCTGCCAAGGATTCCGCTATCTTTGCCACCAACACATCCGGCCTCAGCATTACCGAGATGGCCTCAGCGACTTCGAGGCCCGATCGCTTCGTGGGTATGCACTTCTTCAATCCGGTGCCTGTAATGAAGCTGGTAGAAATCATCCGGGGATTTGCCACGTCCGATGAGACGGTCGCAACGATCAAAGACCTCACTGGGAAGCTCGGCAAGACCGGAATTGAGGTAAAGGAAGCGCCCGGGTTTGTGGTCAACCGCATCCTTGTGCCCATGATCACCGAGGCGATCTTTGTGCTTCAGGAAGACCTGGCGACACCGGAGGAAATTGACGACGGCATGAAGCTCGGGGCCAATCATCCCATAGGCCCTCTTGCCCTGGCGGACCTTGTCGGACTGGACACCATGCTCAGCGTTCAGCAGCACCTGTACGAAGAATTCGGTGATTCCAAATACAGACCCCCAACGCTGCTGCGGAAAATGGTCCGGGCCGGGAACCTGGGACGCAAGTCAGGCAAAGGGTTCTACGATTACTCGTAATGGTTCACCGGGCTTGAAGCGGTTCTGCGCCCGGTGAGAATGGAGGGGGCGACTCATCTCCCCCTCCAAACCTCCCCCATACGTAATTCCGGGAGCTTGTACGGTTCACGGTGAACGGTTACGATTACTCAAAGTAGTAGTAGTTCTTGTGCGCACGAAAGGCACAACGAAGTGTAAAAATGTCGGTAACGCGTCGGGACCCGCGCGTAGGAGCGTAGCATGCTACGCCCTCTTAGACGGTTGAGCGGCTCCAGCAGCGGGTCGAGCGTTATTTCGGAGCACGGCCATTATTGTGTGAAAATGTTTTTTTTTGAAATGTCGTGGCTTCCGTTCGGGCGACCGCTGGTCGCCCCTACGCCCGGGCCCCCGCCGCGGTACGAGCATTTTCATGCTTGGTTGTACCCTTCCCCGACATGGGAGTTCGTAGGAAGCTTCATGCCTTGAAAAAGCGCAAGGGAGTACGAAAGTTGTTTTCTTTGTCCGGTTCCGCGAGACACGGCATGGTCCTCACCATTTAGAACAAGATGAACAGCATCACTTTCAAGCCCATCGGCGTCATTCATTCTCCTTTCAAGGATTTGAAGGGCATGCCCATACAGCCTTCCGGCGCCAAGGGTGTTGTAGGCCGCGCGGAAATCTTTCCGGAGTTTGCCGCGGGCCTCAAGGATGTGGACGGATTCTCTCACTTGGCTCTGCTGTACCACTTCCATCTGTCCGATGGATTCTCCCTTGAGGTAAAGCCGTTCCTGGACGACACACTCAGGGGAGTTTTCGCCACAAGAGCGCCCCGGCGGCCGAACGCCATCGGATTCTCGGTTGTGAGGCTGGTGAAGGTGGAAGGAAACACGCTCCACATTGAGGATGTGGACATCGTGGACGGCACCCCGTTACTGGACATAAAACCATTTGTCCCGGAGTTTGATAACAGAGAATCGGAAAAAATAGGATGGCTCTCAAAGAAGGCCGTCGACGCTTACAAAAAGAGATCGGACAATAGGTTCAAGTGAAAGCTCGTCCCTCGGTCCCATTGGAGGCGGTTGCAAAACCCGCTGTTGTGGTGCAACTTATGAAGGTGACCGAAGCAGCCTTGGCTCAATGATGTTGATGTGGTTGATTACAAGCTGGTTTCAAGGGCTCCCCGAATCTGGACCGGCTGTCTTGGGGCACTGATCGGAGTCGCGGCGCCGAAGAACAAGGCGCCATCGCTTATGGAGCTATAGGCTGTTGCAATAGTTGGGAGTTTTTGGGGAGGGGTCTGGGGAGGGCCTTTTTGCAAAAAGGCCCTCCCCAGCATACTCTTCAAACTCTTCTAGACACCAACGGTGCAAGGAGTTGAAAATGGCGTCATGGAAAAAGACCAGTTGTATTTGTTGCGCTCAGAATTGCGGCCTGGAGGTCAAGGTTGAAGAGAACCGAATTACAAAGGTGAAACCGGACAAGGACAATCCTCGCAGTGAAGGGTACGTCTGCCGCAAAGGGCTTAAGATAGCCCATTTTCAGCATAATTCGGACAGGCTGAAACACCCTTTGAAAAGGGTAGGCAACCGGTTTGAGCAAATATCCTGGGATCAGGCCTTGGATGAGATAGCGTCCAAGCTGCGGAGTATTGTGGACGGCAACGGCCCCAGATCATTGGCATACATGGGCGGAGGCGGCCAGGGTTGCCATTTTGAAGCCGCGTTCGGCGTACGGCTCCTCAGGGGCCTCGGTTCCCGCTACCACTACAGCGCTCTCGCGCAGGAATTGACCGGAATGTTCTGGGTTAACGGCCGGGCCCTGGGCCGACAGTACATGATGATGATGCCTGATGAGCATGAAACAGACATGCTGGTCTCAATCGGCTGGAACGGCTGGATGAGCCACCAGATGCCCCAGGCCAGACGACACCTCAAGAGGATTTCCGAAGACCCGGACAAGATCCTGGCGGTCATCGATCCCCGTCGTTCGGAAACCGCGGAAAGGGCGGACATTCACCTTGCTCTGCGACCGGGCACCGACGCTCTGCTGAACCGGGCCATGATCGCGATAATACTTCAGGAAGGATGGCACGATTCCGATTACATCGCAAAGCACGTGAGCGGTTTCGATGAAATACTCCCCTGGTTCGAGGATTTCGACGCGACCGCGGCAATCAAGGTTTGCGAACTGGATTACAACGAGGTCCGGGAGTTCTGCCGGCTCTTCGCCACGCGGCGATCATCGCTTCACGGTGACCTCGGTATTCTGATGAATCGCCACAGCACGGTGGTCTCGTACTTGGAACTGATCACACTGGCGATCTGCGGCCGGATCGGCGTGCCCGGAGGCAATAATATTCCCGGTTCCCTCATGCCCGTCGGGTCCCATTCCGATGAGCGTGATGAACGCACCTGGCGAACCGTTGCAACCGATTTCCCCGCAATAATGGGCACGTACCCGCCCAATGTGATGCCCGAAGAAATTATGACCGAAGGTCCCGACAAACTCAGGGCCGTCATCGTAAGCGGCGCGAATCCGCTCAGATCTTACGCGGACACCACCGCGTACGAAGAAGCGTTTGAAAAGCTCGAACTGTCCGTTACGATCGACGTGGCAATGAGCGAGACAGCCGCGCTCTCCCACTACGTGCTGCCCGCGGCCTCAGCCTATGAAAAATCGGACGCCACATTCTTCACATGGAACTTCCCTGAGATCTATTTTCAGATGCGTCAACCAGTTGTGGAACCGGAAGGAGAACCATTACCGGAGAGCGACATCTTCACGAAATTGGCCGACAGGCTGGGGCTGATCCCTGAAATCCCCGAAACCCTGTACCAAGCCGCGCAGGGGGACAAAATGCAGTTCGGAATGGCCCTCATGCAGTACGCTCAATCAGAACCCAAGGCCATGAAGGTGATGCCCTTTGTGCTGGCCAAGACCCTGGGACCCGCGCTCGGTTCCGCAAACCTGGCCGCGCTGTGGGGGCTGCTCCAGACCGCGCCCGGTTCATTCCGCAAATGCGCGGCCCGTGCGGGATTCGATTCCGGCATGGGAATGGGTGAGCAAATCTTCCAGGGGCTCCTTGATAATCCACAGGGATTGTGGATCGGCAAATCCGATCCTGAAAACAACCTTGCAGAACTGCGAACTGAAGACAAGAAGATCAATGTCTTAATCCCCGAACTGGGCGATTGGCTCAAGGGGATCGACGCGCACAGCGAGGAAAAGGCCCTGCAAGGCAATGACGAGTATCCGCTCATACTCAACGGAGGCCGCCACTACGATTACAACGCCAACACCCTTATGCGTGATCCTGCATGGAATGAGGGCCGTGAGGGATGCACACTGCTCATGAACCCATCCGACGCGGAAAAACTCGGACTGGCCGACGGACAGACCGCTCGGATCACCACAGAGGCCGGGAAAGAAGAGATCATTGTTAAAATCAGCGACTCCGCCAGACCCGGACACGTTACAATGCCCCACGGCTTCGGCCTGGTCTATGAAGGCAAGACCCACGGCGCAAACGTTAACCGCCTCGCGAAAAACACCAACCGCGACCAACTGGCGGCCACCCCGCTGCACCGGTTCATCCGGTGTAGAGTGGAAGCCGGGTGAAGAGTAATCCGGGGGGACCTTTTCTCGGTATAGCGCCACGCATTGAAGATGGGTTCCACGGCCGGCCCCCCCCTCTCCCCCATTTTGGGGGAGAGGGCTGGGGTGAGGGGGTCTTCACACTTCGTTACTCCCGCAATCCAGTGCTCGATTCGCAAATTGTACTCTATTCCCACCATACGTGACAGAAGAGCGCGGCACACGTGTCGGTACATTCCCGCGGACTCATCATTCGTCTGGTGGGGGGGCATCCGTCCAATGAAACATTGCTCGCCGTACGAAGGAGGATAATCGCACTCAATGATACGGGATAGTCCGCTGTATGGTTCACGTACAGGGAGTCAATCCAATGGGGGCGCAATCGGATGCCAAACATGCCCCGCGGGTCGTTCAAAATCCGTCCGAGAAGATCAGGCGGTGGATTCTGGGGGCAAAGTCGCCGTTGACTGTGGGGCCAAAGGTGTGGTACGTTCAAACCTGGGAAAAACAGCCGCTGATCTGTCACAAAGATGGGAATTGGGGTCGTTGGACCATTTTCAGAAGCGCGGCCCCGCCGATTCGGGGGTCGAAACCCATCGGACGGTTAATCACTGGTCCGCAAGTCCCCGAAAGGGATGGTCGCGGAATAATTCCCGCTCAAGAGATGGTAACCTCGGTGAATGGAACTACACAATCAAAACTCGGGGCCCCTGAAACGACCCACTTATTTTGGGACAGACCCTAATTGCGTTGGAGGTGACCAATTGTCTGTAGGCACGAAAACCATTAGCCTTGAGAAGTGCTATCGTCTTCCATGGAATATGGCTGATAACGCTATTACGTGGTTGGAACCCACGACAAAGTGCAATATTTATTGCGAAGGATGTTATCGCGCCAATGATCCCGATGGCCACAAGCCCCTTGGAGACGTTATCAGCGATCTTGAACATGTCAAGAGGATGCGACGGACGGGCGGAATCTCTATCGCAGGCGGTGAGCCGCTCATCTACCCGGACATCATACCTCTTGTTCGTTATGTGAAATCGCAGGGCTGGAAGCCGATTATCATAACCAACGGGACCGCGCTGACCCCCGAGCTGATCAAGGAATTGAGAAAAGCGGGACTCGTCGGTTTCACGGTGCACGTCGATTCTCATCAACGCCGCCCGGGATGGATTGACAAATCCGAGATCGAGTTGAACGAGCTCCGTCTACAATATGCGAGCATGATTCACGAGGCCGGTAAGGGGAAACTTCATTGTGCGTTCAACGCAACGATATATCCTGATTCGGTCCAGCACATATCTGCCCTGACAAAATGGGCTCAGGACCACATAGATCTGGTTCAGACTATGGTGTATATCCTGTTCCGCTGTGTGACCGTTGATCCCCGATTCGACTACATGATCGGCGGTAGGAAGCTTGATGAATCCGAGTTGGACCTCCTTCGCTACAAGACGGACCACGCGGATGACCACACGGACGTGTTGGCGCCGGAAGTGACGGCAAATATCAGAGAGGCGTGTCCCGCGTACGAGCCGTGCGCTTTCCTCAACAGCAACGTGGACGGGGGAGTACCCAAATGGCTGCTGGCGATGCGGGTAGGACGCAAAGACAAGATCCTGGGATACATGGATGGAAAATTCATGGAGCTGACCCAGTCGTTTCATCATCTTGTGTTCGGCACTTATCTTGCCTACGTCCGGCCATGGGCTACGAAGAGCCTCCAGGGCCTCTTCCCCTTAGCGCCGTTCAACAAGAGCATTAGGAAGCTGTTCAAGAATTGGTTATTAGACTTCCCTGGATGGTTCAAGTCCATGTACATGCAAACGATACTGGTCCTTCAGCCGCCCGACATCCTGGCGGATGGTAAGCAGGCCATGTGCGACGGCTGTCCAGATGCCATGTATTATAAGGGCAAGCTCCTCTGGAAATGCCGGTTGGACGAAGTCCAGAAATTCGGTGACTTCTTGCAGCATGTGCCCAAAGCTCAGCCTGATGTCGATGCCGGAGAAGTCGAGAAACTGAAAGCAGAAGTATAGAGAGCCTGTGTATGATGTTGACACCGTTCCACGGGAGATTAGCAACCCAATGAGTCAAAGCAGGGTACCAATATCCACCATATTGAAGACGGTTCCGAAGATACTTGAGGCGCCTCGGTACGCCAAGAATGTGGCTATGATCCAGGCGGAAAAGGTGATCCGCAATCTGTCGTCTCGCAGGGGCGACGGCGCGGCGGGTAAGATCCGGCAATTCAGCATTCGGATAACCGATCTGTGTAATCTTCGATGTCATACGTGCGGTCAGTGGGGAGACCAGGGCTTCTTGCGCGATTGCTCAATCAGTGAACTCAGGCATCAGGAAGTCACGACAGAGCGATATATTGAACTCTTGCACGACCTGAAGCAAAACGGTCATACTCCGTCGGTCTACCTGTGGGGTGGGGAACCCATGCTGTACAAGGGTTCGGTGGAGATAATAGAGGAAGCGGCCAAGCTGGCGATGGCCCCGAGCATCGCGACCAACGGCACCGGCCTGACCAAGAACGCGGAACGCCTTGTTGACGCTCCCATGTTCCTCATACAGATATCCATAGACGGCCCCGACGCAAAGATCCACAATACGAGCCGGCCCGGGGCAACCCCCGGGGTGGATAACTTCAAGACAATTACGGAAGCTATCGACACCATACGACGTATCCGAAAAGATCGAAAACAACGGCTGCCGTTGATCGCATCGCTCACTACGATCAACAATGTGAACTACAATCGGCTCGTGGATGTGTACGAACGGTTTCGGGATCAGGTGGATGTATGTGTGTTCTATCTGGCCTGGTGGATAGACCGGGAATCCGCGGATAGACATACCGCGGATTTTGAAGAACGCTTCGGATTCAAGCCGGAAAAACATTACGGATGGATCGGCTCCTGGACCCCGCCTGACTTGGATGTGCTCTCCGATCAATTAAAGCGCCTCACCCGACGAGCCGCGCGGATGTCCGGCCCAGCAGTGATAATCATGCCGCCTCTCAATGAGGTCAAGGAACTGGAAGCCTACTACACGGATCACGATTGCAGCTTTGGCTTTGATCGGTGCGTCTCAATTTACAGCGCGGTGGAACTCAATTCCAACGGTGATATGTCACCCTGCCGCGATTACCACGACTATGTGGTGGGAAACGTCAAAGAAAAGACCGTCACCGAACTCTGGAATTCAGAACCCTACCGCAAATTCAGAAGGAGCGTCTCCGAAAAAGGAAATATGCCCGTATGCACCCGCTGCTGCGGCCTTATGGGGTATTGATGCTCACTTACATGCCTGAAAACAGGGGGACAACGAAACATAGGAGCCTTTTCCACTGTTTAGTAGTCCGTGGCCTCGCCTCGGACAGGGGCTCCAAAAGCGCGCTTGCTGCGCCTGGATTCTCGAAGTACTCACGCCCGGCGGGCCGCTACGGACTAACAATGAAGCTCCCACACCAACCGGCTCGTAAATTGGCCCTACGCCCAGTAGCTCCCCCTTCGAGCATCCCCCATCGTAGGCCCCGAGATCTTACTTGTTAAATGGCGAAGCGGTATCAGCAGGTTGCAGCACCCTTGCCGACCTCTTGGACTTCCTTGGCTTTGGGCTTATCAAGCGGGTATTCTTGTGCCAAAACTTGGACTGGGATGTGCAGCAACTTGCTGAAATTACGAACATCATTCAGTGTCAGCCTTCTCCTGCAATTGAAAATGTCAGACATCCTCCCGCTGCTCTTGCCGAGACTCTCCAGCAAGTAGTTCCGGGACATGTTCAGATTCTTCATCTGTATCCGAATTGCTTCGATGGGGTGCGGCATCCCAATGGGAAAGCGCTCCTCTTCGTACTTGTCCACGAGGGTAAGGAGAACCTCCAGTTCATCGTCTTCCGCACTTCCTTCTTCAGCCTGGAAAATCTCGTCAATCCTCTTGCAAGCTGCTTCGTAGTCATTTTCTGTCCGAATCGGTTTGATTATCATTTGACGTAACTCCTTTTCAGAAGCGCTTCACCGTGCCGGTATCAGCTTTCTTGTCCCCATCCTCCTCCGCCGGGAGTGCGGATTGAGATGATGTCATCGGGTTCGGCTCTAAGGGATACTTTGGATTGGAGTTCCTGTTGGGAGCCGTCGGGTCGGATGAGGAAGTTCTTGCCGGTCTTTCCCGGAGCGCCGTTGTTCAGGCCGTACGGGGGGAGACTACGTCTCTCGGAGATGATGGTCACGGTGGAAGGTTGGAGCAATCGGATATCCCGGCGGATTCCGTCACCACCGGGGGAAGCGCCGGCGCCTCCTGATCCTTTTCGGAGGCGAAAGGTTTCCACCAGAAGGGGATAGCTTGATTCGAGCGCCTCAATGGGGGTGTTGAGAGTGTTGGTCATGTGGGAGTGAATGCCGGACGCCCCGGGACCTTCGGGCCCGCCGCCCGCGCCTCCTCCGATGGTTTCGTAGTACGCGAAGGAACGGGACGGATCAGGATGCGCCGCGCCGATAGCCAGGTTGTTCATGGTTCCCTGTGAGGCCGCGGGGATGCGATCCGGGAGCGCCTGGGCCAACGCTTTGAGCAGGACGTCAACGATGCGTTGAGAGGTCTCCACATTACCGCCTGCAACCGCGGCGGGACGCAGCGCGTTTACTACGGACCCGGGCGGAGCAATTATCTTCAGAGGCCTTAGAGTTCCCGAGTTCGCGGGGATCTCCCTGGGGAGTATCAACCTGAACACATAGAGCACCGCTGAAACCGTGATGGCAAGAACAGCATTAAGGTTGCCTCTCACCTGAGGGGCGGAGCCGGTGAAATCAATTTCAGCCCGTCCCCCTTTGATTCCAACCGCGACTCGGATCAATATGGGATCAGCCGTGAATCCGTCGTCATCAAGGAAATCCTCGGCTCGGTACTCTCCATCCGGGATGGAACGGAGCACTGATGCGAGCACCCGTTCCGAATGATCTTTGAGGCCCTGCGCATAATGAGTCATTTGGTCTGTGCCGCGGGTTCGGCTGATCTGTTCAAGCCTACGGATTCCGATGTTCAGGGCTGCGGTCTGAGCCTGAATGTCACCTTCCCGCTCCAGAGGAGTCCTGACATTGGCTAGAAACAGCGCGAGCAGTTCCTCGTCCATACGCCCCTTCTTTACGAGGCGCACGGGAGGGATGATGATCCCCTCCTGGAAGATTTCATCGGATACGGGCATGGAACCGGCCGACATGCCGCCCACATCTGCATGGTGGGCTCGATTGGACACATAAAACGAAGGACCGGGAGGATCGTCATGGAGAAAGACCGGCGCGACCATTGTGAGATCCGGAAGATGAGTGCCCCCCCTGAAAGGATCATTAAGAATCAGAACATCTCCCGGATTAATCGTCCCTGCTGAAAGGGCCTCTTTCACCGAAAGAGGAGCGCTGCCAAGATGGACGGGAATGTGCGCGGCTTGAGCGATCATGTCTCCCCCCGCGTCGCAAACCAGGCAAGAAAAATCGCGGCGTTCTTTTATGTTGGGACTCAGGGCCGCGCGGCACAGAGCAGTTCCCATCTCTTCCGCCACCGATGAAAAGAGGTTGCCGAATACTTCCAGGGCTATGGGATTGTATGACTGATCTTCCAGTGGGAAATCCTCCCATGATCGTGCGCGCATTTGTTGCACGGGCATGCGCGGTCGCCGGTATACCGATTGTCCAACACAATGTCCGTTTGCGTGTCGGGAGCCACCGGCGCCAAGTGGGGGAGGCGGAGCCTCCCGGTAGGCATTCCCAGGCAGAGCCTGCCCCGGACACCGATCCGGGGTCTGCCCCTACAATTGCGTCAGCAGCCTGTTGCAAGGTTTGTTTTGTGACACACCCCAGGAGGGCGATGCGTGCATCGCCCCTACGCCCGGGACCAGCGCCTTTTGGGACGTTTCCGTGTTTCGTTGAGCCTTCTCTGAGGCGTGAAAATCGGTTTTGCAAACAGGTAAACGGTTGATGCGGGCTGTGTCACTCAATCCCAAGGAGGTGCTTGGAGAATTCCTCATCCACCGCTTCCGGATCTTTCGTGTGGATCTTGATGATGTGCCGAAGGTGAACCAGACTGTCCAGGTCGATCTTCGTGAACTTGATGGCCATCCCGTCTTCTTCCACCCTGACAACCTCACCTTCCAGCCCAATCCTGAGAAGACTCGACGGGCCTTCAAGCTTGATTGTCACGGAACAAGCGGTTTCCACGGCAAGCGGTTCCTCCACGAGCACGAAGATGCCGCCTAGACTGATGTCACGAATTCCGGTCGGAGTGACAATAGTTTCGCCGTCCTCGACCCTTATTTCCACCTTCATCTCTATGCGGGTGAATTTTCTACGATCAGCTTCAGACATACTAAGTACCTGCCGGATCATGCTCGGGCAATGGCGCCACAGGCAAAATGGTCCTTCTCAGTGTTGCTCAAAGGACTCCAACACCGTGCCAATTGACCACGGAAACCGCCTAACCAGCCGTTGCGACCCTTCGACCCGCGGCGCGGCTCCACGCGATGAGTGGCGGGTCAGGTCGGACCGGAAATGCGGTGAAACGGGCCGACGCGCCTGGAAAAGACCGGACCTTAACTCTTTGGGGCCAGTCTCATGGTCATGTTCCGGCCCTCATGTTTCGCGGGCTGTTCCACCTCGCACTCATCACCCACAATTTCCATGACACGGTCGAGCAACTTGCGGGCCTGGTCGGGGTGCGTGATCTCCCTACCGCGGAACATTACGGTGATCTTGATCTTGCACCCGTCGGCGAGAAAGCGCTTCAACCTCTTGACCTTATAATCAAGGTCATGGGCCTCGGTCTTGGGTCTCAGCTTGATTTCCTTGACTACGACTGTGGCCTGCTTCTTTTTTCTCAGGTGCTCTTTCTTGCTCTCTTCATAGCGGTACTTGCCGTAGTCCATAATCTTGCAGACCGGTGGATCGGCGTTTGGGGCCACCTCCACCAGGTCAAGACCGAACTCCTCGGCCCGGGCCAGAGCGTCGGAGACATCCAGAATGCCAAGCTGCTCCCCCTCGGGCGCGATGACCCTTGCCTTTGGAGCACGAATTCTCTGGTTTATCCTTACTTTCGGCTCCGCTCTTATTGGACCCCTTGGTCTTCCTCTCATCAGATACACCCCTTCGAACGGACCCCGCTCACGACTACAACCGGATATTGCTTCATAGACGCTCCTCAACCTCCTTGTGGTAAAGCGACAAGAAATCCTCCCTGGAGAGAACTGTTGTCTTATCCTCCCCCCGCTTTCGCAGGGCCAGGTTCCGACCTTCCATCTCCTTGTCACCAATGATTATCATATATGGGATTTTCTGGTTCCGAGCCTCTCGGATCTTGAAACCGATCTTCTCGTTACGAAAATCTTCCTCCAGCCGAACTCCTTCAGCCTTCAGCGCGTCGGCCAGATCTTTGGCGTAATCGCGCGGCCTGTCGGTGATAGTCATGATCACGGCCTGAACCGGCGACAACCAGAGGGGGAAAGCTCCCGCATAGTGCTCGATGAGCACTCCCAGGAATCTTTCAATGGCGCCCAACACCACGCGATGAATCATAGCCGGCCGTTTGCGTTCACCGTCCGAATCCACATAGGTCAGATCGAATCGTTCCGGGAGCGTGAAATCACATTGGATGGTGGCGCATTGCCAGGATCTTGACAGCGCGTCCTTGATATGAATATCGATCTTGGGCCCGTAGAACGCTCCGTCACCTTCGTTGACCTCATGTTCCAACTGTAGATCGCTCAGCGCTTTGACCAGGGCATCAGTGGCTCGTTCCCAATCTTCATCCGAGCCGATGGACTTCTCAGGACGCGTGCTCAGTTCCACTCTGTAGTCGAAGCCAAAAATGGCCATGACTTCACGCACGAAATGTATGATGCCGACAATTTCTTCGTTAAGTTGTTCGGGAGTACACAAGATGTGAGCATCATCCTGAGTGAACTGCCTCACCCTCAGAAGACCGTGCAGCACACCGCTCTTTTCGTGCCGGTGGACGGTACCCAGCTCGAAGTACCTCAACGGAAGGTCCCGGTAAGAACGGACCTTGGATTTGTAGATGAGCATGTGGGACAGGCAGTTCATGGGCTTGATCCCATAATCTATTTTATCCACACTGGTGAAATACATGTTCTCACGGTAATTATCAAAATGACCGGACTTTTCCCACATTTCCAGCTTCAGGAGCTCCGGTCCCTTGACCATGTCGTATCCTCTTTTGAGGTGCTCTTGTCGCTCGAACTCCTCAACGAGATATCGCAGCATCGCGCCCTTGGGATGCCAGATCACCATACCGGGGCCCGCGTTATCGTGTATGGAAAACAGGTCCAGCTCCCGCCCAAGCTTCCGATGGTCCCTCTTTTTCGCCTCTTCGATCAGCTTCAGGTAAGACTTCAGATCATCGCGCGATGGGAACGCAGTTCCGTATATCCTTTGCAGCATCGGATTGCGTTCATCGCCTCTCCAGTACGCTCCGGCAACCTTGGTGAGTTTGAAGGCCTTTATGAAACCGGTGTGCGGAATATGAGGCCCCCGGCACAAATCAGTGAAATCTCCCTGTGAGTACAGGCTGACCTCTTCCTCGTCAATACCCTGGATGATCTCAACTTTATAGTCTTCGCCCTTCTCCTCAAAAAGCCGGATCGCCTCTTGCCGAGGCACTACCATTCTTTGAAACGGGAGCTTACCCTTCACGATCTCTTTCATGCGGCCTTCGATTTTCTTGAGGTCTTCCGGCGTGAAAGGCCGCGAGGTGTCGAAGTCGTAGTAGAAGCCGTCCTCGATGGCAGGCCCGATGGTGACCTTGACCTCCGTGAACAGTTCCTGCACGGCCTGGGCCATCACATGAGATACGGAATGGCGAAGTATTTCGAGCCCCTTGGGAGTTCGCACGCTTGCGAACCGGACAGATCCTGAAGCCGTGATCGGTGTTCCAAGATCCACCAATTGCCCGTTAATCTCCGCGGCCACAATATCGCGAGGGTTCTTTACAGGATTATCCGATAGAATTTCACCAGGAGTAATACCGGCGGGGTAAGGCTTCTTTTTGCCCTCTATTTCTAGATCTATGGAAGGCTTCATGCTGGAAAGCAGTTCCCGGAAAAGACTGCGGCTACTTCATGCAACCACTGAGCCATTGATGAATTCATAAACCTCCTCGTCCTTCCATTAGCGTCGTTGAGGAAGATACTTGCACAACAACCGTGGTAGGCGCGTGGGGATTTGAACCCCAGACCCTCACCGCGTCAAGGTGATGCTCTCCCCCTGAGCTACGCGCCTAGACCTCGTAAGCTAGAATTATCAACGTTGAAAGAGGTTGTCAAGCTAAATAAGCCCGGCTCGATTAGGCTTCAGTTTCACGGGGCAGATCTTATCATCGCGCGTGTCATTGCGAGGAGTGAAACGACGAAGCAAACCCCATATCCACTGTGCAGGAGATTGCTTCGCTGGACTCGCAATGACATCTTACGAGAGCCCCCCGAATGACTGAATGGTTACCCCGGCGCGGCCCCCAAAGAATCCCGTTAACACCGCGCGGCGGGGGCAGTGAACGCACGCTACCATAGAGATGACACTCGCTGAGGTTGTGCAGGACCGGGGGGCGGACACGTCCTGCTTTCAGCAAGCAGGCCCTGAATCAGGCGAACCGCTGATCTGTGATTCCATCGAGCCGCGCCGATACTGTAACCCACCGCACTGCCCCGGCAGTCGAGTATGTACGTGGTCGGCAAGGCCGGGATATTGAGAATCGCCTCGTTGGCGGGATTTATAACGAAAGCGGAATTCTTTCCCGCAATAGGAACGCTCTGAATCCTGAATCCCCTTCCTCCGTCGAATAGGACCGAGAATGGAAGCCTGCGTGCCGAAGCGTGAGAGACGACCGACTTGGGTGGATCGATCAGATTGACGCCGAGCACCGCCAGACCCTTGGGCCCGAACGTCCGCTTCAGCTCATCCAGGAAAGGTTCTTCATATTTGCACGCCGGGCAACTGATCGACCAGAAGTGCAAGAGAACCACCCGGCCTCTGTACTCCTTCAGTGATACCGTCTTCCCTGAAGGATTCTTGAGGAGCATCTCCGCCACCTGCTGGGGCTGGGGAAACATAAAAATATTTGCCTGTGTAGACAGCTCCGAGGCTTGGACCGCGGGGGATATGCCGAGGGTGGCTGTCATCAGAAGGGCAACAAATAGAGCGCTGATTGCTGGCGTAGCTTTCATCCTGCCTCCGTTTCAACAACATATTAATATATCAATTACCATATACCCGGGGGGCTGTCAAGGATTATTTTTTTCGTCGTTCAACCCGCACTCTGTCTGGCGTGGTGTAACACGTATCAACAGAGGAGGCAACCTGGGCCGGGATTCAGCGGAAAGATCCCCGTGACCCTTCATCTTCGAGGGGGGTGGAGGTTGGTGTCCGAATATGTCATTGCGACTCCGGGCTTGAACCGGAGGAAGCAATCTCTGCCTTGGCCGGAATGGAGATTGTTGCGGGCTCGCGCCCTCCCAATGACAGTTTCCGCACTTTTCAACCCAGAATCCTGCAACCCGTTGCACAGAATCTTGGCGCCTCCGGTGACTGAAGGATTTGAGATTCCCCGTCCCGGGATTTGAAGTACCGATCAGACCGTGGTATTAGAACGTTGTACTGAGCGGTATTTTCGGAGCGGCCCGTGCTGCGTCGGGCACGGCCGGCCGTAAGTCCGCGGAGTCCCCGGATCCTCGGTTCTCATCTTCATGGATCTATTGTCACTCGGGGGAGAACGCATGGACGACCCCTTGAAAAAGAGAAAGATCGTCATAATCACGGGCCTTTCCGGGTCAGGCAAATCGACTGTGGCGCGAACGCTGGAGGATCAGGGCTTTTTCTGTGTTGATAATATCCCGGTGGATTTGCTCCCGAAGCTACTGGAGCTGACCGATTCGGAAGGGGATGAACTGGCGTCTTTGGCTCTTGTAATGGATCTTCGGCAAAGGGAATTTCTCCCTCAGTATTCATCGATCTTTGCGGCAGTGGAAATGACGGGGGCCTCCGTAGAGATACTGTTCCTGGAGGCTCGCGACCAGGTCATTATCCGTCGGTACAGTGAAACTCGACGCCAACATCCGCTGGCTGCAAAGGGGAACCTGCTCGAAGGGATTGACCGGGAGCGACGTGAACTGAAGGAGATCAGGGAGAAAGCCGACTGGGTGATCGACACTTCCGACATGACCGTGCATCAATTGAGGCAGAAAATCGAGAAGATTTTCGACACACCCGCGGGCCAAGGGTTGAAGATTATCGTCAACTCCTTCGGCTATGGAAGAGGGGTGCCCATGGAATCGGATCTTGTGCTGGATGTCCGCTTTCTGCCTAATCCGTATTACATGGTAGATCTGAAGTTCAAAGACGGCCGAGATCCCGAGGTTGTGGAGTGGATGTTGTCACAAGATACCACGAAGAAATTCCTGGAAAAACTCGATGATTTCTTGATTTTTCTTCTGCCTCTCTATATACGGGAAGGAAAACGGTATCTCACCATTTCGGTGGGTTGTACCGGCGGACGACATCGATCGGTTGCGGTGACGGAACATATTTCCGGTCTTCTGATTCAAAACGGTTGTGCGGGAGTGGAGTTGAGACACAGGGAACTGTCCCCATGATTCGGCCGGTGGCGGTTGCGGAAACAACAACAATGAAGGCTACGGCATAAGAGAAATGATTGGAATCCTCGTAATTACGCACGGAGAGTTGGGTCTGCACATAATCAAGAGCGCGCAGCTGATCGGGCTTGATTCGGACGAGTCTGTCGCGGCCGTCTCAATTGATCCTACGACGGAATCCCACGATGTGCTCAGGGAAAAAGTGGGCAAGTCAATCTCTGCCAATGACAGTGGCGACGGTGTGCTCATCCTAACGGACCTTTTTGGTGGAACCCCTGCCAACCTATCGTTATCATTCCTGGAAGACGGAAAAGTTGAGGTTGTCACCGGAGTGAATCTCCCCATGATAGTCAGGGCCATAAATTCCCGGGGGGATCACGATCTCGTATCCCTTTCCAAGGTTGTTTCAGACTCAGGAAGGGAGAGCATCTACCTGGCGGGGGAGGTTCTACGAGAGAGGCTTGCCGACAAAGGGTCCGGAAGCGACAAATCCTGAGATCCTTCCGTATGTTTCCGGTAACCGTTCACCGTGAACCGTACAAGCTCCCGGAATTACGTATGGGGGAGGTTTGGAGGGGGAGCTACTGGGCGTAGGGCCATTTTGCGAGCCGGTTGGTGTGGGAGCTTCATTTATGGTCTGTACCGGCCCGCCGGGCGTGGGTGCTTCGAGAAAGGTTTTGGGTTTATGCTCTGCACGGGGACACGGGGATATCGAGGGATGGGACTACTTGGTCGAAGAACGGATATGTCGTGGAGAACCTATTGACACCACGTCGAGTGGGCCCTCCATTCTCACCTGGCGCAGAACCGCTTCAAGCCCGGTGAACCATTACTGTTTCCGAGACAACAGCATGAAGACGAAGAGCCGGCCCGAATCGTTTCCAATGCAACCGTCGGACCTGGACGAGGTCTTGGCCATTGAGCGGTCCTGCTTCTCCACCCCCTGGACTCGCAAGATGTTTCTTCAGGAGATCGGCAATTCTTTTTCCTGTCTCGTGGTCTTCAGGGAAAATGCAAGAATCGTAGGATATGTCTGTTTCTGGGGGGTAGTGGATGAAGCTCATCTACTCAATATCGCGGTGCATCCGGAATTGAGGGGTGAAGGGTACGGCAGGGCTATTCTGGACCACCTGGAAAAGGCTTGTCGCGAGCAAAGTCTGCAAAAGATCGTGCTGGAGGTGGGACGCCGAAACACGAAAGCGCGGCGACTCTACAATCAGAACGGTTTCATTACGATCGGTTTCAGGAAAAGATACTACACGGATATCGACGACGACGCTCTTGTAATGGAGAAGCGGATTGAGGTCCCCCCCCGCGCGGGCGCGTCTTCGGAAAGATGAGATTGATCATGAATTTGGGAACAGTTACGCGGAGGATTTCATTGATTGCAGTCCTTGTGCCCATGATTGCGGTCGGACTGCCCGCTCTCGCGGAAGTGCCGGCGGGCGCCGACGAAGCGCCTGAGCAGATCTACGGACGGCAAAAGGAACGGGACGCCATGGTGGCAACCCAGATGAAAGGTCCCGGTCGGACAACGATCACGGACCCGGCCGTCCTCAAGGCCATGCGTAAAGTCCCGCGTCACCTGTTTATTCCACCGGGCAGAAGGATGTTTGCCTATCGTGATTCTCCTGTTCCCATTGGGTACGGCCAGACCATCTCCCAGCCTTACATCGTGGCCTTGATGACTCAGGTCCTGGGACTGCAACCCGGGATGAAGGTGCTGGAAGTCGGAACCGGCTCGGGGTACCAGGCCGCGATATTGGCGGAAATAACTCCGCACGTCTTTTCAATGGAGATCATTGATCCCCTTTACAGCGCGGCAAAGGACAGGCTGGAGAAAATGGGATATGAATCGATCACCCTGCTCAATGGCGACGGCTATTACGGCATGGAGGATCACGCTCCTTTTGACCGCATCATCGTGACCTGCGCGGCCCTTCACATTCCTCCCCCCCTGTTCAAGCAACTCAAGCCGAGCGGCAGAATGATCATCCCCGTGGGGGGGCGTTACGAAATCCAACGCCTGTTGCTGGTAAGAAAGGGTAAAGACGGAAAGCGAAGATCAAGGTCTCTTGGGCCGGTGAGGTTCGTTCCCCTGGTCACGGGGACGAATCGCGACGGAGACCGGTAATACCAATGCGCGTTCAAATATGTGACGTGTGGTCAAGCGTGAGCCATCAGTGAGCGGGAGAAATCCCCCCTAACCCCCCTTTTTCAAAGGGGGGGACCGGCGCCACCCCCCTTTAGCAAAGGGGGGCAGGGGGGATTTCTCCCTTCCGGACTTGAGCCATATGTTCCCTCTTTGAAAGCGCATTGGTATAACGCTCTATGCGGCGACTGTCGTCTGATGCCCCCGCCGCGCGCTGCGGTGCGCGGGTACAATGCCATCTCATAGTGACAATGTGATTCTGTGAAGCAATGCAGCCCTGCAATCAATGAAGCACGCATTCTGCCGGCCGTATTTTTCATCTCGTTCGCGGTGATCGCCTGGCAGCTCGCGCTGATGCGCTGTCTTCTCATCTCAAAGTATCAGCATTTCTCATTCCTGGTAATAAGTTGCGCGCTGCTGGGTTTCGGCGCGGGCGGAGCGCTGCTCTCAATGTGCAGGCCCTGGTTCCAAAGACGACGGGGCGCGGTCTTTCAGTGGGGACTCGTGGGCTTCGGGCTCTCCATTCCGGTCTGCTTCAAGTTGGGTGAGCAGATCCCGGTGAGCATCCATTTTCCCCCGGGGATGTTGGTTTCAATCCTTGGGTGGTGGTTCCTTTTCTGGATCATCCACCTGGTACCGTTTTTCCTGGCAGGAACGCTGATCGGTCTGGCCCTGATGAGCGAGCGCAAGGGGGTTCACCGGATCTATGCCGGCAATCTGGTGGGGAGCGCGGCCGGCGCGGCCGCCGCGATCTTTATGATGGGACATCTCCCAGCCAACCAGATGGTGTTTCCCATTTCTCTGTCAGCCATTGTTTCAGGTCTTATGCTCAATCCGGTGTCACCCAAGGGGCGCGCATGGGTATACCGGGCCTCCGTGGTTATCGCCGCCCTCATTCTGGGATGCGCTTCTCTCCTTGATCCGGATCGCATAATGCCGTTGCGAATCGATGAGTACAAGGCGCTGGCATATGTCCAACGACTTGAGGATCAGGGTAGCGCTGAGAAAAAAGTCACGCTGAACGGGGTGCGCGGCAGGCTCGATCTGTACTCGAGCCCGCATTTTCACACTCTCCTTTCCCTGGGAGACACGGCGACTCCTGCCATGGACAAGCTGCTCCGGGACGGATTCCATGCGGGTTCAATCCTGTGCGTCACGAACCTGAATCAGGTCGGATTCTTGAGAAAGGCGCTTTTCGCGCTTCCTTACCGGCTTGTTCGGCCCCGCAAGGTACTGATTCTTGGTGACTCCGGAGGGATCTACATCTGGCTTGCCCGGCTCAGCCGCGCGGATTCCATAGTCGTGGTTCACCCTGACCGGAATGTGGTCCGACTCCTGGAGAGTCACGCCCACGGGGTGCTCAAAGACCCTCGAATCAGAGTGATCGTGTCCGAACCGAGGGCTTTCCTGGACAGGACGCGCATGACCTTTGACATTGTCCATTTGGCCCGGCTTGAAGGCTTTTCTCCAGGATCGGGCGGCATAGGGGGCCTTCGCGAGGACTACCTCGCGACAACCGAAGGGTTCGCGCGTTGCCTGAACGTTCTCACCGATCAAGGGATAGCCTTGGTGGTGCGGGGCATTCAGGAGCCGGCCAGGGACAACCTCAAGGTGGCCGCCACCTGGATCGAGGCAATGGAGAGCAATGGGGTCAAGAATCCGGGCCGGCGAATCTTGACGGCCCGCGATGAATTGAGTGTCGCCACACTGGCAGCGGGTTCACCGCTGAAGCCCTCAGTCATAGACCGGTTTCGTGATACCTGCCATGCCATGTCCTGGGATACGGAATGGTTTCCGGGTGTCAAACCGGAACAGACGAACAGATTCCATATCCTGCCCGGACCTCAGACCACGGGAGTATCGTGGTATCACCAAACCATGGTAGAGTTGCTGTCGTCCAGGCGTCATGACTTGTACGACAACTGGATCTACCACATCCGTCCGGCCCGGGATGACCGACCCTTCTTCTACGACTTTTTCAAATGGGCCTCCCTTTCACGGCTGCGTGAGATCTTTGGGCCACTTTGGCCCGCCCGCGCAGAGATGGGATTCCTCGTGCTCATGGTGGCCGCGATCTGGACCGCGACCGTGGCCGCGATAGTTCTACCTGCACCGGCAATCCTGGTGGGAAGGGGATCGGTCTACGGATCTGGGGCCGTCCTGTCGGTGACCGGACTGTTCGCGGCATTGGGAACAGGGTTTATGTTCCTGGAGATGGGGTTCATTCAGATCTTCACTCGATTCCTGGGCGATCCCATATTGGCCGCGGCGCTCGTGATCGGAGGATTCCTCTTCTTTGCAGGTATGGGAAGCCTGTCCCAGCCGTCTCTGACAGGGGAGACCGCGCCACGGATCCTTTTCGTCACAGCTACCATAGCAATTCTCGTGATTACCTATGCATCTGTCTTGCCGTGGATATTCCAATCCGCGGGGCTTTTGCCCGATATCCCGAGAATTGTGCTGAGCCTGGCTTTGATCGCGCCTTTGGCCTTTCTGATGGGAATCCCTTTCCCGTGGGGGCTTTCATTGCTTCACCGCCGGGCCGTGGCCGCGGTCCCCGTGGCATGGGCGGTTAACGGTTTTGCCTCAGTGGTCTCGGCCGCGGGGGCCGTGCTCGTGGCACTGGTCTATGGTTTTAATATATTACTGACGCTCGCCGCGGGGCTCTATCTATTCGCGGGAATCATGTGCATGGTCCTCTACCGAAGGATTTGATACCGCTTCGCCTCGGACAAGGGTTCTCGAAGAGCGCGCATGCTGCGCCTGGATTCCAAGGGGGAGACCATGTCCCCCTTCGAGCATCCCCCATCGTAAGCCCCGAGGTTTTACTTGTTAAATGGCGAAGCGGAATGAGGACATGCACGGAGCCCTTTGAAACGACATCACTCCTTGACGAGGAGCCAAATGTAGGTGGGGCACAGGAAGTACGCACTGGTGGCCGCGGCCAGGGCCACCTTTTGCTTCAGGGATCCTGGCTGCAAGAGTTCCGTGGCTGAGTACCGCACCGGGTTTCTGATGACCTCCATCGTATAGTCAACCAGCCTGAAACTGGAGACGAGCCTTTTGAGCCCCCGCAGAGTCAGGAGATTCTCATAGTAGTAATCCCCCTTTCTCATGAGTCGAAGATACGTGTTTGCCCAGGGCTTGGGGATAATCGAGAGAAGCGGAAGTCCGTAGTGGGGCTCGATAAAAGATAGTCGATTCTGCGCCGCAAAATAGCACACCCCGCCTTTTTTTAACACCCTGAATATTTCCGACATCAATCTGTGGCTGTCCGGAACGTGTTCGTAGATATGAGCACACGTGACAACATCGAAACTCTCGCTATCAAGGTCGGTGTCCATGGAATCTCGTACCAGGAATCTTAGATTGTCCGAGGCATAATTCCGGACAGCATGTGTCACGGCTGGTTCATCTATGTCGATTCCGACGACACTCTTGAACTCCTCAGCATATTGTCGGGTCATCAATCCCGCGGAACAGCCCACATCCAGCAGTGAGAGTTCCTTCAACGATTCCGGGGCTCCATAATAGTCGGAGAGCACACAAAGGGTTTTCCCGGCTTTCTGATACTGTCGTTCCGTGTCAAACTGATACTGCTCAAAAACTTCCAGGTACCCCAATTGGTAGACGTAACTGTTGTCCAGGGTAGCAGGCGGAGTAGTTCCTGTAATTTGTTCAAAGCATTCAGCACACAGGCTCCGGCGTTTCCACTGGTACCGGCCCTTTGAGGTCCGGCAATGATCGCACCTATCCCCCATTTTCGCCTCCTTTCCAATTCTGACTCCTGAAGAGGGCATTGTCAGCTTTATTGGCTCGCGTCTCCGCAGGACGTCCATGCAATCAATCTCACTTCTTTGAAGCCGAACTGGTTTGATCCGGAGCGGGCTTTCTGCCGAGGACATCGCAAAAGATCTCGTGAAACTCGTCAGCAGTGGTGTCCCAGGTCAGATTCGTTTGTGTGAGCAGTTCATAGCCGGCTCGGCCCATGTTTTTCCGCAGGTCAGAGTCCTCGGCAAGACGTTTCAGGCATTCGCGCAGCTGCTCGATGTTGCCTGGATCGTAGAGCAGTGCTGTCTCGCGTTCAACGACCAGCTCGGGGATACCGCCGACCCTTGTCGCGACTACGGGAATGCCCGAGGCCATAGCCTCCTTGGCAACATTGGGAGTGCCTTCCATGTAACTGGGAACACATAGAATATCTGACGAACGCATCATGAGGGCCACCTCAACCGGTGTTACGAGTCCCTTCCATTCAACTCGTTCGGTCAGCCCCAGGCGAGCGCACGACTCGTGCAGTTGCTCGCGCAGAAAACCATCGCCGGCCACGGTGATCCTGATATTGGCAAGATCCGCGTGATCCGCAGCCTTCAGGAGGTCTTCCAGTCCCTTTCTGGGAATCAGGCTGCCGACGAACAAGACACTCACTTCATCCCCACTCTCTCGGGCATCATCATTGGGAAAGAACATTTCCGTGTCCACCCCAAAGCGGGGAACGCGGATCTTCCTACGATCCACACCGAGATCAGCGAAGATGTCGGCAAGCTCGTTGCTCACCGGCGCTATCATGCTTGCTCGAGCCAACACCCATTTTGCCGGGAATCTCCACAAGGGCCTGTCGCGCGCCAGGTACCCGTCATCCCCGCGGAAGGAGACGACCATTGGGGTTCCCGTGACCAAATTGGCTGCCGCGGCGATGATACCCGCGCCAAGCCAGTTCGCGTAGATCAGATCGGAATCGCGCACCTCCACCAGGGTTCTCAGCAAGAACACCAGCATCATGGGGATTAGTTGGAACCTTGCAAGCCGGCTTCGGGAAAGGTTCTCCGGGATGCCGCCCCCTCCTGTTGTTAGTCTGTGGACGCGCCTGGGCCAAAAGTACCCGAACCGCACGGTTTGGACCCCGTTCACTTCGCGTCGACCAAAAAAGGTTCCATCCGAGGGCGCCAACACCAGGACCGAATAGCCCTTTTTCTTGAGCGCTGTTGCAAGCTTGGCAAGAAACACGCTTGAGGGATCGTTCTCATGAGACGGATAAGAGGTCGTTAGAAACAGTATCCTGCGTTTTTCCATGTCTTTACGCCCTTGCAACTGACAGGTGCTTCATCCTTGCAATTAAGAGGGCGACGCATGCGTCGCCCCCGAATGACTGAATGGTCACCCTCGTCCTTGTCCCAACTGTCGCCACCATTCGTTGAAAACGAGCAGCAGCCATATTTTGTGAGCGTTGTCCGCGCGGCCTACCAAATGATCATCCCAGAGCTTTTCGACAAAGTCCGTCTCAAAGAAACCGTGCTCCAGGTCAAGAAGCCTTTCCTGGGCCCATTTGTTGAGCCTACCTTTGAACCACTCTCCCAGCGGTACCTGAAAGCCGTACTTTGAACGGTTTACTATCGGCTCCGGGATGAACTCCAGGGCGGTCTCCTTCAGAATTCTCTTCTGAGTCATTCCCTTGAGCTTGAATCTGAGCGGCAGGCGGCACGCGAATTCCACCACACGATAGTCCAACAAAGGCGCCCTAACTTCCAGTGAATGGGCCATACTCATCCGATCGACCTTGGTCAGGATGTCTTCGGCCAGGTAGGTCTGAAGGTCTGTGTGGAGCATCCGGCTGACAGGATCGAGTCCCGACCACTCTCGAGCCACAGAGAGCACAGGATCCGATTCCGGTTCATGATTCATACCTGTCAGAGACATGACCTCTTCACGAGAAAACGTCTGAGGAATAACCGCAAGCGGGTCATCGCGAATGCGCTGCGATGCCCGGATAAACAGCTTGAGCTTCTTGGTAAAGCTCGTTCCATAGTAATCCGTAGTGGCCGGCAACCGCTCCACAAACGGCTCAATAACTCTCTCTCTGAGAGAAGTCGGCGCGTGATCGTAAATAACTTGAAAGCGTCGGGCCAGATAGCGTTCGTAACCCCCGAACAGCTCGTCTCCACCGTCTCCGGACAACGCCACTGTCACGTGACGCCTGGTCATGGCGGAAAGATGCCACGTGGGTATGGCGGACGAGTCCCCAAAGGGCTCGCCGAAGTGCCGAACCATGCGAGGAAAGATCTCCTCCAACTGATATTTTACAGCGCTCTCTTCATGGTGGGTCCCCAGGTGTGTTGCCGCAAGCCTCGACCAACGGGACTCATCATGGGTCGTGCCCGGGAAAGAAATACTGAAGGTCTTGACCGTGTCGGAAGCATTTCGTTTCATGAGCGCGGTGATAAATGTGGAGTCGAGTCCTCCGCTCAGAAACGCTCCGAGAGGCACGTCCGACACAAGACGCAAACGGACTGCATCGTCAACCAGAGCCGCCAGATCCGACTTGCACTCGTCATAAGCGTCCGATTCCCCGGGAGAGGGGGGGGCCCAATACTTCCGCACACGCAATCCATTGCCGTCGAAAACCGCCATGTGAGCCGCGGGCAGCTTTTGAACACCTTTGAATATGCTATGAGGCGCAGGAATGAAATCGTACAGCAAGAACTCAAACAGGGCACGCCCCGACAGATCCCTTGGGACCTCAGGATCTGCCACCAGGGAGAACAGCTCGGAAGAAAAGCTCAATCTGCCGTCGCTCCACCAATAGTAGAGCGGTTTCTTTCCCAACCTGTCTCTGGCAAGGAGCAAACGGCGGTCACGGTCGTCCCAGACGGCCAAGCTGAACATCCCGTTCAGGTCGTCCAGCATCGTCTCCCTTTTTTCCAGGTATAGGGCCAGCAGAACCTCAGTGTCGGATCCGGTATGAAACCGTTGACCGCGACTCTCCATGTCCCGCCTTATTTCCCGGAAGTTGTAGATTTCTCCGTTGAACACGAGAGCCACCTTACGGTCGGGCGACAGCATAGGTTGCTTCGCGGCCTGGGATAAATCCAGTATGGAAAGCCGACGGTGTCCCAGAACGCATTCCTGGAACGAGCACACCCCATCCATGTCCGGTCCTCGATGCAGGAGTCTTTGCGTCATTTCCTGTACAGCCTCCGTCGAAGGCTGTGCCGAAAAGCTTATTTTTCCACAGATCCCGCACATGGTAAGCGCAATTCCTGTCGCATCAATCCAAGTTATGACCGGTTGGAAATCACCGAGTCCCGCGGATGATAACACCATTTCCGCCCTATACCAATTTACATACCTGAAAACAGAGGCACAACAAAGCATGAAAATGTCCGCAAAGTCGTGGGTCCCGCACGTACGGCGCGCCGCATGCTGCGCCCTCTTGGATCTTGGGTCCAAGACGGAACTCGGAGGATTCCCCAGTCCATCCATTTTCATGCTCGGTTGTCCCTTGTTATACCAATGCGCAATCAAGAGAGTGAGATCGGGTTCTTGGGTGCCACTGCCGGCTTGCCCAGCAGTGCTCTTTATCACTTGTTTGAACGCGCATTGGTATTAAGGGTGATGGTTGGTGTGCAGAATTGGAGAGCAACTGCCATAGTAGGACCGGCATCTTGCCGGTCCGCGTACCCTGCGGCGCCCCACCTGGATCGGCTCGATGTCTTTGTATCTTGGTGCGTCAACTTCTTACTCATCTCTGTGCCCTCTGTGTCTCTGTGGTTCATTGCTCGCCGTTGCTTGAGATGCTGAAGTCTGCGCCACAGGAAGAAGTTTCGGAGGAACTCGAAATTGATTCCGAGGACCGCCACAATTCCAAAGGGGAATCCCATTTTCCGACGCTGTCGCCGGCAGCCGGACAAAAGATCAATAGATCTTGGCGGCTATCCGCGAAAAGCCATAAACTAATTTATGGATCTGGAAAAACAAATTTCTTGTAGTCATAAGCAATAACGTGTATAAGCTCATCCAAACTCAGGGACCCTGCATCAACCCTTTGTCATCAGAGGCGCTTTTACATGAAATTCATCTCAGTCCTTTTCGCGGCGTTGGTATTGTCTTTTCCTCTTCTCACCTCCTGCTCGACCCTACATTGGGGTAACGCGGCCAAGGCCGGAGTCGAAGCTGAAGCTGAAACCGGAGATAAAGATGAACGGAGCTGGGCTGAGCGACATATCCCCGGTTGGGAAAGATTGTTGAAACGCCTCCCCCCCCCTACGGAAGCCAGACAAGAATGGGACAGACGGCAGAACAAGAAACGACAAACCGGTAACCGGGAAATCCGCCTTAACTAGAGCAAACACGGAACGTTTCGGTTCTCCTCTCCCCCGTAATCCTTCAGTTTCACTGAGCAGATATTTTCATCGATCATGTCATTGCGAGGAGTCAAACGACGAAGCAATCTCCATACCCGGCGCGAAGGAGATTGCTTCGCTGCGCTCGCAATGACATCCTGCCGGTGCCCCCGCGTAAGTAAATGGTTTCTCTCCCCCTTTGTCCGAACTTGACAGTAGTCAGAAACTGCTGTTAGATACAGTCATCGACCTTTCGGTCACCTGATGGGGCGTGTGCAAAGGCGCCCTTGGGGGGCCTATCCCTGGAAGGGGGTCTCAGTATACCGTGCGCCGCTTAATAGTACAACCGGATATTCCTGAGAAGTTGCAGGCTCTGCGAAGAATCGCAATGAATCTCTGGTACACCTGGAACCCTGATACGACTCGTCTGTTCCAAAGCCTGGATCCGGATCTGTGGGAGGAGTCAGGCCATAACCCGTTGGTTGTGCTGGCTAATCTCTCCAGGGACAGGACCAGGGAGATTCTCGAAGACGCAGCCTTGCTCAAAAGGATTGACGAAGCGGAAAAGGACCTCGAGACCTACACCGGTACTACACGAACCTACAGCTTCAACCTGGAAAGGCCTATAGACTATTCCATAGCGTACTTCAGTATGGAGTACGGCCTCAACGAGTGTCTTCCCATCTATTCGGGAGGCCTGGGAATGCTCTCGGGTGATCATCTCAAGAGCGCATCCAATCTTGCCCTTCCGCTGATGGGAATCGGACTGCTCTATCAGAAGGGGTACTTCAAGCAATATCTCAGCATAGACGGATGGCAACAGGAAACGTACGCGGACAACGACTTCTACAATCTTTCTGTTTCGCCGGTATTGGATGGAATAGGGAATCAGGCGTCGGTGGATCTGGAGCTGGCGGGTGAAGAGGTCAAGATACTCATCTGGAAGGTGCAGGTCGGCAGGATTCCGCTCTATCTCCTGGACACCAGCGCTCCGTCCAACTCCGAGGGGGCCCGCAAGATCACCGCGGAGCTGTACGGCGGTGACGCGGAAATGCGTATTCGACAGGAGATAGTACTGGGCATCGGAGGAGCTAAGGCTTTGCACTTGCTCGGTTTCTGGCCGTTTGTTTACCATCTTAACGAGGGACACGCGGCTTTTGCCCCGCTTGAACGTATCCGTCAATCCATGAACACTTACAAGGTCCCTTTTGACGTGGCACGTGAGGCGGTCGCGGCCTCAACGGTGTTCACCACGCATACACCGGTGCCCGCGGGGATAGACATCTTTCCTCCGGATCTAATAGAACGGTATTTCGGTGGATATGTGGCTTCCCTGGGCATGACGGTGAAAGATCTGATGGATCTCGGACGCGATGATCCCGCGGACGAGAATTCACCATTCTCTATGGCTGTTCTGGCCCTGCGCATGTCCCGGGGTGTCAATTCCGTCAGCAGACTTCACAGGCGTGTTTCAAGAAAGATGTGGAAGCGCCTGTGGCCCCACGTGGATGAAGATGACGTGCCCATAGGGTATGTGACCAACGGGGTACACATACCTTCATATGTTTCAAAGGATATGGCCGACCTCTTTGCCCGGTACCTTGGTGAGGGATGGGTGGAAGAGCCTGACAATGAGAAGGTCTGGGCTCGTGTTCACAACATTCCGAGTCAAGAGCTTTGGGCTGTACACGAGATCCATAGGGATCGGCTGGTCTCTTTTTGCAGGCGGCTCCTGCTGTCCCAGATCAAGGCCCGCGGTGGATCGACACTTTTGATAAGGCGCGCCCGTGAGATTCTCAACCCGGAAGCCCTTACCATAGGTTTCGCGCGAAGGTTCGCTCCTTACAAGAGAGCAGGACTCCTGTTCACCGATCCTGATCGCCTGTTTCGCCTGGTAACGGACAAGACTCGACCGGTTCAATTCATATTCGCGGGCAAGGCCCACCCTCGTGACGATTTCGGCAAAGAGATCATCAAACAGGTTGTTCACGAGGCCGGATCCGAACGTTTCGGTCACTGCCTGGTCTTTCTGGAGGACTATGACATCAGCTTGGCCCGGTATTTGGTGCAGGGGGTGGATGTGTGGCTCAACACCCCTCGGCGGCCAATGGAAGCCTGCGGAACCTCCGGCATGAAAGCAGCCGCCAACGGCGCGCTCAATGTCAGCATCCTCGACGGCTGGTGGGACGAGGCCTACGACCCTTCCCTGGGATGGGCGATCGGCCGCGGAGAGGAGTTCCAAGACTGGGAATACCAGGATCGACACGACGCGGAACTACTCTATGACGTGCTTGAGAACGAGGTAATCCCGACATTCTTCGACCGCGGTCCGGATGGGCATCCGCACACCTGGATCGAAATGATGAAGAACAGTATGGCCCGACTTTGCGCACGGTTCAATTCCCACCGCATGATCGAAGACTATATGGATGATTATTACATTCAGGCCGGTTTGGGTCACCAAATACTCGGGGAAAAACGGATGACGCGGGCCCGGGAACTGAGAGATTGGAAACAAAGAGTAAGAACCCTTTGGAGCGGCTTGAAAATCCTGGAGGTCTCGGTCCCACAAGGAGACCGGCTCTCGCTCGGCCGGGATCTGAGGGTCGAAGCATCCATACAACTAGGCGACCTCGGAGAAGAAGAGGTATTGGTCGACCTCTGCCATGGACGAGTAGATCCCGAAACCGACAAGATGATCAACCGTTCAATAACCAGCATGACACCGGACGGTGCCGGCACTGACGGCATCCGGACTTTCAGCGGGACCATACCGTGCGAAGAAACCGGCATCTACGCATACAGTATCCGGATACTCCCGTTTCACCCTTTCATATGCGATCCCCTGTCCATGAACCTGGTGGTCTGGGACTAAGGATGCGTCACGGAATAACCCTTGCAATAAAGAGGGCGACGCATGCCTAACCCCTACGGCCGGGACCCGCGGCGCCTTCCGTTGCCGGCAGGTTTATTTTGTGACAAGCCCTAAACTCCGTGCCGGTATTCATCGGCCAAAGTTTGCTGTCTGTAAAGCGTTGGAATCAGTAGACCTACATTCCGAAATGCCGGCCCACATGAAGGGAAAGAGCTATGGCGTCTTACACCATTCATCCCCTGGCTGTTGGTTTCAATGAAACCGACCAGGGAATCATGACTTATCAACGTTTCTACGGGAAACGGATCTTGCTGCCCATTTACAGCTTCGCAATCAAGGGAGGGGATAGGAAGATTCTGGTGGACACGGGACTTGAAGACTTCATGGTTCCGCGGGATCTTGAAGAACGAATGGGGTTCCCTGTAATGGAATTCGAAGAGGCTCTTGGTACCGTGGGATGGAAGCCCCAGGACATTGATTTGATAATCCACACTCATCTTCACAATGATCACTGTGAAAACGACTGCCTGTGTGAAAACGCGGAGGTTTACGTCCAGAAGGCTGAATTGGAGTTTTTTCGGAATCCACATCCCATAGACCACCGGTATTATTCCGATTTGCTCGATGGCGTAGACCTACGAATAGTGGAAGGCGATACTGCCGTCATCGAGGGAATCGACGTGCTGTTCACTCCGGGCCATACGCCCGGAACCCAGTCCGTGATGATAGAGACCGGACGCGGAAAAGCGGTCATTGTCGGCGGCTGTTGCAATGCCCAAAACTTCCCTTCCGGTGGGGGTGTCATCTGTCCGGGGGTTCACACGGACGCAATTGATGCTTATGAGAGTATGAAGAGAGTAAGGGAGATCGCGGACATTCTGATCCCCCTTCACGAGATTGAGATCGGAAAGAACAAGGTGATTCCCGGTTAATGGCAGGAAGCTCATCACCCCAGGATTCATCCGAGTTGAAAATGGCTGTTTCGTGTTATCGCCACCCGGAACGTGAAGGCGTCTATTACTGTCAAAAAGACGGGGACTACATGTGTGAGCAATGCGCGTGCTGCCGGTCCCCTCGCATATATTGTCAGTACCGAACAGCCTGTGTCATCCAAGTGCTCACTCAAGAAGGAGAGCTTGAAGACTGTACACAAAGAAAAGACGATGAACCCACAGCCGTGGATCAAAGGTGAAACCGGCCGATCCCACGAGAAATGAAAGGGAGAATCGGTGCGCATTCCCGGGCAGAGCCCGGGAACGATGAGGCAAAGATTCTTTTGTTTCGGCGTGCCTCGATTTCTTGAGGCATGGTAGTTCCAGCGGAGATGCAAGGATACTCTCCGTCAGTTATCCAGGACAACGGATTTTTAGATGACAAAACGTGATTATTACGAAGTGCTTGAAGTTGACACTCAAGCGGATGGCAGCCAGATCAAGAAAGCATATCGCCGTCTGGCACTCCAGTACCACCCGGACCGAAACACGGGGGACAAACAGGCCGAAGAAAAGTTCAAGGAAGCGGCAGAAGCGTACGAGGTCCTCAGCGACTCCCAGAAGCGGCAGATGTACGATCAGTTTGGACATGCCGGGCTTCAGCAGAGCGGCTTCCAAGGTTTCCGAAACTTCGACGACATCTTCTCGTCGTTTGGGGACATCTTTGAAGAGTTCTTTGGATTCGGCGGCGCACGAGGCGGCCGGCGCGCGCGTAGAGGCGCGGACCTCCGGTACGACGTTTCCGTTGAGTTCATGGAAGCGGTATTCGGCAAGGAGATGGAGGTTGAGATCCGCCGACACGAACCCTGCGAGACCTGTCGTGGTACCGGCGCCGTGGATGGGGCATCTCCATCCGTCTGCGCTACGTGCGGAGGACGCGGCCAGGTCACTCGGTCCCAGGGATTCTTTTCCGTGAGCACCACTTGCCCGACATGCCATGGCGCGGGGAGCGTGATAACCGATCCGTGCAAGAAATGTGGCGGAGACGGCCTGGTCTTGAACGCCAAGAAGCTGTCGTTCAAGATCCCACCCGGAGTGGAATCAGGATCTCGACTGAGGCTGCAGGGTGAGGGAGAGTTGGGTCAGATGGGAGGCCCGCCCGGTGATTTGTATGTGTTCATACGCGTTGAGGATCACGAACTCTTCCGCCGCGCAGGAGACGACGTAGTGGTGGGGGTTCCCGTAACTTACTCGCAGGCTGCTCTGGGTGGCACAGTGGCAATACCCACCCTTGAAGGAACCGAAACACTGACTATTCCCCAGGGAACCCAGTCGGGACAGGAATTCAGGGTGGCATCCAAAGGGATAGCGCGACTGAGAGGCCGCGGGCGAGGCGATCTGGTTGTGGTGGCCTACATAGACACACCCAACAAAGTCACCAAAGAACAGGAAGAATTGCTGCGAAATTTGGCCGAACTTGAGGGCGCAGAGGTTGCCCCGGAAAAGAAAAGGCTTTTCTCAAGAAAGAAGTAGCGGTCATACCGCTTCGCCCAAGATGTGATGTAGGTATTCAACTCCGGAACGCGACATATTTGACCTCTTTCAATATGTGCGGGCCGATGTGGGGACTGAGTGATTCGGGCGTGACGAGCTCAACACGGCGTTCCAACAGGTCCTCCAGAAGGAAAGCCAACTGAATGAAAGCATCAAAGGTCTTCCGACCCGTTTTGAACTCCACCAGCAAGTCCACGTCGCTGCTCTCTTCTGTTGACCGCGCACGAACGACCCGAACAGACCAAGCCTCTTCACACCAAAGCTTCTGATCTGTTCCTCCTGTTCCTGAATCAGTGACAAGATCCCGATTTCCGTCCTTACAGCGTCCATGATCTCCTCAACCTCTGACAAGTGCTATGCATTGCGTTTGTTTGGCCACAAGTTCGCATTGTATCAGTTATTCTCTGACCTGACTCGCGGCGTTCAATCCGAGGTTTCTTCCAAGACCTTCTCCAGCATAGGAATGAGTGGCGGAAGGTCCTGATTGATTGTGTCCCACAAGGTTCGAGGATTAACTCCCCAGTAGAAATGGGCTACGAGGTTGCGCATGTCGGCCATTTGCCGCCAGGGAATCGAAGGGTAGGAATCCATGATAGGGCTCGGGATATGTCGCACTGCTTCGCCAATGATAATGAATTTCCTTTCCACGGCGGCAAGGAGGAGATCGTTTTGGGAAAATTCTTCAAAAGGCATTCCTCCCACGTAGGCTTGAATGCGTTCAACAGCCTTGAGAATGTCCTCAACGAAGAATCTCCAACGTCTAGATGACATGGACAATCTCCCTCAGGATGACATCTTTCAGGGCCGGGTGTATGCCGTCGTACGTTATCAGATCCACGTTCTGCGCCCCTAGAATCCGCTGAATGACGTGTTTTAGGTCGCTCAAGCCAAAGAGACTCATTGGTCGATTCAACTCTACCACCACGTCCACATCACTCGTTTGCTCAGCTTCACCTCGTGCTACAGACCCAAAGAGGGCCAACGACTTGACGCCCTGAGCGTGCAATTCTTCTCGGTGCGCCACCAGGCGTTCAATTGCTTCCTGTTTTGTCATGCGCTTGCGCTCCCTCTCCGATCTGCAGACGAGTATACCAGACACCGGGCGCAGAACCGCTTCAAGCCCCGTGAACCATTACCGTCAGGCTACAAGCCCACTATGTATTTGATCCTTTCGATTTTGTCTTCTCCCAGGCCTTCTAGGTCAGCCTCGGACAGCCATCCTTCGTTCATAAGCCTCGCGAACACCATGATGAGAACTGAACATCTATAATCGTATTTGTACCGGATTTCCTTGAGTTGCTCTTCCAGGAAGTCGTCAACCCGCCAGATATCGTCGGACTCTCTGATGTTGTCGGCCTTCTCCTTGAGCCTGGCGGCCAAGGCCCTCCATTCCCTCTCGTATGCCGCGTAGAACGCGCGCCGTGCAATGGCTTTCTCAGTTTTCGACCACTTGAGATCATTCATGTTGCTTATGATGGTGAGAGTTCACAGGGAGACCGCTTTTAGCTGACGGGGCACCCCTCGCCCCTCCACCGGAAACTCCCAATTTGCGAGCGGTTAACCGGAATCATTCGGCCCTCTTGCCATTTAGGGGTCTTAGGGATGATAGCGGGGCGAGGGATGGTTCCCATGAACCCGAAAAGTCCCCGTATCTCCTCCCGCAAGACCCGACAGAGCCAGAACCGTAGTTATGTTGCCGAAGAGGACTCGTTTTCCCTGTTTCTGAGCGTACCTCACCGCACGCCCCTGGGTCAACCAGAATGTTCTCGTTGGCCCTCAGCCGAACACAGCTTGGCAGTATCGGGCCAAGGGGAAGGCTGAAGCCACCTAAACTTGCCACCTCCGACCACGATGCGCCACCTTCATCCAGACCTATCACCGCATCCTCAAGATCTCCGGCACCGGCGCAGACCTGGAAAGCGCCGGAGACATCACATCAGCCCGTGTCTCAGAAGCCATACAATATCGAATCCTGGATACACGGATCGAATGACGGAGACCGAAAAGCAGAATTGAGTATGGTGTCCCCAGAATTCCTATTGGGGCGACCTATTGAGACAGGAAATCAACGGCTAACTTGTTGAACTTTTCGGGATACTCCTCGTGGGGGCTGTGGCCTGCCTTCTCGAATATGGCGAGCTTCGAATCTTTCCACAGTTGGGCCAGCTTTTCGGATCTGTCCGGAGGGATACCTATGTCCTCTCGACCATGAACTATCAGGATGGGTTTGTTGATTTTGGCGAGCATGTTCACTTCCTCTTCCACATAGGGCGCCTTCAGGACGTTGCGCAGTATGTACATCATCGAGGCGTACGACCCCTTGATACAGAATGGTTGAACCACTTCCCGAACGTGTTCCTTGGTAACCTTGTTCGGGTCGTAAAACCATAAGGTCTTGACGCTGTTTTCCGCCAACGCATCGCCCAGTAAGGCATTCATAAATTCACCTATGAACGGTTGTTGATAGATCCAGCCGATTGTCGTCATAGGATAACGGATGGCCGATGGATCAACCAGAATGAGCCTTTCAACCCTGTCGGGATAGTGGGCCGCTACATAGATGGAGATACCTCCGCCCATAGAATGTCCGACCAGGGAAGCCTTGTCGATCTTCAGGGCATCCATAAACCCTACAATCTGCTTCCCATAGAACGGGAAGCTGTAATCCATTGTCTTCAATCTCTCGCTGTATCCCCACCCAAGGAGGTCTATGGCGTAAACCTTGAACTTTTTTGCCAAGGCATCAATGTTCTTCTTCCACATCACCGTGTTGTACAGGTATCCATGAACAAATATTACCGGCTTGCCGTCTCCTTTCTCTATGTAATGAACCCTCTTTCCATTTACGGTGACAAATTTGCCTGTTGCATATTTCTTCACCGCATCGTCATAGGTACAGGTCTCTTTTGAAGTAACCTTCGGCAGTATGACTATGACCAATGCCAATACGATCAGGACCAGCAGGATGAATCCGAATACCTTGCTCATAACAACCTCCATTAGCGGAAATTAAGCGGCGATCCGGCCATTTTGGGGTCTTCGGGACGACAACGGGGTAAAGGTCCGCGCCCGGGAGCCCGAAAACTCCCGGTGTCTCCTCCCGCAAGACCAGATAGAGGTAAAACCGTCGTTATATTACCCAAGTAAACCTCTTTTACTGTTTCGGCAGCGTACCTCACCGAACGCTCGACCGTCAACAAAAATGTCGGCGAGGGGGCAACCATTCAGTTTCGCGGGGTCATTTTTTGGTCTCCCAGGTGCTGACTCTGTTAGACTGTTTCCGGGGACGGATTGGGACACCTTTTTCCAGGAGGAGGGTCATGACAGCATCAGCCCGGGAATATCACGACGAAACCAGGTACAGCCGATACGGAATGCAGGGCCACGCGCTTGATTGGGGGAGTCAGCCGGATGTTTTCAAGAGCTATCCGGGGCTGGAAAGCCTGGAACTCCCGAAGGTCACGGATTGGTCTGACAAGAACCTTTCAGAATTGATCCGGGAAAGTGATCCTGAAGCGCCCAAGTCGGATATCGACATCAACTGTCTATCGCGTGTCCTGATGTTGACCCATTCCATTACTGCCAGGGCACGGCACGGCGGCGCGTATTTCTACTATCGGAGCGTAGCATCGGCCGGGGCCCTTTATCCTTTTGAACTCTATGTGGCGACCCGAGATGTGGCCGGACTTGAAAATGCTCTGTATCACCACAAGGTCGCGGACCAGTCGCTGGTTCCACTGCGACCGGGAGATCTTTGTTCCGAGATTGCAGAGGCTCTTTCATCGACCGCGGATTCATCTCCAATGATGACCTTTTTCCTCACTTCCATATTCTTCCGAAGCTCCTGGAAATACAGGGATCGCGGGTATCGGTACAATCTGCTGGACACAGGACATCTGTGCGAGAATCTTTATCTGGCGCTCAAGGCCGAGGGCCTGAGCCACACTCTTCATTACGATTTCAACGATGAAAGAATAAACCGTATGCTGGGAGTGGATGACCGACGCGAGGCCTGTCTTTCCGTAGCGTCCGTCCGGGGAGATTCGGTCGCGTCAAAAGGAACGACAACCCACGCAGCGGCTATTCCCGATTCCCTCGCGGTCGCGAGCAAGGTCTCTTCGATGGAAATCGACTACTCCACGATCAAGGAGGTGCACGCATCATCGAGTCACGTGAGTTCCGCGCGCGACGCGATCCCGAAGATTCTTGACGCTCCGGGAATGAGTCCGGTGTCGGAAAAGCCTTTCCAGGGCCGTGACACATGGCCCGAGAAAATGGGTTACGCAGAGTCGGTATTCAGAAGGCGATCAATGAGGAATTTCGTGACCGACCGACTTCCTGCCAACTATCTGGATGCGCTGCTGGAATCTGTATTTTCCGGCCTGGGCGTGACTGCTGCCGAGCCTGAGTCAGCCGAAGGCGAGTCCATCTCCGTGGGCCTCTTGGCAGGCGATGTGGAGGGCCTGAACCCGGGCTTGTACAATTTGGACCGCGAAAAACGATCCATCGGAACTGTCGTGGAAACGGCAATGATAGGGGCAATGGCGCGGGTTTGTCTGGATCAGGCATGGTTGGCAAATTGCGCTCTTCATTTCCTTTTCTTGACCAACCTTGAAATCATTGAGCGAAACCGGGGTCCTCGAGGGTACCGGCATGCCCTGATGAAGGCCGGCCGCATAGGACAGCGCATCTATCTGACGGCCACGTCCATGAAGATCGGATGTTGCGGTATCGGGGCGTTTTTCGATGATGAGGCTTCACAGGTTCTGCGGCTCAATGATCAGAGCAGACTCCTATACCTTGTTGCAGTGGGCCCTGTCAAAAAATGGTCCGTGAAGTGATAATGGTTCACGGTGAACGGTTACGTGAAATGATCGAAGACCGCCGCCCGGGTGTAACCGAGGGGTTACCGGGGGCCTGTTGCTTTGGGGTGCTCTGATTACTATTCTTATTATGCGGTGATATCTGCAAGATGAAGGCATCGCTGCATTGATCGTGTTGGACGGCACCGCGCAGGACGACACTGGAAAGGTTGGATACGAGATTGGCCAAAGAGATAATCCAAATCCAAGGAATGAACTGCGCCGCGTGCGTGCGCCGAGTCGAAAACGGCCTGCTGAAAATTGATGGGGTGACCGAAGCATCGGTCAACTTGGCCACGGAAAAGGCCATAGTAGAATACGATCCGAATCTTTCCAACGCTTCCGCAATCAAAGGTCGGGTGGAGGAACTCGGTTACGAGGTTCTAGGAATGGATCCGGCCGGCGGTGTTCCGATCGAGAAAACCACCATATCTATCGGCGGCATGAATTGCGCGGCCTGCGTGCGTCGCGTGGAAGACACGCTGAGGTCTGTCCCCGGAGTCAAAGACGCTTCGGTGAATCTCGCATCCTCAAAGGCCACGATCATACACTCGCGCGACCACAAGGGTGGAGTTGCAACGTTCGAGGCTGCCTTGAATGACGCGGGGTACCAATTTCTCGGCGTGGCCGGCCACTCGGAAGAAGACCCGGCCGAGGCGGCCCGGGAAAAGGAGATGTTGGACCTCAAACGCAGATTTGTTGTCGGCGCGGTGTTGAGCGTGATCATTTTTGTGGGGTCCATGCCGAGCCTTTTCCCATTTGTCTTGGCAGTGCCCCGTCAGGTGATGTTGATAGCGTTGTTTGTGCTTTCCACTCCAGTGGTTTTTTGGGTTGGCAGCCGATTCATTTCAGGAGCAATCAAGGCCGCTCGCCAGAGTACCACTGACATGAACACCCTTGTCGCGGTAGGCGCTCTTTCCGCTTATCTCTATTCCACACTGGTGGCGTTCGCTCCACAGGTGTTTGAGGCCGCCCGCATAGCACCGCACGTCTACTTCGACGGAGCGGCTATGATTGTCACCCTGATTCTTCTCGGGCGATTGCTCGAGGCGCGCGCTAAGGGAAAGACCTCTCTGGCGATAAAACGTCTGATCGGGCTCAAGCCGAAAACCGCTCGAGTCGTCAAGGACGGAGTGGAGACCGACATTCCCATCGAGTTTGTCGTCAGAGGGGACCGCATCATAGTGCGGCCCGGAGAGAAGATCCCCACAGATGGGCAAGTTGTGTCAGGCGCTTCGACAGTGAATGAGTCCATGCTCACAGGGGAGAGTATGCCCGTGGCCAAGGAACCGGGCGACGAAGTGTTCGGCGCCACGATGAACAGGACCGGCGCTTTCACATTTGAAGCGACCAAGATCGGCGCGGAGACCGCGCTGGCACAGATAATCCGGCTTGTGGAAGAGGCTCAGGGCTCAAAGGCGCCAATTCAGCGGGTCGCCGACAGAGTGGCGTCGGTTTTCGTGCCGGTTGTCTTTGCAATAGCGGTTTGCACCTTCATCGTATGGGGTTTCTTTGTCCCTGAGCCGCTGTTTGCGAGAGCACTGCTCAATTTCGTTTCAGTGCTCATCATAGCGTGCCCCTGCGCCATGGGATTGGCCACGCCCACCGCTATCATGGTAGGAACCGGTCTGGGAGCGGAACAAGGCATTCTGATCAAAGGTGGAGAGAGCCTGGAAAGGGCATACCGGCTTACCACCATAGTCTTTGACAAGACCGGCACCCTCACGCCCGGCGAGCCCGAGGTGACCGACATCCTGCCCGTGGACGGCGTGGACAAAACGCGTCTGCTCGTGGTAGCTTCTTCCATTGAAGCAGTCTCGGAGCATCCGCTGGCTCAGGCTATAGTGTCAAAGGCCCGGGCCGAAGGGATTGCCGCACTTCCAGTGGAAGCCTTTGAAGCCCATTCGGGACTCGGGGTGACCGGAAACATAGGCGGGAAGAAGATCCTTTTGGGAAATCGGCGGCTCGTGGAGAACGAACAGATCTCCGTCGATGGTCTGGAAACCGAGGCCCGGCGCCTCTCCGGCCAAGGCAAGACTGTAGTGTGGGTGGCCGAGGACGGCAGAATGCTGGGATTAGCCGCGTTGTCCGACATCCCCCGGGAGTCCGCGGCTGAAGCCGTATCGGGGTTGAAACAAATGGGGCTTAAGGTGGCAATGATCACCGGTGACAATGAACGGACCGCGCGTGGGATCGGAGAAGCGGTCGGCATCGACCACATCCTGGCAGAGGTGATGCCCGCTGGAAAGGCCGAAGAAATACGCAGGCTCCAACGTCAAGGACAGACCGTGGCGATGGTCGGAGACGGAATCAACGACGCTCCGGCCCTCACCGCCGCGGACATCGGAATCGCCATAGGCGTGGGAACAGACGTAGCAATGGAAGCCGGCGACATCACGCTCATAAAGACCGACCTACGACTGGTCCAGTCGGCTGTGAGGCTGTCCCGCGAAACCATGAAGGTTATCAAGCAGAATCTGTTCTGGGCCTTTTTCTACAACAGCCTGGGCATACCTGTCGCGGCCGGAGTCCTCTATCCCTTTTTCGGCATACTCCTGAACCCCGTGTTCGCGGCAGCGGCGATGGCCCTGAGCTCGGTGTCGGTGGTCACCAATTCATTGAGGCTGAAGCGATCTCTGACCGGGAAACTATGATGGGAAGACGGGGGAAGGCCGGTTGTACTGACTTTTGTATTCCGTTGCGCCTGAAGTTCGGGCATGAACATTGTTTTGAGAAAAGGAGCTTAACATGCAGGATAGTGAAATACGGGAACTGATAATGGGCAAGCAATCCAATCAGCGCATCACGTGCCGGACCGCGTTTGAAATAGCGGACGAGGCCGGTGTAGACCGAATGAAGATTGGTCGACTCCTCACCGAGATGGAGATCAAGATTCACGGTTGTCAGCTTGGTTGTTTTGCCTGATCCGCACTGGGCCGGGAATCACCGATCTCCGGGTTCTTTCCCCTCGGCGAACAGCCGCATCAGGACGTCACGCCGTGTCTTGTGATCTCGTAAGACTGCTCCCTTGTAGCTTACCTGGGTAACGGTGGAGCCGTGGATCTGCATGCCGGGAGTAATAAAATAGCCCCTGCCGTCCGGGTCCTCTACCATGCCTTTGAACTGGCCGTCACTAATCTGGATGACTCCGACGAGCTTTAGCTGTGAGCGATCAAACCTGCACAACGGCATGGACGGCGGACACTCTGTAGGGAGGACCTCCTCAGGGGCTTTGAAGGGATCCCGCTCAACCACAAAGAAGGTCCGTTTCTTCTTCTTGGGCATTGCGCGCTGTGTGGCGGGCCCCAGTTTGCCGGGCGCGCGCTTTTTTCCCTTACGAGAGGCAAGGTCCTTCTTTTCGGCGGGAGTTGCAGGTTTTTTTGCTTTTGGAGACTTGGACCGCTCATCCGTTTTCCCGGGTCGCTTCTCGGCTGCCATGAGGAGCGGGTAAGATGACTGCGCGGCGGCCGACAGCACAGGAGTCTTTCCCAGTAGGCCGTCCAGGCCCCTGTGGACTTCTTCGCATCCTGACATGAGGACCAGCGCTCCCAGGGCCGTTCCAACGCAAATTAAGCCCTTGATATTGTATGGAGTTTCTCGCAAGTTCATTGTGCAACCTTTTGGATGGTTTTCTCTTTCTAGCGCCTACGGCGTTTACGGCCGCGTTTTTTCTTCGCCTTGGCCGCGATTCGCTTGATCTCGGCCGGTGAAAGCCGCCGATAGGTCACCGCATGGATATTGGCCTGCAGAGTCACCAGCCCCATCTTTCTGGCCAAGGATCGTTCCCGGGCGGAGACACCGCCCGTCTTTGAGAAGGTGACACTTGGCACATTGACTATTCTGGGGAGGTCGTGAAGACTCGCAAAGAAGTTCCCCTGTTTCTGATAGTCGCCCTGGACCGTCAGAGAAAAGGGAATCCGCGCATAGTAGAGCTTCTTGTTTATCTTTTCCTTACCCGGAACAAATTTCTGTTGCACGAGCGCGGATTGCGAAGCCAGGTCGGTAATTTTCCTGATCAGCAGCTCTATCTCCTGCTTTTGCGGGAGCGACGCTACCATGCCCTTGAGCTGAACCTTGAGCGCTTTGAGTTGCTTCTTGAGTATCGGTTTTTTCTTGAGGGTGTTCTCCTGATTGACAATGGCCAGCTTCAGTCGACCGATCGTCTTTTCAGTCTTACTAATGCTCTTGCGCATGTCTGAGATCACCATGAACACAAAGAGGACAAGGCACAGGACGCACAGAGCCCCTACAATAGCAATCCTCTGGACTCGATTCAGTTTAAACAGAACTTCTTCGACAGTCATGAGCGGTTCCTCACCTCAATCTTCCTGTTATGGTGAACTTGGTTGAACCAAGCCCGCGCCTACCTCCTCCTCGCATAATGTGCAATAGCTTGACGCCTCTGAAGAACGTCCGTTCTTTCTTTTTGGCTGTGGGGTCAATGTAGGGATCTTGAGGAGTGTATTTCTTTTTCAGCGTCTGGAGCCTCTCAGCGAAATTTACAACTACAATGTTGTCAGCGCCCGTGCCGGTAATCCTGAATTTTCTTCCCCTCTTGTTCAGACCATGGATCCACACTTCGTTGGGAATGGCTGTGGCAAGCGCTGCCATGAAGGGCGCGGGAGTATCACGGGTCTTGGTGAGCTTCTTGATGGTTATGACTTGCTTCTTGAGCCTTTTGATGCGGTTCTTAAGGTTCGTGATCTCCTTGTTCTTCGCCTTAAGCTTCCTGAGCTTGTGGTTGTGTATTCTCTTCTTGGCCTGCAGGTCGCTTAGCTTGTAATCATAAAACGCCCAGGTTCCTCCCATGATCAAGGCCACCAGACCGAAGGCAAAACTTGCCGCGATGATGAACTGCTTGATCTCTCGCTTCCTCAGGATACCTCTGATGGGGAGTAGATTTATTCTTACCATTTTACGATTGCTTGTCCCTTTCATCCCGGAGAGCAAGACCCACGGCGACCGCCATGGTGGCCCCGACCTTGCGGAGATACTGCGTGTCGAATCCCCTCTCGTTGATCCTCAAGTTCCGGAAGGGGTCCATAATCTCAACAGGGATGTTCAGATCGTTCTCTATGGTGCTGGGCAGTCCATAGGTCAATGCCGCACCGCCACTAAGAAAAATCTTCTGAATGGGGTCGTAGGAAACGTTGGTGGAGAAAAAATCCAGGATCTTTTGCAGTTCCGTAACAAAGTACTCCACAGACCGCTGGAAGATCTTGCGCAGATTCCTCGGGTTCACTCCGTCCAACTCAGCCCCGGTTTTGATGTTTTCGGCACGGACATAATCCACGTCGAAAAACCTCATGATCTCTCTGGTGATGGAATCGCCTCCGAGCGGCAAATCCCGAGTATACTGGGATGCCCCGGACTTGAGGATGTTGATGCTCATGGTCCCCGCGCCGACATTAACCAGCGCCACCACTTCTTCCTGGACGCTGGGATAGCAGAACTCATACATCACCTCCAGGGCGAAGGGGTCAACGTCCACCACGAGAGTCTTGAGATTCAGAGAGGAGAGCAGATTCGCGTACTCCTCCATGTAATCCTTCTTGGCTGCCACCAGGACCACTTCCATGGCGCCTTCTTTTTCCGGCCGATCTCCCATGATGAAGAAATCGAGATTCACGTCCTTGATGTCGAAAGGAATGTAGGGCTCAGCCTCCATCTGGATCTGCTTTTCCAGTTGAGCGTCGCTCATGGATGTCATCGTTACTTGCTTGATAATGACCGACTTCCCCGACAATGATGTGTTAACCAGCTTGGTACGTGTCTTGGAATTGCGAATGAGGCTATTGATAGCCGCCCCAACCGCGTCCGGCTTCTTGAGGGATTTCTCTATGATCGCCCCATCCGGCAGAGGGGCGACGCCAATGTAGGAAAGCTCGTGGCCCTTCTTGGAGCGGTCGATTTCCACCATCTTTACCGAGCTGGAGCCTATGTCGAGCCCTATTACGTTTGGTACAGCCATGTCTTTTCCTCAGCGCGGACTCAAGCGTTCACGTCCTTTCGGCAAAGATAGGATACAACAAAAACATGGAACAGTCAACAAAAAATAGGCAATTAAGGCATGTTATGCTGCTTGAATAAACCGTCTGCTGACATGGATGGCTTGGAGTGCTTCTGTCGCGGCTCGAAAACATAGACTGTCTCATCAGGGAGTGCCATGCCCAATTTACGTTTGGCCACTTTCGCGATTGTCTCCGTATCGGAACGTAAGAGCGTCACCTCACGCTCCAAGGACTTGATTTTCTTCACTACATCTTCGTTCTCTCTCTCCAGCGAGGCCCTTTTTTCGATGAGTCGATCCTGATGCGTCAGGCCCTGCCGGCCCATGAGCACGCCCAGGGACGCTACCGCAACAAACAGCGCCACGAACTGAATATATTTGACAGCTCGCCCGAAGATTGGTTTCACCGGAATTCCCTTGCCGTTCAATAACTGATTGCGAATGGCGGACCGCGAGCGTCTCGCTTCAGACACAGGACAACTTATAACTCAAAAAGCATTTTTATTCAAGGCCTGTATGCCGAGATAATCAACTAGATTCGATGTTTTTGATCAAGAAATCCGTCAGGCTTTGCCTGTCGAAAAACCTCCCCGGCACGACACCGCGTCTTGATAGGTCTCCAGCGAGAGCCACGATTCCTCCAGACATGTCCGTCCACCTTATTCCCACAGGGGAGTCCATGAATTCAGCGGCTGTGCCGTCAAATTCGATCGCTCCGTCGGACAGGAACAGGACCCTGTCCGCGGCCAGAGCGTGTTCAAGACAGTGGGTGATCTCTATGACGGTCAGTCTTCGATCCAGGTGAAGTTTCTCGACAAGGTGACGAATAGAGGCTACGGCAGGTTGATCCAGCATGGAAAAGGCCTCATCGAGAATAAAGACCCTGCTTCCCATGGCCAGACATGCGGCCAGGGCGACCTTTTGTTGTTCGCCGCCCGAAAGGGTGTGGACGAGCCGACTCTCCATTCCCTCCAGTCCGGTCCACTTCAACACCGACTTAAGCCGGGCTTCGATGTCTCGAACCGGCAACTGCAGATTTTCGAGTCCGAAGACAATGTCTTCCTCCACGCACACGCCCACCATCGCATTATAGGGATCGCCTCCCAGGTAGCCCACGGCACAGGCTTGCTCACCGCTGGAATGGCCGAGTGTTATGATGCCCGAATCAGGATTCAATTGGCCTTTGATCAGCTTTCCCAGGGTGGTTTTCCCGGACCCGTCGGGCCCAATTATTGCCACGCGGGAATAGGGAGCTATGGTGAGGTTGAGGTCTTTGAATAGCGGTTCGTCTTGGGGCGGGTAGGAAAAGAAGACGTTTTTGAGCAGGATCATCAATCAGTAGGATGGTGAATCAGCCCCCGAAGAGCAATCCGAGGGCCGAGACCTTTTCAGTTTGCACTATTGCTTTGATTTCAAGGAGTCGACGATTCGATCCTTGATTTTCTTGGATTTTTCCGTCACTTTCGAGGTGGCCTCCTCCGGCCCTTTTTCAACCAGTTCCACCAGGGACATGGGGGCTCGATCACCCGCTCGCACCCCCTTCTTGATCACCCGGACGTATCCGCCTTGGCGATCTGCGAAGCGTGGAGCTATATTCTCAAAGAGTCTTTTCGCCACTTCTTTGGAACGAATCACTCTCAGAGCCAGACGACGAGAGTGGAGATCACCGCGTTTTCCCAGGGTTATCATCTTGTCCGCAAGGCTTCTCAGTGCCTTGGCCTTTGCATCGGTGGTCACAATGCTCTCATGTTCGAACAACGACGTGACCATGTTCCTCAACATGGCCTGCCGATGAGCAGTCCTCATTCCCAATCTATATTTTGCTTTTCTGTGTCGCATATAGGCCTCTCCGGTTCACTCACCGAGATAGTTTTCCCTCTCTTGTCTCATCTTATCAAGGTCCTTCCGATCTGGGAAGTTCGGGATGACGAGTCCAAGCTGGAGCCCCATGTCCGCCAGTATTTCCTTGATCTCATTCAGCGATTTTCGACCGAAATTCTTGGTTTTCAGCATATCAGCTTCGGTTCGCTGAACCAGCTCCCCGATGAAGCGGATATCAGCGTTTTTGAGGCAGTTTGCGCTTCTGACGCTCAACTCCAGCTCATCCACACTTCTGAAGAGGTTTTCATTAATTTCCGGCTCGACCTGGAGCGGTTCCGGCGGAAGTGCCTGCTCCTCTTCCTCGAAGTTGAGAAAGACCAGGAATTGCTCCCTCAGGATCTTTGCGCCCTGTGCCAGGGCGTCTTCCGGAAGAACGGCGCCGCTCGTCCAGATTTCGACCGTAAGCTTGTCATAATCCGTTCTGCGTCCAACTCTTGCATTGGTTATCTTATAGCTGACCTTTCTGATGGGGGAGAAAACAGCGTCAAGCGCGAGAACGCCTATGAGGTCGTCGGAGTCCTTGTGCAGCTCCGCGGGAACATATCCCTTGCCCCATTCCGCGGTCATGGTCATTGACAGACGACCTTCCTTGGACAAAGTGGCAAGAACCAGCTCGGGATTAACTATCTCAACGGTCTGATCGGCAATGATATCTCCTGCACAGACCTCTCCTTCGCCGACCGCCTCCAATCTTAGAGCTTTTGCTTCGTCGGCGTGGAGTCTTAGTTCGACTTTCTTCAGATTCAGTATCAGGTCGGTTACATCCTCTTTCACACCGGGAACTGTGGAGAACTCGTGAAGAACCCCGTCGATTTTCGCGGTGGTAATGGCAGCGCCCTGGAGTGAAGAAAGGAGCACACGTCGGAGCGAGTTCCCCAGCGTGATTCCAAACCCTCTTTCCAGGGGCTCGCACACAAACTTGCCGTAGAAAGGCGTGTGCGTAGCCTGATCCACCTCCATACGGCGAGGTCTGATGAGTTCAGTCCAGTTTCTGCTCATGAGGGCCGACGCGCCGTCGTTCGTGGCTTCCGTTGATGTCATTTGCGGATTCTCCATACGGGATCCCAACAGAGTTGTCGCTACTCACACCCATTTCGGTCCGGTATGATCCCGGAATGCCGATCAGACCACAGCCTCAATGCTGATGATCCGGACAATCCGAGCCGGCCTCGTCGGGATGCGGTCCTATTTCGAGTAAAACTCTACGATGAGTTGCTCCCTGATTGTGGGAGGGAGTTCCTCCCTGGTGGGAAGCGCCTTGACCACGCCCTTGAAATTGGCGGGCTCGACTTCCAGCCAATCAGGTACACCTCGGCGACTCACCGCCTGGAGCGACTCCTCGATGGATTTGTTTTTTCGGCTCTTTTCCCCGAGTTCGACGACCATACCCGGTTTCGTACGAAAAGACGGTATATCAACCTTGCGCCCATCCACGGCAAAGTGTCCATGATTTATCAGCTGTCTTGCCTCAGCCCTGGACGATGCAAACCCCATTCTGTACAATACGCTGTCCAAGCGCGATTCGAGGAGAATCAGAAGATTCTCTCCTGTAACTCCTCTCTGTTTCTCCGCCAGACGCGCATAACCGCGGAACTGCTTTTCAAGTACTCCGTAGATCCGTCTGACCTTCTGCTTTTCCCTGAGCTGAACTCCGTAGTCAGAGTGCTTGGTGCGACCCTGACCATGCTGGCCGGGGGGGTAGTTTCTGCGCTCCGCCGAGCATTTGTCCGAGTAACACCTATCCCCTTTGAGAAACAGCTTGGCTGTTTCCCGGCGGCAGAACCTGCATACTGATCCTGTATAACGTGCCAAGCCTATCTCCTTCTCGTTGACCGGTAATGGTTGCTGAACACGATTGCTACACCCTTCTTCTCTTGGGAGGTCTACACCCGTTGTGCGGTATGGGAGTGACGTCTCTGATGAGAGTGACCCGGAATCCCGCGGATTGTAAAGCCCGCAACGCGGCCTCTCTCCCTGCGCCGGGTCCCTTTATGAGGACCTCTACGCTCCTCATGCCATGATCCATCGCCTTGCGCGCGGCATCCTCCGCTGCAAGCTGAGAGGCAAACGGGGTGGACTTCCTGGAGCCTTTGAATCCCTGAGTGCCTGAAGAGGACCACGCCACAACGTTTCCGTCCAGATCGGTTATTGTGACGATCGTGTTGTTGAATGTGGACTGAATGTGAGCCACTCCCCTGGGGATGTTCTTTCTTTCCCTTTTCTTTTTGGCAACTCGCCTTTTTGGCATAAGACTCTCCGCGTAAGAAGACCCTTTCAGGGCCGTAATACCACCCCACCTGGTGTGCAGACATCGCCATAGGGCGCGTGAGCAGGCTTGCCTGGGCTCCGCGCGCTCAATGACGAGCGGATCGCTTCCAGGGACCTGCTTGGCATACGGTCTGCCGTCCAGATCAGTGGTTCACCTATTTTCGCCTACCGATCTGCATCCTTTTCGGACCTTTTCTAGTCCGAGCGTTGGTATGGGTACGCTGGCCCCGCACGGGAAGTCCCCGGCGGTGGCGCAAGCCACGGTAGCAACCCAGGTCCATGAGACGCTTGATGTTCATGGTAACTTCTCGGCGAAGATCTCCCTCCACCTTGACAGAACGATCAATCTGCTCACGTATCTGGGCCACGTCAACCTCGGTGAGCAGATCCGTATTAATGTTCGGATCAAGCCCGGCTTCCTTGAGTATCTTCTTCGAGGTTGTGCGCCCGACACCATAAATGTAGGTCAGCGCTATTTCAACTCGCTTGTTTTTCGGAAGGTCAACTCCCGCAATGCGCGCCACTGTGTTCCTCCCGGCCGGTGGACCGATGTCACTCGGGTCTAACCCTGCCTTTGCTTATGTTTAGGGTTCTCGCAGATCACCCGCACGATTCCCTTGCGCTTGATGATCTTGCACTTGTCACACATTTTCTTCACTGATGCCCTGACTTTCATGAGAGCCTCCTCATCCCCGGTGCAAAACGCGCTCTACCTCAGGGCAGCTTCAATGCGCGCGTACACTTCGTCAATGGGGCCCATGCCTTCCACCCGGTGGAGAAGGCCCTTGTCAGCGTAATGGTCGGCCACGGGAGCGGTTTGCTCGTTGTAGACCGCCAGTCTTTCCCTGGCCGTGGCCTCGGTGTCATCATTTCTCTGATAGAGTTCGCCGCCGCACTTATCGCAAATGCCCTCTTTGGCCGGCGGGTTGAACATGATATGGAACATTGTCCCGCATTCTGAATTCTTGCACGTGTACCTTCCGCTAAGTCTCTTTACAAGTTCGTCGTCAGGCACATCCACGAGGACGGCAGAGTCAATGGGCTTGCCTAGCTTGTCCATCATTTTGTCGAGCGCTTCGGCCTGGGGAACAGTCCTGGGGAAGCCGTCGAGCATGAAGCCTTTGTCTAGGTCAGGCTTGGAAAGCCTTTCTTCAACGACTCCTATCACGACATCGTCGGGAACCAGGTCTCCCTTATCCATGAAAGACTTGGCTTTAAGGCCCATAGGAGTCCCTTCCTTGAGCGCGGCCCGGAAGATGTCACCGGTGGAGATCTGCGGAATTCCCAATTTGCCCACCAATTTTTTGGCCTGGGTTCCTTTTCCCGAACCCGGTCCTCCCAGAAGTACGATAATCATGTTCGTTTCCTATCCATGGGTCGGCGCGGCTTCATGCCCGCCTCCCCTTGACCCGGCCCGTTCGGATGAATCCCTCATAATGTCTCTGAATCATATGTGATTCGATCTGAGTCAACGTGTCCAGGGCAACCCCCACCACAATGAGCAGTGAGGTTCCTCCGAAATAAAAGGGCGCGTTAAACCTGCTCATCAGTATGGAAGGGAGCACGCACACAGCCGACACGTAAATGGCCCCTCCAAAGGTGAGTCTCGTCAGCACCTTGTCTATGTACTGGGCGGTTCTGGGGCCCGGCCTTATGCCGGGAATGTAACCACCGTACTTCTTCATGTTGTCCGCAACGTCCACGGGGTTGAACGTCACCGCGGTGTAGAAATAGCAGAAGAAGATAATCATGGCCACGTAGATCAGTTCGTACACACCAGTGCCGGGACTCAACCATGCCGTTATGGTCCCGACAATTGGAACATTCAGAAATTGCCCGATCGTTGCGGGGAAGAAAATCAGAGAGGACGCGAATATTGGAGGAATAACCCCGGCCGTGTTGACTTTTAGCGGCAGGTGGGTTGATTGGCCACCGTAGACCCTTCGTCCCACAACGCGTTTCGCGTATTGCACGGGAATGCGCCGCTGGCCACGCTCAACATAAACAATGAGCGCTATCACGCCTACCATGACCACGATGAGAAAGAGAAGGATCAGGAAGCCCAGGTTCCCGGTCCTTACCAGTTGGATTGTGTCCCCCAAAGCGGCCGGCAATCTGGCCACAATGCCCGCGAATATTATCAGTGAAATCCCGTTGCCGATTCCTCGCTCGGAAATCTGTTCCCCCAGCCACATTATGAATGCGGTCCCCGCTGTGAGGGTTATCATCGAAAGGACAATGAAAGAGGTCGGGTCCATGTATACCATGCCCTCGGCTCTGGTGAGACCGATGCTGATGCCCATTCCCTGAATGAGCGAAAGTCCGATGGTTCCGTACCGGGTATACTGGGTAATCTTCTTTCTGCCCGCGTCCCCTTCCTTGGAAAGCCGTTCCAGATGCGGGACGACAACAGTCAAGAGTTGCAGTATGATGGAGGCGCTGATGTAGGGCATAATACCCAGTGAAAAGACGGAGAAATTCTCCAGCGCGCCGCCGGTGAACATATCAACCACACCGAACACCGTCTGCTGCATCTGCTCGATGAGGGTTCTGAGTTTACCCGCGTTTATTCCTGGAGTCGGTATGTGCACACCCACTCGGTAAACCAGGAGCATCAGCAGGGTGAATATCACCCGGCGCTTTAGTTCCGGAATCTTGACTATGTTAGCGAACGTACCTATCAACGGGGAACTCTCCTCACTCTATGTCTCCGGGGAGACTTCTGGGAACAGTCCTTCCAATTCTCGACCGAGTCCTCACGGCTCCTCCACGGTACCGCCGGCGGCTTCAACCTTGATGCGGGCCGCGGAGCTTACCCTGTCCAGTTTCACCGTGTATGCCTCTGTTATATCGCCGTCCGAAAGGAGTTTGACCGGTCCTTTCCTCGTTACTCGACCCTTTTCCCTCAGCAACTCGGGGGTTATGAGGGTTCCGGGCTCAAAGAGGGCCAGGTCTCTGACATGAACGAGGTTGTAATCAGTCCTGAATATGTTGGTGAAGCCTCTCTTGGGCAAACGCCTCTGAAGGGGCATTTGGCCTCCCTCGAACCCGGGGCGAATCTTTGCTCCGGAGCGGCTTTTCTGGCCATTGTGTCCTCTGCCGCAAGTCTTTCCGCTGCCCGAGGAGTCTCCACGGCCCACTCTTCTCCTCTTCTTCTTCTTTTCCGGGCCCGTCAGATTCGATAGATCCATAAGTCTCTCCACAACCGCACTCAGAATACCCGCTCTCAGCCGTCGATTTCTTCCATTGCCACGAGATGATTCACTTTGTTGACCATACCGCGAACAGCAGGCGTGTCTTCAAGCACGCGACTATGATTCACTTTTCTCAATCCCAGGCCCCGCACTGTGGCCCGCTGGGATTTGGTGGAATTTATTACACTTTTCTTCAAGGTAACCTTAAGCATCAGACCGGGTCTCCTCTTCCTCGGCAGTGGCCTTGCCCAGTTTTTGCGCAACCTGTTCCCGCGTCCGAAGGCTCCTGAGCCCCTGGAGGGTGGCCTTGACAACGTTGTGCGGGTTGTTGGCGCCCAGACATTTGGTTAGTATGTCGGAAATCCCGGCCGCCTCCATGACGGCTCGGACCGCGCCTCCTGCGATAACTCCGGTCCCCGATCCCGCGGGCTTCAGCAGAACTCTGGCCGCGCCGAACCGGCCGACGACTTCGTGAGGGACGCTGCCATTAACAATCGGAACCTGAATCATGGCGGCCTTGGCGCGCTCGACCCCTTTTCGAATAGCCTCGGGAACTTCTTTGGCTTTGCCCAAGCCGAACCCCACGCGACCCTGTCCGTCGCCCACAACTACGGCCGCGCTGAATGAGAATCTTCTCCCGCCTTTGACGACTTTGGCAACGCGGTTGAGGTTAACCACGCGGTCTTTCAAATCGCCCTCGGCAGCCAATCTGGATCTGTTCAGCAAGCGCTTCTCCTCCCTGGAATGCTAAAAATCGAGGCCGCCCTCTCGGGCGCCGTCGGCCAAAGCCTTGACCTTACCGTGGTAAAGGTAGGAACCTCGGTCGAAAAGTACCTTGTCTATGTTACGGGCCTTTGCACGGGAGGCGAGGCTCATGCCCACCTCGCGGGCCGTATCCTTATTGAAGGGATCACCGGACTTCCTTGAGAACTCCTTGTCCAGTGTTGAGGCCTGGCACAAAGTCGTGCCCTTGGTGTCATCTACGATCTGGGCAAAGATGTTCCTGTTTGACCGAAAGACCGTTAAACGGGGACGTTTTCCGGTTCCTCTGATCTTGTAACGGACTCTCTTGGCCCTCTTTTTTCTTGAGTACGACCTTTGAATATCAGCGGCCATCTCGGATTTCCTTCCAGATGCAGAATGGTTCACGAAACAATGTGTCGCCGGCAAAATCCTACTTGGCGCCTGCCTTGCCAACTTTGCGCCGGACCTGTTCGCCAAGATAGCGTATACCTTTGCCTCGATAGGGCTCGGGTTTTCGCGTCCGTCGGATTCGAGCCGCCATCTCGCCGACCCGTTGCTTGTCGCTGCCCCGAACGTGAATTATGGTGTTCTTCTCCACTTCTACGGTGAGTCCATCCTCAATTGGAAGGACCACCGGATGCGAGTAGCCCACATTCAGGACGACATTGTCATCTTCGACAGCGGCTCTGTATCCGATCCCCTGGATCTCCAACGACTTGGTGAACCCGTTGGTGACGCCGGTGACCATGTTCTGGATGAGACTCCGCATGAGCCCCTGCACGGCCCGACATTTTCTGGTGTCGCTGGCCGGTGAGATGCGAATTTCCTTGTCGTCAAAGTCTACCTTGACCTGGTCCGAGACCGACATGTGCAGTGTACCCTTCGGACCCTGTACAGCAACATTGGGAGCGTCGAAGGTTACTTTCACTTTGTCAGGAACCGTGATAGGGGCCTTGCCCACTCTGGACATCAATAAATCTCCTGAAACACTTGAGTTACCAGATGCTGCAGAGCACCTCTCCTCCGATTCGGCGACGCCTGGCCTCCTGATCGGTCATGATTCCCCGTGACGTGGAAATTATCAACAAGCCCATGCCGCCTCGGCTCTTCAGGGCGTGATCATGACCCACGTATACCCGTCGGCCCGGCTTGGAAACCCTGGAGAGTCCATCAATCACGCACTGATTCTCGGGGCCGTACCGCAAGGAGAGTTTCAGAATACCCTGCTTGTTTTTTGCCGATCGGATTACTTTGTACTTCCTTATGTAGCCTTCTTCTCTCAGGATCTGGGCCACGCCTATCTTGAGTTTGGAGGCCGGGATATTCACCTGGTCCTTGCCTGCCTGCCTGGCATTGCGGATCCGAGTCAACATGTCCGCCAAGGGATCAGTCATACTCATTGTAAGGGTCTCCTACCAGCTCGATTTGACCATACCCGGAATATTGCCCCAGAGCGCGTTTTCCCTGAGGCATATCCTGCACATCTTGAACTTTCGATAATATGCCCTGGGTCGGCCGCAGATCCGGCATCGATTGTATTCTCTCACCTTGAATTTGTTAGGCCTTGAGGCCTTGACTATCAGCGCATTCTTTGCCACGTTACCGACTCCCTCCAGTTGCACGCAACGGTTCTACTTCGCGAAAGGCATTCCCAGGTGGCCCAGCAGTTCACGGCCTTCTTCGTCGGTTTTGGCCGAAGTCACCACCGTGATGTTCATTCCCCGAATATTATCCATCGTGTCGTAGTCTATCTCGGGAAAGATAATCTGCTCCTTGATACCCATTGAGAAATTGCCCCGGCCGTCAAAACCGTGTGGATTAATCCCGCGAAAGTCCCTGACACGAGGTAAGGCCACGTTAATAAACTTGTCCAGGAAATGGTACATGGTTTCTCTGCGGAGCGTGACCTTGCAGCCGATGCTCATACCCTCCCGAAGCTTGAACGACGCTATTGATTTCCTCGCCTTTCGCACCACGGGCCATTGCCCGGTAATGACAGCAATTTCCTGTTGAGCGCTGTCCATGATCTTGGGATTCTGAATGGCTTCGCCCAACCCCATGTTGACAATGATCTTCTTCAGGACCGGCACCTGTGTGTTGTTCTGATACCTGAATTTCTCCATCAGGGCCGGAACCACGGACTTGAAATAGAATTCTTTGAGACGCGACGCCATGTGGCTCTTCCTTTTACGTGTCTATCTGTTCGTCACATTTCTTGCAAAACCGAACCCTGTCGCCGTCATCGAGGACCCTGACACCGGTTCGTGCGGGCTTGGAACACTTGGGACATACCAGCATAAGGTTGGAAACCTTCAGAGGCGCTTCCTTTTCGATTATGCCTCCCTGTTTCCCCACAGATCCGCCCGGCTTTGTATGCCGCTTGACCATGTTCAGTCGTTCCACCATGGCCGAACCGTTTTCAAAGACCTTGAGGACCTTCCCGGTTCTTCCCCTCTCCTTGCCCAAAATCACCTTTACTCTATCGTCCTTCTTTATGGTGCTCATTGTCAAAGAACCTCCGGGGCCAAGGAAACTATCTTCATAAATCTCTTTGCCCTGAGTTCTCGGGCCACCGGTCCGAAAATGCGTGTCCCAATGGGTTCCATCTGGGCGTTTATGAGCACGGCCGAGTTGTCATCAAAACGTATGTACGATCCATCGGGGCGCCGAACCGCGTTCCGAGTTCTCACCACCACCGCGCGGTGAACCTCGCCCTTCTTCACTTTGGAATTGGGAATGGCCTCTTTGATGGAGACGACTACTACGTCCCCAACGTATGCGTATTTGCGGCCGGTACCTCCCAGGACCTTAATGGTATAGAGCTTCTTGGCCCCGGAATTATCAGCCACTTCCATTTTTGTCTGCTGCTGAATCATGGGGCCCCTCCAGGAAACGCGGCCTCCTTGATAATCTCGCGGACACGCCAGTTCTTGGAGCGGCTCAACGGCCTGGTCTCCACTATCGTCACCTCATCTCCGATTCGGCAACGATTCTCTTCGTCGTGCGCTGCAAAACGTTTTCTGCGCCGGACGTACTTCTTGTAAACAGGATGAATCACTTTCCGGGTCACTTCGACCACCACCGTCTTGTCCATCCTGTTGCTGATTACAACGCCCGTCCTTACCTTCCGTTGCCGTCGCTTGGCCGAGGAGTTCGTCATGAAGACGCCTCCTTTTCTCTCATTATGGTCTTCACGCGGGCTATTTCCCTTCGGAGTGCTTTGAGGCGAGCCGTTTTCTCCAGCTGGCCTGTGGCATGTTCGAACCGGAGCTTGAACTCTTCTTCACGGAACTCCTTTTCCTTGTTCTCCAGTTGCTCCAAAGCGAGTTCCCTCAATTCTGCGGGCTTCATACTGCTTCCTCACGAACAACGAAACGGCTCTTAATAGGGAGCTTGCGTGCCGCGAGACGAAATGCCTCCCGGGCCACGTCCTCGGGCACTCCCTCCATCTCGTACATTATCTTTCCGGGCTTCACCACGGCCACCCATTCTTCAGGGGCGCCTTTACCTTTTCCCATACGCGTCTCAGCCGGCTTCTTGGTGATAGGCTTGTCGGGGAACAGACGAATCCAGATCTTTCCGCCCCTCTTGACGTGTCGAGTCATGGCGATTCGAGCGGCCTCGATCTGCCGTGCCGTGATCCACGCCGGCGCCAAAGCCATCAGCCCGTATTCGCCGAACGAGACGCGGGTCCCTCTTAGAGGGCGTCCTCTCATTCGGCCTTTTTGCACCTTTCGGTGTTTAACTTTCTTAGGCGCCAGCATATTACGACTCTCCTGTCTCGCTTTTGATCTTCTCGCCCTTGAAGATCCAGACCTTTACTCCGATAACGCCATAGGTAGTGGACGCCTGGGCAAATCCATAGTCGATATCCGCTCTAAGAGTGTGCAATGGAACGCGTCCTTCACGGTACCACTCCCGGCGGGCCATTTCAGCGCCTCCCAGGCGCCCGGCGGTTGCTATACGAATGCCTTGGGCACCGGATTTAAGTGCGCTGGACACCGATCTTTTCATAGCCCGGCGAAACGCTATTCGTCTCGTAAGCTGTTGGGCCACATTTTGCGCCACCAGGCGGGCATCGATTTCAGGCCTTCGTATCTCCTTGATGTCCACAACGACCTCTTTGGAGGTCATTTTCAGCATCTCGCGGCGCAACTTCTCGATCTCGCTGCCCTTGGGTCCGATAACGATGCCGGGTCGAGCCGTGTGGACCACGAGCCTGATCTTGCCCGCGGCCCGTTCGATCTCTATTCTGGAGACACTGGCCTGGGCGAGGCGTTTCCTGATGAACTTCCGAAGCTTATAATCCTCAATCAGGAAATCGCCGTACTCTCTTTCCGAATACCATCGGGAGTCCCATGTTCGGGTGATGCCGAGTCGGAATCCCAGGGGATGTACCTTTTGTCCCAAAACAAACCCTCCTGCGGGTAGTCCCATCACATGATAGTGGTCCGGAAGCGCTCCGAGCCTATTCTTTCGTTTCCGGACCGGTTGTGTTCCGGTAAAGTCATTGCTCTTTCAAAGCCACAAGGATGTGACTGGTTCTCTTCCTTATAGGCGTGGCCCTACCCATTGCGCGGGGCCTCCACCGTTTGGCTGTGGGACCCTCGTCCACGGCTATCTTGCTTATGTAGAGCCTGTCCTCGTCAACACCAGCCGACTTGGAGGCATTGTCCAGGGCCGAGAGGACGACCTGCCTGACAATCCCGGCAGCCTTCTTGGGCGTAAATGCAAGCAACGGCAGGGCCTTACCGACCGGCATTTCACGAACAAGGTCGGCCACAAGCCTGACCTTACGAGGTGAGATCCGAGCATGTTTCAGGCTTGCCATCCACTCCATTATCTTCTCCCTTTCCGGGATCTTCTGTCACCGGCATGACCGTAAAACGTGCGGGTCGGTGAGAACTCCCCGAGCTTATGGCCGACCATGTTTTCAGTGACAAAAACCGGAATGAATTTCTTCCCGTTGTGAACGGCGAAAGTCAGGCCCACCATGTCCGGAATAATAGTGGATCGCCGAGACCAGGTCTGTATGACTTTGCGCGCACCTGTTTGCTGAGCAACGGTAACACTCTTAAGAAGGTGGTCGTCCACAAAAGGACCCTTGCGAACCGAACGGGGCATAGCTGTCACTTCCTCCGTTTAACGATATACTTGCTGGAAGACTTGTTCCTGTTACGAGTCTTGTAACCCTTTGTGGGGACGCCCCACGGAGTCACCGGGTGACGGCCTCCGGAAGATTTGCCCTCGCCGCCGCCATGGGGATGGTCCACAGGGTTCATGACCACACCTCTCACCTTGGGGCGGCGACCCAGGTGCCTGGTTCGGCCCGCCTTTCCAAGAGAAATGTTCTCATGCTCCAGGTGGCCCACCTGGCCGACGGTGGCCCGACAACGATCCAGGATCATCCGAACCTCACCCGAGGGGAGCTTGATCTGAGCGTAATCCTTCTCCTTGGCCATCAACTGACCGTGGGTTCCGGCTGAACGTATGATCTGGCCGCCCTTGCCGATCTTCATCTCAACGTTGTGCACAAAGGTCCCCAGAGGAATGTTCTTCAGGGGCATGCAGTTCCCGGGCTTGATATCGGCCCTTTCCGCGGCTACCACTGTATCTCCTACGCCCAGATTATGGGGCCACAGAATGTAGCGTTTGTCGCCGTCGGCATAAACGATGAGTGCCAACCGAGCGCTGCGGTTCGGGTCGTACTCCACACTGACGACCTTCCCGGGCACGTCGGTCTTGTCTCTCTTGAAATCGATTACCCGATATCGCCTTTTGTGACCACCGCCACGATGTCTGACCGTTATCCTTCCGTGGTTGTTTCGGCCGCCTCTCTTGTGTACACCTCGCGTGAGGGGCTTGTGAGGGGCGTCGCCTGTCAACTCCTCGAAATCGTGGCCTGTCCTGAACCTTATCCCGGGGGATGTCGGTTTATATTTCTTGACTGGCATGAATCCATTCCTCGACGGCATTCCGAGCCTTGAAGCCTATTCCCGAGCTCTTACCACTCGGAAAGTAGCTCTAAACTCCTTCAAAGAAGTTGACTCGACTACCTTCTTTCAGTGTGACAATCGCCTTTTTCCAGTTCCGGCGCCGCCCCAAAGTGCGGCCCATTCTCTTGCGCTTTCCGTTGTAGTTCTGCGTCCGTACGGCCAGCACAGAGACTTTGAAAAGCTTTTCAACGGCCTTCCTTATCTCTGACTTGTTGGCGCCGAGAGCCACCTCGAACACCACCTGATTGTTTTCGTCCTTGAGGATCGTGCCCTTTTCCGTAATGATGGGCCGTCGAATTATCTTGTATTCTTCCATCTTCAGCCCAACCTCTCATGGATCTTGGAAATGGTTTCGGGAAAGAGCACCAGTTTGTCATAGCGCAGCATATCGTATACGTTGAGACCCTCAACCGGGAGCACCTGGACCTTGTAGAGATTGCGGGATGAGCGGTGCAATGTCTCGTCTTTCTCTGGCGTCACAAACAGGACCTTGGACCCATCAAGCCCCATATCCTTGTACGTCTCCAGAAAGAGCTTGGTCTTGGCGGCCTCCAGTTCAATTGCGTCCACCACGGTCAGTTTATTCTCCGAAAGCTTGGAACTGAGCACCGACCTGAGTGCGGCCTTTCTCACCTTCTTGGGCAGAGAAAAAGCGTAGGACCGTGGATGTGGACCGAAAACGACTCCGCCGCCGGTCCATATGGGGGAGCTGCTCGTGCCGGCCCGAGCCCGGCCTGTGCCCTTCTGTCTCCACGGCTTGGAGCCACCGCCGCGAACTTGGCCTCTGGTCTTGGTGGAAGCCGATCCCTGTCGGCGCTTCGCAAGCTGCCAAACCACGACCCTCTGGATGAGATGATCCTTGATTTCAGCGGCGAACACTTTCTCATCCAATTCGATGGTATCTATCTTTTCGCCTTTTTGGTTTATCACGTCTACCTGGGCCATCAGTTCTTCCTTATGAAAACAATTCCCCCGTTTGCTCCAGGGACAGGGCCTTTGAGAAAGATGAGGTTATCATCAGGCCGCACCTCCACCACTTTGACTCGAGGAGACGTGACCCGTTTGCCACCCATTCTTCCCGGCATTTTCTTTCCCTTGAAGATACGGGCCGGATACGCGCATTGGCCGACCGCGCCTGGAATTCTGTGGGCCCGGGAACCGTGAGAGGCCCGACCGCCGGCGAAGTTCCACCTCTTCATGACTCCGGCAAACCCTTTTCCCTTGCCGGTACCCACCACCTTGACCTTTTCACCGGGTTCAAATATGTCGGCCTTGACCTCCTGGCCGACCTCTAATGAATCCGGATCGGCAACTCGGAATTCCTTGAGAATTGCGAACGGTCCGGTACCGGCCTTTTTGAATTGGCCCTGACGGGGTTTGGTCACCTTACTTTCCTTCACTGCGCCGAAGCCCAGTTGCACTGTTGACTGTGCCTTCTTCTGAATCACCGTGCAAGGGCCCAACTCGACCACCGTGACTCCCACGGCATGACCGTTCCCGTCGAAAATCTGCGCCATTCCTAATTTTTTTCCGATCAGTCCTTGAACCATGCGCGGCTCCTCAGAAAAACCTCTTCAGTTGGCTATGCTACGCCTTTATCTCAACGTCCACTCCAGGGGACAGGTCCAGCTTCATCAACGCGTCCAATGTCTGCTGCGTGGGTTCGAGAATATCCAACAATCTCTTGTGAACCCTTATCTCGAACTGTTCCCGCGACTTCTTGTCAATGTGCGGAGAACGCAGCACACAATATTTGTGGATCCGCGTGGGAAGAGGGATCGGGCCGGCGACTTTTGCGCCGGTACGCCACGCGGTGTCAACTATTTCTGAGGCCGATTGATCCAAAAGCTTGTGATCGTAGGCCTTCAGCCTGATCCTGATCTTAAGGGTTTGCATATCCATAGTGAAAACCTTCCGCAGGGGAGCTGCACTGCAGCTGGAACCCTACTCGACTACTTCCGAAATAACCCCTGCGCCGACGGTTCGGCCGCCTTCTCTGATGGCGAACCGAAGCTCTTTCTCCATAGCGATGGGGGTAATCAAGACCCCCTCAAGTGAAACATTGTCTCCGGGCATTACCATCTCCACGCCCTCAGGCAGGGTCACCACGCCCGTGACATCGGTAGTACGAAAATAAAACTGAGGACGATAACCGTTGAAAAACGGTGTGTGACGGCCACCCTCCTCCTTGGTCAGTATGTAAGCCTCACCCTTGAACTTCGTGTGAGGGGTGATCGAGGCCGGATGCGCCACCACCTGACCGCGCTCCACGTCGTCTCGCTTGATACCACGAAGAAGAAGCCCTACGTTGTCGCCGGCCTCGCCCTCGTCCAATACCTTCCGAAACATCTCCACGCCAGTACACACGGTCTTGCGAGTCTCGCGAATCCCTACTATCTCAACCTCTTCCGTGACCTTGATCTTCCCACGCTCAACTCGACCAGTTACTACCGTCCCGCGACCGGATATACTGAAAACATCCTCCACAGGCATCAAAAAAGGCTTCTCCGTGTCACGCTTCGGAATGGGAATATAACTGTCTATGGCCTCCATCAACTCAAGAACCGACTTGGCATCCTCAGCTTCCGGATCACCCGCCTCCAATGCCTTGAGCGCACTCCCCTTGATTATGGGAATATCATCACCAGGAAAATCGTACGAACTCAAAAGCTCACGAAGCTCAAGCTCCACCAACTCTATCAACTCAGGATCATCAACCATGTCGGTCTTGTTCAAATACACAACTATGAACGGAACACCAACCTGACGAGCCAATAGAATATGCTCACGAGTCTGAGGCATGGGACCGTCATTGGCCCCCACCACCAATATTGCGCCGTCCATCTGGGCTGCGCCGGTTATCATGTTCTTGATATAGTCGGCATGACCCGGACAATCCACATGAGCATAATGGCGATTGTCTGTCTCATACTCCACGTGCGCAGTGGCTATGGTAATGCCACGCTCCTTCTCCTCGGGCGCCTTGTCTATCTCCTCAAACGGCACGTAGTCGGCCTGACCCTTCACACTCAGAATCTTGGTGATCGCAGCCGTCAACGTGGTCTTGCCGTGATCGATATGGCCTATCGTTCCTACATTCACATGCGGCTTGCTGCGCTCGAACTTAGCCTTGCCCATGAGTTCCTCCCGCCTGTTTAGCCTCGGCAATCACCTTTTCCGTAAGGGATTGGGGGGCCTGTTCATAATGTGAAAATCGCATGGTAAACGTGGCGCGGCCTTGCGTCAAGCTCCTCAGGTCTGTGGCGTAGCCGAACATTCGCTCCAGCGGCACGCGAACCGCAACGGTCTGAAGCCCCGATCGACTATCCATTCCGAGTATCTTGCCGCGCCGTGCGGTAAGATCACCAAGCACGTCCCCCAGGAAGTCCTCGGGTACGACAACCTCAACGTCCATGACGGGCTCAAGGAGCACGCTGCCCGATTGCTTGCTCGCTTGCTTGAACGCCATGAATCCCGCCGTCCTGAAGGCCATTTCGGAGGAATCGACCTCATGGTGTTTTCCGTCTACCAGGGTAACCTTCACGTCGATCACCGGGAATCCGGCAAGAACGCCCGACTGCATGGCACTTCGTATACCTTGTTCCACCGGTCTGATGAATTCCTTGGGAATGGCGCCTCCGGTGATCTTGTCAGCGAACTCCAGTCCCACGCCCTCGTTCATCGGCTCTACTTCGATGACCAGTTGAGCGAACTGGCCCTTTCCGCCGGTTTGTTTAACGTGCCTATAGTTCACTCTTACCGGTTTGGTGAGAGCTTCCTTGAAAGCCACCTGAGGCGCTCCCACGGAAGCCTTCACTTGAAATTCCCTGAGGAGCCTGTCGACGATGACTTCCAGATGTAACTCGCCCATGCCGGCCAGAACCGTCTCACCGGTTTCCCGATCCACGCGAACCCTTAGTGACGGATCTTCCTGTACGAGTCGACTCAAAGCTCTTGAGAGTCGATCCACGTCGTCCCTGGTGTCGGGTTCCACGGCCACTGAGATGACCGGCTCCGGGATGTCCATGGATTCGAGCAGCAGTGGATGGTCTTCGTCTGCGAGAGTGTCACCGGTCTTGGTGTGCTTCAATCCTACGCATGCGACAATGTCTCCCGCATGGATTTCCTTGACTTCCTCTCGCTGATCGGCGTGCATCTTGAGCAGGCGACCGATTCGTTCCTTCTTGCCCGTCCTGACACAGAGTACCGAAGATCCTGATTGGAGCGTTCCCGAGTAGACCCTCAAGAAGGTGAGGTTTCCCGTGTACGGATCGTTCATTACCTTGAAGGCCAAGGCGGAGAAAGGACCGTCAACCTCCCGGTAAACAGATCTCCCTGAGGGGTCCTTTCCTTCCATTGGGGGCATATCCACCGGTGACGGGAGAAATTGTACGACTGCGTCGAGTAGTTTTTGAATACCCTTGTTCTTGAAAGCCGCGCCCATGATTACGGGGGTGACTTTCAGGGCCAAGGTCCCGGCTCGGATAGCGCTAACAATTCGGTCGTTGGGAATGTCCTTGTCTCCTTCAAGGTACATTTCGAGCAGATCGTCATCGAGTTCGCATGCGCTCTCCACGAGTTCCTGGCGCCACCGTAGAGCATCGGCCTCATATTCGGGCGGGACATCGCGGTCCTCGAACTGCATTCCCATTGAGTCCTCATCAAAGATGCGGCACTTCATGGTAATCAGGTCGATGATCCCCTGGAACTCTTGCTCATTGCCCAGAGGAATCTGCGTGACCAGAGGTTTTGTGCGAAGTCTCGATTTCATCATTTCGATCACTCTCAAGTGGTCGGCCCCGGTACGATCCATCTTGTTGATGAATGCGATTCTCGGGATGCCGTATCGATCCGCCTGCTTCCACACCGTTTCCGATTGAGGTTCGACGCCTCCCACTGCACAGAATACAGCGACGGCCCCATCTAAAACCCGGAGGCATCTCTCCACTTCTATGGTGAAGTCCACATGCCCGGGTGTGTCAATTATATTTATCCGGTGGTCTTGCCACCGACAGGTGGTTGCGGCCGAGGTAATTGTGATTCCTCGTTCCTGTTCCTGCTCCATCCAGTCCATAACGGCCTCACCGTTGTGGACCTCGCCCAATTTGTGCGAAACGCCGGTGTAGAACAGAATCCTCTCCGTAGTAGTAGTCTTGCCGGCGTCAATATGGGCCATAATCCCGATATTGCGAGTCTTGGAAAGAGCGTCTCCTTTCATGGGGGTCGGTGTCTCCTGAATCCACTACCACCTGTAATGGGCAAAGGCCTTATTGGCTTCAGCCATTTTGTGAGTGTCTTCCTTTTTCTTTACCGAACTACCCCGGTTGGCCGCGGCGTCGAGCAACTCGGACGCGAGTTTCTCCTTCATGCTCTTTTCACCCCTGGCCCGAGCGAAGTTTATCAACCACCGGATGGCCAGGGCCTGGCTTCTTTCAGGACGCACTTCTACGGGAACCTGATAAGTGCTCCCGCCTACTCTCCGGGAGCGGACTTCCAGAATAGGTCTGACGTTGTCCACGGCCTTTTCAAAGATTTTCACAGGATCCTCTTTGGTTCTGTCCGCCACCAGGTCGAAAGCGTCGTAGAGAATCGTCTCCGCAATTGATTTTTTGCCGTCCCACATGATCCCATTGACGAACTTGGTCACCAGCTTCGTGTGGTGCTTGGGATCCGGCAGGACATCCCTCTTAGGGACGCTACCTTTTCTAGGCATTGAGCTTTGCTCCCATATGGGGTTTTCGTACTACGGTTTCCGGCTGCTCAAAGAACTAATTGGGCCGCCTCGCCTGTGGTCGGAAAGATCCGGAAGGCTTTGCGGAGATGCGTGCTCCCCGCGAGAACGTTACAGGTCTGTTCCTTCCAAAGCTCTCCTGCCGTGGCAGGACGGCCTACCCGAACTGCACAGCCTCTATTCCAGTCCATTGACTCGATACTAGGTCAGGCCTTGATTCTTTTCGTTGTTCCAGTGGACAATGCCGCGAGCGGGCCGGACTTCGGCCGACAGGCAGGCAGCGCTCACTTCGGTCTCTTAGTTCCGTACTTGGATCTCCCCTGTTTTCGGTCCTGCACCCCGAATGTGTCCTGGGTGCCTCGAATGACGTGGTACCGGACCCCGGGCAGATCCTTTACGCGCCCGCCGCGGATGAGCACCACCGAATGTTCCTGGAGATTATGACCGATCCCGGGAATATAGGAGGTAACCTCGTATCCGTTTGTGAGACGGACTCTGGCGACCTTCCTCAGCGCGGAGTTGGGCTTCTTGGGGGTGGTAGTATAGACCCTTACACAAACTCCGCGGCGTTGAGGACAGTTGGTCAGAGCGGGGGCCGTGGTTTTTTTCCTTGGCCTTGAGCGACCTTTTCTGACCAGCTGGTTAATGGTGGGCATAAGCCATTTCCTCCAAAGTGTATCCAAGCATTATGGACACATTGTCGATCACCTGTCAACCCTTTTCTTGTCAAAAATGATCATTCAGTCCCGCGGCCGGCGGGACATGGTATCAACTTGGTGTTACGCGCTTGCCGTCATGTCTTCGGCTTCGCCCTCTTCAACAGGTTTCATGGCGCCCGCTGACTCCTCTTCGTCTTCGACAACTTCCTCGTGTGCTATCCTGAGGTCCTTGTACCGACTGAGTCCTGTGCCCGCGGGTATGAGTCTCCCCATGATCACGTTCTCTTTGAGGCCGCGCAGGTAATCTATCTTTGAGGAGATCGAAGCCTCGGTGAGCACCCTGGTGGTCTCCTGGAAACTGGCCGCGCTGATGAAGGAGTCCGTGGAGAGTGAGGCTTTGGTGATGCCCAACAGAAGCGGTTCGCCCACCGCGGCCATGCCGCCTGCTTCGAGAACCCGAAGGTTCTCGTCCTCGAACACGGTCCGCTCGATCTGCTCACCGACGAGGAAGTCCGTGTCCCCGGCGTCTTTCACACGCACGCGGCGCAGCATCTGTCTTACGATGACCTCAATATGCTTATCGTTGATCTTGACACCCTGTAGTCTGTACACTTCCTGTACCTCGTCCACGAGGTACTTGGCCAGATCTTTTTCTCCTTTTATGCCCAACAGGTCGTGGGGGTTTGTGGAGCCCTCCATGAGGGCTTCCCCGGCCTCGACCCAATCGCCGGAGTGCACGGAAATATGTTTTCCTTTGGGTATGAGGTATTCTTTGGGATCTCCCACTTCCGGTGTAACCACTACCTTGCGTTTACCCTTGGTGTCCTTTCCGAAGCTCACCAGTCCGGGGATTTCAGATATGACCGCGAACTCCTTGGGCTTTCTTGCCTCAAACAGTTCGGCCACACGCGGCAGCCCTCCGGTGATATCCTTAGTTTTGGTAGTTTCTCTGGGAATCTTGGCAATGACCGTTCCCGCGTAGACCTCCTCACCCTCCTTGACCATGATATTGGCGCCAACAGGCAAGAGATAGCGCGCCTCGGCCTCGCCGATCTTTGTGGTGCGACCGCGCTCGTCCTTGATTGAAACCCGCGGGCGGATTTCCGCGTCTCTGTCCTTGAACTCCACGATGACTTTTCGGGACAGACCTGTGACCTCGTCAACCTGGTCGGTCATGGTAAGTCCTTCGATCACATCGCCGAACTTGACTTTCCCGGAGACCTCGGTGATGATCGGAATTGTGTATGGATCCCACTCGGCAAGCAGGGTTTCCCTGTACACCGTGTCACCCTCTCCGACCCTGATCCTGGCTCCGTAGATCAGCTTGTTGCGCTCTCTTTCCCTTCCCTTGTCGTCGGTAATGGCGATGTGGCCGTTGCGGTTCATGACGATCGTCTCGCCGTTTTTGTCGACCACGGTCTTGACATCAGCGAATTGCACCCGGCCCTCATTGCGGGAGAAGAGCTCGGAAGAACCTGAGCCGAGCCATTCCAGGAGGACCTGACCTTCCGACTCGATATTCTCACCCTCCTGTACCTTCACGTTCATATAGTCCATTACCGGGTAGCGCTCGAACAACCTGAAGCGAACCTTGCCCCCTTTGGTTGCCAGTGAGCGGAAGATGCCCCCCCGCTGTTCGGCCGGGAGCATCCGCAAGCTGCGTGACGAAATGTTTTCATATATAAACGAGTTGGGGGCTACTCTTTCACCATGTCTCACCACGAAACGATGTTCCTCGGGCATTTTGAAGCTGTGTTTTTCACGTTCATCATCAATAATGGAGAAGCTTTTCCTATCAAACGAGATATCGATCTTTCCGCCCATGCGCTCGGCTTCGTCCACAGTGTGCGACGGGCCCTCATAGAGATAAGAATTCTCTCTCAGTGTTTCTCCACCCTTCACGAGCCATTGTTTCACGTCCGACTCGTTCACGGAGAAATCCTGGAATACCATGATCGCCTTGACCTTGTCGTCCTCTCTTGCGAACTCCACCTTGCCTCTCTTTCGAGCGGAGATAATGTTGCGCTTGAGGGACGCTGTTCCACCAATGTGGAAGGTTCTCATTGTGAGCTGGGTCCCGGGCTCTCCGATGGACTGTGCTGCGATAATTCCTGCTGCTTCTCCAATGTTGACCATTCTGCCGTGGGCCAAGTCTCGTCCGTAGCACAGCACGCAGATTCCTCTGCGAGACTGGCAGGTCAGGACCGATCTGATTTTCACCCTGTCTATGCCGGCCGTCTGAGTTCTCTCCGCGTTTTCTTCGGTTATTTCTTCATTGGCATGCACAATTATCTCACCGGTGAATGGGTGCTCAATGTCGTCCAGCGCCACGCGGCCTAGAATACGGTCCCCGACGTGTTCGATGATTTCGCCGCCTTCCTCGAGGGGGGTCATTTCAATACCGTCAAGGGTTCCGCAGTCATATTCGGCCACAATAGCGTCCTGAGCAACGTCCACCAAACGACGAGTGAGATATCCGGAGTTAGCTGTTTTCAGGGCTGTATCAGCGAGGCCCTTTCGCGCGCCGTGGGTGGAGATGAAGTACTGCAACACCGTCAGGCCTTCACGGAAATTGGCTTCGATGGGGGTCTCGATGATCTCCCCTGTGGGCTTTGCCATGAGTCCGCGCATTCCCGCGAGTTGCCGGATCTGCTGGGTGCTGCCACGCGCCCCGGAATCGGCCATCATGTAGATGGGGTTGAAACTCTCCCTTGGCCGGCCCGTTTCCTCGCTACTCTCCATCACCGGGTTTTTCAGCCCGCTCATCATCCTTTCGGAGATATCTTCGTTGGCCCGGGCCCATATGTCGATCACCTTATTGTATCGTTCGCCGTCGGTGATGAGGCCTTCCTTGTATTGAGTCTGGATTTCCAGCACTTCTTCTCTGGCCTTGGTGATGATTTCCGGTTTGGACGGAGGAATACTCATGTCGTCGATGCAAATGGAAATGCCCGCTTTGGTGGCGTAGTAATAGCCCATATCTTTTAGGCGGTCCGCGAGAATTACGGTTTCCTTGGCCCCGCACCTTCGGTACGCCTCATCGATCACGTTGGCCAATTCCTTCTTTTTCATGACCTTATTGATCACGGGGAAAGGAATTAGTTCGGGCACGATTTCGCGCAGAATTACGCGACCGATAGTTGTGGGGATCCGTTCGCCGTGGTCCCGCAGAAGTATTTTTTCATGCAGGTCTACGACTCCTGCGTCATATGCCACCCGCACTTCAGAGGCATCACAGAAGATGCGCGGGAGTTTTTCTTCCAGTTCCGGATCCGAGGACTCTCTGGTCAGGTAGTACAGGCCGAGTACGATATCCTGAGTCGGCACAATGATGGGTTTCCCATGGGCCGGCGAGAGGATATTGTTGGTGCTCATCATCAGGACCCTGGCCTCTACCTGTGCTTCCACGGAAAGGGGAACATGAACGGCCATCTGGTCACCGTCAAAGTCGGCGTTGAATGCGGTGCAGACCAGTGGATGGAGTTGTATGGCCTTGCCTTCCACCAGGACCGGTTCAAATGCCTGGACACCGAGCCGGTGGAGGGTCGGGGCCCGGTTGAGGAGGACAGGGTATTCTTGCACCACATTCTCGAGAATGTCCCACACCTCCGGGGGTTCCTTTTCCACTAGCTTTTTGGCGCTCTTTATGGTGGTGACGAAACCCCGCTCCTCAAGTTTGTTGTATATGAACGGCTTAAAGAGTTCCACTGCCATTCTCTTGGGCAAACCGCACTGGTGGAGCCGCAGGTCCGGACCTACGACAATCACGGATCGTCCCGAATAGTCAACTCTCTTACCCAGGAGGTTCTGGCGAAAGCGTCCTTGCTTGCCTTTGAGCATGTCTGAAAGGGACTTGAGCGGGCGCTTGTTGGGGCCTGTGATGACGCGGCCTCTCCTGCCGTTGTCGAAGAGCACGTCCACCGCTTCCTGTAGCATCCTCTTCTCGTTTCTGAGGATGATGTCGGGGGCATTAAGCTCAGTCAGCCGCTTCAGTCGGTTGTTTCGGTTTATCACCCTTCGGTAGAGGTCATTGAGGTCGGAGGTGGCGAAACGTCCGCCGTCAAGGGGAACCAGGGGCCTCAGATCCGGTGGGATTACCGGAATTGTGGTAAGAATCATCCAAGCGGGGTTCTGCCATCGACCGATTCTTCCAAGGTCCTTCGCGGGGATCAGTCCGGAACGGCTCAGCCGCTCAGTTACGTCATTTATTTCTACAAAGGCCAGTTTTTTGCGAACTTCCCAGCTCTCGGATTCTTCCCATCTTCCCTGAAGTTCCTGTGTGGTCCGCAGGAGGTCCTCCAGAAATCTGCCGCTCTCGCTCTCAGGGTCGACTTCTTCATAGACGGCCACAATTTCGGCCGCCAAGACCTCAGGCTCGATACCTTTGAGGGATTCCACCACTCTCAGTCTTTTGGCCAGTTTTTTGCGTTTGGCCTCGGACGTGGATTCCTTCATTTCCTCGCGGAGCCGTGTCCCTTCCGTCACCAGGTCGAGCTTTTCCAGCATATCCCGAACCGCCTCGCCTCCCATACGGGCTTCAAAGGCTTCGGCGCCGAATTCGTCTACCGTCTCACGGAACTTTTCTTCGGTAAGAAGCTCCCCCACCTCCAGGTCGGTCTCACCCTGATCCAGGACAATGAAGGACTCAAAATAAAGAACCCGCTCCACCTGTTTCAGTGTAAGGTCCAAGAGGGTTCCAATCCTGCTGGGGAGACTCTTGAGGAACCAGATGTGCGCGACCGGGGTGGCCAATTCCACATGGCCCATCCTCTCGCGTCGTACCTTGGACTGGATCACCTCCACACCGCACTTTTCGCAGACGGTGCCTCGGTGTTTCATTCGTTTGTATTTCCCACAATTGCACTCGTAATCTTTTACCGGTCCGAATATCTTGGCGCAGAAGAGTCCGTCCCGTTCCGGCTTGAAGGTTCTGTAATTGATAGTCTCGGGTTTCCTGACCTCGCCGTGGGACCACGAATGAATCAGTTCCGGCGATGCCAGAGAGATTTTGACTGCGCTGAAGTTCACGGGATCTTTGGGTTTCTCGAAGAAGCTAAAATATACGTCTTCCAAGGTTTCCCTCCTTTGTTTGGTTGAGCCCGTGGGGGGGCTGCGAGGGATCAGTCCGGTTCTTCAGTCGTGGACTGGAACCGGGAACGATTTCGTTAATTGCCGGTGGCCGGCGGCCTGCTTTCCAGCAGTTCTACGTCCAATCCAAGGGATTTGATCTCCTTGACGAGCACGTTGAACGACTCGGGCAGTCCCGGTTCCAGGATGTTCGTGCCTTTGACGATGCTCTCGTACATCCTGGTGCGTCCGGTGACATCATCGGACTTCACTGTCAGGAATTCTTGCAGGGAATAGGCCGCTCCATAGGCTTCCATGGCCCAGACCTCCATCTCCCCGAGGCGCTGCCCACCGAACTGGGCCTTACCGCCCAGTGGCTGTTGGGTGACCAGAGAGTAAGGGCCGATGGCCCTTGCATGGATCTTGTCATCCACCAGGTGGTGGAGCTTCATCATGTAGATTATTCCCACGGTAACATTTGTGTCGAACGGTTCACCTGTTCGTCCATCGTACAACACCGTTTGACCGTTGTCGGGCAGACCCGCCATAGTGAGCAGCGATTTGATCTCCGTTTCTCTCGCGCCGTCGAACACGGGTGTGGCGATGGGAATGCCGCGTGACAACGAGGCCACGAACCTCCTCACCTGATCGTCGTCCATTTCGTTGATAACCTCGGCAACCTTCTTTTTCCGCTGGGGCTCATAACCTTCGAATATTTCCTTCAAGTTCTCTCTCAGTTTGTCCGGGGAGAAGTTCTCTTCGAGCATCCGGGTGAGACTTTCCCCCAGCCCTTTGGCAGCCCATCCCAGGTGTGTTTCCAGGATCTGTCCCACATTCATCCTGGAGGGAACTCCAAGGGGATTGAGAACGATCTCGCAAGGAGTGCCGTCCTCAAAGTACGGCATGTCCTCCTCGGGCAAAATTCTCGAGAGGACTCCTTTGTTCCCGTGGCGGCCGGCCATCTTGTCGCCGACGGAGAGTTTGCGTTTGATCGCCACGTACACCTTTACGAGCTTGATGACCCCTGGTGGTAGTTCATCCCCCTTCTTAAGGCGGCTGATTCGTTCATCGTAGTGCATTTGCCAGAAATGATTCTGATCGCTAAATCGCTCCAGAACCTGAACGACTTCCTCCTCAGTATCGGCGTGGCCTTTGAGTGAGATTTCCCGCAGTGTCTCCAGGGGCACGGTTTCCATGAATTCTTCAGAGATCTCTTGCCCTTTTTTCAAGAGGCCCTTACCGGTTTCCTGATCGGTGACCGCGGCGGCCACCACTTTGCCCAGGAGCAAACTCCGAAGCCTCTGTCTTGCGCCTTCTTCCACTATGCGCATTTCGTCGTACCGGTCTTTGGTGAGCTTTGATATCTCCTCATTTTCAATGGAGATAGTCCTGCTGTCCTTGTCAGTTCCTTTTCGGGAAAAGATTCTGGCCCCTATTACCGTTCCCTCCACGCCCGGGGGAACCCGCAAAGAGGAATCCCGCACATCTCCCGCCTTTTCTCCGAATATTGCCCGCAGCAGCTTCTCTTCGGGGCTCAGCTGATCCTCGCCCTTGGGAGTGATCTTGCCCACGAGTATGTCACCGGGCGTTACGTCTGCGCCGATACGGATGACCCCGGAGTCATCAAGATCACGCAACGCTTCTTCTCCCACATTGGGGATGTCTTGCGTCACCTCTTCTTTTCCCAATTTGGTGTCCCGGGCCATGACCTCGAATTCATCTATATGAATCGAGGTGAAAATATCCTCCCTGACGATCTTCTCGCTGACAAGAATCGAGTCCTCGTAGTTGTAACCGCCCCAGGCCATGAACGCGACAATCACATTCCTGCCAAGGGCGAGCTCGCCTTTGTCTGTGGCCGGACCGTCCGCGAGCACCTGGCCTTTGGCAACCCGGTCTCCTTTCTTGACTATGGGACGCTGATTCATGCAGGTGTTCTGGTTGGAGCGCGTGTATTTCACAAGATTGTAGATGTCTACGCCCGGATCCAGATCACCTTTCTCGAATTCCGTTGCCCTTACCACTAAGCGCGTGGCGTCCACCGAGTCCAGTATTCCGTCCCTTTTGGCAACTTGTGTAACTCCGGAATCTGTGGCCACCACCTTTTCCATTCCGGTACCTACCAACGGGGCCTCCGTTGTAAGGAGCGGGACGGCCTGGCGCTGCATGTTGGAACCCATGAGAGCGCGGTTTGCGTCATCGTTCTCCAAGAACGGAATCAGAGAGGCCGCCACTGAAACCAGCTGGTTGGGCGAAACGTCCATGAGATCCGGTTCGGTGTTGCGCACCATTGCGAACTCGCCTTCTTGGTGACGAACCGAGACAAGATCCGAAGCCAGTTCATTCTTGCTGTTTATCAGCGCGTTGGCCTGAACGATGATATGATCTTGCTCGTCCAGAGCGGTAAGGAATCGGGTGTCTTTCCCGACCTTTTTGTTGTCCACAGGCCGATATGGTGTTTCGATGAACCCGAATTCATTGACCCGCGCGTACGTGGACAGGGATACGATCAGTCCAATATTAGGACCTTCGGGAGTCTCAATGGGGCAGATTCGCCCGTAATGGGTGGGATGCACGTCTCGCACCTCGAACCCGGCCCGCTCCCTGGTGAGACCTCCCGGGCCGAGAGCCGAGAGCCTTCTCTTGTGTGTGATCTCACTCAGCGGATTGGTCTGGTCCATGAACTGAGAAAGCTGCGACGACCCGAAAAACTCCTTCACCACCGCAGTGACCGGCTTTGCATTGATCAGGTCATGGGGCATAAGGGTTTCCACGTCCTGAAGACTCATGCGTTCCTTTATGGCCCGTTCCATGCGCACAAGCCCTATTCTGTACTGATTCTCGAGCAGTTCACCCACCGAACGCACGCGACGATTGCCCATATGGTCGATATCGTCTATGTCGCGACCCGGTCGGCCCTCCTTTAGTTCCAGGAGGTATTTGACTGCCAGCATAATGTCGTCTGACCGCAGGGTCCTCAGGGAGAGAGGGGCCACATCCATTGAGACGTTGAGCTTACGATTCAGCTTAAGGCGGCCGACTCTTGACAGATCGTAGTAATCGCCTTTGAAGAAAAGATTATTGAAGAAGGTATTGGCGATTTCTACGGTGGCCGGATTGGAGGGCCTCAGTCTACGGTATATCTCGATCTGCGCGTTCAGGGTCTCGTTGCTGATCTCGTCATCCGGATTCTGTTTGCGGAAATCCTCGATAACCTTGTTGGGACGGTCGTCAATTTTATCCTCGAGCAGGGTGTCTCTCAATGAAGAAGATACGACCCTCTCTTCCATGAACAGGCATTCAAAAGAGGTTATTCCCCGTTCTTTGAGGGTTTCCAGGAATTCCTCGGCCTCCTCTGCGACAATCTCTTTGTTGCACGCGCCCAGGACCTCACCCGTGGCCTCGTCCACGATATCCCGTGCCAGCACCTTGCCGACCAACTCCTCCTTTTCCATCGGCAGTGGATCGACATCCCTTTCGCCCAGGCGTCTCAGCGCGGCCCGAGTGATCTTCTTGTTTTTTCTGACTACCACGTCGTCCGTCCCGAGAGCGTGGATATCCGATGGCGCGGTCGTTCCTATAACTAGTCGAAGATCCACTTTTCTGCGTAGGCCGTCCGGATCTATCATTATGGTCTGCTTGTCATAGAAGTAATTGAGGGTCTGCTCTCCGGAATGTCCGAGAGCCTTGAGAAAAACCGTGACCGGCAGCTTCCTCCTTCGATCGATCCGCACATGAAGCCTGTCTTTTGGATCGAATTCGAAGTCGATCCATGACCCCCTTAACGGAATGACGCGAGCGGAATAGAGCAGCTTGCCGCTGGCGTGAGTCTTACCCTTGTCATGATCGAAGAATATTCCCGGTGAACGGTGTAGCTGGGAGACTATAACCCGCTCTGTTCCGTTTATCACGAACGTTCCGTCATCAGTCATAACCGGGACTTCACCGAAATAGACCTCTTGCTCCTTGACGTCCCGTATGGTGCGTGAGTTGGTGTCGGGATCCACGTCCCACACAATGAGCTGGACGGTTATCTTCAAGGGCACTGCGTAGGTCACACCTTTTTGGAGGCATTCCGCAACATTGTATTTTTCTTCCCCCAGGGAGTACTTTATGAATTCCAGGGACGCGGTGTCCGAGAAGTCCTTGATGGGAAAAACCGATTTAAAAACGGCCTGGAGGCCCGAGTCGTCACGCGCTTCCGGCGGCACATCCGCTTGTAGAAAGCGATCATACGACTGTTTCTGGATATCGATGAGATTCGGAATGCCAGCGATTTGCGGTATGCGTGCGAAATTCTTCCGCAGCCTCTGAGAGTGCACGGAGAAAGGGCTCATAATCTTCCTCTAGCTTTAGGTGATCTCGACAGGGTGGGGTTGTCGGTAAGGTGTTCCGCGAAGACCGGGCTCCGAGGTTTATCCTGATAGGAATAAACCCCGGGCCCGGAATTTCTCTGCTTGTAGGGGCATATATTCAGGCGATCTCCACTGTGGCGCCCACTTCTTCCAAGTCCGATTTAGCCTTTTCAGCTTCGTCCTTGGAAATGCCCTCTTTCACCGGCTTCGGAACCCCCTCCACCAACTCCTTGGCTTCCTTGAGGCCCAGGTCGGTCAGTGAACGAACCACTTTGATGACCTGGATCTTCTTGTCACCGAAATCTTTCAAGATCACGTCGAATTCGGTTTGCTCCTCAGCCGGGACTGCTTCTCCTCCGGCCATTCCCGCAACCTGTGCGGGCATGGCCATGGGCGCCGCTGCAGTGACCCCGAACTCTTCTTCCAACTCTTTTACGAACTGACTCAACTCCAGGACAGACATCGTACGAATGAATTCTTTGACATCGTCCTTGGTGATTTCCGCCATGATATCCTCCAAGATAGCTGTTAGAAATTCTCTTTCGTCCGTTCGCGTCAACCAACCGCGGGTTCGGACGAATCAGTTTTCTCGTTCTCGATAGCCTTGAGCACGTTAAGAAAAGATCTGGGCACCGCTGCCAGGGTACCCACGAAAGCGCCCACAGGCGCCACCATGGTTCCCAACAGCATAGCGTAAAGCCCTTCCCTGGACGGGAGCCTGGAAAGCGTTTCCATTTCCCCGAGCTCAAATCGTTTTCCGTCGTAGACCCCGCTGACCAGTTCCAGTTTTGGGTTCTTCTTGGAGAATTCGATCAGAGTCTTAGCCATGGCCGGGACACCGTCATCGTCCGTGGTCCACACGGCAGCCCTCGGGCCTACCATGTCACCCGCGATTGCGGCCACATCGGTGTCCTTGGAAGCAAGTGATACCAGCGTGTTCTTCAACACCTTGAAGGTGCTGTCCCCGGTCCTCAGCTGGGTTCTGAGCGAGTTCATCTCCTCCACGGTAAGGCCGCGGAAATTGGTCAAGAAGAGGGCCTTCGCTTCCAAGAATTGCTCATGGAGCCACGCCACTTCTTTTTCTTTGTCTTTTCTGGTCAACCTTCGGATTCCCCCTTTCGGTCGGTGGGAAAACAGCTTATCGAGGATATCAAGGTAGAGTTCGCCTCTTCACCCCTTTCCGGCCTTTAGTCTCGGCTGGCCCCGATTAAGTGCCTGAGACACACCCGCTGTCTTCGACCCGGCCCAAAGTATTTGTTGAGTTATTCCAGTTGCTTTGTTACACCCCTATGCCGAACCCCGAGGGTCCGACCGATTGCCGACCTGTGCGGTCGAAATACCCATATTTGATACGCCGCCTACTTCGTCAGGGTTCTCATTTCCTGGGGATCGAGCTTAAGCCCTGGTCCCAAGGTAGTAGACACGGACACTCCTTTGAGATAGACGCCTTTGGAAGCAGATGGTTTCAAGCGAAAAATGGTTTCCATAATGCTCTTGATATTCTCGGAGATCTTCTCGGGCCCGAAGGAAACGCGTCCCACAGGAACGTGGACTATCCCCGCCTTTTCAACTTTGAATTCCACTTTACCGCCTTTGAGTTCCTCAACGGCCTTGCTTATGTCAAAAGTAACGGTCCCGACTTTTGGATTGGGCATCATGCCTCTGGGGCCCAGGATCTTTCCCAGTTTTCCCACAATGCTCATCATGTCCGGGGTGGAGACGGTCTTGTCGAATCCGAGCCATCCTTCCCGTATCTTTTTGGCAAGATCCTCGCCGCCCACATAATCCGCGCCGGCCTCCTCGGCTTCCTTTTCCTTTTCTCCTTTGGCGAACACCAGAACCCGCACACTTTTTCCGGTCCCATGGGGCAGCACACATGTGCCCCGGACCATCTGGTCCGCGTGGCGTGGGTCCACACCCAGCTTCACCGCGAGATCCACGGACTCGTCGAACTTTGCATACGATGTGGACAGCATCGTCTGAACCCCCTCTTCGAGGGAGTAATCCCTGTCACGGTCCACTTTCTTCCGGGCTTCCACCTTTTTCTTGTTCTTGGCAGGCATGTCCCTCCTTTAGTCGACCTCGATCCCAAGGCTTCTTGCCGAACCCATGATAATACGGACCGCTCCCTCAAGGTCTTTGGCGTTGAGATCAGACATCTTCTGTTTTGCGATCTCTTCCACCTGGGATCTCTTGAGTGTTGCCACCTTGTCACGATTGGGCTCAGCCGATCCCTTTTCAATTCCCGCAGCCTTCTTGAGCAAGTAGGAAGCGGGAGGTGTTTTTCGCACGAAACTGAAGGATCGGTCCTGGTATACCGTTATCTGCACGGGAATAATCACGCCGGCCTGGTTCTGGGTCTGCGCGTTGAATGCCTTGCAGAACTCCATGATGTTGACCCCGTGTTGGCCCAGCGCCGGTCCAACGGGCGGGGAAGGCTTGGCTTCTCCCCCAGGGATCTGGAGTTTAATATTTGCCATCACTTTTTTTGCCATATTATTTCTCGCGGCTCATGCAGCAGAAATCAAACATGTTACGACCGCGCTCCTCTCTGGATGCTCGATCTATCGGATTCAGTTCTTGGTAACCTGAATAAAGTCCAATTCTACAGGGGTCGGTCTGCCGAAAATGCTGACTAAGACCCTCAATTTGCCCTTGTCGGGCCTGACCTGATCCACTGTGCCGGTGAAGTTGACGAACGGCCCGTCCACGACCTGGACCGAGTCCCCTTCCTCAAAAGAATACTTGGGCTTGGGCTTTTCCTGGCCCTCGGCCATCTGCTGCACCATCCGTTCCACTTCCTCATCCGGAATCACCGCGGGCTGCGTTCGGGACCCTATGAAACCGGTCACCTTGGGTGTGCTCTTAACCACATGCCAGGTCTGGTCGTCAAGTTCCATGTGAACAAGAATATATCCGGGGAAGAATTTCCGCTTCGATGTCTTCCGCTCTCCTTTGACCAACTCCACCACGGATTCCGAAGGAATGAGGATCTCAGTGATGCTGTCCTGCCGTCCCAAACCACGAACCTTCTCCTCAAGGGCCTGTTTCACCTTGTTCTCGTAGCCGGAGTAGGTATGTACAACATACCATCGAAGTGCCAACGGGCTGCCTCCTTCTTATCGGACAAAAACCTGAAACTCTAGCCTATGGCCAGGAGCATTTTGACGATCTTGGCAAGGGCCCAGTCGCTAAACCCCAAATAGAAGGCTATCACAAAGGTGAGCACCAGCACGACCATCGTGGACCCAACCGTCTCCTGGCGAGTGGGGAACGTCACTTTCTGGAGTTCGACTTTGGCCTCACGGAAGAACTGACTCGAATCTTTGAGGAAGGTCTTTACTTTGTCCATTTTCCCTGTTTCCCAGTCGATCCGGAGCGTGAAAGGCACGCCAAAAAGGTTGTGGCAGGCCAGAAGGGATTCGAACCCCCAACCCCCGGTTTTGGAGACCGGTGCTCTAGCCGTTGAGCTACTGGCCTACGCCTCACACTCCTGTCGCATCCTCATCACTTGGTCTCCCGGTGGACCGTATGCGTACGGCAGAACCGACAGTACTTCCTGAACTCAAGTTTGTCGGGAGTACTCTTCTTGTTCTTCGTTGTCGTGTAATTCCGTCGCTTGCACTCAGAGCAAGCCAGATTCACAATATCTCTCATCAGGTTGCCTCCCGACCCGGGTCCGGCGTCCTTTGGACCAGGCGCCTCACCCCAAAAATCGGCTTCACGGGCGATTTGCTACTCGACTACTTCCGAAATAACCCCTGCGCCGACGGTTCGGCCGCCTTCTCTGATGGCGAACCGAAGCTCTTTCTCCATAGCGATGGGGGTAATCAAGACCCCCTCAAGTGAAACATTGTCTCCGGGCATTACCATCTCCACGCCCTCAGGCAGGGTCACCACGCCCGTGACATCGGTAGTACGAAAATAAAACTGAGGACGATAACCGTTGAAAAACGGTGTGTGACGGCCACCCTCCTCCTTGGTCAGTATGTAAGCCTCACCCTTGAACTTCGTGTGAGGGGTGATCGAGGCCGGATGCGCCACCACCTGACCGCGCTCCACGTCGTCTCGCTTGATACCACGAAGAAGAAGCCCTACGTTGTCGCCGGCCTCGCCCTCGTCCAATACCTTCCGAAACATCTCCACGCCAGTACACACGGTCTTGCGAGTCTCGCGAATCCCTACTATCTCAACCTCTTCCGTGACCTTGATCTTCCCACGCTCAACTCGACCAGTTACTACCGTCCCGCGACCGGATATACTGAAAACATCCTCCACAGGCATCAAAAAAGGCTTCTCCGTGTCACGCTTCGGAATGGGAATATAACTGTCTATGGCGTCCATCAACTCAAGAACCGACTTGGCATCCTCAGCTTCCGGATCACCCGACTCCAATGCCTTGAGCGCACTACCCTTGACTATCGGGATATCATCACCAGGAAAATCATACGAACTCAAAAGCTCACGAAGCTCAAGCTCAACCAACTCTATCAACTCAGGATCATCAACCATGTCGGTCTTGTTCAAATACACAACTATGAACGGAACACCAACCTGACGAGCCAATAGAATATGCTCACGGGTCTGAGGCATGGGACCGTCATTGGCACCAACCACCAATATCGCTCCGTCCATCTGGGCTGCGCCGGTTATCATGTTCTTGATATAGTCCGCATGACCCGGACAATCCACATGAGCATAATGGCGATTGTCTGTCTCATACTCCACGTGCGCAGTGGCTATGGTAATGCCACGCTCCTTCTCCTCGGGCGCCTTGTCTATCTCCTCAAACGGAACGTAGTCAGCCTGACCCTTAACAGCCAGTATCTTGGTGATCGCAGCCGTCAACGTGGTCTTGCCGTGATCGATATGGCCTATGGTTCCTACATTCACATGCGGCTTGCTGCGCTCGAACTTAGCCTTGCCCATGAGTTCCTCCTTCAGAGACCACAACACAAATGTCTGTGGGGCCGGGATCCGAGTCGAAAACGACTTGATCGGGTCGGCCAACGTTTATGTGAATTCCTTATATTTGTCAACTCTCATTGGAGCCCACGACCGGGATCGAACCGGTGAACCTCTTCCTTACCAAGGAAGTGCTCTACCTACTGAGCTACGTGGGCGAAACAGATCAGCCTTCCGTTCCGGACTGGTGGGCGTTCCACTCGACCCGGTGAGGCACGTCGCCCAAGGGCCCTTTGCGTGCCCGTAATACTTTCCTGGAGCGGGAAACGGGAATCGAACCCGCAACCCTCAGCTTGGAAGGCTGATGCTCTACCAATTGAGCTATTCCCGCGACGGCTTCTCAATGAATCACCACTTGTCGCAACAGGTGGTGGAGGGGGGAGGATTCGAACCTCCGAAGGCGTAGCCAACAGATTTACAGTCTGCCCCCTTTGACCGCTCGGGAACCCCTCCCGCGTGGAGCTGGCGATGGGACTCGAACCCGCAACCTGCTGATTACAAATCAGCTGCTCTGCCAGTTGAGCTACGCCAGCGGACGCCTCCTTCAGGCAAATAATCTATATAACACCCTCCAAAATCCGTGTCAAGCAAAAAGTTTTCAGCGCGCAACCATTCAGTCTTGGGGGGGCTTTGAAGGTGAGGGCAGACACATAGAGCCTGCCCCGGACCCGGGGTCTGTCCCTATGTTTGGGGTCCAGACCCGTCATGGGGCAGAGTGTACGGCGCCTGTGTGTGCGCCCTCTCAGCATCCGTTAGACTCGAGAAAGTGGTCGTTCCCGTCGCCCCCCGAATGGCTGAATTTTTACTTCCGCGCGGGGTCATGTGGCGCCATAGACCGCGGATATCACTCCTGCAAGTACCAGATTGCCGTCTACAAGGCCCTCGAAGGCCAGTCTGTCCACCAATTGACTCCGGGAGTAGATCACATAAATAATACCATAAGCCAGGATGGTGGCAACAAGCAAGAGGCCCACCGGTGGTATCAATTTCGTCTGAACTGAAGTCGCCAACAGGAGTCCCAAGAGAACCAGCAGCCACCGTAGCATCTTCTGGGTGGTCTTCACGCCGACCAGGATCGGGATGGTATCTCTGCCGACTATCCTATCGCCCTGAATATCCAGCACGTCGGACAGAGCGGTTCTCCAGAAAACCATTCCTGCAGCGAAGACGAACGAAACCATCAGCCCCGGGACCGAGTCCAGTGGGGTGTCGCCGACCACGGGTAGTACCGCCGCGGCCGTGGCCCATCCCAGGGCCACCAGAGGGGTCTTGGAACCCGCAAGATCCCTCAGGCTTCGTCCCTTCAACCGCGGAAGCCCGGCTCGAGCTGAAAGCGCGGTTGCGTAGGCGCTTCCCAGGACCATTATTGCCACCAGCAAAACGCAGGTAAGAACGCTGATGCGATAGCTCAAATAGACTGCGCCGATCGACGCCAGGCAACCGATCACTGTTAACATGCCCCTGTGGCGCGCGTAAAAGGCCGCGATCTCCGGCGTGTTGAACCGTACGGCCCCTGATCTATCCTGGATCCGGTTTAGCAGGTGCATGGCAAAAACGAAGAGCATGGTCATGGCCAGAGGCAGCCAGGTCACGGGCCTGCCCTGCAGTATCAGGCATGTGGCCGCAAGCCCGCCCCCAGCTGCCGCTGCCCAGAGATAGGTCATGACGGTGACATCGAACGCGCTCCTGAGCTTGGCGAGAGGGTCGGGTCGGCTGCTGCTGCCGATCTTTCTGAGTTTGTCAATAACGCGGCGAATCTGCCAGTTCGGCGTACTCGCTCCCGCTGTTACGCCTACATGGCCAATGCCCGCAAGGGCTTCCAGCGGTATGTCTTCATCCGTTTCCAGGTGAAGGCTCTTTACTCCTTGGGCCTCCGCGACCTTGGCCAGCCTGCGGGTGTTGCCGGAACCTTTTCCACCGACTACTACCATGAGGTCCACCTGGTCGGCCATGCCCACGACCTCGGATTGACGCTTCCTGGTCGAGTCACAAATGGTGTCGTAAACGTGAACAGTGGGCCAATTTTCTTTGAGGGTCTCCACTACATCGTTGAACGTCTTCACTTCCTGGGTCGTCTGGGCAACAACGCAAATCTCCCGACCGAGGGGAATCGCCTCGACGGTGCGATCCTTGTCCGCTGAATTGATTGTGGCTCCGCCGGCCGAAGCAAAGCCCATGAGTCCCCGTACTTCCGGATGGTCCTCGTCTCCCACTATGACGCAAAAGTGCCCTTTGGCCGCGTGTTTACGTATAAGCGCCTGAACGCGAGACACTCGCGGGCAAGTGGCGTCGATTATCCCCACGCCCTTTTCTTCCAGTAGGCGTCTTTCACGAGGCGAGATACCGTGAGCCCGGATCACCGCTGTCCCAAGCTCGATCTGTTCGATGGAGTCCACCTGGCATATCCCCCTGGATTCCAGGATCTCCAGCGTCTGAGGATTGTGAATAAGAGGACCATAGGTGACAATTGGGAGGGATGTCGAGGACCTCTGGAGATCCAGCACCATGTCTACGGCACGGCGCACACCCATACAGAATCCCGCCCTCTTTGCCAGACGGATTTTCATCGTTCAGGTCCTTTGTTCCCGGGGATTTTCGTTCTTATCCTCTCAAAATCCTCGGGCGAGTCCACATCGGAATCATCGTAGTCGCCTCCCATTTCTATCTCGACAACTTTGTCCGGATGATGTTTCAATAACTCTCTACCACCTTGATCTCCTGTTACTTTCATCAACTCCGGGAAAAGGAGAGCAGGAAAGATCACGGGTGTGGTCCTCCGGCTACGGATTGTGGGCACGACCATCTTGTCCTTTTGCTGTCGGAAAACCATCAGCAACCGGTCAATGATCCCGAAGGTCACCCACGGCTGGTCGCCCAGCAGTATCATGGATCCGAGCACTTGGGGATTGACCGAATCAATTCCCACGCGCATGGATGAGGACATTCCCTGTTCGGGCCGAGGATTCCGGACGATTCTGGGTTGTCTCGCTGTTCGCGAGCGCTTCAGTGCAGCCGTCAAATCTTCACAGCTTGGGCCGACGACCAATGTCACACGATCCAACCCGGATTCAGCGGCCGCGGCCGTCACTTTCAGTATTATGGGCTCTCCTTCAATTTCCAGGAGAAGCTTGGGACTGCCCATCCTGCTGGACATTCCGGCCGCTAGAATGATCCCTTCGACCCGATCGCTCATCAGAGTGTTGCTTTCTCGGTCCGGAGCGCGGTCTCATCAGCCAATTCCCTATGATACCGCTTGGCCATTTAACAAGTAAAATCTCGGGCAATGGCATGAAACCTGGTTTACTCCCTCTCAAAGCGTGCATCGAGCACCACTCCGCCGGGTCCGGGTCGATACACTCTCCCGTGCCAGCGGATCTCATTGCGAAAGACTGACCGAAGAAATATGAATCCTATCATAATGGTACATGGGAACAAGCATGCCAGCCATATCGGGATAGAGATGGAAAACGGGTTCACTGGTTTCAAGGCAAGTCCGACGACCAGCATGATCGACAGAAAGGCCCATGACGCCCATCCGAGCAGAGGTCCCACCAGACCGCAGGCAAACATGAGGCCGGTTACGATTGCAGCGATCACGCCCACAGCCGCGTTCACCAACAGCACGGTCATGGTGCCCCATATTCCGGGATTGGTGAATTTGGGGAAAAGGATCTGACGATCCAGATAGTCCATGCAGCGGCTGATTGATTGATTCCGCAGAGGAGATTCAAGAAGGCACGCAAAATCTGTCCGAACCTTGATTCCCGCGCGGTCCAGAAGGTTTCCCAAAACCAGGTCATCAATTACCGTTCGCGACCAAGCCTCCGGCACCTTTAGTGTTTCAATGGTCGTACGGCGAATCGCGGTTCCGCCTCCCCATGGCTTGGGGCTCTGGCAGGTCAACAACGTAACGAAAGAGGCATAAATCGCCTGACAGATGCCGCCAAAGGTTGGGGGGATCGGTTTGAACGCCCGGAAGGTGGTTACCACTTCGGATGCCCGGTTTTTGATCGGGCCGGTCAATCTTTTCAGCCATTCAGGATCGGCCTCGTTGGAACTGTCGCAGAAAACGATGATCTCGGTGTCGGGTTTAAGATCGCCAATCCCCGCAATGAGATTGTGGTTTTTTTGAGCGCATGTAAGGGTGATCCCACTGATGACTTTGCGCGCGTGGGGATAGCCTGCGCAAAGCCTGTCCACCACGGAATTGGCCGGGTCGTCTTCCATGTCCAGGATGAAGACGACATTGTACGGTTCATGGTCCTGTTCCAACAGAGATCTGAGAATATTCTCCTGATCGGGGAAGACCCCTTTAACAGGAACGAGCATTTCCACCTTGGTCGTGGAAGGGATCCCCGAGTCGCGGGACGTGGTTTCCGTCTGAACCGACAGCTTAAGCCATCCAAATCCTATCACAAAAAGTGATGTCAGTATTGTAACTAGAAAACAGATTATCAGTCCAATCTCAAGTGGACTCATGATTTTGCCCCGCCGCTGATTGTACTATTGGGAGTCCCGGAAGTGATAACCGACATCGACCGGACCGATCCGACGGAACTTTGGGAAACCACGCTCGTAGGAAGCTCGTGAACCGGTAAAAACCTGCATCGCGGCACAGCCTTTTCGTCGGTCCCGCCCAAGGCCATCGGAACGTACCGCAGGAAATATCTCAGACGGATTTTTCATCCCGGGTCGGCAGAGGCCCGCAACAGAACCAAATATTACTGGGTTACTCCGATTCTGACATTGCAGGTCAGGCCGTCCTTGATCTTCTCATCCGGATCTTCGAGCATGCACTCTATGTCGTAGTCAGCAGGAAACTCAAGTTGCGGATTTCGACTGATCCACGACATCCTGTTGATCTTACAAGGGTACTGCTTGCCGGGAATTGCGTCAAAAGAAGCAGTGCCTCGATCCCCTTTTTTCAGTTTGACCAGGTCAAGTTCATGGACCTTGCACCTTACCACGATGGTATCCATGCGCGCCATGGTCATGGCGTGGAATCCCGCCTTAAACTCGGATTTCTCCCGAGCCATCGGGGAAATCCAGATTATCTTGCCGTCGATAGGCGCTTTGAGGAAAGCCTTGTTGACAGGAAGTTTGGAACGGGCATAACTCCGATTTCCTCTCCATTCCAATAGTTCCACGGCCCTTAGTTGTTGAGATTCCGCGAAGCGCAGATCTTCCTTGCTCTTCTTGAGTGTCGCTTTGACCAGTTTAATCGAGCCCTCTATCTCCTGGATCTCTTTCTCAACCCGCTCCACGTCTCGTTCCGCGTCTCGGACCGCGTCCGCAGACGCCAACCCTTTGGTCTCAAGCGCGCGTGAATTCTCACGCTGTTTCTCCGCGCGTTCCAGTTCGAGTTTCTTGATGGGCAAAGAGGCGTTGTTCAGTTTTCCCAGCTTGATCTTCAGGTCATAGATTGATTGCTCAAGATTCAGGACCGCGTCGGGGTACAGAATCTTTTCAATGTCTGCCACCGAACTCTTGCGTAATGTGTAAGTCGCCAACACATCGCCCTTTTTCACCGCCTGGGCCTCACCCACCTTGATTTCGGTGAACTCTCCCGGGAACCGTGTTACCAAATTCCTTCTGAAAACAGCGAGGCTTTTTCCACGAAAGATGATTTCCGCTTCGGATTTGGCGTCGGCAATCTGCGGAACAATAGCGGCTTTCGCGGGGACAGGACTGGAAACCGCCGTCTTTGGTTCCTGTGTGATCGCCAGAAGCACAAGGGATACAATGGCGACAGCACCTGCCAGGAGAACCCCGTAAGCCTTTGCGCGTCCTCCGGACCTTTCAGTATCTGATTCTGGCATTGTACCTATTCAAACCTCCTGCTAGAGTTCCCAATTCAATGAGGGCCCTTACTTTTTTCTCAAGCGCACTAATAGACTCCGTGGACGCCTGGACCTTCCGGGCGCGTACGTCGATGTACTGTTCATACGGGAGTTGCCCAGCCTTGTATTGTGTCAAGGCTCTCTCTTCATTCAACTCAGCCAGCCTGGTCTGCTCTCGGCAAAACGCCTGCCGATCACCCAAAAGGTCAAGCTCGGCTTGGATCTCCCTGTATCGATTATAGATCTCCACTGAAAGCTCCTTGCGATCGATCGCCGCCATTCGGGACTCCAGTTTTTGTCTTTTGATGTTGCGGACGCGGCGGAATCCATCCCACAGAGTATAATCGAGTCCGAGCGCTACATTGACTCCGGACGTACGATCCACCTGATTGGTCAGACCCTCCATAAGAAGTCTCGGCTGAGGCAAGAGCGCTACATAGGAACCCGTAACCGCATTCGACTGCAGCTGCTCCTTTTTTGCCGCTACCTTAAGACTCAGGCTGTTGCTCTGGATTTGCACAAAAGTTACCAGACGGCCGTTGAATCCTCCCAGTATTTGGTTCGCCGCGTCCCTCGTGTCCAGTGGAAGATGGTAGTCGGGATGGTAACCGATGAGCCCCTTAAGACTTGCCACCGCTGCTCTCAATTCCTGCTGGAGGCGCTTGATCCCGAGCCTTTTTCCCCTCAGGTCGTGTCTCCACATCCGCGCATCAAGCGGATCAGCGCTTCCCCGCTCAGATCCGCTGTCTCCGTAACTCACCTTGTTCTCGGCCAGTGCCGCGAGCTGCTTATGCGCGCGAATTCTCCTTTTCACGGCATGAATGTGCAGAAACAGGTTGGCAATTTCCCCCACTCCATCTGCCATCTTCTCAAAGTGCATTGTCCTGGCTATGTCTACGATTATCGACTTAGATCTGATCTTGAACAATGCCAACATGGGATTCCAATTCGACATGCTGAATTCGACGTTGATATCGTTCTGACCGGTATCCCCGGTCCGAGAAAGGTAGTACCGAGTCGTTAAGTCCAGTTTGGGGAGAAGTTCGGAATGGGCGTCCTTAAGATCTATTGACTTCAGCTGAATTCCTATTCGATTCCGTAGGAATAGGCTGGAATGCGAAAGCGCATAACGGACACATGTTGGAAAATCAAAATATCCGTAGTTGTTGGGATACAGGTTCGTACCAGGTTCGGCATTAGAGAGGTGGGGGCAGCAGAATATGAGACTCGCTGAGACAATGATGATCGCCGCGATCCGGGCAAACCTGGAGCGTTGGAGACGGAGATAGCCGTCCCGAAGAGAGAGCGCATTTTGCGCAGCCCGGTTTCTCACAAATCTCACGTGTTTTCCACACCCTACATCTCCTCGAAAGATTCTTTCGAGGAAGTGATTGCAACCAATCGGAAACGTTGCACAAAATATGACTACTTCTATTCTTCTGGTTCATGAGCAAGTATATCTGAACGTCCATCTCTTGTCAACGACCTTTTATCCGTTGATCACAGGGAAAACCCCCATCAATTGGGAATTGGCTTCTGCACAGGTCCCTCGCGATTCCAAGTAATCTAAGCAATTGCCTGGTACTGCACGGTGGAAATCAGCGGGCGGCACTGCCGGTTTGTCCCGGCACACGCGAGGCGGTTGTGATAAACGCTGATAGGTTCGTGTTGGGCGTTGGCTTGTCCCGGCCCACGCGAGGCGGTTCCTTCGGTTTGCGGACATTTCTCAGGAACTATTTCACCCTGGACCAAAGTTGGTGTTTGCCGTTCTTGATCGGAGACCGGGTGATCATGAAGTCCCCCTTGACTCCATATATGTAGAACTCGGCAAGGCCGCCGTTGGGATGCGTCAGAACCATCTTGTGGCCGTCGATGACCCACATACCATCGGATCCTACAGGATGATCCTTGTTGAAAACACGGCAGGTCCCGTCTTTACGAAGAGTCATCAGAATCCTGTGACTGGATCTCTGTTTCTTGCCCGCGTTTTCCGAAAGGGGGGTCTCCACGGGGAGGGCCTCCCAGGTTCCCACGACCCGATTCCAGTCCAGTCTCCGCTGATATATCTGTTCCGGCGTGATACCCCCCCCTTCCACGCTCGACAGTGCCGTGGAAACCATGAGCGGAATAATAACCAGGAAAAACAAGCCTCTTGTCATCGGCCCTCCAGCCGGTGCGCTCGGCGCCCGGCAAACACTTGCACCTACCTATGGTTTCCGCTTGAGTCGAACAAGTCAAGGGGGAGCACGCCTCGAAAGCACTTTAGGTTAGCAATATCCTGTAACTTTCACCGCTTATGGAAGCTTTGGAGATTCACTCCGCTGAGTATACGATAACAGGTTGACTTTAAATATTTTCCTTGACATGGGTTGCGCTGCATGGTACCTCCGGCTTCCAGGAAAGAGAAAGTGGGGAAGGGGCTTCGAGCACTTCCAGCCATTGGACCGAAAATAATGACAGCAGAGGGAATCTAAGGAGGGTGTAATGGTGAAAAAAGTCTTAAGTCTTGTCATCTGTGTAATGATGCTGACTACGGCATCCGTCGTCCTTGCAGGCGGTCCCCCGTACGGGGCAAGGTCGTGCGGGCCTGCAGCAGGCTCGAATGCCGCCTGCGCGTACTGGGGTGACGCCCCGTTTCCGGGGCTGTGCGGTGGCGTGGTCGCTCTGCCGTTCCTCGTGGTGGGAAGCCTCCTGGGAGGCAACACAATGGGACCCTGCGCACCCCCGGGTAACGTGCGATACAATGCACCGCCAACGTATCCGCCGCCCAGACCGTACGCGGCGGCCCCCCGTGCGCCATATTGCGGCCCGGCTCAGTACGCGGCGGCCCCCCGCGGCCAACATTACGGCGGGGCTCCGGCGCAAACGGGACTCCTCGCAGGCCTGGGCTGCTTTGAAATGGCAGCGGACCTCTTCGGCGCTGTGAGCGGAGGAGCAGGGGTGCTCTACTAGGCTTTGTTGAATGTTCCCCCAGGGAGCAAATCTGAGACGGTTGCCTGGATTCGAGCGCACGCTGCTGAGCAGGCAATCTACGGAAAACCAAAGAGCCAATCATTTTAACGGAAAATGTCGGAGACTGCGGTCTCCGGCATTTTTTTGTCCGGGCACCGTGATAGTCGAGTACGGTGTGGCTGTCCGGGCCTTTCGAATACCTACTACCACCCCTGATAAGGGGCAACGAACTACGAAAATGGCGGCGTTTCTCCGCTTGCCGCGGACTTCCGGAGTGCTTAGAATACTTGTATCATGCTCTATTGGGGCTTTTCGGCCGATCTCAAACATCTGAGAAAGGAATATGGTATGTCGCTCACCGAGGAACTTCTTGGCCACCGTGAGGCATCGCGGAAACATATCCCGGAAGACAAGCTCGTGGTGATGGACCAGGCTGTCGACGATCTCGCGCGGTCCGGCATTATTGATTCGTGCCTAAAGCAAGGTGACGTGGCGCCTGACTTTGCGCTGTCCAATGCGCGGCGCGAGTCAATCGCTCTGGCGGACATGTTGAAGCACGGGCCGGTTGTGCTGAGCTTTTACAGGGGTGCGTGGTGACCGTACTGCAATCTGGAGCTGCGGTCTTTGCAGCTCGAACTGCCGCGGATCAAAGAACTCGGCGCGTTCCTGGCCGCGATAACGCCCGAGACCCCTGACAACTCTCTATCGGCGATTGAGAAGAACAATCTGGAATTTGAAGTCCTCAGCGATGTGGGGAACACGGTTGCCCGTCGGTTCGGAATAGTCTTTACGCTGCCGGTGGAACTGCGGCCGATCTACGCCGGCTTTGGGATCGACATTCCCAAGGCCAACAGCGATTCAACATTCCAGCTCCCCATTCCCGCGACGTACGTGATCGCCCGGGATCGAAAGATCAGAAGGGCATTCGTGGACCCTGACCATACCAGGCGACTGGATCCCAAAGATATTATTGAGACACTGGAGGAGATCGCACCAGGGGGGCCATAAGATCAAGATGAGTAAGGCCAAAACCGACCACGGTATTATTCAGGGAATGGAAACAAGTGAAGGATAGGACATGCTAAGGATAATCGGACTCTACGCGATCAGCGTTTTCCTGTTGGCGCTATACAATGGCCAAGTTTGACCACTCCTGGAGGGCCTCGGGATTCAACAGGTCCTAAGAGATGTGGGTGTCATAACAGGGATCATGTTGCCACTGCGGCTTCTCCTGTTGCAGCGGCATCGAAAACAGATCAGTTTCGAGTTTCTCAAAGACGGGAAATCGTTCTTCGCGATCCCTTTTTCCGAGTTCCGCGCGGACCTGCTGGCCTGGGCCTTCAACGGGCTCGCGGTTGCGGGTTTCATGGTCGCACGGTACGGGATTCCGTTAGAAACGGCTTTCAAGCTTGTCATCGGTTTCGTTGTGCCCGGGCTTTTCACAGGCATGCTCAATTTCCTTGAGATGGAAAGCGCAGTTATGCGCTTTCTCGGTAAGGAACAGGGAACAGTAAAGGTGCGGCCCGATCTGAGATTGTCGGTCGCTCGGAAGGTCACCTTTTTACTTGGATCGGTGATGACGGTTTCGGCCGTGGTCATCGGTTTCATGCTTCTCGACGATGTGCGGTACCTCGTAAAGAACCGAGCTACGCTCGGGGCCGAGCATTTTCATTCCATATTCTATGAAGTGGGCTTCGTGATCGTGGTCATGCTCGTCTTCAGCATTACCATTATCGGCCGTTTTTCACGCAATCTGCGCGAGCTCTTTCACCTCCAGATTCAGACGCTGGAGGAAGTGGGAAACGGATCCTATGATAAGCGAGTTCCAATCGTAAGTAGCGATGAATTCGGTATCATAGCGTCTCAGACCAATGACATGATTTCCGGATTGCGGGAACGAGACTTCATCAGGGAGACTTTCGGACGATATGTGCCGAGAGAGATCAGTGAGCTCATCCTTTCCGGAAAGATCCCCCTGGACGGAGAGCTCAGGAACGTCACTGTGCTCTTTTGCGATATTCGAAAGTTCACGTCGTTCGTGGAATCGAGGCGCCCTCAACAGGTTGTAAAAAGGATTAATCAGTATTTCACTGAGATGACGAAGGCCATACAGAATCACGGAGGATTCGTGCTGCAGTTCATCGGTGATGAGATTGAAGCGGTGTTCGGCGCGCCTGTGGCTTCGGAGAATCATCCTGAAATGGCCGTCAGGGCAGCTATGGAAATGAGGGAGCGCTTGGCCCAGCTTAACGCGGGATGGGAATCCGAAGGTGATGAACCGTTCCGGCACGGAATAGGAATAACTACCGGAGAAGTCCTCGCGGGAAACATCGGGAGTCCGGATCGACATTCGTATCTGATGGTAGGTGACGCGGTTAATCTCGCGGCCCGGATTCAGGAGATGACAAAAGAATTCAGATGCGATATCCTGGTCAGCGGTTACACGTGTGACGCCCTCACCAACGGCTTCAACATGGAACATGCGGGCAAAGTTAGAGTGAGGGGCATGGAACTGGAGACGGATCTTTATGAAGTGGTGTAGGGACCGTCATCCGGAAGCAAATAATCCGTACACTTTCAAAGAGCAGGTTCATGAGCGCTGGAAAAATCATTGCCGTTTGCACGAGCAGAAACAAGGGCACGCCCAAGACCGACATAGGTTCCGGGTTCCTGGAGGTCGGTTTCGGCCTGAGCGGGGATGCTCATGGTGGCGACTGGCACAGGCAGGTGTCGCTCCTCTCCGCGGAGCAGATCCGAACTATGGAGGAAAAGGGCCTTGATGTTCGGCCGGGGAGCTTTGCCGAGAACATGACCACCCAGGGCTTTGACCTGGATTCGGTCTGCGTGGGCGACCGCCTCAAGATCGGAGAATCGGCTGTTGTGGAAGTCACCCAGATCGGAAAGGAATGTCATACACGCTGCGCCATCTACCACAAGATAGGCGAGTGCATCATGCCGGAACAGGGAGTTTTTGCCAGAGTAATCGAGGCGGGAGATGTGAAAGTCGGGGACTCCATATCAATGTGATACGCCTTGTGTCTGTGGCACTCCTCGAAAGTCATTTCCGATTGCCCTGAGACTTCATCCTGTGGGGCAGGCTTTCCAACGGGCCAATCGGACAGAAATTTCGACAATAGCTATAGAATCAATTCGTTCGACCTTTTGGGCCTTCACTTCCAGGCGGTTTTAGGTTGAACCGGGCCCCCCATGATTGAGATTGACTGCGCGGATCAGGATAAGATATGGTGATGAAACTCGCGGGGAACCCACTGCCGGAAACAGGTCCCGGGGATTGTGGTTGTCGGATCATTATCGGACACGATGCCGCTGCCTTTCGGGGTTCGGCAGACCCGCGAATGAGCAATCACCCGTGCTATAGTGATGCGCATTGATATTCGGTGCTAAGATCACCCTCCCCCTCCCGTCAAGGGAGGGGGAGGAGTCCCCTCTCCCCTGGCGGGAGAGGGTTAGGGTGAGGGGGTTCCAGCCGTAGAACCCATTTTCAATGCGTGGCACTATAGAATCCCCAAAGTGAGGTGGCGGCCGCGGACGGCCTACATCCCGTGGGATGCCCGGCTACCATCCAAGAGCGGGCCTACCCGTCTCAAATTTGGTATACGCCTTGACGGCATTGATAGGAAGGAGTGCAAGATCATGAAGAACAGGTTTTTTTCCAAGGCGACGCTCGTGGGTCTATTGGCCCTGGCGCTGACGTTGGTGGTCGGGTTGTCAGGCAGCGTTGCCGCGGAACCCACCACCTTTGAGGGTGAGCCGTTTGACAAAGAGGTTGTCAAAAAGAGCTTCAAGAAACCTGGATATTCGCCCTACGCCAACCGAAACTTCCCGACCCGGGTGTACTGGGGCGACACGCATCTGCACACCGCGCTATCGTTGGATGCACGGGCCTTTGGGGTCACGTTGATGCCGGATATAGCCTATCGATTGGCCCGCGGCGAGCAGGTAACCGCAACGTGGGGGGAACCCATCAAGCTCGCACGACCGCTGGATTTTCTCGTGGTGTCCGATCACTCGGATGCCATGGGCACGATGAGTGAAATCATAGCGGGCAACCCCAACTTGATGACGGACCCGATAGTGAAGGACTGGCACGACAGGATCAACCAGGGCGGAGAGACTGCACTCATGGCCACGATGGAAGTGATTCTACAGCTCTCGGAGGGTAAGGTTCCTGAAGTCTTGATGTCACGCAAGTTGGCGCGTTCCGTTTGGGAAAGGTATCTTAAGATCGCTGAAGAATACAATGAGCCCGGCCGCTTCACCACGCTCATCGGGTACGAATGGACGTCCACGCCCGACGGCAATAACCTGCATCGGAATGTGATCTATAGGGACGGCGCGGACAGGGCTAAACGGATGCTGCCGTTCACGGCCGCTCAGAGCATGAAGCCCGAGGATCTGTGGAAGTGGATGCAGGCCTATGAAGACAAGACCGGCGGGGATCTCCTGGCCATTACACACAACGGCAACCTGTCGAACGGCCTGATGTTCGCTCTCACCGACTCGTACGGCAAGGCGCTCACAAAGAGCTACGCTGAGACGCGCATCCGCTGGGAGCCCATTGCCGAGGTCACTCAGATCAAAGGCGACGGCGAGACCCATCCAATGCTCTCGCCTAATGACGAGTTTGCCGACTACGAAACCTGGGACAGGGGCAGCCTGACCCTCACGCCGAAGAAGCCCGGAATGCTCCAATTCGAGTACGCGCGTTCGGCCCTCAAGAACGGGCTCATGCTGGAACAGAAACTTGGTGTCAATCCCTACAAGTTCGGCATGGTCGGCTCCACAGACTCGCACACCTCGCTCGCCACCGCACAGGAAGACAACTTCTTTGGCAAGCACTCGGGCAAGGAGCCCAAGCCCGGACGCTGGAGCGGTGTGGTCGGTGAGTTCGAGGGCAAGAAGATCCTCGGTTGGGAGCAGGTCTCATCAGGCTACGCAGCGGTGTGGGCCACGGAGAACACTCGCGAGGCCCTCTTCGACGCTATGCAGCGCAAAGAGGTGTACGCGACCACCGGTTCGCGCATCCTTGTGCGATTCTTCGGTGGTTGGGACTTCCAGGCTGAGGACGCAAACAATCGGCTACCTGCCGCGGTGGGATACAAGAAGGGTGTGCCTATGGGCGGAGATCTTCGCAAGGCCCCCAAGGGTAAGGCGCCGACCTTCCTCGTTGCCGCGCTCAAGGATCCGCTGAGCGGCAATCTTGACCGCATCCAGATCATCAAGGGTTGGCTGGATGCCAAACGCAAGACGCAGGAAAAGGTTTATGACGTGGTTTGGGGCGACGCGGACAAGCGCAAGCTCGACGCCAAAGGCAAGGTGCCTCCGGTGGGCAATACAGTGGACGTGAAAAACGCGATCTGGAAGAACACCATCGGCGACTCTGAGCTGATCACCGTGTGGAAGGATCCGGATTTCGATCCAAATCAGAGGGCATTCTACTACGCCCGTGTCATCGAGATTCCGACCCCGCGGTGGACCGCTTATGACGCGAAGCGTTTCAAGGTAAAGATGGATCCCAAGGTACCCATGACCACCCGGGAACGGGCCTACACATCACCCATCTGGTACACGCCGTGAACCTGGTTGACAATGACAAACCGAGACGCGGGAGGATACCCTCCCGCGATTCTCTTTGCGGTCTCAGACGATGAAGACGCTCCTGCGTGAACCCCTGGTGCACTTCTTGGTTGCCGGGACATTGCTCTTCGTTCTCTACGGATATTGGGGGGACGATGTTGAGTTCGACAAAGCTCAAATTACAGTGAGTTCCGCGCAGATCGAGCAGATAAGAGGCGCGTGGAAAAAACAGTGGCGCCGCCCGCCCACGGAGCAGGAACTCCAAAATCTCATCGAGAAGTTCATTGAGGAAGAGGTCCTCTATCGCGAAGCGCTTGCCATGGGCCTGGAAAAGGACGACATCATCGTTCGTCGCCGATTGGCCCAGAAGATGCGGTTTCTGATCCAGGACATCGCAGATCAAAGCCAACCCAATGAAGACCAACTGAAAGCTTTCTACGAAGCAACCCGTGAGCCGTACCGAATGCCCGCGCGGGTTTCATTCACCCATGTGTATTTTAGCCCTGACCGCCGAGACGCTGCTGTGGTCAAGGACGCCCGAGACGCGCTCGAAAAATTGAAAACCTCCGGCGTGGAGCGGGCCCCGGACCGCGGTGATCCATTTATGCTGCACCACGATTACGCAGACATTTCTCGGCCCGAGGCCGCGCGTCTTTTCGGCGGAACATTCGCGGACAATATATTTGGGCTCAAGCCCGGGCAGTGGCAAGGGCCGATCCGTTCCGGGTACGGTGTCCATCTTGTGCGCGTATCGGATTACGTGCCTTCGCGCGTGCCTGAGTTCGCAGAGGTAAAGGAACGCGTGCAACAGGCGTACACAAACGCTCAGCGCCGCAAGGCCAACAAAGCGGCCATCAAGGAGCTGAAGGTCCGGTACGGCATCGTGATTGACAAGAAAGCTATGACATCGCGGGATAAACAGGCCTCAGCGTCGACTCCTTTGGAAGACGCCCCATGAGACCCGGAAGTATAATATGGATGCCTGTTCTTGCACTCCTTGTACTGACCCCTAACGTTGGTTATGCCCATGAGGTACGCCCCGGGTATTTGGAGATCATTGAAACGGAACCAGGCGCGTACAAGGTTCTGTGGAAGGCGCCCAGTCGAGGGGGAATGGTAATGCGGATCAGGCCGGTATTGCCTGACGAGTGCCGAGACGAGCGTGTGCCTTCGCAGCACAGGCTTCCAGGGTCATTTGTGGAGCGGCGGATCGTGAGCTGCGGCGCGGCCGGTCTGGCAGGAAAGACCATCTCCATTGAAGGGCTTTCAACAACGATCACGGATGTGCTGGTCCGCGTGACCCATGCCGACGGCCAGTCGCAGACCGTGCTCCTGAAACCTCACAGCGCTTCCTTCCAGGTGCTGGGCGCGCAACCGTGGACTCGGCTTGCAATGTCCTATGTCCACCTGGGCATTGAGCACATACTGTACGGTATCGATCATCTGCTCTTTGTCCTTGGGCTATTGCTGTTATCCAGAGGATGGGGGATGCTGTTGAAGACCATTACCGCGTTCACGGTGGGCCACAGCATTTCGTTGGCCTTGGCCACGCTGGGTATGATAAATGTGCCCGGCAAGCCGTTGAGCGCGGCCATTGCGCTCAGCATAGTGTTTTTGGCAGGGGAACTGGTCCGTGCCCAGAGGGGAGAGATGTCCCTGACCATCCGCCGGCCTTGGCTTGTCTCGTTCGGATTCGGCCTGCTGCACGGGTTGGGCTTCGCCGGTGCGTTGGTGCAACTCGGCCTGCCCAAGCCGGCAATACCTCTGGCCCTATTGTGCTTCAACCTAGGTGTGGAAATCGGTCAGATTCTATTCGTCGTAGTGGCGCTGGCCCTGATGGGGTCTCTGAGCAGAATGGACATCCGGGCGCCTTCCTGGGGCAAGTCGCTTCCGGCCTATGGCATAGGGACGATCGCGGCATTCTGGTTCGTGGGGCGCTTTGTTGCCGTGTTGTAAAGGAGAACCAAACTCGTGAAACCCGTCTCAATTCTCCGTCCGGCTATTTTCGGCGCTCTATTTGCGGCCGCGCCCGGCCGGGCTCACGCGCATCTGGTCAACACCAATGTGGGGGAATTCTATGCGGGCATGGTGCATCCGCTCACCTCAGCGGAGCATCTCCTGCCGACCGTTGCGTTGGGGCTGCTCGCGGGCCAGTGCGGGAAGCAGGCGGCCCGTTGGTCGCTGGCGGCCTTTCCAATGGCGCTCGTGTTGGGAATTCTCGTGGGAAGCCGTTTCACGGAGTTGGGGTTTGTTCATTTCGCTAATCTGGCCGCGCTCGTGCTTCTTGGAGTCCTGTTGATCGTCGCTCAACGCGTTTCTACGGAGTTGATTGTCATCGTTGCAGTGTTGATAGGCCTCATACTTGGGTACAGGAGCGGTGTTGACATGGCCGTGGCCAAAGTGGGGTACCAGTTCATCCCGGGAGTCGCCCTGACCGGGCTCATTGTCGTTGCTCTGTTTGCAGCCTGGATCCCCGAAGCTTCCTCTCGTGCCACCCTGACCCTTCGAGCCCTTTGTGGAGTAGCGTTGGCAGTAACGGGAGTGGCCATGCTGCTCAAAGCCGTCTCCGGAGCGGACTTCCATATGTTCCGGGGTGTGGGCCTACCCACACAAGAGGATCTGGTCTCGCTGGTCAAGGTGAAAGACCTGAGCCTGCCGATAGTATTGGGGGCGCTGTCAGCCGCCGTGATTTGGGGGGCCGGGCATGCTCTCACACCGGGACACGGGAAGGCCATTGTGGCGGCATATCTGGTGGGTTCGAGGAGCACGCCCGTGCACGCTGTTTTTCTTGGGCTCATTGTCACGCTGACTCACACGCTGGGAGTTCTCGCGTTGGGGCTCGTTGCGCTCTTTGCATCCCGTTACCTTCTTGCCGAACAGATCTACCCCTGGCTGGGCGCGTTGTCGGGCCTGATAGTGGTTGTCATCGGGGCCGCCATGCTGATGAGCAGGATTCGACCCATGTTGTGGGGAAGCGCACATGATCATGGGCATTCCCACCAGCACCATCATCACCATGATCACGGGGATGATCAGGATTGCTCGCTCGGAAACGCACATGATGACGATGAGCACGGGCATCTTGTACTCGGTCACTCGCACCTGCCCCCGGGGACCGAGGAATCACCGGTCACGTGGCGCTCTTTGCTGGGGCTTGGGATCTCCGGGGGATTGGTTCCATGCCCATCAGCGCTCGTTCTGCTGCTTGCCGCGATCTCGCTGGGGAGGGTGGGCCTGGGTATGGCTCTCGTGGTAGCTTTCAGCCTGGGGCTGGCGGTAGTGCTGACAACGGTGGGGCTTCTTTTTGTGAAGGGAAGTCGGATCATCCAGCGGATACCACAGGTGGAAACGTGGGGCCGCCTTTTGCCGGTGGCAAGCGCTTTTGTCATTTTCGTCATCGGGGTGATCATAACCGCAGGTTCAGTGTCTCAAATCATCGCTTGAACCGTAGCCAATGCCGACATGACTGACTGATGCCAACTATCACCCCTGTAAGCTGGTATGAAGTCAGAATTCTATCGAGGAAAAATCAACGGTTTTGGAGAGGCGATCACGGATTGCCTCCAGTGACGGCGCCACATAGAAGTTGACCGTCGGCGCGGGGGTGTGAAGCGCGGCCACATAGGTGCTGTTACGGCACTTCAAGATAACCAGTCGGGCTTTGGTCTCGGTCTCATCCTGGTCGATATTGGCTTCCATGGCCTTGTTCTCAAGATAAGTGGCCCATCCATGCTCGGCTATGTAATCCAGGGCCTGCTCGCGTTTCTTTTTTGCCTGGTCTCCGGAGATCTTTTTTACCTTCTGCAGGTCCACCGATCCTCGGAAGATCAGTTGTTCCACTACGAAAGAGTACTTCTTGCCATGTAGATTCGCCCTGAATTTGGCCCCGCTCATTCTATCTGTCTGGGTTGAGAACAGCTCCAGGGCCCACATGCTGTTCTTCTCGGGTTCATTGATTACGTAGGTGTCGACGTTTCCCGGGATACCCGGGGTGATCATGGTAGGTTCTTCGAGTTCATCAAAGCTTATGGTCCCCAGGGGTGACGGCTGAGTTCTAGTGGTCCTCCATCTCCTGAAATCCCGTTTGTTCAACATGCCTTCGCGGATCATTTTTTTCAGTATGTGCTCGAACTCCTCCTTATCCACCCCATGCTTGGCGAGAATTTCGCGGGTTCCCAATCCTGCCTTGATATCTTTCAGAATGCCCTTGGCGTTGATTTTCCTGGCGCCGGAGTCGGACTTCTCCCCATCGAATTCTCCATTTCCATTTCCATTTCCGATGTCGTTGGACGAAGTCATGGACAGATATCCCCTTCGGTGCTCTGAATCCTGATCTCGTAGCGCGTGGCACTAAATCGCCGACAAACCTGATCCTTCACTTCGCGCATTACACAGGCTCACCCAAGGTAATCGTTCACCGGGCTTGAAGCGGTTCTGCGCCCGGTGAGAATAGAGGGGGCGACTTATCTCCCCCTCCCAACCTCCCCCGTACGTAATTCCGGGAGGTTGTACGGTTCACGGTGAACGGTTACCACCCAAGTATCATAGCATAGAACGGATGATACGGAACACCCCTAACTTGCAAAATCCGAACCCGTGGATTCGATGTTCTTCGTGCCTGTTCCAGGACCGGAAAAGACTGTCCGGCATTCCACCTGTCGAGCACACGCTGCACCCTTGCCGGCCCGGTCCGGGTGATCAGCAATTTCGAGGTCTCCGAGCGGGATTCACATGGGACACCTTGACCTGAAGATGCTTGATGAAGTACAACGAGCATCCAGTAGACATCGGTTTCCTGTGAGGGGCATCCTGTCCCGGAGGGGAAGAGTTACCCGCGGCGATTTCCTTTAGGTCGCGGCTGGGCGGGCCTCTGGTTCGGCTAACAAGACACGAGAAGGTGAATGACTATGAAGAGGATGGATGACTGCATTTTCTGCAAGATAGTTGCCGGTGAGATCCCGTGTACCAAAGTTTTTGAGGACGATTTCGCGCTGGCTTTCATGGACATTATGCCGTTGGGCAAAGGGCACCTGCTGGTGATACCCAAAGACCATTACGGGAGCATCCTGGAAATCGAGCCCGATCTGTACGGCCGTCTCGCTTCATTGATCTGCAAGCTTGCAAAGCCCTTGAAAGCCGCGGTGAACCCGGACGGCATGAATGTGATGCAGCTCAACGGCAAGGCAGCCAATCAGGTGGTCCCTCATCTCCACGTTCATCTTGTGCCGCGTTGGAAATCGGACGGCCTCACCCTCTCCGCGTGGGAACCGGTTCCAGGGGATTCCGAACAGATTTCCGCGACCGCTGAGGCGATCAAGGGTCACCTTTGAAGGTGGTGCGAGAAACAAGGTGAATTCCGGAGGCAAGGGATTGCACATATCTGATACCAACTATCATCGCAAGAAGGCGACAACGAAATATGAAAGTCCTTTCCGTTGTTCACTGGTCCGGGGCTTCGCCTCGGACAGGGCCCCTAAAGAGCGCGCACGCTGCGCATGGACTTAGAGGGGAGACTCATCTCCCCTCCAAACCACCCCATACGTTGAACCGCAAAGGGGTGGTTTTTCAACGGGACTTTCATAGGAATGCGCGTTCAAACAAGTGATAAAGAGCACTGCTGGGCAAGCCGGCAGTGGCACCCTGGTAGAGAACCGTACTCCTTTAAGCTCAACTTGGTATGAGCACGGACCCTCTTTATCTCGCGGCAGCGACACGGAGTAGAACAGTCTTGGCCAAGACCGTAAAAGGCATAGGTGATGGTTCAGAAGCAAGGATCAAGGCAAAGCCACCTACTGAATTCTTGAACTACTTTGGGAAAGACCGCGGTTTGCAGCAGTGGCTCGCGGACAAGAGAACCAGGCTCATAGCCACGGTTGTCCCACGATTTGTGAGCTTGGGGCTTGTTCCCGACACGGTTTCGTATATCGGCATCGCGCTGTTGGCCGGGGTCATTTTGTATTTTGTTCGCGAACCCGTCGCGGCAACCTGGTTTCTTGCGGGCCACGTGATCTGCGATGGACTGGACGGGGCCTTTGCCCGGAATTCGGGAAAGGCTTCACAATCGGGTGCTTTCACCGATCTTGTCTGCGATCAGCTGGGGTTGGTGGTAGTGGCCCTGCTGGCCATTTTTCACCATCTGGTTTCCCCACTTCTAGGAGCGGTCTACACATCCCTTTACCTCATCGTGGTGGTGTTCGGGGTCCTTCTGAACGCGTTGGGCCTGGGGATCAGAATAACCATTACCAGCAAGTATTTCCTTTACATGGTTTATCTGGTATGGGCTGTCTGGGGGACCAACTACATCCCGGAGTTGATGGCCTTTTTCTCCGTCCTCATGACAGGGGAAGTCATCATCGGTTATTTTCGGCTCAAAAGGGGGATCAGGAGGAAATTTGACACCAGGGTTCGATTCACCGAGGGAGATCCCTATTCGGGCAAACTCAACTACGCGCTAAACGTGGCTGTCCCCCTGGTGGTCTTCATTGCAATCTTCGTGTTTGCAAACATGATTCCCATTCGCGCCATGATCGACAGCCCAAATCTGCAAGTCAATTGGAAGCCGGGTGCACGGATCGTTAAACAGGGCGAATCCCTGGAGATTCTGGGATTCGGCGCATGGGGGGAGCGCGGGCTGGCTCTTGTCCGGGATAAGGAAGGGGATCTGGAGATCAGGGGCGTTTCCAGTGGCGACACCGACACACTGGAATCCTTCACCGTGCCCGGGTACGTATCTACGGCTCTCAGCACTCTACCGGTTGACGGAAACGTACTGCTGCTGGTTGACCGTACCACCCAAATGTTGATGGGTATTGACCTTGACGCTTCCTTTGCCGCGGGAAGGGCCGTGATGGTACTGACTCTTCCGCTGGGTCATCTACGAGTGACCGCCATGGCCCCGGCCCTGTGGAAGGGTCAAAAGGTGTGGCTGGTAGCCAACTATCTTTACACGCGCAAGACCTACGTGATCGATCCGGAAAAGGCCCGGAAGAGCGGATCCATCCTGGGCGGTTTGAAGGCATGGTACATCAATGGGGGATTCCCCACGGGCCTTGCCTGCACAAAGGGTCGGGTAATCGAATTGAACAGGTCTCCCTTCAGCGCGCTGCTCTACACCGCTTCCCTGGACAGACTGACCAAAGGAAACAATCTACTGGATTCCGTGATAACTTCGTTCCGTCCTCCCCAAAAGGATGCTGTCGGTCCTGTATATATTGGGAAAGACCTGGTGATGCTCTCGCCCAAAGGCATTGTATTCCGCGTTCCCGTGGAATCCATTCTGAGGTGACCCGCGGTCGCCCGGCGGGAAGCCACGGTATTCCAAGAAAAATTACATTTTCTCATAGGGCGGCTCCGATTTTCGGTCGTCCCTCCGGCTTCCAGTGGGGTGTCTGCGACACCCCGGACGAGAGTTCCCATTTTTTTTGGGAAACTCCTGGGCGACCATTCAGTTTCGGGGGGGCTTCGAAGGCAAGGGCAGACACATAGAGCCTGCCCCGGACTCCGATCCGGGGTCTGCCCCTACGTCTCGGCCGAGATCCGTCATGGGGCACAGGGTACGGCGCGCACCTGTGTGTGCGCCCTCTTACCATCCGCTAGACTCGAGAAAGTGGTCGTTGCCGTCTGCCCCCGAATGACTGAATGGTTACACTCCTGGAAGAATTCATTTTGATTTTTCGTGAGTCTCAGGTAGAATAGCCTTTCCGAGGTAACCATGAAGCGTCTGATGTTCATATTCCTGGCGGTATTGATTGCGGCCGCGTGCTTGTACGGCAAGGTACAGGCTGCGGGGGACTATCCCCCCCGCGCGGTGATCGTGAAGCCGTTCAAAGCGCCTCCGCGCAAGGTGGTTCGACAGAAGATGTTCTATGGGTATGTCCCCCCGGCGCCTATCCGCCACACATGGCCCGGTGGGTACAGGGCGATCATTTCCGAAATGACCAACACCCTGATCGATCACATGCTGGGCCATTATTGATAGACAGATCCCTTTTTCAAGCCACACCAATCCCATTGATATGAGCTACCGTGCATTGAAGGGCACTGCGAAGCATGAAAATGCCCGGAACGCGCCAGGTCCCGGCCGTAGGGGCTACGCATGCGTCGCCCTCTTGGATGCTCGCAGGTGACGGCATTCGGCGGACTTTGCACTGCATCCATTTTCATACAAAATTGTTGGATTTGCGCGAATTCCCTCGCTTCGGTAAATGGTCACAAAGGGACTCGCTGATCGGATCATCACGGTGATCAGGCCAACCCGAGCCTGTCCAATTCATGCACAGCTTTGGCGTGGCCTTGTTTCGAGGCTCTGCGGAACCACTTGATTGCTTCGTCCACATCCCTGGAAACTCCGCGTCCATCCAGATACATCATTCCCAGGTTGAACTGAGCTTTGGGATAGCCCTGCCGGGCAGCCTTCCGGAACCACTTGACCGCTTGTTCATGGTGGGAAATCCCCATACAGAACTGGGCCTCGACAACCCCTTGTCCGGCGGCTTTCCGAAACCACTGGAAGGCTTTTCCCAGGTTCTTTTGAACCTCGTGTCCTTCATAGTACTTTCTGCCGAGTTTATACTGGGCCTGTCCGTCATTGCGCTCGGCCAACCTGAGCAGTCCTCTTACATCTTCCGGATACTCCAGTGAAGCGACCGCGTCACCGGCTATCTCCTTTTCCACCTTCTTCGGCCTGACACGGGCGGCGTCCTTGCGATCCAGCGACACTCCCATCTTCAGCAGCTTTTTCCTGGCGCCTTTGTGGCCCTGCTTCGCGGCTTTCACGAACCACCTGACAGCCTCGTCCCGGTCTCTGGCAACGCCCTGTCCGCGTTCATAGATCCAGCCCAGGGCGCGTTGGGCATCAGCGTGATTTCTCTCGGCCGCTTTGCGGAACCATTCAACGGCCTGCGCAAGGTTCCTGGACACTCCATGACCAATAAAGTACATCCCGCCGATCGCATAGGACGCGTTCGGTTCCCCCTGCTCCGCGGCCCTGGTGAACCACTTCAAGGCCTGTTCATAGTCCCTTGGAACCCCACGTCCCTCATAGTACATGCCGCCCAGAAGGATCTGAGCCTTGACATCCCCCTGCTCGGACAATTCCACAAGTCGATCCAGTTCCCGGGGATCGCTCATGAAGTCGACCGCAATCTGGACTGTTCTTGGAATCATTGGCTGCATGGAATCGCTCCTGCTTCCGCTATCATGCTCGATGGAGCAACTCAAACCAACTTACATGCCTGAAAACACAGGCACACCGAAACATAAAAGTCTTTTCCACTGTTCGGTAGTCCGTGGCTTCGCCTCGGACTGGCGCGTGAAGAGCGCGCACGATGCGCAATAATTTGGAGGGTAGACTCATCTCCCCTCCAAGCCACCCCATACGTTGACCCGTAAAGGGGTGGCTTTTTCCACGGGACTTTCATGCGAAGTTGAGTTCAAAAGAGTATTTCTGTTCCAGGGCGCCACTGCCGGCTTGCCCAGCAGTGCACTTCAGTACTCGTGTGATCGCACATCGGTATCAAATACTACCTGTCTACAATGACATACCGCGGCGCTTGTGGGCAAGGAAAGAATGCGCATCAGTGCAACCCTTAGTCGGAGATTAGCTTTGGCAAGGGCTCCGATTTTGTGATAGCTTGCGAATATGCCTCCCAGATTAATGAGTGTTGTCGGTATCGTGACGATCATCGGGTTTTGCTTCCTGTTTTCCAAAGATCGCCGCAACATCAATTGGACCCCGGTGATTTGGGGCCTCGGGCTCCAGTTCATCTTTGGGCTGCTCATACTCAAGACTTATCCGGACCAGTTCTTTGCGGGCGCACAGGCCCTGTTCATGGGCATCTATAAGTTTGCCGACAAGGGCGCGGGATTCCTTTTCGGCTCCCTGGTTGAAAACAAGGATTTTGTCATCCTGAGCATGGGGTCGGTGATCATCTTCGTGAGTTCCCTTATGGCGATCCTGAATTATCTCAGGATACTGCCCGCGATCATCTATGGTCTTGCCCGGGTCATGCAATGGACTCTACGCACGTCAGGCGCGGAAACCCTTGCCGCAGCCATCTTTGTTTTGATGGGCATCGAGGGGATTACAGGTCTCAAGACCGTAATAGCCAGGATGACCCGTTCCGAGCTCTTCACTGTCATGACATGCTTCATGGCGACCATTGCAGGATCGGTAATGGCCGTGTACGTAGGCGTATTCGGGGCAAACGCGGGATATATTTTTGCCGCGAGCATCATGAGCGCTCCGGCCGCGCTCGCGCTCTCCAAAATGATGGTTCCCGAGACGGAGACTCCCGAAACAAGCGGCCGCGTTGAATGGAAGATCCTCATTCCCGAAGATCGGGGAGTCGTGGAAGCGGCCGCGGGCGGCGCGGTGGACGGCCTAAAATTGGCTGTCACAATCGGGGCCATATTGTTGGCCTTTGTTTCCCTTATCCACATGCTCAACGCAGGTTGTGACGCGCTTTTCGGGTACCCCTTCACAACTCTTGGGGGCTATGTATTTGCTCCGGTGGCCTATCTGCTCGGAGTGCCCTGGGAAGACTGTCTGAATGCGGGCAATCTACTGGCCGTGAAAACCATCTTCAACGAATGGCTCGCTTACAGCGACATGAAGACAATGGTGGCCGCGGCCCAGCTATCACCCCGTTCGGTAATGATACTGACATACGCGCTCTGCTCTTTTGCTAATTTCGGTAGTCTGGCCATACTCATCGGCGGAGTGTCCGGAATTGCTCCCAGTCGCAAGGACGACGCCGTCAGTATGGGCCTACGGGCAATGTTGACCGGACTTCTGGCCGGCTTTCTTACCGCGTCCGTCGCAGGGGTGCTGATGGATACGGCCTGACAGATGGATTCCTAATAGATTGTAGGATGGGGTGAGTGAAGCGAACCCCATAGATCGAGGAATCATCCGTGTGAGGCCTGGCGTGAAAGCCTTGACCGATGGGATTCCCTCCGGTCATCCCATCCTACGTGCTACGTGCTGGTGCTTCATGGCAATGGTGGGCAGGTTGTGTCTGTTGAAGAGTCGGAACAATCTCGTTTGTGCCTACAGTTCGAGGAAAGGGGCCAACCAAATGGACACATGTCGAGCCGGACCCTATCTCCTAAGAATGTTGGAGAACGCCGGGAGCGCCTGTTCCAGCTAATCCGGGCATGAATCAACCTCTACATATGTCTTTCTTCCGTGGCAATTGAGAATTTTAGGGGCGTCCCTCTTTTCCGCTCTCGGTCGGCTCACTCCATTGAGGTTCAGCAACCTCTACCATCATCATCTGGGCCTCCGGCTCAAATGGGATCTCCATTGCCAGCATATCCTCCGCCCCGATCCGAAGAGACTCCAACAGCTCGTCCTTAGTCCTTTCCTGGGCGTTGACCCCTGGAAGGTCTACAAGCCACCCAATCCACCAATCTTGAGAATGCTTTATCACTGCTCGGAACTTCATGGTCTACCTCACAAAGGGAATGGACAAGTCCTTACAGATTTTTCTCGCCAACTCGTCCATTACCTCGGTGTGCCGCGGCACCTGTGTCTTGAGATTTCCTCTAACAAAAAAATGCTGTGCCTTCGTCCTTCTCGTAGAAGACCAGCTCCATTATTCTTCAAATGCTTGATGAGAGTGTTCCTTTTCATAAGGATTTCTTTCTACTCATCCTATCATCCGGCAACCGACTCCGCAATCTTCCCCTGAGCCCCATTCCCTCGCGGAACTTGAAGAAGCAACAAGAATAGTTGAAGCACAGAGGCACAGAGGAAGAGCAAGAAGGAATGAACATCGGAACCCCAGATACAGACAATGGTGATCAAGAATATTGAGATCTTCTTCTCTGTGCCTCTGTGGTTCGATTTTCTTGTCTTTGTCCTTCTTCTCTGTCTCTGCGGATCAGAATTCCACGACAAAGGACCCGTGGAGGCCGTGGCTGTCGGCCGGTGGTCCGTAGAAGGTTTGATTCCCGCCGCCGAAGGTGTGAAACATCAATGACTCGTACGGCGCCATCACCTGATAGTTTATTGGATGACGCCAATTTCGCTCCGTGGGATCCGATTCCTTGAGGCAATGACCGGAGGACAAGGCAAACATTAGAGACGCGTTCGCGGGACCCAATAGCGTTCCCACCTCAGAAAACAGGAGGTAACCCTTGCGATAATCATGGGGTCGGCCTGATGGGAAAACATCCCATCCGAAGCGGCTGTATTCAGCATTGGCAAAGAAGAGGTCATCCCTGTACTTGCCATAGATCCACCAGAGGCTGCCCATGTCACGGTCTCGATCCGCTTTGCGATCGGACCAGATGGTGGGACCACTTTTGGTGAGGTTCCGGTAATTGATTACTCCGATTCCCGTGGTCACGCCTGAATTAGCGTATTAGGCCATGAACACATCGCACGGAGCCCTGTCGCCTACTACGATGGAATAGTCGTTCGTGAGATCCTGAATCGAGTACGACTCCATGAGCGCGAAAGCGTTGAGTCCCGTGCATTTCTTCTTGGACTTGGTTTCGCAACGGTATGTCTCTCCACTGGAGTAGGCGGAGCCGCATGAGCTCGGCCGGGTAGTGGAGGAATCGTCATCTTCACCAGACGACAAACAGACGCCGATACTGTCGAGAATGCCGTTCACGGCAAAGCATACCATGGCATACATGGAATTCACTACCACATAAGCGCCGGTGCATCCAAGTAACACAAGGGGTCCGTAAAGAATCGATGCCGACGTGTTCGTGTTGCTGGATTCATGCGGCAATGTCGCGCCTGTGCCGATGGTGAACTTGAACTTCTGCCACGGAATGGTCAATCCCACAAATTCGTTGGCGTTGTCGGGTCCTCGGGTGGCGCGGACACCGGAAAGCAGATCCTTGGAACCGGTCCAGAACTCACAGTATTCAGGTACTCCCACGCTGATCCGGAACTCCTCCAACTTTCCGATTTCCGTAGGATCCCCGGACAAGAGCCCCAACTTACTATCGTAGTATCGTTCAAACGGTGGGACACCAGGATACAGCGCGGATGACACCACATCATCAAAAATCGGCTGGGGCGCGGATGTCCATCGGTGTATGGTGTACTTGCCCGCAACCCCGAGCAGACCGCACGCCCTAAGAGAAGGAAAGATCGTCAACCTGGAATCGGCCCTAAATCCGGAAGGATGATCACCGGAGTTGGACCCCGCTCCCCCCGTCGTCTGAGTGTCCGGGAGATCGGAAATTCCAGGGGCTCGGTTCGGATTAACACTCCCTAGGCATTGAAACCGTGCTTCGTACTCGACCGGCAGTGCGATCTCCCACTTGGGAATGGAGTTCAGCATGGACCTGGAAGCGATTCTCACGTGCGGATTTGCACGGTCCCAGGCAAGACAGGCATCTGCCGACCCGAGGATCAACAGCCATGAGAGCATCAAGCGGAACAGTTTTCTCATCACGTCCTCTATTCACGGAGATCCGAGAAAACGACTCCACACCCATGTTCGATTCTGAATTCACATCTGCCTGCTTCAATCTACACCGCGGGGTTGCTGAATTTCCGGCTCCGACTCGCGAGAGCCCCCTTGGGTCGGGTTTGGTTCCTGTTCGTGAGGGACCGGCAAGATGCCGGTCCTACTGGAAGAACCGGCACAGCTCGGTCTCACGTACATCCAAGATTCAGACATTGGGATTGAAGTCGAATCTAGATATATCCCAGGTCTTTGAGCCGCTTTTTCACAATTTCCTCTTCCTCGGAGGTGAAACCTTTGGGAGAGGAAGACCCATCGGCCGCGGAATCTTCATACTGCGCGGGTGAGCGCGGGCCGCCCGCGATCCCCGAGTATCCGGGCCCGTTGATATTGATAATCTTTCCCCCCACTCCTTCCGGCAGCGGCAGACCGAATTCGTGCAAGATGGTCGGTGTTATGTCCAGGCACGAGGCGTCTTCTGTACGTAGACCCTTGATCCGGCCGCGGCGAAGGTCGGCCATACGCGCGCTGATGAATACTCCTTCCGGATCGTGGTTTGCGTGGTCGAGATCCGCGTTCTCTGTATTCCAAAGTATGTCATGGCGACCGACCGTTCCGATGGATCGGCGATTCAGATTATCGAAATAGACCATCAGGTCCGGCGGTACGTTGCGACACCGCGCGTAGACTTCCTCGGGTTTGAGCACCTGGTTGGAAATCACATTACCGTCTCCGTCATCAAGGGTCCGGAGTCTTTCGGCAAGTTTGTCCCTGAATGACTCGTAGTCAGCAGGGTCGATAGCGCCCTGGGGTTCTCTACCCTTAACATTGAGGAAGACTCTCGCGTAGTATCCTCCCTCGCTCCAGGCCTCTGTTCGGGACCAGTCGATCATGTCCGCAGTGAGGGGCTTCTCCTGTTCCGGACGCCGATGAAGAACCAGAAAACCGTTTCTAATCAGCCATTCGTTGATACACACTCCTCCCAGCATGTTTCTGGCCCCGTGGTCGGACATTACCAGGACAGTGGTCTCATCCCCAAGAAGCCCCAGCAACGTGCCGATCTGATTGTCGAGGAACTTGTAAAAATCCCGGAGCACATTCTCATACGGATTCCCAGGCTCGTAACCGGGATGATCCGGCCGGCCGTATCTCCAAAAGCCATGATGGAGGCGGTCCGGAGCGATCTCCACCATCATGAAGAAATCCCACGGTTTGTGAATGAGAAAATCGCGGGCCACCCGAAAACGGCGCTCTACCATGGTGTAAAGATCGCTGAGAAGCCGCTCCTTGTCGTGGGTTCTGAAATCCTTTACATCCGGGAGGTAATCTCCCCCGGCTGTGCCGCAGAGCTCCGCGGCGATTTCGGGGGGATAAGTGTATTCGGATTCGATTCCTGGCGTCAGGAATCCCGCCACGGTAATCCCATTGTGCGGTTTCGGAGGATAAGTCTGTGGAATGCCCAGCAGAATCGACGTCTTACCGGCTCGCTGCAAATAGTCCCACAATCGGGGAACTTCCACATGGGAAGAGTTGGTGACGACCATCTCACCGTATTCGTGGTCCATACGGTTCCTCAAGCCGTAGAGGCCCAGTTCCCCCGGATCTCTTCCTGTTGTGATTGTGGTCCAGGCGGGAACCGTAATGGGCGGATCAGTGGACCTCAGCGGGCCCCATATTCCGTGATCCATCAGGGCCCTGATGTTGGAAAGACCCTTTGCCGCTTCTCCGAAAACCAGCGAAGGGGGCACGCAGTCAAGTCCGATGACCAGCACCCGCTTTGGCGAGTGTGTTCCCACAAGGCCCAAAGACCGCGGGCGATCGGGTGTCAGGTCAGAGAACCTCTTGTCCACAAAGGAGAGCACAGATCCCAAAGACTGCTCTACAGTCTGGACGCCCGTGGGCACCATCAAATCCGATGAAGTGGGCGGATCGAAAGGCGCGGAAATCCCTGTGAAGTGCGGGATTTCCCCTCTACGGGCCTTCCGGTACAGGCCCTTGCGATCGCGGGTTTCGCAGACCTCCAGCGAACAGTCCAGGAATATCTCAATGAATCGGTCCGGTTCAAATATTCCCCTGACAGCCTTGCGAAGACTCTCTATAGGGGTTATGAACGCGGCAATGACCGTATGGCCCGCGTCGGAGAGGATCTTGGCCACTTCCCCGGCGCGTCTGATGTTCTCAGCGCGATCAATCACCGAAAAGCCCAGGTCCCGGTTCAAGCCGTGCCGGACCATGTCCCCGTCGAGAAGCACCACAGGCACACCTCTCGATTCCAGAACATTCTGGAGCATTGATGAAAGAGTAGATTTGCCGGACCCCGAAAGTCCGGTGAACCATATGGTTTTGCCGGTATGCCATTTCATAAGTCGTCGTCACCGCCGCAAGTTTCAGTGCGCTTTACTATAGCACAGCCGCTCCAATTGATTGGGCAAAACCGTACACCTCGATCCAGCATGCGCTTGCTACGCTTGCTTGATACGCACGTTTTGCTAGAATGTTCTGAATAGGAGCAAGAGTGAAGGGCAAGCACGACAGCAATAAACCAGTCAAAGCGCCTGACCAGGCGCCTCGATCAGGATCTTTGAAGGTGCTGATCATCGGGGAACCGGAATCGCTCGATCACAGTTCTGAGATACTCGATACCCTTTTGGTGATGGGCGTCGGATTCACATTACTTGGTGTCATCGACAAGGGATTGGATGACCTGGCTAGATTCAAGGAAGCTGAATCCGAGAATCCCATGTTGGTGGCATTCAAGGACCTGCTGGTCTCCGAACCCCCCGACCTTTTGATCATGAATTCCGACGATGCTGAGCTTCGCAAGAGCATCACTGAGATCATTCCGGCCCAAACCAGAATCCTGGACACGTTCGCACTGAAGATTATAAAGAAGCTGAGGGAAGTGTCGGCCCATCTGGACGTGACCCGCAACAGGCTTGAGAGTGTGGAGATGATCAAGGAGGTCCTGATGTCGGGGCCGGAGACCAGCATCATGGTGGTCGATGAGGACCTCAACCTTGTGGAAATCAGCAGCGCGCTCCTCAAACGCGCGAAAATGTCCAAACAGGATGCCATCGACAAGGCGTGCTACTGGGTGGTAAGAAAGGCTATGGAACCCTGCGACGTGAGAGGTCGGCCCTGTATTGTCCGTGATGCGCTCAAAACTGGGCGTTCAGTCCATACTGTCAGGGAAGATCAGAACAAGGATGAATCGAACAGGTATTTCACTGTGAGCGCGTACCCCCTCAGAAAAGACGAAAAGGGCAAGAAGAACGTCCTTGTGGTCTGGAAAGACGTCACACGGGCCATGGCGCCTGTGCTGGATCGCCAGGCCCAGACCATTCGTGAGGATTTCTCCCAGGTTCTGACGCAGGACAGGATGGTGGCCCTGGGAAAGCTCGCCTCAGCCGCTGTACATGAAATAAACAACCCTCTTCAGGGCATACTGACCTTTGCCAAGCTGATGCGACAATCACTGAATCAGGAATCGGTTTCGCCTGAAGAGTTGGATCGGTTTCGTTCCTACCTGGACCTCATAGCCGATGAATCGGCCCGTTGCGGAAAGATCCTTCGCAACCTCCTCTCTTTCTCACGACGGGGAGAACTGACCAAGGCCAGCGTGGACATCACAGCGCTGTCCAATGAAGTGGTATTACTCCTGGGGCATCGCATGGAGTTGGAGAAGGTGACCTTCAATCGGGATATCCCGGAGAATCTTCCGCCGGTGCGCGGTGACCGGGATCAGATAAAGCAGGGGCTCCTGAATCTCGTTCTCAATTCAGTGGAGGCCATGCCGGATGGTGGGGTTGTGGAGATCTCCGCCGCGCTCCATCCGGATGGGAAACAAGTAACGGTGAGTATCAAAGACACGGGAGTCGGCATTCCAGAGGAGGTTCAGAGCAACATCTTCGAACCGTTTTTTACAACCAAGGCAGAAGGCAAAGGCGTAGGACTGGGACTGAGCGTGGTGTACGGAATCATAGCTCAGCATGGAGGCGCCATAGAAGTGGACAGCCACGAGGGAGAAGGCGCCACCTTTATTTTCACGCTTCCGGTTTTCGATGAATCGTCAATAGAGGAGGCAGTTGATCTGACATGAGCCGCAAAAGCAGAATCATGGTAGTAGACGACGAGCTTATCGTCCGGGAATCGCTCTCCGCGTGGCTGGAAAAAGACGGCTCGGTGGTCGAGCGTGCCGAATCAGGAGAACAGGCTCTGGACCTGATGCAACAGAATCTCTACGATATACTCTTCGTGGACATTAAGATGCCCGGTATGGGCGGATTCGCGCTCTTGGAGAAAGCGAAACAGTCCTTTCCGACCACCGTAGTAGTGATCATTACCGCGTACGGCACTGTGGAATACGCGGTGGAGGCTATGAAGCTGGGCGCGGACGACTTCCTGGTTAAACCCTTCGACCCGGAAGGGCTCGGCCTTCTTGTGGCCAAGCTGTTGGAACACAAAAGACTTCTCGAAGAGAAACAGTATCTGCAAAACGAGGTGAGTCGCCACTGGGCCGGACCTGATGAGATAATCGGCCAATCTCCGAGGATGCTGGATCTGTTCGACACGATTGTGGAAATCGCGGGCAGCGAGTCGTCGATACTCGTCCTGGGTGAAACAGGCACGGGAAAGGAACTCGTAGCCAGGGCCATTCATGCCAACAGCGGAAGAATGGGGGGACCTTTTGTCCCAATCAACTGCGGGGCCATACCTGAATCGCTTCTGGAAAGTGAAATGTTCGGGTTTGAAAAGGGGTCCTTTACAGGGGCCACGCGTCCCAAAAAGGGGCTCATAGAAGTGGCCGAGAGGGGGACCCTGTTCCTGGACGAAGTCGGAGAGATCATCCCAAAGATGCAGGTGGACCTCCTTAGGGTGCTCCAGGACAAGACATTCTTTAGGGTAGGAGGCGTGGAGCCCATTGAGGCCGATTTCCGCCTTATCAGCGCCACACATCGGGATCTCAATAGGGCGATGTCAGAGGGAAGCTTCAGGCAAGACTTCTTTTACAGAATAAACGTCATCACGCTCACAGTCCCCCCCCTGAGAGAGCGGCGGGAAGATATTCCGCTCCTGGTGAATCATTTCGTAAGACGCTTCGCAAGGGAAACCAACAGGGAGGTGGACGCTATCAACGATGAGGCTATGAAGATCCTGTCCCAGTACAATTGGCCCGGAAACATACGGGAATTGGAGAACGTGGTGGAACGAGCGGTGGTGACATCCCGAACGAGAGTGATGACCCCGGAAACCTTCGCCTATCTCCGTACTGACGACGCAACCGGCGGGCCGCAAGAGAAACCGCGGTCGCTCCAAGAAGTGGAAAAGGAGCATATCCGCCGCGTCCTGGACGAGGAAGATTGGAATGTGAGTCGCGCGTCGAAAGTGCTCGAAGTGGACAGATCGACCCTGTACAAGAAGATTCGCAAATATGAGTTGGAGAGGGAGCGCCAATAAGAGGAGAGTAGGACAATTTACGAGCCGGTTGGTGTGGGAACTTCATTAATAGTCGGTACCGGCCCGCCGGGCGTGGGTGCTTCGAGAAAGGTTTTCCTCTCGTTCCCAGGCCCTGCCTGGGAACGCATACCGGGAGGCTCCGCCTCCCTAACTTGGGGCCGGCGGCTCTGCGAACAAAGAGGACTTTTTTAGGAATGCGCAATCAAGAGAGTGAGATCGGTTTCTTGGGTGCCACTGCCGGCTTGCCCAGCAGTGCTCTTTATCAGTTGTTTGACCGCGCATTGGTATTAGACCTGTCCCGACCGTCACTTCAATCCTGTCCCGTAGGAGGGCGCCTAAGAGGCGCCGCTGCCCTGCAATGAGTAAGAAAGAGCCAAAACCTCAAGCGCGGTCGGCCAAAGAAACCCTCATAACGGTTCTACCCCTTGGGCGTGTGGAAGAGGACGTGCTGCGGGTGGTGGCCGATGGACTCCAGGGCGTTCTTCGATTGCCCGTCGAGGTACGGGAGGGCATCCCGCTGCCCGAAGAAGCGTTTATGAGTTCCCGCAACCAATACAACGCGATGACACTCATCAAGCTTCTCGACGCCGATCACTCGGATACCGGTCTGAAGGTGATCGGGTTGACCGCCAAAGATATCACCAACCCTATCCTAACCTATGTGTTCGGGGAGGCCTATATGGGTGGAAGCGCGGCTGTCATGTCCTGCGCCCGCCTCAGATCGGGATCGGCAGGGGAACTGGTAAACAGAGAGCGTTTCCTGGAAAGGGTGGTGAAAGTGGCCATTCATGAGATCGGGCACACTTTCAACATTCCACATTGCCACCACGGACGATGCGTAATGCGAGTGTCCAATGGCCTCCGCGAACTCGACGACAAGCTCAACTACCTCTGTGACTACTGCGAACTGTTTCTCGCCGAAGCAGTCACCGCGGCCCTGAAAGAAACCGAAAAGGATGCCCGGCGCATAGAAACCGCCTAATGCCGACGTGTGCTGCGCGAGTTTATTCTGCACCGTTTATCCGGAAATCCCTCACCCCAGCCCTCTCCCAGAGGGAGAGGGAGCAAGAGGAGTCCCCTCCCCCCTCCATTTTGGGGAAGAGCCCAGGGGGAGAGGGCAAGGGTGAGGGAGGCTTCACACTTCGTTACTCCCGCAATCCAGTGCTCGATTCGCAAATCATACTCTATTCCCATCGTACGTGACAGAAAAGCGCGGCACACAATGCCGACTTCTATACCTCAGGAACCCCGTACACAACGAAACATATAGGGGTTCTCGAAATTGGTTTCGGATTCCTGCGAAACTTCTTCTTGTGGTGCAGACTTTCCAGTCTGCGATTCGCTTTCCAGCCTATGATACCAAGTTGCGTTCAAAGAAGTACAGCGTACAGGTGAGGGACCGAGTCTCAAAATCCCCCCTAACCCCCCTTTTTCAAAGGGGGGGACCGGCACCACCCCCCTTTAGCAAAGGGGGGCAGGGGGGATTTCTCCCTTCCGGACTTGAGCCATATGTTCCCTCTTTGAAAGCGCATTGGTATGAATCCGTGAGAACTCCCGTTTGGTTCTTGATAATGGCCGTGGCAATGTGGCATGTTGACCAGGCCGAACCGGCACAGGAGGTTTGTATGTTCGACGCCCTACCACCGGATGCGACCCGGATGACTGACTGGGAATGGACGAAATTTGAACCCTACTACAATGACCTGGCTCAGAGGTCTCTCGACGCGGACAACGTGGAAGAATTTCTGGCGGATTGGACAACTCTCAGCCAACTGGTGGATGAGGTTCACAGCCGACTGCACGTGGCCGTGACGGTCAACACGGCTGATAAGGAAGCGGAAACGAATTACCACAGATTTCTCGACGAGATCTACCCGCCCGGCGCAGACGCGGAGCAGAAGCTGAAGAAGAAATTCCTTGACACAGGGCTCCAACCCCCCGGATTTGACATGCCTCTGCTAAGAATGCGAACCGAGGCCGACATTTTTCGCGAGGAAAACATTCCTCTGAAAACCAGGGAGCGGAAGCTGGCAAATGAGTACGACAAGATCATGGGCGCGCAAACCGTTGAATGGGATGGCAAGGAAGTCACAATTCAGGGACTTCGGCCCGTGTTCCAGGAGCCTGACAGACACCTGCGGGAGAAGGCCTGGCGTTTGGCGAGGCAACGTCAGATGCAGGATCGGGAAGCCATAAGTTCCCTATGGAAAGAACTCCTGGCCGTGAGACTCGAGCCGGCCGCGAACGCGGGCTTTGGGGATTATCGCTCATTCCGATGGAAAGAATTGCAGCGTTTTGACTATTCTCCCGAAGATTGCAAGAGCTTCCACAACGCCATTGAAAATGTTGTGGCGCCCGCTGCCACAAAGGTGTACGAAAGACGACGCAGGCGCCTGGGTCTTGAAACCCTTCGACCCTGGGACCTTGATGTGGATCCCCTGGGACGTCCACCTCTGAAGCCTTTCAGCGACACTACCGAGCTTCAGGCAAAGACCTCAACGATTTTTCACAATGTCGATCCCCAGCTGGGAGCGTTCTTCGATACCATGATTGAGGAGGGACTCCTCGATCTGGAGAACCGCAAGAACAAAGCGCCCGGTGGCTATTGCACCGATTTCGCCGCTATCAGGCGTCCCTTCATCTTCATGAACGCGGTCGGCCTACATGATGATGTGCAGACTCTGCTGCACGAGTCGGGGCATTGCTTCCACGTGTTTGAGAAGACGCGCCTGCCTTATTATCAGCAGCTTGACGTGGGCATGGAGTTTGCCGAGGTGGCTTCCATGGCAATGGAGTTGCTGGCCGCTCCTTACCTGGGTGAATCAGAGGGGGGCTTCTACAGCGATTCAGATGCGCGCCGGGCAAGGCTTGAACACCTTGAACGAAGCATACTCTTCTGGCCTTACATGGCGGTGGTGGACGCATTCCAGCACTGGGTGTACGAGAACACTTCGGAATCAGCGGATCCCGGAGCGTGTGACGCTCAATGGCTGGCCCTGTGCGAACGCTTCCTGCCGGATGTGGATTGGACCGGGTTGCAGGAGGAACGGATGAGCATCTGGCAAAGGCAGCTCCACATACTGGTGGTACCGTTCTATTATGTTGAGTACGGTCTAGCTCAATTGGGAGCGGTTCAGGTCTGGAGCAACGCTCTCAAAGACCGGGCCGGGGCCGTCGCTGCCTACAGGCGTGCCTTGGCTATTGGGGGTACCGTGCCTCTCCCTGATCTGTACGCGGCCGCGGGCGCGAACCTGGCATTCGATGAGCAAACTCTGAAGTCCGCCGTGGACCTTATGGAAAACACGATCGATTCGTTGGACAAGGATTGACGCAAAGTAAGGCATCCGTCAGCTCTTCAGGTCAGCAATCAGATCCTCGACGTTGTCAAACTCTTTGTAGCGGCCGTAACCGTTCACCGTGAACCGTACAAGCTCCCGGAATTACGTATGGGGGAGGTTTGGAGGGGGAGATGAGTCTCCCCCTCCATTCTCACCGGGCGCAGAACCGCTTCAAGCCCGGTGAACGATTACTAGCGCCCTTCTTTCAGGTCGTCCAACGCTTCGGCAATGCCGTCTTGCCCTTTCCTGGTGTGAACATGTGACTGGTCAGGCTAAGCTTGAGGTTGAGGCTCTTGGCCGGTAGACATCAGTCCTTCATCATCTTGGGCGGGTTCCAGCAACCGCGGGCAAGGGGTCACGCCTGCTCTTGACTCTTGGGTGAGTTTGGACGTATGATGGACTCATGTCCAGACCGTTACGAATTCAATATGCAGATGCATGGTACCATGTAATGAACAGAGGATGGCGTCAAGAAGAGATTTTCCTTAATCAGGAGGATTACTTGACGTTCATGGATCTCTTGGTGGAAGGCGCCGACATGTGGAATGTGCGGATTGCGGCTTTCTGCCTGCTCCCGAACCATTATCATCTGGTGGTTCAGACCCCTGACGCCAATCTTTCGCGGTTCATGAGGCATGTGGATGGAGTGTATACCCTGCGCTTCAATTCTTCCCACAGGTGTGAAGGGCCATTGTTTCATGGTCGGTACAAGGCTGTTTTATTAGAGGTGGGGACGTCTCTGTTGGAGGTAATCCGGTACGTCCATCGCTATCCCCTGAGCGCGGGGCTGGTTCAACGGCTGGACCGTCACCCTTGGAACAGCCACAAGGGTTATCTATCCCGTTCGCGGAAATGGAGTTGGCTGCACAAGGAGTTTGTTCTTTCAATGCTTTCCCGGGATAAGGAGAGTCGGCGAGCGGCTTACAAGGCGTTCATGTCAAAGGCGGAATCCAACGAAATCAAGGCTTTCTATTCCAGAAAGAACACACCTTCCCTGATGGGGACAAAGGCCTTTGTTGACCGTGTGAGGGGAAGGCTCCGTGACCGCGGCGGCCATAAGGGAATCCCGGAATCCAAGGCGCCGTCGTCGGGTCTGGAGGCGATCAAGTCATTGGTAAACACGAATTATGGAACTGCTCCGGAGGATCTCTTGTCAAGCAGGAGGGGCAGTTTCAATGAACCGAGAAACGTGGCTATTTATCTTTCCAGGCGTGTCGCGGGAGAGACCCTGGTAGCCATTGGAGAATCGTTTGGTTTCGACAAGTACAGCAGTGTGAGCAGCGTTCTTTGCCGCATGCGGAGGGCCCTCCGGGCTGACAGGGGGCTCAGAAGGAGAGTAGAAAAGATTGAGAAACAATTCAACAAGAGCCAAGATCAGACTTGAGGCCGCCGCTTGATGCGGAAGCTCCCGGCTGTGTATCTATAGTGATGCGCATTGATATTCGGTGTTAAGATCACCCTCCCCCTACCCCTCCCGTCAAGGGAGGGGGGAGGAGTCCCCTCTCCCCTGGCGGGAGAGGGTTAGGGTGAGGGGGGGCCAGCCGTAAAACCCATTTTCAATGCGTGGCACTATACCTCCATCTCGACACCAAGAGAGTTTATTGGGATCATCAAAATGAAGCTTATTTTCAGCGAACTCATTATTCTTATGACGAAAAAACAGGAAAGAAACATCAGGATTCTGATGAAGTTCTTTCTTGTCCTGATAGCGATGGTTACAATTTACACGGTAGTGTTTCACTTGGTGATGATTTCTGAAAACAGAGAATTCAGCTGGATCACCGGATTTTATTGGACGCTCACAGTGATGTCTACCTTGGGTTTTGGTGATATCACGTTTACGACCGACTTAGGAAAACTGTTTTCAATCCTTGTGCTCATGTCCGGAATCATCTTTTTGCTGACGATGCTACCCTTCATTCTTATCCAGTTTCTATATCTGCCGTGGCTTGAATCCCAGACGAGGGCCAGAACGCCTCGGGAAGTGCCGGAGGATACGGAAGGACATGTGATCCTGACAAATTATGATCCCATCACGATAAACCTGATAGAAAGACTAAAGCAATATGGTTACGAATATGTAATTATCATCGAGGACATTCATAAGGCGTTGGAGCTTTATGACCTGGACTACAGGGTAGTTGTGGGCGACCTGGGTGATCCGGAGACATACCGGCGCGTTAGGGCGCAGAAGGCCGCTCTCTTGGTCGCCAATGTTGACGACATGATGAATACGAATATCGCTTTTACGATCCGGGAGGTTTCGCAAGACATACCCATTGTTGCAAATGCCGATCTTGATGATTCCGTGGATATTCTCGAACTGGCCGGCAGTACTTATGTTTTCCAATTTATGAAAATGCTCGGCCAGTCGTTGGCTAGAAGGGTGCTTGGAGCGAGCACCCGAGCAAATGCCATCGGCAGTATTGATACACTTCTAATTGCTGAAGCTTCGGCCATGCGGACACCCCTCGAAGGGAAGACACTTCAGCAAGGAAGGTTACGCGAACTGATCGGGATCACTGTGGTGGGCGTTTGGGAAAGAGGCAGATTCGAAATTCCTACTGCTCAAACTCTGATCAGCCCCACAACCGTTCTTCTCCTGGCAGGATCGGCTGAACAACTCAAGAATTATGACGAGCATTTTGGACATTATCAAGAACACCAGGCGCCGGTTTTGATCTTAGGCGGTGGCCGGGTTGGCTGTGCTTCAGCAAAGGTTTTGCACGAGCGTAACATTCATTACCGAATCATTGAGAAAGATCCGGAACTTATAGACGGGGAGGAATATGTCCATGGGAGCGCCGCAGACATCAACACCCTGATGCGGGCAGGAATAGAGGAAGCTCCATCGGTCCTTATCACCACCCATGATGACCCCACGAATATTTACCTGACAATCTACTGTCGTAGGCTGCGTCCCGACATACAAATCATCAGCCGGGCCAATCTGGACAGGAATATTTCCACATTGCACACAGCCGGCGCCGATCTGGTGGTGTCATACGCGTCCATAGCCGCCAATATGATACTCAATCTTCTCAAGCCCGATGAGCTGTTAATGTTGGCTGAAGGGCTGAACGTATTTCGCGTCGATATGCATTCGTCCCTGGTGGGCAAGTCCCTCGCTGAAAGTCATATTCGGAAGGAAACGGGCTGCAGTGTGATTGCCATCTACGACGCGGGCAAAATGATAACCAGTCCTGATCCCTCTTTTTGTTTTGGTGAAGACAATGAGCTGATAATGATCGGCACCACTGAGGCGGAAAAGCGGTTTTTCAGAACCTATTCAAAAATGAGCAAGCTCAAGCCTTCGTAACCGTTCACCGTGAACCGTACAAGCTCCCGGAATTACGTATGGGGGAGGTTACGAAGACTCCAGTCCCAATCCGGTTCGGAGTCCCGAAGGGACGAAAGATAATAGCCCAGGGATTTGGAAAGTGTCTCAAAACTCGGTCGTCCGCGAAAATCGTAACACCCCGGGCAGGTGGGTGGCCCGGACGTGACACGTCCGGGTCGCGCAGTACGCGTCGGGCGATTGAGCGGGCCTCGGACAGCTTACGTGACATGACAACTGTCGGTATCATGACGTTGAAATGCTTGCCCGGCTAGGGCCTCCCCTCCATGTCCATGCGCAGCGTGCGCGCTCTTCGAGTACCCTGTCCGAGGCGAAGCCACGGACCAGTGAACAACGGAAAAGACTTTCATACTTGCTTGTGCCTTTGTTTCTAGGCATGTAAGTTGGCCTCAGAAAGAGAGTCCAAGAGATCGAGAAACAATTCAACAAGAGCCAAGAACAGACTTGAGCCCTCTGTTTTGTGGAGCGCTCCATACGATTCCCGTTCAAGTAGGCACATGAAGAATTCCGAATCCACAGCCTGGATAGAGCAGCACTTTGAAGTCCACGAAGGTTTTCCTAGACCCGATTGGGCTGCTATTGCAAAGCAAATAGAAGATAACTTCGATGAACCGCAACGCAATCAGACGTGGCTTACGGTAGTGGATGAGTGGCTCAGCAAGATCATCGAGGCTCTCGGCGAAGGATACTGGCTCGGCGAGTCCGAGAATTTTCTGGTAGTGGCGAGCGAATCCGAACAATACATCAACAGCCTGGCGAGATTCCTTGAGAATACGCTGGACAGAGTATTGACGACCCTTGACGGCATCGCTTCGGATGAGGGCTACGGCAAACACGTGGTTATGATTTTTCGCACTCTTGACCAGTATTATTCATACATTTCATATTTCTATCCGGAAGAAGGAGAATTTGCGACCAGTGGCGGTATCTACGTCAATAGGGGGTATGGCCATTTTGCACTGCCCCACGCGGGGGGTGGCGGAGGCTGAGGCGACGGTGGCTCACGAGCTCACCCACGCGTGCTTGGATCATTTGCCGATACCGTCGTGGCTCAATGAAGGTATTACGGAGACCACGGAGCACGTGATTACTCAGCATAATCCCCTTGGTGCTGTCAGTGAAATGATGGACAGGCACCAGAGGTTCTGGGGCGAGGAAGAGATTCAGCAATTCTGGTCCGGAGACTCATTCTTGCGTCCTGACGAGGGCTGCGAGCTGAGCTACCATCTTGCGCGGCTTGCCGTAGGAGCCGTGTCGCATGATTATGACACTTTCAAAGAGTTTGTTTTGCCGGCCAATTACCGAGATGGAGGCGAGGCTGCGGCGCAAGAGGTCTTTGGAGGAAGTCTGGGAGGGTTCATGGAACAGTTCCTCGGACCCGGTAACTGGGCGCCGACTCCCGAGACCTGGCCCGACAGTGACCGCTCAGAAATTTCCCTCCTCCGGACACCTCCATATGGCAAGTGTCCAAAATAGTGTCCGATTGGAACATGATTCCCGCACATAGGCAGAATCCCTCTTGCCCCCCTTTGACAAAGGGGGGATGGGGGGATCTCTCCTCGGTGAACATCGGAACCGGATTTGAAATTTCGGTCATTTTTTTTGCGGCAACTGCTATAGTGAACTCAGCAAAGGAGAACCAAAATGCAAAGCTCAGTATTCTTTGCCAAAGTCATTGGTCCACTCTTCATCATTGTCGCGGCAGGTCTCTTACTCAACCTCAAAACCTATCAAAAGGTCGGCGAGGAGTTTAGCAAGAGTTCTGCCCTTCGATATCTCGGAGGATTTCTTGCTCTTCTTCTCGGTCTCCTCATGGTGCAACTTCACAATGTTTGGGAAGCCAATTGGACTGTAATCATTACGATGATTGGTTGGATTGGTGTTGTCAAGGGAACGGTTCTGCTTGTGGTCCCGGATCTGGTTTCCAGGCTATCGGACATTTTCACGAAAACCCCTGTTCTATTGATCGTCAATTCGGTCCTAGTCTTTGTCCTTGGTATCTTCTTGACCGTGAAGGGATATTGGGGATAGTTCGATTATCACGTCACGAGTGGCCTTGCCCTGGGAAAAGGGGCTCAGAAGGAGGGTGCGCAAGATCGAGAGACAATTCGACAAGAGCCAAGAGCAGAAGTGACCCCTCTATCCGGTCTGCCCTTGATCTACCTCAGCCGAGGGCAGACTACCTCCTCGTTCACAATAGAGGTGATATGAGAGAATGCGCATGGTTTCTTCATCAGGTTCATCCAACGGTCGGTGGAGGAAGTCGGAACCACAGAGGGCCTGCTTCTACTTCTGGAATGACCGCGCTGTCTATCTCGGAAGCCTCTCCGACAACCTGGAGCACCGCCATCATGCGGTACAAGTGACGATAGGGCTTTCCCGTCCCTTTCGGTTGCGCTACTCGGGGCTAAGTGGCGAGTATAGTGGCGCGATCATAGCAAGCGATCAGCCACACTCGTTGGATGGGAGGGGGGACGCGCAGGCCGTGATGCTCATGGATCCCGAATCAACCACTGCTCGGCGCCTTACTGAAACGCTGTGCCGGGATCAAGGGATCGCAGAGTTTGATCCATTGCGTCTCAATGCGCTCATTGCAGATCTGGGCGCCCTCATGGTCGAGCCGAAAAGCTGCCTTCACGTGCGTCGCTTGTGCGATCAACTCCTTGGTCGGCTGACAGATAGTGCGGAAACCGGCCAATCAATTGACCCGAGAATCGAAAAGGCCGTCCAGGTCATGAGGCGGTCTGCGGAGAAGAAGGAATCGGTTAAGGAGCTTGCCGAGATCGTGTGCCTTTCGGAAAGTCGCCTGATTCATCTGTTCAGCGAGCAGATTGGGATACCGATCCGGAGATACCTCCTGTGGCTCAGGCTTCTCACCGCAGTGGAACAAATCTTGGATGGCGTTTCATTCACCACTGCGGCTCACGCGTCAGGCTTTGCCGATTCAGCGCATCTTAGCCGGACGTTCAAACGGATATTCGGGATGACTCTCTCAAATCTCTTTAAGAATAGCGGATTCGTTCAAGTAATCTCCTGCCTCGATGAGTAAATTCAAATGACGAAACAGAGATTGTTCATCGAGAGGAGAAGCCGATGGAATTTGAGCATTACTTGAAGGAAACGAGGCTCCTTGATTACAGCCACCCTACAATCACCCGGTTGGTGTCCGACAAACAGTGGGGGGGGCTGGACGAGTTCTCGAAAATTGAAGCCGTCTACAATTTTGTGATGGACCGCATTGTTTTCGGTTTCAATGAATCCGACGACATTCCCGCTTCGAGCGTACTGCGCGACGGATACGGGCAGTGCAACACCAAATCAACCCTGCTCATGGCTTTGTTCAGGAAAGTTGGAATCCCGTGCCGCATTCATGGATTCGGCATTGACAAGTCGGTTCAACGCGGGGTCATGCCGGGCTTTGTGTACAGACTTTCACCGATAGAGCTGCTCCACACGTGGACGGAAGTTCTGTACAACGGAACCTGGGTCAATCTGGAGGGGTGCATACTCGATAGGGGTTATCTGTCAAACCTGCAAAATCGATTCTCGGGAGCCCGCGGATCTTTCTGCGGATACGCTGTGGCCGCGGCTGACTTGCAGAATCCGGCCGTTGAATGGAACGGCAAAGACACTTACATCCAGAAGGACGCAATTGTATCCGATCACGGTGAGTTCGATTCCCCTGACGAACTCTACGATCGTTTCGGGGTCAATGTTTCGGGGATAAAGGCGTTCTTGTTCAAACACGTTGTGAGAAAATGGATGAATCAACGAGTGGCCAAGTTGAGAGCGGGCCGATATGGTCAGGCCCGCCAGGTAGGCCCTCACCCTGCACCCGGAATTCACGCCTAGGAGGCTGTCGCGTAACGCAATGCTTTTGCGAAATCGCGGGACGGTAGGGTGGCGGGTGGCCCGGACGGCCCTCCGCGGGCGGCGAGGTATAGTGATGCGCATTGACATTGGGTGTTAAGATCACCCTCCCCCTGCCCCTCCCGTCAAGGGCTTACACTCGGACACACGTAACACCGCGGGCGCCGCTCGCATTCTGTCGTCCCTCCGGGACTCTCAGACAGGGTTGGAGTGGATTGAGGAACCCGGCGCTGAAGCACCGGGCTACTTTCTAGTGTCCCTACGGGACACCTCTTCATGCCCCGTCGGGGCATCTGACAGTAGCCCGGTCATTTATGGCCGGGTAAGAGAACCCACCATGATTTCCCTTCCTTAAGTCCCGGAGGGACGACTGACTCTCCCTTCTACACCACCCACGGTGTCACGTGTGGGTAAGAGTAAGCGTCAAGGGAGGGGAGTCCTTTTCCCTCTCCCCCCGCGGGAGAGGGATAGGGTGAGGGGGAACTTCCAATGAGGTTGCTTTCGCGCAGAACTGAGTGCGGAAGACTATAGTTGGCCGTGCGCCTAGCACCGTCCGGGCCACCCATAGTTGGACGGTTCGAGCAATGTAACCGGTTAAGCGACAGCCTCCTAGTGAAGTTTGGCGTCCTCGGAATTTGGAATTCCGGAATTGCCTGCGACTTGTCCCGTGGCCGGCTCTTCCGAAATCATCGTGACGTACGGCAGCTCGGTCCTACTTTCAGAACATAACCCGCTGTAATGCCTGGTATTTATCGGTCGTCTTCCACCCTCGTTCTCGAGGGCGGGATAGGGCTGAAAACATTTACGGGATCTTTGATGTTCTTGAAGTTCATGACGCCCCGGTCGTGCAACGAGATTTCCTTCTCTATGCGAGAGGCTGTTTCCGGACCAATGAGAACATCTCCATTTATTGCAGCCGACGCGATCCGTGAAGCCAGATTAGTTACGGGACCGGTAGCCGTGAACGTCATTCGGACTCCGGCAGTCCCCTGGAACCGGCTCATTCCCACAGCAGCGACCCCGGAGTTGATTCCCATATTCACCACGATGGACTCGAAGCTGTTCTGCAGCTCAGCGTTGATGTCCGAGGTCCTGCGCCGGATGGCCAGGGCGGCTCTGACTGCGTTGAGCGCGTTGTCCGACGCGGCGCCTTGAAATATCACCATGAGTCCGTCGCCCGCGGTCTCGTTGATGTCCCCGCCATGAGCGTATATTTCATCGAGAAATCCGGAAAAATATCGCTCCATGATAGAGTTGACCTTCTCCTTCGTGTATGTCTCGCTGATCCGCGTGTAATCTGCGATGTCCAAGAAAAGGATTGAGACATCCACCTCCTTCTTTTCCAGGGGAGGAGCATCAGGGTTAGTTTCCACTATTCTTTGCACTGTCGCGGGAACAAAGGGACGCAGATGTTCCAGAATTTGATTCAGCGCCACCTTTTCTTTTGTTATCCTCCTGTGTTCCTGAGCGCTGATGATAACGTTGGTGGCCATATCAGCCAGATCCTTCAGCAGAATCCGATCCTTCTTTCCAAGACCGGCGCCCTCCTTCGCTGTTGCGTCCAGATAGGCAAAAGGCTTATCACCGTCGTAGATGGGCAACAGGATTTCCGAGAGACTCTCAGCCGTTTCCTCCAAGGTCAATTGACCACCACTGTCTTCGGATGGACCACAGCAGGCGGTGTCACCAGTCGTGACTTGCTCGCTCGGTACGGTCGGCCAGCCTCTTTCGCAGAGGAGACATTTAATGTCCTCCGTTTCCTGACCGCACCGAAGGGGACGCACGTGGTGTTGGGCATCCGGCTCAGTGACCAGCAGGCAGACTTCCTGCAACTCGGGAATAGCGGTCAAAGCCTCCTCCCGAATCGTTTCCAGTATGTCTCCGATATCAAATGACGAGGTGATTCTTCGAGCGACCCGAAAGATAGTTTCAAAGCGTTCCTTGTACATAGCGGGCCTCCTATTGGCGTCAGCGGAAGGCGTACAAGTGATGGCAGACTTGCCTTGGCCGAAAGTTTACCACTTCACTCAAGTTAAGTGAAGCCATCGTAAGGCGTCAGAGTAGACGGGGATCAGAATAAACGGAACCAGCGCCGCATCAATTTTCTCCAGGCGCCCCAGCCGTCAATTGGAGTCCAATAGCCGAATCCTATCTTGCCGCCACCTCAGCCCCTGGGAATGAGCAGGCTATGGGGCCGCCAAGAGATAGAATCCAACTCCGATCAGCAATCCTCCCGCAGCAGTGGTGAGAACAGGAGCGATCTTCTGCACAACCAGCGTCAACTTCCCGAGTCCCAACCCCAGTCCCACCAAGATTCCTGCCATAGGCAGGCTGTACCCCACAGCGAATGCGGACAGCATGGCCGCGCCCCACAAGGTATGCCCTTGTAACGTCGCGACCCCAAGCGCCACAGGAAGCGCGGGATTACAGCACGCACTACAGGCGGTTGTAGCCCCCCCCACCGCGAGTCCGTACACCATTGCTCCGATGAATCCTTTGGGCAAGCCGGCCCGGGAGAAGCCGAGTTTCGGCAAACTGAACGGCGCCAGGTTCAGGGTCGCGAGGCCAAAGAAGACTAAGATCAGGCCGACGACGAGTTTCCAGTACTGTCCCAAAGAAGCGCCCGCGACCTGACCGACAAACCCGGTCACCGCGCCGAGCGCTCCAAGGGCAATGATGGTCCCGATCATGAAAAAGAGCCCGGTCAAATAGAGCACACGACGGTCGGTCTTCCCGCCGAGCGCGCCGGAATATCCTGTAATCGCGGCCAGTACAGGTACGTTGCAGCAAGAAGTTACCGATCCCAGCACTCCCAGTAGAAACGCCGCGGGGAAAACGGCCAACGAAAGACTTGACGATTCCAAAACTTGACTGATCCACTCTTCCATGATCCTCCTCCTTCATTTCGGCGGACAACATGACGCAGCCGCGCCGTCACTGGGACAGCCGGAACATGACGAACCGCGCGTGGATGCCAGGACATATGCGCGAAACAGCCGCTCCCTGGTGATATCCCCGGATACCGCGGATGACGTGCAGCCTCGGCCCAGCACGACGACGCACGGAAACGACTTGACCGCGAACTGCTGCACGAGCTGACCGTGGCCTTCAGCATTCCTTTCCAGTGTGAAAGCTCCCACCCTTTTTCCCACCGAAGATAGCCTGGAAACCACCATGTTGAGCTGAAGGGAAGCGGCCCGGGCAAGCTCTGCTCTTTCCCCGGGCAAAAGGATGAAGACAGCCTCCTTGTCCGCTGCCACTGTATTGAGGGCTCTCAGAGAACCCAAGGATAGGCCACTCAAGACCTTGCGAGCCCCCTGCTCTCGCTCGGGCAGAACAGACCCAACTTTCGCGTGAGCGTAAGAACTTACGAAATTGCCCTTCGGATCACTCGTGGAACCTCTGGTGTTGACGAACGAATATGTTCCGGCCGCTACGGCCGCCCCCATGACAACCGCAAAGATAAGCGCCTTACTCCACGTCGTCCGCGTAGGGGCACAGCAGTCAGCCCCATGCCGGTCGGACGGAGCACATGAACTTCCGGACGAGACTTCGCAGCACGAGCTTGATCTACGTACATCGCTTGTGGACAACCCACTCATTTCTTTCCTCCTATGATAGCAAGAATGTTCTTGCCGCGTCCTTTAATGCGGATGAGGCCTGCCTGTCGGAGTTCCTTGATCTCATGGGACACTGTGGACGACCCCGCTGCAAGCGAACCGCGTTGAAGAGGAGCTGACTTATCGCTCAGTTGCCGGGTTTCACAGCTTCAACAGTTACTGAGACTATGTAGTCAGCGACGTTGGCCCCGGGTGCCCACTCCCGGATGAACTCACGGCTCTCGTCTCTGGGTTGGATGCGTATTTCTTCAAATCCAACTTCATTCAACATCTGGCGCAGCTCAGCCATAGTTGCGGCGCCGGCGATGCACCCCACATGGAGAGCAAGATCGCTTCGAACCTCATCGGGCATCTCCGCGGTTGCCATTACGTCAAAAATGGCCAGCCTTCCACCGGGCCTCAGAACTCGATAAGTTTCCCGATAGACTCTCGGTTTATCCCGGGAAAGATTGATCACGCAGTTGGAAAGAATCACATCAACGCTTGCGTCAGCGGCCGGAAGATTCTCGATCTCCCCGATACGAAACTCCACATTTGCGTACCCGCCCTTTTCGATGTTCTCCCTGGCTTTGCTCACCATCTCGGGGGTCATATCTACTCCGATGACATGACCGGTCGGTCCAACCTGCTTCGCGGCCAGGAAGCAGTCGAAGCCGCCACCGCTCCCCAGATCCAGTACGGTCTCCCCAGGCTGCAATTCGGCTATGGCCTGCGGGTTGCCACAACCAAGCCCCATATCGGCTCCCTCGGGAACACCTTGACGTTCCTCATCCGAGTAACCTATTCGGGGCCCTCCCCTTTGAGAAGCAGAGCGCGAAACATCGGAACAACAACCTGACGGGGCGCATCCGCACCCAGTTGAAACGCGTGTGGCGATATCGCCGTAGGTTTGTCGGACCGCCTTTCTTACGGCCTCGTCGGTTTGTCCTTTCTTCATGTTCTAGTCCTCCTTTTGCGCTATCTTCGAGACTTCGGCATATCTCGAAGCTATACCGAAAAAAAACTACTTGCCGCCAGTGACCTTGAGGAACCCGATCAAGTCCTGCAAGGCTTCAGGATTGACCCAGCACTCAATCCTTTGACCGCGCCTTTCCATATGAATGAGGCCTGCACGATGCAGTTCTTTCATATGATGAGACACTGTTGAAGGAACGATCCCGAGATCGCTGCCCAGCTCTCCAACACACGCGGTTGCATCAACGTCCGCGTTGCAGCCGGAGCCCGGCACACAACAGGACATCAAGCGCGAGAGGATGCGCAAACGGTTCGGGTTTGACAGCGCGGCAAACATCTGAGCCAGTTCTTCGGGTTTGATGGTTCGATTGTTCGACATACATTGAATATAACACCCCGACACATTGCTGTCAACCCGGATTTAACCAAAAAGTTTTTCATCACGCCTGGATCTGTGGCCCAGAAGGACAAACGGTCACGTCTGGTTTTGGCTCTTGTGAGGCCATTGAATCAGATGCGGAGTTATGGAGCAGGTCCTGAGGATCTCTTGTCGAGCAGGAGGGGCAATTTCAATGAACCGAGAAACGTGGCCATTAATCTTTCCAGGCGTCTCGCGGTAGAGAGCCTCGCAACCCTTGGCAAATCGTTTGGTCTCGACAAGTGCAACAGTGTGAGCAACGTTCTTTGCCGCATAAAGAGGGAGATTCGCAATGACAGGGGCCTCAGAAGGAGAGTACAAAAGATCGAGAAACAACTCAACAAAAGCCAAGAGAAGACCTGAACCCTCTGCCACGTTGATGAGTCATCTGAGCCAAGGAAGTCTCACGACATATGAGATAGTTGACCTAATGAACGTGCATTCCGGAGTCATCCCGCCGAACAATCCGGGATGAGGAATCTCATGAACTCCGGTGCTGACCCAAAGCCGATCTTTTCATAAATGGGCCTGCCGGCTTCGCTCGCGTCCAGCACGATCCTCTTAATCCCATTTGCCTGGCAGTACTGAATGGCGCTTTCAACGATTCGATTTGCAAAACTGTTATTGCGAAAACCTTTTTCCGTATACATGCTGTGCAGATATGCAACCTTCGACGATGCGTCGGAGGGCGTTGGGACAAAACTGACAACTGTGACCGCGCCGCTTGCAACCACTGTATGGGTATCTTCAATTATCCAGGCCTTGCAGGACCCGCTCAAGAGTTCTTGCTCCAATTTCCGGGCATAGGCCGTCTCCATGTCGTCGAATATGGAAGCATAAACTTGGTGGCCCCTTCTCTCCCATATTTCTTCAAACATCTTTCGGTGATGGACTGCCAACTGAGGGATGTCATCTTCTGTCGCTTCGCGAACAGGGTGTTTTGATTTCCACGGGCACTCCGTCATGGTTAGGCTCGCTTCCGGTGTGTGCTGCTGAGGCCGAAGCAGTGGTCGTCTCGGTGGCCCTCTGTCACGGCTTGGATGTTGCGGTCAACAGCTTGATGCGTTCCAACAACGGTGGGTGGGAGTAGTTAAGCCACACATAAAATGGATGCGGGTTTAAGTTCACGAGGTTGTCACCGGCGAGCCTTTTCAGGGCTGTGACCATCGGGTCCGAGGTTTTCATGAGCTTCCGCGCGAACGCGTCGGCCTGGCGCTCGAATCGCCGGGACATGGCCATCCCCATCGGTTTCACAAAGTATCCGAGTTTCTGCCAGAATAGAACGATTATGAACAGGGCCAGGTAAGATTGGGAAGCATCAAACGCGAATGTCTCGTGCAAGATGGGCAGGCCCATGAGTCTGTAGGTCAAATAGAATCCCAGGAGCGCGACCGCCTGGGAGAAGATGAACGACTTCAAGACGTGCTTGAGTTTGTAGTGGCCGATTTCGTGAGCCAGGACCCCCAAAACTTCCTGGTGGGTATGGGAGTCGATAAGAGTGTCAAAGAGCACGATCCGCTTGGTCTTTCCCAGCCCGGTAAAATATGCGTTTGTGTGTCTGGTACGGCGGCCCGCGTCCATTTGAAAGATCCCGTCGGCCTTCATTCCAACACCCTTGATCAGCTTTTCCACATCGTCCGCCAGGGTCTGATCCGCCAAGGGTTCGAACTTGTTGAACAGGGGCGCTATCAAGACCGGGTAGAGCACGACAATGACCAGCTGGATCACGGAAACAATGATAAAGCCCCACAGCCACCAATAGTTCGGAAACACGCTGATGGCCCAAAGAAGAGGACAGAGAATGAGACCCAGAAACAGAATTGACAGCAAACCGCTCTTCAGATGATCCATCACCCATGTCTTGAGGTCTGATCGGTTGAAACCGAATTTCTCTTCGATCACGAAGTTGTGATAGTAGTCAAAAGGCAGATCCACAAACGAAAAGACTGCTGTCAGAACAACGAAAAAGATCAGGCCCGACAATATGTAGCCGAGGGTTCCATCGGATACCGCGCCGGCCGGAAGAGTCAGGAGTCCGGATACTATGACCGCGAGCAGAATGAAGTCTGTGACCGCATTCCGAATCACTGCAAATCGGCTGTTTTCCAGGGTATACTGAGTGCTCTGCGCCAGCTTGGCCTCGTCTATGAAGCCTTCAAAAGGAGGGGGGACTTTGGTCCCCGAGCGCACAAGCCGCGCCTGGTTCAGCTTCTCCATCCATATGAAACAGAGCAGCTGAAGGAGGTACACGGCTACGAACCCAACCAGAATCAAGTTGAATTTCAACATATCCTTCATCCATCATAGAGGTTCGGGAAGCCCGCTTCCGGCCATTTTGCACATAGGCCGGTCACCTACCACGCTAATCTAGCACATCTGCTCGGCAATAGGGAGACGCGGGCCGACCCACTCACTACCGACGGGCCGCCCAGCTGGTAACCCGGGGCTTGATACGGTGCGCCATGTCTGATAACGTTGTGTTTGTTGCGATTGATCGTAAAAAGCGCCACATTTTGTGCAACAACAGAATTGGAAACAAATATGCCTGCAATTCCTGATAGTTCTATCGATTCTAAAGAGGCCGGCGGTGAAAGACGCCTCGGTTTTTACGGTCGGCTTCTGAGGATGAACCTGCAAAATTCCCAACGACTCAGAACCGGGTTGAGGATAGAATACCGCCGTCGCGTTGGGCAGCATCTGGCGCGAAGGCTGCATCCTGCTCGATGCGGGCCTCCTGTGCTCGTCTCCGTCAACCTGACGAGGCGGTGTAACCTCAAGTGCCACATGTGCCAGCAGTACCGAGGCGATGTGGGGGACAGTTCGGACTTGACGTGGTACGATACCCAGAGCGAAATGCCCCTGTCAGGTTGGACAAAGGCGCTGGATGACGTGGCCGGCTTCAAGCCTTGGATCTCCATAACCGGTGGGGAACCCACGTTGTATCCTCATCTGAGGGAGCTGATCATTGCCCAGAGGGAGCGAGGGCTTCCAGGCGACATAACCACAAACGGTCAGTTGCTGGAGGAGTTTGCCGACTTCCTGGTGGAACAGGAGGTCTCGTTGGTGTTCGTGTCCATCGACGGACCGGAGCAGACGCACGACAGGGTCAGGGGTGTAAAAGGCGCTTACGAGAAGGTCACCAGGGGCATCAGGGCGTTGGTGGAAGCCCGAAGAAAGCGTAACAGCTACTCCCCACTCATTGTCACCAATTGCACCATCAGCAGGCTCAACGTGTCGGACCTGGACAAAATGGTACCATTGGCAATCAGCCTGGGCGTGGATCTTCAGCAGTTTATTCACCCCTTTTTCCACACTCAAGATACTGCCGCGGCCCAGAACCGGATCTTCAGCCCGGAGTTTGCCGAGAGCCACGGACTGGATCTTGCCGCGCCTTCGTTGCCTGACGGTGAATTCTTTGAGTTGGACGTCCTGGCAGAGGATATCCCCATAATGCGGGCGGGTCTCGATAGAGCTTACAGACAGGCCGCGGAAGGCGCCATAGCCATCAAGGTTTTGCCGGGCCTGAACTCAGAGATGATTAGACCCTACTATTTGGATCAGGAATACCCATTCTCCCAAAACTGCAATTCTCTGTGGCAGAAGGTCCGCATCCAGCCCGACGGCACGGTTACCCCTTGCATGCACGTGATAATCGGAAACGTAATGGAAACGCCGCTGATGGAATTATGGAACAGCGAGAAGATGGGCAGGTTCAGAGAACTTATCTCCAAGCGACTATTTCCGGCCTGCTTCCGCTGTTGTCACCGTCAATTTGTACGGGATCGCATTCCCTGATCTGTACGTCGGAGGTAACCGTTCACCGTGAGCCGTACAAGCTCCCCGAATTACGTATGGGGGAGGTTTGGAGGGGGAGATGAGTCGCCCCCTCCATTCTCACCGGGCGCAGAACCGCTTCAAGCCCGGTGAACCATTACCGTCGGAGAGACAGCCCTTGAAGGTCGAGGATTTGCTCACAATGTGCTGGCGCCTTGTACTCCGCAACAGGAGGAGGTACAAGGCCGTGTTGGTCGGAATAGCTTTGGGGACCGCTGGGTTCATAGTCATACAAACCGTGGGCGATTCCGTAGAAAAGAAGTTGGCGTTACACCTGGAAGTCCTTGGGCAAGCCACGATCATCAAGGCGGATTGGGACAATAGGGAGAGTTATCACCCGGGTGCATACGACTGGCACGATGTGGCTCAATTGAGGAGCTTGCCCCACGTGGTCGCTGTAGCGCCGGAAGTCACGGCGGAGGCAATCAAGGCGCATGTGAAGAATGTCGAATGGCTTCCGGGACTTTGCGGCGTGGATCATGCCTACTGGACCATCCACAAGGCCTACGCCACTTCAGGACGTCTCATAGGCCCTTCAGATGTGGTGGGGAGAAACAAGGTCTGCGTGGTGGGAAAGAACGTCGTCAAGCACCTCTTCCGCGGAAAAGACCCGGTTGGACGGCACATCCAACTGGCAAATGCGAATTTTGAGGTGATCGGCATTGCCGGTGGAGTTCCGGATCCGGCCTTCTGGCGGCGTGTCTTTGTTCCTATCACTACGGCTGGGAGTCTTGTCCCGCGACTTATGAAAATCAGGGATATCTACATCAGGGCCGACGACTGGGACATGGTGAAACAGGTACACGACAAGGCGTTGGCACTCCTGAAAGAGCGTCATAAGGGATACGAAGACGGTATCAGGGTAGTTTATCACCCCAGGCGTGTTGAAAAAGTTGTTGACACCGTTGAGATGGTCAAGTTCTTCGCGTATGTCGCGCTGCTGGCCACCGTTGTGCTGGGCGGATTGGGCATTACCAACGTCATGTTGGCCGCGGTGCAGGATCGGACCAAGGAGATCGGTCTCAGGAAGGCTCTGGGGGCTAAAGAAGAGAGTATTTTGCTCCAGTTCCTGACAGAGGCCACAATGATCGGCTTTGCCGGCGGTGTGATTGGAGTCACCCTGGGAGTGGTTTCGGTCCATTTGCTCCAGCAACTATTGCGGATTCACGCGTCCCCCGGAGTGATGCTGACCAGCGTGGTCCTGGGGCTGCTCTTCACTGCTTTCCTGGGGATAGCGTCAGGAATGTACCCTTCTCTCAGAGCGAGTCGTCTGGATTCCGTCACAGCGATGCGCTTCGAATAGATCTGCCCTTGGAACGGTACGAGCGCCACGCTGCCGCCCCTTCGCGCGCGAGGCCTGTCTTCCGCATTCTGTCTTCCTCACTCCGCACTCCGCTCTCCGCATTCTCCGCATTCCGCATTCTCCGCATTCCGCTCTCCGAAATCCGCACTCCTCACGTACCCTGTCCAGGGCGAAGCCACGGACTACTGAACAGTGGAAAAGACTCTTGTGTTTCGTTGTGCCTCTGTTTTCAGGCATGCAAGTTGGTATCAGGACACCACGTCGTGCCGCTTGCCGACGCGTCGAAAAGCCTCAACAGCCTTGTCCAGATGTTCCCTTGAATGTGCCGCGGATATTTGAACCCTTATCCTCGCCTTCCCTTTGGGCACCACAGGATAGCTGAACCCGATCACATAGACTCCTTCTTCAAGCAGGTCCGAGGCCATGTCGTGGGCAAGGCGGGCGTCTCCCAACATAATGGGCACAATCGGATGATCGCGTGGGGCAATTTCAAATCCGTGAGCCTTGATCTGCTGTCTGAAGTACATCGTGTTCTCGTGCAAGGTCTCCCTAAGGTGACTGCTGCGGGCGATCAGATCCAGCGCGGCCAGAGATGCCGCCACTATCGAGGGCGCGAGCGAGTTGGAAAAAAGATAGGGCCGGGAGCGCTGGCGAAGAAAATCAATTACCTCTCTACGGCCACTGGTGAAACCTCCTGACGCGCCCCCAAGCGCTTTGCCCAGGGTGGAAGTGATGATGTCGATTTTGTGCTGCACACCGAAGTGTTCGGGAGTGCCACGGCCGTTTTCTCCCACAAATCCGGTGGCGTGAGAATCGTCAACCATGACCACCGCGTCAAATTCTTGGGCCAGTTCCGAGATCTGATCCAGAGGGGCCCGATCGCCATCCATACTGAATACACCGTCCGTCGCGATCATTCTCACTCGGAATTGCGATGACTCCTGGAGCCTCTTCTTCAAGTCCCCCATGTCCCCGTGCCGGTAGACCTTTCGCTCTGCTTTGCAAAGTCTGATCCCGTCTATTATGCTGGCATGGTTGAGCGCGTCGCTTATGACCACATCATCCGCTCCCAGGAGTGCTTCAAAGAGACCCGCGTTCGCATCGAAACAGGAAGAATACAAAACCGTATCCTGAGTCCCGAGAAACGCGCTTACCTTGGCCTCCAGCTCCTTGTGAATGTCTTGTGTGCCGCATATGAATCGGACCGAAGACATACCATACCCCCGTTGGGACAACCCGCGTTCCGCAGCGGCAATCACGTCAGGGTGAGACGAGAGTCCGAGATAGTTGTTTGAACAGAAGTTTATCACCTCGCCTTTGGGAACCTTGATCAGTGTTCCCTGGGGAGAGAGAATCGTCCTCTCGTCTTTGTACAGTCCGGCCTTCCGAATCTCTTTGAGTTCGTCCGCGATAATCTTTCGCAAAGTGTTGTCCACAATAACCTCCAATGTGTGCCGCGCTTTTCTGTCACGTACGGCGGGAATGGAAAATGATTTGCGAATCGAGCACTGGAGTGCGGGAGTAGAGAAGTGTGAAGACAACGAACACAGTTGCTCTCCCCCATTTTGGGGGAGTGGGGACTGCTCTTGCACCCTCTCCCTCTGGGAGAGGGCTGGGGTGAGGGCCTTCCGGATAACCGGTGCAGAACCAACTTGCGCAGCACACACCTCCAATCGGTCGATCCGGTCCTGTGGCCCGGGCCGAAGAATTGCACAGATCTTGGGCCACATACGGGGTTCAGCCGGAAAGGGTCCCCAGGTTCCAGCCACCCTTTAAGTCGTACACCGTGCTTCGCGCTTTCTCTCCGCGAGACGGGATTCCCGTCTAACACGCGCCTCACAGTTGCGGCGATCCTCCTTCTCTGTTTCAATGATCAGCGGACGCGCCTCAGCAGGGGCCCCGTTCTCGTCCAACGCCACAAAAGTGAGATAGGCCGAAGCCGTATGCCTTACCTCGCCCGTTAAGAGATCCTCAGCCTCAACGCGGACTCCAACCTCCATCGACGTCTTTCCCACCATGTTCACGCTGGCCTTCAGGATAAGAAGATTTCCCACAAATACCGGGTGATGGAAATCCAGGCGGTCTATTGAGGCTGTCACGCATATTTTTCGCGCGTGACGGATAGCGCATCCTCCGCCGGTCTTGTCCACGTGCATCATTATCACTCCACCGTGAACGTTGCCCATGGGGTTCGCGTCTTCGGGATTCATCTGGATCGCGGTTACCACGCTGCTGTCTGCGACTCGTTTTCCTTCCATGTCTTCTCTTCCTCCACGATGCCGGAACTTGTTGATCCCCTACGCCCCCACACAGCGCACGCTTCGACCGAATTGACCACTCCGAGCAATAGTTTTCGCCCAGGGCGCTTCATCCGTGCCTAGATTCTCGGATCTTCAACATCCCGACTATAGCATGCAAGCCCTTTTGTTGACCAACGGTAAACCTTCAGTTTCGGGGGGCTTTGAAGGCGAGGGCAGACACATAGAGCCTGCCCCGGACTACGATCCGGGGTCTGCCCCTACGTCCGGGCTTGGACCGGCGCCGGGGCAAAGTGTACGGCGCGCACCTGTGTGTGCGCCCTCTTGCCATTCGTTGAACGCAGGAACGTGGTCGTTCCCGTGGCCCCCCGAATGACTGAATGGTTACGACGAACGTGGAAAACGGGTTGTAAATGGGCGTGCAATCCTGCTAATGATGGTGCTTCAAAAAAACGGGTCGGCCCCCTCCGGACGGAACAGTAAGTTTGGATCTGTTGCACTCGGCCGGAGCCGATTGCGTCAAGCGAAATTTCGTTCAAAACTCAGAGGTTAGTGGATGAAGAAAATTCTGCTCTTGTCGGCCTTAACCGCGGCCTTGGCCGTCATTCCGGCCATGTTGCTATCTCAACAGGCGGAAATATTCTGCTGCCGCCCTGTCTGCAATGGTTGCGGGAAGAAAGGCGACACGATCTGCGACCTCAAAAGTGTGGACGAATGCCGTAGCCTGGACGGCTGGGAAGTCGAAGATTGCACAGACTGCGAAGGCCTGGAACGCAAAGATCCGTAGGAATCAGTCGCGCGCGGAAACTGAACAAAACCCCGCGGCGCAACATTTTGGAGGTCCACATGATCATCGGTGTTCCCAAGGAAATCAAAGCTGAAGAAAACCGAGTGGGGTTAGTCCCTTCCGGGGTTCGGATCTTGAAAGAGCACGGCCATGAGGTGCTCTTGGAGCACCGTGCAGGAGAAGGTTGTCGTATCCCTGATGAGGAATACGAGGCCGCGGGCGCGGTTATGGTGGAAACCGCGGCTCAGGTGTACGCTGGATCAGAGATGATCATGAAGGTGAAGGAACCGCTGGAACCGGAGTACGACCTGCTTCGCGAGGGCCAGATCATCTACGGCTATCTGCACCTTGCGCCCGCGGCCGAGCTTACCGCGGCCCTGCTGGACCGAAAGGTCATAGCGGTTGCCTATGAAACCATACAATTGGACGATGGATCTCTGCCGTTGCTGACCCCCATGAGCGAAGTGGCCGGTCGCGTTGCGGTGCAGGTGGGCGCTCACTTCCTCGAGAAGACCCAAGGGGGTCGCGGTGTGCTCCTTGGAGGAGTTCCCGGTGTCAGCCGCGGTCAGGTAACCATTGTGGGCGCGGGCGTCGCGGGGAGCGCGGCAGCCAAGATCGCCGTCGGTATGGGCGCGGAGGTAACCCTCATAGATATCGATCAGCGCCGCCTTGTGTACATGGATGACGTGTTCGGAAGCCGGGTGACAACAAAGATCTCCAACCCTGACAACATCGCATTCTCGGTGATCAATTCGCATCTGGTGATAGGATCGGTCCTGATCCCCGGGGCCAAGGCCCCCAAGCTGGTCACCAGGGCGATGATCCGCGCCATGAAACCCGGGTCCGTCGCGGTGGACATCGCCATTGACCAGGGAGGGTGCTTTGAAACGTCGCGGCCCACCACTCACGGGGAACCGACCTTTGTGGTTGATGACGTGATCCATTATTGCGTCGCCAATGTGCCGTCGGCTGTGGCCCGAACTTCCACGTTCGCTCTGACCAATCTGACGATCTCTTATGCCTTGAAGCTGGCTGATCACGGATTTGCCGACGCAATAGAAAGAGATCCGGCCCTTGCAAAAGGAGTGAATCTGTACAAGGGCGCGGTAACATATGAAGAAGTGGCTCACGATCTGGGATATGAATACACCCCGTTGCAAAAGATAGCCATAAGTTAGAACCGGAAGGATCTTCAAATGCCGAACAAGGATTGGCGTTCCATAGAAGAATTGCGGGAGATGCTGCGTAAGCCCCTGGATCCCGACGGCATTCTTGCCGGAAGAATTCGGAATTCCTTTGACGGCGCGGGCGAGGCGCTGAAGGACAAACTGATCCATCTTGCGGAAAACTTTACGGAAAAAATCGCAACAGAGTGGACGGAGACCCGTGATAATTTGATCAAGATCGGTGCAGTCCTGGAGGCATGTCGCGACGGTCGGCTGGATGTCCTGTCCCAAAGCGTCGAACAAAGCTCGACCTACCGGGCGCTCAACAACGTGCCCGCATGGGCTTATTTGGAATCGCCCCGGCCGGTGCCGACCGGATCAGGGTATTCCGGGGAACCGGTCTACTTCATAAACGGCATCTGGAACGGAATAGACGACGCATCGGAATCGGCTGAAGCATTGGCCCGACACCTGAAACGCCCGGTGAGCTTGATCTACAATCCGTCAGCCTGGAGGCCCCCCAGCTTCCGCACGGGAACCCCGTACGTGCTGAGTGACATCGCGGAAGCCGCGTACGACAGAGCATGGCCGCTGCAAGTCCTTGCCACGAACCCGGCCGATGACTCTGAAATCCTCGACAAAAAGAAACCGATCCAGCTCAATGCCACATCAAGAATGGTAGCCCACCTCCTTTGTCACTCCGACAAACCGGTCTCAATAGTCAGCCACTCACAGGGATGCATCATTGTGCGCAACGCGTGTTTCACGCTCTTTCTGATGGGAATGAAGGACAAATTGAAGGATAATCTGGCCTGGGTCAGCACGGCCAACCCATTAAACGACAACGAAGTGTGGCCTGTCCCCAACAAGTACGAATCACTCATACATCCCGGGGATCCTCTCCCCAGATTACTGGGCTTTGAAGGTTGGGACACCGTTGACCCCAGAGTGCTCAACTTCGAGCATGGGTTCCAGGATAACTACTTAGATAAGATTGCCCCGGACATGCTTTGGGGGGCATGAAATGTCCGGGCCGAATCCCTGAAGACTCTGAGCCGCAAGGCCTTTCAAGCAAACAATGTCCTTGGCATCATATCCCTGATGGAACATGCCGAAACTGGAGGGGATGTCAGCTAGTCAAGGATCGCGGAGGAGACAATGCGCCGAAAGACCAGCGATGAAATTGAAGAGCGTGTGAGAGAACGAACAGCCGAACTCAGAGGAGAGAACGCAGAACTCCGTTTGGCGATTGCCCAACTCAGGACAGGGGAAGAGTCCCTGAGGGAGACGGAACAGAGGCTTGAACTGGCACTGCTCAGTTCACAACAGGCCCCTTGGGAATGGAATCTTCAAACTGGAAGAGCCGTATGGTCTGACCGTGCAGTGGAGACATTCGGATACTCACCGGGTGAGATTGAGGCTACCCTGCAAAATTGGAAGAAGCACGTCCATCCGGACGATTGGCAAGAGCTGTCGGAGGTTCTTAACGCGCACGTTGACGGTCACTCGCCTTATTTTGAGTGGGAATATCGAATTAGGTGCAAGTCGGGTGACACGAAATGGCTCTTCTCGCGCGGAAAAGTGGTGGAATTTGATGCCCACAACAAACCACTCAGAATGATAGGAACCAGCCTGGACATCACAGTTCGCAAAAAAGCGGAGATTGCCCTACGAGAGAGCGAGCAAAGGCTCGAACTGGCGCTGCAGGGTGCGGAACTTGGCCTTTGGGACTGGGATCTTCAAACCGGAAGGGCCGTATGGTCTGATCGTGCAGTGGAGACATACGGATACCCAGCGGGTGAGATTGAGCCTACCGTGCAGAATTGGAAGAGACACGTCCACCCAGACGATTGGCCAATGGTTTCAGACGCTCTCAACGCGCATCTTGAAGGCCGCTCGCCTCATTTTGAGGTGGACTATCGAATTCGCTGCAAGACGGATGAACTGAAGTGGGCCTTGACGCGCGGAAAAGTGGTGGAATCCGATGTCCAGGGCAAACCACTCAGAATGACGGGGATTACCCAAGACATCACCGCTCGCAGAAAGGTTGAGGAGGACCTTGCGGCCGAGAGAGAACGTCTTGCGGTCACCCTGCGCTCAATCGGTGAGGGGGTGATTAGTACGGATATGGAAGGCACGGTACTTTCAATAAACAAGACAGCGGAAGAATTGACGGAATGGACTGAAGCAGAAGCGATCGGCAGGCCGCTGGAAGAAGTGTTCCATATCATCGATGAGGAGACGCGGAAGCGGTGCGAGAATCCAGTTCGGGTAGTACTGGATAGGGGCGGACTGGTGGGGCCGCCCAATGGCAGGGTATTGATTGCCGGAAGTGGTACGGAAAGGGTTATTACTGACAACGGATCACCCATCAGGGACGGGGCAGGTAACATACTGGGCGTAGTACTCGTTTTCCGGGACATCACCGCGGGCAGGAGGATGCTGGAAGAGGTGCGGAAGAGCGAGTCAAAATACCGTCTGTTGGCAGATAATACGAGTGATTGTATCTGGCTGATGAATCTGGACCTGGAATGCACGTACGTGAATCCCGCGGTTCTTCCTTTGTTTGGGTACACTCCGGAAGAGGCTGTCGGCACCAAGCTATCCGACTATTGTTCTCCTGAAGACTTCGAGGTTATGGTGCGCGAAATCCAACGAGGGCTCGAAAACATCAGCCCCGAGTACGGTGCGGTATTCGAGAGTAAGGCTTTACACAAAGATGGTCGAGAGGTTCCAATTGAAGTAACCGGCAGGGGCGTCTTTGGTCCGGATGGGAAACTTATTTGCTTGCAGGGGGCGACCCGTAACATCACAGAGCGCAAAAGGGCGGAACAGCATCTGCGGCTTCTCTCGTCTGCCGTCGAGCAGAGCAGCGAGGGTTTGGCCGTGTTCGATTTGGACGGCAATGTGTCATATTTGAATGACGCGTTTGCCCGGATGCACGGATACTCCCCTGATGAGCTTCTGGGAAAGAACTTTTCCATCTTGCACACCACCGAACAGATGCCCGATGTGGAAGAAGCAATCAGGGAGATTAAAGGAGCGGGCAGCTTCAACTGGGAAAGTTGGCATGTCAGGAAAGACGGTTCAGTCTTCTGTACGTGGATGCAGAGTTCACGCCTTCGCAACGACTCGGGCAAACCTGTCGGCATGATCGTCACGACTCGTGACATCACTGAAATCAAGCTGGCTGAGGACGGGTTGCGCCGGAGTAAGGAGACAATTGAAGCCCTTCTCAACGCCACCACGGATTTCGCGTATCTTCTCGACGCTGAAGGCAATTACTTGGCTCTGAACCAAATGGTGGCCGAATGCGAAGGCAGGAGTAGAGATGAACTTGCAGGGCAATCGTGTTTGGATCTCTTGCCACGACACATGAGGGCCGACAGAAGGCGGCGACTCGAGGAAGTGGTGCGAACAGGCCGGTCCATCAGGTTCGAAGACCAGACAGACGGGAGAATCTTGGACAGCACCATATACCCGGTGTTTGGCACAGGTGGAAAGGTGGAGCGTCTCGCCGTGTTTTCTCGGGATATCACAGAGGTCAGGCATGCTGAGGAAGCCTTGCGTTCCAGCGAAGAACGTTTTCGGGCAGTCTTTGAAGCAGCCTGTGACAGCATTTTCATTAAGGACGCTTCATTGAGATACACGCACGTGAATCCGGCTACCGGAGAGATCCTGGGGCTTGAAACGTCTGAAATTGTGGGACGTGGAGACGAGCAGGTCTTCGGCGGAGAAGTCGGCCGACACACAAAGGAGGTGGATCTCAGAGTCCTGGGAGGGGAGTCCATAGAGGAAGAGCACGCCAGGAGTGTGCGTGGAGTCCGCCTGACCTTCCATGACGTGCGTGTGCCGCTTCGTGACTCACAAGGTGATGTCATCGGGATCTGCGGCATTTCTCGTAATGTCACCGAGCGCGCAAAGCTCAAGTCAGTCCCACGGATTACTCTGGGCGGCTCTCGATCCGGAGCCATGAACACTACTCTGGAGAAGGCCCGTTCCGCAGCCGCCACAGACGTCATTGTCTTGTTGGGTGGAGAAAGTGGTTGTGGCAAAGATCATCTGGCTCGCTGGATTCACAATCGGTCACGGAGGGCCGGCAATTCATTCTTTGCGTTGAACTGTGCCGCCATATCCCGAGAACTGGCCGAGTCCGAGTTGTTTGGTCACGAACCCGGGGCCTTCACTGGATCGCGTGGTCTGAAGAAAGGGCTTTTGGAGCTGGCCGAGGGCGGCACGCTATTCCTCAACGAGATTGGAGAGCTGCCACTCGGTCTGCAGTCCAAGCTGCTCGCTTTCCTGGACACCAGGTCGTTCTTGAGGGTCGGAGGACAGAAGGCCATTCATGTGGATGCCAGGCTCATGGCGGCATCCCACCGCAACTTGGAGGCAGAGGTCGATAAGGGACGATTTCTTCCAGCGCTGTTCTACCGTTTGGCTGTATTCAACATTCAGATGCCCCCCCTGCGAGAAAGGACCGACGAGATCCCTGAAATCGCTGAACAGATTCTTGCGACCTTGGCGTCCGAGTTGCCCCTTACTGAAGTCCCGAAGATCGATCCGCACGTGACGGAAGAACTGACTCGGTACCACTGGCCGGGCAATGTGAGAGAACTGAGAAACGTGCTGGAGCGGGCATTGATTCTCGGAAATATGCGCAGCCTGAACATTGGTTCAGCGCTTCCTGACAATGCGGGTGACGAATGCTCATACGCAGTGCGCTTCGATGGGAATCGAACTCTAGGGGATGTGACGGACGAGGTAGCGCACCTGCTGTGCAAGGAAGCTCTCAGGCGTACTGGGGGACAAAGGACCAGGGCATCCAAGCTGCTCGGGATTTCGCGCCACACCCTTTATCGATATCTGAAACGATTGGGAATAGAGGGAGGAGCATAGCTTGGCCCTGTTGTGTGCGCGTTTCTGCGACAAGGAGAAAGGCTCTGCGCGGTTTTGCTACATATGCGAAAGGTGCAACAGGTTGAAATTATTGGCGCCGCGATGTCGTTGTCGCATTTTCGCCCGTGCATCCCTCTGTCCCACCCAATCCTTAACTCTCCACTGCCTGCCATGGATCGCCAACTCACCGCCATTACTGAACTTCTCCACAAATTCCCGACAACGGCCGACTTGGCACATGTGTTGCACCGTCTTTTAAGATTCCATATGAATACCCATGCCTAAAGAAAGGCACACGAAGCATGAAAATGCTCCGGACCGCAGTGCCGGCGCTCGTACAGCGCGATTGGCGGTCGCCCGAAGGGAAGCCACAGACTAGTGAACAACGGAAAGCACTTTCATATTTCGTTGTCGCTTTCTTGCGATGATAGTTCCTATGAAAGTCCCTTTGTCTTGAGCACAGCGATCGGATCTACGTATGGGGTGGTTTGGAGGGGAGATGAGTCTCCCCTCCAAAGATGACTGGATTCTTAAGGTATTTGCAGTGCCGCCGGCCTCATCCGGGGCGAAGCCGCGGACAAGCTGCCCCAAGACTTTCGTAGTTCGTTGTCCCTTATTAGGGGTGATAGTTGGTATTGATGGGTCCCGCGCACACACGTGACACGTGTTGACGCGTCGGTGACCGCACATGTGAAATCGAAGGTAATGGTTCACCGGGCTTGAAGCGGTTCTGCGCCCGGTGAGAATGGAGGGGGAGACTCATCTCCCCCTCCAAACCTCCCCCATACGTAATTCCGGGAGCTTGTACGGTTCGCGGTGAACGGTTACAATCGAAGACACTTCTGTGCGCTGTATTGGAGCGAGCGCATTGGAGGAGTCAACCGGAATAGAGCGATTCAGGTTCAAGGTGGACACCACGAATGAGACATGACAAACGATGCGTTGACGGCTTGAAGGTAGCCCGCGACATGCTGTCGGGGATGGATGAGGCTGCGCTGAGGCAAAAATACGATATCTCTGCCCCGGAGTTGGAGAAGATCTCCGAGCGCATTGAAGGGGAAATAGCGAAAAGGGGTCGAGCGATTGTCAGGGACATCCGCGGTGGGATGCCGGACTGGGCGATAATGCGCAAACATTCGTTCAGATATGCTTACAGGTATGAGCGTTGCCTAACAAATCTTGTCGAATGGAACTTGATAACCCGAGAAGAAGTGGCTGATAGGCTTCCTTTGAATGGGAACGGAATCGCACACGTGGATACTCGCGGCGAACTGAGAAGGAAGCCAAAGACCTCAGTTTTCGTTATCGACGAAGATGATCGGAATATGGTGGGCAAGCTCTTGGACATCTCGGTAAGCGGGTTGAAGGCGGCAGGCATTGTAACCAAGATTGAGGAAGTCAAGGCCCTGCGAGTTGTGCGTGAGGGCTTCGACGGTTTTCGGGGTGTCAAACTCACGGCTGTCTGCCGATGGGCGGGCCGTGATGACCAGGAAACACATATCGCGGGATTCGAAATCGAACGCATTGATTCTCAAGACGCCATGGAGCTTGAATTCCACTTTGCAGTCCATGGCGAGGACGGCTGGAACGGCAGTGCCCGCCAAGGGCTTGTCACAAAGTGAACCTCTCAATTCCGACAGTGTCGTCACACCGGCGAACCCCGGATCGGAGTCCGGGGCAGGCTCTGGAATGACGGTAAAGAGGTTCCGGCAAGGTTTCAGGATTCATGAGTTGTAGTACTCATTTTGTGACAGGTCCCAAGTGGTCTCCGAATCTTCCAGTGTGTGAATTCGCCATGTCGGGAGCAGCGCCGTTTCCGTGACCCGTTACGATTTGTCTACAGTTCCGAAAGGATAAGGGCCGATGAATTCATCCAAGGTTCTAGAGGAGAAGACCAGGGAATCCGAATCCAGGAGGTCTGGTCCCCCCCCAAAACAGGTGAACGCGCAGGACATTCTGAATGATCTCAAGGCGGGTGTGCGAACCCGAGATTTCCTCAGCAAATACGGGTTCGAGATATCCGAATTTCAGAGCATACTCAAACGGCTGATCCGGTTTGGTTCGCTCACACGCGAAGAGTTCAACGAATGGAAAAGAATCAAGCGCAAGAAGACTTCTCAGAAAAGTGAAGACTTTGAAGCGACTCAAGAGTTTGTTGTTGCCGAGGATTTTGGAGACCAAGAGGATGTTCAAGACTTGCATCAGGATTCGGACAACCGCGCCAATGGTAAGGCACATCCATCTCCAGCGGGTAACAGTGCAGGTCTTTTGATCCCACACAGTATGGAAACCTACATTGTCCCGGTACCGGAAAAGAACAGCGCCTGGGCCATGAAGTTATTCTCTACCGATCGAGACAGAATGGCCGGGGCCACATTCAACGCAGTTATCGAACGTGTGGAATACACTCTCACTGTTGAAGAGTTGCTTTTCCGAGGAGAAGTGAACCTGGTCAACAAGGTGGCCGCCGAGAAGGCAGATCCTAAGAAGAAACGAGAAGAAGCGATTGATTTCATATACAAACACGGGTGGGCGGCATTCTTGGAAAGCAAGGCCATAGCTGCCAATTTCGACAACGAAGATCTCGGTGTCAAGAGTAAAGCTCGCCTCGTTCTTCTGAAATGCCCCGGCAAAACTTACGTTGCCGCGCTGCACACGCCGGCCCCTGCTGTCAGTTTTTACGTCGGACCTTCGTTACAGTTCATCAAGGATCGGCTTGCCAAATCTGTTGCCGAATCAGATCTGGATTGGGGGGGCCGGGATCAAGCCCACCATGACGACTTTCAGAATAGTGGAGGTCCTTCAAACGGGAATGGGTGATGTTCCAGAGATGGAGAAGCATTGTCGCCCAGCCCCATGACAGTCTCACAGGCACAGTCTGAGGTGGCTCATGAGAACAAGAAATATCAAGGCTCTGCCACTTGCTCGTGATATTCGGGCCGGAATGGACGACACCGCCCTGATGCAGAGGTACAGACTATCTGCCGAAGAGCTTGAAGAGGCCGTCCGAATGCTGCGACAAGGTGGGTTTATCAACGAAATGGACGTCTACCTGCGGACCACTCTGTCCGAAAGGGACGCAGGTCTCGCCATTCAGGCCGACCTGGGGCAAGCCTGGATAAGATCGTCTTGTGATGATGAAATCAGCGATCAACCCGGAAAAGACAAACGTGCCGTCAGCATCAACAGTGAGTATGTGTTCACAACCGAACCAGCGATGGAGAATAATAATGGGAAAGCCGTGATCCAGGGGTCAGACTCCACGTTCACTAGGGCCGCATCAGGAAACGCAAGGGCCGGGGGGAAGAACGGTACGGGCAAGTCTCTTATGGTAGCGGCATGGAAAGGGAGCCTGGAGTCCGCTAGATCCATCTTGAATAACGGCGTCAACGTCAACGCGCGGAGCAAATTCGGAAATACTCCATTGATCCTCTCTTTGTTCAAAGGCCATGTTGAGATTGCCAGGGTGCTCTTGGAGAAAGGCGCGGACGTTGAAGCGAGAAACCAAGCAGGCAATACCCCTTTGATGGGCGCCGCCAGGGCCGGAAATGCTGAACTTGTGGAACTGCTCCTGGCAAAAGGGGCTGAAGTCCAAGGGACCAACACCGCCGGAGACACCCCCCTCTTGGTCGCGGCCCGCAAAGGAGATGCGGAGACTGTCAAGCTGCTGCTGGCCGGAGGCGCGGACATGAATTACGCAAACAAAACGGGCGAGACTGCGATCACGTGCGCAATGGATCGAGGCTACAAGGAATTGGAGAAACTTCTGATGCGGAACGCCTGGGAGCCTGTTACCTGAAGCTTTGCCTCTCTTATACCAACTATCACCCCTGATAAGGGACAACGAACTACGAAAATCTTGGGGCAGCTTGTCCGTGGCTTCGCCTTAATTCTTGGGCAAACTCCTGCGGGGACGAGGTTTGACATAAATATTCCGGGCGTCCACGACAAATACGTTCCGGGTTCGCTGGATTACGGTGCCGCTGACGATTACTTCAGCCGCGGGGGTCAACCCATTGACTCCCTGGATGTCGATCTTGAGCGGTCGTCCGTTTCCATCGGATATCTGAATGGTGGCCAGGTTTGATAGAATTGTCTGCTTCGCCTCGCAGCAATAGTCCCAAGGTGTGCGACAGCCTTCGGTGCAAAGCTTCAGTTTTCTGTCCGCCAGCAGGAACAGGGCCCGATCCCGGGCAAAGGGCGTCGGCACTCCGCCGATCCGACCGCGGAGCACAATCGCTGCGCCTTGTTCTACCGTCTCCCTCGCGGCCCGTACTTCGACCGCGTTGGGAGGGGGATGTTTGAGGAACAAGTCCCCCGGCAGCAAAGCCGTGAGAGGTAGAGGGTTCTTCCTCGGTCCTGTTTTCAAGGCATAGGCCGGGTTTTGGTTTGCTGAATGCTCGAGAATGAGGACCATTGCGAGAGCAAACATTGCCAACAGAAATCCATGCAATCTCTGGGAGGAATTCATTGTCGTTTTTTCTTCCTTTCGTATTCTTAAAAACGCCCATGCCTTGATTCTGAGGCATGGAAGTTCCTATACGGCTTTCAATGCCTCTGATATGGGCAAACGCAGACATCTCCACGCGGGCGGCAAAGCGCCGACAACTCCCATAAAGAGTCCGGCCGCCAGCCCCGTCAGCAGGACCTGATGGTCCACGGTCATTTGGAAAACGCCCATGGAAAACCTCACGGCATGCCCGGGAATAACAATCATACTGAGCGCGGAACCCAAGAGAGTTCCTGCGGCGGATGCCAGCACCGACTCCTGCACGAGACTTGCCGCGACGGCCGATCGAGAATATCCGAGCGATTGCAGCATCCCGACTTCTCGCACTCTCGATGCAAACGCGGCATAGGTGGTGTTCAATCCCCCGAGCAACCCGGCCACGGCGATCAACATGGCCGTGGTCCAAATCATGGCGTGAACGGGCCGGTAGAAGCGCATCAGAGCGGCATAGTAGTCGGTCTCAGGGATGGCGCTCAAGCCTAAATCGAACCGCATTTTTGTAAATGCGTCCACATCCGCGAATTCCGCGTTTTCCAGGGTGATCACCACGCACGAGAGCGTGCCGCGCTTGGTGGCTACCTGGAGGTCGCTCAGAGGCGCCCACACTTCGGCATCCATGACGCTCCTCGGGGCCCTGAACCGGCCGACGATTCGCCAGGGACGGTTGTCGAACCAAAGCGCGTTCCCAAGACGGAGACTCTCTTCGTCAACTCCCATTTTCGCGGCAGCCATACCCCCGACCATGATCTCGTCGTTGCCCGGAACCGGTGCTCGACCCGCGACAATTTGCACTCGCGGGTGTACGAGAAGCGCGGCCCCTGTCACGCCCCGAACGAGGGCCCGATATTCCTCGCCCGCAGCGCGCTCGGTGCGAACGATGAGCGCCACATGAATCTCCGGTGAAACGTAGGGCTTTCCCAATCGATTCTTGATTCCGGGAACGTCCGCCGCGATAATGCCGGCCGTATTTGAGTCGATCTGACTGCGTTCAATGCTCTCCTCGCTTCCCGCGGCGAGCATGACAACGTTTGACTCATCCGCGTCCATCACCAGGGAACGTTCCATGCCCCGCACGAATGCGGCTGCCGCAATCACGAGGCTTACCACGAGCGCGCTTCCCAAAACCGTGGCAGCGAGACGTGCCCGCGACCTTCCAAGATTGCGGACCGCGTATTCAGATGGAAGATTTCTCATCATGTTTTGTCACCTCTCGATCGTCACACAGCCCGAAAACATGCGGCAATCTCCCGACGCGATGCCTGCCACGCCGGATAGAACCCCGCCAATGCTCCCATGAACACTGACGTGGCCAGGCCGATCAATATCCAACCGGTTCCGGCCTGGAGGTTGATGCTGAGCCCTTCCACGGAAAGGCTGAAAGTTCCCAAGCTGGTGAGCAGCACGCCGCCGAGCAGTCCAATGAGAGCGCCGGAAACGCTTAACAGCACTCCTTCCAGAACCACGAGCTGAGCGATCAGGCTCGGGGTGTATCCCAGCGTCTCCATGACCGCATGATCTTGAATTCGTTCCCGTACCGAGAGCAGTATCGCGTTTGCGACCAACGCGAAAACGCAGACCAGGCTGCCCCATCCGAGCCAGCGCGCGAATCCGACGATCTCAATTATGTCTTTGGTAGCCCGGGCAACGAATGATTTTTGGGACCAGGTGGAAGTCGGTTCCTGCGCGTTGCGAAACTCGGCGTCTACGGCCGTGGCAACGCTTTCCATCAGACTCGGGTCCTGGACTACCACGTTGAACTGGGTGACGATCCCCGGGTCCGCGCCCGCGGAACGTTGCACAAATCCCAGGTGAACGTACGCCACATTCTGGTCCTGCGGTTCACGAGACCGTAGAATACCGGCCACTGAAACCGCGAGGCCCGCCAACTCGATTCGATCCCCAACCTTCAGCCCCCTTCTGGCAGCCAGTCTTTCCCCCACGATGGCAGCGTCCGTTCGCCGTTTCCACTGCTCAAGCGAACCATCGACTATAAGTCCTCGATCTAAGAATCCACGGTCGAACGCGTCATCCGGGACCCCCCTGAAGGCCACTGAGTCTAGACTGGTTCGACAGTTGTTTATCACAATCTTGATGGGAACAACCGATTTGACGCCTGGAATTCGAGCTATCTTGCGGGCATAGTCTTGAGGCAAATTACTCGTGTACGGGCAGTACCTGTCTTGCCTGTACACAACCAGTGTGGAATCGTCCGCGCTTTGTTCAGTTGCAGCCACAACCCCTTGCTGCATGGCCTGGACCGAATAGAAGAGGAACATCGCCATAGCTACACCGCTAATGGTGAGCAAGCTCCTGGTCCGATGTCGAACCACGTACTTGAGCACAAGCGGGAAGTATCTGAGAGAAAACATAGACGGTCTCCTAAGACGGATCATACTCTACATGCCTAAAAACAGAGGCACAACGAAACATAAAAGTCCTTTCCACTGTTCAATGGTCCGGGGCTTCGCCTCGGACTGGGGCGTCAAGAGCGCGCACGATGCGCATGGACTTGGAGGGGAGGCCCTAGCCGGGCAAGCATTTGAACGTCATGCTACCGACAGTTGTCATGTCACGTAAGCTGTCCGAGGCCCGCTCAATCGCCCCACGCGCAGTGGCTCCCCTCCAAACCACCCCATACGTAGACCCGCAAAGGGGTGGCTTTTTCCGCGGGACTTTCATGCGAAGTTGAGATCAAAGGAGTACGGTTCTGTTCTAGGGTACCACTGCCGGCTTGCCCAGCAGTGCTGTTTATCACTTGTTTGAACGCGCATTGGTATCAGTACTCGTTTGATCGCACATCGATCAGCCCGGATGCACCGGCTTCGTGCCCTGCAACGGGTCTTGCCGCGTCAACTTCCCCTTGTCCAGCAACAGGGTCCTGTGCGCGTATTGGGCGGTCTTGGGGTCGTGAGTTACCAGGATAAGAGTCCGTCCCAACTCTTCATTTATCTGTTGCAGCAGGGTCATGATTTCCGCGGCCGAGCTACGATCCAAATCTCCTGTCGGTTCATCCGCGACGATTATTCTCGGATCACCCACGATGGCCCGAGCTATGGCTACCCTTTGTTCCTGCCCTCCGCTCAGTTGGCGTGGAAAATGATCGTGTCGATCCGCTATTCCCACCAATTCCAGAGCGGCCGACACTCTTCCGTGTCTCTCCTTGGAGGAGATGTTGTGCAGGAGAAGGGGCAATTCCACATTCTCGTACGCGGTCAGCACTGGAACAAGATTGTAAAGCTGGAACACGTACCCGATATATTCCGATCGCCATCGCGCCAGCCCTCCCCGAGAGAGCTTGGCAATATCCTGTCCGGCAATGGTCAGAGACCCTGAGGTGGGAGAATCGATCCCGGCAATCAGATTGAGCAATGTGGTCTTGCCGCTGCCCGAGGGCCCCATCAAGGCCGTAAGAGAACCTTCCCCGATGTCCAAATCGAGATCATTGAGCGGGGTGATCGTGGTCTCACCCTTTTTGTAGGTGCGAGTGAGTCTCCGGCATTCTATCAGCGCCATATAGTTCTCCAGGGGGGCCTATTCTCCAGGGGAGGATTCACCGATGACTTTGACTCGTCCGTTGTTTTTCAGTTCCCCGCGCGATTGGGTGATCACCAGGTCACCCGGCCGCAAACCCTCGAGGACCTGAATCCAGCCGGAAATTCTAATCCGGCCCGGTCGGACGTCCCGACGAATCGCAATGCCCCGCTTTCCGTCAAAGTCCTTCAACACCCAGGTCCTCTTCGTGCCGGGGCCCTTACTGACAGCGCGGGCCGGAGCAAATAGACTTTCACCCTCTCCTTCCCCGCCCTGGCGGATTTGGCCCATGAACCTTACCCGGGCCAACATTTCCGGCCTGAGTTCCGGTGAGGGATCGCTGATCGCTACCTTCACTTGCAGGGTGTTCTTCTGAATGTCCGCCTCGTGAAGCACGCGCGTGACAGTCCCAGAGAACACACGGTCGGGCAGGACTTCCGCGACAATCTCCGCGGCCTGCTCAACTCCGATTTTGGCTGCATCCGCAAGAGGCACATCCACCCGGACTTGGAGTCGAGCCGGATCGTAGAGAGTGAGCACATGAGCCGAAAGAGGATCATCTGATAATCGGGTCAACTTTGATCCCGGTTCAGCATGTCGGTTCATGACCACGCCGGCGCTCGGGGCCCGAACCTCCATTCGAGCCAGCCGAAGTCGAGCCGCGTCCCGTTTGATCATGCCCCGCCGGAGAGAGGCTTGTATCTTGAGCAGGGTCGCCTCGGCAAGATCGAGTCTGCGCCTCTCCTCGGTTCGCAGCCTCATATGCTCCTTTGCCGCTTTGACATCTGCTTCGCACCTCGCGATTCGAGCCTTTGTGACAGCGCTTTTGCTCCTGGCAGCCTTGAGCCCCGCCTCCTGAGCGCTGTACTCGGAACGCACACGCACGAGATGGGAATCGGCAACGGCTTTGGAACGGTGCAGAGGAACTACGCGTTTGTACTCGCTCTTGGCGTGCTCCAAGCGCGCTTCCTCTATGAGGGTCTGCGCGGATATCTGCTCCAGTTCCGCCCGGGCCTCTTTCAGTGACGCTTGGGCAACTTCTACGGCGCGGGTACGTTCAACCGGGTTCTCCCATTCTTCTTTGGCTGCTTCAAGATCAGCTTTCGCTGAAGTCACAGCAGCTTTGATCTCTCTGACTCTTGCTTCCGCCGCCTCCAGAGCGAGCCGGGCGTCGACGTCGACCAGACGGACCACAACCTGATTCTTCTTGACCGACTCGCCCTCGAGCACCAGAACTTCACGCACAATGCCGTCCGCCAGCGCGGGGACGTAAGACTTATAAGGATCGGCTTCAATCCATCCCGCTGCTTGGACCGTGACCTTCCCGGTCATCGGTCCCTTCACGGTTTTCATTATGACCGACTCGACTGTGACTTCTATTGCCGGCGCAACCGTCTCATAGGCCGTGGCTGCAAAGAGCGCAAGAACCCCGCCCACAACAAGGACAGGAACCACAACGCGTGTACCCCAACGGAACCGCGGCCGAGGAACACCCTCCAACGCGGGCCGATCTTGTCCGTTTATCGACAATCTTTTGAGATCACTCAGAGTCTTGGGTTCCAATAGTTCCGCCCTGTCGGCACGATGTCATATTCAGTTTAATGCCGGGCGCGGTGTCGCGCCACTATCTTTACAACTTTAGTCAAGATGTTCTGACAAGTTCCCGTTACCATAGTTCCCACTGGGCAACAAGGGCGCGGCCGGCTTGCCCGGCAGTGCCGCGGCATTGGGGCGGAACCCTTGGCAGGCCCCATAATTGCTGTTTCCCGGTTGGCGCCGGTCCTGTGAAATAGCGGTGAGCATGTCTGGAGCAAAACATGGAAATCGGGACGCTCAACGGTCCCGCATCCCTTTGTTCAGCTTTTCAGTCTCTCTTTCAAAGTGCTCGATCTGGCTCTCCAGACCAACCACCTGGTCCACTGCCAAAACAAAGGCAATACCGGTGCCGGGGTCCTGAAACCGCCCTGCCTCGGCAATGGCTTGCAGCACCACATCCACGAGATGTTCCTCCAAGAGGAAGACGACCATATCCGTATCAGCATCCAAGCTTAGTCCGAAAAAGGTCTTTGCCTCATGGATGCCGGTCCCCCGCGCGGGAATAATTGTGGCGCCCGTGCCTCCGGCCGCCTTGCCCGCATCAACAATTGTGTCGGTCAAATCAGTCTTCACCATGGCAAAAATTATCTTGAACTGCATGCTACTCCTCCGCGGTGTCTCTTCGGCGTGGGTTGGTCCGCCATTGTACGATAAGGCCGTATCCCAACACCGTCATTATCGGGAACACGCTGGCAAACGCTATGAGGCCGAACCCGTCAAGAGCCGGGTTTCGCCCTGGAATGGTGGCAGAGAGCCCCAGGCCCAGAGCAGCCACCAAGGGGACCGTAACCGTGGACGTGGTCACGCCCCCTGAATCGTAGGCCAGCGGGACAATCATTCGCGGTGCAAACACCGTCTGTATTACCACGATAGCGTACGCTGCTATGATATAGGCGTAAAGCGGAGTTCCCGTGACGATGCGGAAGGTCCCCAGCGCGATCCCGACAGCGACTCCAAAGGCCACCACAAGCCTGAGTCCCCATTGGCTGATTCTTCCCCTTGAGACCTCGCTTGCCTTATGCGCTACAGCTATGAGCGCAGGTTCCGCAATGGTCGTGGAAAAACCGATCGACGCGGCAAACAGATATACCCAAAAATAGGACCCCCAGTGAGGGTTGTCAGGCATGACCCCGGGCCCGAAGACGAATCCCGGATCCGAGAGCTGCTTCGCCATTATCTTTCCCAGTGGGAAAAGCGCGGTCTGCAACCCGACCTGAAAAAGTGTCAACCCCACGAGCACAAACCCAAACCCGACAACCACCCGCTTCCAATGCGCGATGGGCTTTCGCAAAACAAAGAACTGAAATCCCACCAAAAGCGCGACTACCGGAAGAAGATCCCAGACTGTCGCGGCCAAGGTCTGACCGAGTGTATCAAGGAAACCCATTGACCGGCCCCATTTCAACCGAACATTATCAGCCCGTACCCCATGACAAACACAATCGGCAGCAGAGAGGCAAACGCTATGAGACCGAACCCATCCACAAGAGGGTTGCGGCCGCGTATGGTCGTGGCCAAACCGACCCCAAGAGCTGTAACCAAGGGTACAGTGACCGTAGACGTGGTCACACCCCCCGAATCGTAGGCAATGCCCACGATCTCCTTGGGGGCCACCGTGGTCATCAAGATGACCAACAGGTACCCGCCGATAATAAGATAGTGCACAGGCCAGCCCATCAGAATCCGGATGATACCGACAACTACGGCTATGCCTACGGAAAGCGCCACAGTCAGGCGGAGTCCTACCGCGTATGAGTTCATGGACGCATTATCCGCAGCGATAAGTTTTCCCTGCGCGGCTACTTCGGCAGCCTCTTTGGTGATGGCTATGAGGGCAGGTTCCGCCACAGTGGTGGAGAATCCCAGGCAGAAACCAAAGATCAGCAGCCACATCAGACTGCCTTTGGAGGCAAAGGCACGGGCCATAGCTTCGCCAATGGGAAACAGCCCCATCTCAAGGCCAATGACGAACAAAGCCAGACCGAATACCACCAGGATTCCGCCGAGCAAAATACCAAAAAGCTGAGGAAAGGGCTGTTGCAGTACCGCAAGCTGGAACACGGAAATAACCAGGATAATCGGCGATAAGTCGCGGACCGCGTGCAGCAAATGAAGTCCGAGCCTCTTTAGAAGAGTAAAGACCAAATGGTGTTTTTCAGCTTCTCTTGCCATCAACTCATGCCCTTTGCGCAAACACAGCCGCGATTCCACGTAACAGCTTCCGTTTCCACCGCTGGAAACGGCATCCGGACAACACCCACTCTAATACCACGTGACCATCCCCCGACCAACCGATTTATGCGTCACGGGGTTCACAAGAATTCAGGGCTAAGACCAATGCGCAATCAAGAGAGTGAGATCGGTTTCTTGGGCGCCACTGCCGGCTTGCCCAGCAGTGCTCTTTATCACCTGTTTGAACGCACATTGGTATAAGGCAGGCCGGAGCTGCGGGCCTCCGGGGAATTCCGTGGACGCATTGGGAAGGCGGACGGAATTCACGGTGGGAGGGACCAGGTTCACAGGAGCGCTTTGCTGCCTCGTGTTGAGGAAAGCCGCTGCTTGAGCGATAAACACGGAGACAAGAGGAAACAAGCCTTGCGCATGACGCCTTTGCTTCGCGCCGGCCCAGAAAAGCCTTGGCTCCACGATGTTGATCTGGTCCATGACAGGTGGTTTCGAGGGCTCCCCTGAGCTAGGCTGGCGTCTTGCGGCACTGATCGGAGTCGCGGCGCCGAAAAGCACAGCTTAGCGGCTCACGGAGCTAAAAGCTGTTACAATAATTGGGAGTTTTCGGGGAGGGGCGTGGGGCCAATGAGCCAGCACGGTGTATCCGTGCTTCGAGCAAAAGCAACCAGACTTCAAGATGGCCATATCGCCCTGCGCGGAGCAGTTTTTGCGAAAAGGCCCTCCCCAGGACATTCTTCAGACTCTCCTGGGAGGAGAAACCCAATGATTGAAGGACTCAGCCACATCACGTTCGTGGTCCGCGACCTGGACAAGATGACGAATTTTCTCACGTCGATCTTTGACGCGAAGGAGGTCTATTCCAGTGGGGATCGGATGTTTTCGATTTCCCGGGAAAAGTATTTTCTCATCAGTGGGATATGGGTGGCAGTCATGGAAGGGGATGCGCTGCCCGAAAAGACGTACAATCACGTAGCCTTAAAAATCGCTGAAAAGGACTATGACAAATACGCCCAGCGGATTCGGGCATTAGGGATTGAACTGCAGGAGGATCGAACACGAGTTCCTGGTGAGGGCCGCTCTCTCTACCTTTACGACTACGATAATCACCTTTTCGAGCTACATACAGGCACGTTAGAGCAGCGTCTTGAGCGGTATGACCAAGGATGAAGCAATGCAACGAATTCCTGGGACACCAAACCGACGCCAAAAACAAGTTTGGTGTCCCAGGAATTCATGATACAGTTGGAGCGCCTTGGAGCTGCGTTTGAAGAGGCCGTATCGTCCGGAAGGGCGCATTGGCATCTCGAGAATCAGGCAGCGAGCGGTGGGTCGGCAAGCGCAGTCTAATGGCTCACAATTGAATGGGTTATGGCGGTTCAGGCTACCGGATGCTATGCCGCGATTTCGCGGTCCATAGGTGCTATGAAGAAACTATATAAGCCTTGTTGGGCATCTTGGGAAATGTAGACTCATGTGGAGTGAAAGGAGACGAATAGATGTTTACCGGAGTGGCGGGCCGATTTGTTTGGGCAGTTGTGGTAGTGATGTTAGGGATTTCGGCGAGCAATTCGTTCGCCGCTGACGCGGCCAAGGCCTTGACGCTTTCCAAGGCTCTGGCTCAGGTCAACCTGTTTGCGCACCTGACCGACGCTGAGAGGGACGCTCTGAAAGCGGCAGCGACCTTGCGGCTCGGCTCGGCGGGAGAGCGCATTATCAAGCAAGGAAAAGCCTTGGACAGGATGTTCATCATTCTGGACGGCCAGGCCGAGGTTTGGATAAACGGGAAGCAAATCGCCGCCCTTTCCGGGCAACCGCTCGTTGGCGAGATTGAGTTCCTTGACGGCCTTCCGGCCACCGCCGACGTGCTTCTTCCCAAAGCGACCCACCTGGTAGAGTTGAACTATGCCGCACTTAAGAGTCTTATGAATAAGCAACCCCGACTGGGCTATGTGCTAATGCGCGAGATCGCCCAAATCGAAGGGAGGCGTCTTCGCGCTATGGCCCGGAAATGAGCCTTGGCCCAACATCGGCGTCCGGACGACGGCACATTCCGCGTCGTGTCTGACGCGCACGGTGGGAATTCCGCGGAATTCCCCCGACAGATAGTAGGATGGGGTAAGTGGAGCGAACCCCATCAATCGAGGCATTGTCCGAAGAAGTGTGACGGGGTCAGGCGTGACATATATGGATTTGAGGGTGTAACCTGCAAATAATGGCACGGAGAGCACGCATTCACTATCCGGGCGTTGTCTATCATGTGATGCTGCTTGGGAACGGTGGCCAGGATATTTTCCTTGACGAGCCGGAGCGGATTCGTTTCTACGATCTGTTGGAGGAAGGAGTCAAGCGGTCAATCGTCTGCGCAAACGTGCGAAAGCAAATTCCCGTATGGCGGCAGAACTTGAGAGGGTAAGAGAAGACCCGGCACAAATACAAATATGTCAAGCCTGACCCCTACTTGACCCTACTCTTAAGTATGCTGGCCCCGGATTGAGCAGAATGGACATGCCTAGAAATCCAGGGGTCATACACCGAATGACGAGGGCGTAGCATGCGACGCGCCGTACAAAGACGGGCCCCCGACAGCTGCTGAATCCGTCTTCTTATTACCTTACTCGAAGCATCCTACGCCCGGCGGACCGCTACCCATCTATAACGAAGCTCCCACACCAACCGGCGAAAATTGAAAGTTTATTGGGAGGGGTCTGGGGGGGCGTCTTTTCAAAAACGCCCTCCCCAGTCTTCATCATTACCTCTTCCACAAAATTGATTGACAAATCAATCAATGGGTGGTAATCCTGCTTCATGCACCGTTCCGAGCCTTCTAACAACGCTAAGAAACAAAGAGAGGCCACTATCTTTGAGGCCGCGTGTCAGGTGATACGCGACAAGGGATTTCACCACGCTCGGATTACGGATATCGCTCAGGAGGCGGGGATTTCATACGGGCTTGTGTACCATTACTTTGGGAGCAAGGCCCATCTATATGACGCGATCCTGGAGGAATGGTGGAACGGGCTCTTCAACGCGCTGGAAGAGACCGACCGGCAGTCCGCTCCCGTGGAAACCAAGTTGAGCGCTATTGTCCACTATTTCTTCGATCTTTACGATCAACGGCCCAATCTGGTTCACATCTTTGTCACCGAGATCTCCCGGGCTTCGGCCAATCTGACTCCGGCCCGATTGAAGTTCTTCAAGATCTTCTTTGACAAAACCGAAAAGATCATGGCCGGCGCGCAAGAGACCAATGAATTGAGATCAGACATAAAGGCCCGGTATTTAACGTATATTTTCTTCGGCGCGCTGGAGAGTTTTGTTTCCACAATGGTCCTGGAAAATCAACCGCTGAAAGGCCCCGCGCAAAAGGAGCGAATCGTCTCGGGCCTGCTGGAGGTCTTTTTGAACGGCGCGCGTGAGAAGGAGAGAAGCAGGAAGCAACCTGGAGGACGGGACAGATAGGGTTGGACCGGGACGCGCTTTTCTTTGGACGGAATTTTCGAGAAAACGCTTCCCCACGTGGTCTCTTAAAGAAATCGCTCAATTTAGAGGCGGTTGCAAAACCCCTTATTGTAGCGCAAGTTGTGCCGGCGATCGAAGCAGCCTTGGCTCCATGATGTTGATCCGTTTGATGACAAGCTGGTTTCATGGGCTCCCTGGATCTGGACTGACTGTCTTTCGGCACTCATCGGAGTCACGGCGCCGGAAAGCAAGGCGCCATCGCTTAAGGAGCTATAAGATGTTGCATTAGTTAGGAGTTTTTGGGGAGGGGTCTGGGGGAGGGCCTTTTTGCAAAAAGGCCCTCCCCAGCATACTCTTCAAACTCTTCTAGGTTTTGCAACCACTTCTAGGAACCCAAGAGGTTTGTCATGGATTTTGCCTTTACTGACGAACAGCTGATGTTCAAGGAACAGATACTCAAGTTTGCGCGCAAGGAGATTGTGCCTCGCGTGCAGGACCATGACATCAATGCTCGTTTCGACCGGGAGTCCTGGGACAAGCTCGGGGAGTTCGGCATCCTGGGTCTGCACTTCCCGGAAGAACTGGGAGGCAGCGGAGCGGACGTGGTGACGTCGGTCTTGGCCGCGGAGGCCCTCGCTGAGGCCGGTGTGGACGGGGGTCTGACCTTGAGCTACGGAGCGCACACCTATCTATGCGCCGACACCATTTTCACCCACGGAACCGATGAGCAGCGGAAGAGGTACATTCCCAAGCTCGCAAGCGGGGAATGGATCGGATGTATGGGTCTGACCGAACCGGGAGCGGGTTCGGATGTGGCCGGGCTCAAGACGCGCGCGAAGAAGAAGGGCGCCACGTGGGTGCTCAATGGGACCAAGATGTTCATTACCAACGGTTCTATTGCGGATGTGGCTGTTGTGTATGCCAGAACAGGTCCTGAGACGGGCCAGGCCGGGATTTCCGCATTTGTCGTTGAGAAGGGCACACCCGGGTTCTCGGTGGGCAGGGAACTCAGCAAGATGGGGGTCCGGACATCACCGACCTCCGAGCTTATCTTCGATGACTGCGTGATCCCTGAGGAGAACCTCATCGGCCCGGAGGGCGCAGCCTTTCTGATGGCCATGCAAACCGTGGAATGGGATCGGAGCGCAATCCTAGCCCCGTTTGTGGGCGCCATGACGTACGTCCTGGAACGCGTCACCCGATACGCTCAGGAGCGGGAACAATTCGGTCGCCCCATAGCAAGCTTTCAGGCGGTCAAGCACAAGATCGCGGATATCAAGATATTTCAGGAGGCTGCTCGGTCTCTTATATATCGTATTGCCTGGTGTAAAGATCAGGGGCGGCCCCTCAACCATCTTGAGGCGGCCGTGGCCAAGCTCTTTGTGGGAGACTGGTCTCTCAAGCCGTCTAATGACGCTATCATGGTGTTGGGTGGGTACGGGTACTGTCATGAATACGACCTGGAGCGGATATTCCGGGACGGCAGGCTCGCTCCAATAGGAGGCGGAACTTCCGACATTCAGAAGGTCATAATCTCAAGACTGATGTGAGTGATTGCTTGAGGCGCAATATCGATGTTTGAAGTCACATTTGGTCACGTCGGAACGAGGCCACAAGCCGAATTCCCGGCCTGTTCATCAACGCCGCCCTACCGATTGCGAGGAGCAATGGCTGACGCGACGAGACTATCCATCGCCACTTTTGGCTGTGCCGCCACCGGCACTCCATCGCCACTTTTGGCTGTGCCGCCACCGGCACTCCATCGCCACTTTTGGCTGTGCCGCCGGCGGCACTGAGGTTTCTTGATTATGAACTTTGATTGGACACCTGAAGAACAAGAGATCAAAGAAAAGGTCGCAAAGCTCTTCGATCAGGATGCACGCGACGATCTGGAGTCAATGGAAGCAGCCGATCTGCCCGGGCTGCGGGAAATGACGATCGATTACCTTGGCCGACTGGCCGGGACCGGTTACCTACAACTCGGGATCGGACCCGACGGCCGCGAGCAGACCACAGCGCTCATAGCTGCTCAGGAGGCACTGGCTGGAATTTCGGGTTCCCTGTTCTTGGCAGTGGAGGCGAGCACTCGACTCTTCGGCGGACTTGTGGCAGGATGGGGCAAGGACGGTACCTCTTCAGACATTCTGGCGCCTTTGCAGAGAGGCGAGATGATAGGCGCGGTAGCCCTATCCGAAGTGGAAGATCCCACATCGCCTGTTCAATTCACCACATCAGCCTGGAAGGACGGGAACGACTACATAGTCTCCGGGAAGAAGAACTTTGTCTCGAACGGGCCCATCGCGGATTGTTTCGCCGTTGTTGGTGAGCTTGACGGAAAGCTCGCGATATTCCTGGTTGACGCGGACCAGCAGGGCGTGAAAAAGGGCGCGCGTTTGAGCACTGTGGGATACAATGGTTTGGCTGTCTGTAGCCTGGAGTTGGACCAAGTCAGAGTAGCGGAAACACGGGTCATCGGACCGTTGGAGGATCGTTCGCCCCTGGAGTTCCTCAACCAATCGAATGACCTGATTCTTAGCGTGGCCTCGGTCGGGTTGATCCAACGGACCGTGGCTGTTTCAATGGTTCATTCCCAATCGCATCAGCGCGGGGGAAAGCCGGTATTCCACTATCAGGAAATACGCTTCAAATTCGCAGAGATGCTCACATTGTCCCACGCCGCCCAACTCCTGGCTTACAGAGCGGGCTGGTTCCTTGCCACAGCGGACCCGGAGGCCGTGACGGTGCTCAACTGCGCCAAAGTTTTCACCGCGGAAGCCTCCGAACAGGTTGCCGGAATGGCCATGCAGATCATGGCCGGCAAGGGCTACGTGTCGGGCAATATTGTAGAGCGTGGATACAGAGAGGCCAAGTACGCGGCCATCGCGGGAACTACGTCCGAGAACGCTCGCATGGCCGTGGCTGATGATCTATTGAGGAAATATAAGGTGTAGGGTAATGGAAGTAATCGAAAGCCGTATCGACACAAACAGTGACGAGTACAAGGAAAACTACGAAACCATGGAAAGGCTCGTCGCCGATCTCAAGGCCGAGCTGAAAAAGGCGAGGGAAGAGCGCTCCGAGAAAGCCAGAAAGCGGAACTCCGAGCTGGGCAAGCTCACGGTTCAGCAACGGTTGGACCATCTCCTGGACAGGAACACTCCGTGGCTTGAGATAGCCCCGCTGGCGGCCAGAGGCATGTACGACGGGAAGGTGCATGGCGCGGGTACCCGTATGGGGATCGGCCTGGTTCGCGGCCGCGAGGTCGTGGTGTCCGGCAATGATCCGATGATCAAGGGCGGCACGGTCTACCCACTGGGCGTCAAGAAGTCGCTCAGATGTCAAACCATAGTCATGGAAAATAGACTTCCGTCGATCATGCTGGTGGATTCGGGCGGCGCGTACCTGCCCATGCAATCCGAGATATTCCCGGATGCGGACGACGGTGGTCGAATCTTCTACAACCAGGCGCAGATGTCCAAGATGAACATCCCTCAGATCACGGCGGTCATGGGCCTCTGCACCGCGGGCGGAGCTTATATGCCGGCCATGTCCGATCATGTGGTGCATGTGACCGGCACAGGGGCCATCTTCCTGGGGGGGCCGCCCCTGGTGAAAGCGGCCACCGGGGAAGTGGTGACGGAAGAAGACCTGGGAGGCGCAATGCTTCACTGCCGGGAATCGGGAGTCTCCGATTACTTCGCGGACGATGACGCTCACGCATTGCAGATCGTCAGGGACATCGTTGAATTGTTGCCGAAGCAGGAAAAGGCCAAGATCCCGCGGAAAGCTCCCAGAGATCCGCTATACGATCCCAAGGAGATACGGGGCATAGTTCCCAAATCAATCTCCACACCCTATGATGTTCGGGAGATCATCGCTCGAATGGTTGACGGCTCGGAGTTTCATGAGTTCAAGGCGCTCTACGGCCCTACCCTGGTTTGCGGCTGGGCGTATATACACGGCCATCAGGTGGGAATACTGGGCAACAACGGTGTGCTCTTCTCGGACAGCTCGCTCAAGGCCACGCAGTTCATTTCACTGTGCGATCGTCAGGGCATTCCGCTTCTTTTCCTTCAGAACATCACCGGGTACATGATCGGACCCATTTACGAACGCGGAGGAATCACCAAGAACGGCCATAAGATGGTCAACGCGGTCTCCACAGCCACGGTCCCCAAGTTCACGGTGATTGTGGGGGCCTCTTTCGGGGCCGGCAACTATGGGATGTGCGGACGCGCGTATTCGCCCCGGTTCCTCTGGATGTGGCCCAACGCGCAGATCGGAGTCATGGGTGGCGAACAGGCCGCGGAGGTGCTCGTTACGGTCAAGAACGACCAATTGGCCCGGGCGAATCAACCCCCGTTGCCCCAGGAGATTGTAGACAGCATTAAGCAGCCGATCGTAGATTCCGCGCTCAAAGAGGGCAATGCTTACTACAGCACCTCGAATATTTGGGACGACGGAATCCTGGACCCCGCGGCAACCCGTGATGTTCTGGGTCTGGCGATTTCCGCGGCTCTCAATGCTCCGCTGGTCGATCGCAAGCAGGGCCACGGAACCTTCAGGATGTAAGGGACAGTCGCATGTTCACCAGGATATTAGTTGCAAATCGAGGCGAGATCGCTGTTAGAGTCATGCGCACGGCACGTGAGATGGGCATCGCCACGGTGGCTGTGTATTCGGAAGCGGACACCGGATCGCTGCACGTGTTGACAGCAGATGAAGCGGTCTTGCTCGGGGATTCAGACCCGGGTTCCAGCTACCTCAACATTGACAAGATTATCGAGGCCGCAAAACAGACAGGGGCTGAGGCCATTCATCCAGGTTACGGCTTCCTCGCGGAGAACCCCGCGTTTGCCGAACGGGTCGCTGCGGAAGGCTTGGTCTTCATCGGCCCACCTGCCGAGGTCATGGCAAAGCTGGGGGACAAGACCGAGGCTCGAAGAATCATGGCGGACAGACAGGTTCCCATCATACCCGGCATGACAGCGGCCGAGGCGGACCCGGACAAGCTGGCCGACGCGGCTCGGGAGATGGGTTACCCGGTCCTGATCAAAGCCACGGCAGGCGGGGGCGGCAAAGGAATGAGAATCGTGGAATCGGCTCAGGAAATGGCTGCTGCTGCTGAGATGGCGGCAAGTGAGGCGCTCGGCGCGTTCGGAGATGGTTCCATATACCTGGAGAAGTACCTTGATCGGCCAAGACACGTGGAATTTCAGATACTCGCGGACACTCACGGAAACGTGGTCCACCTTTTTGAACGGGAATGCTCAATTCAGAGGCGTCATCAGAAGATCATTGAAGAAACACCCTCACCCGCGCTGGATGCCGATCTAAGGGCCCGCATGGGCGAAGCCGCGGTGGCAGTGGCCCGCGCAGCGGGTTACGTAAACGCGGGCACGGTAGAGTTCCTCTTGGACAGGTCCGGAGCCTTCTATTTCCTCGAGGTCAATACCAGGCTGCAAGTGGAACACCCGGTCACAGAGATGATCACCGGACTCGACTTGGTTCGCCGCCAATTCGAGATCGCAGCCGGACTTGAGCTTCCCTTTTCTCAATCGGATTTGACACGGACCGGGCACGCCATTGAATGCCGGATCTACGCGGAAGACCCGGAGGCCGACTTCATGCCCGCTCCCGGCAAAATACTGTTTTTTCAGCCTGCCGAGGGCCCCGGGGTTCGTTACGATCACGCGGTGTACGCGGGGTTCGACGTTCCGGTAAATTACGATCCGATTCTCGGAAAACTGATCGTCTGGGGCGAGGACCGGGCCGCGGCTTGTTCACGCATGATCCGGGCACTTCAGGAATCCGTCATACTCGGGGTAAAGACCCCGGTGGAGTTTCTCCTGGACGTAATTTCGTCCCAAGCCTTTCAGGCGGGTGACACGCACACGCATTTTATCGAAGAAAACTTCGCTGATTGGCATCCGGACAAGGTTGCGGACGAACCGGCAGCGCTCGGATTCGTGGCCAATGAGATGGTGGGCCCGAAGGTGGCGATGCACGCGGGCCCTGTTTCGGAAACCGGTGAACCGCCCTCCCCGTGGCAGACCCTGGGCCCATGGGACATGGCGCGATAGAGGTGGGGGCCCAAAAGCCCAAGAAGGCACAACGAAACATGAAGATACCGGTAAGGCGCCGGGTCCCGCGCGTAGGGGCGACGCATGCGTCGCCCTCTTGGATAGTTGGTGCAAGGCGAAGCGTCAGGGTCGTCCCGGCTCATCTATTTTCAGGAAAATTGCACGAGCAGCCCCACCCAACGGGCAACCGACGGCCAGGGAGATAGACTATGGAATACAAACTCAAGATCGGCCAAGACGTCCTGTCAATGGATGCCGGTCCACTGGACGAGAACGGTTCATGTACCGTCACCACAGGCGAAGACACCATAGACATGACAGTCAAGGCCGTCTCACAGAATCGTCTTAGGCTCCGTATCAACGGGCGGGCCGTTAATCTCTTTGTGGCGCCTGTTGAGGAGGGAACCTGGATCTGGATCGACGGTCGCGCGAGATTTGTGGAAGACGCGGACAAGTCGGGACTGAGGAAATCCCGTGGACCAAGGGCTGAACAGCCCAAAGAAGTCACACCTCCCACTCCGGCCACAGTGGTGAGGGTTCTGGTAAACTCGGGAGACAGTGTGGAACAAGGCCAACCCTGCGCGGTCGTTGTGGCCATGAAGATGGAGATTACTCTTCACGCTCCGTATGCGGGGACCGTGACCGCGGTCAATGTGGAGCAAGGAGATCAGGTCTCGCCCGGGGACATCCTGGTAGAAATTGAACCAAAGCCCGAAGAAGATGATGGAGAGGAGGATTAGTGCCGGTGGCGGCACAGCCAAAAGTGGCGATGGAAACGCTGCCCCCCTCAGACTTGTGTTCTCGCAAGCAAGGGATTGCCGTTGGAACAAAACTGAGGGGCCCAGAAGCCCCTCATGTCTCATGTGCCACGCTGGATCTCTGCCGAAGATTTGGAGGAGGAAGAAATGAGTGAGCCTGAACTGCTTTATGAAGTGAAAGATGCGGTCGCATGGATGACCATTAACCGCGAGGCCCGGCGCAATGCGCTCAGTCTTGAGATGATCGACCTGCTGTCCGAGTACCTCGATAGAGTGGAGAACGATGACAACATCCGCGTAATCTGTCTGACCGCGGCGGGAGAAAAGGCCTTCTGTTCAGGAGCGGACCTGGCCACCACCTTTGAGGGCAAAGAATATGAGGCGGGCGCGAAGAAGTTTGCGGAGATACTGAAAAGAATGGCCTCTTTCCCCAAACCCATTGTTGCCCGTGTGAACGGTCATTGCATGGCGGGTGGAATGGGATTCATGCTCTCGTGCGACATAGTGTACGCTCGCGAAGGAGTGAAATTCGGGACGCCTGAGGTAAACGTGGGCCTGTTTCCCATGATGATCGGCGCGCTGATCTTCCGCAATGCGGGGCGCAAGAAGGCCATGGAGATGATTTACACGGCTCGCACTCTATCGGCTTCCGAGGCTGAGGAAACGGGATTGATCACACGCGCGGTCCCGCGGGAGGAACTCGATCGCGTGGTCGATGACGCGCTTACCACGATTTCGGCCAAGGCGCCCATTGCCATAAAGTTGGGACGGCGGGCCTTGGCCGCCGTACAGGATCTGAACCTGAGTGACGCGTTGGACCATCTGTGCAAACAACTGGGCGCGGTAATCGACACTGAAGATGCCAAAGAGGGCCTGACGGCCTTTATGCAAAAAAGAAAACCTGAGTGGAAGGGCCGCTGAGCCCTGGAACAAGGAGGGTACAAGAAGCATGTCATCAATGTGGATACGAGAGAACCAGAATTATGAGCGTTCGTGCATGATCACATGCGCGCTCTCCGGAGTGGTGGCTAATCGGGCACAGTGTCCCGGGATCCCCTACACTCCGGAAGAGTATGCCGCTGAGGCCAAGAGGGCATACGAAGCAGGAGCCGCTGTGGTTCACTTACATGCCAGGACCACGGAAGGCCTCCCCAGCTATGAAATCGATGATTATCGGAACATTCGAGACGCCGTGACCGCGGCGTGCCCCATAATAATCAATTTCTCAACCGGAGCGATCAGCATAACCACGGAGCAGAAGACCGCGCACATCAAGGCGCTCAAACCAGCCATCGGCGCCTTGAATATGGGCTCCATGAACTACGCCAAATACAATACCAAAAAGAAGAGCTTCGTCTTTGAATTGGTGTTCCCCAACCCATTCGCGGAAATCGTTCAAATAGTCCAGGCCATGAATGAAGTTCAAACAAAACCGGAGCTTGAGTGCTTTGACATCGGCCATATTGGGAACTCGTACCCGTTGATCGACATGGGACTCCTCAAGCCGCCCTATCAGTACAGCCTGATAACGGGAGTGCTCGGCGGAATCCCGCCCACCGTGGCCAATCTGGTGAAGATGGTTCAGATGTTGCCGCCTCAAAGCGACTGGGAACTAATCGGAATCAGTCTGGATCAGTGGCGTATGGTAGCTGCGGCCATCGGGATAGGGGGAAACGTGCGAGTCGGCCTGGAAGACAATTTCTACGTCAGCCCCGGAGTAATGGCCAAATCCAACGGTGACCTCGTTGAAAAGGCGGCTCGAATGGTCAGGGACCAGGGCCGGGAGGTGGCCGGCGTCGAGGAATGCCGAGAGCGGCTGGGACTGGCACATCCATGATGGCGACTCGTATGCTCATGAAGGGCACAACGAAACATGAAAATGCCCGGCATCCGGCCGGGTTATGGCCGTAGGGGCGACGCATGCGTCGCCCTCTTGGATGGTCGGTCAGTTCCATGACGTGAGAGATGGCTCCTTTTCCTCTCGTTCCCAGGCTCTGCCTCCCCTACTTGGGGCCGGCGCCTTTGCGAACAAGGAGGACTCTCATCGGAATCGAAATCAAAGAATCCGTGTTGAATAGCCGCTCGCGGTGTATCCCTTCAGTAACGTGCGGCTCAAGAAAAAGGACCATCAGTAACCGTTCACGGTTTGGGGGAAGAGGGCGCACACACAGGTGCGCCCCTGCACCTGCACCTCGGAGGCTTCTTCCTGTAGGGGCAGACCTGTGTGTCTGCCCCTCGTTAGTAAAGGATTACCTCGCGTTTGCTCCATTCCCTTGACGGGAGCCGGTCACGTGTAGGATGATTCGGCAATTGTGCGCTTGTGGAAAGGCTACAGCGTAAAGAGAAAAAAATTGTGCAGTTTGAACTCGGTTTGAGCTATGATCAGTTGGATGCGGGGATGAAGGCATTGTTCACCGAAATCGTTTCCGCTGAAGCGGCTGAGAAGATCGAGGCCAAAAGACGAGTCCGTATGGAGCTTCTCCGGACCAATCAGAGGACTGAGACCATAGGCGACTGATGCGCCGTGGTCGTACCTCCACGAGGTAAAGAGGAGTAGGCTGAGGCAATATCAACAGAACAACCACCAGAAAAGGAGACAAGAAAGATGGCATTGACATCAGTTAAGGAAGTTTTCGAAAAGATGCCCGAAGTTTTCAGCGAAGCCAATGCAGCGGGTGTAGACATGATCTTCCAGTTCAACATCACCGGCGGCGAGGCCGGCGACTGGAACGTCATAGTTAAGGACAAGACCTGCGCTGTTGCGGAAGGCACTCATGCAAGCCCGACCGTGACCCTGACCATGGAAGACGCTGACTGGATCGCCATGTGCAACGGTCAGCTTGACGGCATGAGCGCGTTTATGAGCGGGAAACTCAAGGCTTCCGGCGACATAATGGCCGCGCAGCGCATTCCGAGTCTTTTCCCGCTCGCGGGAAGCTAGTCCAATTCCGACTCGACCATCGGTACGGATCGTTTGTACGGCGGGTGGTTCACCCTCCGCCGTACAAACCCGACATCACCCCGTCTTTTCACCGATTCTCAATTCACATCGATGCGCTTCCAAACGTGTGACGTGTGGTCCTACGAGAACCAGCAGTGAGCGAAAGAATCCCCCTAACCTCTTTTCCTCTCGTTCCCAGGCTCCGCCTCCCCTACTTGGGGGCCGGCCGGCAGTACGATTCCATTCGGTCCGAACTCTTGTCAATTGCTATGCAGGAAGTGGAATCGGGACTGATCCTTGCCTCCGTTGGGCGGCGCCACGAAAGGAACCGAAAAATGACTCTTGAATTGAAAAGTTTGGATTCGCTGCGCGGCGTGCTCCATGTGCTGGAGTCGGGATTTGCCGACTTGCCCGAATTCACCCCTGAGATCGACGTGGATCGTCTGCAAAAAGTGCTGTGCGAAGTAGCAGAGAAGATGACGGACAATTATCCCTATCCACATCCGTTTTACCTCGGGCAAATGCTCAAACCGCCTCATCCGGTCGCTCGCTTGGCCTACATGTTGTCGCTCTGGATAAATCCTAACAACCATGCGCTTGACGGTGGACGGTGCAGCTCGGCAATGGAAAAGGAAGCGGTGGCGCAGATAGCCGGCATGTTTGGCTGGAAAACTCATCTGGGGCATCTTTGCGCGGGGGGAACCATGGCCAACCTGGAAGCCCTGTGGGCATCAAGAGTTCTCAATCCGGGCAAGCAAGTCGTCGCTTCCGAGCAGGCGCACTACACTCACGAGCGAATATGCGGAGTGCTCTGCATCCCGTTTGAGGCGGTTCCGTGCGACAACCGGGGTCGTATGGATGTGGCTGCCCTGGAGAGCATAATCAATGAAAGAGATGTGGGTACGGTCGTCGCTACAATAGGGACTACCGCAACCGGTTCGGTTGATCCCCTCCCCGAAATTCTTGAGCTTCAGAAGAGGTACGGATTCCGCATTCACGCGGATGCGGCCTATGGCGGTTACTTCACTCTGGTAGACAATCTCGATCCTGAGACAAGCGCAGTGTACGATCGTCTCGGTGAGGTTGATTCCATTGTCATAGATCCTCATAAGCATGGCCTGCAGCCTTATGGTTGCGGATGCGTGCTCTTCAAGGATCCGACAATAGGTAGGCTGTACAAACACGATTCCCCGTACACGTACTTCACCTCCTCTGAACTTCATCTCGGAGAAATCAGTCTGGAGTGCTCAAGACCCGGATCATCGGCAGTCGCGCTCTGGGCCACTCAGCGGCTGTTCCCTCCGGTCAGAGGCGGGGAATTCGCGAAGGATTTGACCAAATGCCGAACAGCAGCGCTGAAGCTGTTCCAAATGATCGAAAATGATTCCGGATTCTTGTCCGTCATGGCGCCTGAGCTGGATATCGTTGTCTGGGCACCGAAAGCCTCAACAGCCGGTAAGATTTCAAAGCTGACCGAACAGGTCTTCAACGCCGCGGCCGAAAAAGGCCTTCACCTGGCAATGGCCAAATTCCCCCGCGCTCTCCTGGAGAGCCGATGGGAAGAAGTCCATTGGGATCAGGACCACGTTACATGCCTCAGATCATGCCTCATGAAACCCGAACACCTGGAGTGGATCGATCGCATCTGGGAAACGCTCGACTCGGTGAGGTAACCCCCCAGTCATTCGGGGGCACTAGCAGCATGTCATTGCGAGCGTAGCGAAGCAATCTCCTGCGCGCTGGATATGGGGATTGCTTCGTCGTTTCACTCCTCGCAATGACACACGCGATATGAGGATTTGCCCCGCGTAACTAAGGATTACTCGGTGAGTCAGAACGTGGTTGATTCTCGTTAGGTTACGTGGGACACCATGTTTCAATATCATGCCACGCCCTTGGAGGAAGCCGATGATAGATGTGAAAGAGGCGGCGAGTGTCGCTCACGACTACCTAAAAGGATTGAGCAAAGACGTTGAGTTTCCGGGCTTGGAAATTGAAGAAGTCGAGTTGTCCGATGACGAGAAGTTCTGGTTCATCACCTTGGGTTATTACGACGATGTAGTGCGAAGAACCAGGAAGTACAAGATATTCAAGCTGAGAACACAGGACGGCCAGGTGCTGTCGATGAAAATGAAGACACAAAAGGAGCTATGAGCCGGTGAACGAGCTTTATGCCCGGTACAAAACCCGAGGGGTGGTGACCGGCGATCCGTTTCGCCGTCCTTCTTTTGGGATCGTCATCCGCTAACGCCGGAAGCGTTAAGCCCTATGATGCCGGCGAAAATCAATGTGATGGACGCGAGCTTCAGCAGGGTGAACGTTTCGCCGAACATCACCACGCCTATCAAGGCTATGGCTGCCATGCCAAGACCACACCAGACAGCATACGCCATGCCTATCTCCATCTCCTTGAGACAGAGGGTGAAAGCCGTGAAGGACAAGCCATAGAAGACAAAGATGAGAACCGAAGGCCACAAGTTTGTGAAACCCTGGGACAGCTTCATCGAGGTGGTCCCGGCCACTTCAAACAATATGGCCACAATCAAATAGATCCAGCTCATCATGGGGAAATCCTATGAGAATGGCGTTACTCCGCAACAACGGTCGCCCCGCTGCTGGAGCCGCTTAAACGTCTAATGCCAATGCGCAATCAAGAGAGTGAGATCGGTTTCTTGGGTGCCACTGCCGGCTTGCCCAGCAGTGCTCTTTATCACTTGTTTGAACGCGCATTGGTATAAGAGGGCGTAGCATGCTACGCCCCTACGCCGGGACCCGGCCCTTTGCCGCCATTTCCATGCGTCGCTGTGCCTTTCAATGCATGGTACTCGGCATAATATTCCTCACATCACGCTGATATTCCTTCAAAAAGGGGTGTGCTCAGATATCGTTCACCCGCGCTGGGAAGCACTACGACGATTGTCTTTCCTTGGAACTCGTCCCTTTGGGCCAGGCGGGTTGCGGCCAATACCGCGGCGCCGGAGGAGATCCCCGACAGAATCCCCTCCTGACGTGCGAGAAGCCGGGCATACTCCATCGCTTCGTCACTGGACACGCGCTGAACCTCGTCGATCATCTCCAGGTCCAAGACATCAGGGATGAACCCCGCGCCGATGCCCTGGATCTTGTGGGGACCTGGAATCAGTTCCTTTCCCTCCATGGTCTGCGTGATCACAGGGCTCTCGACCGGCTCCACCGCAACGGAATGAATCTTCTTGCCCTTGGTGTGTTTGATGAATCTTGAAACTCCGGTGATGGTCCCGCCTGTTCCCACTCCACTCACCAGGACATCGATCTCTCCCCCCGTGTCTTCCCATATTTCGAGGCCTGTGGTTTGTTCGTGAATTCTCGGGTTTGCGGGATTATTGAATTGCTGGGGAATGAAATACTTCCCCGGGGCGCCGGCGACCATTTCTTCTGCCTTTGCAACTGCGCCCTTCATGCCTTTGGCCCCCTCCGTGAGAACCAGATCCGCGCCGAATATCTTCAGAACTTTCCGTCTCTCAATGCTCATTGTTTCCGGCATGGTGAGCGTAAGAGGATAGCCCTTAAGAGCGCAGACGTATGCCAGGGAAATCCCAGTGTTACCGCTTGTGGGCTCGATGATCTCCACTCCCTCACCGATCAAACCCTTGTTCTCGGCATCCTCAATCATGGAGACTCCGATGCGGTCCTTCACGGAATAGGCGGGGTTTCGGCCTTCAATCTTTGCCAGCACAACCGCGTCGGTCTTGCCACAAATGCGACTGAGCCTCACCAGTGGAGTACGACCCACCGCGTCCAAATTGTCGGAGAAATATTTTGTCATCGTTTTCCTCATCTTTTGGTCCGAATCATTTGCAGCCGCTGAGAGGGGTTGCCCCATCCGTGAACGCCCTTGCTGAGATGAGTTCAACCTCCTCCTGTTCTTATCTTCACCTTTGCGATGTAAAAGCGCGCCTCAGTACCTTACCTGGTTAATCATGATTCCGTTCTATTGTCAATGCGCGCAGATATCGAGCCATCGGGCTTTGTCCCAGGGCCTGGAAAATAACCGCTGCGCCCTGGTTCTTAAATAATATAGTACGCGTAGCGAGCCAGGGCAAATGCCGCGCTGCCGTGCATTCTGACGCGTGTTTCCGGCTGGATGAAAGCGAGTATCTTTCCGCCTCCGCACCATACTTGACAAGCCTCCTCAAGTAAGTGATACTGTTCTTGACCTAAGTCAAGGCTTTTCCGTGCAGCCGTAGGCAATTATTGAATAGGTGGTCACAATCCCGACGCAGTGGGGTTGGTAATGGTTCACCGAGACGCGCAGAACCCGCGCGACGGATTGGCTGCGGGAATTTGAAACCTTTTTCCCGGGAAGCGCATCCAATTAAATGGTGGGATGAAAACCGGATCTCAACGGAGGTGCAATCATGGTTGACAACTTTGACGCTGACGGATTCAAAATATATCTGTCCCAAATTGAAAAATGCCCCATTCTGACGAGGGAGGAGGAACAGGAACTCGCTATTCGGTACAGGGACAAGGGCGATAGGATGGCAAAGAAGGCGTTGATCACGTCGAATCTGAGATTCGTGATCAAGGTGTCTCTCAAATACAAGAACTACGGCGCCAAGCTGATGGATCTGGTGCAGGAAGGGAATATCGGCCTTATCAAGGCGGTTGAACGGTTCGATCCGGACAGGGGCTTCCGCCTCATATCCTACGCAACGTGGTGGATCAAGGCGTACATTCAGAATTTCATTATTCGCTCCTGGTCATTGGTGAAAATGGGCACAACCCAAGCTCAACGCAAGCTCTTCTACCGCGTTTCCGACCTGGGGGAACCACGTGACGTAGATGATCACCGGGCAAACGTGGCCAAACTGGCCAAGAAAATCAATGTGACCGAAGACGAAGTGACTGACATGGCCGGCCGATTGAAAACTCACGACCTTTCCCTCGACGACCTGATCGCGGACCGCTCCAGAGAATCATTCGTTGACATTCTTCGAGATGATTCTCCGGACCAGGAGGCCGTGCTGGGGGATCTGGAAGAACTACAAGACATCAGACAATGGGCTGATAAGGCTCTTGGTCACCTCAATCCTAGAGAAAGGTATATTGTTGAAAAGCGTGTTCTATCTGAGGAAACCATTACCCTTAAAGAGCTGGGAAGCCGATTTGGGATTTCCAGAGAGCGCGCGCGTCAGATAGAGCGAGCCGCGCTGCAAAAACTGAAGGGAGATTACTTGAGATCCGAACTGGCCGCTGCTTGAGATCTAAAGCTCGGGAATCCGCGGACCTACGGTTGTCCTTGCTGATTCCTTACAGCCTCGAGCCCGGAACAGCCGCAAAACAGGATTTTTCCATTTCGGTTCAACTCCTAATGCTAAGCTGAAAATTGCTGCGGAGAGCCTGCCCCCTCAACCGGTTAATTATTGGCAGCCAAATTGCATCCGGCCGGTCTGAGGGGGCGTTTTATTTCCAGGGGGGGATTGCCTCCGTTTAACCTTGTGTCCTGTCGTGTTCCTTCTCTGACAGTGCATCGGTATGATATATATTTGGCAGAGTTTTTGCCTCATTATGCCGTTGACACGGAATCGACTATGGGATCGCGACGAGAAAAACCAACTGACGGGCGGCTTGAGACTCTGGAGGGAGTGCTCGACAGGATCGTCTTTGCCGGCGAAGCTTCCGATTTCGTGGTGGCGAAGGTGTTGGTGCGGGGGCGTCGGGAACCGGTTGCAGTTGTGGGAAATCTACCTCGTCCCCATCAGGGAGAGACCCTGGTGCTTCAGGGTAGATGGGAGTTCGATAAGAAATTCGGGGAGCAATTCCGCTTCGAAAAGGCTGAATCCAAGGCCCCGTCCACGATCACCGGTATTGAGAAGTACCTTGCCTCGACCCTCATCAAGGGGATCGGCCCGGAAATGGCCCGTCGGATCACGGCCAAGTTCGGTGAGAAGACCCTTGACATCATTGAAAAAGATCCCCAAAAGCTGCTGGAAGTGCCCGGGATCGGGCCCATGCGAGCCGAGAAGATTTCCGAGGCGTTCAACGAGCAGAAGAGTGTCAGGGAGGTGATGCTCTTCCTCCAGACTCACGGGGTCTCCCCCACATTTGCATTCAAGATATTCAAGAAATATCGTGACAATGCTGTCAATGCGGTCTCTGAGAATCCGTACCGCCTTGCAACAGACATCAGGGGGATAGGTTTTCGTTCCGCGGACCGCATAGCGGGAAGCCTGGGCATCGATATGCGTTCGCCCTTGCGGGCAGGCGCGGGCATTCTACACGTACTGGATGAAATGCAAAGTGAGGGGCACGTCTATCAACCAAGGACGAATCTCCTTGAAAAGGCTCGAGAGCTTCTGGGTATCGACGCCCACACTCTTGCCAAAGCTCTGGAAAGCCTGAACGCGGCCCGTAGCGTCACAATTGAGGAGGATCGGGTCTACCCGGCCAAACTGGCCGCTATGGAAAATTCGGTGGCCCGCAAGCTTGGCAATCTTATCAGTTCCCCGCGTTTCATCCCGCCAATCAAGGTTGATGCGGCAATAGAATGGGTTGGCAAACGCAGCAAGATCAGGCTTTCCAGTGCCCAGTCGCAAGCTGTGGCTGCCGCCATCGATCAAAAAGTCCTTATCATTACGGGTGGTCCGGGAACCGGGAAAACAACGCTATTGCGAGCGCTCATTGAAATTCTGGAAGCCAAGAAGCTTCGGGTGTTGCTCAGCGCTCCCACCGGCCGCGCGGCCAAGAGGCTCTCAGAATCAACCGGAAGAGAAGCCAAAACCATCCACCGTCTGTTGGAGTATTCGCCGGCTGAAGGGGGCTTTCAAAGAGGCACGGCAAGACCGTTGGAGGCGGAATTCGTCGTTGTTGACGAGGTCTCCATGATCGACATATCGCTCATGCACTATTTGCTCTCCGCCTTGAATCCACAGACCACGCTTCTGTTGGTGGGGGACGCGGATCAGCTGCCTTCCGTGGGCCCGGGGAACGTGCTGGGGGACCTCATCGACTCGGGTAGGGTTCCGGTAGTGCGTTTGGAAACCGTGTTCAGGCAGGCCGAGTCGAGTCGAATCGTGATCAACGCGCACAGAGTCAATCAAGGCATCATGCCGGAGAAGGAGAGTGAGGCCGCGGGTCTTTCGGATTTCTACGTTGTCGAGAACGACGACCCCGACCAAGCCCTTGCCCTCATAAAGGAAATCATCGGTCGCAGAATTCCCGATCGCTTCGGTTTGAATCCTGTTGAAGACGTGCAGGTACTCAGCCCTATGCACAAGGGGACCCTGGGAACAGAAAACCTTAACAGGGAACTAAGGGATATGCTCAACCCTACCGGTCGAGTGATAAGGGGGGATCGGTTCCGGGTCGGCGACCGTGTCATGCAGGCGCGCAACAACTATGACAAGGACGTGTTCAACGGAGACGTGGGACGAATCGCGTCATACGATCCGGAATGGGAAGAGGTCCAGGTGGAGTTCGACGCTCGGAAGGTCACGTATCATATATCCGAAATGGACGAAATGATCCTTGCGTACTCGGTCACCATTCACAAGTCCCAGGGAAGCGAATACCCCGCGGTGATTGTTCCCATGAGTACCCAGCACTACGTGCTCCTGCGCCGCAACCTGCTCTACACGGCCATGACCAGGGGAAAAGACCTGGTAATCCTGGTGGGCAGCGCCAGGGCCATGAAGACCGCTGTGGAGAACATCATAGTCGAACCCCGGCACACGCATCTTGCCCGGAAGATATAGGTTGGGTTTCGTGCTGCTCGCAAGGCACCGCTCCGGTAATGAGCCCAATCCGGCAGGCAATGCTGTTGGTCAAGGAGGCCACCGTCAGCCGATGTGGTCACCCCGGCGAACCCCGGATCGGAGCCTGGGGCAGGCGCCGGGGTCCAGGCTCTTATACCAATGCGCTTTCAAAGAGGGAACCTATGGCTCAAAGCCGGAAGGGAGAAATCCCCCCTGCCCCCCTTTGAAAAAGGGGGGTTAGGGGGGATTTTGAGACTCGGTCCCTCACCTGTACTGTACCTCTTTGAACAGAACTTGATATTACGCAAAAGACTGGATTCCGGCTTTCCCCGGATCGTAGTCCGGGGCAGGCTCTGGAATGACGGCAATAAGTTCCGGCAAGGTTTCAGGATTCATAGGTTGTAGTAGTTATTTGGTGACAAGCCCTAAGTTAGCGCCTGTGCCCTGAAGGGGGCCGGATCAACGATTCGATTTGCGCGTACCTGAAATGCGGTTTTCTGAATTAGACGCTGTCTCGCAGCATTCGGGCCCGGTTTTCCACTGCCTGTTCATAGAGTCGCAGGTATTCTCTTGCCGAGCGTTCCCATGAGAAGTCCTGTTTCATTGCTCTGACCATAAGGTTTTGCCAGGCTACCGGGTTGGTCCGATAAAGATCCAGGGCCTTGAGGATGGTTTCTTTGAGCGCAGAGGGTTCCGGGTCATCAAACTTGAACCCCGCGCCGGTTTCCCTATCCGGGTCAAATTGATCCACTGTGTCCCTGAGGCCCCCGGTCGCCCTGACGATCGGGATCGCGCCATATTTCATGGCATACATCTGGTTCAAACCGCAGGGCTCATACCTGGACGGAACCAGCACCATGTCCGCGCCGGCAAAAATCTTGTGAGCCAGTTCATAATCATAACTCAGGAAAATCCCCGTGTTTTCCGAGTAATCTTGGGCGAGTTTCCTGAACGAATACTGGTAACGGTCTTCTCCGGTGCCCAGCAGCACGAACTGCACTCCCTGGGCCGCCAAAGCCGGAATGACCGCTTCCACCAGGTCGATGCCCTTCTGGCTGGACAACCTGCTCACCATCGCAATCAGGGGGGTCTTCGGCTCAGTGGGGAGGCCCGCGCGCACCTGAAGCTCCGCCTTGCAAGCCGCTTTGCCGGACAGATCACCAGGACTGTACCCAGCTGCGATCATGGGATCCTTATGGGGATCCCAGATCTCGTAATCGACGCCGTTCAGGATTCCCTTGAGGTCTGATCCCTTTTCCTGCAGCACCCCCTCAAGACCGAAGCCAAACTCGGGGGTGAGGATTTCTTCACAATAGCCTCGTGAGACCGTGTTCACTTTGTCCGCGAAAACGATCCCGCTCTTCAACAAACTCACGTGTCCATGGAATTCCATAAACCTGGGATTGAAATATTCCCAGCCCACTCCGATCAGGGGCATGTCCCAGTGCCAGAAGATTCCCTGGTACCCCAAATTGTGTATGGTCATTACCGACGCGCTCTTGGCCAGAAGCGGCAATCCTGCATAGAGTGTTCGTATGTAAACGGGCGCAAGCGCGGATTGCCAATCATGGGAATGGAAAACGTCATAGTGGATGTCCTCGACCAAGGCCATCTCGATCGCGGATCTGGCAAGAAACACGAACCTCTCGGCATTGTCCTTATAGTCGCCGTCTTCGTCGCCGTAGAGGTCGTCCCTGTCGTAGTATTCGTCGCATTCCAGGAAGAATACTCTCGGCCCCCCGGAGTTCCGAAGCCGCCAAAAACCTGCTGAGACCGTGTTGGCATTGAGGTCCACCTCTACACGGAGATTCGTTTTTTCGATGTCAAATCTCTCCTGAGTTATTCGCCGGTACTTGGGCATCAGCACGTCCACTTCCGCGCCGAGACTGACCAGGGCCGCGGGAAGTGAGGACAAGACCTCCCCCAGGCCACCTGTCTGGGCAAAGGGTGTCACCTCGGGTGTTATCATCAGAACACGCATCATTCGCTCCATGCCCACAAATCCATCATATGACCGGCGAACCGGCTGCAAAAGTTGTGTCTGCAGCCCCGGATCAGCCTACCAAACCGAGCGGGAACACAGGATACGGGGAGGGTCAATTGCCGGGTTCTTCCACTTGCTCCAGACCGGCCCGCTTGCGGATGTGCGGTATCAGACCACCGTGCCGCAAGAGATCCTTCATGAATTCCGGGATCGGCTCGACGGTGAAGGATCGGCCCGTGGATCTGTTGAATATGACGCCCTCATCCTGATCCACTTCCACCGAGTCACCCTCACTGATGCCCTGTACGGCCTCGGGGGACTCAAATATGAGCAGACCCATGTTAAAGGCATTCCTGTAAAAGATTCGGGCAAAACTCTTTGCGATGACGCATGATACGCCCGCGGCCTTGATCGCCACCGGTGCATGCTCCCGCGATGAGCCGCACCCGAAGTTCTTGCCCGCGACGATTGCATCCCCATCCCGTACCTTTGACGAAAAATCCGCGTCCGCATCCTCCATAACGTGTCTCGCCAACTCTGAGGGGTCGGCTGAGTTCAGATAACGAGCCGGTATGATCTCGTCGGTATTGACATCGTCGCCAAATTTCCAGGCCCTTCCGCCAATGGCCACGCTTCCCTCCTCACATGTAAGAATCTAAGACTCCGTCTCAAAAGAAATATTACAACGCTTCAAGTAGACCATTTTGTGGGTATGGCCACGAACTTGGGTTCCCGTCATCCCAACGAACCCCGGATCCGCGTCCGAGACAGGCGCTGCAATCCGGCTCTTGGCTACCCGCCACAACCATACCCGGATTCCCGGTCCCCGTTTTCACGGGATTGATGGGACAGGGAAATGGGGCTTTATTGCGCAGAGTCTCAACGCGCCTTACTGCCGGCACGATTAAGTGCCAATGCGCTTTCAAAGGGGGAACATATGGCTCAAGTCCGGAAGCGGAAAATCCCCCCCTGCCCCCCTTTACTAAAGGGGGGTGGTGCCGGTCCCCCCCTTTGAAAAAGGGGGGTTAGGGGGGATTTTGAGACTCGGTCCCTCACCTGTACACTGTACTTCTTTGAGCGCAACTTGGTATAAGTGCTCTTTTCAGCTTTAAGGCTGAGATTACCACAGATTATCCGTGTAGGAAACCAGCGAACCGCGGGGACATCAATATCTTCTTTTCATTGAGGGCGATCTTGGGATATAATCGCTCGCCGAAGGAGATGGACCTCATGGCCGCGCCCCACAATTGGCGTCATAAACACCTGCTGATCACCGGAATGAGATTGGGCACGTTATTTCGGGTTCTTGCCAGGAATGGCTTTCACGTAGACCTGGGCGGTCTCGGCAGGCTGTCGCAACTGACCGTTCTGGGAATTCTCAATTCCATGTTCGGGTTTTGCGAAAGCCTTGTCAATGGAAGGAAGATTCGACGAGCAAAGATCGAACACCCTCCTCTGTTCGTGCTCGGTCACTGGCGCAGCGGAACGACCCACCTCCACAATCTTTTGAGTTGTGATGAAAACTTCGCGTGCCCCAGCACGTTTCAGTCCTGTTTTCCCCATCATTTCATTCTCACTCGGCCGGCCGCCGGAATCTTCGACCATGTGGCCCCGAGCACGAGGCCCATGGACAACATGGCTTTGGCTTCGCACACTCCACACGAGGATGAATTTGGTGTCTCCGCGTTGAGCGCTGTTTCACCGTACATGAAAGTACTCTTCCCTGTGACGGAAACCGGGGGATACTCGGAACTGGACCCGGACCTCATCCCGCCGATGGCCCTGGAAGACTGGAAAGAGGCCTTGATTCTGTTTCTGAAGAAGGTGACGCTTTCATCCCCACAGAGGCTCGTGCTCAAGTCCCCTCCCCACACAGCCCGAATTCGCATCCTGTTGGATCTGTTTCCCAAGGCCCAATTTGTGTACATCGTGCGTAATCCGTACATGGTTTATGCGTCCAGCCACAAGCTGGCGACCGATGCATGGACTCACAGTCATCTACAGATACCGGCCCCCGAAGACATTGATGAGTCGATTCTGTCCCAGTACACGCAGCTTCTCGCCCTCTACCACAGGGATCGCCACTTGATCCCATCGGGTTGTCTGCACGAGATGGAATTTGAGGACCTGGAAAGAAATCCGACCGGCGCCCTACAGGCCATGTACGATTCACTGGGCCTTCCCGGGTTCGAGGCTTTTTCGGAGCGCGTATCCGACTATCTTAAGTCCATCGAAGGATATGAAAAGAACGCGTTTCATCTGGATGAGAAAACCAGGGCCAAAGTCCGACGCCGTTGGGCCGACACCTTTGAGCGCCACGGATACACCGTTTAATCCAATGGAATTGTGAGCAATTCCGCCAGGGGAGGCCATGCGCGCGGCAGGTTGCTGTTTCCGTAGGTTCCCTTTTTAGGGTATAATGATTAATAGAGATATAGGGGTTGGTAGAGAAAGGAGGACGCTGATGGGAATGGATTGCGGATCTTGCACGGGGACTAAAGGATGCACCGAGAGGCTCGACGACGCCAGAGTTGATGAAGAGGTAAATTCCGCACCCTATCTGCTGCTCGCCGCTTTTGTCATTGTCGTGGCCAGCCTGGCCGCGCGGTGGCTGTTTTCTTGATTCTCGCCCTTCAAGCGCGTCCTACAGTTGTGGGTTCGGAACCCAATTGCCGAAGCCATACATTGGCCACGCCGGCTCATTCATCATCATCTGTTTTCAGCACGGCCATGAACGCGGATTGGGGTATGCTCACGTTCCCCACTTGTTTCATCCTTTTCTTTCCTTCCTTCTGTTTTTCCAGCAGCTTCTTTTTCCTCGTGATGTCACCGCCGTAGCATTTTGCGGTCACGTCCTTTCGTAACGCTGAGACCGTCTCCCTGGAAATGATCTTCCCTCCGATAGCGCCCTGAATAGGGATTTTGAACAGTTGCCGCGGTATTTCTTTCTTTAGTCTTTCGCACGCGCGCCGGGCCCTCTGGTGCGCACGGTCCCTGTGGATGAGCATGGAGAGGGCGTCCACCTTTTCCCCGGCTACCAGGATGTCCACCCTGACCAGGTTCGTGGGCCTGTACTCCAGGAATTCGTAGTCAAAAGACGCGTATCCCCTGGACACGGATTTGAGCTTGTCGTAGAAATCGAACAGCACTTCTGAAAGCGGAAGATCAAACGTCAGTTCCACCCGTTTTGAATCGAGATAATTCATGTTCTTCTGGACGCCCCGACGATCCATGCACAGACTAATTACTGCGCCCAAATGCAGATCCGGCAAAATGATGGATGCGCGAATAAAAGGCTCCTTTGCGGAATCTATCAGCATGGGGTCGGGATACTTGGCAGGATTATCTATGATGATCTCCTCACCGGCCTTCATGACGACGACGTATTGCACCGACGGCGCGGTGAGGATCATCTGCAAGTTGAATTCCCGTTCCAGACGCTCCTGAACCACTTCCAAATGCAAAAGACCGAGAAATCCGCATCTGAATCCGTGTCCCAGGGCCGCTGAATTATCCTTGTCATATGTGACCGATGCGTCGTTTAGTTTCAGCTTTTCCAGGGCGGTCGCCAGATCCTCGTATTCATCCGAAGAAATGGGGTAGAAGGAGGAAAAAACCACCGGCTTGACGAACTTGAATCCTTCCAGGGGCTCAAGACAGGGACGATCGTCAAGAGTGACCGTGTCACCTATTCGGGTATCACTCACTGTTTTGATGCCAGCGATGATGTACCCGACCTCTCCTGCGCGGAGTACTTTCTTGGGTCTTCTATCCAGCAAAAAGATCCCGGTTTCCTCAACTCTGTACGTCGCGTTGTTGGAACAGAATCGAATGATGTCACCGGAGCGCAGTTCCCCGTCAAATATCCTGAGATACACGATCGTGCCTCTGTAGGGATCCCAATGTGAGTCAAAGATCAGCGCTTTCAAGGGAGCGGAAGGATCCCCCCTCGGTGGGGGCACTTCTTCCACAATCGTTTCCAGGACCCTGTCAATTCCGATCCCTTCCTTTGCGGAGATGGGAATCGCGTTGCCGGAGTCCAGACCCAGGTCGGATTCGATCTGTTCTTTGATCCGTTCCACGTCCGCGGAAGGCAGATCGATCTTGTTGATCACCGGGATGACAGTCAGATCCTGTTCCAGAGCCATATAGAGATTTGCCAGGGTCTGCGCCTGGATCCCTTGGGCAGCGTCAATGACGAGCAGTGCTCCCTCACAAGAAACAAGAGCGCGGGAGACCTCGTACGAGAAATCAGCGTGACCGGGTGTGTCGATGAGGTTGATTATATATTTCTCTCCATCACCGGTCGTGAAAGGCAATGCAACGGTCTGGTTCTTGATGGTGATTCCCCGTTCCCGCTCGATGTCCATGGTATCGAGCATCTGATCGCGAAACTCATGATCACCAACAACTCCGGTAATCTGCAGCAGACGATCCGCCAAGGTAGACTTGCCGTGGTCGATGTGCGCTATGATGCAAAAATTCCTTATCTCATCCATCTATTTCTCCGAATAAATCCCATACCGCTTACATTCCTGGAAACAAAGGCACAACGAAGCATGAAAGTCTTTTCCACTGTTCGGTAGTCCGTGGCTTCGCCTCGGACAGGGTACGCGAAGAGCGCGCACGCTGCGCATGGCCGTTACGTTCGTAGAAGTATTTTCAAGCTGTCCGATTCTTTGGCTCTCTCAATGGCTTCCTCGGCCTGTTCAAGCGGAAAAACCTCTGACATGAGAGGGGTCGGATCCACGAGACCCTGTTCCATCAGCCTGAGCGCAGGCGCAAGACGGCCGCACCTGGAACCGACTACGGTTATTTCATCTATGACCAGCGACGCGGGGTTGAAATCAAGCGCGGCGTGATACGTGCTCTTCAGGACCACGGTTCCTCTCGATTTTACCCTCTCCACCGCAAGATCCCAACCGGATGGATTCCCCGAGGCCTCTATTACCACGTCGAACCGCTCCACCGTGGCTGAAAGCTCTTCAAGTGTCAACGCCGTCCCACCTTGCTTTGAGAATAACCCCATCTTTTCAGGGTGCTTGCCCGCAAGGACAGGGCCGCACCCGGTCAAACGAACAACCGCGGCGATCAGCAGCCCCAGTTTACCATCCCCTATTATCAGGACTCGATGGTTCGGCTCGATCTTCACCTGCTCCAGTATTTCCACGGCCGCGGCCAACGGCTCAGTGAAGACGGCCTTCTCGTCCGGAACATTGTCAGGGACCACCACCAGGTTCGATTCCGGCAATGCCAAGTATTCGGCCATTGCCCCGTCACGGCCCAGTATTCCCAGTACTGTGCGTTCCGGGCAATGACGCTCAAGATGCTGCCGACAGAATTCGCATCGGCCGCAACCCACATTGATCTCTCCGACCACCCGCTTTCCCGTCAAATCAGGATTCGAACACTGTTCAACCGTGCCCACGAACTCATGCCCCAGAATTCCTTTGAACCCCATGTAACCACGGGTGATCTCCACATCGGTGTTGCAGATCCCCGCGACCAGTACCCTCACAAGGGCATCGCCTTCCGCGGGTTTAGGCCTGGGGACCTCCTTGAGCGCCGTCTTTCCGTCAAATACAAGGGCCTTCATGGACTATCCTATGAAAATGGCAGTATTCGCAAATCGCGGCCACCCCGTTGCTGGAGCCGCTCAACCGTCTAAGAGGGCGACGCATGCGTCGCCCCTACGCGCTCGATCCGGCGCGTTTCCGATATTTTTATGTTTCGTTGCGCCTCAAATTCTCAGGCATGGACGTTCCCATGATCAGCACGACTAATGTCCTGTTCCGGGGCCTGTTGTCAAAGTCGAGGAAGACCACCTGCTGCCAGGTCCCCAGGCAGAGCTTCCCGTCAATCACGGGGATTCCCAGAGAAGGCTTCAACAGAGCTGAACGCACATGAGAGAAACCGTTGCCGTCGCGCCAACGCAGATCGTGTCGATATTCAATGTCCATGGGCGCCAGCCTTTCCACGGCCCGCTTCAGATCGTCCACTGCGCCGGATTCGAACTCGAGGGTCGTAATCGCTCCTGTGGAACCGGGATTCATCACGGTCAGCAGACCTTGGTTTACACCTGATTCTCTGAGGCATTCGTCAAGCTGTCCTGTTATATCATGACAGTCGCTGAAACCCCGGGTGCTGAGTTCCACAACCGCATTGTGAATGATCATCGTATTCCTCCGTATTGACCGGATGATTGCCGGCAGGTGACCGCGCACTGCACAGCCCCCCCGGTTCCGTGGAATTCGCGGGTTTGCCCGCAACCGACGAATTCTGAGGGGCCGGCCGCGTATTCCTGTGTTATCCTTCAATTCCAGCAGGCAAGGATACGGTGCTCCTACAAAACGCGGCAAGGCCGTCACCTTATTTAGGAACGGGCGTACCAGGACTAGCGGTCCCCCGGGCCCGACAGTTGTTTTCCCCACCGCTTCATCCACGAGACGGCCTTCATGATAGCACTAACCACGGTTGAACTGGAACCCCGGCTGATGCGGGGTGAGGTTCTTTTTAACGAGGATCGACCTGCTGCGGTATCCCAGGAATTCTTCAGTTTGGCGTGCGTGGACTTACGCAGGTCGAACAATGGGGCCATTCGTTTGACTTCTCTCTCAATATGCTTGGCCGCGCGAGCGCCGTATATCCGGTTGGCCCGTTTCAGCGCTTCTTTGCGCGGTTCCACAAGTCTTGTCCTGAACGTCACTTTGGCTTTGGGGGCAGCTGTGCCCGCGGCTATGTCCCTTGAGATCACTTTGGAAAGGTTCCAGGCCCGGACCTCTTCCGGTTTGAAGGAACTGAATTCATTGACATATTTGTCCCACACAAGGGCAATGGCCACCACTGAAGCTACGTTCGCTCTCGGGCCGTAAATTCCATATGTGGACTGGCCGTCGTTCGCTTTGAGCCTTTTGAGCGTCAAACCTTGCGAGTTGCACTTTCCCAGCCTCAAGCCGAGGCTTTTGACCACTTCTTGGTTCACGCCCCCTGGGACCATTCCCACGATGCTCCGGGAATGTTCCCGCTGCGGCCCATCTTCATGGATCTGCCTGACGAGCGCCAGCTTTGCTACTTCTTCTCCAAATGGACCTTCGAACCCTTTCTTCTTCAACTCGGTCAAAACCCGATCGTAATGAGCCAGGATCTGTTCTTCGATTGTTCGGGCTTCCGCATGCGCTGCCACAGCGCAGACCAGAAGCGCCAACAACAGTTTTTTCATGGTTCCTCTTTTCATTCCCGCGGTCGTGATTTGTCTTCTCAACACCCGGACGAATTGTTTCCGGACCGAACATCATTCAATATCTGTTCGGAAACCGCTCGAGGTGAAATTACAACCCGGTGTATGGGCGCGGCTCCTTCATTTGTCAGGCGCCGGACCATAACTCGGTGTTCGAGTCAACCGACCTCAAGCGGTCAAGACCATAGACCAGGTCGTGGGAACAAAGTTCCCTTCAGCCTGCTACCGGGTTCCATATCACCGGATTACCGGTACGGCAAGGGCCTGTTTCACGATGCCGGTAAGACCAATGCGCAATCAAGAGAGTGAAATCGGTTTCTTGGGTGCCACTGCCGGCTTGCGCAGCAGTGCTCTTTATCACTTGTTTGAACGCGCATTCGCATGAAAGTCCCGTGGAAAAACCACCCCTCTGCGGGTCTACGTATGGGGTGGTTTGGAGGGGAGCCACTGCGCGTGGGGCGATTGAGCGGGCCTCGGACAGCTTACGTGACATGACAACTGTCGGTATCATGGCGTTCAAATGCGTGCCCGGCTAGGGCCTCCCCTCCAAGTCCAGGCGCATCGTGCGCGCTTTTGGAGTACCCTGTCCGAGGCGAAGCCACGGACCAGTGAACAACGGAAACCACTTTCATATTTCATTGTCGCTTTCTTGCGATGATAGTTGGTATAAAACTTGAGTTTCCCGGGGCAGATCTTCTCATCACGCATGTCATTGCAAGGAGTGAAATCCAGCGTTCCGCGGGAAACCAATGCCATATTCAGCGCGCTAGAGATTGCTTCGCTACGCTCGCAATGACATCCTACCGGCGTCCCCCGAAGGACTGAAGTGTTACGGATACAACATTGTGATACTTTACGCATACGGGCCATGATATAAGATAAGCCTGCGATCCGGAACTCGCACGGCGGAGGCATCCTCATGGTTTGATGCCTCATGGGATCGAGGCGACAAATTCCAGCGGAAGGAAGTCCGAAATGACGGCACTGGCATTGGTGGTCGTATTGACCCTCATCATTTCATCCCTTTGCTCCCTTTTCGAAGCCACCCTTTTTTCCACCCGCATGGGAACCCTTGAGGCTGAGAAAGCCGCCGGCGACTCGGGCTCTCTTGCGTCAAAATTCCTTGAGATGAAGACCAACATAGCGGAACCCATTTCCGCCATACTCGTGCTCAACACCCTGGCGCACACTGCGGGCGCTACGCTGGCAGGAATGTACGCGGCTCAAGCCCTTGGCGGGGGGGCCGTGCCCTTATTTTCCATATTGTTTACACTGGCGATCCTGTTCCTGTCGGAAATAGCGCCTAAAACTCTTGGGGCGGTATATTGGCGGGGACTGTGGCCTTTCATAGTGTGGCCGCTCATCGTCATGAAGTACGCTTTGTACCCTGCCGTAGTTGTGACTCAGTGGTTCTCCAGGTTGTTTGCCCGAGAGGGTCCAGCGCGCACAGTGACGGAAGACGAGATACTGGCCGTGGTGAGAATGGGGGCCAAACAGGGCGAGATCAGTCTCCGTGAAAGCCGGTTTGTTCACAATATAATAGGCCTGGAGAATAAACCGATTCGCGAGATCATGACTCCCCGAACAGTTATCGTTTCGCTCGACGCGGGGATGCCTGTGAGGGACGCGGTAAAGGCCGTAGATGGGAAAGGATTGACTCGATTCCCTATCTATGAAGACGACCGAGAAAACATTGTGGGCTACATCATGATTCACGATCTCTATTCTCCGAAGACCTTGAGCAAACCGAAAGCACCGGTAAAGGCTTTAGCCAAGCCCATTTCCTTCATTCCTCAAACCACTGATTCTTTGACGCTTTTAACCAAGTCTTTGGCCCAGCGGACTCACATTCACATAGTGGTTGACGAATACGGTGGTGTGGCCGGCCTGGTCACTCTCGAAGATCTCGTTGAAACCATGCTCGGTGATGAAATCGTCGACGAAAGGGATTTGGAGGTGGATTTGCAGGAAACGGCCAGGAAACAAAGAAAGCAGCGAGTCAAATCCCCGAATGACCATTGAGTAAATCATGGTCAGGAAGGGCACGAGCAAGCATGAAAATGCCGGCGGCACATCGGGCCCCGTTGTAGGGGCGACCGGCGGTCGCCCGAAAGGAAGCCACGAAATTCCAAGAGACGGGACAGTTTCATACAAAAGTCCTCTTTGTTTCTGAAGGCGCCGGCCCCAAGTAGGGGAGGCGTTCCGCGGGAAAGCAATCCTCATATTCATTGCACGGGAGATTGCTTCGCTGCGCTCCCAATAGCATGTTCGGAGCGGACCTCCTGCCCCCGCAACCGATGGCTTGCAACAATTCCTACTTCATGTGTTGACAAACTTCTCGTTGCACTGCTAACGTGCTGCTTATCAAAGGAAAGCAGGGACTGAGAAACGGGCGGAAGTCCGGCGGCCCCGACACAAATGACGAGAAGGGGAACATGGGCAAGTTTAGGAAATGGCGCGTAACTGTGCTGGTAATTTGGCTCGGACTGATCTTCAATTCGTTCACCACTTACGTCGGCGCCCAAGATTCTTCATCGCTCCTGAGCAAGGCCCGCGAGGAGATCGCGGCGAATCAAATGCCCGAAGCCATACAGACGCTCAGGAAGGTCCTTCAACAGGTTTGGACGCAGACTCCGCTTTATGTGGCTACATCTGTGCTGGTGAAGGAGAAAGCCCAGGGCTTTGGATTGTATGAACCTCGAGAAAACAACGTCTACAAGTCGGGAGAACCGATCCTGATCTACCTTGAACCGGCAGGCTTCGCCATCAAGAAACAGGGGCCTTACAACGTTTTCGGCATGGCCGCGGACTTCTCAATCCATACAAAGGATGGGAAGGTTCTTGGAGGTCAGAAAGGGTTCGGGCGCTGGACAATGAAGAGCAGGCGCTTCAACACTGAGTTTCATATGGACCTCAATTACAAAATAAGAGGACTGAAACCGGGAGATTATGAAATTGAGACTACGGTGCGCGACTTGAACGGCGCTGGGGTGACGACCGTCAACACGTCCGTACGAATCAAGTAGTGAACGAAAAGGTAGCCGGCAACGGAACTCATGGGCAGATTTCGACCGTGGTCCATGGGGTGAGAGAGCGAAACCGTGGTCCCGGCGCCTTTCATGTTTCTTTGTGCCTGATTTCCAGGCATGGACGTTCCCAAAGGGGAAATTACCACTGAAAGGGAGCCCTATTTTGAGCGAACAGCATTTTGTGAAGAATATTGAGTTTTCCGCGCCACTGTCGTTGGTGGACTTGGTTGAGTACCAGGAGGGGCAGGTGATCAGTCGAACTTTTGCCCAGAGCAAGAGCCTGAGCCTGACCCTATTCGCGTTTCATGAAGGAGAAGGACTGAGCACCCACACAGCCGCGGGGGACGCGTTTGTCCAGATCCTGGACGGCGAGGCCTCCGTAAACATCGGCGGTAAAGAGGTTCAAGTGGGGACAGGCCAGATAGTGGTCATGCCGGCGAATATTCCCCATTCACTGCATGCCAATACCCGTTTCAAGATGTTGCTTACAGTGATCAAGGGGGCCGACTGATAGTTGGCATCAGAGGTCGTCCGCAAAGGGGTTTCGGGCCAGGCGACAGGTGCAGTTGCCTTCATCTCCACTGTTCCATTGGTTGATGATATCCCGGAGGCCGGGCTTGTCAAGGTCCAGATATTTTCTCACATTTCCCTGGGTTATCAGGCGCATCTTGTACGAAAAGAAGACCGCTTCTTCAAGTAGGCCTGGTGTAAACGGGAGGCGTTCCAGGAGCAGATCATGGCTGTCGAGGAGATCGAGAATCTCCTCATAAGAGGCTCTGAGTCTTTCCGGTCTGTCAAGGTGTTCCACTTTGCGATAGTTCTTGGCGGTCCAGCGCGCTTAAGACGGGGTGCCCGAGCTCACGAGAAAATCCACCATCTTGAAGTCGGGAACCATTATCCCAACAGGACCCTTTTCCAGCGTTGCCAATGGCATTGAAGGATCGACGCAGTTGTTTATGTCCTGCACTATAGTGGTTCCGCCGACGTCTCTAATCTTTGCCATGCCTTCAGCGCCGTCTCCACCTTCTCCTGTCATTACTATGCCGACAGCCCTGTCCCCGACGACATCGACCATGGATTCGAGAAGCCTGTCGATGGCGCCTTGTCCTTCGGACCCAGACCCGGGGCCCTCCATTCTCAACCTGAGGCTTCCGTTGTCCGCTCTGTCGAGCACCAATCCGTCATCCCCGGCGCAAAAGTAACATGTCCCCTTCTTGGGGACTGCAATTCCGGGCAGGTTCTTGACGGGAATGGTGCTGTAGGCCTGCAGGTACGAGACAAAAGGCGCGATAAACCGCGGGGCCACATTAAGGACTACGATTAGAACGTCATCGAAGCTCTTTCCGAGGGCAGGTACGATTCTCAACAGACTGAAATACCCACCAGTTCCCGCTCCCATACCTATGAAGCGGGAGTCTGCGCCTGCTGGTTGGTTAGAATTGACGGGCTGGGCCCCTTCGTCCTCAGACATCCTCACATATCTGAGTCGGCCTGTTCTTATGGCTGCGGCCCGTTTCACCTTGGTGATGATATCGGTCCCTTGGGCATTGAGACTTTCGGTTTCCAGCCTTGAAGGCTTGGCCACCACATCCACGGCCCCGAACCTCAAGGCATCAAAACAAATCTTCGAACCTTCCTGCGTGAGAGCGCTGATCATTATCACGGGGACCGCATGTTTCACCATTATGTGTTTGAGGGCGGTAATGCCGTTCATCTTTGGCATTTCCACGTCCAGGGTGACCACATCAGGACGCAACTCATCGACCAACTTCAGAGCGTGTTCGCCGTCCTCCGCGCCCCCGACCACCTCGATATGAGGGTCGCGGTCAAGAATCCCGGTGACCTGACGTCTCATCAGCCCGGAATCGTCGACAACCAGGACACGGATCTTTTCATTCAAGTGCTCTTCTGTCATGTTCCACGTCTCAAGGCGCTTTCATCTTGGAGAGTATTTCTCTTGCCAGCTGAATGTAGGCCCTGGACCCGGGCGAATCCCTGTCATAGGCAAGAACCGGCGCCTGACGCCGAGGGACCTCAGCCAACCGAGTATCCCTGGGGATGATTGTCCTGAAAACTCTTTCTTTGAGATATTGCCTGATCTCCCGAACCACCTGCATTGTGAACCCAGCTCTCCTATCGGCCATTGTCACGAGAAACCCGAAAATGCCCAGACCCGGATTCCGCTGCCTCTTGATCTCCAGGGCTGCCCTGAGCACGCTGCCCACAGTTCCCACAGCCGCGAATTCGCACTGTATGGGTACCATGTAGGAATCAGCCAGGGTCAATACCGCCTCTGTGGGATTATCGAGCCTCGGGGGACAGTCGACAAAAATGTAGTCATATTGCCCCCGTATTTTGGTCAAAATTTGAATCATCGCTTCCGGCGCTACGTCCAGAATTCTCAGGTATTCTCTCTCTTCTTCGATGGAACGTATATTGGCGGGAATTATATCCAGCCGAGGTAGCCGGCGATGAGGCTTGATGATCGCTCTTTCGGGGGAGGACCCGTCTCGCAAGAGATCCAAGAGCCCAGCCTGGGGAACGGATCTGTCCAAACCGAAACACTGTGCCAGCCCGCACTGAGGGTCCACATCGACCAGGAGCACCCTCTTCTTGATCGCCGAAAGGCAGGCGCCCAGGTTTACAGCCGTGGAGGTTTTGCCTACTCCGCCCTTTTGGCTGATTATCGCTATGAGCTGCCCCATGGGTTCTCCATTCCGCTACGCTTCAACATTGTCGTTGAGTTGGCTTGAAGTCCTGATTGCCCTATAATCGAGGTCCGGTGGGAAACGACGCCGCTGGTCGGCAATGATGTCATCGACTATCTCCCCCACATCAACGACAAACGCTATTGTTCCGTCTCCAAGAATGGTGGAACCTGCCAGGCCCCTGCTCTTGAACACGTGCTCAGCCAGGGGTTTGATGACTACATCCTGCTCTCCGGCCAGCCCTTCCACCAGGACTCCCAGAGTCTTGAGTCCCACGCTGCAAAGGATCAGAAATCCTTCGTCCGGCGATTCATCGACGTTCTCGAGATTGAAGACTTCGTTGAGTCGCAAGACAGGAATCGTCTGTTCCCTGAACTTGATCACCTCGAAGCCCTCGATGGTCGATATCTCCCGGGTCAATACCTGGACAATCTCCCTCACCGTTGTGAGAGGAATTGCGAAGACATGTTTGCCGTAGGTGACCAGCAGCGCTTGGATGATGGCCAGGGTCAGCGGTATTCTCAGGGAGATCCTTGTCCCACCGCCCATGACCGATTGGATCTCTACCGTCCCGTTGATTTTTTCCACATCCCTTTTCACGACGTCCATGCCCACACCTCGGCCTGATGTACGTGTGACTTCTCGGCTCGTGGAAAACCCGGGAACAAACAAGAGGTCGAATATCTCTTGGCGGGGAAGACTCTTGGCGCTCCCCGAGGTCAGCAGACGCGCTTGCACAGCCTTGTTCATTACGGCCTCGGAATCGATCCCGCCTCCGTCGTCCTCAACGTCGATGACAACCAGGTTACCCTGGGAATAGGCGTTTAAGGTGATTTTCCCTTCTTCTTGTTTCCCGAACTTTCGTCTTATCGACTCGTGTTCGATACCGTGATCCACTGCGTTTCTGATGAGGTGAACCAGTGGGTTGTAAACCTGTTCTATGACTCTCTTGTCCACCTCGGTGTCTCCACCGTGTACTTCGAGCGACACGGTCTTACCCATTCGCCTGGAGAGATCCCGGACGAGCCGGGGCATCCTATTGAACAGCTGACCCACCGGGAGCATTCGCAGTTTCATGACCCCTTCCTGAATATCAGTAGCAACTCGGCCCAGAGACAAACTGGCCTCTCCCAGCTTTAGGGTCATGTCTTTGATGGATTGGGTCTCCTTGGTTCCCATCTGAGCCGCACCAATGAGTTCCCGTTGCACATCTTTCAATTCCGCGGACAATTGTTCAACGTACGATCGATTGACAACCAGTTCTCCCACCTGGTTGAGAAGCAGGTCTACCTTGGCCGAATCCACTCTCATGGTACGCACCAGAGGACTCTCTCGGGTTAGGTCCCTGATCGTGGCGCTGTCCGTGCTCAGCGGCTCGGCAAATGCGCCGGCCCGAGGCGCGTCCGCGGGACCGGTCGCGGCCAGGTCACGATCAACCGGAGGAACGGCAGTCGGCTTCTCCTGTGTGATCGGAGCCGCGACATGCGGACGCGCGTCGGCTGCGGCCACCTTGGGAGGTCTTTTCGGTTCAAACGGGGCTCCGACCGATGCCGGCTCGGGGGGCGCCGGAGGTGCTGTTGGACGCGAAGGCGCAGCCGACGGGAGCGCCAGCGCAGCTTCAAGTTTTTCCAGAAAATGCTTGAATTGTGTGAAGCTTTCGGACATGAAATCAAGGTCCCCAGGGGAAAGAGCGTCAATGCGTTCACTGGCCCAAACAGATCTTTCATACCAATCATCAAGAAAATGAGCCAAATTCTGAAAGTCCATGTATGTGGACGAGGAACGAACAGACTGAACAAAATGAGCGCATGCAGCCAGCTCATCCTTGCCGGCCGTCCCCTGACCAATCGTTTTCACCAGAGGGTCAATCTTGGCGACAATTTCCCACCCATAGGAAAGGAATATCTCCATGATCTCTCTGTCAGCGTCTTCTCCGATGGAATCCAGGTCTCCAATCAATGCTCCCATGTTCGAGATCGCTGGGGGGGATTCTGCCAAACCCGGGGCCTCCGCTCGGGCGAACGGGTCGTCAAATTCGTTGAGTAGATCGTCACTCACGTCCGCGAGAAAGGAAGCTTCGGCTGATCTGAGGGCCGGCAGAGCGGTTGTCTCCGGCTCGATAGGCTTCTCCTCCGATTCCGGGATAGCCTCCGCGTCGGCCTGGGGGAAGAGAGTGGGCGCAGCTATTTCTTCCTCGATCTTGGCCTCCAGCCACGGGAAGATATCGGTTGGATAGTATGGCCGCAGTTCATAGAGGAAGGACCGGAGCCCTTCCACTTCCTCTCTGGACACTTCTTGTTCGGATAAATCCAGGGCATTGAGTCTGTCTTCCAAAGACACGAATATGTCAACCCCCTCAGGCAGATCCAGGTATTCCATCGATCGTGCCAGCCGGCCGATTGTGTCCGAAAACGCCGGGAGTATCTCCTCCAGTGGGAGCCCGTCCTGCAGGTCATCGATGTGCAAAGACAGATTGAGCAGGTGGGGGACGGTCGCCTCTATTGTGGTCCCTGCATCCAATTCGGCCGTAGGCGCGGTTGGCTCCTCCCGTTCCGTCGTGGCAGTCGGCTCCGGTTGGGTGGTTTCCTCCTGGTCTTGAACCGTCTCGAAAGGAGTTTCTTCCGGGAGCGGCCCGGTTTCTATCTCAAAGGTGGCCTCTTCCGAGAGCGGCCCGGTTTCTATCTCAAAGGTGGGCTCTTCCGTAGTCTCTTCAACCAGCGACAGATCGGGCTCTGGTTCCGTGAGAAGCTGTTCCGCTATTTCTTCCTCGAGCTCCTCCTGCGTGAACAAAGGAGGCTCGAGGCCGGCCGTTATCTCCCCGGTGAGATCCGCGCCTTCAGTGACTTCGCCGGTTCGTTGCTCTACGGGCTCGGGCTCTTCCGGGATCTCTTGAAGGGCCTGAATCTCCGAGGAATCTTCAACCTGTCCAAGATGTCTTTTCAATTCCTCCATGAGGCCCGTGATGTCGCTCTTCTCCTCGGTGTCTTTGGACACTTCATCGATGAGGGCCGCTACGCAGTCCTTGGCACGAAACAGGAAGTCGACGATTTCGGGAACAAGCTCGGTTGCGCCCTCCCTGAGCCGATCCAGGAGGCTCTCAATCCCGTGGGTGAGCGTTCCGGAACGCTGTAGACCGATATATTCGGCTGAACCTTTGATACAGTGGGCCGCGCGGAAGATGTTGTTAAGAATCTCGCTCTTGCCGCCTTCCTTTTCAAGGCGCATGAGATTCATGTCCATCTCGTCGAGGAGTTCACGCGCCTCGGTGCTGTATTCTTCAAGGATTTCGGTGTCGATCATTGCTTTTCCCTTTCCATGGGCCGGAGCGCGCGGAGTGCGGCCACTTGACAACTTTCCGCTGGGGGGTTCCGGGAATGACCCTCATCGTCATTCGTGTAGAGAGAGGATCTGCGCAAACCCCTTCAGACTTCTTTGACCACAGCCTCGAATCAGAGGCTCAATGCCTGATGATGTCACAACCTTTCCGGAAGATCTTGCGAAGGGATCTCCCTTGAACCTCCTAGTCCTCTGACTGTCGTTGTTTGGAAACCACCCTTCGGCCGTCAAAACGAGTATGGAAGAAATCAAATTCCTCAACCATGTTCGTCAGGACCTCCATGTTACGCTCAATATCCTGGAGGTCTTCCTTTAATTCATCCACAGCTTCTGAACCGGGGCATTCCTCCAACCGATTCTCGATCACGGCTATCTTCGAGTACACATTTCCCGCCATGGTGCCCGTGAACAGGAGCACCTCTTGAAAATTGGCAGCCACTTCATTTATGCTCTCGCCCAGTTCAAACATGCCGTCACGGGACGTACCACCGACCGTGACTCCCAAATTTCCGGACGCTATTTCCCTGGCTGCTCGACCGATCTCCCGGAGTGGCATGAAAAGTTTCCGGATCAGCAAGAATAGTGTGGTCCCGAAGCAACCAACCAAAATCAGCAAAATGATGACCAGCCGAGTCCTTCCCATGCGGAGCGTCTCCGCGACAACCAGAGCGTCGGTGTCCGAATCGGCCCCTCTTTCCTTGGCAGCGGTGACACTTTCTTCGACCACCTTGGCAGCGCTTTGACCGCTCAGATCCCAAATGAATTTCACGTTGACCGCAATGACCGCTACCGCCACCAACAAGAGGATCGCGGCAAGCCCCTTTCCGCTCCACACGCTGTGGCGGGAGGAAGGATGCACGGTTCCAGACGTTGAGTTGTGATCGTGTAAAGTAATGGAGAACTCCTCTTCCATCACGGTTTGTGCGGGTTTGCTCGGCCACCGGCTCCTTCACAATTGATCGATATCCTCCAACACCTTGTCTATGGAGGCCTGATCGGTCTTGTTGACAAAACCGACCGCACCCAGACTCTTGGCTTCCACCTTGTACTTTTCGTCAGTGAGTATGGTCAGGAAAAGGATCTTGGCCCCGGGGTCCTCAGTAAGGATTTCCCTGGCCGCGGTGATCCCATCCATGTCCCTCATGGTGATATCCATTATTACGAGGTCCGGTCTGTGGGCTTTGAACATCTCTACAGCCTCGACGCCTCCCTTGGCTTCACCGGCTATGAAATGACCCCTGGCTTTGATCTGCTCGCAGATCCTCTTCCGCATAAAGCCTGAGTCATCTACCACAAGCACACGCCTTTCCATTTTAAACCTCGCCACTATGAATTTTCACCGCTGATGATCGGATTCAACCGGGAAACCTATGTTATTCGATCTTGAACTGTTCAACAAGCTGGGCCAGCTCGTCCGCGACATTGGCCAGATCCACGATAGTTTCAGACGCTCCCGCTGCGCCTTCCGCGTTGGCCGCGGCCGTTTCGGACATTTCGGCCATAATCTGCCGAAGAATTGCCGCTCGCTCAGTCTGAAGGCCGGTGAGCTTCGCGATGTTCTCCGCCCGTGCCGTAACGTCCGTCATAGCCTGGGAGACGTCTTCAGCGGTGGTCGCCTCGGCTACAGCGCTTGCGGTGATGCCCTCACTTTCCTGCCGCACGTCCTGAATAACACCAGCGGCCCTTTCCCTTCGTCTGGCCTGTTCCGCGGTGAGTCCGAGAATATCCTGAGCCAGCTCGGCCATACGCTGCACGGACTGCTGAACCCCGGCCGCGTCCTGTGTCTGGCGGACAGATCCCTCGGTGATACCTTCGACCAGCTCATTGGTCTTGACGACCGCGTCCTGGATCTGTGAGAGGGCATCACGGCTTGTGGTCGACAGTCGCTCTCCGTCTTCGACCCTACGGTTACTTTCCTTGATAAGCTCGCCAATCTCGTTGGTCGATTCAGCGGTTCTTTCGGCCAGTTTCCGGACCTCGTCAGCAACGACCGCGAACCCTTTTCCGTGTTCGCCGGCCCTGGCCGCCTCAATGGCTGCGTTGAGCGCCAGGAGGTTCGTCTGCTCTGCAATGGAGGAAATGACGTCCATGATTTCGTTGATCTGTTCCGCTGACTCGGCGATGCCCCTCATACCGATAACCACCTGGTCGGCCGCTTCGCCACCTTCTCTGGCGAACCGGTCTGTGAGTTCGGACTGGGCGGTGGCATCCGCGGCGCTCCTGGAAACTACTTCGATATCTTCCACCATTCGGACGACTGCGTCGGTGGTGGCCTGTGCTGTTTCAGCCTGCTCGCCGGCCCTGGCGGAAACCTCCAAAGCGGTCGCGCCCATTTCTTCAACAACCGCCTCACCTTCCAGCGTGCGCTCGGACTGGAGCCTGGCTTTCTCCGCGACACCCCGAATATCCTCGGACATATTTCTCATCTGTTCGTCTGTAGTAACAGCGGATTGCTGGGTGTCCTGAGCATTGGACGAGACCTCCTGAGCGGTTTCACCCATTGCGCCGACCCTGTCGAGCACGTTGCGCGCACGTTCCGACTGCGCTGTAGCGTTGACAACGATCCTCTGGGTGACCTCATTAACCTCCGTGGAAGACTCACGGACCCTTGAAACAGAGTCGAGAACCGCGGCAAATGCGGTCTGGAAATGGTCGAGAAGTCGGTTGAACGTCTCCGCGGCTCGACCGGTCTCGTCTCCGGTTGTGACCGGGGCCCGTGCGGTAAGGTCCAAATTATCGCCGACCGCCTGCATGGAAGCCGCGAGCGATACCATGGGTCGGGAAATTGTCGCGGCAATTAAGACAGCGAAAACCACAACAAAGACGAGCATCACGACACCGACAATCGCGAGGTTTCGAATAATGATCGGAACCGCTGCCAGGATTTCCGCGCGCTCCGCGGCAGCGCCCACGGTCCATCCCAGACCCGGAAAGTTGCCAAAACCCTTGGGATATGCCAGAGCCGCAATCCTGTGTTTCAACCCGGTCTTGGGGTCTGTACGCGAATACTCGAGTGTCCTCCTCTTAGCTTTGATAGCCAGTTCCACCGTCCCACGGTTGAGGGCTGGGCTGGTCATAGGCTTCAAATAAATGGCGCGGTTGTAGTGGCCGATGTATTGCCGTTTCTTGTTGACAAGCCAAGCACGCGCGGTCTCCCCGACCCTGATGGAATTAACAATGTCCTCAAACGATGACCACTTGAGGAAGGACACAATCAGTCCGTTCACTTTTCCACCGGTTTTGATAGGAGTGGCGAACGTAAGCGTATGACCCTTGGATTTGGGATTGATCTTGGCTATTCGCGGATCCTTGTGCATATCTTCAATTTGCTGCTTTCCCTTCAAAGCAAGGCGGACAGCCTTTTCTTTGGCGAAATTCTGTCCCACAAATCCCGGCCAGCTGGACACCACGCAAGTACCCTTTTTGTCCAGCACGATGACGGCCTCGTACGAACCGTAGTACTTGACCAGTTCCTTAAGGGTCTCGGTCGCATCCTCCCGGACTTCCGCCACGTCCAGAGCCTCCCTGACGACCCTGAGCTGTGCCCACACCAGCTGGTCACTTGTGCGCTGATTCATCCACACGTTCATGCTCTGAGCCGCAGTGGTGGCGATCCCGAGCATTCGAACCTTCCCCGCGTCCACGGCTTGAGCGGTGATGGACCTGTAACCCAAATAGGCCGCGGTCGCGAACGGGATGAGCGACATTAACAGAAAGTAAATCAGGAGCTTGTTTCTGAGGCTTCCACCTAGCGCCAATCTTTCACGGATCTTCTTCATTGCCACTCCTCCTGGAATCCTAATAATATTTCTATTCTTTTTTGCACACTAGTTTTCCTGTTTGTGCGGCGCGCGGCTTACAGTCTCAAATCCGGGCCGTACCCACGGACTATGAAAAGGATGTCCTCGGTTGCTCCGGGATCATCTTCGGAACCCTCTCCAGGACATCCTTTTCCTCAACGGAAAGGATTCTCCGGAAATCCAGGATGACCAGAATTCTGTCGTCCAGATGGACCACGCCGCTGATATATTGACTCTGAACGCCCGCCTCTATGATGTCCGGCGGCGGCATCATCTTCGATGCCGGCACCGTGAGCACTTTGGATACTGAATCGACGATGAAGCCGGAGACATTGCCGTCAATCTCGACAACCAGGATTCGGTTCCCCTGGGATCTTTCCACTATCACATCTACGCCCCGCAATCGCAAGCGTTTACGCAGGTCAAGGATCGGAATGATGTCTCCGCGGAGGTTGATGACTCCTTCCACGAAATCCGGCGAATTGGGGATCTCGGTGATCTCAGGGATCATGATGATCTCCTGGATCATAAGAATCTTGACGCCGAACTCCTCAGGGCCGATAGAAAAACTTATCATCTGCGCGATTCCTTCCGGTTCCGCGGCGGCCGGCTGCTCCTGAGTTCTATCGTTCATTTCGATTCTCCTGTGTTGGCGCCGGCTCGAGTGCCGGCTGCACCTAGCTGACGAGTTCTTCCAGAGTCGCGGCCAGCATGTCTGCGGGCCAAGTATGATCTATGATTCCTTCCCTAACCGCATGTTCTGCCATTCTGGGATCTGTACACGAGGCGGGATCCTGAACCGCGGTAATTCCCGCGGCCTCTTTCACGGCCCTAAAGCCCACAGTTCCTCTGCCGGTCGGGCCACCGGAGAGCATGGCGGCCAGCAGATTCCCTCCGACTATCTTTGCAGCGGAAATCAGGAAATGATCGACCGCGTCCGCGCCCGAAACCTGGGACGTGACTTTCAACCAGAGCCTGCCTTCCTGCCTGGTGACTTCAAGAGGCACGGACGCGGGATGGACATAACAGACGCCGTCAAGAAGAGGCGCGCCTGATTCCGCGGGTATAACCCGAACCCCGCTCCTTCGGTCGAGATAGTCAATAAATGCGCCCACAGCCGACTCCTGCATGTCGTGCAGAATCACGACAGCGGTCGGCAATTCATGGCTGAGAGATGGGATGATACGAATCAAGTCGGAACATCCTCCAGTAGAAGAGCTGAAAACCGACAGCGATTTGCTCGGACGGGACTGCTGCACCGAGGGACGTGCCTGGTTCGTCAACGAGGGTATCCTTACTCGGCGAATCCGATCGTACCTGATGCCGGAGGCTTCCTTCACTCGAAAGACCAGATCCTCTGCTCGGCCGTCTCTACGCCAGTTGTTCTGGGGCTTCCGAAGAAAATCAACAGCCCCGAGGCACAGCAGATCGAACGGGTTGGCGCCCACGCCGCCGACGAACCCACTGAGGATGACCACCGGGCAGGGGCTCCTGATCATGATGTGCATCAGGGCCGTGGAACCCTTCATGACGGGCATATCCCAGTCGAGCAAAATGAGATCCGGTTTGAGCTCATCTATTTTTTCAAGCGCTTCCTGCCCATTGGCTGCGTACCCCGCGACCGTCAACGCAGGATCGGATTCAAGGATCTCCTGGACGATTTTCCGTATGAAGCGGGAATCATCAACCACCATGATTCTCTTGGCTGACTCGGCAACCGCGTCGATCCGCGCATTCCGGTCCTCCACCACTTCTGCTCGCGCACGCGCCCCGGTGATAGGGCCCAAGGCATGGCGAACCTCGTCCTTCAGGCGCATTCCCTCCATCACAAGGCTCTGCCAGTCCATGAACACAGTCCGTTCCGGAACATCAAAGACCACCTGCGAAAGAAACTGTCCTCTCTCCCACCCGATTATCTCGAAGAAGGCTTCCACGCCGGAGAGCGAATCGCACTCCGCATGGATGATTCCGCCTTCGTTCACATAAATACAGCCCTTGCGGTCACCTTCGGAGATCAACAGTAGCGTGCTGTCTTTCCGGTAACAGAACATCTGTATTACATCTTCAAGCCTTATGCCGACTACTCCCCCGCTGAAGCCATATTGAGGTTCGAGCATCTTGAGGAGCATGTCAAGCAATTTGTCAGTGGGATGAGGTTTGACAAGGAAGCAGACGCATCCCATCGACAGAGCCTTGATGCGATCATTTGAGCGATCGTCATCCGAGGACAGCACTACTTTCGTGGCCACGCCCGAGTCTCGGATGCCTCGAACGATCTCCAATCCATCGATCCGACCCACACCGCCGTGATCCGAAACCACCAGGTCGATCTGCGATCCCGTGACGATTCTCAAGGCGTCCTCCGCCGAGTCGGCCCCTATGACTGCGCAATCAGAGGATCGGGCTTCCAACCGTTCCAGGATGGACTTGCCCAAGGTCTTCTCACCTTCGACGATGAGGATGGTCTGTTCCGACAAGAACCGCTCCTTCGCCTGAGATTTTCGATCCAGTTTGAAGTGAGAGCGTCAAGACCGGCTTCTGTGCGCCGCCTTAACACCCGGCTCCGTTTTCCCTTGTTGCATGGAGAGACCTGAGACGCAATCTTCATCCCCGACCGGCTCGGGATCGTAGCAAAACCACGGATCCAGCGGTTGGAAGCCGATTCATTTCCCGGGGAGCAACCGAAAGTGCGATGTGCCGTGAGAACCCGGCCACAGATCCCCAGGTCGCCTGCAACACCCATGACGGGTGAATCGTGCCCGGCCGTGCCCCCACGCGGCAGGGCACACTTTGTGAACTAAAACCCGTCCCTATGTCGTGGTCAGGCGCCTTGCGAACAATGCCGGGGCGGTTTCGGCCACTATTAAACCGATCAAAGCATAACACTTACAAGCCTACGAAATCAAGAAAAAATCACGATGACGGCCCTAAAGTGCAACATCAGTTGACAATAGCTTTTAGAGATTAAACCATTGAAATAACACACACTCGCCAAGTAGTTGCGCACGCAATGGAAAATGACGGCCCTAACCGCTTGGTATCATTGACAAGTAAACCGGACACTGGTGTTTCCGCTCAGGGTACTTTCAGAGAAGAACACATCAAGGCATATCATTGGATACTGTGCCGGCCAACGGAGCCAGAGGATCTGGAGCGCTGAAGGCGCGGAGGCTCTGCATAAGGGATGCTCCCATTAGATACCAACTCCCATCGCAAGAGAGCGACAACGAAGCATAAAGGTCCTTTCCGTTGTTCACTGGTCCGTGGCTTCGCCTCGGACAGGGTACACGAAGAGCGCACACACTGAGCATGGACTTGGAGGGGAGGCCCTAGCCGGGCAGGCATTTCAACGTCATGTTACCGACAGCTGTCATGTCAACTAAGCTGTCCGGGGCCCGCTCAATGGCCCCACGCGCAGTGGCTCCCCTCCAAACCACCCCATACGTTGACCCGGAAAGGGGTGGCTTTTCCACGAGACTTTTATAGGAATGCGCTTTCGAAGAGGGAACATATGGCTCAAGTCCGGAAGGGAGAAATCCCCCCTGCCCCCCTTTGAATGGGGGTTATACCAATGCGCGTTCAAACAAATGATAAAGAGCACTGCTGGGCAAGCCGGCAGTGGCACCCAAGAACCCGATCTCACTCTCTTGATTGCGCATTGGTATTAGGCATAAGCGTTGCCTTAAGGCCAAATTGCCTAGAAAACCCCTGAAAATGGGGTCTGTCACGTGCGGACCTCTCAATCGTCACCCCGGCGAACCCCGGATCGGAGTCCGGGGCAGGCTCTGGAATGACGGACCAGGAAAGCGGCCGCAAGTCTTAAGTTAGCGCCTATGGGGTAAGGGGGGATTTTGAGACTCGGTCCCTCACGTGTACACTGTACTTCTTTGAACGCAACTTGGTATCATGTTCGGATTTTCACGGTCCATTTCCCATTGTATGGGATTGTTGATGATGTATACCCGTATTCGGTTCAATTCGTTTTTATTGCGGATGATATGTTCGTAGTAATTGCGTTGCCACAATTTCCGGCCGGGGGTGGAGCGTGTTTCATTTGTGCGTTTGGTTACCGCGGATTTGAATTCGCGAATTATGGCGCCAATGGTTTGCGATGGTGAACGCAGTTTCAACGATTGGGGTTGGGTAGGCGCGTATTGCAATACGCCTCTACTTCTCCGAATCCGGGACGTGTATATCGGGGGCGAAATAGGGTTTTTCGCAGAGGGGCCGCCTGTCGAACGATGGTGAACATAGGTCCATGTGAGTGAACCTCTCAAAGTCCCATGAATATGAACGCGGCCTTATTGCGAGCCGCCTGCCTCGTGTTTCAACAAGTCCAGCAGGACGCTTGTGGATACTCGCATGTTCCTTTCGGGCTGGTCGGGCTCATGGGAATCGGAATGATCGGCCCTAATCCATGATAGAATTGCGAAGAAAGCCTCGTCTCCTTCCAGATCGTTTGCCACGACACTGAGTATCTCTCCGCCTTTTACAAATATAGCGCCCCGTTTGCTGCCCTTCATCACATCCACACGCCTGGATTCTCCGCTCAAGACGACCAGTCGGATCGTGGTACGGAGATCGTAACTGGAATAGTCCATGATCTCTGATAGATCTTGCGGATACTCTTTTGGCATAGAGTCGTTCTCCACGGCGCCTCCTCGCCCGGATCGGGATCGCCCCGAAACTTGAGATCCAGCGGCTTGAAGCCGATTAGTTTCCCGGGGTGCAACCGAAAGTGGGTCATGACTTGAGAACCCGGCCAAGATCCCATTGTCATCGGCAACACCCATGACAGGTAAGCCGTACCCGAGCTTGCCGGCACGCGGCGGCGCATGCTCTGTGAACTGAAATCCGTCCCTATGTCATGATCCTGTTCCTCACGAACAATGCCCGGGTGGTTTCGGCCACGGTTAAACCGATAGAAGCATAACACTTACAAGCCGCCGAAATCAAGAAAAAATCATGTCGGCGGCCGTGAAATGCAAGCGTCGAAACGTCGGCAACCCTGAGGCTCATTCCTCGTCCGGTCGGTACAATGAACAGGTGAAAATGCAGTATTTCCATACGTAACAATGCCGGTCCGGTTCCATGGCTCCCGGACCTTTCTCCGGCCACGATATTTCAATGGTTTATGGTATTTCGGCTGCCGCGCGGCCGGCTTCCTTCTCATTCCCTTTCAATAGGCGGTAATGTGATTTTGTCTTCGCGCATTAATTTCGTAAGTCTATTCACGGGAACGGGTCGGCACAGATAGTAGCCCTGGGCTTGGTCGCAGCCATGGTTCTTCAAGAATCGGAGTTGTTCGTTGGTTTCCACTCCTTCGGCGATCACTTCAAGTTGCAGGCTATGAGCCACGGCAAGTATGGCTTTTACAATTTCCTGTTCATAGTGGCTGGATGAGATTTCGCTGAGAAAAGACTGGTCGATTTTCAGCTTGTCTACAGGAAAATTCCTGAGATAACTGAGCGAAGAATACCCTGTACCGAAATCGTCAACGGAAACGCTTATGCCGTTTCTCTTGAGGTCCGCGAGCATGCTGATTGTTGAGTCTGCCTCTTCCATCATGACACTCTCTGTTAGTTCCATTTCAAGGTATTTGGGGTCCAAATCCGTCTGGTCCAATATGCGGAGCACGTTGTCCACCAAATTTGACTGTTTCAACTGGCGCCCTGAAATGTTCACCGCCACTCTCATGGGTGGGAGTCCCATCTTCTGCCAAGATTTGTTTTGAGCGCATGCGGTGTGCAACACCCACTCACCGATGGGAATAATGAGGCCGGTCTCCTCGGCAACGGGGATGAGTTTCCCGGCGGACACGGCGCCCAGGGACGGATGCCGCCACCGCAACAGCGCTTCCGCAGCGACTACCCGCCCTGTGTTGAGGTCCACCATTGGCTGGTAACAGAGGAGAAGCTTGTTCCCGGACATTGCGGCCCGAAGCGTGTGTTCCAGGTTGAGTCTTTTCAGGACACTCACATTCATTGCGCGAGAAAAGAACTGAAAGTGGTTCTTTCCTTGCTCCTTGGCACAGTATAGGGCGGTATCGGCATTCTGGAGCAATCGCCCGACTTTGGCGCCGTCATCGGGATAGACCGTGATCCCCATGCTGGTGGTGACGAATACTTCGCGGCCGTCCAGAATAAACGGTTTCGACAGAACTTCAATGATCTTGCCGGCGACCTTGGCCGCGCCGTGAGTGTCCGAGACTTCAGGCAGGACTGCCACAAACTCATCGCCTCCCAGGCGGGCCGCGGTGTCGGTGCTGCGGAGACAGCCGGTCAGGCGCTCGGCAACAGCCACAAGAACCTGATCGCCGAAGCGATGTCCCAGAGTATCGTTGATATTCTTGAAGCGATCCAGGTCCAGCAACATGATTGCCACGATCCGCTTCCGCCGCTTGGCCTGAACAAGGGCCTGTTGTAAACGATCGTGGAACAAGATGCGGTTGGGCAAGCCGGTGAGAGGATCGTAATGAGCAAGTCGTTGAAGACGTTCCTCCGTCTGCTTTATTTTCGTGATGTCGGAAAAAATGCCCACATAGTGGCTGACATCGCCTGCATCGTCTTTTACCGCGCTCAACGACAGCAGCCTTGGATAGACCTCCCCGTTCTTGCGCCTGTCCCAGACTTCCCCCTTCCATTCGCCTCTTCTTGTCAAAGATTCCCAAATCTCCTGATAGCTTCGACTGTCAAGATGGCCTGACGTAAAGATCGACGGGCCCTTGCCGAGGATTTCCTTCCTTGAATAGCCGGTTATCCTGCAGAAAGCCTGGTTCACTTGTACCGTCTGTCCCTTAACGTTGGTAATGAGTATGGCTTCATTGCTGCTCTCAATTATCTGGGAAGCGAGCTTGAGCGTTTCTTCCGCCCTCTTGCGCTCGGCAATCTCCTGCCTGAGCTGCTCATTGGCCTTCGATAGATCGACCACGCGGGCTTCCACCCGCTTTTCCAACTCATCACGCGCCCTTTCAAGCGCTAGTTTATGTTTCCTGGTCAGTAGGAGTTGTCTTTTCTCGAAGCTCAAGTCTTCCACGAGCAGCAGTATGAGTCTTTTGTCACTCACCTTTATCGGCCGAAAGTAGACGCGACCCCAAAGTCTCCCCTTGTCGAGGTTGAGTACGGCTTGGCTGACTATCTGTTTTCTCCGACGAAACACATCGCCTACAAGCGATTTGACTTTCCTGGCATGGCGTGGATGAGGAAACAGCGACTCCACAGGGCTCCCTTTGATTGTTGGACCATCCGCTGTACCGTTGCAACAGGACTCATTTGCAAAGATAACAGTATGCGCCCCATCGATCAGCAAGGCGGGTATCGGCAAGGATTGCAGAAGCTTGCCCAGCGAGGTCGCTTCGACTCCTATAAAGTCAAAGCTTCCGGTACTGGTCAGATCCGTCGTGATCAGGTTGTCCAGATCGATCGTCTCAGTGGAATCCGGCCCGAGCTCCGGGTCAATCGCAGACTGGTCGTCCGGATCAGAATTAAACATCGGCGGCTCCTTCTTCTCCATACCCAACCTCCATTGGAGACATACTCCAATGCAACTACGAAAAAACCGTAACGCCTTCAGATTGATAACTTCCGGGGTTCGGCCAGCGCAATGGTTGGCCCGCTCCTCGGGTTTGACACAGGGAACAACACGTGTTCCCCACGAGAACACGCACAACCGCTCCCATCGCCACCTCAAACAACACGCGGCGCCACGTTTCCCCTACTTGAAGCCCGCCATTTCCGTTTCCAACAAAATCCCGTTTAGCGCCCGCAGCCGGTTACTCCTTCCGCGCGGACGCCGAGGCCGAGCATAGGGCTTAAGCGCGCTATTCTCCTACAGCAATGTCAGCGGATAATTCAACCACTTTGCCCCTGCTTTGGCAAGCAATTATTCAAACCGGGGGCCCATGAGTGAGTCGCTTGAGCCTTACGCCGGCTGAATCGTGCCACGGGTTTCCTGGGTCCGTGGCAACCTAGTGTTCAGTCCTTGTATTACCTAGGCTAGTTTATCGTGGTAACCTCCCGGTTTGTCACAGTCGGAATGCCGATAACGTGCCGAGGTATTTCGGGGACAGGGCACTAGAGTCCGAAGAGCCTTGCATACTTGCACTTATACCAGTTGCCAAAAGTTCTGTCTGATTGGAAAGCGATTCCCGTACGTGTGCTGCGCGAATTTGTTCTACACCGTTTATCCGGAAATCCCTCACCCCAGCCCTCTCCCCCATTTTGGGGGAGAGGGCTGGGGTGAGGGGGTCTTCACACTTCGTTACTCCCGCAATCCAGTGTTCGATTCGCAAATTATACTCTATTCCCACCGTACGTGACAGAAAGGCGCGGCACACTTCCCGTACATAGGCAAAATCCCCTCTTGCCCGCTTTTGACAACGGGGGGTTGGGGGGATTTCCACACTGTGAGCATAGGAACCGGATCTGAAATATCGGTCAACTTTTTTGACGCTTGTTATAGCGATCGGATTCCACGGACCACAAAAGTCCTTGTTCGGCCGGCGCCCCCCCTGCCGTTACGGACTCGCCCATCCAAGACAGCGGCATACGCCGTGCTGCTGCCGGCCTCTGAACTTTGACCGGTCTGGACAAAGAGACAAGGCTATGATATGAGTACATAAAATACTTGCACCATCGAAGCATGCGCGACGCGGCAACCAGTCGTGACAAGTGAGCGAAACACTAATCTCCGCTTACGATAAATGGCGGCGAAAACCATAGGTGCTCGCAGGATTTGCAGAAACGAGAGCATTTGAGATGCTACAGAGTTCAAGGGTGAGAGCGTGAAAAGTGCATTGGATTTTGGGTTGTAGGTGCGTGAGAGTGGTGCGCGCGGTCAGGTGGAGGTAAGTACTGAACTTGCACGCCCCAAATCATAGGCCCAAAGAAGCATAAAAAGGTCGCCAAGGCCGAGGGTCCCGGACACCTGCGAAATCATAGTCATTGCCGGTGGCCGGCGGCCCACGGGAACCGTTCCGGAACGGTTGAGAAAGGAAGCGCACATCATAGCCGGAAAATCAAAAATCAGCGCGGCCAACATTGTCCGTGACATAAGAGCCGGAATAACGGAATCGGAGCTGATGCGCAAATATCAGGTTTCGTCCGAGGACGTTAAACGGGCTGTGCAGACGATCGCGGACAAAAGAGAGCAGTTGGTCAGAGAGCTTGTGCGAGACATGCGCGCAGGAATGAGTGACCTGGATTTAATGCAGAAATATCAGCTTTCATCAAGAGGGCTTCAGACAGCCTTCACAAAACTGGTCAAGGGACATTACATGGACCGCACAGAGCTTGAAGGACGGTTACCCTCGTATGGCGATACGATTACCGTTCCGGACGGCCGGAAAATTCCCAGACATGTGCCGGCCTTTTCAGTGCCCGCATTTGAGGAGAAGAGCCCGGCGGTCAAAGGGCTGATCAACGACATTTCCGAAGAAGGGGTGCAGATATCCGGCATCGAAGCCGAGGTTGATGGGATCACGACGCTGGTAGTCCCTGAAGATGTCTTTGGCGAGTTTGTGTCGTTCTTGTTTGAGGCCAAATGTCGGTGGGTCAAACGGGATGCATCGGGGGAATGCCTTGCGGGATTCGAGATCACGAACATATCCAGGGTGAACCTCGAGGAATTGCGATACCTGATCAAGGCTCACGCGGTCACCGGACAAAGAGAATAGCATTTGACGGCTGAGGATAAGAAATCAACAAACAGACCAAGGAAAACGCGAGCAAAGAAGAAAATCAAAGGCAACCGTTCACCGTGAACCGTACAAGCTCCCGGAATTACGTATGGGGGAGCTACTCGGCGTAGGGCCGATTTACCGGCCGGATCTTCCGTGCCACTACTATGACGGTCTGGGGATGTCCCCACAGAGCATAGAAGTTACCAATCTTGTACACAAGAAAGTAAGAAATCAGTTGACGTGCCCTTGTTCCGATTCTAAAGACCATGTCGGCCACGCTCATCTTGGATGACGAGCTCGCCTGCAGCGGATTGATACTACTGTTCGGTTCCTGCTCCCCGGTTCCAGGCCTGTGGCGTCGTCCTATTCCGCTCAGAAGCGTTTCGATGAATCGGTCGATTGTCAGGAGATACAGTATGGAATATCCGGAGATATGTTCCATCTCAAAACCTGAGGTTCGCAGCAGTCGTTTGAACGTTTCCCTGCCAAAGAAAAACAGATGTTCGGGAAGATGAAATGTCTTGTACAACCCGTAAAATCGTTTTTGTACGTCCGTGAAATTCCCTGTCTCAAAGACCACTATTCCATCAGGTTTGAGCCGGTCGCTGAAATGAGAGAACTCCTCTATGGGATCATGGAAGTGACTCAGAACGTCGCGATGGTAAATGACATCAAACTTTTTTTCCGGGCATGCTTGCTTCAGCGGTTCCGCGACACATGGAATGTTGAGAGTCCCTGTAATGAATTCCGCTTCAAATGGATTCAGTTCAACGCCGCTTACTTCAAAGCCGGCTTTCCGTGCTTCAGCCAGGAATGTGCCGTGGCCTGCGCCGACCTCCAATAGAGAGCCTTCCCTCTTGAAACGCTTGATAATTGAAAGGGTGTGACGAGCTATCAAGCGATCACCAAAAGCCTTCCGCTGATGACGACCTGCATAGATATGGGCCACTTCTTGTTCGTACAGATTCAATGTGGCGTCTGAGTCGGGTCTCGGTGATACGAAAATCAATCCGCATTCAGGGCATCTTCTGCCGATGAAGCCCTTCTCCTCGATCACAGGTTCCGCGTCCGCCTCATTATTGTGACAGAATATGCACCCAATGCTTTCCAAGTAATGGTCTCCTCGCCTCCGGAATTATTCAACCGGTTCCCTGTCCAAGGGTCCTTGGGACAGGGGTTCGTCAACCATATAACTCCCGCACCAGTAACCGGCATGAAATATCGCGAGCGGTTGTTATAAAGAAAGGCGGCCTCCGTGCGGAGGCCGCCCGTTCACAGGCCGCGCCGGCCTGGATTACTTATGCTCTCCGTGATCCTCTTTGATACCGTACCCGAAAATCATGGCCTTGAAATTCTCACCCACCGTCTCTCCGGTGGTTGCCAGATATAGATGGGCCACCAGGAACGCGGCGAACAGAGCCCCGAGAATATAGTGAATAGTGGCCAGAACCGTCATGCCGCCGATGGCGTCAATGATCCACCTGAGGTGCATCGGATACATGTAGAGGATACCGCTGATCAAGAGAAGAGGAAGCAACATCACCTGGAACTGCAAGTAAGCAAACTTCTGAAGCGGGTTGAACTTGTTGTCTTCCGTGGGCGCATACGGGTGAGGCTCATGTTTGAATATCCCGTATCCGTAGAACTTCGCTTGCGCGAGCATGCCGTGCCGGATCTCCTCTTTGTTGAGGAAGTAGTGAGACATTCTGCGTGTGGCGAGATTGTAAATCAACCAAACAAGGAACATCACCACAGCCGCGATCCCGAACCAGTTGTGCCAACCAACGGCCCAATCAAACCAGGTGGGGAATTTCTCCGGCCAATGGATCATTGCCCCCGTGATTATCAGCATAACGATACAGATTGCCTGACCCCAATGCCAGAGCCTCTCGGTGAGGGGATGGAGTAGGATCTTTTCCTCGGGCAACTCGATGGGACCCTTTCGCCGAGTCAGCACCCTGAGTCCTCCGTGGAAAACGGGCAGAGCCAGCGGGGCCAGAACCGCGAGGATGATGATGAGGTCCAAAAGCGGAATTCGGTGGGACCCGACCACGTACCCGTATTTCTTGCGGCTGTCGTTGTTGATGAACCAGGCCAGCTGGAAATAGTCGACCAGACTGAGCCGCTCGCGCTTTACAGTGGACAGAATAGAATACTTGGAATGACAAGACTCGCACTGGGCCACTTTGGTCTTGACCACGGGGATGTTATGAACACCCTCTTCTTCTCCTTTGTGGCACATCACGCAGCCCATAGTCATGTGCAGCTTCGCTTCATAAAGATGATCGTGAACCGCGACCGTGTCCAAACCGCTCTTCCCGTGGCATTTGACACACATCTTTTCCTTCCACTGGTCCGCATATTCGGCGCTGCCCTTGCCATAGTGGACATCGTGGCATCCGATACACCCCGGGGCCTTTGGGCCGGCCTTTTTGCCATGCGCGCTCGCCAGGATGGAATCGACCGCTTCTTCATGGCACTCTTTGCAGTCCACTGGGTTCAGACGCTGGGGATGAGGATCATCTTCTACGTCTGTGTGGCATTCCACACACGTGGTCTCCCCGTGAACACCTTTGCCATATTTGTCTTCATCGATCGCGAGGCCCAGCTTGCCGAACAGGAAAATCGGTTTCTTCTTTGGCGGCAGAGGCTTGTCGCCCATCTCCACCATCTCTGCCAGGTCTTCCTTGGACGCCTCCAGGATGTCCGGGTTATGACAACCAAGACACGTGTCATTGCTGATCTCCTCGGGCTCCTCTTCCTCTGCCTCGGGCTTGGCCTTGGGTTCAGGCTCCTTGGGGGCCTCCGCCTTGGGCTCGGGTTTGGTTGCAACGGCCGGCTTCGCAGTTTCTGCGGGTTTGGCTTCCGGGGCCGGTTTGACAGCTTCCGCGGGCTTGGCCTCTTCGGTCGGCTTCGCAGGTTGAGCGGGCTTAGCCTCTTCCGTAGGCTTGACTTCCGCGGCCGGCTGAGCCTTTGCAGGCGTCTGCTCCTGAGCAGTGATGGTACAGACGGAGAAGGTGAGTGACAGGATCAGGGCAACCGCGCCTATGGTGATGAGCGCCGCCCACTTTCGCGACGGGAAAATCGGAGATATCTTCTCCATTACAAACTCCTTCCAGGAAAAGGGTGTCTTAGGGCACTTATGAAAAACCTTTGGTCGACTTCGTTTGATTGAATGGGCAAAAGCAAATGAGCATTATTACATCCAGGGGGAGGGAAAGGTCAAGCAGAAACTCGGACGCGAAGCAACCATTCAGTCATTCGGGAGGGGGGGGGACGTTTCCGGTGAACATGTCATTGCGAGCACAGCGAAGCAATCCCCAAATTGCCTGGTAAGGAGATTGCTTCGTCGTTTCACTCCTCGCAATGACATGATCGATGAAAATATTTGCCCCCCGAAACTGAAGGCTTACGGCGCGAAAAAGCCCACTCCGATTTGGAGCGGGCTTTTTCACAAATTGAAAGAAATCAAGCGCGTTCGATCACTTCTTCTTTTTCTTGGGGTGGCACTTCACGCAGCCGGTGGGGCCTGTTTTCTTCTTCTCTTTCTTCAGCGCTTTGTGGCACTTAATACACTGGTCGTGGAAAGCCTTCTTCAGTCCCAGCTTTTTCTTGTCTTTCTTGTCTTTCTTGTCCTTGTGACACTCGCCGCAATTCTTGACTTTTTCGCCTTCCTTCCAGGTGTGATGACACTTTTGGCACTTCTGCGCTTTGTGCTTTGTGTGTGCGAAGACGACGGGGGTCTTTTTCTTCTTTGCGTATACATCCTTGGTATCGATGGTTAGGGGCTTGTCCGGCGCCTTGACCTTGGCCTTAGCGTAAGCCAAGGTAAATGCGGCAAGAACCGCAACACCCAATACAAGCGTTATAACCACTCTCCCTTTCTTATTCATGCGGGCCTCCTCTATAATGGCAGACTCAGGAGATGCCTATGAATTCGGTGACATCCCTTTCAAGAAAAGCGTAGATTATCACAGGGTCGAGGTGTGTTCAAACACTTTCTTGAGGTTCCACCCCCAGACTCTTCAATTCATCCAGCACACGTTGGATCATTTCCTCTTTCTTGCCCGCGATCGTTGGTGTGAGATCCAATCCGAACGGTTCTATGTCTTCCGGCTCGATTCCCACCACGACCACGGTTTCGGGTCCTTTCTCAATAAGCTCACACAGGTTCAGGGCTTCCACCAGATCGCTGTCGTGCGCGGACACTTTCACCCTGAGCTGCTTGGGAAGATCCTCCTTCTCCAGGCGATACAGAGTTCCGGGCGGACCCTTACCCAGAACAGCATCCACCACGATCAGATGATCCGCCTGTTGCAGGGTGGCCAGGAGCCACAACCCCTGTGTCCCGCCGTCCACCAGATCTACATGATCGGGAAAGGTGAAGCGGCCGCTAAGCTCTTCCACCACCTTGACGCCGACACCTTCGTCTTTAAGAAGAGTGTTTCCGACGCCCAACACCACAATTTTCTTATTGTTATCAATCAACTTCTTAGGCCCCCTTGGAAGAACTTGCTTGGTGAGGGATACCCTCTGTTTGAGAAACGGACTCCGAAGTGTCTAGAGAGCGTGAGAGCCCGCGGAGCATCTTACGACTGAAGCGCCGCAGTATGAGACCCATGAAAACAGAGTTCACGTACTTCACGAAACGGCTCGGATTCTTTTTTCGCATTTCTATTAGCTGTCTCCAGAACTGAACCCGGCATGGATAGACCATCCCCAACCACCAAACGAGGTAGAACAATCCCAGCAGCTGGCCGATCGATCGTCGCAGCGGGATCCTTTTTCGAGAAACGTCAGGAGGTGGAGGAAGACCTTTTTCCAGGGCCATTGCCCGGCGGGTCGGCCTCATGGCCAGATGATAGCGATAGGCACGCGCAAGAAAGCGTGACGGCTCGAAAAGATACTCCCAGATCCCGGTGAACTCCTCCAATATCTCGGCATTCGGCCGACTCGGGATAAAATTCAGGCGACCCTCTCCCACCCCTCTGGCGCCAACATCTTCAAGAAGTCGTCCTTCCTCTTTCAGTCGATCCCACAGCCTGGTGTTGGGCAGCGCCCCCAGGGTGCCCACCATCACCATTGACATGCCGCTCTGCTCCACGAACGCGCATATGCGATCTCCCATTCCTTTTTTTTCGCCGTCAAAGCCAATGATAAAACTGGCTGTAATTCCCAGGCCGTTCTTGTTTATGTTGGCCAGCGATTCCAGGAGCGGATTGCGAATATTCTGATACTTGCCTGTAGATTCCAGAACTTCCTTGTCGGGACTCTCCACCCCAATGAAAACATCAGAAAAATTGGCCTCTGTCATGAGGTCGATCATTTCCAGGTCCTGTCCCAGGTTCACCGAAGCCTGGCACCAATAATTGAAGGGTTCGCCTCGACTCTGATTCCAGGCGATGAGTTCCCGAAGTATCGCGGTGGCATGAGTCCTACTGCCGATGAAATTGTCGTCCGATATGACAACATCGCTTCTCCAGCCCAGCCTATACAGGGTTTCCAATTCCTCTACCACTTGATCCGGTGTCTTGTAACGGACCTTTCGCCCGTAGAGATTCACGATGTCGCAGAACTCGCAATCAAAGGGGCACCCGCGAGAGGTCTGGACTCCTAAGGAGAGGTAGTCCTCAACTCTGAGAAGATCGTACCGCGGGATTGGAGATGAGGTAACGTCAGGCCTCTCCGCGGCTGAGAAGACGCCGTGCGTATGTCCTTTGTCGAGAGCCGACAGAAGAGAGTCTATGGTGTTCTCCGCCTCGCCCTGGACGACGAAATCGCAACCGGCGTCCAGGGCTTCTTCTGTAAGGGAGGTTGGATAGGGTCCGCCGGCCACGACTGTTTTTCCCCTTTGTTTGGACTCTCGAATCAGTTCCAACATCCCTTCCTTCTGCACGATCATCCCCGACAGCATGACCAGATCGGCCCAATTCCAGTCTTCTTCCGTCATGTCTCGAGTATTGAGGTCGGCCAGTCTCAGTTCCCATTCCCGGGGAAGAAGAGCGGCCACGGTTATCAGTCCAAGGGGCGGGTTTGTGGCCTTGCAACCCTGAGCCCAGAGCGTCTGCGGCAAGCTCCATAATGACAGTGGCATGGGTGGACTGACGAGTAGCGCCTTCATGGCAATAAGACTCCCATATCAAGATCTCTTTACGGAGGCCGTCTCGACCTCCGGCACAGAACAAAGCATAAACTGTAAACATATATGAAGCGGGCCGATTAGTCACTGAGAAAATAGTGTAGCCGGTAACCATTCACTTTCGGGGGGCAACGGGGGAGGGCAGACACATAGGTCTGCCCCTACGTCTGGGCCCAAATTCGTGGTGGGGCACGAGTGTACGGCGCGCACCTGTGTGTGCGCCCTCTTGCCATCCGTTAAACGCAGCAACGTGGTCGTTCCCGCCGCCCCCCGAATGACTGAATGGTTACGTGTAGCTTTTTTGCGTTGTGCAAAGATCTCTTGACGTGGAGCCAGTGGTGAATTAGGCTCGCAAACAGGACAAAGCAGGCTTTTTTTCATCAACGTAGCGACGGCGTTACCTTTCTTGGGTCCTGTGGGCAATTATGCGGGGCATTTTCGGGTTCATGGAAACCATCCCTGGACCGGTTATCGTCCCTGGACCCCTCAAAAGGCTGGACCGCGCCATAATTCCCGGGGAAAAGGGGTCTCAACGCATGGTTTTGAGAGAAGTGCTCTTCAGAACGTTTGCCGACAGTGAGAGATCCATAACCCGGGTTCACGGATACGACAAATGAGAGTTCTACTCCTAAGCCCCAAAATGCTATCGTCTTTCTGGTCCCTGGAGCAATCCCTCGCCATGGTGGGCAGAAAGGCGCTGATGCCTCCGCTCGGCCTTATTACCGTAGCTGCGCTGCTGCCGAATGAGTGGGAACTTCGGCTGGTTGACAGGAATTTTCAGCGTGTCCGTGAATCGCTTTGGGATTGGGCCGACATTGTCATGATATCGGGTATGTTTGCCCAGAAAGAGGACATGCTGAGCCTGATCCGTGAATCGAAGAAAAGAGGGAAACGAGTCGTGGTTGGTGGTCCCTATGTCTCATCGGTTCCTGACGACGCGATAGAGGTGGGTGCTGATTTCATTGTTAAGGGTGAAGCCGAAACAACGGTACCCGCGCTGCTGACCGCGCTTGCCGACGGAGCCCCTGGAGGAGTGTTCGAGGAGCAGGGAAAGCCGGACTTAACTGATACTCCCGTTCCCCGATACGACCTCGTTGAGATGAGCGCATACAATAGCATGCCTGTTCAGACATCTCGGGGTTGTCCATTTGACTGTGAATTCTGTGACATAATCCGCCTTTACGGTCGCAAGCCCCGTTACAAGAAGCCTGATAAGGTCATCGCTGAATTGCAGACGATTTACGATCTCGGATGGGCTGGAGGGGTTTTCATATGCGACGACAACTTCATCGGCAACAAGAGCCATGCCAAGGCCATCCTTCGCAAACTCACTCCGTGGATGGAAGCCCGCGGCGAACCGTTCGGCTTCTGGACTCAGACATCGATCAACTTGGGTCAGGATTTGGAGATGATGGACCTCATGACGGAAGCCAATTTCGGCCATGTCTTCATAGGAATTGAATCTCCCGACGAAAATGTGTTGACACTGAATCGGAAGCTTCAGAATATCAGCACTCCAATGGTTCAGTCCTTGCACGCCATCAATTCCAACGGCCTGTCGGTTATGGGCAGCTTAATACTTGGGTTTGACGCAGAAGAGAAGGGCGTGAACGATCGGATCTGCGCTTTCATCGAAAGTACAAACCTGCCCGCAGTAATGGTCAATACCCTTCAGGCAGCCCCCAATACGAGACTCTTCGATCGCCTCCAGCAAGAGAACCGGCTTCGAATGGAAACAAGCGACGGCGTGGGCTCGAAAGGAGTCCTGAACTTTGTTCCCACCCGTCCTGAGACCGAGATCATGGCTGAGTGGGCGGATACCATCCAGCGACTCTATGAACCGTCCGCCTATTTCAGAAGGGCGTACAACTATTACCTCACCATGAGACCCACTCGCAAGGCCCTGGCCGGATCTCGCGGGGAGAAGTCCCCCAAGCCGGCTAAGCCGATAGCACGCGCCGGCAGAAAGGTTATCAAGGATCGGCGCATGCGCCCGGCCTTGAAATTGATCTGGAGACAGGGTGTGGTATCACCCCATCGATCTCAGTTCTGGCGGCAATTGGTGGGGATCATGAGGAAGAATCCAAGCCGTCTTGCCACCTATGTGTTGGCTTTGGGTTTGGGGGAAAACCTGTTTCAAATTCGGAAAGATGTCAGGCGGATGATGGAAAAGGGTTCGGCATGCTGATACCGCTTCGCCATCTAACAGGTAACATCTCGGGGCCTACGACAGGGGATGCTCGAAAGGGGAGATGGTCTCCCTCACCAAACCTCCTCCATACATAATTCCGGAAGCTTATACGGATCACGGTGAACGGTTACTATTGCCACAGACCCCTCTCGCGGCAAACCCGGATTTCAATGATACTCGCGAAATGGTATGAGATGATCGTGTGGGAAGACTTGGGCTTGCGAAACGTCTTCCATGGGAAGTGCACCCCTCTGAAATCGGCAGCCAAAGTCTTGGCCCGGAGTTGAATTCCTCCCCGCCCGTGCACATAATGTGGAGTAAGCGCAAGATCACTGAAAGGAGGATGGAGACATGGAAGACAAAGAAAGACTCAAGGAAGAAGAAGTCCAAGAAGTAACCGAGCCCGCCGACGTGGAATCAACTGAGCAATTGTCTGAAGAGGACCTGGAGAAAGTGGCGGGAGGGGCTTTCCCAACCGCTGTGAACAGCCAGATTACTGACTAATACCGGTTCGCCAATTAACGAGCAAGATCTCGGGGCCTGCGATGGAGGATGCTCCTAACACTTATGTCCGAGTCGAAGCCCCGGACTACCGAACAGTGGAAAAGACTTTCATGTTTCGTTGTGCCTGTGCTTTCAGGCATGTAAGTCGGTATATGTCGGGCTTGCATGGAGGGTACCCGTTTTCAACGCACAGCGCCCCCGGTTCCGTCAACGGGGTTATAGCAGTTGCCTAAAATAATGACCGATTGATTCTTGGGCGCCACTGCTGGCTTGTCCAGCAGTGCGATCATTTTCGGACACAATTTTTGACACTTGCTATATCGGATCCGACCTTCTTCCTGCCGAGAAGGAAGCCCGGCGTGAGTCCTGCGACTCCGGCGCCGGGGGCGTCTCGATAGCTGGGGAGGTCCGGAATGGGCTCACGCAACGCCAGAGCCACCAGTCGTCCATCGATCTTAATCACCAGCTTATTCAGAACGAGGTCATCAAGCGCCTGCTCCAGTTGCGGGCCGGGAATGCCCTTGGCAGAGTATTTCTCAAACAGGCGCTCGATTGGCGGCGCGTCATCGCATTCGACAAACACGTCGCGGCGCAGCCCTTGGAGCGTGTGGTCGGGCGCTACCGCGGCCGGACGAGTATCCCTGATCAATACCTTATCCTGAACTACCTCCGCCGTAAGAACCGGTTTGATCTTGCCGTCAAAGAGCCTAATCCACTCCTTTGCGGCTCTTTCCACGGCGGTCAGCCCCGGATGATCAACCATCAGGATCGCCAGGACCGGATGCTGTTTGATCCATTTCCGGCTTACGTCCTCCAGGGTATGGGGCAGGTTGTCCAAGTCTTCCTGAGACCAAGGGTAAATGTGGCTGAGCTGCTTGGGGGCTTTCAATTCCAGGCCGAACTCCTCCGCCCTCTGATGAAACACACTGTAACGAGCCCAACCTACCGGTGACGTATTAGGCGCCTGCAGATGCGCCAGGAGAGGGATGGTTTCAGCCATCTCCATGTACCAGTCGTCCTTCTCTCCGGGAAAACCGTGGAGAAGGTTCCACAGGGCCGCGACTCCATACTGCCTGCACCATTTGAGCAACTGGATATTTTGCCAGGCGTGACAGCCTTTGTTCATGAGCTTGAGGACTTCCGAGCTCAGACTCTCGATGCCCGGTTGTATCCACATGACTCCCGCATCGCGCAGGGCTTTCACCTGACTTCGAGACAGCGTTGACTGTGTGGCAAAGAAAAGCCTGTATGGGCTTCCCCGTTGCTTGATCTCGGGAATGAGCGTTCTGAGGTGGCCGAGATCCACCGTATTTTGCACGGCACAGACATCGTAGACCCCGTGCCGATGGGAAAGCTCCTCCAGATCTCGAAGCACCTGTTTTGTAGGCTTCCTGCGGTATCTCATGCCATGGCCGTTAAGGCCGCAGAATGAGCAGGCCTGCTTCTCTCCCTTCCAGCAACCCCGAGATGTTTCCACCGCAAGCGAAGGTCTGACCGCATTGTGGGCCTTGGGACACCGTTGGAGCGTCTCGAAGTAGTCGTCATAGTTCGGGACCGGCGAATCCGCCAGGGACGCTGCAACAGCCCTGGGCGCGTCATCGGATCCTGGGGACTCGACCGAGGGATAGCCGACCTTTCTGTGAACAGGCCCGAAGACTCCTGTGGGTAGGTCGCCGGCTTCGATTTCGCGACCCTTATCCAGGATGTCTCGGATCAGGCCCACAACCAGCTCGTCCGCCTCTCCCGACACCACGTAGTCCGCCGCGGGGAACAGCTTGTGGTTGGTTTGTCCCATTACGGTCTCGCAGTTCGCGCCTCCCAGGATGGTAACCAGGTCCGGCGCCAGATCCCGAATCCTCCTGATCAGCGCAAGTGAGGGAACATGCTGAAGGAACGAGGAGGAACATCCGACGATCCGTGGTCTTTGGTCTACGATGCTTTGGGCGAGCCGATCGGTGAAGCCGGCGGCCGTGCGCCGAACGTGGGTCAGAGCGTCCTTCAAGTCCTCGAAGGTCAGTGACTGGTGAACTCTCGAGCATTTTCGCAGCCAGGCCACAAAACGCTCCGGATCGGGCCGGTGGGAAGGAAACGCAATGTGCGAGAATGTCCAGTCCGTCAGGAAAACCTTGCCCGTACGCGACCAGAGATCCGTGTGCGTGGCGGGCCCGATCTCTTCAGCGAAAAGGAGATTGGCGTACACACTTTTAACGTTGAGTCCATCTGCCTCCAGCAAAGCGTGCAGGATACCTAAAGCGGCTGAAGGGCCCGCTAAGCTCGCGTACGGCATCTGAACCAGGCAGACGTCCACCTTGGTGATCTCCATATGGTAAAGATTTGGAAAGGGTTGGGATCCGGCGGCGGCATGCGCGGGTATCCCACGGATCATAAACCGGCCTTGATCCCGAGATCCAATTCGCATAGCCCCGCTCGGCCGGCTTACTGCATGCCCTATCAGCGCTGCCGGTATCGATCCCGTCCCGCACAAGCCTTCCGCCTAAACGAGGCTGGGCCCGTCCTCGCCGTCACTCTGCTAGAAGATCAACAACGTACTGCAGGACCCGCAACACTACCTCTACAGTGTCCGTGCCGGCCGATACCTTCTCCAGCTCCTCCTCGGTGAGTTCTCCCTTTTTCTCGTCAACCAGAGACTGAAGCGTATCTGCGCCGAAATTGTAGCCCTTGCTTTTGGCAAACTCAGCGATATCGGTCACGCTTGTGCCGGCCGACTTGATCTCCTCCAATAGCGATTCGTTTTCCTTGACATCCTTTGCAAAACGTTTCACTTCTTCGACACTCATCATTCACCTCCTCGCGTTGTTTCCGTTCTCTGACTGACCGAGACACAGCCGGCCGACACCTAGGCCGTCTCCTTCGCCTCGTATCGTTGTTCACGCGCCGGATCATCGTCGATCAGGCCTTTTTGGAACACGTGTTGTAAGGCGCCGATCACTTGAAAGTAATCGTGTCCGGCTTCGGTCACAGCTTCAATTATCTCGGCGGTTGTATGGCGCCCCTCTGCTATGAGATCGCCGATGGCGCCGAGTGACGCCTTTCCCGTGATTGTCGTCTTGCGAAAGATCGACTCAAGATTGAAGCCTTCAGGGAGCCTCTCATAGGAGAGGGCGCAATGGAACGAGAGGACTTGGCCGCCCTTCAGACCGTCGTGCATCACGTCGTCTATGGCTTGCCGCACGCACACTCGAAAGGAATCGGGGCCGGAGAACGTCCCCTCCCAGTACACGCGGTAACCCAGGGGCCAGTTGTCGGTTGAGTAACAGGGACTGACAAGCCGTATCGTCTTGTCCACCATGTTGACAAGGAAACCCGATACACAGGCAATCGTCGACGGATTGGGTTCCTCGTCCGTGTAACCGGGGGGAGGCGAATCGGAATTCCAAAGTTCTCGATATCTTCCGGAAGTCCTGAAAGGTACCAGCGCCTCCGTGTTCTGCAGTATGAGTTCTACCGTGAGCAGCTTTTCGGGAGTAAACAGTTCGTGGATCGTGTGTAAGTCTTGCAGGTTTGTGATAGAGAACCTGCACCCCCTTCGATTCCCGGATCGGGCTCTCCGCACCAGTTTTCGCGTCCAATCCAGGTCTCTCGGCCAGGCCGCGCTGGTAGTTCCCGGAACCACTCCCATCAGATCGCGGAAGTCCTCCAGGAAATCCAAATAGTCCGGATTGTCGGAAGGTTCCGTAGCCCAGTAACAGAATCCACCCCTGGCCGATTCGCCTAACTCCTCACGGCAGACCCGGAGAATCTCACGCCAAAGGCGACGGTTCTCAGGTGTCCGGCGAAAAATCCCCTGGAGCCTTCCCGCGTCTAAACCGCAAAACCAACAACCAACGGAACACCCTTTGGTCAGCTCAAAGACCAGCACAGAATGACCACGTAGATCATTTGGCGTCCCCACTTCAAAACCGCAACGTGCCACTTGTCTCATATGCCAAGCTTTGAACCGTCTGTTTGGAATGGCCTCGCTGACGCTCTTGCGGTACTCTGCAATGGCGGCTTTCCTGGCATCTATCCAATCCGCCCACAGCGACCCCAATGGGCTGGTCCGAAGCTCTTCCGGCTCAACACATGCCGGGCGGCCGTTTTTCCAGAGCATCTCTATTTCTGTGGGATCGATTTGGATTCCTCGAGACACGGCTATATCAAGGCAATCTTCGGGTCTCTCTTCAAGCTGCCCCCTAAATTCCGGGTCTCCTTGAACGCATTCCAGGAATCTCTTGATGTGAGCAATTTGCTTCAATTCACCCGGCTCCCAGTTCCTGCATGCCTCCGGAGCCGTGCTTGAGCATTCCACAGGCTGTCGCTGTTCATTCATGCGGATACTCCTCAACGCAAGAGATAGCTTGTCCATTCCTATTGATTTTGTCAAGAATTAGGATTCTGTAGTGGTTGCCGAAACTTTTGTCCCATTCGTGGACGCGGTATCCCGTCATTCCGGCGAAAGCCGGAATCCAGGCTTCCTAATACCTTCTGAACCCCGGCTTTCGCCGGGGTGACGCCGTGGGCTGATACGATTACCATTGAACCGCCGGCATTTGTGTGGATTCTGCCCAAAGGGCCTCCGGGCACTACAGCAGCGCACGGTCAAACCTTGGTGAGTCATCCCGGCAGAGCCGGGGGCTTGCCTATTTGCTGGTTACCTGAGTAATTGTCTGGACAAGCAGTCAAGAAATTTCAGCACAGGTGTACTAGTTAGAAAATGCGAAGAGGTATCACTATGCCCCCCTGCTCCACGCTGTTGACTCGATTTGGTTCAGACGATTTGCCGCTTGGCGAGTCGCGCGAATTCCCCTTTTCGCGCCGTGAGTTCCTCGTACGTCCCCGTTTCCTGGATACGCCCGTCATGAAGCACACATATCCTGTCAGCGTTCTTGATGGTGCTGAGCCGATGAGCAATGACTACACGGGTAGCCCTGAGCCGTTCGAGACTCCTGCTGACGGCCGCCTGAGTCTCGTTGTCCAGGGCGCTGGTGGCTTCGTCAAAGAGGAGGATCCCGGGTTTTGACGCAATTGCTCTGGCAATGAGTATCCTCTGGCGTTGACCACCGGAAAAGCCTGATCCGCCCTCGCCAATGACAGTGAACATTCCCATGGGCATTGCCTTTATGTCGTCCTCCAACGCACACTGGCGGGCCGCTTCCCAGGCGTCATCAAGAGTGAGCTTGGCGGCTCCCACGATGTTGGACAGGATCGTGCCGGTGATCAGCCTGCCATTCTGTATGACCACTCCCATTTGCCGCCGCACCGATTGGATATCCAGGCTGGTAAGGTCATGGCCGTCGAAGTAGATGGAGCCCGATTCCGGGCTTTCAAAGCCCAGAAGCAACCTGTACAGGGTCGACTTGCCGGAGCCGGAGGGTCCAACCAGGGCCACAAATTCACCCGGAGAGATCTCCAGTGAAACGTCGTTGAGCACCAGAGGACCGTCCAGGGTGTACCGGAAGGAAACATGGCTGATTTCGATGTGGCCGCTCAGCTCCCGTGTGACGGTCCGCCCGGTGTGAACCTCGGGAGCGGCTTTGAGGATCGGTTCGGTTCGTTCATAAAGTGGAACCACTGCCAGGACCGGGAAAAGAAACAAAACGCTATGGCATATCGCGGCCAGCACTGTGGCAAACGCTGCATGGAAAGCCAGGAACGATCCCGTGGAAAGGGCATCGAGGGAAGGATTATGGGAGAGCGAGAACCAGGCGAATACGGCCAACATCCCCATGAGGGGAAGAATCGTGCTGAAAACCACAGCCATATTTGTCACGTTTCGCGTTTTGAAACCCAGTTTCTTCTGCTGAGCAAACTTGTCGGCCCACACGTACAAAGCCCGGTTCTCAGCAGCGCTGACCCTCAACTTGGATATTCCCACAATAAATTGAAAGACGAGGCCCTGAATACTTCCCAGCAGCCTGAAGAGGGGTCGCTGATAGCGCAATTGAATCCCGAATGCGAGTGCCGCCAGGCCCACCGCGACGACCACCACCACTGTGGCAACTAGTGCCAGACGCCAGCTATACCAAAACATGACGGCGAGATTGAACAAGGCGAACACCGCGCTGATCAACGTAGAAACCGCTGCACCGGAAAGAAGCCTCTGAATCTGATTTATACCCAGTGCACGATTTACCAGATCACCTGCGGAGAACTGTCGGTAGAATGCCACCGGCAGCTTGAGTAGACGGTCCCAGATTGCCGCCTGGATCGTCACCCCCATCCACCCGTCAATGCGTAACTGAGCAAGGGCCTGGACTATCAGGAACATCCCTGAAACAATGGCAGCAATCACCAGCGCGCCTGCCACCTGCATCAACTGGAATCGATTTTCCCCTGGTATAACATCATCGTAGAGGAACTGGGTGACTATCGGAACAAGTACCGAAACAAGTCCCGCACAAATCCCCATCAAGACCATCATTCGCAGGTCTTTTCGAGCAAACCGAAGCCCGAACTTCAACACATCCCTACGGGTCAGCGGCCGATCCGGAAACGGGGCGTAGAACATCAGGGCAAATGGTTTGAGCTTCCGAGCCGTTGCCTCGTCTACGGGAATGCGACCCGTTTGGGTCGGGTCGACGAGCAGATATCTTCCGGCCCTGAAAGGCAGGAGAGCCACGGCGCGCTCGTCCTCTTCCATGAATCCGAGCAGAGGACCGTTGTCCCGGCGCCACCAAGGTTCAGTCAGAAGGACCTCTCGTGTGCGAAAGCCGGAAGCTCCAGCTATGGAACGAAGCGGATCTTCCTCCACTGATCCCGTGGTTGTCCGCGTAGGTGCGACCACCCGGATACCCCCCGCTTCGCCCACCAGCCTGCAGGCCGCCATCAGCTGGTCCTCTGCAACTTCCCTCGGCTGATCCACTTCCCCCGTCAGGACGGAAGCGAGACGGCCGATGGTCGCGTCGGTGAAACGTTTCTCAGCGTCTCTGTGGGCGCCAAAATCCTGGGCTTCAGCCTCCCGGGCACGAAGAAGGTCGGTCTGAACGGCCTGCTCGACCAGCCGGTGAAACGATTCCAGTGCGCTCCAGAGATCATGGCCCGCGACGAGCAATTCCTCGGTAGTGGCAGTTGACAAAGAGCATCGACCTTCCGTGCAAGCCCACGCGTGTTCGCTCACAGGGACCCGTCGGCCGGGCTCGACGGCCGGCAGATCCTCACGACCCAGGAACTTAAGTGCCCCTGCCTCGACCAGGGCCCAGACCAACCGGCCGCTGCTGTGGATTGAGAGACCCTCGTCCAGATCGACCGTCTTTCCCAGCTCAGGTTCCGCGTAGGTCTTCGGGGCCGGCAGGTTTCGGGAAATGGCGTGGGACAACCTGGTGACCCACCCGTCAATCAGGGTGCTCAACTGATGAACGTGAAGTTGGTCCGAGGCCGCCGTCTTGACGTCCGGCAGGTCGATCCTGATCAGCTCGGAATTCTGACCGGGCACGGCCAAGAAACCCAGTGCTCTCCCAGGTTCTCCGTCCGGCAGGCCAAAAAGCAATTGGCCGGTCTCCAGGCGGCAGAGGAAACTCCGGGCTCCGTGTTGTCCATCCTTGCCCAGAGGCACCGAGAAGATGTCCATCTTGCCCTTGATCACCAGAAAGACGGACTCTTCCCGATCGAGCCTAATCGGCTGGTTCGCGCCGAGCTCAACCCGTGTTCCCAGTCCACTGAGATGTTTTTCCAGGGCCTGCATTTTTTCCTGACTTGTCATCAAGGACCTAGGCAGTACACGAGATTCTAAGGAAATTAAGATTGCTCGCGGATCAGTCGCATGTAGTGCCCGTTCAACGCGCACAGATCATCATGAGATCCGCGTTCGACCACCTTGCCCTGATCCAACACAACGATCTCGTCGGAGTCTCGAATAGTGCTGAGTCGATGGGCTACGATCAAGCACGTACAACCCCGACGTCGAATATTGTCGTCGATTGTCTCTTCGGTGAGCGGATCCAGGGCGCTGGTGGCCTCGTCCATGATAAGGATTCGCGGATCCCTCACCAGGGCCCTGGCAATTTCCACTCTTTGTCGTTCTCCTCCACTGAAGTTGATCCCACCTTCGTCAACCTTGCTCTCATAGCCGCCGGTACGGGCCGCCACAACATCGTGAACTTGAGCATCCCGCGCGGCTTTGACAACGGCCTCCCGTGGAACAAGGCCATCCCACAGCGTCAGATTGTCCCGAACCGTCCCCTCAAACATGAGGATGTCCTGCTCCACCAGAGCCAGAGAGTTCGCCATTACGGAACGATTGATCTCGTTCAACGGTTTTCCGTCAAATAGGATTTCTCCCTCCCAGGGCTCGTGCAGCCCGACCACGAGCTTAACAACCGTAGATTTTCCGCTTCCCGAGGCCCCTACGAGCGCAACTCGACTGCCCGGTTGTAAGATCAGATTGAATCCTTGAATCAGCGGATCAGCCACTCGACTGTATCCGAAGGTGATGTTCTTCAGCTCCAGGCGCCCGGATAGTTTCACAGGAGTAGTCGCATCGTCCTCAAGGCTCTCGGTCTCCACTAACCGCGGGTCTTGTTTGTTGTGAAGTACGTCGTCCAGTCGCTGCAGATCGCCTTCCACGTCCTGCATCTGGCTGCCCAGCTGGACCAAGTTGGTGATTGGAGTCATGAACGCTATCATGAGCGCCTGAAATGCTACCAGCTCGCCTATGGTCATCCATCCCTGCATGACCTTCAGGGCCCCTAATCCAAGAACCACAGCGGAGGTAATCCCGGTCAGCACTTGAGGAACCACGTTGAGATACCGGGTATATTCCGTCATATCGAGCTCGGAATTGACCGCTTTGGCCTGGTACCCGGACCATCGAGCGAAGAAATCCGATTCACCGCCCATTGCCTTGACCGTCTCGATGATCTGGACTCCTGACATGGAGAATCCCAGCATCTTGCCCTGCTCCTGGAGAGCACGTTTGTTGAGGTCTTTCCGCTTTCGTGATACGTAGCTGAGAGCCAGAAGATTGCCGGCTGCAATGCCGACTCCGGCCAGTGTCAGAGCCACATCATAACTGAGCATGACCAGAACAAAGAACCCTGCCATCATCAGATGAATGGCGTTGGTCGCGAGCTGTCCCGACAGCAACTGAGCCACCCTGTCGTTTAACAGCACCCTGGAACCAACCTCACCGGCAAACCTCTGTGCGAAGAACTCCGTGGGCAACCGAAAGACATGGGACAAGAAACCGCTGGAAGTGGCAATGGCCAATTTCAGCTCCAGACGAAGGAGAACCTTCTGCTGTAGCCATGTAAGAGCACCCAGCAGGACCAGCGCAAACACCATAGCCCACAGCAGCGGCTTGACCCAATCATGGTCTTGGCCAACCAGGAATTTGTCCACAAAGATCTTGGTAAATGTGGGAACGACCAGTCCCAGAAACGCCAGGCCCAAGCCCGCTGCAACTGCGTACAAGACCGGGCGACCCAGGCCCAGGGCCCGACTCTTCAGCGCACTGAGAACGCTTGGCTTCTTGCCCCCCTTTTCAAAGTCCGGTCCCGGTTCAAAGGTGAGGGCGATGCCCGTAAACGACTCATCAAATTCCTGCGCGGAAACCTTTCTGGGGCCTGTCGCCGGGTCATTGAGGTACCATCCATTGGGATCATATCCTTCCACCACCACGAAATGATAGAAGTTCCAGAAGACTATGACAGGGAATTCCAAGCTCTTGAGATCATCCGTATCGTGGCGAAAGCCTTTGGCTGTCAAACCATACGCCCGTGCTGCTCGGAGCATGTTGCCGGCCTTGCTGCCGTCGCGGGACACACCACAATCAATGCGCAGTTGCTCCAGCGGGACGTACCGACCGTAATACGCCAAGATCATTCCCAGGCAAGCTGCACCGCATTCTACGGCCTCCATCTGTATTACGGTCGGTGTGCGCACGCGTCTCGAGCGCTTGGGCCGGCCTACGAGAGAAGTGAGACCGGCAGTTGAGTTGGATTCCGGCATGTCACTCCACTCCCATCCACCTCTTGATGGCGGGAAGTACAAGCGTAACAGGAGGCTGCTCTTTCACGACAACCTCCCCAATACCGAGCGTGCCCGTACTGATCCGAACCCCGGCCCCCTTGTGGGATGACCATTTGAAACCGCTTGTGGTCCTGGAGTCGCGCTCGAATTCCCCCTTCACCCGTAGGACCGGTCCTCTCCTGAGCAGAGATTTGACCAGATCCTCATTCTGGAGTGATTTCATGATTGCAGCGGACGCGGCAGGGAAGGGACTCACTTCCTTTACCTTGCCGAGCATGAAGCCGTATTCCTCACGCTTCACCGTGGAAGGAGTGAACTGAACCTTCATACCAAGTTGAATCTGTTTGCCCTCAAACGCTCGGACGTACAGGTCCAGCATGGGGATTCGTCCCTGAGGTTCAACAGAGATTATGGCCTGCCCCTCTTGGACTACTTGGCCTTCATCTGCCTGAATTGCCACCACCATCCCCGCGACGAGGCTTCGGACCCTGGTGACTTGCTTCTGCGTTTCTTTGAGCCTTGCGACATTCCTTTTTGAGTCCGCGATTTGAAGCCTCTTTTCGGAGAGACTTTCGAACTTCTTCGCTTCCAGATCCGCCTCTTGAGCGATCACGTCACTCATGGACTGGCGTGTTCTGGCCACCTTTAACAGCGTATTGTCTCGCTCCAGGCGTCGGTCAGCCAGCACCTTCTCGGTCACCAAACCCTTTTCGAACAAACCCGTGAGGGTTACAATCCTCTTGTCAAGCCATTCGATTCTGGTCTTGAGTACGTGGATCTGTTGTTTGAGGTCCAATCGTTGCTTCTTCAGGGAGAGTCGTTTCGCCACAGTCTCCTTCTCGAGGAGTTCGGAGCTTTTCTTGAAGTCCGACTCGAGCTGACGAAGCTTTGACTCCTGGTTTTGGATCCTTTTCGCCATGGTGGGGTCTATCAAGTGGACCACCACTTGTCCTTTCGCCACTTCATCACCTACGTGGACCTTGATTCCAACGATCTCACCCTGGCCGGTTGCCTCAACATCAAATAATCCCCTGGGATCAATTATGATCCCCGTTCCCGAAACCTTTGTGGTCACTCGCCCGTAGAAGCCCCAGGTCATGGTCCCCGCCAAAACGAGACACCAAGCCATGAGCGCCAGCCAGCCGACAGGCGTAGTCACTCTGAGCAATTGATCCAACCGCTCCGGAGATCGCAGCTTCTCCAGAGCCCTTTCTCGGAACAGATCTGCCATGATGACTCACTTCGCAAACTGATCGTGACATTTCAGCAAGGCCAACAGGATCAATTTGCCAGATCTCGACCTCCAGCGCAATTGTTACGTCGATCTTGAGCGGTCATTGTCCTCTCCTTTTGGGAAAAGACCAGTTTATTTCTGGACATGACGCGAACTGGCGTGGCATGATATACTAAGAGATTGTGTTTCATTAGATGCAATATGGCCTTCTGAAATTCACAGGGAATGGAAGGAGCAGGGCTGTTCCGAAACAGACGATTGCGCGCGTGAATATGGAGCTCGGATCGACCCTGTTTTCGGTTTTGGCTCGAGATCGGTACAGCCGAAGAATCGTGGGATGGTTGAGAGCAAACTTTCGGTCAGACATTTCTTCCGGATTACCTTGGGGCTCGCGCTTCTGGGAGTGGTGCTTCTTTGCGTAAGCGGGCCCGATGCTCAAGGGAAGGAGCGTAAGCAGAGTCTGCGAAAGCTTAGCCTACATCAGGCGATCTCCAATGCTCTCAAGCGTAACCTGAGCCTGGCCGACGCCAAACTCCAGGTACAAAAGAAGGAACATGCCCGCCGCGCTGCGTACTCGGATTTCTTTCCTACTATTGAGCTTGAATACGAAGCAGTTGCAGACAGATATCGCCAGATAGGCAACATCGAAGAGTTCTACCTTCAGCACGACGCTCGTTGGCAATTTCGAGGCGGCACCTTCCTGGATTACCCGTACCGAATTGATCCGTACAGAACATTTGCGCTCTCGGCCACACTGACTCAACCCGTATACAGTGGCGGTAAATTGACCGCGCAGTACGAACTGGCGCGCCTTGGAGTGGACCTGGCCAAGATCAAGCAAGAGATCGCTCGACAGGACCTCCTGATCAACGTGACCCAAGCCTATTTCCAATTGCTTCTCGCCGAGAAACTGTTGTACGTATCAGATGAGTCGATCAGGGCGCTAAAGGGGTTGAGGCGTCAAAGTGAGGCCATGTTCGACGCGCATCTTGTTCTGAGAGTTGACGTCCTCGCAATCAATACTCGACTGGCCCAAGAGGAACTACAGCGGAGTCAGGCCCTGCAAGACATCGAGAACAAGCGTGCATTGCTCAGTTATCTTATGCGCTACCCTCAGGGGATTCCGTTTGAGACCACGGAGCGACTGGCATTTGAGCCGACAGGCTATGAAATTCCCGGGATCTATTCCATTGTCGCCCGGAATCGCCTGGAGATCGGGGCGGCCGACATCTCGGTACGGGAAGCGCTCGCGACCGTCAAGGTCGACCAGGCAAGTCTCTTGCCTGAAATGTATGTGGAGGTCTCGGGTTCCAGGACCAACGATGATTGGAATCCGTTTGATCCCGAAGCCAACAACGACTGGAGCATGACCGGTGTTTTAACATGGACCTTTGATATGTTCCGTACACGCGAGACGGTCAAAGAGGCCCGTGTGTCTCATCGCCGGGAGATGGTGCTGAAGCGTCAAGTTGTGGAGCTGGTCATGAGGGAGGTTAAGCAGGCCTATGCAACGGTGAAACGATACGAAAGAGACGTCCTCCATAGTCGGCGAGCTGCGGCTTTTAGTAGAGAGAATTTCAGGGCAAACAAGGAGCTCTATAACGGTCAGATGGCTACATACCTGGAAATCGTCACGGCACAGGCGCAAATGACTGAAACCCTGCGTGAGTACTATCGATCTCTGGTTGCTCACAGAATGAGTAAGGCTGTCCTGGAAAGAAAGATGGGCATACTCCGATAGGAGCACACTCACCCCGTTGAGCAGGAGTCTATTGGCCTAGATCCAAGCCTGCCGACCCATCAGAATTCTCTGAAACCGCTCTAGTTTACCGCGCCATTCAGTTGACAACCGGGCGGATGCGTATTATTATTTTCGGAACCGTGACATGACATGAGCACGATCCTGGAAGACAGGTGCTCGCGCTCGGGGCATGCTAAAGGATTTGACAATCCTCGGGCCGATTGCGGAAACCACGCGTCGGCGGTTATTGACGCCATGATGGTTGAACAATTCGCATCAGGAGAATCCGCGGTTCACAGAATGAACCCAAGGAGCAAGCTCATCGGGGCTGCCGTGTTTTCGGTGGTGGTGGCGCTGATTCAGTCAATTACCGCCGCGGCCGCGGCCCTGGTTTTTCCGATTATCCTGATCCTCGCGGCGCGGGTCGATTTGAAGAGCCTGGCCATAAGGCTGGCTGTTGTCAATGCTTTCATACTGTTCCTCTGGCTGTTCCTTCCGTTCACGCACCCCGGGGAGGTGATCTACTCGGTCGGGCCCTTGGAAGTCCATCGGGAGGGAGTGCTCTTTGCCCTGCTCATCACCCTTAAATCCAACGCCATAATCCTGACAATGATAGCGCTTCTGGGCACTTCTCCTATCTTCAGCCTGGTGCACGCCTTGAGCCACCTTGGAGCGCCGCCAAAACTGGTACATCTGTTTTTCTTTTGCATTCGGTATATTTACGTGATTGAGGACGAGTACAGACGGCTGACCCTGGCCATGAAGATCCGAAATTTCAAACCCGGAACAAACATGCACACGTACCGGGCGTACGCGTATCTCGTAGGGATGCTCCTTGTCAGGAGTTACGACAGGTCCCGGAGAATCCTGGATGCCATGCGATGCCGGGGATTCAAGGGGAAATTCTACATACTTCACCATTATGATATGAACAGAAATGACTATCTGCTCGTAGCGTACAGCGCGGTATTCTGTGGGACACTTCTACTCGTTTAATGTAATGGTTCACCGGGCTTGAAGCGGTTCTGCGCCCGGTGAGAATGGAGGGGGAGACTCATCTCCCCCTCCAAACCTCCCCCATACGTAATTCCGGGAGGTTTTACGGTTCGCGGTGAACGGTTACCGTTTAATGATAGATCTGAAGAACATCCGCTTTAGGTACAACTCCCGTTACATTGTAGATGACGTTGACCTCGAGGTCCGGCCTGGAGACAGGATCGGCCTCACCGGTTCCAACGGATCGGGAAAGACCACACTATGCCACATCATCATGGGTCTTTTGACCCCCGAATCCGGGGACGTTACGATATTCGGAAAACCCAGGAAGTCTGATTCCGATTTCACGGAAGTCCGTTCGAGGATCGGATTCCTGTTCCAAGACTCGGATGATCAGCTCTTCTGTCCCACCGTGCTCGAAGATGTGGCCTTCGGCCCTTTGAATCAAGGCAGAAGCCCTCAAGAGGCCAGGGCCATAGTCAAACAGACCCTGGAGCGGCTGAAACTGAACGGATTCGAGGAAAGGCTCACGTACCAGCTTTCAGGCGGTGAAAAGCGGCTCATTTCTCTGGCCACAATCCTGGCCATGCAACCGGAAGCGCTCATTCTGGATGAGCCCACCACAGGCGTGGATGAAGAAACCACGGAACGCATCACTCAAATTCTCAACTCCTCCGACCTCACCTATATTGTGATTTCACACGACCGCGAGTTCCTGGAAAAGACCACCAACAAGACCCTGAGAATGAAACACGGCAAGATCGAATCCCCGCCCCTGGAAGCCCAAACCATGGTCCTCGTCTGACATACTAAGGGCCTGTCACGAAATTACCGCGGCATTCTCCTGTAGGGGCGGACCTATGTGTCCGCCCTTTCCCGCAAGCGCGTGCCTTGCATTTGGACAGACACGCAGCGCCTGCCCCGGATCGGAGTCCGGGGCAGGCGCTGGAATGACGGTAATAAGTTCCGGGGGGTGTCAGGATTCATAGGTTGTAGTACCTATTTCGGGACGAACCCTAATCCTCTATGGAATGTGAATCCAAGACCGCGGTTCAACTCAATCCACAATGCCCCCCGTTTCCGGACCACGCATTTGCTGCTTGGGACAAATAGTCGGCCTTCAGCTTCGCGTGGCAGACCTTCGCATCGACCACGTCATTGCGAGAAGTGAAACGACGAAGCAATCTCCACATTCACCGAGCAGGAGATTGCTTCGCTGCGCTCGCAATGACATCTTATACCAACTATCATCGCAAGAAAGCGACAACGAAATATGAAAGTCTTTTCCGTTGTTTACTGGTCCGGGGCTTCGCCTCGGACAGGGTACTCCAAGAGCGCGCACGCTGCGCATGGACTTGGAGGGTAGGCCCTAGCCGGGCAGGCATTTCAACTTCAGTCTACCGACAGCTGTCATGTCACGTAAGCTGTCCGGGGCCCGCTCAATCGCCCCACGCGCAGTGGCTCCCCTCCAAACCACCCCATACGTTGACCCATAAAGGGGTGGCTTTGTCCACGGGACTTTCATGCGAATGCGCGTTCAAACAAGTGATAAAGAGCACTGCTGGGCAAGCCGGCAGTGGCACCCAAGAAACCTATCTCACTCTCTTGATTGCGCATTGGTATTACGACAGCCCCCGAATGACTGACAACCGCCCCGGGATGTTGGACACGTCCGGATTGTGTGATAGGATGGAGACCCGGTTCCCCAAGACCCAAGAAATGCTGGAGAATCAATGACTGACACAGCCGACGGCACACCTGAACCCAGGAGCCCCGCGGAACTCAAGGCCGCGTTTGCGTCCGAGAAATACCTGCTCCCCACGCACGCCGCGACCGTGCTCTACCTGGCAGGCGAGCTTGGGAAACCCGTGATGGTGGAAGGCCCGGCAGGGGTGGGAAAGACGGACCTATCGCGTGTCTTATCGCGCGTGCTGGACCGACGACTGATTCGCCTTCAGTGCTACGAAGGGCTGGACGAAGGCAAGGCCCTTTACGAATGGCAGTACGGCAAACAGCTTTTGTACAGCCAGATCCTCAAAGACAAGATCTCCGACATCATGGCCGGACAACCTGATCTGTCCGAGGCTATGGACAAGATTTTTTCCTTTGAAGATGTTTTCTTTTCCGAGCGCTTCCTGCAACCTCGGCCGCTGCTGGAGGCCATAAGCTCACCGGAACCGGTCGTGCTCCTCGTGGATGAGGTGGACAAGTCCGATCCGGAATTTGAAGCTTTCCTGCTGGAGGTTCTATCGGACTTCACGGTCAGTATACCTGAGGTCGGAACCGTGTCTGCCGTGACTATCCCTCGGGTCATCCTCACCAGCAACAGCGACAGAGAAATGAGCGATGCGTTGAAGCGGCGGTGTCTCCACCTGTTCCTTGATTTCCCTCCACCCGAGACCGAGCTGGAGATTGTCAGGCTCAAGGCGCCGGATCTGGATGAAGCCATCGCGCGACAGGTGGTGGCCGTGGTGGATCGGTTGCGACAGATGTCTTTAAAAAAGAGCCCCAGCATCAGTGAAACCCTGGATTGGGCCGCTGCGCTCGTGGCCCTGTGCGTTAACAATCTCTCGGACGAGGTGCTGGACCAAACTCTGAGTGTGCTACTCAAGTACGAGCGTGATCTGGATCTGGCCCGCGAAAAGCTACCGGAACTCAGACAGGCGCTAGTCTGACAGCCACTGGAGAGCGCAACTACCTTGTGTCATGAAAGTATGGATAGGGTTGCTCCCTCAACCTTGAGCGGACTGGAAAGTCCGCCCTACATTTGAATCCGTGGCAGAGGACTCGACTATGGCGCCACGCATTGAAAATGGGCGCTAACCTGGTGAACGGACCGCGAGTCCCGGAGGGACTCCTGATAGTAGCCCCGGAATTCATTCCGGGGTACGCAGGCCTGACAAGGCAATTCCCGAGTCCCAGAGGGACGACTGAAATTCCTTCCCTGCTGGTCGGAGTTCAGCCGTCCCTTCGGGACTCGGGCCGGTTGGTAGGCACGGCATACCCGGCGATGAATCGCCGGGCTACTATCCAATGTTCCTCCGGAACATCTCGTGTGCACGGCCTAAGGGTCCGTCACGAAATAGCCCTTGCAACTGACACGCGCCTCATCCTTGCAATAAAGACGGCGCGACGCATGCGTCGCGCCGTACGTCCTTGGCCCGCGGCGCCTTCTGTTGCTGTCAGGTTTATTCTGTGACAAGCCCTAAGTTAACGCCTATAGGCGGAGGGTGATCTTAGCGCCGAATATCAATGCGCATCACTATATCTCGACGGAAAGTGGTCGCGCTCGACACTGTTAGCGAGACATTTCACTATGGAAGCGCCAATACTAGATTTCGCGGGCCGCCTTCGGAAGACCGGCATCAAGGTCTCCACCGCGGAACTCATGGACGCGTTTGAGACTTTGGCTCACCTCAACCTTGAGGACAAGTCCGTATTCAAGGCCGCGTTCCGGGCAACCTTGATCAAGCGGGCACGCGACATCCCGGTCTTCGATGAGTTGTTCGATCTCCACTTCTTCGGCGGCCCGCGTTTGGGGTCGGCCCCGGAGGAGCGCGAAGACCAGCCACAGAAAGAACTGCCCGTGCATGCGTCCGAGCCCCATGAGACGCGTCGGTCGGACCTGTCACCCGTCACTGAAATGATTATGAGCGGACGGTTCGGCGCCTTGACCAGGCTCATGCTGGATCGAAGCCAGGACCTGGCCCTGAAACGAATGGAGATCCCCCCTATCAGCGGCAGCTTCTTTCTGGGCCGGTTCAAGCGGGTAATGGAGCTCGACCGGGTTCGGCTGGAAACTGAGCAGATCCTTGCGGAAATGCAGGATCGCGGTCTGGATCCCGCGGAAATTCAGGCCATGCGCGAGTACATGGATCGAAATATTGACCGCCTCGAGAGAGAAATAGAGAACCTGATCCAGAACGAGGTGGACAAGAGCCGTTTCCTTAGTTTGCGTCGCCTGATGGATGAAGATCTGACCGACCGCGATCTGTTCCGCCTATCTGAAGAGGATTTCCTCGCGATGCGACCGGCAGTTGAACGCCTTGCTCGCCGCCTGAAAGAACGGCTGAGTCTCAGACTCAGGTGGGCCGACACGGGAAGGTTCGACATAAAGACCACGCTGAGAAAGAACATAGGTTATGGCGGGCCCTTGCCTGATCTCCGTTTCCGGAACAAGAGGCCTGCGCGGCCTCAGGTGCTGGCCCTGTGTGATGTGTCCAGGTCGGTCCGCGATTTCTCAAGGTTCATGCTTCTCTTCCTTTACACGCTCAAGGAGGTAATCGCCAGGATCAGGAGCTTCATTTTCGTAGGAGACCTGACGGAAGTAACTCTCCTGTTCCAGCAGCATGATTTGAATGAGGCGGTATCCCTGGCCGCTGCGGGCCATGGATTGACTTATCCCTTTGGGACCGATTACGGCGCGTCGCTATCTCAGTTCACCGACCAACACCTATCCGCGATCAACTCAAAGACCACCGTCATCATACTGGGAGACGCGCGCAACAACAATCTGCACCCCCGGACCGAGGCTTTGGAGGCAATGGCCGACCGGGCGAAAAAGATGATTTGGCTCAACCCCGAACCGCGATCGTACTGGGGCCTTGGGGACAGCGTTATGCACCTCTACAAACCCTACTGCACCAAAGTCACTGAATGCAGTACACTCAAGCAGCTGTCCACTATCGTGGAGGAGAACCTGATCCCTTGAGCCGTGTCTATCCGGCCTGATGCCCGGCACGCTCATAAAACCTTGTGAACAAACGGGAGTGATGTTGTGGCCACAGCGTTGACGAGCAAGCTTTCAGCCATCCAGGAGGAGGTGGCCCGGTTTGCGGGGGATAACATCTCCCATCGGAGCGAACTGGGCGGTACGTCCGAATTCCCGTGGGACATCTGGCGCGCTATGGGGGAGGCCGGTCTTCTCGGGCTCGCCCTGCCCCCTCAGTACGGTGGACGGGACGGAGGCTATGCAGCTTTGGTCGTGGCCGGTGAAGCCCTTGTCCGCCACGGGGGCAACCTGGGCTTGGCCCTGTCAGTGGCTGTGCATCATATTGTCGCGAAGTTCCTTATCCTGGGTTTTGGAGACGACCGGCAACGTCAAGAGTACCTACCAAGTATGGGCTCCGGGAAGATGATCGGATGCCTCGCTGTTTCCGAACCCAAGACCGGCGCGCACCCGAAACACCTGAAAACTGTTGCGGCTCCACAAGGGGATCTGTACCTTCTCAACGGTGAAAAGACCTACCTGACCAACGGCCCCATTGCGGATCTGTTTGTGGTAATGGCCGTTACCGGAGATGAAGAAGGCAAAAAGCTCATTACTGCCTTTGTGATTCCTAAAGACACCCCGGGTACGTCCCAGACCGAGCCATTGGCTCTTGATTTCCTGCGTCCGTCGCCTCACGGCGGAATCAAACTGGACAACGCGAGCGTCCCTGCCGCAAACATCCTGGGTCGGGAAGGCGCGGCGTACGAAACCATGATCAAACCTTTCCGCGAGATCGAGGATGCAGTGTTGATGGGTCCCATAGTCGGGGGCATGGCCGCGCAACTGGAGATGGTGATGGGACTGATCAGAGCCCAAGGAATCGCCGCCACAGAGGAGATCAAGACCGCGCTCGGCAGACTGCAATTCCTTGTCCACCAGGCCCGGATAATCGCCTATGAAGCGGGCATGATGCTCGACAGTCCCAGTCATACTGAATTCTTGTCCCTTTTGCTTTCCGGCCGCGATCTTGGAGCACGCTTTCAATCTGAACTTGAATCGCTGCTTCAGGAATCGGGCGTCATCCCCTCACCTGAACTGCGGACATTGACAAAGGACCTTACCTTTGCAGGCAATATTGCCAAAAATGTTGCACTGAAAAAGCAGATAAGAATGGGAGAAACCCTTTTGCAAAACCGATCCGGAGCCTCGCGCCCAGAATAGGGACCGTAGCTTTTTTGATAGCGTACTCGCATGAAAGTCCCGTGGAAAAAGCCACCCCTTTGCGGTTCAACGTATGGGGTGGTTTGGAGGGGAGCCACTGCGCGTGGGGCGATTGAGCGGCCCCGGACAGCTTACGTGACATGACAGCTGTCGGTAGACTGAAGTTGAAATGCCTGCCCGGCCAGGGCCTCCCCTCCAAGTCCATGCGCAGCGTGCGCGCTCTTGGAGTACCCTGTCCGAGGCGGAGCCACGGATCAGTCAACAACGGTAAGGATTTTCATATTTCGTTGTCGCTTTCTTGCGATGATAGGTGGTATGAGTGTTTTGAAATAGAGGGAGGATTAGGAAACATGTCGGTACTCTTTTCGCCCATGAAAATAGGGACTCTGGAAATCAAGAACCGCTTTGTTCACTCGGCAACTCACGAGGCCATGGCAACGGCCGATGGTCTTGTGACCGATCAGATGGTGAAGCGGTACCAAAATCTCGCCAAGGGTGAAGTCGGGCTCATCATCCCGGGGTATATGGGCATTCAGCCTTCGGGCCGGGCCAACGTGAATGAAACGGGAATCCACTCGGATGAAATGATCCCGGGGCTTAAGCGGATGACTGAGGCGATTCATGAAAATGGGGGCAAGACGGTTTTCCAGTTGGCCCATGCCGGACGGCAGAGCACCAAGGCGATCTGTGGACAAACCCCGATGAGCCCGTCAGGCAAGGGCAGGGACCCTCTCTACTTCGTCAAGCCGCGGGAAATGAACGAAGATGATATCCAGAACGTGATCCGGGGCTTCGGCAGCGCGGCCGCACGAGCCGTCGAAGCAGGAGCGGATGGGATTCAGATTCACGGGGCCCACGGATACCTGGTCAATCAGTTCCTTTCCCCGTTTTTCAATCAGCGTAAGGATGCATGGGGTGGCTCAGATGAGAATCGTTTTCGTTTTCTGAAAGAAGTGTTCCTGGAAATCAAGAAGTCGGTCCCGGAAGGAACGCCGATCTTGATAAAGCTGAGCACTCACGATCACACACCGCGGCAGGGCATTACGCATGAGGCGGCGAAATTCTATGCCGGGAAACTTGCGGAAATAGGCATTGACGCGGTGGAAATCAGTAGTGGAACAACGCTCTACTCTTTCATGAACATCTGCCGCGGGGACGTGGCTGTCGACCAACTGGTTGCCGGAGTCCCCAAATGGCAGAGACCGATCGGCCGAATGATGATGAAGCGGTTGGTTGGCAAGTACGGCCTGGAAGAAGCGTATCATCTGGAAGCTGCCCGGGTCATCAAGCCGGTGCTTGGGGAAATCCCTCTGATACTGGTCGGAGGCATGCGAACGGTCGGCAGCATGGAAGGAATACTTCAAAACGGTTATGCGGATTTTGTCTCCATGAGCCGCCCCTTTATCAGGGAGCCGTTTCTCGTGAAAAGGATAAAGGACGGAAAGACCGACCGGGCTTCCTGCGTATCCTGCAACAAGTGTGTCATGACAATAACGGCGCATACGCCCCTAAAATGCTACCATAGACCGAGCTGATCCGCCCGTGCGGTCCGCGGAGGCATGAATCAGAAGAACGTCCTGAGCATGTATTCCACGGAGCTTTCAGGATTCAGCGGACTCCTCCGGAGATGCTGAGCATCCAGCCACTTTTGGTACTTTTTCCATTGCCGAACAACATCAGCCGGCGGCCTCAGATAATAATAGTAGGGCTTCGCGGGGACCTGTCGCCGCGCGGCGGGTTTAGGGGCCGGGTGGTGACGCTGATAAACATTGGGCCCGGTGTACGGATAAAAATGGGCCTGCTGAGCCCGGCCGAGCATGGGAATCAGAATCAGGCAGGCCGCGATCGTCACGGCTATAGAAAACACTCTTGGCATCCTTGACCTCCTTCTGTTCCTTTCCGGAAATTGATTTCGGATCCAACGAAACCCAATCCACGTGTAAAAATAAAGGTCAAGACCGCAACAGCCAATATTTCAGAACGTCATCTTCGGCGGCGGTCCGAGCCCAACGATTAGCGACAAGTCCAAGGGAAGCATGCCCCACGGGCACATCTTGCAGCCTGGTGCGAGAGGGGGGACTCGAACCCCCATGGGTTACCCCGCCGGATCCTAAGTCCGGTGCGTCTGCCAAATTCCGCCACTCTCGCTCGCCAAAGCCCAAACCGATTCTCACCGGACTATTGTTATCATACGCCCGCCATATCATGTCAAGCGGTCTATTGTCTCTTCATTGTTCTCGACCACTGTGTAAGAGGAATGTTTCTGAAATCTCGTATGTTGGTGGTTCGTTTGCGTTATGGAATGCCCAAAACGCAGAAATGGCAGGACCGCTCCTAGCAATTGTAGGGGCAGACCCCGGATCGGAGTCCGGGGCAGGCTCTAGAATGACGGATATAGTATCCGGTTGAACGGTATACGGCTTAAGTCACCAGCATTGCCCTCCAAACCACCCCATACGCCGACCCGGATGGGGGTGGTTTTTTCACGGGACTTTCAGGTAAATGCGCAATCAAGAGAGTGAGATCGGTTTCTTGGGTGCCACTGCCGGCTTGTCCAGCAGTGCTCTTCTGGATGCAGCTCAGTTTCAGCGCCGGCCCGAATTACTTGCCGGTGGCCACTTTGGTGTAGGGCGCACAATCTGAATTCAATCTTACTGCTTGGAGGCGGCACTTTTCTTGTGGTAGCTTGGGAGCATTGGTCCGGCTCATATTGAGCCGCAGGCGCTCATGCCGGGGCCAGGCGGTTCCTGAAAAAGTCGGAACACGTCATGCGGAGAAAGCCAATGCACAAGAGTGATGCGGAGTTCCTCACCAAGACACAGTTTCTCGACAGCCTGTCGGACGAAGCAAGGCTGCACCTGCTGGCGGCCCTCAAGCCGGTGAAGTTGTCCGCCGGAGAAAGGCTGATGAGTCAGGGAGAGGCGGGTGATTGCTTCTACATAATCCGGAGCGGAACAGGTGTCGTCAGCGTCGAAAAGGACGTTGTTCTCAAACCAATTGCCATAGTAGGGCCGGGTGAAACGGTCGGAGAGATCGCGGTGCTCACGGGCGAGCGTCGTTCTGCGCATGTTGATGCCCAAACCGATATGAGACTGTGGAAGCTTGACGGGGTTGGAGTTGAGAGCATATGCTCTCGGCATCCAGAAGTATGGCAGTTTCTGACCGAAGTTGTGGCAGCCAGGTTTGCTCGATCGACTGTTATCGCAGACCGGACCATCGGCAAATATGTCATCAACGAATTCGTGGGCCGCGGAGGCTGGAGCATTGTTTACAAGGGGGTCCACGCAACCCTGAATATGCCGGTTGCAATCAAAATGCTCAGACACAATCTCGCTGCGCAGCCTGAGTTCCTCGACGGGTTTGAGAATGAGGCGAGCATAATTGGAGGCCTGAATCACGAGAATATAGTCAAAGTATACGACATAGAGCATCTTTATCGAACGGTCTTCATAATCATGGAATATGTTCAAGGCAGAGCCTTATCGTCAATCCTCAGATCGGTAAAAAGGCTGCCGCTTACCAGGGCACTGCACATTCTGCTCCAGGTATGTTCCGGGCTGGAGTACGCTCACAAGAGCGGCATAGTACACGGAGACGTGAAGCCGAGCAACATTCTCATCCGGGAGGAGGACAAGGCCAAGATCCTGGATTTCGGTTTAGCCTGCGCTCCAGGTACCATCCGTTCATCGATGGCTGGAACCCCACATTATGCTGCTCCAGAACAGATCAACAAGGGACTTCTGGACGAACGATCGGACATCTACTCGTTGGGAATCGCCGCATACCGCATCATTACAGGCCACTATGCCTTCAGTGCCAGTGACGCCCGGTCGCTTCTCCGCATGCATCTTACTGCCGACATTCCCGATCCCAGGTCCCTGGTCCCTGATTTACCAGACGAGCTGTACACATTCCTGACCAGAGCAACTCGCAAGAATCCCGCGGAAAGGTATCAGAACATAGGCCGGATTATTAACGAACTCGAGCCATTATCAGAAAGGCTTGGAGTTCAAGTTGCCTCTGAATCGACAGATCACCAGAATATGAAAAGCCTGTTATTGCTCTACAGAAACGAACATCGCGAAATGATCGAGCGGCTGGTAGCTGATTTCGGTAGCGAAATCAACAAAACAGGAGCCGTTCTCTGTGAAGCTGATTACAAAAAGTCGTAGACTTAGGCAGAACCAGAACATTTGACACTGACTTTGACCCTTACGTGAAACTGAGGCTGTAGCGGGTCATTTCGGTGGGACCGGCGTTGCGACAGCCTCCTAGTATCGTTGCAGGACAATGCCCCGGGGTGTTACCTGTATTGTCCTGGTCATGGTTGGAGTCCAGGTTTCCGCCCAGCTCTCTCCCTTTGTTTTCGTTTCACCGTGCTTGAATTTGTACTCGGTTTTCACCTCAAGGGATCTTAGATTGGCCATCTGCTGGGCGCCAAACGTGCCGTCTTCGGGGGCCCAAAAATCGGTGGTGCCGACGAGGAAGAGGACCCTAATCTTGAAACCGGTGACATGGAAATAATTGCCGCCACCCAGTATGATCTGCCCGTTGCGCAAGAGCGCATTGTTCTCCAGCTTGTATGAAACCGCGGAAGCGTACAGTCGACCCGCCTGCAGCCCTGCGGTGGAGAACCGGCTCGTGGTGAAGTCGTAGAGAAAACTTGTCACGTCCACATTGGTCACTTCTTCTGATGCATTCTTGAACCCGACGATCAGCGCGTCCATATCATACTCTGTGTACTTGCCGTCCAGGCTACTGGCCACGAAGCTGGCCGCGTCCGCGTCGTCGAAATAGGCCGTATCCTGAAACACGTTCAGCAGACTCGTTGTAATCGCGGCATCAAGAAACCTTCCGTAGTTCACATAAAGTTCCCGGTAAGCCGTTCCATCGGAATTGTCCGGAAACAGGGCCAGTCTGTCCTGATCCCCGATGCCGTACCCCGCGTGCATGATGTCGTTCCTGATCATGAACATTGCCATGGACACTTCTTCTCGAAACGATTTGTCCTTTGCCATATACTTGCCGTGGCCGGCCTGATACGCAAAAAATGATGCAGCCGCCGCGATAACCAGCCCGAGCAATGCCACGGCGACCAGCATCTCCACAAGCGTGAACCCCTCATTGGACCGTGTGACGTTCATAATGTCGCTCCGCTTTCCACATCACATTGATCGGACCAGGCCCAAAGGGACACTACTCTTCCAGCAGTTTTCCGATCTTTGGCCGTTGTCGGCTCGGTCGGCAGATTATCCTCAGAATCGTTGCGCCAGTTCAATCGCCCACAGCTTTCTTTTCAGTTTCCGGGTAGTGCGCACGTTGGAACCGATCTGGTTACGGAGTGTCATTACCTCACTCTTCATCGATCGCACATCTTTCCAGTCCGGGGGAGGCCATTGGTTCTCAAATGACTTGAGAGCATCGCGCTTTACATCCAGTGTTTCTCTTAGCTCGTCGGTTTCCAGAACAAGGTCCTCAACACGTTCGCGGATCTCATTCGTGGAAGCGCCCTGGTACGGGTCAACGGCCGGCGCCCTATGTATTGCGGACGTGGAGGCAAACTTCCCTGGGCCGCGCGATCGGACCCACTCCACGAGGGTGCGAAAGGCAGGGCTACCAGGAATGCGAGCACAGCTGCGCCTGCGATCTTCAATGTCGGTTTCAAACTTGGGCGCCGGGAGCCCGACTCTTCCCCGGGCGCGGCTGTTCGGGCCGCTTCCAAGGCGGCTATGACAAGACTGTTCACCGAAGCGGGTTCCGGGTCAGGTCTATCCATGGGTTCAAGCAGACACAGGGCCTGGATCATGCGCAGCGTCGCCAGTAGAGCCTCCCCTGTCTGTTTGTCGAGCATCTCCCGTATCACCACCGGCGCCTGTCGCATGATTTTCCGGGCCCCGTCCCCATCCGTTCGCAGGATTACACCCAAGTTCTTGAAGAATCTCTGAGGATCATCGGTGGTCTGACCATAGAGTCGAATGCGATATCCCTGCCATGAAATCTGCGAATCTCTTGGTATTGGAGCGGCCATAGTGATACCTCCTTCTGCAGCCGGCACACCTGAGACATGAGATCATGGGACATGCGTCGCTCCTCACAAATGATGTCTGGTGTGTCCCGTGGATCTTCATGCTTCATTAGCGCTGTTCCTGAGATGAAAACGGCATAAATCCGCATTCAGTCTAGTCTCTTGGTCCTGACAACCGCCAACTCGACCTCACATTTCGGGCCTGTTCCACTCGCGCCGAAGATTTGCGCATGCCGCTCCGACTTGCCTTCGGCAAGCCAGAATTCGACGAAATATTCACCAACTTCCCAGCCGGCCGTATCCTGGGGGTCGGTGCTGTATCCGACGCATTTATTGGTGGCTGTGTATTTCCCTGTACCGGGTAACTCGACATCTTCAATGAATTTTGAGGGATCCGTGTCGTCAACCACTTTGTAAGCCACCGGATTCATCGAGCTGTCGAATTCGACGTTCTTGTCGATGGGGTTCAACTCCTTGAAAGCTATCATGGAGGCGCCGTCGGCCAGATTGAACATCTTGGAATAACTCTTGAGCGCGGCGGTCAGCCTGATATCGAGCCTGGACTGGGTCAGGAGACCCACAATGCTGTTGACTTAAGGAAAAAGTGATATTTTTCATGGATAACACCTCAGGAATATTTGGTTATTCTATTGACATCCTCTTGTTGGCGTGCGATAAATGGCGATATAATAATCAGTTAGGAGGTTTTCGTTATGGCGCGCTTCATGCAGAGAAAAATCATGCCGACTTGCCGGTGTAGTCAATAACCGCGTTGTTCGAGGATCTCTCCGATCGAGCCGAGTAGGTTCGGAATGCTGATGGGCTTCGCTACGACCAGGTCCACTCCGGTACTGATCTTTTCCCGGTCCGATCGGACTTCTGCACCCCAGCCGGTACAGATTGCGATGAGAGGTTTAGCCCAACCCTTTTGTTGACAGATCCGTTTGATTCGTTTTCCTACCTCCCATCCATTGATTCCAGGCACTCCCAAATCCGAAATCACGATGTCCATTCTCTCACGCTCAAATATCCCGATGCCAGCCCGGCTATCGCCGCCAAACGTTCCGACTTAAGAAGCAGTTCCTCGCCCTTTCTTCGTTCCGTGATGTCAAGGTCAATACCGCGGTATCCAACAAGGGTTCCACTGGAATCAAAATACGGAACACCGCTGGACAACAGAATCCTGATCCCAACATTCCTGTGTTCATTGCTACTCTCGAGATCTCGGAAAGGCTTGTGGGATTGCACAAAGGATTCATACAGTTCCGCGACTCTTTTTGCTTCCTCAGGGGGCATGAGGGCGAATCGTGACATCCCAACGATCTCGTCGGGGTTATAGCCCAGCAGTTCTGTAACCCGTGGGCTCGAATAGGTTATGATTCCTGTGGAGTCGATTTCCCAGATCCACTCGCTCGTCGTTTCCGTCAGAGATCTGAAGCGCTCCTCGCTTTCTCGCAGGGCCTCCTGAGCTCGCCTACGCCGGTCAATCTCGTCACGAAGCTGTTCATTCGCCAGCAAGAGATCCGCGGTGCGTGTCTCCACCCGTCGCTCGAGTTCTTCGTGAGCTTTCTCCAGAGCTTGTTCAACACGTTTAGCTTTTATGGCATTGTTGACAGTGATGGGAACGGTCTTAAGCCAATGATTCTCGGCATCTTTTATGAGATAGTCTGCAGCCCCAAGCTTCATGGCTTCCACAGCGACTTCTTCGCTGCCACTGCCCGTAATTATCACGACCGGGACGCCCCTTGGTACGTCCTCCAAGACATCGAAGGCAGCTTGTTTTCGATGACGACGGCCATGGACGGAGGAGGAGCGACTAGCCGAATAGCGTCCTGCACAAGACTTTCCAGATTGACCACGGCCTTTTCTTCTCTGACTCGGCCGATCTTGGAATATTGCAGGATGTCTTCGATCAGATCGTGCATGAGTTTAACGCGTCCGATCAGCTTCTCAACATATTCCTTCCCGACTGCGTCAAGGACTTCAGCGTAGTCTTCACCTATCCAATGAGCGAGCTGTCGAACGGATCTCAAGGGAGCCTTCAGGTCGTGCGAGACCACATAGGCAAATTCCTTGAGGTCGCGGTTAGCCGCCTCGAGATCCTTTCCCGTTTCCCGAAGCCCATGTTCGGCTCGTTTACGTTCAGAAATCTCGCCGACTAGTTTCCGGTTCACTTCGTTCAACTCCGCGGTTCTCTCGGTTACCCGGACCTCGAGATGGTCGTGAGCATCCTGGAGCTGCTCATACATCAAGTTTCCTTGCGAATAGCTCGTGAAAACCTGAATGAGCATAATCAAGAGACCGCTCAGGAGCGAAACGAACGCCACCACCCAGGGAATGTGAGAGCGCTCAGCTACAAATCTAGATCGCGGGGCCACTTGAACCAAGTAGAATCCCGTTCCCTGAATAGTCCCTCCTGCGATCGCAACGGGAGGTTCTTTTGCTGTCTCGGACCCTCGAGGCTCGAGTATTGAAGTGGCCCGGCTCAAGTCATCGGGCGATATTCCGAAGAGAACTTGAATCTTGTGTCCGACGAGATTCTCGGGACCCAGGACAAGCGTACCGCTGGAATCAGTCAGCCCGCTGAAATAGTCGGTCCGTTGCAGGGTCACGAGCTGGATTTGATCTTGAATGGTCCGTGTGTAGAGTTCCATCAGGAGCAGCCCCGTTCCCTGGAACTTGTGCATCACGGGACCGAAAAGAAGGACTCTGCATATGCCGGAATCGCAAACGGAGCGAACATTGACGGCTTTCGCCTCTCCGGGCACCAGCCTTTCGAAAAGTGCCTCGTTCATCCATCTCCCTTTTGGGGAAAAGTCCGTCGGTTCTCAATCGGCTGAATTCAGCGGCCCTCCGCTGAAAGAATTCTGCGAGGACGGCCCTCTTGTTCTTTGTGTCAAGGACAAAGGCTCTTCTGTTGGATTCCGCCGGTTCAGCCGACGTTCGGTAGATTCTGAGCAACATATAGCCGGTGACGACCGAAAGCACGAGGAGTAACACCACGATAACGAAAGCAGACCACGCGAGCCGTCTCTTCTCCATCGACGCACCTGTGTCGCTGATTAGAGCCTTGATCAGTTTACTTGCAGTCCACGCCGTCCCCCTGGTTCCAGGAAGACATACTCACAACTTTGTCGAAACGACAGATGTTCCCTGCTCTACCCCAAATCTTGAGACCACCGTGTGTGGCCCGTGTTGGGTGGATCGACTGTCCAGTCGATGGGCGGTATTCCGCAATCCTAAGAATCCATTGTCGCACTATCAGGTCTCCAATTGAACGGGAATTATGCGGCGGTCCAGCCATTTTGGGGTCTTGGGGTTGGTAGCCGGGCGAGTGATGGTGCCCGGGAACCCGAAAAGTCTCAGTGTCTCCTCCCACAAGACCTGATAGAGGCAAAACCGTCGTCATGTTGCCGGAAAAGACTCTTTTTCTAGTATTTGAGCGTATCTCACCGAAAGCCTCTCGGTCAATCAAAATATTCTCGTCGGCCCTCAGTCGAAAACAGCGCGGCAGCGTCATACCAAGGGCCTTGCAATTGCACTGATTCGCATGAAAATCCCGTGGGAAAAGCCACCCCTTTATGGGTCTACGTATGGGGTGGTTTGGAGGGGAGCCACTGCGCGTGGGGCGATTGAGCGGGCCCCGGACAGCTTACGTGACATGACAACTGTCGGTAGCATGACGTTGAAATGCTTGCCCGGCTAGGGCCTCCCCTCCAAGTCCATGCGCAGCGTGCGCGCTCTTGGACTACCCCTGTCCGAGGCGAAGCCACGGACAACTGAACAACGGAAAAGACTTTCATGTTTCGTTGTGCCTGTGCTTTCAGGCATGTAAGTTGGTATGAGGGGGGCCGTCGGGTAACTGGCGGTCTTACCTCGATTCAAATCTCTTGACGCGGCTTCTATCTGTGGGCGAATACGCGGGCTTTCCATTTGTCCTGGCGGGTCTTTTCCTTGTCTCCCAGGATTTCGTGACACCTGGCTCGAAGCAGGTACACTTCGCCGCTGTATGGGTTGATTCGCGCGGCCTGGTCCAGATCAGTGACGGCTTTGGTGTACTCTTTGAGCTCCATGTATAGTTTTGCGCGCCGCAGCCTTGCCTGGAGGCTGTCCGGAGCTATGTTCAAGGCCCTGGAATAGGCCTCCAGCGCTCTATCTATGTGTGCGTCCGCCATGTGGATGTCACCGAGCGTCATGTATGCCGGAGCGTATGATGAATCGAGTTTCAGGGCGCGGCCGGCCTCGGCCATGGCCGCGGACATTTCGCCCTTGGTCATCAAGGCCTCAGCCAGGAGCCGATGACCCACCGGGTTGTCGGGCTGGAGCCTGATGGCTTCGGCCAAGTCCTTCATAGCTCGTTCAAGTTGCTTTTCGTTGAAATATAGGCTTCCTCGGAGTAGCCACGCTTCGGGATTCTTGGGGTCTTGCTCGACCGCGCGGTTCAGATCCGCCAGCGCCCGATCTCCACGGGCCATGAGCTTGAGAATTTGTGCGCGCTTCACCAGAACCCATGGACAACAAGTCTGAAGCTGCTCGGCCTTGTTCAGATCCCGGAGCGCGCCCAGGTAGTCTCCTGTGGTCAGGTACGCCATTGCTCGGTTGGTGTACGCCATAGGATTGTCCGGTGCGAGGAGTATAGATCGGCGGAAGCTCTCCAGGGCCTCGGAATATTTGCCGATCATCATCAGAACGGTGCCCTGGTTGAGAAACAATGTGGAATCCGACGGATCAAGGGCCGCAGCCTTCCGATAGTCCTCCAGCGCCGGCTCGAGATTGTTCAGGGCACGATACGTGTCCGCGCGGTACCAGTAAATCTCCTTCATGTCCGGGTTGAGCTTCAGGGCCGCGTCGAAATCTGAGAGGGCCTTGCGAAGTTGAGAATCCCTGAGATAAGCGAATCCCCTACGGAAGATGGCTTCAGGGTTCTTGGGATCGATCTTGAGCAGCTTGTTCATTTCCAGGACAGCCGCGCGATAGTCTTGTTTTTGGATGCTGATCGCGGAACGCCCAAAATAGGCGCTGGTCTCACCGGGATCCAGGTTGGTGCTCTTGTTGAACAGCCGTTGCGCCTCCTCAAGTTCGCCTTTGTAGAAATGGATCAGGCCCATACTCGCAATTAACGCTGCCGGGGCCTCCGACATGTGCGCGGCCTTTCCAAGGTCGCGCAGGGCCCCGTCGTAGTCCTTCATTTTCTGGAGCAGCCGGCCCCTGGCTTCCAAGGCCTCCGTCATAGTGGGATTCACTTGAAGCGCGGCAGTGCAGTCTTCCACAGCCGAATCATTCTGAGTCATTCGCTCTCGCGCCCGTGCCCTGACGACAAACGCGGAAGCGTTTCGTGGTTCCTTCCGGATTACCTTGTCGAGCAACTCCACCGCTTTCGTTGACTCCCCACGGTCGATGAGCTTTTCAGCCCTGTCCAACGTAGGCTCGGTGGGCCGACTGCATCCCCAGAGCAGTATGCAGGGAAAAAGAACCAGAAAGCACAGGACCATTCTTCCCCGAGCTTGCCTTGATCTCGCGGCAAACGGTTCCGCGTCGGTAATCTGGTTGAAGATTGATGTCATGGATTCTTCTCGGCGTCGCCTCTTGGAAATCTAAGTTCACTGCGCGGTTTTGTCAACCATTTGAGAAAATCCCACTCATCTCCATGTGACCGGTTTTCGATTTGGCGAGGGGCTCTCCGGTAAGCCTTCAGTTTCGCGGGGCAGATCCTCTCATCGCGTGTGTCATTGCGAGGAGTGAAACGACGAAGCAATCCCCATACCCGGCGCGCAGGAGATTGCTTCGCTGCGCTCGCAATGACATCCTGCCATTCCCCCGCGTAAGTGAATGGTCACGGCTCTCCGGTTCTTTCCACTTGAATTCCACCGCAAAGTGTGCATTAATTATCCGGCGATTTCGGCTGCGTACCTCATTTTATTAAACCGAATTCGCAGTTCCCCGTGGAAGGACCATTTCTCAAGCTCTCAGGAGGAATCATCATGAATATACCGTGGGACGGCTTGGCCCATGTGCAACATTTCTTCCAGTTGGACTTCATCTTCAGCGGGCTTGAAGTGTCTTCCATGGCGGTCTTTTTGGCCCGGGTCACTGCCCTGATCGTGTTCGGGGGAGGGCTCCTCTACGCGCTCTTTCGAGTAGCGTTGAAACTTCTGGATTGCCTCAAGGCCGTGGCTGAGAGTCTGGGTCCTCTACCCAAGTCCTTCTTCCTTCTTCTGGTACTTGTGATTCCCCTTTCTCCCGATAGTCTGGGGGCTGTGTGGATCGGCTATGTTCTACTGGCGCTGAGTCTCTTCGGTGTAGCCGCTGTCGGAGCAATGATCGTGGTGGTGTGGAAACATGGTGTGGATCACCTCTTACGTCTCCTGGACACCCTCCGAACAAAACAGGAAAAGACCGAGACCTATGTCAGGGAATCCATGTTACCGCCGGACAATCTGATGGGGCGGCTTTCAGATCCCGCGCCGGCCGGTAGGTATAACGACTAGATTGGTTGCAAAACCTCGGTCCGCGGAGCATAATTCCTCTATAGACATTTAAGCTCGTCGCCGAGGGAACCGCGATCATGAACAGGCTCAGGCTTTTTAAGACGGCGAGGATTCTTCGGGGGGCCACTATTGCTGTGGTCGCCGTCTTTGTGGTTCTTGCTGGCATCGCGGGCGCGGAGGATAAGAACCAGGAGTTGTTTGCGGCCGTGATGACCGGACGAGCCGAGGATGTAGCCCGTCTACTAAAGCTGGGCGCGGACGTCAACGCCAAAGAGGACGAGCACGGTGTGTCGGTTCTGATGGGGGCCGGCTTCAAAGGTGACGCGAGAATAGCAAGAATCCTGTTGGACAACGGCGCCAAGGTCAATTACATGAGCCCGACCGGCCATACCGCGTTGACATGGGCCGCTCTGAACGGTCATCCGGAAATTGTGAAACTGCTGCTTGAAAGGGGCGCAGACGTCAATCAGCGGGACAAAGGGGGTAGATCAGCGTTGATGTACGCTGTGATAAAGGGGCGGCCGGACGTGGTGAAGCTGCTCCTGACCAAAGGCGCTGATATGGGCATTGCGGACAAATCCGGTATCACGCCGATGAAGATGGCTGTGCAGTCGGGTCGAGACGAGATCATAAGAATCCTCGGGGGTGGCGGCAAAAGCACTACTACACGCGCCGAGAAAACGGCCCCAAAGCGAGAAACCACCGGCAAAGACCGAGATAAGGCCAGGACACTAAGAAACCAGGCCCGTCAAGCACGAAAAAGATCCACAGAAAGGTTCCGTGAGGCAAGGATACTCAGGGAAAAGGCCCGTGAGCGGCGGAGACGGCCGACGACGACGTCAAGAGAGCGTTATCGAGAAAGGCTCAAGCGTCAGGCCGCGCTCCAAGCGCGTCTCGCCGGACGCACAAGATCGCGCCAAGAACCGGGACAACGCGATCTTAAGACAAGCTCCCCGGACGCGCCGACTACCGGAAAGATTGCGCGCACGATCAAGGACCACGTAAACATCAGAGAACTCTTGCTAAAGCACCGAGAACTCCCATTGCACGCCAAGGATCTCCCCCCGGGTATCCAAGAACTTCTGCCTGGATTTGCACAGCGCAGTCCTGCAAAATCCGAAGACAAAAACAGGATTTTGATAGACGCGGTGAAAAGAGGCCGCGTGCAAGAGGTGAAACGGCTCTTGAACGAAGGCGCGGACGCAAACGCCCGTGACGGCACACGCGTTACCGCTTTGATGTGGGCTGGTCGGAAGGGCCATAGTGAAGCGGCCGAGATCCTCATGGAAAAGGGAGCGAGGGTCGACGACAAGGACGGCAAAGGTAGAACCGCGCTCATGTGGGCGAGCAGGGAAGGTCAGGCCGAAGCGGTCAAGCTACTCCTTGACAGAGCAGCCGCGATAAACGCGAAGGACAACGAGCGCGAAACCGCGTTGATCAAAGCATCCCGACACGGCCGGTACGAAGTCGTCAAATTGCTCGTGTCGCGAGGCGCGGATCTTTTCGAAAGGAACAACAAGGGTCAGACTGCTTTGGCCGTGGCAGCGGAAAACGGTCATGAGAAAGTCAAAGAGTTGTTGCTCAAATTCGCCCGGGCCCGGGAAATACCGGTAGAGGATCTGAACAAGACATTGATTGAGGCCGTGAAAGCAGGCAAAGCCGAGGATGGCAAACGCCTTTTGTCCGCGGGCGCGGATGTCAATGCAGCCGACAAGAACCACGTGACAGCCTTGATGTGGGCCTGTCACAGGAACCGCATAGCAGTCGCCGGGATTCTTCTGGACAAGGACGCAAAGACGGACACCCGGTACAAGGATGGCGATACTATCTTGATTAAGGCTGTCATCAAAGGTCATCTCGAAATTGTGAAAATGATTTTGGCCAAAGGAGTTGACGTAAACGCTAAAGGGAAGAACGGCATGACAGCCCTGATGTGGGCTTCCAATAAGGGACGCACGGACATGTCGAAAATGCTCTTGGACAAGAACGCCGACGTCCGGGCCAAAAGCGACCAGGGAGAGACCGCTTTGATGGAGGCTTCTTTGGGAGGTTTCCTCGACGTGGTGAAGCTGCTGATCGACCGAAACGCGGATGTCAATTCAAAAGACCAGGGCGGGTACGAAGCTCTGATGTGGGCTGCGCTGCGAGGTCACGCAGAAGTCGTAAGAATCCTGTTGGACAAGGGCGCCAACGTCAATTCCACAAATCGGAGCGGCCACACCGCTTTGATGTGGGCGGTAATCAGCGGTCATCCGGAAGTTGTCCGGATGCTCCTGGATAAGGGGGCTGACACAGGCGTCACAGCCAACGACAGCACCTCATCGTTGATATGGGCGACCAAAATGGGTCACCACAAAGTTAAAGAGCTTCTGGTAAAACACGGAGCAAAGGAATAGAAACGCTCGTGCCTAGAAGATTCTGAAGAATGTGCTGGGGAGGGCCTTTTTGCAAAAAGGCCCTCCCCAGACCCCCAATGCTGGTGACTTAAGCCGTATACCGTTGATCCGGATACTATTGTCCGTCATTCCGGCGAAAGCCGGAATCCAGGTCTTTCAATACCTTCTGGACCCCGGCTTTCGCCGGGGTGACGACGGGGATAGGTTGGCCTTTTCTTAAGTCACCAGCATTGCCCCAGACCCCTCCCCACAAAATCCTAACTATTGCACGAGCTTATGCCCTCGTAAACCACAACACCGTTCTTTTCGCCACTGCGACTTCGATCAGTGTAGCAAGACGGCCAGTCCAGCTCTGGAGAGCCAATGAACCCAGCTTTTCATGAACCAGATCAACGTTATGAAAGCCAAGGCCGTCCCGATCGATTGCACAGCTTGCACCACACTGGGGTTTTGCAATTGCCTCTATATCAGTTCTCGAAAGTTCTGTCGGAATGATGTCGCACTGCCGGCTTGGCCGGCAGTGGCGCCCGAATATGCCGAATCCGATACCTTGCAGAGGAGCTTCTGAAAAGATGACTAGTTTTGCGGCTGGATGAGTCTACCACCCGCGCCAAATGCGATGCCCTGCCTGGGGTTGGATGGCGCCCATCCGACTCTGACACCCTTGTCCCACAATTCCTTTCGGGCCAGCCTGAACAGTCTGAACGCCCTGTCATCAGGGCTCACAAAGAAGAAGGCGAAGACGCCTTTTCCGCTCCGGTCCTTGCGTTTCATTGCATTCAACTGATCCAAAACTCGGGACATGTTCTTTTCGGTTACGGGCGGAGGCTTGTCTTTCAGGCGACAAACCAGCAAAGACAGACTCGAGGAAAGCCCCCACTGAAAGTACCTGGTCTCAGCGGAAGACCGTTCCCCCCCGCGAGAGTCCCTTACAGCGTTCTTCTTGAGCTTTTCGACAGCCTCAGACGGATCAAGGGGATAGAGGCCGGCCGGGGTCACGACAAAATCCACCGGCAAGGTCCCCGCGGCTTCTTGCTCCACAGGTACTATCACGTCGAAGACCTTGTTCCTTGCAGCTAAAGCAGTAATGAGCGAGACCAACAGCAATCCCGCGACCAGGTTGCACACTACGTCAAGAAAGCTGTCCAACGAAGTCGTTTCCGCTCGGCCGCGTCTCCTCCGTCTTCTCATTGTTTGACCAACTTCCAGGTGCTGTTGATGGGTTCGTAACCGAGTCTGAACCCCAGTTTGTCAACCGCGTTCCTCATTCCACGAAATGCCTCGTATCCGTCGGGTCTCACTAAAGCGAACAGAAAGGCCCCTTCTCCGGCAAGCTGCATTTCCGTTTCCAGGGTGTTTTTCAGGTCCTGCATATCCCGTGTCGTCTTTGGGACCGAAAATTCGTTATCTCCTATCTTAATCCGGCCCGCCTCACAGATCACGTAGACCGGTCGCAATTTATGATCTGCTGCTGGTGCGCCTTCTTTCTTGTGCAGGATGCGCACTTCCACTGTTTTGCTCTCAGAAATGCTCAAGGCAAAAATGATGGTCATCAAGATGATAATTCCTACCAGTGAGAGCAGGATATCCATGAAGGGGAGGAGACTTTGAGATTTATTCATCTGAACCATCTGTCTGTTTGGCCGCTTGTCGTTCCACCAGGCGATATTCCCTGGGATTCTCAAGAATCGCTACAGCGCGGCGTAATTCTCTGCTCGCTTCGCTGAAATTGTCGAGGCTCTCTGAAAACTGTCTCAGGTTTCCGAGGGCATCCGCGGCAGCCTCCAGCCCCTTTCTCTCCTCTGCCAGGTTTTCGCCCTGCTTTTCAGCTATGTCCTCAAGGCTCTTCACCTGTTCCCGCAAACCCCCGAAGGCTTCCTTGAGTTCGGATGAAACTCGATTCAAGGTTTTCTCTCCAACCCCGGCTTGCGCAAAGCCGACGGATTCGTAAGTGGACAGAGTTTTCAGGACATCGAGCGCGGTTCGTTCCAGTTGGTCCAGGCACGCGTTTTCTCTGCGCTGCAAAAGGGTCGTGCATCCTGTAATGATGATCGCGAAAAGGAGTCCGAGAAGTGTAGTGTCAAACGCGATGCCCAAACCAGCGGTTATGGTTCCCAGGCCGGCCTTGATTTGCTGTATGTTGTCCACGTCTCCCATGACTGCGGTGAAGTTTCCCAGGCTGAGCGCTATACCCCAGACCGTGCCCAGGAAACCGAGCATGGGCACGGTCCATGCCAAGACTTGAGGAACCCTGAACGAATCCTCTGAGGACTGCTGTTCCAGATCCAGGAACATCTCCAGTCTCTTAAGTGCAAAATCCTGACCCGCTTCCCTGCAATCCCGGAGAAGAGTAATGATTCGATCTCTTTCCCTGCCTGCCGGCAGCGGCTCGAACAGGCGGTCCGCAAGGATTTCTCCGGATCCTGAGTCATCGGATTGCACAAACGTCAGGATGTCCCGACTGCTGTCCTGAACGAAGCTCATTAGTCTGGAAAGATTGCCGGCCGACAGCCTTGTCTGAACCAACTTGTAGAAGAGCAGACCCAAAGCGAATGAGGAGGCGATCAGTATCAGATGGGGTATTACGCCTCTTAAATAGATCATCTCGTAAACGCGACCGCGGCTCAGAGAAGCCACTGCATACATAGCCATCAAGATGGCTGCGCTGTACAGCAGGACCGTCCATTGATTGACCAGATATTTGTGCATAGATTTCATGGCCTTCACAGTATCCACCTGTTGATTTGGAAGCAGGACATACGTTGCTGCGACCACGTTGAAAGGTCTGGAAGCGTGTTACCACCATGACGGGACCGGCAGCAGTGTAAATGCTACTAACACGGGATTTCTCGGGCGGTCAAGGAAATGACGGCAACCCGGCAATCGCGGCGCGAACTGGAGCGGTTGCCGGGTTGCTCGTCTGATCGTAGTTTCCAGGATGGTCCGATTGGTGACGCCTCCCGGCTGTTCTCATTTCTCAGGGGAACCAATGGTCGCGGGTTTTTCCGAAGACTTGCCGGCTCTTGCTTTCAGTTGGTGCAGTCTGGCCATCAGCCTCTCAAGGTCGGCCTTCTCGAAGCGGTCACTACGCGACTGCAATCTCCTCTCCCATTTCTCCAACGTCTTCATGTCGCCCCCCTTTTCCTCCAATCTTTCAAAGTACGCTTCGAGCCTGGACGCCATTCTCTTGCTCAGTTCCCGCCGCCTGTCTCGGTATTCTCGTGTCCTGTCCGTTCCGTCACGTCCATCTCTACTGCGGGGCCTGCGCACAGCGGCCGCCTTTTCAGCTTTCCGTGTATCATTTATTTTGCGTAGGTGGTCCCGAGCGCTTGCATAGCCCCGTTCCGCAGATTCCTTGAACCACTTTACAGCAGCCTTTTCGTCCTTTGGCGCGCCCCGGCCTGTTTCGTACATTCGGGCCAGGAGAAATTGAACATCTGCATGACCTTTCTCGGCTGCTTTGGTGTACCATTTCACCGCGGCCGCATAATCCCTGGACAAACCTCGACCTACTTCACATAGCAGCCCAAGGCTCGCTTGAGCTATGGGATCATTGTTTTGGGCTGCGCGTGTGTACCACCCTATTGCTTCTTTATAGTTGCGTGATACACCTTCCCCACGCTGATATTTGGTTCCCAGCCTTGTTTGCGCTTGGGCATGGCCCTTTTTCGCGGCCCTCTTGTACCACTTGATCGCCAAGCCCGGGTCTTTGTCAACTCCCAGCCCGTTCTCATACATGTGACCGAGCATGTACTGAGAATCTGCAAGCCCCTTTTCCGCGGCCTTGGTGTACAGGCCAGCCGCTTCCTTGAGATTCCGGTCCACGCCCCGGCCGAAATAGTAGACGTGGCCCAATTTGTGCCGGGCCTCCGCGCTGCCGGCTCGTGCTTGCTGCTCAACGCGTTTGCGCGATGCTTCAGAATCCCCTTTTTGTGCATCGGGTTCGGTTCCCTTGCCAAGCATGGCCAAGCGCTTTTGGGCCCTCTTATTTCCCTTTTCCGCGGCTTTCGAGTACCTTTTGATCGATTCTTCAAGATTTTTCGGAACGCCCTTTCCCACTTCGTACATCAAGCCCAGACCGGTGTGCGCGGCGGAATAACCCTTTTCAGCCGCGGCCGAATACCACTTGAACGCTTCTCTGTAATCCTTTTCCACGCCCTTTCCCTGTTCATACATCCATCCCAGGGAAAATTGAGATTCAGCGTGGCCTTTTCCTGCGGCCCGTCTGTACCATTTGGCTGCTTGTTTGTAGTCCTGGTCTTCGTCTGAAGCGTTTTCGTACAGACGTCCCAACTGGTACTGGGCTGACACGTCGCCTTTTTCCGCGGCCTCTTCGTACCGTTGGAGCACTTCCCAAAAATCGGACTTCTCGAGAGGCTTCTCGGTTTCCCTATTGACCCGATCCCTTGTGGAATCGAGCTTGGCTTCCAGGCGAGTCAGTCTGAGTTTGGCTATCCGATGCCCTTGCTCAGCGGCTTTTCTGTACCACTTGGCCGCGTCGTCTGTGTCCCGTGCCAGGCCGAGATATCCTTTCTCGTACAAGAGGCCCAGGCGGTATTGACTGTTCTCGTCACCCTCCTCGGCTCTCTTTTGAATAGGTTCCACGTTCCAACCGCGTCGCATGTCTCTACGGGTCGACCTGCGAGATCGATCCTGCCGTACGGCTTGCGGTCTCTTGTCCCTTCTTTTCCGGACACTCCGATGAGTAACAGTCACACCCAAGCGCGCCAGGCGCCGGTGGGCCGCCTTGTTGCCTTGGGCCGCGGCTTTCTCGTACCATTTGACGGCTTGTGCGCGGTCCTTGGCCACGCCAAATCCTAAGTCGTACATCCTTCCCGCACGATATTGACCCCTGGGGAAACCCAGCTCCGCAGACTTAAGATACCAGTTGGCCGCTTGTTCTAAGTCCTTTGTCACCCCCTGACCGTATTCATATGCCAAGCCCAGATACACCTGGGCTTTTGGATGACCCTGGTCCGCGGCTTTCTTGTACCACTTTGCCGCTTCCTCATGGTTCCGGGATACAAGGCGGCCGACATCATAACTTAGACCCAGTCGGTATTGGCCTTCCGCTTCCCCCCGCTCGGCCGATTCCCTGGTCCGCTTAAGGTAACCATCCAACCTGCGCGTCCGTTTTTCGGCTCGCAGGACCTGGACATATCTTTCTTGAAGTTGGTAGCGGGCATTGGGCCGACCCGCCCGGCCGGTAGTCGGTTCTCTCTTGAATGTGGGCTTACAGTGGAGCGATGAGTCGGCGTTAACACTCCGATCCAGCGGTTCGTACGACGAATAGCACGGAGTCCGGGAATTCACAAACATACATGCAACGCCAAACAGGATCAGGAGCAGCCTTAAGGGGTTCTTCGGCCGCCCCGAAGATTCTGAAAAGCCCGGAGTCCGGCGCCTGCCCCGGACGCGGATCCGGGGTTCGCCGGAATGACGGTTCAACGGCGTCACATGACACCTCCCAAGAGCCGTTGGGGCGATACGCTTGTTCCGTGACCATCCTTTGCGATAGATCATCGGTTCAATAGAACTGCCTGTTGATTTCCGTGGGGCAGTACTAGTCTCTTGGCATGAGCGCCGGCATTGGATACGTTGGACCCGGATGCTCGTTCACGCGCCCTATTTCAACCTGATAAGGTACCGCAGGCCGATCTCTTTTTCCAGGGGGTGATCGGTCTTGAGCAGTACTCGGCCCATGTAGAAGTGCCTGCCCTCTTCCTTCTTCAACTTCAGGACAATGTCAAGCCGGGTGTCGGACTTGGGCTTGAGAAGCGCGTTTTCGGGTTTCAGGGCCGCCTGGACAAACGCCCCCTTGACCTTGGAGACTTTCAAGGTGATCGGTCTGTCCGAATCGTTCTTCGCGGTCAGGGCGAAGGTTACCGTCTCCTGAAACTCAGACAGTGTCTTGGCCACGCTGGAAGGCTCGATGTTGAGCCGACGGACCACGTAAGCGTAGAGCTTTAGCTTGACCACCGGCTTGCCCGGATCATTGGAGTGCACAAAGACCTTCTTGGCCTTTTTTCCGGCCCTCAGTCCTGTTGTGTCGAACGAGGCCACTATTTTGCTCTTGCCGTTTGGCGGCACTTCCCGGCTCCCCTTGACCGCCTTGGTGCAACCGCACGAGGATCGCAACTTCTCTATGACCAGCGTGTCTGTGCCTGTATTGGTGAATTTGAACTCCGCCTTGACCGTCTCACCGTATAGAATCCGACCGTAGTCGTGTTCCGTCCTATCGAAGGATATCCCGGGCTTACCCGCCGCTATTACAATCGCGGGCAGGGCCCACAACAGAGTCACGATTGCAAGCTTTCTGCGTAGCATAATGATTCTTCTCCTTTTCAAGACCGTGTGTGAATGCTATTATACCGCCGGTGACCAATTTCGGCGATTATATTCGTCGTTCCATTTGATTCCAAGTGTTTTCAGGCTCAGGCCGCGTCAAAGTCGCCGCATGGATTCGAGTTCCGACGAGCGCGAAGTGCGAACGAGCGGTACTGAGAGCCGATGATCCGGAGGACGGCTCATGTCCAATACCACTTCCACGGAAACGGTTTGTGTTGTCTGCGCAGAGACGGAGGCTGTTTTTCCCCCAGAGGATCCCCAGCTTTGCGCTGATTGCTATTCGAAATCAGAATTGATCTTCGATGAGGAGATGCGAGCCGTCGAACTGATTCGGACCATCCGGGGAATTGATGTGGAATTGTACGACATCAAGCACTCTGATTCCAAGGCGGAAAAGGGCCACTGCGGACAACTCATTCTGATTCGAGCAGGCGAAGGATTCGAGGTCAAGATCTGTCTCCGGTCCGACGCGCTCGACTGGATGGCCCTGCTATCCGATGGGTCCCACGGCTTCACTTCGCAGGACACTCGTCTGGACGCGCTGATAGGGAACGTGTCTCTGTTGATCGACTCCTGGGGAGGAGGTCCCATGTACATGGACATCTTCTACGTGGACAAGGTGATTTCAACAGATGCGGAGATTTGACCGACAATTTCGGATTCAGCGCAAAGACAAGGTGATCGGCCCGAATCCACTGTGTTGGTAAGGCTTCAGTTTTTCGGCGCAGACCTTCTTGTCAAGCAATCCCCATATTCACTGTGCACGAGATTGCTTCGCTGCGCTCGCAATGACTTCCTACGCCCCCCCCACGCATGAGAACGGTTAGATGCGTTGTACCCATTCAGTCATTCGGGGGGAGGCGGCAACGACCACTTTCTCGAGTCTAGCGGATGATAAGAGGGCGCACACACAGGTGCGCGCCGTACACTGTGCCCCATGACGGTCTGGGCCGAGACGTAGGGGCAGACCCCGGATCGGAGTCCGGGGCAGGCTCTATGTGTCTGCCCTCGCCTTCGAAGCCCCCCCGAAACTGAACGGTTAGATGCGTTCCCCGGCGGCATCGTGTTGATCGCTGATATATGCTATAAGTGGTGGATCGTCGGAATTGGGAGAGGCTGTTAGTGTTCGGAATATCAATGACGGAAATCGGCGTCGTCCTCGTGGTGGCCCTCATCATACTGGGCCCTCGTCAGCTGGTGGACGTGGCCAAGCTGCTAGGCAAGCTTTACCGGGAGGTGCAGAAGCTTTCCTGGGATATTCGGAACGCGGTTGATCTTGATACGCCTACGGTCTCACAACCCCAATATCCCCCGGCTTCCACGCCACGAGGAGTAGATGCGGCCGAGGGAGCCGATAATGACCTGATTCCTCCATCTGACGAGAAATCGGGCCCCGACTTCTATGCTGAACTCCTGGAAAGCTCGGCTGAAAATGACGAAGAGCCCGGTGACGCGGACTCCGAAACAGCGGATAACTCCAAAGAGGAATCCACGGCGCATGAAGATAAGATTGAGAAGAAACCCGAAGACAAGCCGAAACACGGGGTCGAGCAAACAGACAGGAAGGAAGGGGAGGAACAGTGACCGAAGGCAATTCTAAGATGAGTTTCTTCCAACATCTCGAGGAATTGCGGTCACATTTGCTAAAGGCCACACTGGCCGTTATGCTCGGTTTTGTTGCTTGCATCTACTTTGGGGAGAGATTGTTCAATTTCCTCGCTGCGCCGCTGTTGGAGCAGCTCCCCAAGGATTCGACCGTTGTTTTCACGGGTCTTCAGGATCCGTTCTTCATGTATCTCAAAATCTCGTTTATCGCGGGGATTTTTCTTACGTTTCCGTACATCCTGTATCAGGTGTGGAAGTTCGTCGCGCCCGGGCTTTACAGCAAGGAAAAACGGCTGGGGTTGCCTTTTGTGGTGACGGGGACCGCTCTGTTCTATGTGGGCGCGGGTTTTGCCTATTTTGTGGTTTTCCCTGTGGTCTTCAACTTTTTCCTTAGTTTTCAGACCACCGCGCTCAAACCCATGATCTCCATCAAGGAGTATGTCTCCCTGATCATGAAGTTTATGCTGGCTTTTGGCGCGGTCTTCGAGACACCGATCATCATCGTGTTCCTGGGACTTCTGGGGATCGTCAGTTCCGATCTGTTGAAGAGAAGCCGTCGGTACTTTATCGTGATAGCGTTCATTCTCGGCGCTGTTCTGTCTCCCCCGGACCCGGCCTCGCAGATACTCCTGGGCATCCCGTTGCTGGTGCTCTATGAAGCCAGCATTCACATTCTTGTGGTGATAGAAAAGAGACGGAAAAAACGAGAAAAGGAATGGGACGCTGAGTTCGCTCCCGAACCGAATACGGAAGCCCCGGGGCAGGAAGAAGACAAATGAGAGATGTCCTGCTCCTGTTGAGCCCACGATGGAAGAAATTCCGTAACAAACTGAGAAATCCGGGCAGAGACAAGCTGCGTTTCCCTTTTTTGATGGGACTCATAGTGGTGCTCTGGCTGGTGATCTATGTGGTCTTTGTCAAGTCCCTCGCCTATTTCACCGCTGAGGAGATGTTCGGCAACATAGCGGCCATGAAACTCCTTTCGATGATCCTGCTCACGTTCGTGTTCGTGGTGATGATTAGTAATGTAATCACAAGTTTTTCCACGTTTTTTCTCTCTGAAGACCTGGAACTAATTATATCGGGGCCCATACCCGGGCATCATGTTTATACGGCGCGCTTTATTGAGACTATGGCCGATTCTTCCTGGATGGTGTTGGTATTCGGGTTCCCTATTTTTGTAGCGTACGGCACGGTGTTTTCTGCTACATGGGGTTTTTACGCGCTGAGCTTCATCGGCTTCCTGTGCCTGCTCGTGATGGCAACCGCACTGGGGATATTTGTGGTTCAGGCACTTGTGAGGGTTTTCCCGGTGCGACGCCTGAGAGATCTGTTCGTCCTTGTGGGCATACTGATTTTCGTGGGAGTCTATCTCTTGTTCCGAATGGTGCGTCCCGAGGAGTTTCTCAATCCGGAGGGATTTGCGTCGGTAACGGATTACCTTTCCATCATGTCGGAGCCCGCTTCCGTCTGGCTCCCTACCACATGGATGATGCTCACGCTCAAACCGTACATCACGGGATTCGGTTACGAGGAGATTCCGGTCTTCCTGGGTCTTCTAGTCCTGGGGGCCGCTATGGTTTACCGACTCGTGGGCCACGTTCATGAAGCGGGGCACGTCTCCGGGTATTCCAAGGCAATGGAATCCAAAGGCGCTCGCCTGTCCAAGAGTCGCTTCATAGTTGTGATGGGAAGAGTCTTGAGCCGGTTTTTTGAAGTCCCTACCGTGCGATTGATTGTGAAGGAAACCCTGCTCATGGCCCGGGATTGGGGACGACTCAGCCAGTTGCTGCTCCTTTTGGCCCTCATCGTGGTGTACCTTTACAATTTCAGTGTTTTACCTTCGTTGGATTCCCCAATGCTCTCCTTTTTCTTCAAGAATATCATCGGCTTCATTAACATTGGTCTGGCAGGATTCGTGCTGTCTTCGCTCGGTGTAAGATTCCTGTTCCCCGCTATCTCTTCAGAGGGTCGTGCTTTCTGGATTCTCAAAGGCTCGCCTGTGAGGTTGAGAAAGGTGCTCTGGGTGAAATTCTTTTTCTATCTTACGCCTATGCTCGCGCTCGGACTATTCCTTGTAATAATGACCAACAAGATACTGGAGTTGGGCGTTTTCATGTCTGTGATTTCCACGATCACCTTGGGCTTCTTGACCACCGGGTTAACCTCTCTATCCATAGGGATGGGCGTTATTCACGCGGATCTCAAGGAAGTGGATCCGAGCAGAGCCTTCACCGGGTTTGGAGGGCTTCTTACCATGATATACGGCGGCCTCGCGGTGGCCACTGTAGTACTGTTGGAAGCATTCCCGGTCTATCGTTTCCTTACAGCCGAGTTCTACAGCCGCAACCTGGGAAGGCTCGACTATCTGATCATGGGCGTCTGTTTCGCGCTCGCGCTGGCCGTGGCCCTATACCTGATAATCCAGCCTTTGCGCGCCGGCCTCAATAAGATCGAACAGCTGGAGATTTGAACCGGTGCAAACGGTTCATCGGACAACCCCGGCATCAGCAGGGTCATACCAACTCTCTTGCGATGATAGTTCCTATGAAAGTCCTGTGGAAAAACCACCCCTTTGCGGGTCAACGTATGGGGTGGTTTGGAGGGGAGATGAGTCTCCCCTCCAAGTCCATGCGCAGCGTGCGCGCTCTTCGAGCACCCTGTCCGAGGCGAAGCCACGGACTGGTGAACAACGGAAAGGACTTTCATGTTTTGTTGTGCCTCTGTTTCTAGGCATGTAAGTTGGCATCACAGCCTGCTCCCCCAATGACACGACAAACCGGGACTCGGTCCCGCAAAATGAACCGGACAGGAAGACAATACGATGTTGAGACGAGATGTGACGTTCACCTGCGGTGAAATAGCACTGGAAGGTATTCTTGAAATTCCTGCAGCCGCGGACGGACCCTGCCCTGCCGCTGTTGTATGTCATCCCCACCCGCTCTACGGCGGCAATATGCACAACAACGTGACTGAAGCGCTGGGGAAAGGACTTGTTGACCGGGGATTTGTCAGCCTGAGGTTCAATTTCAGAGGGACAGGGGGCAGCCGGGGCTCACACGGAGAGGGCATAAGCGAGCGTGACGACGTGGCGGCTGCTGTGGATTTCCTGCAAGGGCAGGAAGAAGTGGACTCAGAGCGTATGATCATTGCGGGCTATTCGTTCGGATGCTGGGTGGCCCTGGCCGCGGCAGCCGAGGATTCCCGACTGAAGAGGCTCATCGGAATATCGCCTCCAGTGGATATGTACGATTTCAGTTTCCTCAACCACGAAACAAGACCCAAGCTCCTGGTCGCGGGCGACAATGATTTTGTTTGCTCTGTGTCCGGATTCAAGAGACTCGGGGATGAGACCCCCGAACCCAAGCGAATCGTGACCATTCCCGGGACGGATCACTTCCATGGTGGCAGAGAAGATCTGCTGATCCGTGAAATGAACACGTTTCTGGATTCCTATCCGATAGACCGGACTTGAGCGCTCTGAAGACCGCATAGGTGCGGTGTCACACCGGACACTCAGATCCATGATGAGGTTCGCGTGGTAGGTCAGTCCCCGCGCTGCACCCTGAATGAAACGTGAGCTCGCACGCGCCAGACGTCGATCCTATCGTTGATCATCCTTACATCCTGTTCTGCGACCCCTATACGGGTGATGCCGTGAAGCGTCTTCTGTGCCTCTCCGATGATCTGTTTCATGGCGTCTTCCCATCCGTGCGGGGATTCGCCCACCAGTTCGATTATTTTGACCACCGCCATTCTCTTTGCCTCCTCGGTTGGAATCAGCCGGTCCCAAAGGCCCGTGCAAACGGGCTGTTCATTGCACAGAACCGGATCGGTGTCAAGCGTGGTTCCAGTGATCGGGGCCATTGCCCCGGACCGAGCGTGCAACCATTTCGGTCACCCGGGCCGCTTGAGATGGACAAATAAAATGAACCCCTTGTTCATCTGCGCCTATGCTGTTTTCCGGGGTTCTTTCAAGAGGGCACATGCGATGCGGAGACAGGTTAGGGCTTGAGGTATCGCTTTTTTTCGACTATTGTGTCGGATCGCCGAACCAAATGGGCTGACGGAGAATTTCTATGGGCTTTGCGTCACGATCGGTTTCGATCATAAGGTACCGGGTCCGGGGTGAGATGGAAGGATCGTTCTGGGACGCGGTGGACAGTGGAATAAAGAAAGGCGCGTTTCGGAATACTGAAACCGCAGGTGACATTGTCGCGGCGGGATGGGTTGCCATTGAGGACTTCACGGACAATGCCTTTGCCGGCGCGTCCTACCATCGAGCGAATTACGCGGCCCTCGCGCTTCGCATAGATTCGGTGAAGGTGCCCCCGCGAATATTGGAGATTCACCTGAAATCGGAAACCAAGAAGCTCCTGGAGCAAGGCGATCAGAAACGCTTGTCCTCGGGTCAGCGACGTGACTTGAAAGAGAGGCTGAGAGAAACCCTGAAGAGCCGTATCTTCCCATCCATACAGGTTTACGACCTCATGTGGGACACTTTGAAGGAGACGGTCTACTTTGGGAGCCTGGGCGTCAAGGCGCGTGAGCGATTCGAGGATCACTTCAAAAAGAGCTTTGGATTGACACTTCGGCCGATCGTTCCGTACATCCGAGCGGAAGATCTGCTCAAAGACGAATCGGAGAAAAGAGCACTGGAGAACCTGAAGCCGTCGTCATTTGTTGCTTGATCGCAGCGGTTTCCGATTCCCGTACACCTGACACTTGAGGATATGATCCTATGGATTTTCTGGACATACTTCGTGAAAAGGCCTTTCTCGGTAGGGAATTCCTTACGTGGCTGTGGTTTAAATCCGATCAATTGGGCGGTCTCATCGAGATCCCGGGAAAGAGAACCATTGAAGTGATCTTCCTTGACCAAATGACGCTCGACTTGTCGGACTCGGAATCTCCCCAGACCGTAGCGCTGAAGGGTGAACAATCAGAGCTTCGGGAAGGCATGGCCGCGCTCAAGGAGGGGAAAAAGATCGAGGAAGCCCGCATACGGATTCGTCCCTCCGATGAAGACTTCACAATGGTGCTGAAGGGGACATGGTTCGCGTTCGGTTCCTTCAGGACCCCCCCCGTACTCCCGCCGCAAGATGCTGAATCCGAACAGGATGCCGAAGGAGCGTTCCTGGAAAAAACTTACCTGATCGAACAAGGGATGGACGCGGTAGACGACCTGTTTGAATATTTCCTGAAGCTGAGGATATCCGACCAGTGGGAACTCCAGGAGGTCTCCGGAATCCGCAACTGGATCGAGAATTCAGGGGCCTGATACGAAGAATTCGAGAGCCGCCTTCGCAGACACGAGGCAAAGGAACGCGAAGAGAAGAGATATTTGCCACAGAGGCCACAGAGAGCACAGAGACTCTGAGAAGATATCTTCTCTGTGCTCTCTGTGGCCCAATATTCTTATTCTTTCTGCTCTGCGTCTCTGTGTCTCTGTGGTTCAACATTCTTGCTCTTCTCTTCTCTTCTCTTCTCTGTGCCACGGTGTCAAGGGTGGGCAACGGCCGGTTCCATTACGGCCTGTGTGAGTCCCTCAACGACTTTGGTGAACCGTGTCCATTCCAGTTTGTCCGGCGTATCCTGTGGTGTGTGGTAGTGCTCATATGTCATGAAGGCAGTGTCCGTAACCATGACCGCGCTGTGACCGACGCGCTGGAAGGAAGAGTGGTCCGAATCCAATCCCTGTACAACGGACGGAGCCGCCGGCCCTTCGGAAGGGACCTCAGCGTACCGGCGAAAAGCGCCCATGTTGGGGTCGGCCCCGGGAATCTCCTGTAAGCCTTCAGTTTCGCGGGGCAGATCCTCTCGTCGCGTGTGTCATTGCGAGGAGTGAAACGACGAAGCAATCCCCATACCCGGCGCGCCGGAGATTGCTTCGCTGCGCTCGCTATGACATCCTGCCATTGCCCCCGCGTAAGTGAATGGTTACAATCTCCTGTGGACACCACTTGCCGCCTGGGCCATTTTCTGCTATAATCAGCATAAGTTGTGAGAAGACCGTAAGGTGGATTCGAGCATGAAAGGAAAACTCATAAGATCCCTTTTCGCGGCCATCATTGTGACGGTCGTGCTCACCCTGTCGGCCTTTGCAGGACCTAGCGGAAGATCTGGTCCTCCTGCCTTGGACGCCAGTCTCATGGCATTCAAGGAGATTGGGATCTGGTATTTCTTGTGCGTGGCCCCCGAGTACCCATGCCGCATTCCTCCCCATTATCAGACTTATGGGCCTCCTCCGCCACCGTGTGCTCCTCCCCCATGCGGACCTCCGCCATGTGGCCCGCCGGCGCTACCGGCGCACTGACCCGAATAGAAAACACGACCGCGGATGTGTCGGACCAGGGGGAATTGTTCAAAAGGCGCAGTACATTCTCAGCAATCCCTTCAAGAGATGCCCCGATTGGCAAGAGTACCCTTGGGTGGGATTTGGTTCCTGTTTGTCAGGGACCGGCATTCTGTAGGGATTTGCAGCGGGTTCCGGAACGGTAAGGTTGGACGTGGCCACGAAGCCGGGATCTGCGCGAGAAAAAGCGGTTGACTTTCATCTGTATGAATAATAAGCTAACCGTACTTTCGCAAGGGAAGTCGCGGGTACAGATGCAACAGTCTGAAATAACACGCCTCCAAAAACACTGGTCGTTGCCGGTACTGCACATGCTCACCGTGGGGTTCTTGACCTTGTCTGTGGGCGCGGCCTGTGCGCAGAGCCCTTTTTCTGTGCGGTTCTCTCCCGGCCCACCCGCAAACAGGGCCCTTGAAGCCGATTTGCCGGGGATTACCGACAGGGGCTCTCCCTTCTTGTTTCCGCCTGTTTTCAGGGGTGAAGTCCGGGTACGGCCGCTCTTCATTGGAATGGGCGGCGAAGTGGAAAATCGAGAGACCGGCGCGCGGTTGGATGTTCGTTCCGACTTGGGCTACGAAGACCGGGGAACAATAGTGGAGGGAATGGTCAGGGCCCAGTTCAGCCGAGTGTCCCTGAGAGTTCACAAAGATATGTATCTCAGGACGTTGGAGGGCACGGTCAGCCGCCTGGATTGGCCTGAGGTTCGGCTTGGCATGGATCTGGACCTTGCTGACAGCTATCGTCTCCGGTTCGGTCTAAACATGGACTGGTACATGGACAGCCCGAGGTTTAGTCTCGGGTCTTCTCAAATAGGAAATTTCGCGGTGGACTGGCCGCGCCCTGTGACCGTGGGTATCCATGCCCGATTCAATACCCCGAATTTTGGGGCAATGTCCGGTTCCTTTGAGAGCCGATTCAGAACTTCCCTGCTCACCGAGGTCCGAATGCACGAAGTGGATCTGGCCGCGGGATTGACCACTCCTCAAACGGTGATAGGAACTGTGGGACTGCGTGCCGGATGGCGCTACACCTCCATGGAATACAGCATCCCCCGATGGCAAATGGACCTGCGATGGTCCAGTGTTTTCTTAGAACTGATTCACAATTACTAACCAGCAGACACGTAAGCCCCCTGCTCTGCCGGGGTGACTCACCAAGGTTTGACCGTGCGCTACAGTACTGCCCGGAGATCCTTTGGGCAGAATCAACAGAAAAGCCGGCGGTTCAATGACAATCGCATGCCCCTACGTCGTCACCCCGGCGAACCCCGGATCGGTGTCCGGGGCAGGCTCTGGAATGACGAAGATGAGAGAGCATCGTCATGTCTTATACCAATGCGCAATCAAGAGAGTGAGATAGGTTTCTTGGGTGGCACTGCCGGCTTGCCCAGCAGTGCTCTTTATCACTTGTTTGAACGCGCATTGGTATTGAGTCAACGTAATGGTTCACCGGGCTTGAAGCGGTTCTGCGCCCGGTGAGAATGGAGGGGGCGACTCATCTCCCCCTCCAAACCTCCCCCATACGTAATTCCGGGAGCTTGTACGGTTCGCGGTGAACGGTTACAAGTTAACGCCGATGGGGTTGGGGGGATTTCTGCCTTCCGGCTTTGAGCCATAGGTTCCGTCTTTGAACGCGCATTGGTTTCACTCCTCGCAATGACGGGAAGGTAAAGTGTCATTGCGATGCGCACACCACGACGGGTTGCCCAAACCGGCGGTTGTCCTTGTTTGCCGGTTAAAAGAGATTCACGAATTCTACGGCATTTCTCACGGTGCCCAAGTACTGATCTACGAACAACTCGATATCTCGAATATATGTCTTGGGAACGTAGACCACGTCGTACGGTTTCACGAGAATGGTGGAGGACATGTCCCCCACGTCCAGCATTCTCTTTAGATCCAGGCGACGCGCGATAGGTTTGCCGTGAATGTTCTTGGAAATGAGAATGACGCTGGTGAGATCGGCAGTGTCCGACAGGTGACCTCCGGCGGAGGCGACAGCGTGGGCCACGGTGATAGGCTGGTCAAGATCGTAAGCTCCGGGGGACCCGACCTGTCCGAGCACGTAGAACTTGCGGGACCTTGCCTCTCTGAGAGACAGTGAAACTACAACGCCCTTCAGCACATGGCGGCGGTAGAGTCGGTTGGCGGTGCGCTCCACGGCCCTCACGGTTTGTCCTCCGGCCAGGATTCTTTGCTCCAACAATGGAAGATCAATGGTCCCGTCCGGATTAACCAATATAAGGTTGAGACCGGAGGCTGTTCCCCATGCCTTCAACGACTCAGCCAGTTGGTCTATCCGTCTGTAGAATTTGGTCACTGAGACCGTAACCAGCTTGTATTCGGTCAGCTTGGCAGACAGGCCGTTCTCCCTGAATATATTGGCTTTCCTGTATCTTCGCTCCAGTTCCACGGACAGTTGCGGGGGCGTCATCCCGCGCGCCTTTACGTCTCCTATGCCCGGTAGAGTTATCATGCCGTCAGGCCGAACAATGACGTCTCGGTTCAGCTCGGGATCGAGGATAAATTCGATCGTAAGTTCGTCTCGAGTATCTATGGCGTAGGTTCCCGCGGGAGCCGCCCAATCGGTCTGGTAGTTGATCTGAAGACGGTCGGCAGGACCAAGCCGATAGTTCCGGCAGACAATGTCAAAGGCCTGAGCAATGTCTTCGATTTGCAGGCTCTTCGTAGGCCCGGGGGAAGGTCTGAACGGCGAGGGGACCAAACCCATGCACCCACCGACAAACAGTGGAAGCAGGACAGCGAACAGGCACATGAGCTTTCTGAGAAATTTCATTTGTGATGACAGGTGCGCAGCTAACCTCAGAGATCCCATCAAGTTAGCAACGTTACATACCAGGAAATCTGATGATTTGCAAGACAATTTCACGGCAGCCGTGTAACCAATCACTTACGCGGGGGCGCCGGCAGGATGTCATTGCGAGCGCAGCGAAGCAATCTCCTTCTCGCCAGGCATGGAGATTGCTTCGTCGTTTCACTCCTCGCAATGACATGATCGATGAGAATATTTGCCCCGTGAAACTGAATGATTACGCAGCCGCGATCCTGTGGTGGGAAGTCGTCCTTGACAATTCCCGTAAAACTAGGTATAAGACTGCCAAATATACTAAGGTGAGTTAGATATGAGACGCAACTTCTTAATATTCATGATCATCGTGGTGGTATCTATATCGGGAAACGCTCATGCGTTCGGATTGCTCAAATTTCTCTGGGACGGTTTTTCAAATCAGTTGGGACTTGATCGGGGGCCCATTCCAAAGGTCATGGCCCCCCCCTGTCTCTCCAAATGCGACACGTACCGAAGTCGGCTACCCAACCACGTGTATCGGCCGAGCTTTCATCTGCAAGCGGAAGGTTATTGACGCGGAGCAGTGTCATACCAACCATCTCCCTTAATAAGGGACAACGAACTACGAAGATCTTGGGGCAGCTTGTCCGTGGCTTCGCCCCGGATGAGGTAAACGATTCTGTAAATGCCTTAAGAATCCAGTCATCTTTGGAGGGGAGGCCCTAGCCGGGCAGGCATTCAACGTCATGCTGCCGACATCTGTCATGTCACGTAAGCTGTCCGGGGCCCGCTCAATCGCCCCACGCGCAGTGGCTCCCCTCCAAACCACCCCATACGTTGACCCGGAAAGGGGTGGCTTTTTCCACGGGACTTTCATGCGAATGCGCAATCAAGAGAGTGAGATCGGTTTCTTGGGCGCCACTGCCGGCTTGCCCAGTAGCGCTGTTTGTCACTTGTTTGAACGCGCATTGGTATCAATCCTTGCCTTCCCGGGTTCGGCCGCCACATTGGACGCCAGGTCGCGGGAGATTCTTGTGGAATCTACCATTCAACGCGCGCTCTCCGAGATGCGACCTGCGGCAATGGTTTCTGACAGGTGTCTGCTGCATTCATACTTGATGATGACACAGTCTCTTGCTATAATTTTGGGCAAGTAGGGGCCGCGTTAACCAACCAGAAGAAGTGAGAGCCGCTTACTGTTGGTTGGTTGCCAGGGGGTAGGGGCATCTCACTCGGTTGTTATGCGATACCCCGGTTATTGCTGGGGAACAAAGTAGGAGAAGAGAATGGGCACCGTCTGCTATGATGACTAAAAAGACACATTATATCAAGTTGATAGTCGAGCGCGTAAAGGGCGAAATCTATTCCGAATTCCTCGTGCCACCAACGGTCATGCCTCAAGATCAAGGCATAACCGGACATAGAGGTCCTTCCGGATTACTCAACCGGCTCCCAGCTGGGCAGGTATCAAACTTGGTCCATCACGGCCTGTTGTCGGTTGGAGTTTGAACATGTTTGGGCGAACTCTCAAACAGAATACCGACCGCATCATGTGGGCCGTGTACCCGCTGTTCATGAATCTGCGGTCGCATGTACGATACAACTATTTTCTCTTGGCATCCATTCCTCTAGCCGCGGGTTTGAGTTTTTGGTTGTCGTATCAATTGCGGTTCGATTTCAATGTTCCGATCCAGTATTCGCAACAGAGCTTCTTACTCCTTCCCTACGTAGTAGTCATCAAGCTGGCCCTGTTCTATGTCTTGAGAGGCCATTCAGCGGACTGGCGCTATGTGGGAATGAGAGACATCATCTTCATCGGTTTCTATGCCTTCATTTGCGCGGTGATATTGTTATCCTTCTGGTCGTTTCGGCCCTGGTCTGCCATTCCCCGAGGCGTTGTAGTTATCGATTCTTTGCTCACACTGGTTCTGACAGGTGGAATCAGGATCAGCGCTCGCTTTGTCCGAGAACAGGTCATTGCCGCTTTACGAGACGGTCAAGGGACGGACAGTCGCCCAACGATAATCATAGGCGCGGGCGACGCCGGCGAAATGCTCTTGCGAGAAATTCATCGCAATCCAACATCAGAATTCAGTGTCAAAGCCTTTTTCGATGACGACTCCGCAAGAATGGGCACGTCCATCCATGGCGTTCGCGTCCGGGGGGGCGTGGAACAAGTTGAATCCTACATGAACCACACCCCCATTGACACTGCCATAATTGCCATTCCCAGCGCGAATCGTTCTCAGATGAAACGAATCAACGACATGCTGAAGGAATTGAACATTGCGGTGAAGACACTGCCACCTCTACATGAAATAATGGAAAGAGCCCCCACGGTCACTCAGCTTCGGGACATTGATATTACAGACTTACTGGGCAGAGAAGAACTCCAGATAGACGCTGAGCAGATTTATGATCTGATCCACGACAAAGTTGTTCTTGTCACAGGCGCGGGTGGGAGCATCGGATCGGAGCTTTGTCGTCAGATTCTTAGAAGAGACCCAAAGAAGCTGATACTTCTCGAACGCTCTGAGAACGGTCTGTTTCATGTACATCGGACACTTCGGGAACACGCGTATGCGGGTCATGGGGGTAGGTTGGTCCCCCTGTTGCTCGATGTGAGGAACAGCGCGGCCGTGTCACGGGCCATGAAGAAAGAAGCGCCTGACCTGGTTTTTCACGCAGCCGCTCACAAGCATGTGGCCATGCAGGAACTTAATCCGCTGGAATGTTTTAAGAATAATGTGGGTGGGATTCAGACCATTGCAAGAGCATGTGCCCAAATGGGGGTCGATCGCTTCCTTTTGGTCTCAACAGACAAGGCCGTCAACCCCACGAGCGTCATGGGAGCTACGAAGCGGGTCTGCGAACTCTATTGTCAAGCGCTTGGCTACCTGTATCCGACCAAGTTCATGTCCGTGAGATTCGGGAATGTACTGGTCTCCGAAGGCAGCGTAGTGCCTATTTTCCTCGAGCAAATTGCTCGCGGAGGGCCGGTTACCATAACTCATCCCGAAGTAAGACGATATTTTATGAGCATTCCGGAGGCAGTCGCTCTGATTCTTCAGGCGACGACTCTGGGCGAATCAGGACAGGTCATGATGCTGGACATGGGTGAGGCCATAAAGATCGTGGACCTGGCCCGTTACCTGATCAATCTTGCCGGGAAGAGCGAGCATGAGGTCCCGATACAATTTACCGATCTACGGCCCGGTGAAAAGCTGTTCGAGCAGATACTGGGCGACTCAGAAGTCTGTCTGCCGACTGCGCACGAGAAGATCAAGGTATTCAGTCAAACGATCTCGCACCCACGAGAAGTGGTGGAAAAGGTCGATCGGGCTGTTGAAGCAGCATTTCAGGGACCTGACGACACGGATGCCCGGCAGCTGTTGAATGATCTGGTGCCCGAAGTCCACCTGGAACTTCAAGAGTCGTCACCCGACCATACGCACGAAGACTCCGGGAGGAATTCAGGCCTCTCCGGGCGTCAGACTCCCATTTAGAGGAAAGGTCGTAGCCCTGATAGGAGGATTTGCCCTGTCGCGACAATCCGACCAAGCGCCTATGAACTCCGGTGTCGTGAAAACCCGGTCCGGATCCATACCAATAATCCGTCCCACGTTGCCCGACATTCAGGACGTCGTGGACACGGTCCGGGAGGCCTACGACTCGGGGGTGGTTACTCTCGGCAAGATGGTGGGGCTCTTTGAAGAGCAGGTGCGGCAATACACCGATGTTGACCATGCTGTTGCCGTGTCGAGCTGCACTTCGGGTCTCATGCTCGCATTTGCGGCAATGGGATTTCCTGAACGCGCGGAGGTGGTGGTTCCTTCCTTCACGTTCCCGGCCACGGTCCAGGCCCTGATTTGGAACCGCCTTACCCCCGTTTTTGTGGATTGCCTGCCAGGGACCATGACCATTGATCCCGATGAAGTGGCCAAGGCCATTGGGCCGAACACGGCTGCAATACTCCCTGTCACCACGTTCGGTTTGCCTCCCGACATGGATACACTCGGCAAAATCGCAGAAAGGACCGGTATCCTGCTCATTTGCGATTCCGCTCAGGGGCTCGGGGCCACATACAGGGGGAAACGCGTCGGAGGCTTCGGCCTGTGCGAGGCCTTTTCCCTGAGCCCGACCAAGGTGATCACCGCCATTGAAGGAGGCATCGTCACCACCAATGATACTGAGCTGGCAGAAAAACTGCGAGCCATGCGTGACTACGGTAAGGATCCCGATGGAGAAGAAATGAAGTTCAACGGCCTTTCGGCCCGGATGAGCGAACTTCATGCGTCGGTCGGGCTGTTGAGCCTTCGCGACGCTGATTCCCTCATAGACGCGCGGCTGCAATTGATCCGCAAGTACAGGGAGCGAACTCAGAACCTTCCCGGATGCCGGGTGCAGGAATTTCCCGAAGATCGCATCTCAAGTGGAAACTATTTCACACTGCTGATCGGCAAGAACGCGCGCGCGGACAGAGACGGTGTTATGAACGAACTGAACGCCCGAAATATCGGGAGCAAGAGATATTTCTATCCCCCCGTGCACGTTCAGAGGGCCTTTCGTGATCATCCCCACCGCATCATAGGGAAACTTCCCAACACCTGGGCCGGCGCCACGACTTCTTTGGCCTTGCCCCTATATGCCCACATGACCGTCCAAGACCATGATCGCGTTTGTGAAGCGATTCAATCCATTCTTGCGTGAGCGCGTGTTGAAGAATCGGTATCTGTTCAGGGGGGGTAGTAATGGGTTTTTGTGTGGCAACGGAAATGCTGTGGATCATGCCATGTCTGGTCATTGGAATACCCGTCACTTGTAATCCTTCAGTTTCACGGGGCAAATATTCTCATCGATCATGTCATTGCGAGGAGTGAAACGACGAAGCAATCTCCATACCTGGCGAGAAGGAGATTGCTTCGCTGCGCTCGCAATGACATCCTGCCGTTGCCCCCGCGTAGGTGATAGGTTACACCCGGGGGGTCCGCCAAAACCAAACGGCTTTTCAACCGGTGATTCTTCGCTGATCAATGAGCAAAGTTCAATCAGCAGTGGGGGGCCGGCGATCCCCGCAGAAAAGGGTGACGTTTCCCTAGAATTCGTCATCTGACTGAATTCCTTGCAGGGCCTTCTCAAGACGCTCCATTTCTACTTTGACCTCTGCCAGTAATTTCCGAGATTCTTCCATGTTTCCTTTGCGTCCGGCCTCTTCAAGGCGCCGTGCCGCCTCGAACGCTTTGCCTGCGGCCAAGTTGGCCAATACGCCCTTCAGGGTGTGCGCGGCCCTGTACAACGCCTCTGGTTCCTCCCGGACCAGCGCCTTTTGGATTCGGGACAACATTGTGGGCGCTTCTTTCAAGTAGAGTCCTATGATTTCGCGAACAAGCGACCTGTCGCCTGCAAGCCTCTCCGAAAGTTCGGAAAGGCTGAGAACTTCGCCGGCCGCATGATCGGTCTGAACATCTCTGTCGGTCGGCGCTCCCCAATCGACGAGGCTCTCAATGGTGGCAAACAGATCGTCCGGCTTGACAGGCTTCGAAACATAGCCGTCCATACCGGCTTCCAAGCATTCTTCACGATCACCTGTCATAGCATGGGCTGTCATGGCGATAACAGGAACATGTGCGCCGGTGGCCACTTCTCTCCTTCTGATGGTCCTGGTAGCCTCAAGACCGTCCATGCGAGGCATTTGAACATCCATCACTATGAGGTCAAAACTCTCGCGGTCGAAACGCTCAAGAGCCTCGATTCCGTCCGTAGCCACCGCAACCCTGAATCCCATCTTTTGAAGCATTCGGACAGTCATCTTCCTATTGATGACGTTGTCTTCAACAACCAGGATGCGGGATCTCCTTTTGCTCTTTGGCAGGGTTGTTTCCGGTTGCGCACGCGGTCGCTCACCCCGGGCCACCGGCCGGCGCAACACCCGAGACACGGTGTCGAGAAGATCCGACTCCTTGACCGGTTTGGGTAGGCCGGCTGAGATCCCCAGGTCTTTCATGCGAACGGTTTTTTCTCCATGACCGGAGGCGGTGAGCATTATTATTCTTGCCCCTGCGAGCTCCGGCCGACCCCTGATCTCTTTAGCGAGTTGGATTCCGTCCATCTCCGGCATCTTGCGATCCATGAGTATCAGAGAAAACCTTTTGCCTCGGTCTGAGGCACGTTTCAAAGCGTTCAATGCCGCACTCGCGCCGTCAGCCCGGGTGGGCTTCATGCCCCACCGTTCAAGTGTCTCCGCCAGGATTCGCCTCGTTGTGGCATTGTCGTCTACAACCAAAGCGGTAAGGTCTCTCAAGTTCTCAGTGTCGTCGGAACCAGGCATCTGCACCGACTTTTCCGCGATCCCCAAGGGCAATGTGAAATGGAACGCGCTCCCTGTCCCGGTCCGGCTCTCAAGCCATATGCGTCCTCCCATCATTTCCACCAGCTTCGAGGAAACGGTCAGGCCCAATCCTGTGCCGCCGTACTTGCGAGTTGTGGAAACGTCGGCCTGTTCAAAAGCGCGAAAAATCTTTCCCTGTTTATCTTTGGAGATGCCTATACCTGTATCCGAGACGACAAAGTGCAGTCCAATTCGATCCTTGGTAAAGGACTGCGACTCAACCAGGATAACTACTTCGCCCTTTTCGGTAAACTTGACAGCGTTGCCCACAAGATTGACGAGGACCTGGCGGACACGTCCCGGGTCACCCACCACCGTGTCCGGAACATCAGGAGAGACCTGATATGCCAGTTCAAGGTCTTTCGCATGAGCCTGCACGGCCAGCGTGCTCATGGTGTCACCCACACAATCTCGCAGCCCGAAGTCGACAAACGCCAGGTCGATCCTTCCGGCTTCAATCCTGGAGAAGTCAAGGAGATCATCGATCAGTTCCAGCAAAGACTCGGCTGATATCCTGAGTGTATTCAAGTAATCGCGCTGCTCGGCCGTGAGCTGCGTATTCAACGCGAGTACGGTCATGCCCATGATACCGTTCAAGGGCGTACGAATTTCATGGCTGACGTTTGCCAGAAATGCGCCCTTGGCAAGGTTGGCCTGCTCGGCCTGTTCTCGCGCTTCTGTGACATCGGTCATGTCAATAACATTGAGAATCACGCCTTCATAGCGATCCTCCTCAAAGATCGGCTGAACTCGCAAAGAAAAATGGCGGTCGAAGAGTTCGCGGTTGGTGACCGATACGTCCCGTTTCCCATCTTCTTTGTACTCTGAGAGCAGACCACGAATCTTTGACGATGAATCAGATTGGATATGGAAATCCCACATGCTCTTCCCCATGACTTCATCGCGACTCCTGTTGATCTTGCCCAGAAACCAGCTATTCACCTCGGTTATCGTATCATCACCGTCAGCCAGGACAATACCTTCATCCATCCCCTCAATGAGAGAACGCAGCTTGTGAGCCTCAGCGGACGCCGCATCATGAGCCGCTTCCAACGCCTTACCCACTTTTCTCCGCTCAGTGATGTCTTCCACCAGGGCCTGAGCCCCCGTGATTCGGCCGTCCGGATCTCGGAACGGTGTCAAATAGAGTCGGACATGGATGCTCTTGCCCCACCGGCTGGCATACGGATGCTCTGAAACCGTTGATTCACCGGTGTCAAAACATTGACGAAACTTCTCTGAAACGCCTGCTTCCATCAATGGAGCAAAGGTCAGGAGGTTTATGGCTTTGGTGGCCTCTGCAGAAGGCGAGCCCAACACGTCCAGCAGCATCGGATTGACTTCAGTGATTCGGCCCTCTAAATCACACAGGAGGATGCCGACCGGCGCGTTTTCCACCAACATGCGATACCTTTGTTCGCTTTCTGTTTGAGCGCGCTCTGCTTTCTTCCGATCCGTTACGTCACGACTGATACCTTTGAAGACGGAGGGGCCACCCTTTGAGTCGGATATCAACGAAATCGAGATTTCAACATTGCGCCTGGCGCCGTCCTTGCACTTGATCTCCAGATCAAAGATCCGGGTGGGCTTGCCTGTGGTGAAAACCTTGTTGAACCCCTCGTAGATGCTGTCAGAATGCTCTTCCGGCATATATTGTCGATAATTCATGCCCATCGTCTCTTCTCGGGAATAGCCGCTCATTTCACAGAGTCTGTCATTGAAGAATGTGAAATTGCCCGCTATGTCAACCTCATAATAGGCTTCTTCAATGGTTTCGATGATGCTTCGATGCATCTCCTCAGACTCGCGCAGCGCCTGCCGGACCGTTTTCTGATGGGAAGTGTCTCTGGTGATCGAAACTATCCCGACAGGATTTCCTTTTTCGTCTCTCGGGACCGTCACCGTCGTCGTGGCCGGAAAAGTGGACCCGTCTTTTCGCACATGGGTCACCTCGCCGGCATGAGACCCGAGCTCCATTGCTTTTTCAATGAAAGGCTTCAGCTCGGTTTCAAATTGTTCCACACTGTGGAAAGCGCTCAGATGCTCGCCTTCAATTTCATGCGGCTCATATCCGTGCATCCTGGCGCAGGCCGGACTGACAAAGAGTAAGTATCCTTCAGGGTCGGCCACGCCGACACCGTCATTGGATTGGTCCACGGCCTGCCCCAGAACTCCGGACAGTCCCGCTCCTGTCTCAAGTTCCGTCACTCGTGACCGCAGTTTCTCCAATTCTTCGACAAGTTGCTTCTTGGTCTTCCTCATGTCTTTCATCGTCGTACCCAGCATAACCTTTCAAGACAATGGCGGATCGTCTCATCTGAAGCAAGAATCAACATCATTGTATACTGATATTTGATCCGACACGAAAGAAAAATCCGCGGGCAATCTATGCGGGAACCCGAACCGATTTCCGAAATGGACGTTCAGGATGGTAAGACAATTGGAGAAACCACGGTAACACAGAGGCACAGATAGGGCACATCGGCTCTGTGTTCCTGCGTGTCCGTGGCTCATTCCCTTCTTGATGGCGGGGAAAAACGGACATAGGCACTAACTCATACGAATGCGCGTTCAAACAAGTGACAAAGAGCACTGCTGGGCAAGCCAGCAGTGGCACACAAGAAACCGATCTCACTCTCTTGATTGCGCATTGGTATCAGGCCATAAGGATACCTCGATAAGTACTAGTAGCTGAAGGTCAGTTGAGTAACTTTCAAGTCGTTGATTACCGATGTGACTCCCGGGTATTCTCTGGCGATCTCACCGATTCTTTCTTTGTTTTTCTTCTCCCCGATGCGGCCGGAGATGATCATGGCGCCGCCCGGGTCTCCGACAACCTGGACCTCGTATGCGACTCGGAGGGTCATTCGCTTCTTGACAACGGTTTCCAGCCTCTTGGCAAGGGCCATGGCGGCCAGTTTTTCCTTGAGGTCCGCGGGTTCGGGCGCTCTATCAATTCTTCTAACGGCCTCACATGCCACGTCGGAGGCTGCGTCCGCGGTGTAATGGTCTGTATTGAGGACTATGTCGAACAGTGACAAATCCCCCGGATCTCTGTGGAAAAGAGACCTCATCAGGGCCCTTCGGTCCGCATCGTGCCTGCGAACGAATTCCGCGGCTTCGTCCGGGGGTATACCGAACCTAACTTTGATCCTTTCGATTCTTACGCGTTCCGACGCCACAACCCTGACCCTGGTGACTCCGGGAATATCCCTGAGTACCAACTGGGAGCCTCGGCCCACAATCACTACGTTGCCCTCACTGGCGAATTCATACGTCAAAGACTCAAAAAGGCTTGTGTACGACGGCGTGTCAAAGAACATGCGCTCGAAAAAACCCGGGCCTTTCTCCGATTCATAGACGGAGCAAGCGTCGCTGTATTCGGGATCGCACGCATTTGCCCTCTCTTGAACCTGATCGGGGCCGATAAGCTTGAGGCCTATTTTCCGGGCAATGATCGCTGCAATTACGTCTCCGAGACTCCCTATCTGCCTTGATACGGTTACAATATTCATCACTTCTCTCTTTGTTCATGGCCCATTCGGATCCACCCTTCGGAACGCTCTCATTTCACGAGCACCGATGGGAGCCAGGTTATGGTTTCAGGCCATAAAACGCAAATAATCAGGCCCAGCTCCATCAGACGCCAGAAGGGAAAGGCGCCCCAGTAGATTTCCGAGGTCTTCACTTCAGGCGGGGCTACGCCCTTGAGGTAGAAGAGCGCATAACCGAAGGGTGGGGTGAGAAAAGAGTCTTGCAACATCACGGCCATGATCACTATGAACCACAGCTTGTCGAACCCCAGATCCGCGGCTATGGGCAGGAAAACCGGGAAACAGATGAGGATAATGCCGATCCAGTCAATGAACATGCCCAGGAAGAACAGGATGACCATCATTACAATAAAGGTGCCCCATTTGCCCAGGCCAAGGCCCAGGATCATCTCCTTGACCACGTCTCCGCCACCGGTGCCCATAAAGACGCCCGTGAAGCAGCTGGCCCCAGCCAGGATGATGATCACCATGGATGTGGTGCGGCCGGTGTTGAGCACCGCGTTGTACAGACCCAACCAGGTGAACTTGCCATATGTGAGCATCATCAAGAAGGCCAGCGCGGCACCCACGCCGGCTGCCTCGGTGGGCGTAGCCCATCCCATAAAGATGGATCCCAGAACCCCCAGAATTAGAATCATGGGGGGAATGAGTGATTTGAAAACCATGAGGACCAGTTTCTTGCCGGAAACCGCGTGTCTCTCTTCCAGGGAAAGGGGGGGGCCTTCCTCAGGCTTGAAGTAACATCTTATCAGGATGTAGGAAACGTATAGACTCGAAAGGATCAGCCCGGGGACTATAGCGCCCGCGAAGAGCTTGCCTACGCTGACTGTCGGCACGCCGGACTGATCGGACATGACTACCAGCATGATACTGGGAGGGATGAGTATTCCCAGGGTGCCCCCGGCGCAAACCGCTCCCGCTGCCATTTTGTGATCGTACCCGTATTTGAGCATCACCGGCATGGCCAAGAGCCCCATGGTCACCACCGACGCGCCGATTATGCCTGTGCAGGCCCCGAAGAGGGTGGATACCACCACTACTGCTATGGCGACGCCTCCCCGCACCGGTCCGAAGAGGTGGCGCATGGTATCAAAGAGATCTTCGGCTACACCGGATTGGTCCAGGAATTGGGCCATGAAGATGAAAAGGGGGATAGCCACCAGGATGTAGCCGTCCATGATACCGTAGGTACGGTTTATGAACATATAGAAGGATTCCGGTCCCCATCCAAGGTAACCGAATATTACGGCCAGGCCGCCCAAGACAAAGGCCAGGGGGTGCCCCATGAAGAGGCCGATCAGCAGTCCCAGGAACATCCCTGCGGCAATAAATTCCGGCTCCATTATTCCTCTCCCGTGACCGCGAGCATGATACTACGAATGAAATTGGCCAGCCCCTGCAGCAGCAGCATGCCCGCCGTTAGCGGAATCACCGTCTTGACATGCGGCACCCACGGCAGAGCGGCTGAGCCGCTGGTCTCATTCTGGGCCCAGGATGTGGCCGCGTAAATCCAGCCTTGCTGCAGAATGATGATACAAAATGGGAAAAAGAAGATCAGATAGGTGGAAATGTCCAGAATTCCCCTGACCCGAGGCGAGAACCGATTGTATATCAGGTCAATGCGTACATGCCCATGATGCAGAAGCGTGTATGCCGCCATCAACATGAAGTGGGGACCGTAAAGAAATAGCGTGACTTCCGGCGCCCAGATGTGAGGCGACTTGAAAGAGTATCTCGATATCACCTCCCACACCACGACCACGGTAAGGGGCACTACAAGCCACATGAAGATCCTACCGCTCCACTCGCTCATGCCGTCGATAATCTGCAAGATCTTTTGCACAATCACCATTCTTGTCACTCTCCGGCTTGATTGAAGTGGAACCTCCGGAGTTGCCCCCGGAGGCCACGCTTCAGGTTACTTGCCCATCTTCTTCAGTTCATCCAAGACCTTGTCCACATAGGCCGGGTTGCGACCGAAGCCGAAGTTGCCCGACATGTCGCGCCAATCCTTGTACTTCTTGAGGTAGAGCATTTGAGACTTGAGGATCTCCGCGTAGGCGTCGGACTCCTTGGCCTTGATAACGCAGTACTGGCCGGCCAGGTCCTCGAGCTTCTTGAGGCTTGCGTCATCGAGCTTGGTGATCTCGATGCCCTTTTTTCTGAATTTCTCGATAGCCCTGGCGGAGTCGGCCTCGTAGAAGGCCGTTGCCTTCAATGCCGCGGCCTGGCAGGCGTACTTCAAAATGGCCTGATACTCCTTGGGCAAGGCATTGTAGGCCTTGAGATTGATCATGACGCCGATCTCAGAGGAAGGCTGGAACCAGCAGGGCACGCTCCAGTACTTGGTGATCTCGGCGAAGCCCATCTCCCAGTCAATCCCGGGGCTGCTGAACTCGGCGCCATCGAGCACACCCCTTTCCACGGCCAGGTAGATCTCGCCACCAGGTATCTTCATCGGCGCGGCCCCGATCTGCTTGAGAATCCAAATGGTGGCCCTTGACGGGGTCCGGAGTTTGAGGCCCTTGTAGTCGGTCATGGTCTTGATGGGACCGGTCTTCTTGGTGGTACGAAAACCGGACTCCATGGGCGTGGCGCCCAGGGTGAAGTAGGTCATTCCGTACTTGCCGAACATCTTTTGCATCACCTCCAGACCACCGAACTGGTACATCCAGATGATGTAGTCCATGTTGGTGAACCCGAAGGGGAAGGAGCCCAGGAAGTCGAAGGCCGGGTCTTTGCTCGCCCAGTAAGAGGGCCAGTCGCCGGCCATCTGTACGGTGTTCTTGGAACACGCGTCAAACACTTCAAAGGCCTTCATCAGGGAGCCGCCGGGGAAATATTTGATATCGAAATTGCCTCCGGTCATTTCCTTGACGTACTTAATCAACTCCTTTTCGCCATAGTAGAGGTTGATGGCGGGAGACCAGGTTGTGGTCATCTTCCACTTGATCTTCTTGTCCGCGGCTACGGACGTGCCCAGCGCGGCGAAGACCAAGCCCCCCACCAATGCAACGACCAACAGCAGGTACCAAACTCTCTTACTCATGCGTTCCTCCTCCTTTGTAATGGAAACATTGCTTGGGTTAAATGATTTGCCTGACTCTCACATCCCAATCACGGACCCTTGCTCGTATTAGTTCACCGGGCTTGAGGCGGCTCTGCGCCCGCTGAGAATGGAAGGGGAGACTCATCTCCCCCTCCAAATCTCCCCCATCGTGATTCCAGCGGGTTGCACATCTCCCGGTGAACGGTCACCCTAGCTCTTCAATTCTTGGGCCCGTAGATCCCTCCTCTTGATCTTGCCCGTGGCGGTCATGGGCAACTCGTCTACGAATGCCAGTTCGCGGGGATATTCGTGCGCGGCCAACCGTGTCTTGACGAATTCCTTGATCTCTTCGGCCAACTCCTGGTTGAAGGTCACATCGGATTGGGGCACAATAAAAGCCTTGACGATCTGCCCGCGCACCTCGTCGGGCACTCCGATCACCGCGGCCATGGACACAGCCGGATGCTTTATGAGGCATTCCTCGATCTCGGCCGGGCCGATGCGGTACCCGCTGCTGGTGATCAAATCATCCGTGCGGCCCACGAACCACAGATAGCCGTCCTCGTCCTTTTGAGCCAGGTCGCCCGAGAGACACCAATCGCCTTTGAATTTCTCTTCGCCGGCCCCGGGATTGCGCCAGTACTCCAAGAACATGACCGGGTCGGGCCTCTTTATGGCCACCTCTCCTACTTGACCGGGCGCGGCCGGATTGCCCTGGTCATCAATGACTTCCACCACGTGACCTGGAATGGGCAGTCCCATAGAACCGGGCCGGACCTCCATGATCTCGGCACAGTTGCCCACCACCAGGTTCACCTCGGTCATGCCGTAGAACTCATTGATGGTGAGGCCCATGACCTCACGGCCCCATTCCAGGAGTTCCTCTCCCAGGGTCTCCCCGCCCGATCCGATGGTTCGCATGTTGTAATCGAAGCGCTTGTGGGGATTGGGTACCTGGCGCATCATCTTGAGGGCTGTGGGAGGCATGAAAGCGTTGCGGACCCCGTACTTGGCCATAATATGAAACGCGTGCTCGGGGTCGAACTTCCCGGCTCGATGGGCCACCACCGGAATTCCGTGACACCACGAGGGCAACAGCACGTCCAGGAGCCCCCCGGCCCAGGCCCAGTCGGCCGGCGTCCAGAACATGTCCCCTTTCTGAGGGAAGAAGTTGTGGGGAAACTCCACGCCCGGCATGTGCCCCAACAACACCCGATGGGCGTGCAGAGCTCCCTTGGGCGGACCGGTGGTACCGGAGGTATAGATCAACAGGGCCGGGTCCTCGGGCCTGGTCGCAACCGGATCGAATCGGCTGGAGGCCTTGTCCAGGGCGCCCCAAAAATCCAAGACACCGTCAGCCACATCCCCCTTGGTCTGAATTATTACCTTTAATTCGGGGAGCTTCTCCCTGATGGCCAGCACTTTCTCCACATTGGCCGCATCGGTAATGATGCCTTTGGCCTGGCTGTTGTCCAGTCGGTACTCCAAGGCCTCCGGACCGAATAGGGTGAACAAGGGGACCGCAATGGCCCCGAGCTTGTAAACCGCGATGTGGGCCAGCCCGGTCTCGGGGCACTGGGGAAGCAGAATGCCCACTCGGTCCCCCCGATTGATGCCGTGAGCCTTCAGCGTGTTGGCCAAGCGATTGGACAGGCCCTGCAGGTCCCGGAAGGTGAATTTCTCTACCCGTCCTGCTTCGTCTTCATAAATGAGGGCCGGTCGGTACCTCTCCGCGGCCCACTTGTCGCAGACATCGACTCCGATGTTATAGGACTCAGGAATCCGCCATCGGAAATGCTCGTAGACCTCGTGGTAGGTTTCGGCCGGCTGAAGCATGCCATCTCCTTTGGATCTAAGCTCAAAGACCAAATTGCGTTCAAAGGAGTACAGTGTACAGGTGAGGGACCGAGTCTCAAAATCCCCCCTAACCCCCCTTTTCCAAAGGGGGGGACCCGATCCACCCCCCTTTAGCAAAGGGGGGTAGGGGGGATTTCTCCCTTCCGGACTTGAGCCATATGGTCCCTCTTTGAAAGCGCATTCCTATGAAAGTGCCGTTGAAAAACCACCCCTTCGCGGCTTCACGTATGGGGTGGTTTGGAGGGGAGCCACTGCGCGTGGGGCGATTGAGCGGGCCCCGGACAGCTTGCGTGACATGACAGATGTCGGTAACATGACGTTGAAATGCTTGCCCGGCTAGGGTCTCCCCTCCAAGTCCATGCGCAGCGTGCGCTCGCTTCGAGTACCCTGTCCGAGGCAAAGCCACGGACCAGTGAACAACGGAAAGGACTTTCATGTTTCGTTGTCGCCTTCTTGCGATGATAGTTGGTATAAGACCTGCCAAGTCCCACGTTTGGATAGCAATACCCGCATCTTGCGATGCCATGATTTCACGGAACGCCGTGACCTCCCTTGAAGAAATAGCGTCCGTCGTCGGTTTTCACCACAACGCCCGCGGCCGTCAGCCCCTGAAGGGCCTTGCCCTCATAGTCCCTTAGGCCGAACCTGACCCAGCTCTGCTCGGCATATTGGAGCCGTACCGCGGACGCTTCGTCAAAAGCCTCCTGCTCTTTCAAGTCTTCTACAATATGTCCAGTCGCCCGGTTCATCCACCAGACCATTACCCAACGGGTGAACATGTATACGGCAATCACCATCGCGACAGCGAGTATCAGTCGCACATTTTCGTTCAAGCCTGCCGACCTTCCTCCCGGAGCGGGATCCTCGTAAAGAAACGTACCTTTCCTATCCCCTGGGCCCGGATTGACCGGGTGAGAGCGTTCAGCGTGACCTCGTTGATAATATTAGAAAACTTGGACAGGGTGGAAATGCCGGCGCAAGATGGACAAACCACCCGTTGGGGAGACAGGAGAGATACGCACATGTCCACATCCTTCCGGAGCTGTGCCGCGCATTCCGTACCTTGCCGCGGGTGCGTTTTGTGACACCCCGCTTCGGGAGTGTCTGCCATGTGTGGAGAGTACTAAATCTGCTCAGTTTGCCGTGCAACAGGGCAATGAACCAGGAATCCCTGTCTGAAAAGAGATTTGCCAGTTGATCGAGATTACTTCCCCATCGTCCACTCTGTCAACCATTATGTTCAAACTGGAGTTTCCCCGAAAAATTGGAGATCTCGTCCGTGGTGTCGCGGAGCGGCCACTCCCGCGGCTCTGATCTGGCCGGCCGAGCAGTCCGCGTTTTGATTTCTCGCTTGCACCTGATATTGCTCTTGTTATATTGTTTAATTCGCAATGAAAGGCGGTGAAATCCCGCTGTTGGCGAGCGCCAAGCAGCCCACCATCGGCAAACTCGTTGATGACGCCTTGGTAGCCATTGAAAAAGTGAACCCGGGGCATGAGATACGATCCTGGAAAACACCATCGCCGATCCATCCGCCTGAAAGAATACGACTATTCACAGGCCGGGGCGTATTCTATAACCATTTGCACGCAAAACCGGGAATGCCTGTTCGGGGAAATTGTAAATGGTGAAATGCGGTTGAATGACGCGGGACTGATGGTTCAATCCATTTGGGATGAAATTCCATCACATTATTCCGGAACAGAAACCGATGAATTTGTCATCATGCCGAATCATGTCCACGGAATCGCCGTCATCGTAGGGGCAGGCCCCCGTGCCTGCCCTCTTGCCCAACGTGCCTGCCCTCTTGCCCAACGTGCCTGCCCTCTTGCCCAACGTGCCTGTCTTGATCGGGCGCGCGGTGGAAGAGGGCAACCACGGGGGGTTGCCCCTACGTTGTCATTGCCGGATGTTGTTCATCGTTTCAAAACAATGACCACAAAACGGTATACGGATGGTGTCAAACAACACGGTTGGACGCCGTTTCCCGGAAAATTGTGGCAACGCAATTATTACGAGCATATCATCCGCAATGAAAACGACTTGAACCGAATACGGGAATATATTGTCAACAATCCGCCAACATGGAAATCGGATCGGGAAAATCCGGGTGTTTCCATTTTAGAAACAACTACCGTGCAGAATGATGGGCGATCATGACCACCGGTTGGAGTTTCCCAAGAGTCTCGGGCTTGGCAGATAGCGGATCCAGCCTGAATCCGCCACTTCTCTGCCTTCCGTGGCGTTGTTCCGCGTGCCGCGTTCCGGCCGGGGGTTCAGCAAACGATCACGTCGAGGCGTTCCGGGCCGTGTACTCCCACGGTCAGGGTGAGCTCGATGTCGGCTGTGCGACTGGGCCCGGTGATAAAGGTGATATTGGTCGGGATCTCGGGGCCCAACGATGAGAAGAAGTCATCCAGAGTGGAGAAGATGTTCTCTCGCGCTACGATTGCCACGTGATGCGCGGGAAGCAATCCAGCCTGGAGTTCCCTGCCGTCCTGTGACGAACAGACTATGCTTCCCGTCTCTGCGATCGCTCCGAAAACTTCCTCAACAGTGGCCTGCGCGGAAAAGTAGTCGGGCGCCCTCTTCTCCTCCGGCGGGATCACAGCCGCCTCCTTGTCGGTCTTCCCGGGACAGTAGACAGGTTCCGTGTCCTCAATGATCTTCGAGACGGATTGTTTGAGTTCGTCCAGGTCGGCTGCAAGGACCGTCCCTGCCCCGACACTCTTCGCGTTCTTCAAAAAAATGTCAATCGTGTTCTCGCGGGTCACGACATCCTCCGTCTGAAAGTATCCTTCACCGGTTTAGGAAGCCGTTCAAGGGTTTCGCTTCCGGGGATCTTGCTCAGGAGCGGCCAGGAAATCCGGGACATTCCCTGTCCCCATGAAAAGAGAGTCGGAGACTTGACCACAAGCCCGAAAGCCGCCATGGCCGTTCGCTCAAGTGAAGGTACCAAGCCTTCCTTGGTACGGCGCTCCCGCAAAGTGTACAGGAGTTTCAGCAGCGGAACGCGCACGGGGCAGACGTCCGCGCACACTCCGCACAGAGTGGTCGCATCCAGAAGCGGGTGGGACTTTTCCATTCCCTCGAGCATCGTGGTCAGGATTATGCCCATTGGACCCGGGTACGTGGATCCGTATGCGTGTCCTCCGACCGAACCGTACACAGGACACACATTCATGCACGCGCCGCAGCGGATGCACTTGAGGATCTCTCTGCACTCACCCGCCAGGATATCCCAGCGGCCGTTGTCGAGCAGAACGATGTGGAGTTCCTCGGCGCCGGTCTCTTCTCCCGGGTTCCTTGTTCCGGTTATGATCGACATATAACTGCTGTGAATCTGGCCGGTGGCTGAACGGGGAAGAAGCCTGATAAATGCGCTCAGATCGGTCAGAGAAGGGATGATCTTCTCGATGGTGAGAATGGCGATGTGGAGACGCGGCAGCGTTGTCACCATACGGCCGTTCCCCTCGTTGGTAAACAGAATAATGCTCCCGGTGTCGGCAACCGCGAAGTTGGCGCCGCTTATTCCCGCGGCCGCTTCGAGGAATTTCTTTCGCAACACTTTCCTGGCGATCTTGGTAAGGACCTCCGGATCGTCGGTGTAATCCACCCCAAGATGTTTCGCGAAAAGCTCGCCTATTTGCCTACGGTTCTTGTGAAGAGCGGGCGCGAGAATGTGTGAGGGCCGCTCCTTTGCAAGCTGGACAATGTATTCACCCAGGTCCGTCTCCACAACTTCCACGCCCTGTTCTTCCAGATGCGCGTTGAGATAGACTTCTTCGGAAACCATTGACTTGGCCTTCACGACTTTCTTGGCGCCCCGGTCCCTGAGTATCGCGGCTATGATGTCTCGGGAAGCTTCCGCGTCTTTTGCCCGGTACACCACTGCGCCTGCGCTCGTGGCGTTGGCCGCGAATTTATCTACATATTCGGAAAGATTGTCCAACACGCGCGAACGTATGTCGGAAGCTCGATCCCGCCAGGATTCCAGGTCAGGGACCGTTGAAAACCCTTGTTCGCGATGGCCCGAGAATACGGCGGTTGAATTGCGCATCGCTTCCCGCATGGCGGTATCAGCGAGGGCTTCCACGGAGTTCTTTCGGAAATCAAGGCTGGTCTTCGGCTTGCTCATAAACCCTCCGCGAGAAACCGGGCTATGTGTTTTACCTGCGTCGCGTTCCCTTGGCGCTTGAGAGCGTCGGAAATGTTCATCAAGCACCCGTGATCGCAGCCGACAATAGTGTCAGCGCCGGTTCCCGCAACGGCCTGGGCCTTTTCGTCTGCGATTGCTATGGAGATTTCAGGAAGCTTGGCCATGAAAACCCCGCCGAAGCCGCAGCAGCGGTCCGCGTTGGGCAATGGAAGGAACTCGACACCGTTGACGGATTTCAGCAGGAGAAGCGGCTCCTCGCGCACCCCGAGTTCCCGTGTAAGTTGGCACGAAGAGTGATACGTGACCTTGCCGTTGCCTGCAAAGCCGGCCCTGTGGGCCTGGAGCTTATGCACCAGGAACTGGGTCAACTCGAACGTCGCGGCCGCGACGGCTTCGGCCTTCTCCAGCATCCTCGGCTCGTTCTTGAACATTTCGGGATAGTGGAGCTTGATCATGGACGCGCAGGACCCGGATGGAATAACGATTGGGGCGTTCCCATGAAAAATCGAGAGGAAATGCCGAGCCGCCTCTTTTGCCTCATAGGTGTATCCGGCGCTGTTGGGCGGCTTTCCGCAGCAGGTCTGATCTTTGGGGAACTCCACGTCCATCCCGAAATGACGCAACAACCTCACCGTTGCCTCGCCGGTCTCGGGAAAGAAAGTATCCACCAGGCAAGTTGCGAATAGCTGTGTTTTCATTCTCTCACACAGGTTGAGATTTGTTCGATCCAATTTATGATCGTAAAGTATATTTCTCGTTGGTTCACTTTCCCTCCTATGATCGGGTCGTCTGCCTGCCCGGCTAAGGCCTCCCCTCCAAATTATTGCGCAGCGTGCGCGCTCTTGGAGTACCCTGTCCGAGGCGAAGCCACGGACAGGTAAACAACGGAAAAGACTTTCATAGTTCGTTGTGCCTTTGTTCTAGGCATGAAAGTTGGCATTAATCCAGCAGGCGCTTTTCCCCGTCCAGTTGACGAATCGCGGTGACATCCTGACTGACTTCGAGCGTGCCCTTGTAAGTTCCGTCTGAAGACCTCACCGGGAAGTATCTGATATAAATGAACCTTCCATTCATCTGGATCCAGAATTCAGCTTCATCTCGGGTTCCGGTTTTGAAGTCATGCACGATCTTGTTTACCGCATCCAGGCTTTTGGGAGGATGACAGTTCTGAACTGCCCTCCCGATCACCCCGGGGCTCCGCGGGAAGATCCGCTCCTTGCCTTGAGAGAAGTACGCAACTCGATCATTCTCGTCCACGAAGGTTATGTCTATAGGCAGATGATTGAGCGCCAAGTTGATCTGTTCCAGCGAGAGCATACCGGTATCAAGACCCAGTTGGTCCATAGCCCACTTCATACCGGATGGTGTATCACGTTCCTCGGCAGTTTCCGGGGGCCAAGTCTTCGCGGGTGCAATCCAGGCGTAACCGATCTCTTCTTCACCGCTTGCCACTTTCACCCAATCGGATTCGGAAAAGACGTCCATGCACATGGGAAACAGGATATTCTCCTCTTTGTAGACCATGCCGCGGACCGAGTTGACCACTTCTTGAACAGCTTCCACCGCGGTCGGCTCCTCAGCCTGGTTCAAGCGCTTTGCTGCAGTCTTTATGGCGGCCCGAATGTCATCATGGATCGCCCACATGACCTGAGGCGGTGCGCTGATTTCATGGGCTTCCAGCACGGGAAAGAGCTGATTCTCTTTCCTCACGTAGTGAACGTCAACTTGAGAGAGCCGGTCAACAAGTTCACCAAGGTTGTCTCTGCTTTCCTCGTATAAGCGCTGGTCCGGAGGATCGCCGATTCTTTCCAGGAACGCATCGATTTCCTGGAGGATTCCCTCAGCGGCCGTGTTCTCCAGCATGAACGTGTGAACAGGATGCCCTTCCGCCGCGGTAGCCTTTTCTTGACGGTCCAGAGACTCCTCGAATACCGCAACGTGCACGTCGCAGAGTCGTTTGACCTCGGTCTCGGGCATGCCTTCCCGAACCAATTCCTGCTCCATTTGCGCAATTTCACTTGCGTCAACATCTTTGATCAATTCAACGAACTTTTTCTTAACTTTCTCAAAATCCTCACCACTGTGGAGATCTCGAATAACACCTTTCAGAACTTCTCTGCGCGCATCGTGATCCATGGCCGCCTCCCCGGAGCCGCCCACCTCATTTTCGGATTTTTCCGAGATCAGTTGAGAGATTTCCGTGATGAGCCCGTCAAGGTCGAGATTTCCCATGGATGCGACTCGCTGGAGTGTGGCGATCTTACCCATGGTCTTCCGCATGAGAGGGTTTTTCAGGTGCTTGAATTCCGGTGATTTGCTCAGAAAGTAGTCGAGCAGAAACGGGTATGCGGTCAACAGGTCATCAATTTTGGTTCTGTCATTAATTTCCATAGGGTCCCTCCGAGTTCATTCTTCCGTTTCAGTCTCGCTACTTATGTTTAGCGCCTCTTTTCAGGCTCTGAGGACTATTTTTCGGGTATTCCTTCAGAATTACCGCGACAGGGATGGTTTTAGTTGCTATCGAGGGGCCGGAACGCGGCCCCATGTATGTGCCCTTGGAGAACCTGCGCGGTGGTGATGTAAGTTTCCTACCGATTGTGGCTGCCTTTGTCAAGAGAATAGGAATCGCCCAGGGGCGTGAAACATAGGTCGTATCCCACTGTTCATCCCCTTTCTTTCAGTTGTCCGGGTGGGAAGACAACCGTGAATGTGGTACCTTTCCCAGGGGTTGACCTGAACCGGATTTTGCCCCCATGCTCATGCACGACCTTTTGGGTGACCATGAGCCCGAGCCCGGTACCCTGGTTGCCCTTGGATGAAAAGAACTCCTCGAATGCTCGGCCTTTTATCTCCTCATCCATTCCGACTCCGTTGTCCGAGACTTCCAGTACCGTCGAACCGTCCTCTCCTTTTCGGCTCAGCAGTTGTACCTGGTGTGAGTCTTTCCACAAATCCACCTTGCAGGCATCTATGGCGTTGGCAACCAAGTTGGCGACCACCTTGTGGAGACCTTTCGGATCTATCACGGCCTTGTCCAGGTTCTCGTCGAGATCAATCATCATAGTGATGTCGTAGCTCCGAGCCGTGTCATTGTAAAGATGGTACACTTCCTGAATCACGTCGTTGGGTTTGATTTCCTGAAGCTCCGGTTCCCTTTCTTTTGAGCAGTAGAGTATGTCTTCCACGAGCCTTGCGACCTTATCGAAATTCAGCTGGACCATGTCCCAGCCTTCTTTCATTTCGGCCCTGTCGTCGGCCTCAAGACCACGGTTGACCACGTAGATTCCACCATCCAATCCCATCATGATGTTCTTGATGCTGTGCGCCATGCCCGCGACGGTCTGCCCCATCATGATCAGTTGCCTCTGAATCTCCTTGACCGAGGTTATGTTCACCGCGATCTCCAGCGCGGCCATGATTGCTCCATTGTCGTCCGCCAACGGCGCTGAGTAGATTATCAGATCCACTCTTTCTCCCTCTTTGGTGGTCCAGGTCTGCTGAAGCGTGTGGATCTCCCCGTCAACCAATGTCTTCTGGGCAGGGCATTCTGCGAAGGAGGAATCAGCGCCCTCGCAGATCTCGTGGCACCGGGTTCCGTGGCCGCCCCCAAAGTGTGTGCGAAAAAGCCGGTCGGTCCACAATACCCGTAGATCAGGATCGATTAGAACAGCATAACAGGGAAGGTCATCCAACACCTTCCTGCTCAGGTCATTGAGTTTCTCCAGCTTGGATAGAGATCGTCTCAGGTAGACCCACGCGGCCGCCAACCCAAGACCGGAGGCGGAGAGACCTACGACCATTCGGACCGGCTGAGACCAATCCCAGAGCAATAGAAAGGGAACTGCCACCGTCGCGAGTAGTATTACGAAAAGCCCGAGCGGCATGCCGGACCTTTGGGACGAGAATGCGCCCGCTATTTGATCTTTGTCTCTCACGCTCATATCAGACCACGGTATTCTCCAGGGCGATCTGTGGTTTCCTTGGGGATCGCTTCCCGGAGTCACCATTATAACCCTTTCCCTCCAAGCGCAAAAGGCCTTTATTTTGCTATTCTTGCGGGGTGTATGCGCATAGCTCGTTGTCGCGGGCTAGGAGACAACCGCAACCGGGCCGGACTTGTTGAAGGTCTTCTTCGGACCGGACTTATTGTACCGCCTGAGCCGGAACCACCGTGCATACAATGTGTCCGCCCTTTCATAGTCTTGCGCACGCCGGGTCTTCCACGCGTGTTGGACCGCGGCTCTGGCTTGAAGCTCCAGTTCGTCGAAGCTCAAAACATGGACAACTTCTCCCATAGAGCTTTCACGCCTCCTATTGACCGGCGTACCGGTAATCCTTCGCGCGAGTAGCGGAATTGCTCGTGAAAAGCCAGGCCCGGACTGTTTTCGAGGAGATAGTCAGGGATCGCCCAAACCGACCAACTGTGCTCACTATTCGGCTATTCCGCATCGATGGATGTAGTGACAATAGTCGGCCCACACCTTTATGGCCAGCGGTTCGTCCCTGTCCACTACTGCTTTTGCCCAGTCTCTCTTGTAGCGCTCGGATTCGTTCCTGGGTATCTGCAGATGTGCCAGGATCTTTCTTGCCTTGGTGTAAATGTCCTTTTCCGGCATGCCATCACCCCCTTGTTTCCGTGGAAGAGCACTCGGACCTGGCTTGATATAGTAGAGCAACATTCGTGCCAACTCCCGCGAACATGCCCGGACTATACGAAATCATTGCGCGTTTCAAACATAGTGTCAAAAACAAACCCGGGGAAAGGTGTTCTCCAGTGAAGATATCGGTGCATATTGCAATGCATGAACGTCAGACGCGGTGCACGATGCATCTTCCCCGTGATCTGCCGTGTCACTTCTTGGGACAGAATTTGCGGGCTCGGACTCGCGGGGCTGGATGACCACAGCACAATTCACTTTGAAAGTACAGTCGGATTCAGTGAAACACCTTTCGCTCAAAGGGAAATGTGGCTATAATGGAAACAAGAGCACAATATCGGCGCAGGAGGTTCCCTGCAAAATCGGAAGATGACAGCCCTGCTCAGGTTTGCCCTTTGGTGTCGGCCCGGCACGGCATCGCGCAGACGGGAAAGGAGAGGAGAGACAAATCGATGTTTTGAAACCATTGGTGGTTCACAGGCAACCGCGGGTGAGTATTTACCAGTAACCTTGTTCGGCCGGATACCGGGTACGGGACTGCAGACCGGGAAGAAAGGATCTGAAAGATGGAATACAAACACGTCAACGGTCCGGTTTATTGCCGTTTTGCCGTCACTCCCCCGGTCATCAATTCGGATCTTGCTGATCAGGTCGGAATTGTGGCGCCTTGCCAACTCGATGTGGGGGCCGGAAGCCATGTAGGACTGAAAGCGGGCAGCAACGTCAAACTAAGAATGTTGCTGGACGACCGCACCAAAAGAATCACCTGTCACGCCAAAATCGATTGGATGAGAGAGGATGAATGGAAGGAAAGATGCAGCGTGGCCTTCAGCAGTTTATCTCTGTCGGACGACGAGTTCCAGGTGCTGCTGAAGAGTTGTGTGGAAGAACCCGGCGGAGAGGTCGAATTCGTTGAAACCGTAAGAAACAAGGGCTTGGAGTCAGATCCAGTGACCGCGGCCGAGAGCGAGACGGACATAGTGAGAGTGAAGGCGGTTACCCTTCCCCTGAGTTTGATCGAAGACATTGATGCCAAGAGAGCCAATGTCCCGTTTTCGCAATTTGTTGCCGACGCTCTGCGAGAAAAGTTGAAGGATTGATTGGTGGCTGGAACTTGAGAGGCTTCATCCGAGGTGATTGCCTGAACAACCACCCGGACCGACAGGAAGCCACACATTCCTGTTTGTTTCGCGGCACGTTGAAACACTGTTTCACATCTGAAACGTTATAAGGACTACGGCAATCCCTACCCTTTAGGTTTGCCGGAGCTCTGCGCGTCTCATGATTGAAACATTTTCAAGGGGATTGACCAACCGGTCGTTGGTCCGACCTTTTTCCTGCCTCCTTTCCCTATCGAATGCTGTGCACAGCATTTGTTTATGGAAACAGTACGTTGGCAGCTTTGGCCGAGTCAGACTTCACACGTTGCGAGGCGTATGGCACAGAATTTGCTTTGACAAAGGTCAAAGTCTCGGGAATAGACTGCTTCTCGCGGGAGCAGCTTGTTCCTCCCTTGCGCGGCTCAGACAAGAACCCTTGGAAATGAAGACCCGCGAGAAACGGTGAGTGAAGCATGGTCTCGCTCAGAAATCCCCATTGAAAGGAGATGGTCATGAGAAGGACACCAGTCATACTGGCGATCGTTCTTGCTGTGGGCGTATTAGTGGCCGGCCTTGCCACGGCACAGGAGGAATCAGTGATCAGGTCTGTCATCGAATCCCAGACCACTCTGAAGCCTTTGGCCCTACCGTCGGTTCAAGTATCAAACCTTTCAATGGATGGGGCCTACCATATTCAGCGGGCAGTGGCGAAGGCCTTACAGGAAAAGGGTTATTCAATCGCAGGATTCAAGGCCTCGCTCACCTGCTGGGAACGTCAAGCGAAGTTTCACGCTGATGGCCCTCTGTTTGCGCCTCTCTTCAAAAGGGGACGATTGGAACCCGGGGCCGTGGTAAATCACAATGACTTTGTGAACCTGACCATTAAAATTGAACTGGGATTTGTAGCAGGTCACAGGATTGACCGGCCTGTGAAGGATGTGGCTGCCCTGAGAAAGAAAATGAAAGCGGTTTTTCCCGCGATCAATCTGGTAAATGATCCCTTTGCGGGCATGAAGAATGTAAAGTCCCTGGATCTGATAGCCGGTCTTGCCGGATCAGCCAAGTTCATTGTCGGCAAAATGGTCCCCGTGCCCCAGGTCGATTTGGATCAGGTCGGTTCGTGCCTGGAAGGCTTGGGAGGAGAAGCGGATCCTATAGAGCTTTCCATACCACTGTACCGGGACGGGAAAGTAGTCAGTGAGGGCAAGTGCACAGATGCCCTGGGAGGCCAGTGCAAAGCCTTGCTTTGGCTGGTCAATGCAGTAATCAAGCGAGGATGGACCATCGAGCCCGGACACATTTTCCTGACCGGCCCACTGGGGTGCCCGGTCCCGGGTAAACCCGGAAGGTACAAGGCTGGATACGGAGCTCTCGGCGCCGTCTCCTTTACCGTCAAGTAGTCTTGCGCTTGATCCCAAGGGGATGCCGACAACAAGGGCGTCACGCACTGAAAATGTGTTTTTGCGAGGGATATTGACACTCCTTTGAGTGACGGGGGATCCCCCTCTTGGACCGTCATCCCCTATTTCATATATAATCGAATGAATTCTCGAACATCTTCTTTTGTCCACAAGATGCCGAAATGCCCTTCCAGAAGAAGATCGGCCTCCAAATCAAGAAGTCTTGCCAAAGAGGCCTGGTACTGTTTCTCATCAGATAGCAATGCCGGATCATGCGGAAGCCTGGAGGTGAGATAAGCTGCTGAAATGGTGGGGGTTATTTTTTTGTGCAGGCCTGGTTGCATCGTCCTTCCGTGGGGTCCTCGGACGCGGTCCGCGGTTTCCATAGGGGGCCGGGGCCTGCATGAGCATGAAGGAATGAATGCGGTTCGCCGCGCCCGAGCCGGACGGATTTGTGGGTTGGCCCAGGGCCTCACGCAGCAGACCTTAGGAGCACTACCAATGACTGAGCTTCTCGACTACATATCAAGGGTAAGTATATTTTCACATTTGAGCACGGACCATCTGGCGAGGCTGTGCAAGAGCGCCCACTACCACAACTTCTCCCCCGGTGACGAAATCATCAGAGAAGGCGAGCATGACGGACGGCTCTTCGTGATCGTCAAAGGGTCCGTCGATGTGGTGAAGAACAGGGGCCAACGAAGCGAGCGGCGCCTGGCCACGCTCGGCCCCTTTGATTACTTCGGCGAAATGGCGTTGATCGACGATCTCGCCAGATCCGCCACAGTGATGGCACGGGAAGAGACCGAACTACTCTCCATAGATCAATTGGATTTACATAAAGAAATTCAAACAACACCCTCAATGGCAATAGCCTTGCTGAAAATGCTGAGCCAACGGGTACGCACGATTCAAACCAGCCTTACCAATAATCTGGGTGGTCTGTTGCCAATCTGCTGTAGCTGCAAAAACATACGGAATGAGGACGGGACCTGGGTGAGAATCGAGGATTATGTCTCTCAACATTCTGACGCGGATTTTACTCATGGCGTGTGCCCGGACTGTCTGATAAAGCTGTATCCGCAGCACTTCGGCAAGAAGGAACGTGTGTGAAGCGCGCTTCCACGCAGACGACAGACAAGCGAGAATCGTAATGGTTCACCGGGCTTGAAGCGGTTCTGCGCCCGGTGAACCATTACAGGAAGCCGATCTGGAGCGCCGCCTCGGGCAACAATATGTTGTGTACAAGAAAAACGTTCCTCGCTGGATTCCGCGCCTGAGATCCCCATGTGCCCCCCAAGCCTGAATCGCGCGAAGTGAAACGACGGCGCAATCTCAGTTTCCGTGACAACTTCCGAGAACTACTACATCCCATTCTATCCTGGAACCAGGGGTTTTTTTCCATGAGACCGCAAAAAGCACTTGACAGACATCCCACATCTTGATAGACACGTCTAGGCAAAGATGTTCGGCCTATTTTAGCGGTCCGGTTCATTCCCGGGGCCCGTAAACACTTTCAGGGGGTTTTCTGATGACATCCCAAAAGAGAATCTGGGAGATTCAGCATCAGACCATTTGCAAAGTCATTGGCATGGCGTTGGATTTCGGAGATCTCAAGAAAATTGCCGACAAGTTCGGACTGCCTCCTCAAGATCCTCTCATGGATCACGAGTTCGCGCTCCATTCCACGGTGGCTCACTTGTGCGGCACTAACAACCGGGTTTCTCGCTATGTTCAAAAGACTATAGAAAGCAGGTTTGCCAAGTATTCCAAAAGACTGTCCGGCATGGATCCGCTCGAACTGATCGCGCTAGTCACTGAAGGCCCGGGGAATCTGAGAATTCCTCTGTGGGCTGTTCTTTGGGATCTTTCCACGAGGGGTCTCGAAAATGGCGCCTCAATCGAGACCGCCGTGTTTGGGTTTATCCATATGCTGGAACATCGATTACTGAAAGAGTACTGGGAAACGGCGGCGGAGAACGAAGAGCAAAGCGAGGAAGTGAGGCGCAATGAGGCCGAAACCTTGGGACTCAAACGCCGGATTCTCGACCTCCGGAGTGAGATCGAGAAGAGTCGTAAACTCAGTCAAGATCTCCGCAGCAATTTTGCGGAAATGAAGAGGCTTCATCGCCGGCCCAACGTCGGCCACATGAGATGTCAGCCTTCGGAGAGCGCACCGAGGTCTGACAGCAGCGAAAAGATCAAACGGTTGCGGTACCTCCTGGAAGACAGTCGCGCTCAGAATCGTGGCCGGGAAGACGAGTGCTGTCGACTCCGCAGAGAAATCGAGGTGTTGGTTCAAGAGGTTTCTATGCGGTTCACGGAGGAACCGGCCCCTCATGAGACGACCCCCAAACGTGCGTGTCCTCTGCAAGATGCCCTTAGAGGGAAGCACGTGGCCATGGTGGGAGGGATCGACAGCCTGGAAAGTCACTACAGGAGATTGGTTCAGGAGATGGGAGGCGCGTTTCATCGCCATGACGGAGACTGTAAGAACGGAGCGTGTCTCATTGAGGACTGTATCAAAAAGGCCGACCTGGTTGTCTGTCCAGTGGAGGTTAACAGCCATAATGCGGCTAAATCCGCTAAGAAAATCTGCAAGCGTCGCGGCATACCCTGTTGTTTCACCAGGACCGCCGGACTCAGCGGCCTCAGAATCGCCATAGAGGAACACTACGCGGACTCGGACGTGGCATAAGCCACTCTTTATCCTCTTTGCACGATAGGGGTCTTTTTTTTGCCACCAGCGTTAGACGCGTCTACTGCTGTTAGACATCTGAACATCAAGGAGTGGTCATGTTTCAACTAGGACTTGTAATTTCGATCGTGGTTGCGGCTGCCGTCGGTACGTTCCTATTCCTCTACCGGGGCCTGCGCCACAAGAGTCGCGTCCGCCCGGGGGGACCCGGGGGTTCGTGTGCGGACTGCGCCTGCCCGGGTGGCGGGTGCTCCAAGGCCGGCCACCAGAACCTGGATTTGATTGCAGGCTGACAGCGATCATTCCCTTTGGTCCAGGGAGCAAATGAGGTTTTTTTGTTGATTGTTGGTTGGCTCGACCAACCGTTGATTCGATAGGAGGATTTAGGATCATGAGAAGAGTCAGGTTTCTGACTGCAACTATGGCCTTTGCGCTGTGCCTTTCCTTTGTCTCACTCCCCGCTTGGGGATGGGAATTCCAACTGGAGGGAGGTTATTCGTGGAACTACTACGCGGCCCACCAATTGGGGGGAAACGGTTTCTTTGGGCCTTACGACACCGACGCAGCGGGCGCGGGTCTGGGTCAGCTCAACTTCTGGGCCGGGGAGAACAAGTGGCCGGGGACTTTTGGAGGCGCCAATGCGAGCATCAACACCCAGTTCATGGAGATCGGCGCGGAGATCAAGATCAACAAGGCGATCAGGCTCAGAGGGACCTATTACCTGGGAGATACTACGACGAATCCCACGGCGCCTGCAGGAGAATACCAGAACAGCACAGCTACCGGGGCTTTAAACCCAATTTGGCTCGGCGCGTGGACCCAGTTCTGGGGTACAGCGCAGACACCGTGGGGAATCCTGGTTGCGGGGAAGAGACCTTTCGCGTTCGGAATTGGAACTCTTGCCAACGGTGAAGATTGCACCACGACTGAGTCGCTCGGTCTGGTCGTGCCCTACGGGCCCATGAGATATGGAATGGTCTTTTATCCTTCACGGAACCTCACCAGCTTTGACGCGGTCCAGACCGGTCCTGAGGATGGGAATAATCAGCGCAGCCCTCACGTGGGCGGGTTCCTCACTTATTCCGCGGGATCGCTGCAGATCGGCTATCTTCAGGAGCTTGTTAAGTGGCGCCAGGGGCCTGAGAGTCAATCCCCACAGAATGTGGACTTCATCCCAAGGGATTTCTTTCTGACCGATGGAGTGGCGTTCATCAAATTCGACAACGGGCGTTTTTTCTTCAATGCGGAGTACAGCTTTTTCAAGAGCACGGTGAGGCATCAGCGAAGCCTCAGTGGCTTCGACCAGAACGGAGGCGCCCCGTCTGTGGGAAACATCGCCGGTGCGGGCAGCGTCTTCCAACCGACCTACACCGATTGCGACCGCGTTGCAGTGGAGCTTGGCACGTACGCGGGACCGACCAGAGCTACTTTGTTTTGGGCTTGGATGTCGGGCCCCGATAGAAGGCATGGCGTGCTGATTGACAGGCAGGGTCATGCCTTGTGGATGGCCCCCCGGAACGGTCCGCTCGGTTCCGGTGTTGACGAGGCTTCACTTCTCAACCTTCATCCCAATGCGTCGAACGCGGGGCTCTTTGTTCCGTACAGTTATCTGATGATCTTCAACTACGGGACCGGCGGCAACTACTTCAACGTCCAGGGTGACGGACAGGTGAATGACGCAAATATCTACGCGGCCCGGATCGACTACGCGGTGGCTGCCAACCTGAATGTCTGGGGCAGCTTTCTCTGGGCCGACAGAGTCAGCCACGGTTACGGCTGGGGCTTCATTTCCCCGGAGACTGACCTCACCATCCCCGCAGACGAACGCGAGACCCAGTTCGTGAGGCGAGGGGCCTTCAACAATCCCGCGCCTGCCATTCCGGATTCCAACCTGGGGTGGGAATGGAACGTGGGCATCGACTGGGGCCTTCTGGAGGGTTTGATCCTCAACACCAGGTTCGCTTACTGGCAGCCTGGAAATTGGTTCAAGTACGCGTGCGTGTCCAGGACAAATCCAGGCTGGACCGCGCCGGGGCCTGCCAACAATTTCGGCATTGATCCGAACAGGACCATCGATCCGGTGGTAGCGCTGGAAATGATAGTGGGTTGGGAATTCTAATAGGTCCTAATCGCCAGGGTCTCCAAGCAAACAAAAGAATCCAGGAGGTAAGCATGCCGATTTCGCAATCTAACGCTGAGCTCAACGTTTCCGGAGGAAAGGCTGCCCTTCAGAATCTTCCTTCGAACCATTTCAGGCTTTCGGAATACGGTGAGAGACAGAAAGGTTCAATCCTGCAGGTGGATGGCGACCACGAATTTCGCCTGAGAATGCTGGAAATGGGATTGACCAAGGGTACCGAAGTTATGGTGGTCAAATATGCTCCACTCACAGATCCCATAGAATTCGTTGTCAAGGGATACCATTTGACTCTGAGGCGAGATCAGGCCGCGGATATCTTGATGAACGAACCTGGAAAGGAGATCTGAAAGCATGAACAACGCAATAACTGTTGCCCTGGCGGGGAATCCCAATTCGGGCAAGACCACGATATTCAATGCGCTCACAGGGGCGCGGCAGCATGTAGGCAACTGGCCTGGAGTAACGGTAGAGAAGAAAGAGGGGACATTGACCCACAAGGAAACAACGGTCCATGTGGTAGACTTGCCCGGAACTTATTCACTCACCGCGCTATCTGAGGAAGAAATCATAGCCCGCAACTTCATCTTTGATGGCAGTGCCGATGTTGTGGTCTGTGTGTTGGATGCCGCCAACCTTGAACGAAACTTGTATTTGGCCGTCCAACTCATGGAAATGCGCGTCAAGGTCGTCCTGGCTCTCAACATGATTGACGTTGCCAAAGCGCGGCGCATCGATATCGACGATAGACGACTCTCTCAATTGTTGGGGCTTCCGATTGTGCTCACCAACGGCAAGAAAGGGATTGGCATAGACGATCTGCTGGACGATGTGATTGAAGCAGCTTCCACCACCGAGAACGGCAAGCAATCACCAGTGGTCGGTTACGGCGCCGACGTGGAGCAGGAAATCCAGAAGATCGAAGAAAGGCTCAGGAATTCCGGCGCCTCGGAAGATCGACCGCCCCTTCGTTGGCTGGCCGTGAAGCTGTTGGAACAAGATTCCGACGTCACGAAGAAGTATGAACGACTCCTTGCTCGAGACGGGGTGGAAAAACAGATTGAGCAGAGTAGGGAGTATCTTGGACAGGTGTATGGTGACAGCCCGGACATAGTACTGGCTGATTCACGCTACGGGTTCATTTCAGGCGCCATGAGGCAAACTGTCCACTCAGACAGGCCGGACAGGGTATTCCTGAGCGACAAGATCGACACGGTACTCACGAACCGTCTGCTCGGCCCCGTGATCCTCCTTGCAGTCATATACGGAGTATACCAATTCACCTTTGTCGGGAGCGAGCCGCTGGTAGGTTACTTCGAGTCCTTTTTCGGATGGTTGGGAGGGGTGATGACCGAAGCAATCCCTGCCGGACTGCTTCAGTCTCTCGTGGTAAGCGGCATAATTGACGGTGTTGGCGGAGTCCTGGGGTTCACTCCTCTAATCGCCTTCATGTTCTTTGCCATCGCCGTGTTGGAAGATACGGGTTACATGGCAAGGATCGCGTTCATGCTCGACCGCGTGCTAAGGGGGTTTGGGCTTCACGGGTCTTCGATGCTGGCTCTGATGGTATCCGGCGGAATAGCTGGGGGCTGTGCTGTGCCTGGTGTAATGGCGACCCGTACCATGCGAGAGCCTAAAGAGCGTCTTGTCACAATTCTCGTTACGCCTCTGATGAACTGTGGGGCCAAACTACCGGTGTACGCACTATTGATAGCCGCGTTCTTTCCAGGAGACAAGGCCGGAATGATGCTGCTCTTGACCCTCATCTCCTGGGGCTTCGCGCTCGTTGCAGCCAAGGCAATCCGCTCCACGGTCCTTGCCGGTCCTGCCGCTCCGTTTATCCTGGAGTTGCCTCCTTACCGTATGCCCACCATCAAGGGGCTTCTGATCCATGCCTGGGAGCGGACGTGGATGTATGTCAAGAAAGCCGGCACAGTGATACTGGCCGTCTCGATAGTGCTTTGGGCCATGATGACCTTTCCGTCTCTGCCCTCAGATAAGCAAAAGGTATTTGATGAAAAGTTAAGGGACGTTACCGCCGCTTTTTTGGCAAAGCCGACTGTAAAGGGGACGTTTCGGTCCAAAGAAGACCTGGAAGCGTTTGAGAAGTTTCAGGGCAGACCAAACCACGTTAGCGCTGAAGGTCTTCCGAAACAGAATGCCGCCTTCTTTGCTCTGTCCCAGGCCTTGAAGACCGACCGACAAGAAGGCGCCGACTCAAAAGTCAAGATAGAACCAGCCATTCATGCCCTGGCAGCGCCTTACAGGGAATTCGCCGCTCAGAAGCCGGCAATTGAGAATGCCAGAAGGACCGCGGAGTTGAAGAACTCTATAGGTGGACGGATCGGAGTAGCTCTTGAGTATGTTTTCAGCCCCATGAATTTCGACTGGAGGACGAACATCGCGCTCATAGGAGGCTTTGCCGCTAAGGAGGTGGTCGTAGCTACCCTCGGCACGGCATACAGCCTTGGTGAGGTTGATCCCGAGGAATCCGGGAGCCTTTCGGAAAGACTGCGGAATCAACCTGGTTGGAATGCGCTCACCGGATTCACTCTCATTCTATTCGTAATGCTATATGCGCCCTGCTTCGTGACTCTGGTGGTCATCAAAAGAGAAGCCGGCGGCTGGAAATGGCCTCTCTTCGCGATGATCTACACTACCGTTTTGGCCTATGTGGTCGCTCTGACGGTGAGTTCCATAGGTTCTTTCCTGGGATTGGGAGCATAGATCACGTTGTGTAGCCGTTCACCGTGAACGGTTACCGCAGATCTATGTTTTTTGAACGAATAGATGATTTCAGGCGTCTATTATGGTAGTCTTGATCCGGTTGTCAGGAAAAGGAGTGATACCTATGCCGCAGATGAAGCCGATTGACGATGGAACCGCGTCGATCATCACAGAGCCGGAAGGCTTGAAGGACGATGAAGACAGACAAGATCATCTGGACGCCTGTGCTGCGGCTGATGCCATCGAAGAGGCTCTGGAGACCGGTGAAATTCGTGCCTTCGAAGAATTCGCCAAAGAAATGGGACACTGATCTGAGCCTTGGCCTACAAACTCGAAATCTTGGGACATGCGGAGCGCGATATCAAGAAGGCATTCAAGAAGCGCAAGCAAATAGCCCCATTTCTAATTTCAGCCTGTAGAGAACCAGCCGAAGACCCTCGTCCGGATGGATACACGCCCGTTGAACGTCATAAGGGACTTCTGTGGCGAATCACTGTCAAGGACGCCAAACCCTACTACCGAGTCATATACGCCATTCGAGACAAAATCTCCGCCGTAATCATAGTCGCTGTCCGGCCGAGAGACGAAGAGACCTACAAAAACATTCCACTGAAAGACCTGGGCAAGAAAATCAAAGAGCTTGAAAAGCGACTGTAATCGTTGGTTCGCCGACAGTCGGCACCATTATCGCGCTCACTTTCAGTGAGGGAAAAGGCCAAAATGACTCAGTACTGGTTTCCCCCTTGACTAGAGACTTCTCTGAGGATAATTTGTACTGAGGAAGTCGAATTCAGTTCCTGACTTGAGGAATTGGCAAATGCACCGTCTGGAACATCGTTCGGAGAGAATTCTTAAGGCGATAATTTCCCAGTACATTGCTACCGGTGAACCGGTAGGCTCTCGAACAATTTCCAAGAAGCGGGATGTGGGCCTTTCAGCAGCGTCCGTCCGCAACATCATGAGTGATCTCACGGAGTGGGGTTTTATAGACCAGCCCCATGTGAGCGCGGGACGAATTCCAACGGACAGGGGAATTCGTCTGTACGTGGACGCGATACTGGAAGCCGGCCCCAAGGTATCGGATTATCAAGCCAGAATCGCGTCTATGATCAATGTGCCGGATCTGGACACAAGGGCTGTTATGCGCAAGTCTTCTTCAGTCCTTGCAGGCCTGTCCAAACAGGCCGGCGTAGTCACCACTCCGGCGGCCGTAGGGCAAACGTTCAAAACCATCGATTTTATCAAGGTTGCGGAAGACAAAATTCTCGTTTTACTTGTTTCCACCAGTGGATTCGTGCTCAACAAGATGATCTACGACGAGGATGGGATAAACCAGGAAACCCTCGATCGTTACAGTCGTATGCTCAATGACATGCTGCGGGACCTCGACCTTGGCCAGGCGAGGCAGAGGATCGAACAAGAGCTCAGCAAGGAAAAGACGCTGGTGAACACGATGTTGGCAACGGTTCTTCGGCTGGGTCACCTAATACTATCTTCCCGATCCACTGGAGAGATTTTCATCGAAGGTCAGACGAACATCCTGGAAGACCCGGAGTTTGCACAAATAGAGAAGCTCAAGGCGGTCCTCATTACCTTTGAAGAGAAAAGCAAGCTGCTGACAATTCTGGAAAAAACTCTCGCCGCCGAAGGAATTCAGATCTTCGTGGGTACTGAACATGGATTGGAGGAAATCGTCGGCTGTTCCATTGTGGCCTATCCTGTTCGTGCCGAAGAGACCGTCTTGGGCAGCATCGCGGTGATCGGTCCCAAGAGGATGGACTATAAAAAGATGGTCAATTTGGTTTATGCCACGGGCAGCGCGCTCACTCATATTCTCAGGAAGACCGTGGAGAGTAGAGTCTAGGAGGCTGTCGCAAAACCTCCAGAGCATACGAAATCGTGGTACGGTAGGGTGGCGGGTGGCCCGGACGGCCCTCCGCGGGCGGCGAGGTGGCAGGTCTGGGATGTGATTACCGCTCATCGGCTCAGTACGTTGGTCGACAGCTAGTTGGCCGTGCGCCTAGCACCGTCTGGGCCACCCATCGTTGAACCGTTCGAGCAATG